>Ga0214927_100020_pt1 | contig 206013 bp, 205 predicted proteins | sample Stichaenrichm16X_FD_168612 | JGI IMG/M metagenome (GOLD analysis project Ga0214927, IMG submission 168612) | Xylose enriched microbial communities from anaerobic bioreactor in Madison, Wisconsin, United States - 16X | ecosystem: Engineered > Bioreactor > Anaerobic > Unclassified | place: USA... | reverse complement strand
TACTTCTCGGGAATCAACCAGAGGGCGGCATAGGGAAGGGCAAGAACAGCTAAGCTGGGAACACCATCAGGCAAGGGCTTTCGGTAGAAAACGCTAATTCGTGTCGAACAGACTCAGCCAGTTCACAGGCATTCTTGGAAGCCCGCAAGGACGGGCGGTTCTGCTGAGGCAGCGCGGCGCAGCTTCGCGCCCGCTGGCTGCTGCCTCGGAAAACTACGTCCAATGCCACGTTTAACAGGTGCTACGTCCGATTCCACGTTTATCGCCCCCACAGGCCCCCTAAACGTGGAATTTGGCGAAGTACCGCTCTAACCATGGAATCAAGCGCAGAAGTTTGGCTAAACGTGGAAAGCAACGTAGCATTTGCCCGCTCGAAGGATGCCCCTCAGCTAAACGTGGAATCCAGCGAGCAATTTTTCCTAAACGTGGAATACGACGCACAGGTTTCCGTCCGCACCATCACCCGCATCTAAACGTGACTTCCAACGCGCTATTTTTCCGCCGCACCGCGCCAACCGCCGCCAGCCCACCCCAACATGCAACGGGAGCCGAGGCCCACGGCCCCGGCTCCCGCCCGGATGCAACCTATGTCGCGCCGTCAGCAGCGCTGCCTGCGGCTACTCCACGTCGATCTTGTGGACCCAGCCAAACTGGTCGGGGATCTCGCCGGACTGGATGCCGGTCAGGGTCTCGCGCAGCTTCTTCATCACGGGGCCAACATGCTCCATGCCATAGACGATCTTCTGGTCGCCGTTGTCGACCTCGCCCACGGGGCTGATCACGGCAGCGGTGCCACACATGCCGCACTCGACAAACTGGTCGATCTCGTCAAAGCGGACCTGACGCTGCTCGACCTTCATGCCCAGCATCTTCTCGGCCACGTCCACGAGGGAGCGACGGGTGATGGAGGGAAGGATGGAGTTCGTGGCGGACTTGGGAACAACCAGCGTGCCGTCCTTCTTGACGAAGAGGAAGTTGGCGCCGCCGGACTCCTCAACGTAGGTGCGGGTCTGCGGGTCGAGGAACATGTTGTCCGCATAGCCGGCCTTGTGGGCGAGGACGCTCGGGTAGAGGGACATGGCGTAGTTCAGGCCGGCCTTGATGTTGCCGGTGCCATGAGGTGCCGCGCGGTCGTACTGCGAGACCTGCACCTTGACGGGCTTGACGCCGCCCTTGTAGTAGGCGCCCACGGGCGTCACGAGGATGCGGAACTGGTACTCGTCGGCGGGCTTCACGCCGATGACGTCGCCGGTCGCGAACATGAGCGGGCGGATATAGAGCGTGGCGCCGGTGCCAAAGGGCGGCACCCAGGCGGCGTTGGCCTTCACGACCTGCTCCACGGCGTCCACAAAGCGGTCGACGGGGAACGGGGGCATCACGATGCGCTCTGCGGAGTCATGCATGCGCTGCGCGTTCTGGTCCGGTCGGAAGCAGACCACGTCGCCACTCTCGGTGGTGTAGGCCTTCAGGCCCTCGAAGACCTCCTGGCAGTAGTGGAGAAGGCCGGCGCACTCGGAAAGCGTCACGGTGTGGTCCTTCGTGAGGGTTCCCTCGTCCCACTTGCCGTCCTTGTAGTTGGAAACGTAGCTGTAGTCCGTGGGCTGGTAGGCAAAGCCGAGGCTGCCCCAGTCGATGTCCTTCTTCTCCATCTCAAAACTCCTTAGATAGAACCTTTAACCACGCGCCCCCGCGCGAGGTGGAAAAGAGTCTACTACGGCAAACTGGCTCTGACGCACTCATCACGCGCTTGAGACGTGTCTGAAACACACGCAGGTACCGCGCGGGTCCGCATGCGTCCTTCTCGCCCGCCGTGGCGCGTGCCTTCGCGGGCGAGAAGGACGGCTCCCCTACCTGAGGTCGTTCTCGCGGTCGTAGCGCTTCCCGCCCCAGTACACGCGGGTCGCACGCTCGCACTTCTCGGGCAGCTCCACGTCCTTGAGCACCCACTTGCAGAACTCGTCAAAGCCCACGCGGTCCACGATGTAGCCGATGTGCTCCTTGCCCTCCGGGGCGTCGGGATTGATGTACTCCTCGATGAAGGCGTACGTGTTCTTGACGATCTTGACGATGGAGTCCTCGTCCACCCAACGCAGCCAGTCCTCGGCCAGGCGCGGGTTCTGCTTGCCGGTGCGGCCCATGATCTTGAGGCGGAAGTAGTGCTCGGGGCTGCGCGTCCAGGCGCGCGTGGGGCAGTACACCACGCACACGCCGCAGCCGATGCAGCGGTCCTCGTCGCGCACCACCTTGTCGTTCACCAGCCTGAGCGCGCTCACGGAGCGGCGCTGGCACCAGTTGACGCACTGCCCGCAGCCGATGCAGCGCGTGGGGTCGTACTGCGGCTCGGTCATGCCGATGATGCCAAAGTCGTTCAGGGCCACGTGCGCGCAGTCGTTGGAGCAGCCCGTGAAGGCCACCTTGACGTGGCGGTTGTTGGGGAAGATCTCGTGGTCCATGCGCTGCGCGAAGGCCGTGGTGTCGTAGCAGCCAAACGGGCACAGGCGCTTGCCCGGGCAGGCCACCACGTTGCGCGTGCCGCTCGCCAGGTAGCCGTGGGCCGTGTCCTCCTGGTTGATCTGCGTGTCCTCGATGATCTGCTGCAGGAGCGCGTTCACCTTGGGCACGTCCTCGAGCCTGATGCCCGGGATCTCCACGCCCTGGCGGTTGGTGAGGAAGATCTCGCCGTTGCCGAACTCCTCCGCGATCTCGACGATGCGCGCCATGCTCTTGGCGCTCACGAGGCCGCCGGGCACGCGCACGCGGCTTGCGGTCTCGCCGCGCACCTTGCTCTGGCGGAAGGCGTTCTTCTTCAGCGCCTTGACGTTGACGTCCTGAATCATGTTGCCCTCCTAGTCGAGCATGTCCTTGCTCTCGGTGTAGTTGAAGACGGGGCCGTCCAGGCACACGTACTTCTCGCCTATGCGGCAGTGGCCGCACTTGCCCAGGCCGCAGCACATCTTGCGCTCCTGGCTCACCCAGATGTTCTTCTCCGCAAAGCCGCGGGACAGGAGCCCGAGCACCGTGAAGTGCATCATCGGCGGGGGCCCGACGACCACGGCCTGAGCCGTGGAGGGGTCGCGCAGGGGCAGGTCGGGAATGTACTTGGTGACGAGGCCCACGTTGCCCGCGTAGCCCTCGGGCGCGCCGTCGACCGTGAGCGTGAGGTCGAGCGCCTTGTCCCAGCGCTCGAGGTCCTTGCGGAAGAGCATGTCGTCCGGGCTGCGGAAGCCCACGATCACGTGCTTGTCGGCCGGGGTCGCGCTCTGGGCCAGCGCCTCGATCACTCCGCGGACGGGGCTCACGCCCGTGCCGCCCGCCACGACCACGCACTCGCCATCCACGTAGCGGCTCACGTCGAAGCCGTTGCCGTAGGGGCCGCGCAGCAGCAGCGTCTGGCCTGCGTAGGTGTCGAACATCTCGTTGGTGACGCGGCCGACGCGGCGGATGGTGAGGTCCACGGACTCGCCGGGCACGATGCCGCTCACGCTGATGGGCGCCTCGCCAAACTTGGGGACGGACACCTCGAAGAACTGGCCGGGGCGGACGTCGCCGGAAAACGCCATGCGGAAGGTGTACTCCTTCTTGGTGTGGCGCACGACCTCGAGCACCCGCGAGGGGAAGGGAACGTACGGGTTCGACTGAACGGTCTGGCTACTCATCCTTGGCCTCCTCGCACTCGCAGGCATCCGTCAGCTTGTTCACGATCGCCGCGAAGCTGATGTACTCCGGGCAGACGTCGTCGCAGCGGCCGCAGCCCACGCACATGTCGTAGCCAAAGCGCTGGCGGAAGTCCCACACCTTGTGCAGCACCTTGAAGCGCATGCGCTCGCCGGCCTTCTTGCGGTACGAGGCGCCGCCCGCGACGTCGGTGTAGCCGTCGATCATGCAGCTTGCCTGCACGCGGCGCCGCTCGCCCACGCGGCCGTTGTCCGTGTAGAACACGTCCTGCATGGTGAAGCAGGTGCAGGTGGGGCACACGATGCAGCAGCGGCCGCACTCGATGCAGCGGCTGTCGTACTCGTCCCACAGCGGGTCCTTGTAGATCGAGTTGGGAACCTTGGACGGCACGCGGACGTGAACCTCGTTTTCCGTAACGTGCGCGGGGGTCACGTCCTTCTCGCCCTGGGCATTGGCCGCAAAGGCCGGGGCCAGGGCATCGTCCGCGACGGAGCAGGCAAAGCCCTCGCCGGCGCGGTCGAGCGAGAAGAGCCACCCCTCGGGCGCGACGTTGGTGCCCATGTCGAGGCAGAAGCAGCTCGCGAACGCGTGGTCGCAGCCGAGGAGCGCGAAGCGCACGCGGTCGCGGATGCGGGCGTAGAACGTGTCCGTGGGGCCGTTGCCCAGGTACATCTGGTCGAGGCGGCGCACGGCGTGGAGGTCGCACGCGCGCAGGAACACGATCACGGGGCGGTCGTCGGCCGTGCCCGCGGGAGAGCCGGGCGCGCCAAGGCCGCCGGCCTCGTGAACCTCGTCCTCCGTGAAGTAGAAGAGCGTCTGCGAGAGCGGCGTCAGGATCTCCTTGAAGCTGTAGTCGCTCTTGGCGTCGAGCTCGATGTCGTCCACCGAGCGCACGAAGTCGTAGCGGACGACGTCCACGTCCGTGAAGCGGCCCTCGCCCACCTTCCGGACGGGCGCGTACAGGAGGAAGTCCTCGGACAGGGCGTCTAGCGTCCGGTTGAGGCCCTCCTTGTCAAGCACGTATCCCATGTTCTTCCTTCCTCTTGCGCGGCGCCGTCCGCTGCCGCGCAATCCCAAGCCGGCGGACCGGCTACCTTGCCAACACGTACGGCCAAAGGAGTCCCTCTGCCTGTTCCCGTCTGACCGTGACCCCCAGCGCGCGCCGGAGCTCCCCCGTGCGCGCCGCCACCTCCGCGGGCGGGCCGCAGCACGCGACCGTGCCCCGCCGCATCACCACGACGCGCCCCGCCGCGGAGAACGCGGACGGCAGGTCGTGCGAGGCCAGGACCACGCAGCGACCCCCCTCCGCGAGACGGGCGAGAAGCGCCATGAGCTCCACCTGCCGGTACGGGTCCAGGTGCGACGCCGGCTCGTCCAGAAGGAGCGTGCGCGCACCCTGCGCGATGACCATCGCAAGGTAGGCGCGCTGCAGCTCGCCGCCGGAGACCTCGGCCAGGCGCTTGGTGGCGAGCTCGCCGGTGCCCGTGGCCTCCATCGCGTCGCGCACGGCCTCGTTGTCCGTGGGGCCGAGCACCTTGGAGGCGCCCATGCGCGCAAAGCGGCCGTGGCGCACGAGCGTGACCACGTCCATCGCGGCGACGGGGAGCTGCTGCGGCAGGTAGGCCACGTGACGCGCGCGCTCCGTGTGCGAGAGCCCGCCCAGCTCGCGGCCGTCCACAAGAACGCTCCCCTGGTGCGGGATGATTGCCGCGAGCGTCTTGAGCAGCGTGGACTTGCCACAGCCGTTCTTGCCGACGATGGCGGTGACGCAGCCATCGGGAAAGTCGAGCGCGGGGACGTTGAGCGCGAAGGCGCCGCCGTAGCCCGACGTGACGTTGGAGAGCTCAAGCACCAAGACCACCCCCACCAAAGCCGTGGTGGCGCCGCACGAGCAGCATGATGAAGAACGGCGCGCCCAGGAGCGACAGCACGAGGCCGACCGGGAGCTCGTAGGGGTACAGGACGGTGCGCGCCACGAGGTCGCACAGCGCCAGGAACGCGGCACCCCACACGGCGCAGGCCGCAAGCCGACCGCGCAGGCCGCAGCGCAGTCGCAGGCGCACCACGTTGGGGACGATGAGGCCGAGGAAGCTCACGAGGCCGCAGACGGAGACCGCGCTGGCCGCGAGCAGCGCCGCGATGGCGAGGGCGCCCAGGCGGTAGGCCCTGACGTTGACGCCGAGGCCGTGCGCGACCTCGTCCCCCAGGGCGAGCGAGTCCACGCCCACGCCGATGAGGAACGCCGGCACGAGGCAGGCCGCCACGGGCACGACCGCGGCCGCGAGCTGCGAGTACGAGACGCCCGCCACGGAGCCGAGCGTGAACGAGACGCGGTCCGTCACCACGTCGGGCCGCACGGTCACGATGGCGTCGATCCCGGCGCTCATGAGGCTGGACACGGCGACGCCCGCGAGCACGAGCGTGGTCTTGCCCGTGCCGGCGCGCCGCGACACCGCAAAGACGAGCAGGGCCGCGAGCATGGCGCCCGCGAAGGACCCCAGCTGGCGCGCCGCGGCGGAGTACGGGGCCACGAGCCCCGCGACCAGGCACAGGAGCCCCGCGCCGGAGTTGACGCCCATGACGCTGGGCGCGGCGAGGCTGTTGTCGAGCGCGGCCTGCAGCAGCAAGCCGGAGCACGAGAGCGCGCAGCCGCAGAGCAGGGCCGCGAGCAGCCGCGGCATGCGGACGCCCCACAGGATCGTGGCGGCCGTGGACGAGCCGGCGGCGGGGCCGGCGGCAAGCGCCCGCAGCAGCGCGGGCACGGAGAGCTCGGACGTCCCCGCGACGAGCGACGCGAAGGACACGGCGAGAAGGACGACGATGCCCACAGCGAGCCAGGCGTGGGGCCAAGCCGACGCCTTGGGGAGCGGGGGTGCGTCCTTCTCGCCCGTCACGGGCTAGCCCTCCTTCTTGCGCATGTCGAGCACGTACCGGTAGGCCTCGTCCCAGCGGTCGTTGGGCTTGAGCTGGAAGAGGTCCTTGGGGAGCATGTGCACGCGGCCGGCCTTGACCGCGTCGAGCGTGGACCAGCCGGGCTTGGACTCGAAGGCCTTCTTGAAGGCGTCCTCGGCCTCCGTGGCGTCGCCCATGGGCGTGACGAGGATGTAGTGGGGGTTGGCCGCAACGATCGCCTCGACGGAGAGGTTGTCGAGGGCGCTGTTGCCCGTGGCGACGTTGGTCATGCGCATGCCGTCGAACACCTCGCAGTCGAAGTGCGCGCCAGAATTGAGCACGCGCTCGCTGGATGATGCCATGCGGATGGCCAGGTAGGTGACCTTGGGGAGCTTGGCGCCCTTCTTCTTTACCTTGGCGATGCGGTTGGCGACGTTGGTGACGTTCTTGCGATAGAGGTCGCTGCGGCCGGTCCTTTGCGTGAGCGAGCGCATGGCCTTGCGGTAGTCCGCAAAGGAGTTGACCACGACGTTCTTGTAGGAGACCTTGGCCTGCTTGAGGCCGGACTCGAGGCGCGCCTGCGTGGGGATGTCCGCCGAGAGGAGCACGAGGTCCGGCTTGAGCGCCACGATCTGCTCCAGGTTGGGCCGCACGAGGGTGCCGACGGCCTTGGCCGAGGACGGGAGGCCCTTGAGCTCCGCCGCGTCCGCGGTGTAGCCCACGACGGTCGCGCCGGCAAGGAGCGCCATGTCCGCGAGCGACTGCGAAAGCGCCACGACCTTGAGCTTGGAGGACTTTGCGGACGACGCCGAGCCGGACGAGGACGAGTCATCCCCCGCGGTGCCCGACGTGGAGCACCCCGCAAGCAACAGCCCCGCCATCCCAAGCGAGCAGGTAAGGAATTCCCTTCTGTCCAGCATGCATGCCCCCGACCGATGAGCCCAAATAGACATCAGACAAATTTATCGTAGCGAAGGGCGCGAGGGCGTTGCCGTGGTAACAGGTAAGGATTCCGCCAATGCGAGCCCCGGCGCCGTAAGATGGAACGAACGGGCCACGACCCGCCAGACCGCCACCCCACACGGACAGGAGACGCCATGCACATGCTGAGGAACGACTACTCCGAGGGCGCCGCGCCCCAGATCCTGCAGGCGCTGGTTTCCACCAACGCCGAGCAGTGCGTGGGCTACACCGAGGGCGACCCGCACTGCGAGCGGGCGCGCCGGCTGATCCGCGAGGCCTGCGGGCTGACGGAGGACGAGGCCGACGTGGAGTTCTGCATCGGCGGGACGTCCGCCAACGTGATCGCGCTTTCCGGCATGCTGCGCGACTGGGAGGGCGCGATCTGCACGCCCGACGCGCACATCGTGGTGCACGAGACCGGCGCCCTGGGTGCCACGGGCCGGACGGCCCTCCCCACGCGCGACGCGGACGGGTTCCTTTCCCCCGCGGAGGCGGAGCGCGTCTGGCGCTTCCAGACCTCGACCGGCCGCCACATGACGCGCCCGGCCGCCATCTACATCACGGACACGACCGAGGTGGGCGGCGTGTGGACGCGCGAGCGGCTTGACGCCATCTGCGACTGGGCGCACGGGCATGGCCTGAGGGTCTTCCTCGACGGCGCGCGGCTCGCGTCCGCACTCACCTCGAGCGAGAACAACCTCACGCTCCCCCACATCGCGCACACGGTTGACGCGTTCTACCTGGGCGGCACCAAGAACGGCATGCTCTTTGGCGAGGCGATGGTCATGCGCGACCCGCGCCTGCGCGAGGCCTTCCCCTACCTGCAGAAGGAGCGCGGCGGCCTCATGGCAAAGGGGCGGCTGCTGGGCGTGCAGTTCGAGGCGGCCTTCGACCCGGCCAACGCGGACGAGAAGGGCGAGGTGCCGTACTGGCGGCTCGCGCGGCACGCCAACGCGCTGGCGGAGCAGCTGCGCGACGGCCTGGTGGCCCTGGGATACGAGCCGTACGGCCACTCGGCCTCCAACCAGCAGTTCTTTGCGGTCACGGCCGAGCAGCAGGCCGCCTTTGAGCAGGCCGTGGGCTGCGAGACGTTCTACGTGCTGGACGACGGCCGCCGCGTCGTGCGCTTTGTCACCTCATGGGCGAACGAGGAGCAGGACGTCCGCGACCTCCTGGCCCTGGCAAGGCAGATCGCCTAGGCCGCGGCCGAGGTCGAAGCGTCGGTCGTGGTCGCGGTCGAGCTTGTGGCCATAGTGGAAGCCGAGCCCGAGCTCGCGGCTGTCGACTTCTGCGCGGCGGCCGCCACGAGCTTGGCGTAAGCCTTGCGCCCAGCCTTGGTGAGCGACGCGCCGTCGGACGAGAAGTACGCGTCGTGCCCGGCGGACGCCTTGTACCAGTCCACGACCGTCACGTTCTTGCGGCCCTTGGCCGCCGCCTTGATCGCAGCGTTGTTCGCCTTGGCGTACGCGGCCTGCGAGCGACCCGTCACCACATAGACCGTCACCTTTGATCCGATGGCGTCCAGGAGCTTGGCGATGTCCCTCTCGTCAAACGGGGAGCCGTCGTCCGGGTCCACCACCACGACGTCGCCCGCCGTACCGGCCTTTACGTAGGCCTTCCAGCTCTTGGCGCAGGCGTCCGCGTCGCGACCGGACGCGCAGTCGATCATGGCCTGCGGCATGAGGGCGCTGAGCTCCTTGGACGCGGCGGACGTGGTCGCGTCGCCCAGCACCACGGCGCTGTACGTGGTGTTCTGGCGCGTTGGCTTGACGTAGCCCGTGGTCTTGACGATGAGGTCGATCAGGTTCTGGGCGTACTGCGGGCGCAGGTGCGTGCCGTCGTCCCAGAACCAGTCGTCGTGCCCGGACGAGTAGGAGTACCAGTCGATCACGCCCACGCTCTTGTGCGCGTCGGCAAAGCTCTTGAGCAGGCTGTTGTTTGCGTCGCACCAGGCCTTGGGCACACGGTCGTTCACAAACCACAGCTTGCGCTTGGTGCCCACGGCCTTGTAGATGGCGTCGAGGTCGCTCTGTGTGATGGCACCGTTTGACCCGATGGAGAAGATTACCGTGTCGCCCACGACGCCCTTGGCGCTGTACGACTTGTACACGTCGAGCGCGGCCGAGGCCTGCCGTCCCACCTTGGCGTCGATGATCCCGTACGGGAAGGCCGCGTTGAAGGCGTCCTTTGCGCCGAGCGAGACGGAGTCGCCGATCATCACCACGTCGTACGTGCCGGACGTGAGCGGCTTGAGGAGCGTGGCCGAGCTCACGCGCTGCGCGCCGGGGGCGCCTCCCACGGCCGCCTGCGCGGGCACGAGCGCGAGGCCCAGCACCGCCACCAGGCACACGGCAGCCGGCAGCACCGCGCGCGGCGTGCGCGCGAGCGCGTGGCCCAGCGCGGCCAGGCGGCCCTGCGGGGCGGCGTCACGCTGGCGCTCGCGGGGGTTGCGGGCGGCGCCACGCGGGGCAGCGGCCCGACCGGACGTGCGAGGCGTGGCCTCGCGACGCATCGGGCGAGAAGGACGGCCCTCCCCCTGGCGACCCGCCGCGAACTCCGCGCGAGTCTCGGCTGCGGCCCTGGCCGCAGCCGCCGGTGTGACGGGCTTGGCGAGCGCGCGGAACCACTGCGCCACGCTCCCCTTGCGCAGCGGCTCCTCAACCAGGCGGTAGCTGAGCTCCGCCACCACGAGCACGAGCGCGAGCTCGAGCACGACCTGCCACGCGGGCAGCGCCGTGGTGGCGTTGCGCGGCTGCAGCAGCTCCACGATGGGATAGTGCCAGACGTAGATCGCAAACGAGCGCGAGCCCACCCACGCGAGCGGCTTGACGGAAAGCACGCGCTCCGTCACGGTGCCGTGGGGCACCAGGGCCGCGATGGCCACGGCGCTGATGGCCGAGCACAGCAGGATGCCGCCGTAGTACGAGAAGGACGAGTACCCCTCGGTCGTGACCATCAGCCAGAGCAGGGCCACCACGGAGCCCGCGGCCGCAAGCTCCGCCACCGGGCGCCGCCACGAGGGGCCGCCCTGCACGGACGCCTGGCTCTTCTCGCCAAACGGCCACACGAACGCGAGCAGGCTGCCCAACAGCAGGCTCTGACAGCGGGCGTCCGTGCCGTAGTAGGCGCGCGACGGGTCCGCCTGCGGCACGTAGAGCTTCGCCATCACGACGGCGGAGGCGATGGTGCCCAGCGCGAGGCCAGCCACGATTGCGGGGTGCCCGCCCAGCCGCGCGGCGATTGCCTGGGCACGGGGGCTGCGGACGGTGCCGCGCGCGGGGTCGCCGCGGGTGCCGCGTGCCTGCGCGCGCGTGCGCGAGGCCCTCATGGCGAGCAGCAGCACGACGGGCCACACGAGGTAGAACTGGAACTCGATCGCGAGCGACCAGAAGTGCGTGAGGGGCGAGGGCGCGCCCGCCGCCGCGAAGTACGACTCGTGCCGCAGGATCTTGGCCCAGTTGAGGAACATGAGGAGCGCTGGCACGATGTCCGGGCGCATCTTGGTGAGCAGCTGGTGGTTGAAGGCCGTGCAGACCGCAGCCGTCACGATAACGAAGGCGATGCACGTGGGCAGCAGGCGCTTGATGCGGCGCAGCCAGTAGGAGCCGAGGCGGATGGTGCCCGAGCGCGACAGCTCGGAGAGCAGCCCCGCCGTCGCAAGGTAGCCGGAAAGCACGAAGAGCACGGTCACGCCCAGCAGCCCGCCGCCGCACCAGCTGAGGCCCATGTGATAGAAGACGACGCCCAGCGCACAGATGGCTCGCAGGCCGTCGAGCGACGTCACGTAGCGCTTGCCCGACGCCGGGTGCTCCGGCTGGCGCTGCTGCGCCGGACGCTGCGGCGGCTGCGACCGCGCCGGACGCTGCGACTGTTGCGGACGCCTTGCCTGCTGCCTCGGCCTTGCCGAAGCGGCAAGGCGCGCCTCCCCGTTGGGTTGCGCCGGCCTGCCCTGCCTCGTGCTTCCGCCCGCCATGTGCCTACCTTCGCGTCACGCGCATGCAACTATCCACATACCATAAAACGAAGACATTCTAGCAGTCTAGTGGGCGCAATCCAGCAGGTCAGACGCGTTATGTGGAACAAGTTTCATGCAAAACGGCTCGCGCATGGCGCATGTGAGCACCGCATCGCCCAAAAGTCGCGATTGCAGCTCCCACCCCTCGAGCACCTCCGGGTGCTTGCGGGGGTCCACGGCGAGCCCCGTGCCCATGGCCTTGAGGATGGCCTCGCGACGGGTCCAGGCGCGCGCGTAGGCGATGCGTCCCTCGCGCGTGCTGCCGTCGCCTATGGCCGCGAGCTCGTCAGCGTCGTAGTACTTACGGGCCAGGAGTTCCTCCACGTGGCGGTAGCGGCCGGGAACCTCCTCCACGTCCACGCCGACGGCGGGTCCTCCCACGGAGCCCATGGCCAGCACCACGAGGCCGGCGTCGTTGGAGAGGTTGAACTCCGGCGCACCCGAAACGCTCGGCTTGCCGTACTCGCCCAGCGTGAGGTCCTCGTCCGCGCGCACGCCCAGCAGGTACCGCGCCAGCAGGCCCGTGCCCAGCGCCTCGAGCCGGCGCGCCTCGGGACCCATGTTCGCGCGCTCGCGATAGCGCGGTGCGATGACCTTTCTGCAGGCATCCTCGAGCCCCGCCAGCGTGGCGGTCTCGAGCACGTGCACCACGACCTTCTCCACCGTCTGCCCCCTCACGCGAGCGGAATGTCGCGCATCCAGCCCCAGCGCGGCTCCGCCGTCACACCGTACGCCTCGTACCAGAGCGCGAGCGGAACCGTGCGCACGCCGCGGTCCGCGCTGTCCATCACCATGCCGTCGCCCACGTAGAGTGCCACGTGCCCGTGGCGGAGCGCCGCGGGACTGTACGGGCAGCTGGGGACCGCCACGATCATGCCCACGCGCAGCTCGCCGGGATCGCTCAGCTTGCAGTGGCGCTCGTAGAGCTCGCGGGCGTCGCCCGCCTCGCGTCCCAGGCCGGACCACACGAAGACGTCCTCCACCCACGCGGCGCACGAGTCCGCCGCCGTCCACGGCATGCCCTTGGCGTGCGCGACCACGCTGCGCTGCCCGCGCGTCGCGTCCATCAGGCGCTCGGGCTCATGACCAGACGTCACGTTCAGCCGGCGCGCCTCGAGTCCGCGGTCGGCAAGGACGGCGTCCAGCCGTCGCACGCGCGGGTCCACAGGCCGGACCTCGTCGACGCGGGACATGCTCTTCTCGCCCACGTGCTAGCGGTAGCGCTTGGCGACCTCGATGAAGGCCGCCTTGCCGTCGACGTAGTCCTTGAAGGCGATCGTGGGATCCTGCCCGTGGAAGCTCGCGCACAGCCCGCACTGGTCGCAGTCCGCGATGCACGGGTACGTCTCCTTTATGTACCACAGGCGGTCCATGCGAGAAGAGCCCTCGATGCTGGGCGGTTCCTTTGCCATGGGTGCGACGCCTCCCCTAGTGGCCCTTGATGGACTCGAGGAACTCGCGGGCGCGCTCCGTCTTGGGATGGTCGAAGAACTCGTTGGGGTCGCCCTCCTCGAGGATCTGGCCGTCCGCCATGAACTCCACGCGGTCGGACACACGGCGCGCGAAGCTCATCTCGTGCGTCACGACGACCATGGTCATGCCCTCGCGCGCCAGGCCCACCATGACGTCGAGCACCTCGTTGATCATCTCGGGGTCGAGCGCGGACGTGGGCTCGTCGAAGAGCATGGCCTTGGGGTGCATCGCGAGCGAGCGGGCGATGGCCACGCGCTGCTGCTGGCCGCCGGAGAGCTGGGCCGGGACCTTCTTGGCCTGCTCGGCCACGCCGACGCGCCTGAGCAGCTCCATCGCCTCGGCCTCGGCCTCCTTGCGGTCGCGGTGCAGCACCTCGACGGGGCCCATGGTCACGTTGTCCAGGATCGTCTTGTGCGCGAAGAGGTTGAACGACTGGAACACCATGCCGATCTCCGCGCGGGTGGCGGCAAGCTCCTTGCCCTCCTGCGGGAGCGGCTTGCCGTCGATCAGGATCTCGCCGGAGTCGATGGTCTCGAGCCGGTTGATCGTGCGGCAGAGCGTGGACTTGCCGGAGCCGGAGGGGCCTATGAGCACGACCACCTCGCCCTTCTCGACCTTGAGGTTTATGTCCTTCAGCACGTGGAGATCGCCAAAGTGCTTCTGCACGTGGCGGAGCTCGATCATGGGCGTGCTATCCTGCTTGACTTCGGGCATTGCCTGCTCCATTCGAAAGATTGTGCCTGGGACGCGTCGGCGCTAGACGGGGTTCTCCTGCGCGCGCGTGACGACCTTGGTGCCGCTCTGGCGCGCCATGCGCACCGCGAGCTCGTTGATTGCGTAGTTGATGAGGATGTAGATGATCGCCACCACGAAGTACACGGAGACGAGCGAGTCGTAGTTGCTGATGAGGACCCTCGCGTTCTGCAGGAGGTCCGGGAAGCTCACGACGTACGCGACGGACGTGTCCTTCACGACGACGACCAGCTGCGAGATGAGCGACGGGATGACGTAGCGGATGGCCTGCGGCAGGATGATCTTGCGCAGCACCTTGCCCTCGGTCATGCCCAGCGAGAGCGCGGCCTCGCGCTGGCCCTTGGGCACGGCGTTGACGCCCGCGCGGAAGACCTCCGCGAGCACGCCCGACGCCGTGAGCGAGATGGGCAGCGTCAGCATCCAGAACGCGGGCATCTTTATGCCGTAGCTGGGGATGACCAGGAAGAAGAAGTAGATCAGCAGCAGCGACGGGATGCCCCTGAAGAAGTTGATGATCACGCGGAAGATGCCGCTCACGACGCGGTTCTTGCTGATGCGGCCGAACATGAACAGGATGCCCAGCGCCAGCGCGATGACGCCGGCCGTGACGGCGACCTCCGCCGTGCCCGCGAGGCCCTGGAGCAGGAAGCGCCAGGTGCTCCACTGGCCAAAGAAGTACCAGTAGCTCGCGTCGAACTGCCCCATCTGGTATAGCCTGAGCACGACCCACACGAGAATCGCCGCAATGGCGATGGACGAGATGATGGTGCCGACGAGGATCTTCCGCTTGGTCTTTGGTCCCGGTGCCTCGAAGAGCGCATCGCGCATCGAGACGCTTCCTGACGACGCGCTCATCTGAGGATCCTCACTCTCTTGTCGATGGCGTTACCCGCAAGGCCGATGAGGAACGCGGTTCCCGCGTAGAGAAGGGCGGACACCGCGAACGGCAGGATTCCGCCCACGGACATCGTGTTGATGTACGAGACGAGCCCCGTGAGCTCCTGCGGGTTGAGCGGCACCTGCGAGCCGATGGCCGTGGTGAGCATGACGGCGACCAGCAGGTTGGTCATGGGCAGCACGGCCGATCGCAGCGCCTGCGGGATGACGACCTGCCTCAGGATCTGGCCAAAGCTGAGCCCCAGCGAGCGCGCCGCCTCGATCTGGCCAACGCCGATCGTGTTGATGCCGCTCATGAAGTTCTCGGACCCAAACGACGCGGCGACCAGGATCGTGGTCACGATGACGCAGGTCATCTCGTTCCACACGATCCCCAGGTACGGGAAGGCGTAGTAGAAGATGATAAGAAGAGAAATCGTGGCGACGTTCCTGAACACCTGCACGTAGAAGTCACCAAGCCGGCGCAGAGGCGAGATGGGACACACACGCGCGATCGTGACCAGGAGCGCCAGGACCATCGCCCCCACAAACGAGACGACGGTCATCTCGAGCGTCGCGGCGTACGCCTTCACGTACATACCGCCATACGTCGAGAAGAGCTGCTGTAAGCTCATGCACACCTCCCGCAATAAGCGCGGAGGCCACCGTGCGTGCACGGAGGCCTCCTCGTAGCACTAGTCTGACTGTACCCTCATGCGGCGCGCGGCAACGCACCATCATCAGTGTTGGAACAGTCACGAAACGTGGTCGTCCCTAGTCCTCGATCGCGGGCGGCTTCGGGGCGGTCTTCTGGCCGATGCGGTCGCCCAGGCAGACCTTCCAGAGCTTCTCCCACACGCCGTCGTCCTCGACCTGCTGCAGCCAGGCGTTCACGAACTTTGCGGCGTCGGAGTCCTTGGGCAGGCCGATGCCGTAGTTGTCCTTCGGGCCGATGAGCTGCTTGAGCAGGCGGTACTTGCCTGGGTGCGAGATCATGGAGCCCATCTGCATGGTCTGGTCGATGATGTAGGCGTCAACGCGGTGCTGCTCGAGGGCGGCGCGCGCCTCCTCGTCGGTCTTGTACTGCTTCTGGACCGCCTTGGGCACCTCCTCCTTCACGATGCTCGGGCCGGTGGAGCCGGACTGGACGGCGACCTTCTTGCCCGCGAGGTCGTCCACGGTCTTGATGTCCGTGTTCGAGGCGAGCACGAGGATGCCCTGGCGCGAGGTGAAGTACGGACCCGCGAAGTCGATCAGCTTCTTGCGGTCATCGTTGATGCTGTACGTCGCGAAGACGGCGTCGACCTGGTCGTTCTGCAGCACGGACTCGCGCGTGTCGGACGTGACCTGCGTGAGCTCGGTCTTGGAGGAATCGCCCAGGATGTAGGCGGCGAGCAGCTGCGAGAGGCCTGCGTCGAAGCCGCGGAGCTTGTTGTCCTTCTCGTCCAGATAGCTGAAGAGCTCGGAGGTTTGGACGCCGCCGACGCGGAGCTTGCCGGCCTTCTTGACCTTGGACGCCCAGGTGTTCGCGCTGATGGTCGCGTCGTCGGCCTGCTTGGTGCTCTGCTTTATCAGCTTGTCGTACGCGTCCTGGTCCAGCTTGCCGGACGTCTTGGACGAGGAGGACGAGCTGCTGGAAGAGGAGCTGGAGCCGTTGGAGCCGCCGCATGCGGCGAGGCCGAGCGCCGCCGCCCCGCCAAAGCCAAGCGCGAGGGCCTGGCGCCTGCTGAACATTGCCTTGTCAAGGGGATTCTGGATTGCCATGTGGGTTCCTTCCTTTGGGATTCCCTCCGCCCGGTCCCTCCCAAGGTGCCGGGCAACGCACCTGCGCGGACGGCCCGCGCGACTTTGGTTGAATCCTAGCTGTTTGCTAGGAAATATGTCAACCTCGACCACGCCCCGCCAAAAGGCTGCTTTGAGCTGCCGCTCAGCGCGCTAACAGGTTCCTTCTACCCAGATTTGGCACGGTTCTTGCATATGCCGTTTGCCATAGGCGGTTATCGGCACCGCCGATAGCACTGGTGACGGACCCGTGGCGACAGCTGCCGTTCAGGCACCGCCGCGGCCCCGGAACTACAATGCAAAGGTCAAACGTGCTGTTCGTAAGGGGTTCAACCACATGCAGGGAACAGAGAAGTCGGCGGTCTTCTGTCCGCTGATACTTGGGTGTCTTGTCGCGCTCGTGCTCGTCACGCTCGGCTATGTCGTGCTCGACGGCGCGCTCCTCGCGCGTGCGTCCGCATCGGGCGAGAAGAACGGCTCCCCCGTGCGGCGGGCCCTTCGGCACGTGAGGCCCAGCGTGATCCTCTGGTCCCTCCCCTACCTGGGCATCCTCACCTTCCTCTATATATGGTGCGCCCGCGGGCTCTACTCCGGCGCCACGGGCTCGCTCGACGTGCCGCTCCGCGCCACGCTCGCCTGCGCCGCCGTCACGCTGCCGCACCTGCGCATCGTCTCCCTCGTGCGGAGCCGCCTGGGCGAGCGCGCCGCCTTCTGGGTGGGGCTCGTCGCGAACGTCGCCCTCATGGCGGTCGCCGTCAACTTCGCGCGCATCGCCCTCGAGTGCCCCTGGAACGCCGACTGGCAGGACATCGCCCTGCAGTTCGTGGCCATCGAGTACGTGATCGTCCTTCTCGGCTTCCTCACGCTCTTCTTCCTCTTCCAGTGTCGCGGCGGTGCCGTGGCCGTGGGCGTCCTGCTCATGCTCGTGCTGGGCATCGCGCAGTACTTCGTCTTCCTCTTCAAGGACGCCAACATCACGCCCGCCGACCTGCAGGCCATCGGCACCGCTGCCGAGGTCAGCGGCGGATACGTCTTCACGATCACGGCCGCCGTGGCCAAGGCGCTCGGCTACGCGGCGGCGGGCGTCGCCTGCGCCGCCTACCTCGCGCCGCTCGAGCTCCCCGCACGCGAGGCCGCTACCGAGCCCGTCCAGGCACCGCGCCACGCCGCTCCCACCGCCATGCCAGACGACAAGGGCACGGGCAAGGGCGCCGGCTCTGCCATCGGGCGCGCCCTCGAGCGCCCAGCCACCAGGCGCACGGCGCTCGGCCTCCTCAGCATGGGCGGCCTCGCGGCCTTCGTGACGATCCCCGGCTACGGGGCGGACTTTGGGGTCAGCCTCAACCACTGGAACTCGATGTACAGCACTTCTCGCCAGGGCTTCTTCCCCTGCTTCGTGAAGGAGTTCCAGGCCCGCCTCATCCCCGTGCCCGCCAACTACAACGAGCAGGACGCCAAGTCGGTCGAGAAGGACCTGGTGTCCCAGTACGCAAAGCGCCTCGGAACGGGCGCATCCTCTGACTCGGGCACCGCGCGCAAGGCGGCCGTGGCCCAGTTCAAGAAGAAGCGGCCGACCGTGGTCGTGATCATGAACGAGTCGTTCTCGGACCTCTCCGTGTACAAGAGCATCAGCGCCGCCGGCTACGCGGGCCCCACGTTCGTGAAGACGGGCCTCACCAACGCGCTGCTGCGCGGCGACTCCTACACCTCCATCTTTGGCGGCGGCACCTGCAACTCGGAGTTCGAGGCGCTGTGCGGCGTCAACCTGCACTACCTGGGCGCCAACAAGTACCCCTACACGCAGTGGGACTTCACCAAGGTGCCGTGCATGCCGCGCCAGTTTGCGGCCCTCGGCTACAAGACGTACGCCATCCATCCCAACGAGGCCACCAACTGGGACCGCAAGCGCGTGTACGAGCAGATGGGCTTCGACAGGTTCTACTCCATCACGGACTTCGTGGGCGCCCAGACCTACCACAACGGCTACGTGAGCGACCGTGCCACGTACCAGAAGATCCTCACCCTGCTCAAGAGGGGCTCCACGCCGGAGTTCATCCACACCGTCACGATGCAGAACCACGGGCCCTTCACCACGGGCACCATCCCCACGGCGGACGAGCTCGACTACGAGCCCGAGGGCGCCAGCGCCTCCGATAACTTCATGCTGAACGAGTACCTGTCCTGCGCCACGGAGTCCGACCGCGCCATCGAGTGGTTCCTGGGCGAGGTCGGCAAGCTCGACCGTCCCGTGGCGGTGCTCTTCTTTGGCGACCACCAGCCCAAGCCCGCGAGCCCCTACGCGACCCTGGGATACGAGGACGAGTCCTCCATCCAGATCGCGGAGCGCATGTACCACACAACGTACTTCATGTGGGCCAACTACGACGTGGCCGGCAGCGACCAGACGAGCGAGACCGAGGACCTGCCCGTGAGCGCCCTGGGAGACGAGCTCATGTACCGCATCGGCGCGCCCATCAGCCGGCGCCAGAAGGCCAACCTCGCCTCCCGCAAGAGCCTGCCCATACTGAGCCTCATCGGCTACCAGGACGCCAAGGGCAACTGGCACGAGTTCACGGACGCGGACGACGAGACCATCGCCTCGCCCAGCCAGACCAAGAACGCCAGCGCGGCCAGGCACATGGACAGCATGATGGCCTACGTCAACTACCTCAGGTTCGGCAGCATCGTCAACTAGGGCCGGCTCGGCTAGGGCCGCCACACGTCCGCGGCAAGGCGCATGCGGCTCCCGTCGCGCTCGAGCACGCCGTCGTCCTCCATGCGTCCCAGCTCGCGCGACATCGCGCTCCTGTTGGCGCCTATGAACTGCGCGAGCGCCGTCTGCGACATGGGCACGCGCGCCCAGCCCTCCGCATCCGTGGGCTGCTCGCGCAGGAACACGATCAGGCGGTCGCGCAGGCTCTTCTGCCCCAGGATCCTGACCTTGCGGTTGAGGAACACGCTCTGCGTCGACACGATGCGCAGCAGGTTGCCCAGGAGCCTCACCTCGGGCCCCGTTGGCGACTCCGCCTCCCAGAGCGGCCGCACGTCCAGCAGCACTACCTCTGACCTGCACATCGCCACGAGCTCGATGGGGCTCGACTCCACCTCCGCGCAGGCGAAGGCCGCACCAAAGACGTCGCCCACCGTGAAGCGCCTCACGCTCACGTGGTCGTAGCGCTCGCTGTCGAACGAGCCCTCCACCTCGCCTGACATGGGGATTCCCACCAGGCGGAACGGCTCGCCAAACGGCTGGATCACGTCATCGCGCTCGAAGGTGTGGCACCGGCCCCTCATCAGGCCGAGCATGCGCGGGATCTCCTCGCGCGCGATCCCCCTAAAGAGCGGCCCCGCCGCCAGCGTGTCGATGCAGTGCTCGTAGCGCCTCCGCGCGTCCATCCTGCCTCCAGCCCGCGCCGCCAAGGACGGCGCCACGTTCTTCTCGCCCGCGTGAGCCGCCCGCGGCTACATCCTGATTGCACCAAAACGTTGCCATTGCAACACCTCGAATGTAGCCGTAGCGGAACAAAAGCGCAAGCCGCGTCATGGGTACATTACGCATTGGTAAGCCGCACGCCCGGCGCCGCGGGACGCCCGCTCGGGAGCACTAGACTTTCCACGTCGCCGTCGCGACGCACACGATCAAGGCTGGCCCGTCCGGCGGGCCGAGGCAGAAAAGAGGGCCCATGCAGGGCAACAAGAATATGGACGAGAAGAACGAGGGTCTTGGCTCGGAGCCGCGGGCCCAGGTGCCCGTGTACCAGCGCGGACCCGTCATCATGCGCGGCAAGATGGTGCCCAAGGACACCACGAACCAGCACCTCCTGACCCCCAGCGCGGACACGTCGTGGCTGCACACTGACCCGTGGCGCGTGCTGCGCATCCAGGCGGAGTTCGTGGACGGCTTTGGCGCACTGGCGGAGATCGGCCCCGCCGTGACGATCTTTGGCTCGGCCCGGACCAGTCGCGACGACCCCTACTACGTGGCCGCGCGCAAATGCGGGCAGCTGGTGGCGCAGCAGGGCGTCGCTGTCATCACAGGCGGCGGGCCCGGCATCATGGAGGCCGCGAACCGCGGCGCCACGGAGATGGGCGGCAGCTCCGTGGGCCTGGGCATCGAGCTCCCCCACGAGCAGGCGCTCAACGAGTGGGTCAACCTGGGCATGAACTTCCGCTACTTCTTCGTGCGCAAGACCATGTTCATGAAGTACTCGTCGGGCTCGATCATCTTCCCGGGCGGCTTTGGCACCCTGGACGAGGCCTTTGAGGAGCTTACGCTGGTGCAGACGGGCAAGTCGCCCAAGGTGCCCATCGCGCTGTTTGGCCGCAGCTACTGGGAGGGGCTGTTCGACTGGCTGCGCGACTCCATGCTGGCCGACGGCAACATCTCCGCCGAGGACCTGAAGCTGTTCAAGATCACGGACGACCCCGTGGAGGCCGCGAGCATCGCGCTGAGCCAGCTCGAGGGCGCGTAGGGCGGAATGACGCGAAGCAAACGCCAGGGCGGCATCGCAAAACGTGATTTGCGATGCCGCCCTCTTTTGCATTTGCGCAGGTAATCAGCATGAGACACCAAATCGCACATCGCGTTTTGCAATCTTGGGCCACCACCCGTGTCAGCCTCGCTCGGTCACGACAACGTGGACGCTGCCGTCATACGGCACACCGTCAAACGTCACGTGCACCTTCGCACGGCCGCAACCGAACTCCTCGCGCACGTCCCATGGGAAGGGCGCGTACGCACCGCCTGGACGGTCCGTCGCGCATATGGTCGCATCGTACTCGTATCGCTTGCGCACGGTTGCCTCATTTTTTCCGATAAAGTCGAGAACGATGCTAAACGGCAGGTGATGCACACGTTCTAGACATAGAATGTGATGTCACCATCGAAATACTCCGACCAGTAGTCGCATATCGTTCTATGGTTTAACGCTATGAAGCTCATTACATACGAAAGTTCGTGCTTGCTCAGGCCACTTCCGTTACTCGCGAGTTGACAGCCACCAGAACGCGTCAGCCAAATCTTCGTTCCGTTCCGCGTAGGTTTCCCACGAGAGACATGAACATGCACCGGCTCGCCATTTTCAGCTGTCCAAAAATATATAGTGAACCCTCTGAACGAAAAGAGCTTAGGCATACGACTGCGATTCCTCGTAAGCTAGGTGCATGATGAGAGGTGCATTATCGTGCACGAACTGGTCAAGGTCAGAAAGCTCCTTCTCCGTAAACCCCTCTACACCAGTCCATTCATATGAAGGCAAAATGCATCTCGCCGAGTCGAAGCCACCTTCGACTGGCCGTTCCACGGAAACCTTCACGGTATTGTCGGGCAGGATGTTCGAGAACGCGACCACCGTCCCGTCGCGCAGCTCAGCATAATCAAAATACATGTGTGCCTCCCCTCGATGGAATCATACCCACGAGACGCGACCGCGCCAAGATGCGTTTTGTTCGCGGCTAACATTGCACGACACGACAGATTCTTCCGAGATACCAAATCCGTTTCTGGAAGACCCATCGTTTTGCAAACCCGCAGGTAGACGAGTTGACCCCCGGATACCAGAAACTTTTCTGGAATCCGGGGGCCTCAATCGCGATGTCGGTCGCCATGCAGCGCCAACCGGGGACGCTGCCGTCAGCCGCAGCGGCGTCTACACCAGAAGCGACGCACCCACGAGGCCGGCGTCCTCCCCGCACGTCGCCTCGCAGAAGAGCAGCGCGTCCGGGTCGAGCACGTAGCCCTTCGCCTTCTGGTACACCTGGTCGAGAAACGCGGGGTTCTTGAGCGCGACCGAGCCGCCAAAGACGAAGACGTCCGGGTCCACAACCGCGTTGATGTTGTTGACGCCGCGCGCAAGGCACTCCGCCGCATGGTCAATCACGGCCAGCGCGTCCGCGTTGCCGGCGTCTGCCAGCGCGAACACCGCGGGCGCCGTCACCTCGCGACCCATGCGCTCGCTCGCCATGCGCGCGATGGCCGTGCCCGAGCTCTGGTCCTCCAGCGCGCCGGGGTTCATGCCCGGGCGCGCCACCGGCGCGTCGCACACGATCATGTTGAAGACCTCGGTCGCGAGCGAGTGCGCCCCGCCCACGATCTTGCCGTCCTGCACGTACGCGGCGCCCACGCCCGTCGAGACGGTGATGTACACCACGGACGAGAAGTTCCTGCCCGCGCCCACGAGGGCCTCTGCCAGCCCCGCAACGTTGGCGTCGTTGTTGAGGTGACACGGGTGGTCGCAGCGCCTCCGGAAGAAGTCGGCCACAGGGAAGCCCTCCCAGCCGGGGAGGTTGGGCGGGGTCAGGATCTGGCCCTTCTCGAAGTCGAGCGGCCCGGGGCAGCCGATGCCGATGCCCTCGTAGTCGAGCCCCCACCCCTCGATGGCGTCCACGAGCCTGCCGAGGTTCTCCTCGGGACCCGCGCTGTGCACGTTGGGGAAGGCCGTCCTCTTGAGGATGTTGCACTTCTCGTCCAGGGCGGCCACGCGAAGCTGCGTCCCGCCGATGTCGATGCCGATGCGCACGGTCATGGTGCGCTCCTCTCGTCAAATCGTTGCCACGCCCGCGCGACGCTAGCCCTCCGGCCAGCTCACGACGAGCTCCATGTCGCCCTCGAAGTCGAGGTCGCCGGAGCCGGCCGGCGCCACAAAGTGGGAGCCGAGCCTCAGGTCCCAGCTGCCCGCCGGCGTCGTGACCTTGCCGCCCTCGCCGTGCACCACGGACACGCACACGAAGTCGTGCGTCTGCGGCACGCGCGCCGGGGAGCCTTCGGCCACGCGCACGCGCTCCACCTCGAAGTTGGGGCACGTTCCCAGCACGGTCACGCCGTCCTTCTCGGGCGCCGTGACGTCGCCGCTCTTGGGGAGCGGCAGGCTGAAGTCGACCACGTCGAGCGTCTGCGGAATGTGCAGCTCGCGCTTGGTGCCGTCCGCCTGGACGCGGTCGTAGTCGTACACGCGGTACGTGACGTCGCTCGACTGCTGGGTCTCGAGCACCACGGTGCCCGCCTGGATGGCGTGGATGGTGCCCGGCTCGATCATGAAGAAGTCGCCGCGCTTGATGGGCACGCTGTACAGGAGGTCGTCCCAGCGACCCTCCTCCACCATCTTGGCAAACTCCGCGCGGTCGTGCGCGCGCTGGCCGACCACGATCGTGGCGCCTGGCTTGCAGTCCAGCACGTACCAGCACTCGCGCTTGCCCAGGCTGCCGTTCTCGTGCTCGGCGGCGTAGGCGTCGTCCGGGTGCACCTGCACGGAGAGGTTCTGGCGCGCGTCCAGGATCTTGATGAGCAGCGGGAAGCGGTCGCCCTTGGCGTCGCCAAAAAGCTCGTGCTCGTCCTGCCACAGCTCGCTCAGGGTGCGGCCGTCGTACGGGCCGCCCTCGATGGTGCAGTCGCCGTTGGGGTGCGCGCTGATGGCCCAGCACTCCCCCACGTCGCCGTCGGGGATGTCATAGCCGTACTCGTCGTGCAGGTAGCGGCCGCCCCAGATCTTGTTGTGGAACACCGGCTTCGGGAAGAGGAGCGGCTGAGCCCCCGTGGCCTCGTTCTTCTCCATTGATGGTCCTTTCCGTCGCGGGACGCGGCGCGCGCCGGTCCCTCGCCTTTGTCTGATGGTATCATCCGCGATTCCGCCGCCTCCCACAACGCATTTCCAGATGCGTAGGAGAGAAGAACACGGGCGCCCAGCTGGTGGACGCCCGTGTTCGGAGGTTCTTCCTGGTGGGAGGCGCGGTGCCTTGCCGGCGAAGCGCTACTTCTGCGCGGCCGCGAGCTTCTGGTAGACGTCCACGAGGTCCTCGGCCATGATGCGGACGGTCTCCGCCTGCATCAGCTGGTCCTCGGCGTGCACCAGGAGCAGCGGCACCTTGGTGGAGCCCATCTTCTGGGCGTCCTCCTGCAGGAGTCCCATGTGGACCTTGTGGCCCTCGAGGTAGGTCTGCTTCCCCTCCTCGATGAGGGACTTGGCCGTCTCGAAGTCACCGGCCTTGGCCTTCTGGATCGCGTCGATGAAGTTCGACTTCGCACAACCAACGGTCGAGATGATCTGGAAGCAGGCCTCCTCCATGTCGGGCTCCTGCTGCTCGTCCTTCTCCTCTGCCATGTACTAGCCCTCCTCGATGGCCTTCTGGGCGTCGGCCAGGATCTTCTTGGCGTTCATGCGGCCGTAGTCGGCCATCGCGATGACGCGCACGGGGGTCTTGCCCTCCGCCGCCTCCTTGGCGTCGCCCAGTGCGTACTTGATCTGGGGACCGAGCATGAGGACGTCGTAGTCCTTCACGTCGTCCAGCGCGGGGCCGAGCGGCTCGGCGTCGATCGTGGCGTCGATGCCCTGTGCCTGGGCCTCCTTGCGCATCTTCTGGACGAGCAGGCTCGTGGACATACCGGCGTTGCAGGCAAGCAGGATCTTCATGTCTACCATTTCCTTTCTTGGAACGGCGGGGCCTTCTTCGGCTCCCATATCACACGTTAGGACAAATGGGGGGTGAGGCACCCCGTGACACCGCCACGAGGTGCCTCACAAAGGGGGAATGGGAAGTCGACGTCAGGAACGCTAGGCGGTCTGAGCCGCTGCCTTTGCATCCGCGTCCTTCTCGGCCTGCTCGGCGAGCTCCATCTGCTTCTTCTGAGCGCGCTCGGAGACCTTCATGAACGGCAGGTAGATGAGCATGCCGAGTGCGAACTCGATGACCTGCCAGATGATGGCCACGACGCCGGCGGTGCCACCGCCAACGGCGAGGAAGCCGGAGATGAAGACCGGGGTCGTCCAGGGAACCATGACGACGCAGGGAGCGAGGATGTGGGCGCAGGTGAGGGCGTAGGTGAGGCCGATGAACAGATCGGGGATGAGGACGAACGGGATCATGAGCGGCAGGTTGTAGACGATCGGGTAGCCGTAGATGACAGGCTCGTTGATGTTGAAGATGCCAGGCAGGACGGCAAGCTTTGCGATGTCCTTGGAGGCCTTGCTCTTGGAGAACAGGAAGGTGTCGGCGAGGAGCATCAGGGTGCAGCCGGAGCCGCCGATGAGGGCGAAGGTATTGATGATCTGCATGTTCATGTAGTGATCGGCAGGAATGGTCTGGCCGGCGGCGTACATGGCCATGTTCTCGGTGATGAGGATGGTGAGGATAGGCTCAGCAAGGACGCCAGAGATCGTGGACTGGTGAATGCCGAGGCAGAAGAGCAGGTTGGCGAGCGTGTAGACCAGGATGATGAACCAAGGACCGGCGTTCACGAAGCCCTTGAGGGGCGCGGCGATGCAGGTGTTGATGAGCGTCATGAGGTCGGTCGCCCAGAGGGCGTGGAGAAGTGCGGCGACGACGCCGAAGATGGTCAGCGTGATGAGCATCGGGAACATGGTGTTGAACGTGTCAGCGACCGCGGGCGGGATGCCCTCGCCGAGGTTCACGCGCAGCTTCTCGTTGTTGGACAGCTTGATGAAGATGGTGGTGGCGACAAGGCCGATGATGATGGCGCCGAACAGGCCGTTGGTGCCGGTGTAGGTCTTGGAGAAGGCGCCGGAGACGTTGTCGGAGCCGACGCTGGTGAGCTGGTAGCCCTTGGGGGCGACCTTCTTGGCGATGGTGTCGTACTTGACAGTCTTGGTCTTGGTGGTGTCAGAGGTGCTGGTGTAGGTGAGCTCGGTGATGTCGGAGATGCTTGCGGTGGCGCTGCTCAGGGTCTGCGGCATCATGATGCAGAGCGCTGCGATGCCGACAACGACGCACGCGATGGCGTTCTTGAAGCGCTTGTTGCGTGCCAGGCAGTAGCCGATGATGCCGGCGAGCATGATGGTCGCGACGTTCAGCGTGCCCTGGGTGATCGCGTTGCCCCAGTACTGGGCGTTCGCCAGTGCGTCGCCCGTCAGGAACAGCGGGAAGACGACGTTGTTAATCAGGACGGCAATGCCTGCCAGAATGTAGATCGGCATGACCGTGGCAAAGCCATCGCGCAGCGAACGCAGGTGAACCTGGTTGCCGATCTTGGCGGAGACTTCTGAGAACTTGTCTAGGAAGCTCTGCTTCTCCTCTGCTACTTCTTCTGCCATGATTCCTCCTCGCGGGGAAGCTCCCGCATATTCACAGGCACGGGACGCCTTGCCCATGCCTTACTACCTACTAGGACTCGAAGATCGTGTGGGTAGTCGCGACTCGACGCAGCCAGTCCGCGCTCTTCTTGTAGTGGCGGCTGTAGTTGTCGTCGAGGTTGACCTCCACGAATCCGTAGCGGTTCTTGAAGGCGTTCGACCAGGACCAGTTGTCGATGACCGCCCAGTAGTGGTAGCCACGGCACTTCGCGCCGTCCTGGATTGCCTTCGCGATCCACTTCAGGTGGTCGCGCACGAACTCGACGCGGTAGTCGTCCTGGATCGTGCCGGTGGCGTCCTTGCTGGCGTTCTCGCCCTGGATGCCGATGCCGTTCTCGGAGACGTACCACTCGAGGTCGGGGTAGTTCTCCTTCATGGTCATCGCGAAGTCGCAGATGCCCTTGGGGTAGATCTCCCAGCCGCGGCTCTTGTTCATCACTGCGTCGGGCCAGACATACTCCTCCGCGAACACGGGGTTGCCGAACTCGTCCGTCTTCTTGGACGGGGCCTGCACCCTGGCCGGGTGGTAGTAGTTGAAGCCAAGCCAGTCGACGGGACCCTGCTTGATGACCTCCGCGTCGCCGGGACGCTGGCCAAGGTCGATCTTGGCGCGGTCGAGGTCGTCCAGGATGTCCTGGGGGAACTCGCCCTTCGTCACGAGGTCGAGCCACCAGCGGTTGTCGACGCCGTCGACCACGCGAACCGCCTCGAGGTCTGCCTCGCTCGGGTTCTCCTTGGTGTAGGGCGGCGTGAAGCAGTTGATGAGGCCGATCTTGGCGTCCTTGCGTACGGTGCCCGCGGCCTGCGCGAGCCTGAACTCGTGCACCGCGAGGGAGTGCGCCAGCGAGATGCCGTACTGCACGCGGCGCGCCTCGGCGAAGTCGTGATGGAACGGGTACCACACGGCGTTGGTGAAGCGCTGCTGCGGCTCCACGATCGGCTCGTTGAAGGTGAACCAGTTCTTGATCTCCTGGCCAAACTCGTCGAAGGCCGCGCGGGCGTAGTTGGCGTACGCCTCGATGACCTCGCGGTTCTCCCAGCCTCCACGGTCGAACAGGTAGGACGGCATGTCAAAGTGGTACAGGTTCACGAAGACGTCGATGCCGGCAGCCTTGAAGGCCGAGAAGAGCGCGTGGTAATAGTCGGCACCCGCCTGGTTGAGCTTGCCGTTCTTGTCCATGAGGCGGCTCCACTGGATGGAGGTCCTCACGGAGTCGAGGCCGAGGTCCTTGAAGATCTTGATGTCCTCGTCGCGACGGCGCGTGAAGTCGTTGCCGGCGTAGGAGCCCACGAGGTTGTAGAAGCCCGTGATGTCCTCGTTGCTCCAGCGGTCCCAAAGGTTCGGCAGCTTGCCGTAGGCCTGCCAGGCACCCTCCGTCTGGGGGCCGGACATGGCCGCACCCAGGAAGAAGTCCTTAGGAAGCTGGGTCGGAAGCTCTTCTCCGCTCATCTTCATCACTTCCCCTTCTGTCGTTTGCTCGCGTATTAATTGACATGTCTTTTATCACGTCAATCTATGTCTTCCATAAATCCTACACGGGAACGATTTTTACGCAAGACCCGTTTTTGGAAACAGGCCGAGCGGTATATATATGTCCTTGAGCGGTAAAAGACATGTCTTCTGCTATACTTTATGTTGCTAGTCGAAGGGAGCAGGGCATGCTGAAGTACGAAGCGGTGATCAACGACATCACCGACAAGATTGCGTCGGGCGTCTACAAGCCAAACGACAAGATCCCGACCACGATGGAGCTCTGCGACCAGTACGGCGTGAGCAAGATCACCATCAAGAAGGCCATGAACGAGCTCGAGAACCGCGGGCTCGTGGCGCGGCGGCGCGGCTCGGGCACCTTTGTTAAGAGCCTGACGCCGTCCAACCTGCCCACGAACGAGTTCATGAGCAAGTCCGCACAGATGCAGGGCTTCACGCGCGAGCACGACAACCGCGAGGGGGGCACCGTCAGCTCCGTGGTGTACGAGTTCACCGTGGAGCACCCGGACGCCGAGGTGGCCAAGAAGCTCTCCATCAACCCGGACGAGTTTGTGTACCGCATCTGCCGCGTGCGCTGCCTCGACGGCGTGCCCCTGGTGATCGAGCACACGTGGATGCCCATCAACCTCATCCCCGACCTGAGGATGAAGAACCTTGAGGGCTCGATCTACGGCTACATAGAGGACACGCTCAAGCTCAAGATCTCGAGCGCGCACCGCGCGATCAGGGCGGTCATCGTTCCCGACGACGAGCTGGAGAAGCTCGATGTACCCAAGGGGAGCCCGGCCCTCGAGGTGAACCAGGTGGGCTTTCTGGACGACGGCGTCGCCTTCGAGTATTCGGTTTCGCGCCACGTGCGGGACTACACGTTCTTCTCGGTGTCGACGCACTAGGGTGCGGGGCTGCTACGCGAGCGGCGTCATCTGCCTGGGAAGGCCGCCGTCGAGCGCGATGGGCTCCGCCGGCCCCACGAGCGGGCGCACGTAGCGCTCGAACTCAGCGGTGACGCCCATACCATCGGGCGCAATCCACGCGCTCGGGACGGGCTTGACCTGGTTGGCGACCTCGCTCACGTCCACGGTGCGGTAGCGCACGGCGTAGGGGTCGTCCTGCGTGCGCTCGAGCGAGCACATGATGCCCGTGGCGCCCTCGAGCGCCTCGCGCACGCCCATGCGCCCCAGCTCGAAGGCCTCGTCCAGGTCGGTCTTGCTGGCACAGTGGCTGCCGCAGCGCTGCAGCGTGGAGAGCTCCACCGCGCGCGTCTTGCAGCCCAGGCGCGCCTTCACGAGCGCGGCGAGGTAGCGGCTCGCGCCGGAGAGCTGCGCCAGGTGGCCAAACTCGTCCGTGCCGGTGCCGGGGGCGACGGTGCCCTCCGCCACGAGGCGCCCGTCCGGGGTGCGCACCCCCTCCGACGTCGCGACCACGACGGTGTTCTTCTCGGCGAGAAGTGCCTCGATCCTTGCTATGAGCGCGTCGGCCTCGATGGGGACCTCGGGCAGGAGCACGAGGTCCGGGTGGGCGAGGCAGGCCGAACCCGCGAGCCAGCCGGCGTCGCGGCCCATGATCTCCACGAAGGTGACGCTCTTGAGGTCGTACACGTCCGCGTCGCGCGCGACCTCGCTCACGGCCGTCGCCACGAGGCGGGCGGCGCTGCCGTAGCCGGGCGTGTGGTCAATCTGCACGAGGTCGTTGTCGATGGTCTTGGGCACGCCCACGAAGCGGACGTCGCTCCCCTCCCGGGCACCGTAGCGCGCGAGCTTGGCGATGGTGTCCATAGAGTCGTTACCGCCGATGTAGAGCACGGCCGAGACGCCCGCGGCCTCGACGCGCTCGAGCGCGCGGGCGAAGAACTCCGGGTCGGCCTCGGGATCGGGCAGCTTGAAGCGGCAGCTGCCCAGCCAGCTGGCGGGCGTGTCGCGCAGGAGCCGGAGCGCGTCCTCGTTGGGGACGGCCTCCGCGAGGTCCACGGTGCGACCGTCGAGGAAGCCCTGGATGCCGAAGCGCATGCCGACGGGACGCACGTTCTTCTCGCCCGCGCCCGCTATGACGCCGGCGAGGCTCGCGTTGATGGCGCAGGTGGGGCCGCCCGACTGTCCGACGAGGATGCGCTTCTGCTGGGACATGACTCTCCTAACGTTGTGGTTGGCACGAGTATAGCGCGGCGGGGGCGGCGGCCGTCGGCTGGCGGCGCGCGTTGGCGCGCGGCCGAAGTGGGTAGAAGGCAGGTAACTTATGGTGGCCGCGGGAGCGGCGGTTTGGAGGAAGCATGCTGAAGGACGTGAAGGTTGGCCCGTACCTGGCGCCGATGCCGGTGCTGATGATCGCGACGTACGACGACGATGGCACCGTCGACGTGATGAACATGGCGTGGGGCGGCATCTGCGACACGGACAAGGTGGCGCTCAACATTGGAGCGCGGCACAAGACGTCCAAGAACATCGCCAAGCGCAAGGCGTTCACGATCTCCGTGGCCGACGAGGCGCACGTGCGCGAGGCAGACTACTTTGGCATCGCCTCGGGCAACACCGTGGCAGACAAGTTCGAGCGCAGCGGCCTCACCGCGAGGAAGAGCTCGCGCGTGGACGCGCCGGTGATCGAGGAGTTCCCGCTGACGCTGGAGTGCGAGGTCGTGGAGGACGACGAGGTCGTGAGCGGGCACCGCGTGGTCGGCAAGATCGTGGGCGTTCTGGCGGACGACTCCGTGCTGGACGCGGACGGCAAGCCCGACATCTCCAAGCTGCGCCCGCTGACGTTTGACACGTTCCACAGCGGCTACTACGCGCTGGGCGAGAAGGTCGGCCAGGCGTGGAGCGACGGCAAGGCGCTGGGCGAGTAGGCCCCGCCGCGGGCCGGGCTGCCCCTACCGGATGGATGCCCCCAGCTCGCGGGCCTGCGGCACGTCCGTGACGGCAGACGCGTCCAGGTCGTCCGTGTGGAGCAGCACGGCGGTGCCCAGGTTGCGCCAGCCCATGCGGAGCATGAGGTAGTCGAAGTGCGCCAGCAGCTGCGCGGGATGCGCGCCGCCCGCCGCAACCAGGAGCGCTCCCGAGCGGCCGTTGCCGTGGAGCTCGTCCGGATCGCACTCCGCGAGCGCCCAGAGCCGGTCGAACGCGTTCTTGAGCAGGCCGCTGTACGACCAGAAGAAGAGCGGCGTCGCGAGCACCACCACGTCGCAGGCGCGGTACGCCGCGTACACGCGCGCCATGTCGTCGCGCTGCGTGCAGGGGTGGGCCGGGTCCGCCCCGCCGTGCAGGCAGCCCACGCAGCAGTGGATGTCAAGATCGCGCAGGTCAAGCACCTCGACGGAGTTGCCCGCGCCGCGCGCGCCGGCGCAGAACGAGTCGATCATCCTCTGGGTAAAGCCACGCGGGCGAGAAGAGCCGTTCAACACCAGTATGCGCGCCATGCTACCTCCCGGGTTCGCCGTCCTCGACAGGCCCATTGTCGCCGATGCCGGCTGCGTCCGCCACCACGACGCCCTCGCGGCCTCGCCACTGCGCGGGGACGTCGCCCGCGGTCACGAGCGTGGCGGCCTCGAGCGGCGCGTACGTGATGAGGCTGCGCTTGCCCAGCTTGCTCGCGTCCGCCAGCACGTAGGGGCGGGCGCAGCGCGCGAGCGCGGCGGACTTGACGGCCGCCTCGCCGCGGTCCTGCACCGTGAAGCCCGCCTCGGCCGTGACGCCGTTGGTGCCCCAGAAGCCGAGCGTGAAGTTGTAGCGCGCGATGGCCTCCGTCGTGTCCGGGCCGCTCAGGGCCTTGGTCGCGTCCACGAGCTCGCCGCCGAGCACGATCACGCGCAGGCCCTTGGCCGCAAGCACGAGCGCCGTCGACACTGAGTTGGTGGCAAACGCCGCGCGCGTGGGCGCGAGCAGGGACGCGAGCGCCTCGACCGTGGAGCCCGCGTCCAGGTACACGAAGTCGTCCGGACCCACGAGCGTGGCCGCGAGCCGGCAGATCGCGTCCTTCTCGCCCGCGTGGAGGCCATAGCGGTCGGGCAGCGTGAGGTCGCGCGTGAGGTGCGCGCGCTCCAGCGCCATGGCGCCGCCGTGGACCTTCACCAGGCGGTGCGCCTCGTGAAGGCGGTCGAGGTCGCGGCGGATGGTGGATTCCGACGTGCCGAGCTCGGTCGCGAGGTCGGACACCGTCGCGACGCCGCGCTCCCCCACCAGCGCCGCGATGCGCGCCTGGCGCTCGTGCGCGAGCACTAGCGCTCCTCGGGGTAGACCACGCCCCAGCTGCGGCGCACCTTGGTCATGACGTCCATCACGTCGGAGGCGTAGCCCAGCAGGGCCGCCTTGCTCGCGTCGCCGGCCACGGCGGACTCGAGGTCGGCCATCTCGTAGCAGAGCGCGTAGCCCTCCACGCCGGCGCGGACCTCCTCGCGGTGGCCGTCGGCCGTCCAGACGATGGTCGCCCGGTCCGCGCGCGGGTAGTCCATAACCTCGATGTAGCAGCGGTCGAAGCTGAGGACCGCGCGCTTGGGCTGCTTGGAGTGGAGCGTGAGGCTCACCACGCCCAGCTGGCCCTGCGCGTTGCGGCACACGATGCCGCCGGCCTCGTCCACGCCAGTCTTAGCGAGGTTGCCCAGGCTCACGACCTCGGTGGGCGCGCCGTCCATGAAGAGCCGCATGAGCGAGAGCGCGTACACGCCGATGTCGAGCATGGCGCCGCCCGCGAGGTTGATGTTATAGAAGCGGTTGGTGAGGTCGCCGTACTCCTTGTAGCTGCCAAAGTTGAGCTGCGCCAGGTTCATGCGGCCAAACTCGCCGGCGCGCACGCGGCGCAGGAGCTCCTGGTAGAGGGGCATGTGCAGGATCGTGGTGGCGTCCATCAGCACCACGTGGTTGCGGCTGGCAAGCTCGCGCGCCTCCGCAAGCTCCTCGGAGTTGAGGGTGATGCTCTTCTCGCACAGGACGTTCTTGCCGGCCGCCAGGGCGCCGCGCAGGTAGCGGATGTGCGTGTTGTGCGGCGTGGTGATGTAGACGGCGTCCACGGCGGGGTCCGCATAGAGCTCCTCCGCGCTCTGGTACACGCGCTCGACGCCGTAGCGCTGGGCAAACGCCTCCGCCTTGGAGCGCGTGCGGTTGGCCACGCCGTGGATGCGGCGGCCGGCCAGCGCCATGGACTGCGCCATCTGGTTGGCGATCACGCCGCAGCCGATGACGGCCCACGTGAGCTGTGGCGCCGTAAAGACGTCCGTCGGAAACGGCTGGTCTGCCACGGCGGCAAACGCCTCGCTCGCTGCCACGGCCGCGTCGCGCGGACCCGGTGCCGCGTCCTTCTTGCCTGCGTTGACCTGCGGCGTTGCCGCCTGCTGCGTAGCCTCTGACATGGCTCCGCCCTTCTGGCGCACCTGTGCGCCTCTGCTCGATAGTGCTCGAAACTGCTCTCCACTGCTTAGTATTGCGCGTTTTTGCACATTTGCAAGCATTTTCGCGCAAACGGGCGAGAAGAACATCCCGCGTGGCCCTACGCCTCGGCCGGCGACGCTAGCATGGTGGCTGAAAGACGCCGCCGGGGATGGGAGTGGCCATGCTACAGCTCGACGTGGACGGGACCGAAGTAATCCTCTGGACGCCGGAGCCGGCGCCCGCGGAGGCGCTGCCCGTCGTCTACCTGCACGAGTTCAAGGGCGACGGCCGCGACGTGTGGGAGGCGTGCCAGACGCTGGGCTGCCCGCCGTTCGCGCTCGCCGTCATACCCACGCCCGACTGGGATGACGCGCTCAGCCCCTGGCCCGCACCGCCGACGTTCAAGGGCGCGCAGCCCTACGCGGGCGAGGCCACGGCGCAGCTCGACTCCCTCACCGGCCGCGTGATGCCCGCCGTCGAAGAGGCGCTGCAACCGGCGCGGCCGTCCCTCTCCGCGCTTGCGGGCTATTCCCTTGCGGGTCTCTTTGCGGCGTGGGCGCCGTTCGTGACGGACGCGTTCCCACGCGTGGCGTCCGTCTCCGGCTCGCTCTGGTACCCGGACTTCGCGGAGTTCGCCCGCGCGCACGAGCCGGCGTCCACCCTGGAGCGCGCGTACTTCTCCGTTGGTGACCGCGAGGCCAAGACCCGCAACGCCTACCTGCGCACGGTGGAGGACCGCACGCGCGAGGTCGAGCGCACGATCGCGGCGCGCGGCGTCCAGACCACCTTCGAGCTCAACCCCGGCAACCACTTCACCGACGAGGCGGGACGCACGGCACGGGGCATCGCCTGGCTGCTCTCCTGAGGCTGACTGCCCCGTGGCAGCCCCGCCCTCGCAATCTTGGGCAAGCGGTGCGACCCGTGTTAAATCCCGTTTGCGCGGCGCCATGCCACTGCCGCACCCGCGGGCGGCTGCTAGACTCTTCCCACCACACCACGCAGCCGGAAGGAAGGCCAAAGCCGTGACCACCAACGCAAGCAGCGCGCCCCTCGTGAGGCCCGCCACGCCCGCGGACGCGGACGCCGTCATCGCGTTCTACGACGACCTGATCGACGAGATCGGCAGCCTCCCCACGGCCCCCAACTGGGAGAAGGGCGTCTATCCCACCCACGACTACCTGCGCGAGTGCATCGCCGCTGGCGAGTTCTTCGTGGCAGAGCTGCCGGACGCCCCGGCCCCTGCGGACGAGAAGGGCACTCCCCGCCTAGCCGGCGCCTGCCTGCTGCGCCTGGGACAGGACGAGGAGTACGACCGCATCCCCTGGAAGGTAGCTGCAAGCCCGGACCAGATCCTGGTCGTGCACCTGATCGCGAGCGCCACCTGGGCGGCCGGCCGCGGCGTCGGGCGCGCGCTCCTGGACCACGCCTGCGACGAGGCCCGCCGCCACGGCTGCACCGTCGTGCGCCTGGACACGCTCACCACCAACACGCCGGCCCAGCACCTGTACGAGCGCTACGGCTTCGACCGCCTGGGCAACTTCGACCTCACCTACCCCACCACGGGCACGATGCCCCTCGTCATCTACGAACTCGGGGTGTAGGAGCGGGCCTTGCGGGCCACGGTTTGGCCCCAAAGCCCAGTGTTCAGGAACCAATGCCGCCATGGCACCGCCGCAGCCGCAAAAGTCCCTCAGATATGCACGTCTTCCTGCGGAATGTTACAATTCACCCAGGCATTTACCCGTCGGCGGGAATTTTTGCACCACCTACCGACAAGTCGAAGCCAGATGAATGTGTACTCGATAGGAGGACATCCACATATGAAGCGAGAAGTCATCACCCTCAAGAGCAAGGCCCTGGGCAAGGATGCCCACGTCATCGTCTACGGCGAGAAGGGCTACCCCATCGTCGCGTTCCAGACTCAGGACAAGAAGGCGACCGAGCTCGAGGACGAGGGCATGGTCGACACGCTGGCCGAGTACCTCGACGGCGGAAAGGTCCAGCTCTTCTCGGTCGATAACTTTGACGAGGACAGCTGGTCCAAGCTCGACGGCGACAACGCCGAGCGCGCCCAGCGCCAGGAGGCCTACTTCCGCTTCGTGACGGACGAGCTGCTGCCCCGCGTGCACGAGGTCAACGGCTCCAACCTGCGCCCGATCGCGTTTGGCTGCTCCATGGGCGCCGTCCACGCCGCGATCGCGCTGTTCCGCCGCCCGGACCTCTTCCAGGGCTGCATGGCGCTTTCCGGCATCTACCACTCCGGCTACTTCTTTGGCGACTGGATGGACTCCACGCTGTACGACAACGACCTGCTGGCCTTTCTGCCCAACATGCCCGAGGACCACCCCTACGTCCAGACCTACCGCAACCGCTCGATCCTGTTCTGCTGCGGCCAGGGCGAGGGCGACGAGTTTGCGCAGGACGAGCGCCTGGTGGGCGAGCAGCTCACGCGCCTGGGCGTCGACCACTGGTGCGACTACTGGGGCGCGGACGTCACGCACGACTGGTACTGGTGGAAGAAGCAGATGACGTACTTCCTGCCCTTCGTCCTGGAGGACGTGCAGAAGGAGGTTGCAAAGGAGCCCGTCGCGCCGTACGTTGCGCCGGCAAAGTCCGCCAAGCCCGCAGCCAAGGCAAAGGCAGCCGAGAAGGTCGAGGCTCCCAAGGCAGCAGCCAAGCCTGCTGCCGCGGCAAAGCCCGCGAAGCCGGCAGCCAAGCCCGCCGCAAAGGCAACCGCAAAGAAGGCCGAGCCCAAGGCCGCTCCTGCCGCCAAGTCCGCTGCTGCTCCCAAGGCCACCGCGAAGAAGGCCGCCCCTGCCAAGAAGGCGGAGCCCGCAGCCAAGGCCGCTCCCGTGAAGAAGGCCGCAACCAAGCCCGCCGCCAAGGCCGCTCCCGCAAAGCCGGCCGCGACCAAGAAGGCCGAGCCCAAGGCCGCCGCACCTGTTAAGAAGGCGGCTCCTGCCAAGAAGGCTCCCGCAGCCCCCAAGGCCGCTGCCGTGAAGGCAGAGCCCAAGGCGGCCGAGAAGGCCACCTCCGCACCTGCCGCCAAGAAGCCTGCAGCCAAGGCAACCACGGCAAAGCCTGCCGCCAAGCCCGCTGCAGCCAAGCCTGCCGCAAAGGCAACCGCAACCAAGGCTGCCACCAAGCCGGCTGCTAAGGCACCTGCCAAGAAGGCCGAGCCCGCCAAGGCCGAGGCGCCCAAGGCCACCGCAGCCAAGAAGCCGGCCGATGCCCACAAGGCAACCGCAAAGCCCGCCGCCACCAAGGCGACCGTCGCAAAGGCAACTGCCACCAAGGCTGCTTCCAAGACCACCAAGACCAGCGTGAGGTCCTCCCGCAAGAAGACCCGCTAGTCCGCAATCCGCGGTAGCAAGCAAGATCTGTTCCGAGCCCCACGCCTCGTCCAAAGGCGCGGGGCTCGTTCTTCTCGCCCGCAGTATCACCTGGCGCGGCACGTCCTTCTCGCCCGCGTCCCTTCTTTCCGCCAGGTCACACGCCCGCAACGCGGCACTGCTATCATCGTCGCAACCGCCTCGCGCGGAGCGACCGCCAGACAACCGCCAGATTGGAGCAGCGTGAACTTCGTATTTGTATCGCCGCAGTTCCCCCACACGTACTGGCAGTTCTGCGACCGCCTGCACAGGAACGGCGCCAACGTCCTGGGCATTGGCGACACGCCGTACGACCAGCTTGACCAGCGCCTCAAGGACGCGCTCACGGAGTACTACTGGGTGCCGAACCTGGGCGACTACGCCAGCGTCTTCAAGGCGGTCGCGTTCTTTAGCTACAAGTACGGCAAGGTCGACTGGATCGAGTCGAACAACGAGTACTGGCTCGCGCAGGACGCGGCGCTGCGCACGGACTTCAACGTCACCACGGGCCCCGGGCGCGAGCGGATGCTCTCGCTCCAGAGCAAGGCGGACATGAAGCTGGGCTACGCGCGGGCCGGCGTCGCGACGGCGCGGCAGGTGCGGCTCACCACGCTGGAGGACGCGCTGCGCTTTGTGGAGGGCGAGGGCGGCGTGGGCTGGCCCGTGTTCGCAAAGCCGGAGCGCGGCGTGGGGTCGGCCGGCGCGCAAAAGGTATGTGACAGGCGGGGGCTCGAGGCGCTGCTCGCGCGCATGGATGGCACCCCCTACGTGCTCGAGGAGTACGTGACGGGCGACATCTGCAGCTACGACGCCATACTCGACTCGCGCGGCCTGCCACTTTTCGAGAACATGGAGGAGTTCCCGCCCTCCATGGCGCGCATCGCCAAGGAGGGGCTCGACCTCTGGTACTGCTCGCTCCCCACCGTCGACCCGATCCTGCGGCAGCTGGGTCGCGCCACGGCGTTTGCCATGGGGCTCAGGAGCCGCTTCGTGCACCTGGAGTTCTTCCGGCTCGACCGTGACCGGCCGGGCCTGGGCGCCAAGGGCGACTACGTGGGACTCGAGGTCAACAGCCGCCCGCCCGGGGGCTACACGCCGGACATGATGAACTTTGCCCACTCCACGGACGTCTACCAGATCTGGGCGGACATGGTGACCTGCGACCGCCGCGTGGTGCCCGAGTCCGCTGACCGCTACTACTGCGTGTACGCCGGCCGCCGCGACGGCCACGCCTACGCCCACTCCCACCAGGACGTGCTCGCGCGCTACGGCGACGCCATCGTCATGTGCGAGCGCATGCCAGACGCGCTCTCCAACGACATGGGCAACCAGATGTACACGGCCCGCTTCAAGACGGCGAGCGAGAAGGACGACTTCGTGCGCTTTGTGCAGGAGCGCGCGCAGCAAGGCTAGGCCGGCAGACGACCGCAACACGAACCGGGCCACGGCCCACGGACGCAAGGAGGAACCATGCAGGTACGTCGCGCGGAGGAGAAGGACATCCCCAAGATCATGGACCTGCTGGTCCAGGTGTGCAACGTCCACGCGGACGGCAGGCCCGACCTCTTTATCCACGGCGCCACCAAGTACACGGCCGACGAGCTTGCCCGGATGGTCCACGACGACGAGCGGCCGATCTTTGTGGCGGACGGTGGCCCCAACGAGGGCGTGCTGGGCTACGCGTTCTGTGTGCGCAAGGACTGGGGCGGCAACAACACCCCGGACATCACGATGCTCTACATCGACGACATCTGCGTGGACGAGCAGGCCCGCGGCAGGCACGTGGGAACCGCGATCTACAACCACGTGATCGACTTCGCGCGCCGCGAGGGCTTCCACAACGTCACGCTCAACGTCTGGAGCTGCAACCCCACCGCGCAGAAGTTCTACCAGGCCATGGGCATGGTGCCCCAGAAGGTCACGATGGAGCAGGTCCTCGACCAGTAACCAAAGTAGCTAAGGCCAGGAAGAACGCCCAGGGGGAGAAGGACACTAGGCCTTCCTGGGACGGTGACCCTTCATGGTCGCCTCGAGCATGGTGTGCAGCGCCTCGCGCACGTTTGGGGCGAGGCGCACGTACATCTGCAGGTACTGCTCCTCGGTCGCGCGAATCTCGTAGTCGCGCCCGCGCGTGCCGGCGGGCTCGCCCTCGTACCCCAGGATGTCGTTGGGCGTGCAGCGCAGCAGCCGCGCGAGGTTCAGAACGTGGTCGGCACCCATCTCCACGCGGCCCGTCTCCCACGAGCTGACGGCCTTGGGGCTCACGCCGAGCGTATCCGCAATCTGCCGCTGGCTCATGCCGGCGGCATCCCTGCACGCACGCAGGTTGTTCTGGTGCCTTGCGCCTTTGGCTTTAGCACTGTCGACGCTGTCGCTCACGGGTGCCGACGCCCCTCCCCTCGAGCTCCGTGCATGGAAACGGTCCGAGCAGCGTGCCTCGTCCTTCTCCCAGAACGAAGCCCTGGTCTCGCAGAACGAGTGCTGTTTCACGAATCCTATTCTCAAGAGACGCGAGCGCCGCACGTCTAGCGTCGCTAGCTTCAAAAGCAAATAAAACCTAGAATCTATTCTCACGAGACATATGGCTGCCAAGTCTCGTGCAGAATCCACTGCCATCCATCCCGACGCACGAAGGGAACCGCCATGAGCACCAACGGAGCCGACGAGCGACCGTTCAACGAGCCCAAGCCGGAGGACATATTCCTCCTCCAGGACGACGGCAGGGTCGTCACCTACACGGAGCTGTGCGAGCTCGCGGGCGAGCGGCCCGAGTCCGAGGCCGACCTCGACTGGGTCATGGTGGACCAGAACGCCATACCGTTCATGCTGGACCTGCCCAAGAAGCAGAAGGAGTAGCCGCTAGCGGCGCCGTTTCCCGCGGCGCCGGCGCCGCAACGCGGCCGGCGGCCTGGCCCACGGCCCGCCCCATGCAAAGGCTTCGTGTTCTTCTCGCCCCGTGACGCATCGCCGGGGCGTGGTTGGCTATCGTTTTTGACTATTACCAACCATGCACGCAACGCAACACGGGAGGCCGCGCATGCAGCTCCAACAGCTCCGCTACGTCATAGCGATCGCCGAGATGGGTTCCATGAACTCCGTAGCGCGCAAGCTCTTCATATCGCAGTCGAGCCTGTCCGTCGCCGTGAAGGAGCTCGAGGGCGAGCTTGGCATCAGGATCTTCAACCGCTCGAGCAAGGGCATCAGCCTCACCTCGGACGGGGTGGAGTTCCTGGGCTACGCGCGCCAGGTGGTCGAGCAGGCGGACCTGCTGCGCGAGCACTACACGGAGCGCAACTCGTCGCAGCGGCGGATGTCCGTCTCCACGCAGCACTACGCGTTTGCCGTGCGCGCGTTCATCAGCTTCCTGCAGAGCTGGAGCGACCGCTCGTGCGACTTCAGCCTGCACGAGACGCGCACGAGCGAGATCATCGACGACGTGCGCACGTTCCGGAGCGACATCGGCATCCTCTACCTGAGCCACTACAACGAGACCGTGATCCGCCGCCGCCTGGAAGAGGGCTCGCTCGTGTTCACGTCGCTCTTCAAGGCGCGGCCGCACGCCTTTGTGCGCGACGGCCACCCGCTGGCGTCCAAGCCCTCCGTCACGGTGGACGACCTGGCCGGCTACATGCGCTACGACTTTGAGCAGGGGCCCGAGGGCTCGCTCTACCTCTCCGAGGAGCCGCTGAGCGAGCTGGCCCACACGCGCCGCGTGACCGTGAGCGACCGCGCCACCATGACGGGCATCCTCAGCCACTGCGACGGCTACCTCATCTCCACGGGCGTGCGCTCGGACGAGATGTTCAACGGCATCACGTCCGTCCCCATCGAGACCGACGAGGTCATGAACGTGGGCTACATCGTGCACAGCCAGCGCCGCCTGAGCGAGCTCGCGCGCGCCTACGTCCGCGAGCTTGAGAAGCTCATCGTGAGCTTTGACGAGCCCGAGGACATCGTGCCCAGCCGCGCCGCGCTCAAGGGCGTGGGCGCCATCGGTCAGGACGCGCGCTAGGTGCCGGGCGAGAAGGACGCGGCGCCCGTGGCCGCGGGCGTGGGCCAGGGTGCAGCCGGAGCCGCCGGCGCCGACCCGTTTGCCCCGCTCGAGCTTGGCCGCCGCGGCGGCACTGGCAGCGCCCGCCTGCGTCTGCGCAACCGCTTTGTGCTCGCACCCATGGCGAGCGCCCGCGCGGAGACCGATGGCAGCGTGAGCGAGCGGCTGGTCGACCACTACGCCGAGCGCGCGGCCGGCGGGTACTGGGGCCTGGTCGAGTGCGGCCACCACTTCGTGAGCGCGGACGGCAGGGCCACAGCGCGCCAGGCTGGCATCGCGAGCGACGACTGCGTGGACGGACTCGCACGCGAGGCCGCGGCCGTGCACCAGCACGACACACCCGTGTTCGTGCAGATAAGCCACGCCGGCTCGGCCACGAGCTGGTGCCTCACGCGGGAGCAGGCGCTATCCCCCAGCGGCATCAACTGCCCGGGCGCCAAGGTGGGCCACCCCCTCCCCCGTCCCATGGACGCGGACGACATCGCCCGCGTGGTGGAGGCCTTTGGCCAGGCAGCCCGTCGCGCGCGCCTGGCCGGCTTCGACGGCGTGGAGCTCCACGCTGCCCACGGCTACCTGCTGGACCAGTTCCTCTCGCCCCTCACCAACCACCGCATGGACGCCTACGGCGGCCCGCTCGAGAACCGCCTCCGCATCACGCTCGAGGCGCTCGACGCTGTGCGCGCGGAGGCCGCAGGCATGGTCGTCTCCGTCCGGCTCGGCGGCTGCGACTACCTGCCGGGCGGCACTACCGTGGCGGACGCGTGCGAAGCGGCCGTCCTTCTCGCCCGGCATGGCGCAGACATGATCTCCGTCTCCGGCGGGATGTGCTACTACACGCGGCGGAACACGCTGGAGCCGGGCTGGTTCGCGGGCGTGTCGACCCCCGTGCGGCAGGCGCTCGCCGCGGCGGGGCTCGACGCACCGGTCATGCTCGCGGGCGGCATCCGCAGCGTGGACGACGCGCGTCGGCTCATGGCGCGGGGCGCATGCGGCCTCGTGGGCATCGGGCGGCCAGCTCTCAACAACCCGCGCTGGGCGCGGCGCAACCTCAAGCCACCCGCAAGCCAGTCCGCGCACTAGCCGTCGAGCGAGAAGGACCGCAACCCCAGCCGCAAGACAACCGCTAACATGGAAGGCCCGCGGGGCAGCGGCCCCGCACCCGCACCCAAACCAGAAAGTTGCAACGCATGTCAGACAGCATGAGACCGGACGAGGTTCCCGAGGTAGACGTGGCCGTGGCGGACGAGGGTCCCAACGGCCAGGGGTCGCTGGGCAGGCTCGTACCCTGGCCCGACGACGAGAGCTACGCCAACATCGACCCAGAGGACGCGCTCGAGCTCTTCCTGGGCTGGGTGGAGTCGCGCGGCATCACGCTGTGGGACCACCAGGAGGAGGCACTCCTGGACATCGCCTCCGGCGACCACGTGATCCTGGGCACGCCCACGGGCTCCGGCAAGTCCATGGTCGCACTGGGCATGTGCTTCATCTCCATCTGCACGGATCGCCGCGCCTACTACACCGCGCCCATAAAGGCCCTGGTGAGCGAGAAGTTCTTCAACCTCGTGGAGCTCTTCGGCCGCGAGAACGTAGGTATGATCACGGGCGACGTAACGCTCAATGCCGACGCGCCGGTCATCTGCTGCACGGCCGAGATTCTGGCCAACCAGGCGCTGCGCGAGGGCGCCAATGCCGACGTGGGCTGCGTCGCGATGGACGAGTTCCACTACTATGGCGACCGCGACCGCGGCTGGGCCTGGCAGGTGCCCCTGCTCACGCTGCCGCACGCGCAGTTCCTACTCATGAGCGCCACCCTGGGCGACACCACGGACATCGCGGCGTCGCTCGAGCGCATGACGGAGCGCCCCGTTGACACGATCGCCAACGCGCCGCGCCCCGTCCCCCTCACGTACCGCTACGTGGACACCGCGCTCGAGCAGACCGTCAAGATCGCGCTGGACGCGGGCGAGGCGCCGCTCTACATCGTGCACTTCTCCCAGGAGGCCGCCGTCAAGAGCGCATCGGCCCTCGCGAGCTTTGGCGTGTCCAGCAAGGAGCAGCGCGCCCGCATCAAGGAGGCCATCGCGGGCACGCGCTTCACCACCACGTTTGGCAAGACGCTCCGCCGCCTGCTGCTCACGGGCGTGGGCGTGCACCACGCCGGCATGCTGCCGCGCTACCGCCTTCTGGTGGAGAAGCTCGCGCAACAGGGGCTGCTGCCCGTCATCTGCGGCACGGACACCCTGGGCGTGGGCATCAACGTGCCCATCCACACCGTCATCCTCACGGCGCTGTCCAAGTTCGACGGCCGCCGCATGCGCCACCTCAACGCGCGCGAGTTCCACCAGATCGCCGGGCGCGCTGGCCGCGCGGGCTTCGATACTGAGGGCGTCGTGATCGCGGAAGCCACGGAGTACGACATCGAGAACGCGCGCGCCCTGGCCAAGGCCGGCGGCGACCCCAAGAAGGCCCGCAAGATCAAGACCAAGCAGCCTCCCAAGGGCTTCGTGGGCTGGAAGGAGGCCACGTTCCAGAAGCTGATCGAGGCGGAGCCGGAAAAGCTGCGCCCGCGCATGCGTGTGAGCCACTCCATGGTGCTGGCCGAGGTCGAGCAGGGCGGGGACGCCTTCGCGCGCGTGCACCAGCTGATTGCGGATTCCGCCCAGCCGGACGACGAGAAGCTCCGCCTGGACACCCGCGCCAACGAGGTGTTCGCGACCCTGATGGACGCGGGCGTCGTCGTGCGCGACGTGGCCGAGGACGGCACGGCCTCCTACTCCGCCACGGTCGACCTGCCGGAGGACTTCGCGCTCGACCAGCCGCTCTCCCCCTTCCTGCTCGCGGCGCTCGAGCTGCTCGACCCCCAGAGCGATACCTACGCCCTCGACCTCATCTCCATGGTGGAGTCCACGCTCGAGGACCCGCCCCAGATCCTGCGCGCGCTCGAGCGCCAGGCGCGCGACGTCGCGATGGCCCAGATGAAGGCCGACGGCGTCGAGTACGACGAGAGGATCGAGCGCATCCAGGACGTGACCTATCCCAAGCCGCTGGAGGAGCTGCTCTCCGCGGCGTTCGAGCGCTACTGCGAGAAGGTCCCCTGGGCGCGCGACTACGAGCTCAGCTGCAAGTCCATCCTGCGCGACATGGTCGAGACGGCCTCGGACTTCAAGGGCTACGTGCAGCGCTGCGGCATCGCACGCTCCGAGGGCCTGCTGCTGCGCTACCTGTCCGACGCCTACCGCGTGCTCTCGCGCACCGTGCCGGAGGACAAGCTGGACGACCGCCTGCGCGACATCGTCGCGTGGCTCGGCCTCGTCGTGCGCACCGTCGACTCCAGCCTCGTGGACGAGTGGTCTGCCGCCGGCACCGCCGCGCCCGACGCCCCCGCCGCGCCCACGGACGCGCACGAGGTCGTGCACGACCGCCGCGGCCTCACGCTGCTGGTCAGGAACGCGCTCTTCTCGCGCGTGCGCCTTGCCGCCATTGGCGACACGGAGCGCCTCGGCGCGATCGACGCGGACTGGGGCTGGCGCCAGGCGCGCTGGTCGCAGGCGCTCGACGCCTACCGCGAGGCCCACGACGACATCCTCTTGGACGCGGACGCCCGCTCCTCCGCCTTCCTCTCCATCGACGAGTCGGACGAGAAGGGCGACTCCCATGGCCGCCACGTCTGGCATGTGCGCCAGATGTTCCACGACCCGGACGACGACCGCGACTTTGGCATCTCCGCCGACGTGGACCTCGACGCCACGCAGGAGGAGGGCGAGGCCGTGTTCAGCCGCTACCAGGTGGGCTTTGCGGAGGACCTGCAGGCGAGCGAGGCCGGCGCGTAGCCGCACCTGGTCGTACCAGGCCCGCGGCGCCCAGCGTCACCGTCGCGCAACCGGTTCCCATGTGCCACGCATGGATACCGTGAAAACGCGACGCAAGGATTCCGTTTCCCATGCGTTTGGGCCGACGGTTCCCTTGCGCCACGCATGGGAACCGGACGAAAAACGGCCGTTTTCGGCCCAAACGCAAGGATTCTGCCCTTGCCGACGCATGGATTCCGGAACCCTTGCGTGCAAAAAACGCGGTTCCCATGCGTCATGCATGGGAACCGCCCATCAATCGCTTCTCTATTCCTCAGACACCGCTGCCGCGGCCCATCGTGCCCCTAATGCACGAGCCCGATGCCTCGCAGGATCCCCCAAATCAGACCCACGCCCAGCACCAGCAGCACGGGCAGCGTCAGAAGACCCAGGAGCACAAGGCCCACGACCAGGAAGCCATACAGCAGCCATCCCAGAACGCGGAGCCCAAACCCTATGAGCTTGATCATGAGCCACAGGAACCCCGCGGCCACCAGGCAGCTCATCAGACTGGCCATCCCTCACACCTCCAAGTCACGCGGACGGCACCGTGCCGCCCACTGCGAAAGAGATACCCATTCTACAGGGCCGCCAACGCCATCCGCACGCGCGCGCCAATCCACCACAACGCCCCCATTCGCCCCAGCCGGCGGCTTGCGCTAGCATTGGTCCGTAAAACACGCGAATGGAGGACACGATGGACCAGAACGACAGGGCACTCGTCGACAAGCTCAAGGCCGAGCTCGCGCAGCAGGGCCGCAAGACCGCCTTTGCGGAGGACGCCGCGCCTGCAGCGCCCAACGCGACCGATGCCGCGGCAACCGCGCAGGTCACGAGCTCGTCCGACCCCACGGCCAACCTCAATGCGCAGGCTTCCGCGGGCGAGAAGGACGCGGCCTCGGAGGCTGACTTCCTCTCGGCCATGAACGCCTTCCGCCGGGCCAAAGCCTCGGGCGACCACGACGCCATCGCGGCCGCGGAGCGTCACCTGCAGGAGGTCGTCCGCCAGGAGATGCGCGACGTCGAGGGCTGCGAGGAGGCCAGGTAGCCGTAGCCGCTCCTAGTGGCAGCCGCAGCCCTCGCCGTGCTCGTGGTCGCCGTGCCCGCAGCCGCCATGCCCGCCGTGGCCGCAGCCATCGCCATGCTCGTGGCCGCCACAGGTCACGCCGTCAAACTGCGGCAGCGTGCCCGCCAGGAAGGCCCGCATGGCCTCGTCCGCGGAGCCCTCCGCGCCCGGGTACACCTTGATGCCGGCACCCGCGAGCGCGTTCATGGCGCCGCCGCCGATGCCGCCGCAAATCAGCACGTCGACGCCGCCCTGGGCGAGCAGCCCCGCGAGCGCGCCGTGCGAGACGCCGTTCGAGCCCACCACGGAGGACGAGGTCACCTTGCCGGCCTCCACGTCGTACACCTTGAACTGCTCGGTCCTTCCAAAGTGCTGGAAGACCTGTCCGTCCTGATAGGTAACCGCAACCCTCATGATCTTCTCCCCTTTGTCCTGGGGCCAGCCGCGCAGGGGGTTCGCGGCGGCGGGATGGAACTCGACGTCCCCACCGCTCACCACAAGGCGCTTCCCGTTCACCACGGCGTCGGCAAGCTTGTGCCTTGCCTGCTCGTAGATCCCGGCAACCGTGGCGCGCGCCACGCCCATCGCCTGGGCGGCGTCCGCCTGGCTCGCACCCTCGAGGTCGATCAGCCGCACGGACTCGAGCTCGTCCAGCGTGAGCGTGACCGTGGCCTCGGCGTTGGAGCCCGCGCCCTCCGGCGCAAACCCCACGTACTCCGGCATCAGCCCCACGTACCTGACCTTCTTGCGGCGTCCCGCCATCTGGTCATCCAATCTCGCGTGTTCTATTTCTGACATATGTCAGAAATAGATAGTACACCTCCAGTCGCCCAGCGCAAGGGGGATTCGGGACGGGCGCCCGTCTGACGGCCGCCCTTGGCTCGGGGTCTCATCCAGTACGCCCGTCCTTCTCCCCCGGGGAGCCTCGTCACCCGCGGTCGTCGTAGCCAGCCTCGCGGCGCACAAAGGTGCCGGCGTCGATCTCGTCAAAGGCCTGCACCAGCTCGTCGTCCGTGTTCATCACGATGGGGCCAAGCCACGCGATGGGCTCGCCCAGGCGGACGGAGCTCATCAGGAGCACCTCCGCCGGCTCGTCGCCCGCCTGGAGCCGCACCTGGTCGCCCTCGCCCACGCGCGCCGCGGTCTTCGTGCCCACGTGGGTGCCGCTCACCGTCGCCTCGCCCTGCAAGGTGAAGAGCATGACGGAGCGCTCGCCGGGCACGTCGAGGGTCACGTCCGCGTGCGGGTCCAGGTGGATGTCGTAGTAGTCGAGCGGCAGGTATCTGCCCTCAAAGCCGTGGGCCTCGCCGTAGTGGCCGGCCAGAAGGCGCAGCGTGGCGCCACCCAGGTCAAACTCCTGGATCTGGTCGCGCGTGATGCCGTGGTAGAACGGCGGCGCGGTCATCTTGTCCTTGGCGGGAAGGTTCAGCCACAGCTGCACGCCCAGGAAGCGCCGCGCGCGGCCCGGCATCTCGGAGTGGAACGCGCCCGAGCCCGCCGTGAGCCACTGGGCCTCGCCGTCCGTCACGGTCGCCTTGGTGCCCAGGTGGTCCTGGTGCACCATGGTGCCCTGCGCAACGTACGTCACGGTCTCGATGCCGCGGTGCGGGTGCATGGGGAAGCCCGCCATGTAGTCGTCCGGGTTGGTCGAGTCAAACGAGTCGAGCATGAGGAACGGGTCCCACTCGCGCGCGGTCCAGTTGCCCAGCACGCGCGTGAGCTTGACGCCCGCGCCGTCCTGCGCGGGAACGCCCTCTACGGTCTTGGTCACCTTGCGAAGCATGTCTGCCTCCTTTTATAGAATCATCAACATAAAAGCTTTTACTGACGAGAAGAACGCGCCCTACCGGTTGGCGTCCCTATACGCACGAATCAGCCTCGCCATCGTGCGCTGGTCATCCGGGCCCCACGCCGCAAGGCGCTCGTGAAGCGCCTGGTAGTTGGTGGGGCACACGGCCCGTGCCAGGCCCTCCCCCGCAGGCGTCAGGCTCACGATGGCGCGGCGCCCGTCCGCAGGGTCCCTCCCGCGCACAACGAGCCCGCGCTCCCGCAGGTGGCGGATCACCACGGGGATGGTCCCGTCGCTGCTGAGGACGCTCTCGCGCAGCTCGCCCACGGTGAGCGGCCCCTTGCGGAGCAGCGCCTCCAGCACCGCAAACTGCGTGGTCGTCAGGCCGTGCTCGCGCGCGACGGCCGCCGTCTGCCGGTCAAGGTCCTGCACCAGCCGATGCAGGCCGATCACCAGCTGCGACTCGGTCAGGCTCATCCCGGCCGCGGTCTTGCCCTTGCCTTCCGTCACGATGCGCCCCCTCCAAAGGTCGTCGTTCTTCTCCCTTGCGTTGCTTTTACCTCTACGTAGAGGTTTTTATACGTTACTAGCGCACTACCAATTTCCTCCACAACCGCCTGGCGCGACGCACGCGCCCCTCCGCCGCCCAAAGTGGGAAACTAGCCACAGGACCAGGCCCGCCGGGCCGATACTGCCCGCCGTGCCCGCAACGCCAGCCAAGGGAGGACGCATGCGAGAAGGACGCCTCAACCTCTTGATGTCGCTGTTTGCCGTGTTCAACGACAACGACCGCGACGACACCTCCTATGCGCTGGCGCGCTACTTTCTGCAGAACTTTGACCGGCTGGACCAGCTCAACATCTACGACGTGATGGACTCGTGCTACGTGTCGCGCTCCGGCGTCAGGCGCTTCTGCCAGTCCATCGGGTTCGAGAACTTTAGCGAGATCAAGGCCAGCAGCGGCGAGTGGGAGCTCTTCCGCCACTACTTCCTGACCTACCCCAGGCTGGAGGGGTCGGGCACGCACGAGCTCCGCCGCGACCTCGACGCGCTCTACGGCCAGATCGACGGGCTCATGCGCACGCGCGAGGTGGACGTGGTGCTGGACGCGCTGCACCGCTGCGACCAGGTGGTGCTCTTCTCGGCGGACTCGTCCAGCATGAGCCTGGTGGAGTTCCAGCGCGCCATGGCGGTGGAGGGCAGGATCGTGCAGCTGATAACCGAGTCGAGCCCGGCGGCGGACGCGGTGCGCGAGCTGGGCCCCAACGACCTGCTGCTGACGGTCTCGACCTCGGGCGCCTTCGTGCGCAGGCAGGAGTCGCAGGTGCGGGACTCGGGTGCGTTCAAGGTCTACGTCACCGCGACGCAGGCGCCGGAGCTCGCGCGGCTGTTCGACACCACGCTGCTCATGGCGCAAAGCGTGCGGGACCCCAGCCCCCTGCACCGGCTGTACGCCTCGTACGGCGTGGCGTACCTCTTCGACCGGCTGCTTTCTGCCTACGCGCACCGCTACGACCCGCAGCTCGCGCCAGGTGGCGAGCCGGCCCAGCCGGACGGAGGCCACGCGCCCGCCGACGCATAGCAGCCGCAGCCATAGCAGCCGCGGCCCGCTCCCGTGGTTCAAAAGCTGGAGCGTTCCATTTGTTGAACCACCCGCGACATCCCGCCTGCCATACCGTACAGGTGCAGGCAGGAGGCGTCGGAAGGACTGGCATGCAAAGCGCGACCACGGTGGCGGGCCCCATGAGCATCAAGGGCTACCTGGACAGCATCTACGTGGACGACCCCAACCGCATCCTCCTCAAGCTCAACTACATGGGCGAGAAGATCAGCGGCCTCGTGTCGCGCGTCGACCATGACGCGCACGCACGGAGCGACGCGGACCACGACTACGTGACGCTCGACGTGCCGGCCGAGCAGCGTGGGAAGCTCTTCTCCCCCACCGCGGGCAGGCTGGTCTCACCCGAGCACGCGCGCCAGAACGAGTCCGCGCGCGCTGCCCAGGGACGCTGCGTGTGCATCCGCCCCACCTACGGCATGCTGTACGCGCCGGTGACGGGCCGCATCACTGCGCAGCTGCCCTCGCACAACGCCATCGGCATCATGACCTTTGATGGTGTGCAGATCCTGCTGACGGTGGGCAACGCCCCGCAGCGCTACCAGGGCAAGGCGTTCAGGCAGCTGGCGTGGCAGAACGACTCGGTCCACATGGGCGACCCGCTGGTGGCGTGGGACCGCCGCGCGCTGCGCGACGAGGGCCAGGACGACCTGGTGGTCATGACCGTGACGAACCCCGACGACCTGGCCTCCGTCACCCCGCTGCAGCCGCGTGTGCCGTGGGCAACCAGGGTGCGCCCCGAGGCGCAGGTCATGCGCGTGGAGTTTCCTGACGAGGGGTAGCGACCCCCGCACCTCCTACCAGCGGAGCGAGAGGCACGTGATGGAGCCGTCGATCTTCTCGAACTCCGTCATCTCGACCTCGATGATCTTGTAGCCCCAGGCCTCGAGCTGCGCCTTGACGCGCGGGTAGCCCTTAGCCATGACCACGTAGTCGTTGATGCGCACGCAGTCGGCGCCATAGGCCTCCTCGTCGGGCACCTCGAAGAGGTTGAACTGGCCGCGGTGGTAGGCGGGCTTGGTCTTGAACTCGCCGCTCACGAGCAGGTTGCCGTCCTCGACGTAGGTGCCACCGGTCTTGAGGTGCAGGATGTGCTCGACGGGCACCTGCTCGGAGGTGTAGCCCCACTCGGCCAGGAAGCCGGCAAACTGGCGGTAGCCCTCGTCGTTGGTGCGCTGCGAGTGGCCAACGTAGTAGTGGTCGTCGACCATCATGACGTCGCCGCCCTCGAGCGTGCCGGGGTCAGTGATGACCTTGATCTGGTCGTCAGTAAAGAACTCGTGCAGCGTGGGAAGCATGAGCGCGGCCTCCTCGCGGCGGGTCGGCGCGCCGGGGCGGTCGGAGATCGCGCCCTTGGGCGTGATGACGGCCGTGTCCTCCACGAAGACGGAATCGGGGTAGTCCTCAAGCGCGGGCAGGACCGTGACCTCGAGGCCGGCCTGCTTGAGGGCCTCGACGTACTGGTCGTGCTGCTCCATGGCCTTCTCGTAGATGGGCTTGCCCTTGTTGGTGAAGTCGGCGATGCCGTCGATTACCGAGTGGGACGGGCGACGGACGATTGCGTGGGTGAAGTTTGCTGCCATGGTGGAACCCCTTTCCGTTGCTGTGACGTTGGCACCGGGCCTCCGGGCGTACGGGACGTCCTTCTCCCCCGCGCTACGCCAGGTCGCGGTAGTGGAAGCTCTTCTCGCCCGAGGCGTACGGCGCCACAATGTCGCCGTGGCTCACAAGGCGGTACTTGTACGTGACCAGGCCGTCCAGCCCCACGGGGCCGCGCGCGTGCAGCTTGCCCGTGCTGATGCCCACCTCGGCGCCAAAGCCGTAGCGGAAGCCGTCGGCAAAGCGGGTGGAGCAGTTGCGGTACACGCCCGCAGAGTCGACCATCTGCATGAAGTACTCGGCCGCCGCGTCGTCCGTCGTGATGATGGCGTCCGTGTGGTGCGAGCCGTAGCGGTTGATGTGGTCCACGGCCTCGCGCACGCCGTCCACGACCTTGCAGCTCATGACGTAGTCGCCGTACTCCGTGCTGAACTCGTCGTCGGACATGGGCTCCACAGTGGGGATGCCCTCCACGTGGGCGAGAAGTTCGCACACCTCGGCCGTGCCGCGGAGGCGTGCGCCGCGCTCCGCCAGGCCCCGGGCCGCCTTGGGCAGGAACTCCGCCGCGATGGAGCGGTCCACCAGCAGCGTCTCGGCCGCGTTGCACACGGCGGGATACTGGGTCTTGGCGTCCACCAGCACGCGCACGGCCATGTCCTGGTCCGCCGCGGCGTCCACGTACACGTGGCAGACGCCCGAGGAGTGGCCCATGACGGGGATCTTGGTGTGCTCCATGATGTAGCGCACAAACTTGTTGGAGCCGCGGGGAATCAGCAGATCAACGTCCTGGTCGCACTGCAGCAGCTCGTCAATTTCGCTGTGGAGCTCCGCCTGCAGCAGGCAGCCGGCGGGAAGGCCCGCCTCCACCACGGCCTCGTGGATCACGTCGAACAGCACGCGGTTGGTGTTGGCAGTCTCGCGCCCGCCCTTGAGCACGGCGCAGTTGCCGCTCTTGACGCAGAGCGAGCTGATCTGGACCAGCGCGTCAGGGCGCGCCTCGAAGATGACGCCGATCACGCCGATGGGGCAGGTCACGCGCTTGAGCTCGAGCCCGGCGTCCAGCTCGCGGTCGAGGAGCACGCGTCCCACTGGGTCGGGAAGACCCACCAGCTGGCGCAGGCCCGCCACGCCGTCGCGCAACTTGCCCTCGTCGTAGCGCAGCCGCTTCTGGACGGTCTGTGCCACGCCGGCCTCTGCCGCGGCGGCCATGTCCTTCTCGTTTGCCGCAAAGATCTGGTCCTTGTGCGCCTCGAGCGCCTGCGCCACCAGCTCGAGCGCATGGTTGCGCTGCTCGATGGAAGAGGCGGCCATGGCCGGCGCCTCGAGCTTCATCTGGTGGACCTGCTCGCGAATGTCCATGTGGGCTCCTATCGGGGTATGTACGCGGGCCCGGGGGCCGGCGCTGGTGGTTGGGGGTATTGGGTAGAAGTCTACCCGACTGCCCCGCGCGCGATAACCTCGGGTAGAATCTACGTAGCTCGGCCGCGTGCCGGGCCACCGGACGTCCCCCACGCAAGGAGTGAACATGGCCAGGCTCAAGTACGAAACCGCGCGCTTCGAGGCATCGTACGGGACCATCGCGCAGCTGCCCGAGCCCACCGCGCCCGAGGTGTCGTTTGTGGGACGCTCCAACGTGGGAAAGTCGTCGCTGCTCAACAAGCTCATCGGCCGCAAGTCGCTCGCCAAGGTGTCAAGCCAGCCGGGCAAGACCGCCAACATCAACTTTTTTGACGTGGACGGCGTGCGCTTTGTGGACCTGCCCGGCTACGGCTTCGCCAAGGTGTCGCAGGCGGAAAAGCAGCGCTGGGCCAACCTCATAAGCGGCTACTTCGAGCAGGAGCGCAGCTTCAACCTGGTGGTCTCGCTCGTGGACATCCGCCACGACGCGCAGCAGCTCGACCGCGACATGCTGGCCTACCTGACCGAGGCGGACCTCCCCTACGTGGTGGCGCTCACCAAGGCCGACAAGCTCAGCCGCAGCAAGCAGGCGCAGCAGAAGGCCGCGCTCGCGCGCCAGTTTGGCATCGACCCCGGCCGCATGCTCGTGACGTCGTCCCAGTCCGGCCAGGGCATCCAGGAGCTCCGCAAGATGATCGAGGACGCCTGCCTGTAAGCTACGAGCCCAGGACGTCGTGCACGTCGCACACCACGATGCGGTCCACCTTGGCGACCGGCTCCCAGCGGTAGCCCGCGGCCGCGGACTCGAAGCACAGGTACAGCTTGCCGCCATAGAGGTCCATCTCCTCAAGCATGGGCGGCAGCACGAACGTGGCCCAGGACTGGTCGTTGCGCAGGTCGTGGCTCCACGCGCCGCCGCCCCACCACATGACGCGCAGGCGGCTGTCGCGGCTGCCCCACGACTGCGAGAGCAGGCAGAGGTCGCCCACGATGCCCATGCCCTGGACCTGGCCGTTGATGAGCGCGCCGTCCACGGGGTCGAGGATGTCGCCGCTGGTCTTGGCGACCCGCTTGGCGAGGTGCTTGAGCACGCGCGACTTGCGCACGTTGATCATGCCGAGCTCGTCCACGTCCCAGCCCTGCTCCGCCTCGAGTGCGCCGTCGTTGCGGATGCGCTGGATCTCGCCCAGGACCTCGTCCTTGTCGGCCTCGCGCAGGCCGCCGTCGGACTCGATGTCGAAGGCCTGTATGGTCGTACGCGACTTGCGCGCGCCGGTGAAGTCGCCCACGTACAGCCTGCCGGAATAGACCGTCAGGAACGACGCGTGGTTGAGCGTGCGAACGGGGTAGGTGCGCTCGATGCGGCACGGGGCCTTGGCCCGGGAGTCGTCGTACTTCTCCCATGCGCTGAGCTCGATCGAACTCACGGTGGCGCAGCCGTTCTTGCCCTCCTGGTAGCCGCATATCCACAGGCGGTGGTGGCGCGCGTCGTACGCGAGGCCGCCGACGTGCGGCTTGCCGCTGAGCACGATCACGCCGTCGAGCCGGCGGGTCTTGCGGCTAATGCGATAGATCACGGAGTTGTGCGCGTGGGCGCGGCAGTACGCGGACACGAGCAGGTACTTTCCCGCGACGCAGACGCCCTGCGGCGTCATGGTCGTGCAGCTGCACAGGTTGTTGTCCGCGTCCAGGGTGCGCGTGATCTTGAGGCCGGGTATCACGTAGCTTTCGCGCGCGATCTTGGCGGCGCTGGCGGTGCCGCTCGCGCCCACGCCGTAGTTGCGGAGCACGGTGCGGAAGTCCTCCTCGGAGAAGACGGCGTCGGCGTTGGTACCGTCCGCGCTCGAGGTGGGGCCCGTCGGCAGCGGATGCGCCATGCCGTACGCAAAGAAGCAGCACGCCGCCACAAAAAGGGCGCACAGCACCTTTGGCCACGTTCTTCTCGCCCGCATTTCGCCCCCTCACGCACATCGACAACGTGCAACCGTAGCACGCGTGACGGCCACGGCTGCCGCGTCTGCGGAGCCGCTCCAACTCGCCACAACCCTGCATTATCTGGCGGGTCGCCGCGCGGCGGTTGAACCGTAAGCGCCAGTGCACGCAACTGTAACGGAATCGTCAGCTTGCTGCATACGCAGGTAAGCGCCCCGTCGGGTGCGCCTAGGGCGCCGTGGGGCGTGGAATCATGTAAGTGGAACGTAACCCAGTGAGGATGGGAGGTCACCATGTCAGCAACGACGCTCAACCGTCAGACCAGCGGATTCCTTCGCGGCCTCGGCATGGTCGCCGGATACGGGGGCCTGAGCATCCTGGGAGCGGCCCTCGCGGTCGTGGCCCTGGCAGCGCTCGCGGCGCTGTAGCGGACCGGCAACCCAACCACACAACAAGCCTATCGGAACCCCCGCGCCCGCCCCGCGCCCCTACCTCGCGCGGGGCGGGATTCTGTTTCGGGGCCGTCCGCGCCCAACCCGGGAGATTTTTCGCCACCCGTGCACGCAATCGGGGTTTGAGGGTGTTTCGATCTCGCCTCAGAGGCTCACACGGCTTGCCAAAGCCGCCGTCGGGTCCCCCAAAGCACACTCAAACCCTCCTCCTGTCCATTTGGAGGGGATTGAGGGCGCTTCGAACGCGTCCGCAAGGCGAGGCGACGCCTCCAAAGTACACTCAAACCCCCCTTCCGGTGCACGCGGGCCAGTAAAACTTCCGCCGCACCACCGGCCCCCGCCCGCCGCGCCAACCAGCCCGCCTCCGGAAGCGCCACATGCCAGCCGTGCACCAGCCACTAGGATGTATGAAATCAGAAACTAATTGCATCCATCTGCCACAGGCTGGCAACAACCGCAGCTTAAGGCCACAAGGTGAGGAGTCGCATGCCGCAGGCATCCACGCAGCAAACGTCCGCAAACACGCAACCGTCTGAGGCCGGCCGCGAGGAGCGCCTCAGGTACTCGCGCCTCCTCGCGCAGCGCTTCCCCAACCGCCGCGCCGCCATGAGCGAGATCATCAACCTTCGCACCATCCTGTCGCTCCCGCGCGGCACGGACCACTTCATCAGCGACGTCCACGGCGAGTACGAGGCCTTCCAGCACATCCTCAACAACTGCTCCGGCGTCATCCGCGAGCAGATCCGCGTCATCTTCACGCCCGAGCTCGACGCCCACCAGCAGGCCGACCTCCGCACCCTCGTCTACTATCCGCGCGAGAAGATCGAGCGCACGCGGCTGGACGGGGCCCTCGACCGCCAGTGGTACCTCGACAACCTGTATCGCCTGGTCAGGCTCGCGCGCTGGATCGCCGGCAAGTACACGCGCTCCAAGGTGCGCAAGGCCATGCCCGCCGAGTACGCCTACATCATGGACGAGCTCATGCACGCCACGCGCGACGAGGAGAAGGTCCGCCACGCCTACCACCAGTCGATCCTCGAGTCCGTGGTGGACACCGGCGCGGCCGACGACTTCATCGAGGCGCTCGCGAACCTCATCAAGCGGCTCGCCGTCGACCGCCTCCACGTGGTGGGCGACGTCTTCGACCGCGGCGCGCACGCGGACAAGGTCATGCACACCATCGAGCACCACCCCTCCGTGGACGTGGAGTGGGGCAACCACGACGCCGCCTGGATGGGCGCCGCCTGCGGCTCGCTCGCATGCATCTGCTCGGTCGTGCGCACCTGCGTGCGCTACGGCACGCTCGCCGCCATCGAGAGCGGCTACGGCATCAGCCTGCGCGAGCTCGCGCTCTTCGCGGGCGCCACCTACAGCGCCGACGACGCCATCCCGCCCTTCGAGAAGGCCATCGACGTCATGCTCTTCAAGGTCGAGGGTCAGACCTACCGCCGCCACCCGGACTGGCTCCGCGCCAACGAGCGCGTCCTCCTCGACAAGATGGACCTCGACCGTGGCACCGTACGCATCGGCAATCGCGACTGGCCGCTCGCCACGCGCGACTTCCCCACCATCGACACCGCTGACCCCTTCGCGCTCTCCGCGGGCGAGAAGGACGTGCTCCAGGGGCTCGCGGCCGCCTTCCGCGACGCGGACCGCCTCCATCGGCACGTCGCGTTCCTGTACGAGGAGGGCTCCATCTACCGCGTGTGCGACGGCAACCTGCTCCTTCACGGCTGCGTCCCGCTACGCGAGGACGGCTCGCTCCAGGACGTGATGTGCGACGGCACGCCGCTCAGCGGCAGGGCCTACCTGGACTTTTGCGACCGCATGGCGCGTCGCGCCTGGACCCGCGGCGACCAGGACGCCCTCGACTGGATGTACTACCTCTGGTGTGGCGCGCACTCCCCGCTCTCCGGCCGCGTCGTCAAGACGTTCGAGCGCGCCTTCGTGAGCGACCGCGCCGCCTGGGCGGAGCCGCGCGACCCCTACTTCGACCTCGCCAACCGCGCGGACGTGTGCGAGAAGATCCTGGCGGAGTTCGGCCTCACGGGCCCGGAGTGCCGCATCATCAACGGCCACACGCCCGTGCGCGCCGCCGCGGGAGAGAGCCCCGTGCGCGCGGGTGGGCGCCGCATCATCATCGACGGCGGCTTCTGCGAGGCATACCACGAGAAGTGCGGCATCGCCGGCTACACGCTCGTCTCGGGCTCGCACGACCTGCGCATCAAGGCGCACCGTCCCTTCCTGGGCATCGAGGCCGCACTGGACGACAACGCGGACATCATGAGCGAAAGCGACGTCATCCGCCGCTACGACCACCAGGTCCTCGTGGGCGAGACGGACCGCGGCCGCGAGCTCCGCCGCCAGATCGCGGACCTGGAGGACCTGCTTGCCGCCTTCCTTGACGGCAGCATCCCCGAGCACCTGTAGCGGCGCCCGGGGATGCCCGCCCGCAGGCGCGCCTTGCGCCCGCGGGTCTTAACTTGTATGTCTTGCAGCTACCTGACGGCCACGACCTTGTAGCCCGCGTCCGCGACGGCCTTCTCGAGCTTCTTGTTGCTCACGAGCGGGCCCGCGTCCAGGGTGGCGTTCTTGTCCTCCAGCGAGACGTGCACGTTCTTGACGCCGCGCACGCCCTCGAGCGCCTCGGTCACGTGCGCCACGCAGTGCTCGCACATCATGCCCTCGATGTCCAGCGTCTTGCTTGCCATATCCGTACTTCCTTCCGTATCTGCCGCGGCATCCTCCGCCGCGACGCCTTCCGTCACCTTCGCACGCGTCGCGCTCGCGGCGCCTGCGGTCTTGCCACTTGGCTTCCACGCGAAGAGTCTCAGCGCGTTGGAGACCACGAACACGGAGCTGAAGCCCATGGCCGCCGCGCCCACCATCGGGTTGAGCGTGATGCCCACCGGCGTGAGCACGCCCATGGCCACGGGGATGCAGATGGCGTTGTAGAACAGCGCCCAGAACAGGTTCTGCCTGATGTCGCGCATGGTCGCGCGGGAAAGCTCGATGGCGGTCGCCACGTCCGCCGGGTCGGAGTGCATGAGCACCACGTCCGCGGAGCTGATGGCCACGTCCGTGCCGGCGCCGATGGCGATGCCCACGTCGGCGCGGGCCAGGGCCGGTGCGTCGTTGATGCCGTCGCCCACCATGGCCACCTTGTGGCCGGCGCGCTGGAGCTCGTGCACCTTCTGCTCCTTCTGGTCGGGCAGCACGCCCGCCACGACCTCGTCCACGCCCACCTGGTCGGCGATGACCTGGGCGGTCTTGGGCTGGTCGCCCGTGAGCATGATCGTGCGGACGCCCATCTGGCGCAGGCGCGCCACGGCGTCGGCGGAGGTCGCCTTCACCACGTCCGCCACGCCCAGGAGGCCAAGCGCCTTGCCGTCACGGGCAAAGAAGAGCGGCGTCTTCGCGGCCGCGGCGAGCGTGTCCGCCGTGCCGGCGAGCTCGCCCAGGTCCACGCCCTCCTCGGACATGAGGCGCGCGTTGCCCGCCAGGGCGCGCTTGCCGTCGACAACGGCCCTGATGCCGCCACCGGCCACCTGGGTGAAGTCCGTGACCGTGGCGTCAGCGGCAACGCCGTCGCCCACGTAGTCGCAGACCGCCTGGGCCAGCGGGTGCTCGCTCTTGCGCTCGAGCGCCGCGGCCACGTAGAGCAGGTCCTTCTCGCCCGCGCCAGAAGCGGTCGCAACGTCGGTCACCTTTGGCTTGCCTTCCGTGACGGTGCCCGTCTTGTCGAGCACGACGGTGTCAAGGGAACCGGCAGTCTCTAGCGAGTCCGCGCTCTTGATGAGGATGCCCACCTTGGCGCCGCGCTCCGTGCCCACCATGATGGCCGTGGGCGTGGCGAGGCCCAGCGCGCAGGGGCAGCTGATGACCAGCACGGAGACCGCGTGGTTGAAGGCCACGGCAAAGTTGGCCGGGTCGAGAAACGCGACCCACGCCACCAGCGTCACGGCCGCGATCGCCATGACCACGGGCACGAACACGCCCGCGATGCGGTCGGCCTGGCGCTCGATGGGCGCCTTTGAGTTGGTGGCCTCGTCCACCAGGCGGATGATGTTCGCGAGCGTGGTGTCGCCGCCGACGGCGGTGGCCTCCATCTTGAACCAGCCGCGCTCGGACACCGTGGCGCCCGTCACGCGGTCGCCCACGCCCTTCTCCGCGGGAACGGGCTCGCCCGTGATGGCGGACTCGTCCACGGAGGCCTGACCCTCGCGCACGACGCCGTCGACGGGGACGGACTCGCCCGCACGCACCACCAGGACGTCGCCCACGCGCACGTCCGTGGTGGGGACGGTCTGCTCCTGGCCGTCGCGCACGACCGTGGCGGTCTTGGGCGCCAGGTTCATGAGGGCGGATATCGAGCTGGTGGTCTTGCCCTTGGCGCGCGCCTCGAAGTACTTGCCGAGGGTGATGAGCACGAGGATCGTGCCGGCGGAATCGAAGAACAGGCTGTTCATCATCGCGCTGTGGGCCGCGGCCATGTCCATGCGGCCAAGGGCCGCGGCCATCTGATAGATGCCCACCACGCTGTAGCCAAAGCTCGCCGCCGAGCCGATGGCGATGAGCGAGTCCATGTTGGGCGCGAGGTGGAAGAGCGACTTGAAGCCGCGCACGAAGTAGCCGCGGTTGACGAAGATGACGCACATGGCCAGCATGAGCTGCGTCACGGCGGAGGCCATCATGCCCTGCATGCCCGCGAGGCCGGGGACCTCGGGCCAACCGAGCATCGGGCCCATCGCAAGGTAGAAGAGGGGGACGCCAAACACGAGCGACCACACGAGCTGGCGCTGCTTGGCGAGCACCGCCTTCTTGGCACTTACCTGCGGGTCCACGAACTCCGGCTCGGCCTTGCCGGCGACGGAAGCCGCCTGGCTGCGCGGCTTAGCGCCGTAGCCCGCCTTGTCGATCGCCTTGACGACGGCCTCCACGGTCTTGGGGTTTCCGTCGTACTCGAGCTCCATCGAGTTCTTGAGCAGGTTCACGTTTGCGGCGGACACGCCCTTGACGGCGGCCGCCGACTTCTGCACGCGGGCCTCGCAGGCCGCGCACGTCATGCCCGTGATGTCGAAGGTCTCCTTCGACGGGGCGGTTGCGGTACCCAAGCTTTTCACCTCCCGGCGGCGCCTACGCGCCGAACTTCTTGAGCAGGTCCATGATCTCGTCCACGACCTCCGTGTCGCCCTGCTGGATGCGCTCGACCACGCAGGTGTGCAGGTGGTCCTTCATGATGATGCGGCTCACGGCCTTGATGGCGCTTTCCGCCGCGGCGAGCTGCGTGAGCACGTCGCCGCAGTAGCGGCCGTCCTCCACCATGCTCTTGACGCCGTTGAGCTGGCCGATCGCGCGGTTGAGGCGGCGGGTCACGTCGCGCTGCAGCTCTTCGGAGCGCGGCGTGTGCTTGTAGGCCACGCCGTCGGCGTCGGCGCCGGTGCCGCCCGAGCACGCCGGGCAGCCCGGCGTCACGTCCTTCTCGCCCTGCGTTGTGGCTGCCTTTGCCTCGGCCTCTGCCACGACCTTGGGCTCCTGCGTCAGCTCCGCCATGATGACCTCCAAACACGCCGCGACACGCGGCGGACGATGTTGCCTCGCAAGCCCCTTTGATACCCCGTGGGGGTTTGCTGTCGCCTAAGCTATACCCCTAAAGGGTATTTGTCAAAGCGAGAAGAACGGGTGCATCGCGCGCGACACATCCCCTTCACATCGGGCCCACACGCGGCCGCCGCCCCGCGCGCCGGGGGCGCGCCGCGCCGCCAGCCCCTATAATCAGTGCAATCGACAAGGCATCCCAAGGAGCATGCATGGCTTTTCTCCCCGTCAACAGGCAGGACATGGCAGAGCGCGGCTGGGACCAGTGCGACTTCGTGTTTGTGTGCGGAGACGCGTACGTGGATCACTCGTCGTTTGGCATGGCCATCATCACGCGCACGCTCGAGGCGCACGGCTACAAGGTGGGCGTGATCTGCCAGCCGGATTGGCGCGACGAGAAGAGCGTGCAGGTCCTTGGCGAGCCGCGCCTGGCGTTTCTGGTATCGAGCGGCAACATGGACTCCATGGTCAACCACTACACGGTGGCCAAGCGCCGCCGCAGCGAGGACTTCTACTCCCCCGGCGGCAAGATGGGCCTGCGCCCGGACCACGCCACCGTGGTGTACTCCAACCTCATCCGCAGGGTCTACCGCCACGTGCCCATCGTGCTGGGCGGGATCGAGGCGTCGCTGCGCCGCCTTGCCCACTACGACTACTGGTCAAACTCGCTCAAGCGCTCGATCCTCCTGGACAGCGGCGCCGACCTGCTGATATACGGCATGGGCGAGCGCTCCGTTGTCGAGGTGGCGGACGCGCTGGACTCCGGCCTCCCCGTGGACCAGGTCACGTGGATCCACGGCACCGTGTACCGCACGCGCACGACGGAGGACGTGGACCGGCCGCTCGCGCTCCCCACTTGGGAGCAGATGCGCGCGGACAAGCTCGAGTACGCCCGCAGCTTTGGCATCCAAAGCAGGAACCTCGACCCGTTTAGCGCGCGCACGCTGGTGGAGGAATACCCCCACGGCGTATACGTGGTGCAGAACCCGCCGACCATGCCGCTCACCACGGAGCAGATGGACGAGACGTACGAGCTCCCGTACGAGCGCACCTACCACCCCATGTACGAGGCCGCCGGCGGCGTCCCCGCCATCAAGGAGGTCAAGTTCTCCATCGCCAACAACCGCGGCTGCCTGGGGCAGTGCAGCTTCTGCGCGCTCAACTTCCACGAGGGCCGCATCATCCAGAGCCGCAGCCACGCCTCCATCCTGCGCGAGGCGCGCCTCATGACGCAGGACCCGGACTTCAAGGGCTACATAAGCGACCTTTCCGGCCCCACGGCAGACTTCCGCATCCCCGCTTGCGCCAAGCAGCTCAAGAGCGGCGCGTGCCCCAACCGCCGCTGCCTGGCGCCCGAGCCCTGCCCCAACCTGCGCGTCACGCACGAGGACCTGGTCCAGCTCCTGCGCGAGCTCCGCGCCATCCCCGGCATCAAGAAGGTCTTCATCCGCAGCGGCATCCGCTTTGACTACGCCATGCTCGACCACGACCACACCTTCATAAAGGAGCTGGCGGAGTACCACACATCCGGCCAGCTGCGCCTGGCGCCCGAGCACATATCCGACCAGGTGCTCGAGATCATGGGCAAGCCGCACAACCACATGTACGAGGACTTCTGCAAGGAGTTCGAGAAGTACAGCCGCGCCGCCGGCAAGGAGCAGTACGTGCTGCCCTACCTCATGAGCAGCCACCCCGGCTCCACCATGCGCGAGGCCGTCAAGCTCGCGGAGTTCTGCCGCGACCTGGGCTACAACCCCGAGCAGGTGAGCGACTTCTATCCCACGCCGTCCACGGTGTCTACCTGCATCTTCTATACCGGCGTGGACCCGCGCACCATGAAGCACGTCTACTGCCCCACCAACCCGCACGAGAAGGCCATGCAGCGCGCGCTCATCCAGTACCGCAACCCCAAGAACTACGACCTGGTGGTCGAGGCGCTGCACATCGCGCACCGCGAGGACCTCATCGGCTACGGCCCCAAGTGCCTGGTCAGGCCCGACGGCCCGTGGCACTCCAAGGAGGATTCCAAGGGCGAGAAGAACAACGGCCACGGCGGCAGCCGCAGGCGCTCCGGCGGCAAGGGCCGTGGTGGCAACGCCGGCAACGGCGGCCGCAACCACGGCAAGTCCCAGGGACAGGGCCAGCCTCGAGGCAAGGGTCAGGGCGGCAAGGGGCCGCGCGCCAACGCAGCGGGCGGCCGCGGCGCCGGCCAGCACGCGGATGCCCAGCACAGCACGTACGCCTCACGCGGACGCCACCCCGGCAAGAGGGCGCACCGCGGCGGTAACCAGCACGGCGGCCAGCGCTAGCCGAGGGCGGCGCTGGCCTGGGGGCCGTACTTCTCCCCCAGGGATGCTCTTCTCGCCCGCGCCTACGCCCGCCTGATGGCGTCGCGCAGCGTCTGCATGTCCAGGTCCACGCTCGCGATCTCGTCCGCGCAGCGCTTCAGCTCCTGCGTCAGCAGCTCCGGGTTCTTGATCGTCTTCTTGTACTTCATCTTGTGCTCGAGCGTCGCCCAGAAGTCCGTGGCCACGGTGCGAATCTGGATCTCGCTCGAGGGAAGGAACGCGGCCGGGCCGCTCGTGAACCGCACGTTCATGTGGTAGCTCCGGTAGCCGTTGGGCTTGGGGTGCCTGATGTAGTCCTTGGTGCGGAGCACCTCCACGTTGGGCTGCTCGCCGATCCAGCGCGCCGCGGCGTACACGTCGTCCCCAAACGCACAGATGATGCGCAGCCCCAGGATGTCCTGCACGTTCGTGGCGATGGCGTCGGCCAGGGACGCGCCGCTGCCGCCCTTGCGCGCGATCTTCTCCACCAGGCTCGCCGGGGACTTGATGCGCGACGTGTGGTACACCACGGGCTTCAGGTCGTCGGAGTCGCCCGCGGTCGCGGCAAAGCCCTCCGCCAGCCCGTCAAGCTGCGCCAGCGCCGCCTGGAGCCGCGGGTAGTCCGCGCCGTAGAACTCCTCCGGCGTCCGCCCCGCCACGATCGCGCCTCCGTTGCCGGAGCCGCCGTTGCCGTTCTGGCCGTCCATCACTTCGCATCCCCCTCACGGCGCCGTCCGCGCCGGAATCCGCCCTTCACAAAACCGGAGATCGCGTTCGCGCGCGACCTCGCCTGCGGGTCGCGCCGCGTCGGCAGCGTCACGGTCATGGTGACCCCGCTGCCGTCGGGCTTGGCCTCCGCGCGGGCCTTGCCGCCGTGGGCGCGCGCGACGGCCGCCACCATGCTGAGCCCGATGCCAAAGCCGCCCGCCTCGTGCGTCCGCGCGCGGTCTGACTGGTAGAACCGCCCAAACCAGAGGCCGACCTCCTTGGGGTCCACCCCCTCGGTCTCGTTGGAGACGGTCAGCTCGGCCTGGTGCAGGTGGTGCCCCTCCAGGCGCACCTCGATCTTTCCGCCCGCGACGGAGTACTTGAAGGCGTTGTCGATCAGCGCCCCCACCATGCGCTGCAGGTACTGCTCGTTGCCACGCACGTACACGTTGGGCTCCACGTCGCAGCTGAGCGGGTGGCCCTCCGTCAGCACGCGCGACTTAAACCCCTTGGCCTCGCGCTCCACCACGTCGGACAGGTTGACCATGCCGATGGTGCGCTCGTCCTCCGTCGCCGCGCGCGAAAGCACGATGAGGCTCTCGGTGAGCCCGCTCATGACGCCCACCTGGTCCTTTATGTCGTCGATCCACTCGTTCTCGCCCACGTCCATGGCCAGCACGTCCGCGTCGGCCGAAATGATGGAGAGCGGCGTCCTCAGGTCGTGCCCCGCGTCGATCACAAACTGCCGCTGGCTCTCGTGCGCGCTCACGATCGGTCGCACGATGCGCTTCGACACCAGCATGAAGATGACCGTCACCACCACGACGCCACCCGCGTACACCATCATCTCGTCCGTCACGCTGTCGTTCAGCGCCGCGATCTGCCGGTCACGGTCGAGAAGGACGACGGTCTTCGTCCCGTCCGCCTCGGACTGCACGCGGTAGCGGAACTTGCCCACGTAGCCGCAGTCCTGGCTGCGTGCCAGCGCCCGCTTTACCAGGGTGGCGGCCTCGCTTGAGTCAACGGTCGCAACATGGTCCAGGTTCGCGTCCTCCACGGTGCCGTCCGCGTTCACGGTCGCCATGAGGTAGCGCATCTCGTAAAAGCCCTCGATCTTGCTGCTCGAGTAGCCGGACATGTCCTTGGGCGTCTCGCCGTCGTTCTCGATGATCTGGTCGATCGCCTTGTCCGCGTCCACGTCCACCTGCGCTCGGCGCACCATGTACGTGCCCACGAACATCACGCCCAGCAGCACCACGAGCGCCGCTGCCACAAAGAGCGTCAGCTGTATGCGGAGCCTACGCTCCACAGGACTCGACCATCCTCCAGCCGTCGTCCGCGGAGCCCTCCACCTTCACGTCCGAGCCCAGCGCCTCGAGCTTGCCGTTGAGGTAGCTGGCGTACAGCTCCACCTCGCCGTCGAGCGCCGCGCCGTCCCACACGCGGTCGCTCAGCCAGCTCGTGTCGACCTTCTTGCCGCCGGCGTGGGCGAGAAGTGCGGCCATCTGGGCCTCACGCTGGTTCACGCTGAGCGAGCCCTCGCGGGTCGAAAGCGTGGAGTCGTCCTCCCCGATCACCAGGTCGCCAAAGCACACCTTGGGCGAGGCGCCCGAGCGGTGCCGTGCGGCCGCGCGGATGCGCGCCACGAGCTCGCGGCTGTCGTACGGCTTGGTGATGTAGTCGTCCGCACCGTCCTCCAGGCCCACGACCTTGTCGTCCACCTGCGTCTTTGCGGTCAGCAGGATCACCGGCACGTCGTTTCCCTCCGCGCGCACGCGGCGCAGCACCTCCAGCCCGTCGAGGCCGGGCATCATGATGTCAAGCACCGCAACGTCAAAGTAGCCACCCTTGAGCGCCGAGAGCGCCGCGGGGCCGTCGTGCACGACCTCCACCGTGAGGCCGTTCTTCTCCAATATCACCTCGGTCGCGCGCGCCAGGCGCACGTTGTCCTCGGCAAGCAGAACACGCATGGGCATCCCATCCATAATCGCAGTTGCGCGGGGCGCCGACCCCGCGTGGGCAGGCCCGCGCCCGCCGCATGGTTATGGTACCCAACCGCCCAGCGTTAACTCACTCGTGCCGCTCGCCCGCGGCATCGCCCGCGGTGGCGAGCCCGTCGGCCGCGCCAATCTCACAAAGCCGCCCAAAAGCTTGCGGCTGCCTGCAGCGGCGGCCGCACTTCTCGCCCGTGACTACTTGTTGGCGTGACCCTCGATCACCATGTTCTCGAAGCGGTGCGACATGAACTCGTTTGAGAAGTTCGCGTCCACCCACTGCTCAAACTGGTTGCGGGGAGGGATGCCCTGGTCGCGCTGGGCGCGGCGCGTAAAGCACGCCAGCGTCATGAACACGTCGAGCGCAAGGTAGGCGGCAAGTACGAACACGAAGATCACCTGGCGGCGCGTGGTGGGCTCGCCGATGAGGTCGAGCAGCCACGGCGTGATGACGGAGGACCAGATGAGGCCGATCAGCCCCCAGAAGAACAGGAACGGCCACGACACCCACTTGGTGATGTGCCCGGGCACGGTGCTGTAGTCCCACGAGACGGCGCCCATGAACGTCTCCATGCCCCAGCCGGTTATCTGCTCAAGAAGCCCGCCCACCACCATGGACACCAGAAAGACCTCCCACCACGGGGCGTGGCGGCGCATCAGCTCGCGCGACACGAGCGTGAGCAGCACGGCGCCCACGCCGTACAGGGGCGAGAAGGGCCCCCATACCAGGCCGTAGCGCCCCTGCGTGAGCCCCTCCGTCACGAACATCCAGACCTCTTCCAGCACGAGGCCGCCCACGGCCCCCACGATGAAGAGGATCACGACCTGGTACCACGTGATGCGCATGTGCTCCACGCGGTCGTTGCGAACGATCTTCTCGCGCTGGAATATTGCGGAAAGCTGCGCGCGCGTGAGTCGCAGCGGCTTGCCGATGAGCTTGCGGTACCCCTTGAGGCGGTAATAGAAGTCCAGCTCCTTGGCGGCGTCGCGCACGTCCTGCGGCAGCTCGCGGTCCTGCGCGGCCCATTCGATCCGCTTGCCGCGTCCCAGCCACGACACAAACCACTTGATGACAAACAGGACGCCCCTGACCACGAGGGCAAGCAGAAGGAGGCTGACAAGGGACCAGAACATAGGCTCAACTCCAGTGTAGGTAGCGCGCGGGCGGTGCCGCGGGGCAGGGCGCTAGCGCGTCTCGACGGTGCGGCGCAGGCCCACGAGGGCGAGAAGGACGCCAACCAGGGCAAGCACGCCCAGCATGAGCCAGACGTGTGCGAGGAAGGGCGCCGTCGCGGTGTACTCGGGAAGGTTGTGGTTGACCCCCAGCACGCCGGGGTCCAGGGGGAAGTTGGTGATGTAGTCCTGCAGGCGGGCGATCAGCGTGTCGAAGAACGGGATCTTGACGCCGCCCACGGGCGACTTGGACATCTCGCGCGCCACGGAATCGGTCACCTGGCTCGTGACCTGCTGCGACACCTGCCCCATGATCTTCTTGACCGAGGTCTCGGCCTTCCACGGCAGCGTGTCGATGTCGAAGATCGTGCCAAGGGCGGAAAGCCCCCAGCGCACGATGGTGGTCTCGCGCAGCGGGCGGATCGCGTCGGGCAGGCCAAAGAGCGTCTCGGACATGATGAGCTCGTAGATGAGGATGAACGGCGCCACGGTGAGCGCCTGCTGCGACGTGTGCACGATGGCCGAGACTCCCAGCCCCAGCATCTGCGCGGCAAACGTGATGAGGAAGAGCGTGAGGAAGTACTCCACCATGGTCGGCGCAAGGATCGCCGCCACGTCCGTTGGCCACTCGATGATGTAGGTGCTCATGGCATAGAGGATCGCCGTTTGGAGAAGTGCGTGGACGGCCTGCCACGCCACGTTCGCGAGCACGAACGAGTACGGGTTGAGGCCCGAGAACTTGTCGCGCTCGAGCACGTCGCGGGCGTCGCAGATGCAGAGGATCGAGTCGAACAGGCCCATCCAGAGGCAGCAGCACACCACGATGAAGAAGCCGATCTTGGCGTTCTCGTAAAAGTCGAACATGCGGTAGCGGATGACCCACGACGCGAGCGAGCTGATGATGAGCGCGGACGCCGCCATCAGGAGCTCGGACTTCTTGTTGAACGACTCGCGGGCAAGCATGGCGACCTGCTCGACGAAGCTCAGACTCATCAGCACATGCCTCCAAGGGCGTCGGGATGGTCGCGGCGCCATTCCTCGAAGCGACGTATGAACGGGACGGGGTCCTTGTCCATGAGGGTGTATATCTCGCGCGTGGAGCGCGTGTCGAAGTACTCGAACAGCTTGTCCGGCGTGCCGTAGAAGCAGACCTTGCCGTGCGCGAGGAAGCAGATCTTGTCGAACAGCTGGATGTTCTCGTAGTCGTGGTTGATCACGAGGCAGCTCATGCGCTCGTCGTGCACGAGGGCGTGCAGGACGGCCACGAGGTTGCCGGAGTCGCCAGGGTCGAGGCCCGAGGTGGGCTCGTCCAGCAGCAGGCCGTCGGGGTACGACAGGAGCTCGCACGCGACCGAGACGCGACGCTTTTCTCCCCCGGAGCACTTGCGGATGAGCGTCTTGCTGACGCCCGTGAGCTCGAGCTCGCGCATGACCCAGTCGATCCGCTCCTTGGCCTTGGGGCCCGGGAGGTGCTTGACGGCGCGCGCGTAGAACTCGAGCTGCTGGCGCACGCGGAGGTTCTGGTGCACGAGGTTCTGCTGCGGCACGAAGCCGAGCTCGCCCTCGAAGATGACCCGGCCCTTGGTGGGGCGCAGCGTCCCCAGGATGATGCTGCCGAGCGTGGACTTGCCACCGCCCGAGCTGCCCACGATGGCCACGAGCTCGCCACCCTTGATGGTGAGGTTGATGTCGTCCAGCACCTTCTTGCGGCCAAAGCTGCGGCTCACGTGCGAGAGCACGATGTTGCCGCCGCGCGGGCCGGCCGACGCGTCCGCGTGCGCGCCCTCCTGGAGCATGCGGTCGCACTCGTCTATCTCGTCCTGTGCGTCCTCGCGGCCCAGGCGCAGCGCCTGGGTAAAGTACTTGCGGGCGGTGTCGTAGCTCTTCTCCACGAACATGCCCGTGCCGTAGCAGAGGGCGAGCTGGAAGGCCGCGTCCGCGTTGCCGTTCTCTATCGCGAGGTCGAACCACGCCACGCCGCGCGCGACGTCCTGGTCAAGGTATTTGCCGATGAGGTAGTAGTAGCCCAGGTCCCACATGGCCGTGGTGTTGCCCGCCTGGGCGGCGCGCTCCCACCACTCGCGCATGAGGTCGTAGTTCTTGGGAACGCCGTTGCCCGCCTGGTAGCGGTTGCCAAGCGAGCGCATGGCCGTGCGGTCGCCGGCCTCGGCACGGGCCTTGAGCTGGGCGATCTCGTCCTCCGCAAGGTCCGTGTCGTCGTAGTCGCGCCCGGGGGCGGCCATTGCGTCCGAGAAGTGCCTGCCGCGCTGGCCCTGAGCGAGGGCGGGCTTCACGGCTGGCTTGGTCGCGGGAGCGGGGGCCGTTGCTGCAGCGGGCTCGGGCTCGGCCTTGGGCTCTGGCTCTTGCTCCGTCTTGGGTTCCAGCTTCGACTCCGCCGCCGGCTCCGGCTTTGCCTTGGGCTTGGGCTCAGGCTCATGCTCCGTCTCAGGCTTGGCCTGCTTTGCGGCCTTTCCCTTGGCCGACTTGGCGTCGGACCCCTTTGGCCTCATCGCGACCACGACGGCCGCGTCCTTCTCGCCCTCGCCGGCGTTCGGGGACGCCTCCACTCTCACCACGAGGTTGGGGTACCTCTCCTCCGCCGGCTCCTCCGCGGGGACTTCCGATGCAACCGGGGAGTCCTTCTCGCCCGTCGCCTCATGGTCTTCGGGTTCGGCTTCGTCCTCGGTCGAGGCGTCATCCTCGGCCTTGTCGCCACCCTCGGCCGGAGCATCGCCCTCCGCCTCCGCATCGCCCTCGCTCAGCGCATCGTCCTTGGCCGAAACCTCGCCCTCGTCCGGCGCCTCGTCCTTGTCCGCGGGCTCCAGCTTGGTCGTGGCGTCCTTCTCGCCCAGCGCCACCTGCATCAGGCGCTCGGGAAGCACCACCTTGTCGGGATCGACGGTCTGCTCCGCCGTCTCGGGCAGGATGTACTCCAGCTCCTCGTCGGGCTCTGGTGCGTCCTTTGCCAGCGTCACGTCGGCATAGTCGATGTAGCCGGTCTGGCGGCGGTTCGCGCGGCCCCCGTCGGGAAGTCGCTTCTGGCCGTCCGCACCGGCAGACTTGGACTTGCCGCGGCCAAGGCCGAAGAGCCACCCGCGCCGCCTGGGCGCCGGTCCCTGCGGGTCGTTCTTGCCCCAAAAGACCTCTGAGTCAGTCTCTGGACGTTTGCTGCCCATCAGCCTCGCCTAGCCAGCGATCAGCGAGACGAGGTCGCTTGCGGATTTGAGCAGCGATATCTCGTCTTCGAGGTTCTCGTATGTGTCGTTTATGCCGGAAAGGAGCGACAGCAGCTCGTCGCGCTTGTCGTTGAGGTCGTCAAAATGCGCGTCGCCCTGCGCCTTGACCTGCTTCTCGCAGTTCTTTGTGACGCTCTGCGCGCTGTCCAGCTCATCGAGCAGCTTGGACAGGTCCTTGGCCGAGCCCAGCTTTGACCCGTCCGTGGGGATGACCTTCTCGAGCTTGTCGCACACGGGGATGAGCGCGTCATCGCACGAGCGCTTGCCCACGGCGGCCAGCGTGCGCGCCATGCGCACGTCGTCACCTATGATCGGCAGGCGCGCGGGGATGCCCCACACCCAAAGCTGGGTCTGCTCCTGGATCTTGTCCATCGACTTGGTGAGCTTGCGCGCCGCTTTGATGGCGGAGCTGTACTTTGCCTTCTTGGCGGCGGTGGTGAGCGCCGCGTAGTCCTCGGTCACGTCCGCCGTGGCGTCCTGTATCGCAAGGTAGCTGCGACCAAGCAGGGCAAGGTATACGACGAGAAGGGCGACCACCACGGCTATGACGATGTTCCTGGTCCTATGGCTCTTCTTGGGTCCCTGCGAGGGGTCCGCCTTCACGGGAATCTCGTCGCTCGCAAGGCCCAGCTGGAAAACGCGCTTGGCCATGTACCCTCCTCCTGTCACCATCGTCCGCCGCAACGGCTTGCCCGCACCACGTGCGCGGGTGGAAGTATTCTACCCCCTAGCCTAGCCCTCGAGCATGAAGCGCGGCGTGCGGCCCTCGCGCGTGGCGCAAGCCAGCTCCTCCAGGGCCTTGGCCACGCCGTCCTCGTCGCAGCGGCCAATGTGGTAGCGGACCGCCGCTGCCGCCTCCGGCGTTGCGTTGGCAACCGCCACGGAGTTGGGGACAGCGTGCATGATGGCCAGGTCGTTTTCCGCGTCGCCAAAGAAGAGCACCTCGTCCGCAGTGATGCCCATGCTGTCGAGCAGGAGCGGCAGTGCCGTGCCCTTGTTGAGCCCATGCGGCACCACGTCGCACCAGCGGGCCACGGGCTGCACTATGTCGAACTCCGGACAGAGTTCCATGCCGCGGGCCTTGATCTTCTCCAACACGTCCTGCCCCAGCGGGCAGGCCACCGTCGCCGCGATGAGCCTGTCGTCCGGCACGGCGTCCGCCAGCGTGGGGGCAAAGCGGAAGTCGCGTGCGTAGGGCGCCACCTCCTCCGCCGTGGCGCCGATGCACCAGGCGGGGTTGCTCGCATCCGTCTTGAACGGGTAGGCCGTCACGAAGCAGCCCTCGTAGCCGCCCACGTAGTCCGCCAGGCGCTGGAGCGCCGCGTTGTCGATGTAGCTCACGTGCTTGAGCTGGCCGTCCAGGTAGACCTTCTTGCCGTTGCTGAGGATGCCCGTCTGGAAGGCGGAGTCGCTGCCGCCAAAGAAGCGCAGCAGCTCCTGGGCGTCGCGGCCGGTGGCGGGGCCAAACTCCACGCCCGCCGCCCGCACCTCGCGTATGGCGTCCAGCGCACGGGGGCTCACCCGCTCGCAGCCAAACGGCAGTAGCGTGTTGTCCATGTCCGTAAGGACGAGCTTGATCATGTGCATCCTCCATCGTGTCGCTTGCGCCGCATCATGGCAAAAATCATACTATTGCACGTAAACGGGCGCGGAATCCTCTGGCAAAGTCGCATATTGGCGCAGCGGGACCGTGCGCAGCAGCTACGCAGGGAGGTCTCACAGGTGCTCATGCCGCAGGACAAGGCGGAACGGCTTCACTTTACCCAGTCTTATGCAGGTGGCGAGGGCGCCGCATGGGCGGAGCTCCCCTACTGGCAGTGGGACGTGGAGCAGTCCGGCTGCGGTCTCTGCTCCATGACCATGTGCGTGGACCTTCTTACGGGGCAGGAGCTGACGCCGGCGGACGTGCTGGCGCACTACCAGCGGGACGGCATGGACGAGTGCGCCAGGAGCCTGGTGGGCGGCCGCAACCTGTGCCCCAAGCTCAACAAGTACAACGAGCGCACCTTTGGCGTGCGCGCAAGCGACCTGGAGCGCAGCGTGGACGCGTTTGCGGAGGCCCTCGCGCAGGGCGACGTGATCTGGGCGTCCAGCGCGGACAGGCAGGGCACGCACCCCTGGCACTTTGCCGACGGCACGCAGCAGCCCCTGGACGAGACGGGCACGCAGCACCACCACGGGCACATCGTGTGCATCTGGCGCCACGAGGACGGCGCCTTCCTGGTGAAGGACCCCATCGGCCCGCGCCGCCTCTGCAACAACGTGCGCTACACGGACGAGCAGATGGCGCTCTGGCTGGCAGGCAACGACCACCAGCAGTACCGCGTCACGCTCGCGTAGGCGCAGCTAGGTGCAAGCGCCGGCCGTGCGTCGCGTCGGTCGTAGCTACAGGTCGCGCTTGGTCAGGATCTCCTGTGGGATGAGTCCGCATCCCACCACCACGGCGCGCGCGTAGTCCGCCTCCTCCGGCGAGAGCCCCTCGCACACCAGCGACATGTCCGGCACGTCCAGCTTGGACTGGCCTGTTGACTCGTTGTCCTCCGGGTCCGGGAAGCGCTCCATCGCGCGGTCCACCATGAGCCTATACGCGGGCGAGAAGGACGAGAACTTGTACTTCTCGCCCAGCTCCGCCTTGAGCTTCATCATGAGGTCCACGCCCGCGCGGTCGATGTCGCCCCAGTACAGCACCTCGACCGTGTCCGCGCCCAGCGTGTCGAGCAGGAGCGAGAGCCGGTTGTGCTCCAGCACGGGCGTGCCGCCGCCCAGCACCACGGCATGCACGCGCTCGCCCAGGATCTGCGTGCGGCCGTCCTCGTACATGAGGTCGTGAACGTCCAGGTAGGGGTCGAGGTTCTCCGTCACCAGCACGCGCATGTGCTTGCGGCGGCGCGGCGCGTGGTACACCAGGTCGCTCTTGGGCATGGGACGGCGGCGCACGATGTCCTCCATGCCCATGGCGCGCAGTAGGCGGAACCCGTCGCTCCCGTACTCGAAGAACTTCTCGTCCCCGCCCATCTGGTAGGCAAGCTGCCGCCGCGTGATGTCGCCGGGGAGCATGCCGTCCGTCAGCACGTCGTTTATTGCGGTTATCTCGCGCTCGTACATGGTGAATGCGCCCGGGTGCGAAAGCAGCCAGCCGTTCATCCAGAAGCGCTGGTCAAGCTGGACGATCTTCTGGCGCGCCTCCGCATCGGCCTCGCTGCCGCGGCGCACGTACGGCACGCTCTTGAGGTCGCGACGCGGCTGCTCCTTGCGGCGGGCATTGCGGGGCTTCTTGCCGCTGGCTGCGGGCTCTTGCTGCGACGTGGCGTCCCCGTCTGCCGAGTCGGCCTCGGGCGCGGCGGCGTCCTTCTCGCCCGCATCGGTGGCTTCGAGGTCGACGTCGTCCTCGGCAGCGTCGGAATCGCTCACAGCCTCAGGCGCTTCCGTCTGCACATCCGCATCGTAAGCAGCGTCATCTGCATCAGAATCGAAAGCATCCGCGGCGTCGTCCTCCGTCTGCGAGTCATCGTCGTCATCGGTGGACGCAGGCTCGTCCGCCTCGGGATCGGCATCCGTCGCCTCAGGATCGGCATCGCCCTCACCCGCGGCATCATCGTCCCGCGCAGCCTCGTCAGCGTCGTCCGTCGCGGGAATGCGCAGGTCATAGGCGCCGTCGTTACCGTCAGCCGGAACCAGCAGCCCCGCCTTGACCATCCGATTGAGGGCCGCATCGCTCACGTCGTACTTGCCCAAAATCCGGTCCAGGTCGTCCGAGGATATCCTGCCGCCCTTCACGCGAACGAGCGCGCTCGAAATCCCAGGCGCATAGCCCCTGTCCGCGGGACCAAGCGCCTGCACCATCGCGTCGCGCAGCGCCTCCGCGTCGTCGCGTTCCTGTCCCGTCAGCTTTCGAGCCATCACAAAGTCCTTTCGTCTTGCACACGCCCCTCTACCATACGATATTCGCGCGAATCTCGCAGGCCAGCCGTCAAACCACCGCGCAATCCAAACGCCCGCGGCACACGCGGACGCTTGAGAGGCTTTGAGTGGCGACCAATAGAAGCGCAGGCAGACGAGAAGAACGAGTCGCCGTTACTTCGACTTCGGCTTTCCACCCTTGCCCTTGGCGCGGTTGCTAGCGGCAGGCTTGCTCTTCTCCCCCGCCTCTGCCCTGACGTCCTTCTTAGTCCGTACGGCATCGGGATCGACGCCAACGGCCTCAAGGATGCGCTTGACGTTCTTCTTGGCGTTGCGGACGCCGATGTAGAGGACGATCGCCGCAGCCGCGCCGAACACGATGCAGACGATACCCAGCGCGTAGGTCCAGAACGCGGCGTGCTGGAAGACGTACGAGTAGATCAGAAGCGCGCCAACCGCGACGACGGAGTAGCTCAGGCGCTTGTAGACCTCAAGGCGCATGATGGCGCGCGTCTGCTTGTCTGCCTCGTCGATCAGGGCCTCGCGCTGCGCCTTGTCCATGGTCGGCTTTGCGTCGGACGCGCCGGTGCCGCCCTGCTTAGCCGTCGTCTTGTGCTGCTTGCTCTTGCCGTTAGCCATGATTCCTCCCAGTCTCTTCCTTGGAAGAGGATAGCCGAAGTCCCACCAGTTGCCCTTACGCGCATGCGACTCGCTTGAGTGCGGATGGCCTTGCAATGCGTACGGCATCCACCAATCGGTCCCTAAAGAAAGCCGGCCTCCTGCAAACTTGCACGAGGCCGGCTGCCTGTGGGGGCCGTTCCGCGTGCCGCACACTCCCTCCCAGTGTGTGCGGCACGCAGTAGACCGCGATTCCAAGTACTAGTACTTCAGGCCCGGGTTGAAGAAGCCAACGAGGACGCCGACGAATGCGATGACCACGAGGATGAGCATGACGACGGTCGGGCTGATCTTCTTCTTGGTCATGAGCCACCAGCACAGCCACACGAAGAAGAAGTTCAAGGCCTTCGGGAAGATGTTGTCGAGGGTGTCCTGAAGGACGAACGCGCTCTTCGCACTGAACTGGAACTTCAGCGAGGTGCTGATGCTGATCCACGTAGCGGCGACGGCGCCGATGACCATGGTGCCGACCATGACGATGGAGCTACGCAGTGCAGCTGACTGCGGGCCGACGAGCGCCTCGACGGCGGCGCCACCCATGGTGTAGCCCTGGTTGTACGCGTACTTCATGCCGAAGTACATGATGACGTTCCAGGCGATGATGTAGAACAGGGGGCCGAGCACGGAGCCGCCGGTGGAAAGGCCGAGGGCGATGCCGAGCAGGATGGGGATGAAGGTACCGACGATGATGGAGTCGCCGAGGCCGGCGAGCGGGCCCATGAGGCCGGCGCGGATGCCGTTGATGGTCTCGTCGTCGAGGGGCTCGCCGTTGGCGCGTGCCTCCTCGAGGCCGGCGGTCAGGCCGACGACCAGGGTGCCGATCTGCGGCTCGGTGTTGAAGAACGTGGTGTAGGTCCGCAGCGACTTGACCTTGTCCTCGTCGTTGTCATACAGCTCGTCGACGATGGGCAGCATAGCTACCAGGTAGCCGAAGGTCTGCATGTGCTCCTGCGAGAAGCAGGTAAGGTTGCTGTATGCCCAGTTGCGGAAGCTCTTCTTGAGAGCCGCTTGGGAAAGCTTCTTCTTCTCAGCCATTAGATGTCCTCATCTTCCTCGTCGTCGTCAACAGCACCGGCAGCCGAAGCATCGGCGATTGCGGGCTTGGCGGCCTTGGCCTGCTGGATCTCATAGTTCATGAGTGCGAAGAACACTGCGATCAGCGCGGATGCGATCAGGTTGCACTTCATGACGGCAGCGAGCGTGAAGCCGAAGCCGAAGATGACCCAGTCGAGCGGCTTGTCGATGACCTGCTTGCACAGGATTGCGACACCGACGGCAGGAAGGAGCGAACCAACGGTGAAGAGCGTCTTCATCGCGATGCCGTCCATGGGCAGGTAGTCCTTCATGACCTGGACCATAGGAGCGCCAGCCATGCAGATGATGAACGTGGGGAGGAAGGAGAAGAGGATGTGGCCGATCCAGGGCAGGACGAAGTCGACCATGGGGATGGTCTTCTTGATCTTCTGCCAGTTGCCAGACTCCATTGCCTTCCAGCCGATGCCCTGCCAGACCAGGTTGATGGTCGCGGTGCCATAGAAGAGGACGGTGCCGAGGGTGCCGACTGCGGCGCCGAGCGAAGCGGCGAGGCCGGCGGCCGCGGAGGAGTTGGGGTCGAGGCCCTGGGCCTTGATGGCAAGGATGGCCAGGGGGATGCCGATGTAGGTGACGGCACGGACGTCAGCGGAGACCGTTCCGCCAGGGGTCACCAGTGCGATGTAGACGAGCTGGATAGCCGCGCCGACGATGATTCCCAGCTGCACGTTGCCGAGGATGATGCCGACGATGAGGCCGCCGACGAGCGGGCGTCCGAGGGTGTAGTTACCGATCGTGGTGCCGCCCATGCCAGGGAGCGATGCCAGGCATGCGAAGATGCCGAGCAAAGCGGCTTGGAACGCGTTAATGGCCATACGTGTCACTCTGCCTTTCGTTTCCGGTGACGAGACTTACTTGACGTCGAACTGATCGCGGAACTTCGGCCACTCGCCAATGGACTTCTCCTTGATCAGTGCGAACTCGACGGTGTAACCAGCCTTCGTGATGTCCTCCAGGGCCTGCGCCTCCTCCTGGGTGATGGACTGGTTGTTGCCCAGCTTGACGGCGCCGGGACGATCGTTGCAGGGCCCGATGATGACGCGCTTGACATCGGACGGAACGAACTTGTGGTCGACGAGGATCTTCTTCATGTCGATCGGGTTCTTGGTGATCAGGAAGTACCTGGAGTCGGAGTCCAGAACCTTCTGGGCCTTGGCCAGGAAGTGCTCCATCGTCCAGACGAAGATCTTCTTCTCAGGAGCGGCGCCCTTGTAGGCGGCCTTGAGCACCGGGTTGGTGGCAGCGGCGTCGTTCACAGCGATGATGCCGTCGCAGGGATACTCCAGCGACCACCTGGTCACCGTCTGACCGTGGATCATACGGTCGTCAACGCGCACAAACGAAATCATACGTACTCCCCTTTCACGAAAATGCGTACAGTCCCCCACAGGCTCCGGTAGGAAGCCTGGCAGTACCAAAGACCACTAGAATGGCAAGGTAGAAGGTATTAGTTTCAGACTATTTGACTCTCAGCAGGTGAGAAGAACGACTTCACTCAGCTTCGCGCATGTTCTGCCAGAGGTCTGCCCGTGGCGGCTACAGGTCGTCCTCGTCGTCGTCCTCGACGTTCACGACGAACTCCTGCAGCGCGGCGGCACCCTCGCTCACCACGTCAGCCGCGAGCGAGTCGTCGTCCGCCTCCGGCGAGAGCGCCGCCGTCAGCACGGCGGGCAGGTTCACGCCGCCGAAGATGCGCGTGCGCGGAAGCAGGCCGGCCTCCGTGATCGTGTTGATCGCGTTCGTCAGCGGGGACCCGCCGATGATGTCGCCAAACAGGAAGACGGAATCGTTCTCACCTATGACGGAGATGGTCTGCTTGAGCTCGGCAACGTACTCGTCCGCGCCTTCGCCCTCCTTGAGGGAGCAGCTGAGCACCTCGTCGCGGTCGCCTGCGAGCATCTTCAGTACAGAGTGGAGACCTTGTGCAAACGTACCGTGACTCACGAGAACGAGATACCTCATTTTTGCTCCCCCGATAGGGACTACGTGCGCTTTTGCACGACCGTCCGCCCGATTGACGTGTTTGATTATCACAATCGCGGGGGCGTGTGTAATATTATTTTTGCCACATAGTTGTAAATTCTGATTTAATCTCACTTTTAGTTCACAGGAGCGCACATGGTAGCGACCGCAAACGATTCTGGTAACGTTTCCACACTTGGACCGCCAAGCGGGCTCGACCCCAACCAGGTGGCGACGCACCTCTGCCAGCTCTTCCTCGCGTCGCACGGCATCCCCATCGCGTGCTGGCGGGGCCAGACGCGTATCGCGAGCTCGGGGTTCCCATCGGACATCACCCCGGACGCGTTCGTTCTTCTCCCCCTGCGCGCGTTGGAGAGGCCCTTCACCACCTACTCCACGCACGACGACGCGATGTTTGGCTACGTGCGGAGCGAGGCGCTTGGCCTGGAGTTCGTGATTGGGCCAACCTTCCCGCTGGGACGCCAGGGGCTCGTGCTGGAGCACTTCATGAACCTCGTGGGCATCCCCGTCACCAGGCGCGAGGAGGTCGCGCCGCTGCTGGCGCGCATCCCGCGCTACAATTTCATTCGCTTCAGCGCGCTCGTGGGGTTTTTCCACCTGCTTGCCAACAACACCTCCGAGGACCCGATCACGGACATCACCGACCTCGACGCCGTCAACGACGTGCACCGCGAGGCGTCGCGGCAGCAGGACAGCTTCTCCATCGAGCAGAGCATGCTCGTGCGCAACGACATCACGCGCCTGGTGCGCGAGGGCGCCGTGGACGAGATCTGGTCTGGCCTGGGAACGCAGACGTACCACGACAACCTGGTGAACGAGCTTTCCGCCACCATGGGCAACGGCAACCTGCGCATGGCGAAGGACGAGTTCATCGTGGACGCGACGGAGACGTTCCTGCACGGCGCCATTCCGGGCGGCATCGGCACCAAGCTTGGCTTGCAGATGCTTTCCGCCTACGTGGCTAAATGCGAGGAGGCCAACTCCGAGGTCGAGGTCGTGACGCTGCTCAACGCGATGCTGATGGACGTGGCCACCATCGTCAACAGCGTGCGCACGCCCAGCGGCATCAGCCCCGAGGTGCACGAGTGCATCAAGATCGTGGTCAACAACCTCGCGAACGTCCCCACGATCGAGGAGCTCGCGCACCGCATCGGCTGCAGCACGTCGTTTCTGACCAAGCACTTCAAGGAGGAGACCGGGCTCACCATCAACCAGTACGTGCGCTACCGCCGCATGGACGAGGCAAAGCGCCTGCTCCACTACACCAAGTACTCCCTGAGCGAGATAAGCGCCCTGCTGGGATTCTCGAGCCAGCCCTACTTTGCAAATACCTTCAAGCGCGAGTGCGGCATCACGCCCAAGCAGTACCGCCTGGCCGTGCGCGACACCGACGAGGACGAGGACATCTAGCGCGGGGGCCGTTCTTCTCCCCCGCGGACCCAGCGCGCGTCAGGCAGCGTCAGGCCGCGTCAGACAAACAGCATCCAGAGCGAGAAGAGCGCGCACACCGCCGTGACGCACCCCCAGAACATGAGGCGCTTGCGGCAGTCCTCGCGCGCCATCACGAGCGCCTCGCCCGTGATGTAGGGCTCCGCGTGGCCGCACTTGCGGCACTGAATCAGCTCGCCAAAGTCCACGTTGCCGATGGCGCCCGTGATGTCCCAGAAGCCGGAGTGCGACGCCTCGGGGTCCACGCCGCGGTCGCGCAGCCGCACGTTTGTGCTGCCGCAGGCGGGGCACACGCGCTCCGTGGGCCTGGCGTCGCTCACCTTGCGATAGCCCACGTAGGAAAGCACCGCTAGCACCAGGCTGGCAAGCGTTCCCAGCACGAGGCCCCACACCAGCTGCGAGGAAAGCACCACCAGCGTGACGATGGCGGCAAGCACTATCAGGATGACGGGCAGCATGGACCTTGGACCTCCCTTGGGGCGCAATGTAACGCACACATTATAGGCAAGCCGCACGGGCGGACGCGCTGGGTATAAGCCAACTGTCAAACGCGCGCCCCGCCGGCACCGCCCCGTACGACCGCGGCCGGGCGCGCCAACCAGAACCGGAGGAATGCATGAACGCAGCAGTGAGGTACTTCTCGCGCTCGGGAAACACCAAGGCCGTCGCGGAGGCGGTCGCAAAGGCAGCCGGAACGGAGGCCGTGTCGGTCGACGCCGCAAACGCCGCGCTCACGGAGTCGGTCGACGTCCTCTTTGTGGGCGGCGCCCTGTACGCCTACGGCATCGACAAGCACCTCAAGGGCTACCTCGAGTCGCTCGACCCCGCGCTCGTGCGCAAGGCCGCGGTCTTCTCCACCTCGTGGGTGTCCAGGCACGCCATCGACCTCATCAAGAACGCCCTGGTGGAGAAGGGCATCCCCGTGGCCGATGGCGCGCTCTACTTCCGCGGCCACCCCTCGGACGCGCAGCTGCAATCCGCCGCCGACTTCGTGAGGGGCCTCTCGTGACGGCCGCACAGCCGGGCGCCGCGCAGGCAAACGCAAGCGACGCGCCCACGAGCCCCGCCCCCATGCGCGTCACGCACATCTACCACAGCGGCTTTGCCGTCGAGCTCCCCGGCTGCAGCCTGCTCTTCGACTGGTACGCGGGCGCGCTCCCGCCGCTCGCGCGCGACCTGCCGCTCGTGGTGTTTGTCTCGCACTCGCACTACGACCACTATGACGCACGCATCTGGAGCCTGCCGCGCACGTTTCCACAGGTCACGTACGTGGTGGACGCCTCCGTCGCGCCCAACGCCCCGGCCGGCCTCGACGTGCGCGCCGTCCGCCCCAACCAGGATCTGACCCTGGCGCTCCCCGTCGAGCTGCGGGTCCGCACGCTCGAGTCCAACGACGAGGGCGTCGCCTTCCTGGTGGGCGCGCGGGGGCGGACGCTGTACTTCTCGGGCGACCTCAACTCCTGGCAGTGGGACCGCGAGGCCGAGAAGAACGAGGCCTCGGACGAGTTCTTCCGCCGTGAGCTCAGGCGCGCCTCCGCCGCGTGGCGCCACCCCCACGTGGACGCCGCCTTCGTGCCCGTGGACCCGCGCCTGACCGACCCGGTCGCGGGCCTGGTCGCCTACATGGAGGAGCTGGGCGCGGACGTCGTCTTCCCCATGCACTACTGGGACAACCGGCAGCAGGCCCAAGACGCCGTCGCCCGCAGCCCGCGAGCCACTCGCTACGCCAGCCGCCTCGTGTGGGACGACGTCTGGCAGACGCCGGAGACCTAGCGCCACCCACAACCGCCACGCGAACGGCCCCGATTCCAAAAACTTTTTTGGAAGCGGGGCCATTTCGCATTTGCGCAGCTAGCGAGGTTGAGGCCTTTATGCCAAAAAAGTTTTTGGCATTTCAAGCCGGCGAGCGTCAGCTTTGGGTCACCGTCCCGACCCGGCACCCCTGCCCAGCGAGGCGAGAAACGCGACCGCCGGCACCAGCACGATGGCCGCCGCAGTGCCGCCGTTCATGCTCCCCTGCATGCCAAACGCCACCAGGGGAATCGCGAGCGTAACGATGAACACCAGGTACGTGGCCCAGCCAGGGCCGCCCAGGCGTACCTCCGGGCCAAACAGCGCGCGCATGCCCATCAGCGGTAGCCACGCCATCACGGCAACGCCCGCGGCGCACGCGACGGCGCGCCACACCGTCCCCAGCTGCTCGCAAATCTCGAACGCGATGGCGAACACGAGCACTGCCACAACAACGCGGACCGCCAGCCCGACCAGGGCCTCCATCGGATCCTTCTACCCGGAGCCCATTGCCCCTCCTCACACACGGTGCCTGCAGACCATTATGTCACCGCGCCGCAAGGCGATACAATCTTCCGCATGAGTACTCTTGCAACAGGGGGCATGGACGCCCTTCTCGCCTACCTGGCGCTCGTCAACGTCGCCACCTTTGCGCTCTTCTGCGTGGACAAGGCGCGGGCGGCCCGTGGCGCATGGCGCATTCCCGAGAGGGTACTGCTTGGCTGCTCGGCCGCAGGCGGTGCGCTGGGCGGCCTCGTCGGCATGCGGCTTGCGCACCACAAGGCCAGAAAACACCTTTTCTACCTGGGAGTTCCCGCGATGCTTGTGGCACAGGCCGCTCTTCTGGCCTGGCTCTTCCAAAGGTAGCGAACGGCCACGGTTGGCAGAGCCCCTCGGAGCGCAACAGGTACATCCGCCTCCGACACCAGCATGCCGATTTGCCAAAAAAGCAAAATTTGCCAAAAATGCCAAAAGTTGCAAAAGAAGTCAAGGGGCCGCGGAGGCTGCTAGGCACCCTGCATCTTGAGCAGGTGCTCCTCGAGCTCATGGTCGACCGCAAACAGGTAGAGCCCGTGCACGCCGCGCTTGAGAAGAACGTTCAGCTCGTGCCGCAGGTTCTCCTTGGGCGCGTCGCTGCCGTTGATGGCCTGCCGGTTCTTGCTCTTGGAGGGGTCAAACTCCACGTGCCCGTCGCGCCAGCAGACCGAGGGCCCAATGATCACGCCCGCAAAGTTGAGGTCGAAGCCCTGGATGGTGTAGATGGAGCCGCATTCGTTAAGCGTGTGGGGCTGCTCCGCCCACGCCTTGCCCTTCTCGCCCGCCGCCTCCCGAGCGTCGTGGGGCTCCGTCTGGTAGTTCCAAGGCATATGGAAGTAGTCGCCGGCCCCGCCGGAGGCAACGGCAACCTCGACCTCGTGCGGGAGCGACCCGTCGTCCTCCCCAAAGGCAACCCACTCGCTGTGCTCGCGGAAGATCTGGACCTCCCACGCCCCGGACTTCGACTTTCTCTTGCTCGAGAACGGCCAGTCGTACGTGGCCAGCACGCGCGAGAGCCCGTGGGACTCGGCGTCCACGATCTTGCCGCTCCCCTCGTCAAACGTGAGTGCCTTCTCTTGTATGGCGGACTGCAGCTCAAAGGGGGTTTCGAACACCTTTATCTGGTAGGGCTCATGCCCCTCGCGCGGCGGGTCCGTGGGAATGCACCCGATGCCGCGACCGTTTGCGAAGTCGTCGATCCACCGGACCACCTCGTCGCAGGCGTCGATCCTGAACTGCTGTCGCAGCAGCAGGTTTGTCACGTGGAAGTCGAAGTTGCACAGACGGGCGTCCCTGCGTGGGCACTCCACCGAGTCATCGGCAAAGCGACCTGTGGGGAACAGCGCCGCGCGCATGGCGGGGGCGAGCTCCTGCGACTTGCGAAGCACCTGCTCCAGGTCGTACACCGCTATGACCACGCGGGCCCGGCGCATGATGTCCACCAGCATGTTGCGCGAGCCGCGGTACGCCTGGCTGCCCTGGTTGAGCAGCAGGTGCGCCTCGTCTATCAGCGCCACGTCCACGGGATCCGCAGGATGGTCCTGCCTGTCGAGGCCCGTCCCGTACCCGCCCTTGCTGTGGGCGTTTATGAACGATGCTGGCTTGAAGACGATCTTCCCCGGCTTGTTCTGAAGGCCGAGCCGCACCATGATCTGGTTGTAGACGGTAAGCTGCTCGTCGTGGTTGACGAGCAGGCTCGCGCTGATGGGTCGGCCATCAGCGCTCAGCTCGTTCATGACCCGCAGGAACAGGTGGCTCAGGAGGACGGTCTTGCCGGTGCCCGCCAGCCCCTCCACGATCATGAGCTCGCCCTTCCGCACCGCAGGTTCGCCATTGTTGCCCACAACATCCCCAGTGGGACGCACGTCTTGCAGCGTCTGCCCGAGGCGCGCGATTATCTTGCCCTCCACCACAAGCTGCTCCGGTCCCAGGGCGTGAAACGGTGACGCCTTGAAGATGGCGGAGTCCCTGATGGCCGCCTCCGCAAGAAAGAGCTGCGGCCGGTACCTGTTGAGTCGCCGCCACACGCCGGAGGTGATCGCGGGCAGGTCGGCCTTGGTGTAATAGTCATCCTGCGGGTTGCCGCGCCCGTTGACCAGCGTGACGTGCTTCGCGCCCGAGGCAAGCAGGTAGCTCAGGAAGGTGTTCTCGAGGTCGAGCGTAAGCGACTTGTTAAAGTGGTCTTGCCCGATGACCAGCATCCTCGAGCCGCCCTCGTTAAGCTGGCGCCAGGCATTGCGCGCCGCCTCCGAGCGATAGGTCTTCTCGTCCGAATAATGCTCCCTGGTCCTCCGCGCGATGGAGTTGGTCTCGCCAACGTACAGGAGGTACTCCTCACGAATCTCGTGCTTTGTCTGGTGTCGCACCTGACGCCTGATGATGTAGACCGTGGGGTACGTCTTAAGCAGCTCGCGGCCTTCGGGAGTGAGCTCCCGGTCATCAATTTGGGAATCTACTCCGTCGAGCGCCTCCTCCACGAGGCCGCCCTCTTCGCGAAAGGGCACGTCCACGATGACTGACGGCGCCAGCGACATCCGCTACCTCGCAATCTACCTCCATGCGTTGCCAGACAACAGCATACTTCCAATGTCCTTTTCATGGGGAGAAGGACCGCCTTCGGTCGTGACGGTCGCATCGGGTGCGCAAGCGCTATTATTATTGCGCGCTATTTGATTGTTCGCTATGCATCAAGCACGGCGTAGTCGATTGGAACTAGGCATGCAGTGAGACTTGCATGGAAGGAACTAACATACAACTGGAAGAAGTACCTCCTGGTAGAGATCATCGTGATTCTGATGATGTTCATGGTGCTCTTCCTTTCGGGACTCGTGAGCGGTCTGGGAAGGGCGGTGTCCTCTGGCATCGAGACCATGGATGCCAGCGCCTTCGTGCTGGGCAAGGACTCCGAGAAGCTCATCACCGTATCGAGCCTGACGGACGCCCAGTACAAGAAGCTGCAGGACGAGTACGGAAGCCGGCAGACTCCGCTTGACATCCAGCGCGCCTACCTGCAGAAGGCGTCCAGCGACAAGAAGATCGACGTCACGTACTTTGGCATCGACCCCGCGGGGTTCCTCGCCCCCAAGACGTACGCGGGCACGGGCCTCTCCGCAGGAAAGGGCGAGGTCATTCTCGACGACGCCTTCCAGGATAAGGGCATCAAGCTTGGCGACACCGTCGAGGACTCGTCCTCAGGCGTAAAGCTTAAGGTCGTCGGATTCACGAAGGACAAGATGTACGGACACGTATCTGTGGCGTACGTCTCTGTGGATACGTTCGACGCCATGGGCGAGAGGGGCAACCCCATGTACCAGAAGGCCGTGCACGCCGTCGCGATCAGCGGCAGGCTCGCGGCCCACGTAAAGGGAACCGAAAGCTACACCAAGGCGCAGATCGTGGAGGCACTTCCCGGCTACAAGGCGGAGCAGATGACCATCACCATGGTCGAGTGGCTGCTCATGGCCATAACCGCCGTAATCATCGGCGTGTTCTTCTTCGTGATCAACATGCAGAAGGAGCAGGAGTTTGGCGTGATGAAGGCCATCGGCACCAGCACGGCCAAGGTCTCTTGCACCATCGTGAGCCAGGTGTTCCTGATCGCGGCGCTCGGCGCAGCCATCGCTTGCGGCCTCGCCACCGCCATGAGCGCGGCGCTACCGGCCTCCATGCCGTTCTACCTCGTACCCGCCCAAGTGGCCGTTGTGCTGGTGGCATTTGTGGCGGTTTCGATCCTAAGCAGCCTGGCATCCGTCGCCCGCGTGGCGCGAATTGACCCGGCCAAGGTCATCGGGGGTGATTTTCAGTGAGCGAGACGATACTGGGCATGAGCGGCATCGTGAAGTCGTATGCCGACGGAGAAGAGCAGCGGTGCGTGCTAGACCACGTTAATCTAAGCGTTGGCGCAGGCGAGCTCGTAGCCGTAGTGGGACCTTCCGGAAGCGGCAAGTCCACCCTGCTCAACATCGCGGGCATGATGCTTTCCCCGGACGAGGGTGACGTCGCCATCTGCGGACGCGCCGTCTCGCACCTGCCGCAGCGCGCGTGGACGAAGCTACGCCGCGAGCAGATCGGCTTCATCTTCCAGAACCACCAGCTCCTGCCCTACCTCACGGCCGAGGAGCAGCTCACCGTGATGCTGGGCGCGGATCGCACAGCCACGCGCGAGCTCTTTGGGGAGCTGGGCATCGCAAACGTCGCCACCAAGCACCCCGCGCAGCTATCTGGTGGAGAAAGGCAGCGCGTTGCAATCGCCCGCGCCTTCGCCACCAACGCGAGGCTCATTCTGGCAGACGAGCCCACGGCCTCCCTCGACTCCGAAAGGGGCAGGCAGGTGGTGCAGATGATCCGGCAGGAAGCACACCAGCGCAACAAGGCCGCCGTCATGGTGACGCACGACCAGCGCGTGCTCGACCTGGTGGACAGGGTCTTCCGGATGGAGGATGGCAAGCTGATCGCCGTCTAGGAAACGACAGCGGTACAGGAGCGAAGGTCTCCGCGCACGGCAAACTACGGCTGATACGGCGTTCGCCTCTGGCGGGTCCCAGTACGGGGCCCGCCTTTCTTGCATGCGCGCAAGGGTAATGTCATACGGAGTTGGACCCGCCTACAGTTCGCGACGGGCGAACGCGCGACGCGCCACCACAAGTGCCAGCAGGTACGCACATACGCTCCCCGCAAGCCACGCCAGTACAAACAGCGCCGTGGCAAATGGGCTGGGCATGGCGGGCCCACCGCTCGCATCCATCATGGCAACACCGGAACCCGTAAGCCCCACTAGCGCGATAACCACCATAAGCGCAGGCACAAGCCCCATAACACGGCCACGGCGCGCTCCCATGGCGAAGTAGACCGCCATCTGGAAGCCCGTTACCACAAGCATGACCATCGCATCAAGGCACACGCCTACCGCAAGGTCCGAACTCAGGCGCCACGTGCCAAACGCCTGTGGCGCAAGGCGCGTGAGGGCCGTAACCGCCACGCCCACGAGTGCGCCCGCAAGAGTGGCTGCCGGCACTATAACCGCAGCCAGCAGAAAGCGCGAACCCACCAGCTGCGCCCGCGTTGCGGGCAGACACAGCCGGGCCTCCTGCCAGCCGTCGGCCTCATCAGCGTAAAAGAGCCCCGTCATGCCGCTTACGGCCAGAATTCCCGGCGCCATGCACGCGAACGTGTTCACGAGCATGGTGGCATCAAGGTTACGAACGCCGTCTGCGGATCCCAGGACCACCGGTATCGACACAATCAGCATCACCAGCAGCATGGACTTGAGGCTGGCACGAAGGTTTGACCTCATGTAGCACCAGTCGCAGTACAGATACGCCTTGCTCATCACAGGCTCCTTCCCAGGACGACCAGCCGCATCACGTCCTCTATCGCAGCACGGTCGCACACCATGTCGGGGTACGCGCGAACGAACGCAGCACGGTCGGGCACCAGCACCTCGCTCGCACCGGCAAGCCCGTCTTCGCGCACGCGCAGTTCCCCGCGCGGCACAATCCCCTCGTCCAGCACGCGCTCCAGTTGGGCGGGCAGCAGCCGCGCCACGCCCATCACGTCGGTAAGCTCGTCCTTCTCGGCCGAAAGAACAACCTGCCCCTCGTCCACAATCACGATGTAGTCTGCCAGGCGCTCCAAATCGCCCGTGATGTGAGACGACACCAACACGGAGCAATCCGGGTGCGCGGCCATGTGCTCGCGCAGCATCTGCAGCAGCTCGTCGCGAACGATGGGATCAAGGCCAGCCGTGGGCTCATCCAGTACCAGCAGGTCCGCACCCGTGGCAAGACATGCCGCAAGCTGCAGCTTCATGCCTTGCCCGCGCGAGAGGTCGCCCACGCGCAACCCCGCCGAGACCGGCCGGTGCGCGCCCTCGGATTGGTGCATGATGTCCATGCGGTCGAGAAGAGCCTCGAACGCGGCGTGGTCGAACGTCGGGTACGAAAGCGTGTACACGGTCGCTACCTCGCCAATCGTGAGATAGCCGGGATACGGGCACACGGCCGCGACCGTGGCCGTACGCATGCGCGCCCGAGCGTGCGCCTCCTGCCCCGCCACAGTCACGTCTTGTCCAAACAGCACAACAGAGCCCCTGTCAGGCCTCGCCGTGCCAAGTACCAGGCGCATGAGCGTCGTCTTGCCGGCACCGTTTCTTCCCACGAGTCCCACGACTGAGCCGCAGGGAACCGAAAGGCAGACATCCCGCACGGCAAAGTCGTCAAAGCCTTTTGCAACGTGGCGCAGTTCCAACGCCGCGGGTTCGCCGGACGGCTCCATGGTGCGAAACGGACGCCCCATGGTCGCCTCGCGTTCCTTCGATACCGCGCTCATCGTTCCTCCTCCAGCTCGAGGTCGAGCATCTCGTGCAGCTCTTCCTTCCCGATGCCTGCCAGGCGTGCGTCCTCCACGGCCTTCGCGAGCGACGCCTCAACCTGCCGCAGGCGCTCCTCGCGCAGCAGCTCAAGGTTGTCCCCCGCCACGTAACTCCCCTTGCCGGGCACGGTACAGATGAACCCCTGGGTCTCAAGGTCCGCATAAGCACGCTTTGTGGTGATTGCGCTTATGCGCAGCTCTGCCGCCAGTGCGCGGATTGACGGCAGCTGTTGGCCGGCCACAAGCTCACCAGACATGATGAGCGAGCGAACTTGCGACGCCACCTGCTCGTAGATCGGCTTGTCCGAAGAGTTCGATATGACAATCTGCACGCGCGCCTCCCCTCTTTCACGAAGCTTCCGCCCAAGCTCCCACGCGGTCCATCAGGGCAGAGGCCGCTGTGCTCATGCGGGTATACTGTATATATCGTATATATACGCTATTGTCAATGGGGAAGCCTCGGACGTCGCACGTCGCACCGACTCCGCTTGGGCACGCCCCTCGCGCCGCACCGTCCGCCAGTGCCGCAAGTCACAAAACGCGGGGCGAGAAGGACGCGGCCACCGTGGCGGCACGTACTTCTCGCCCCGCGACACGCAACGCTGTGGGCGCGAATCTTTACCTTGTCTGGAGTCGGCTATTGCGCGCCGGGACGGCTGCCAAGAGAGGCGAGAAACGCCACCTCCGGCACAAGCACCATGACCGCCGCGCTGCCGCCGTTCAGGTTGCCACCCATGCCAAGCGCCACGAGGGGAACCGCAAGCGTCACGAATAGCACCCCAAGCGTCGCCTTTGCGCGGCCGTCGAGCCGTACGCCGGGACCAAGGAGCATGCGCGCGGTCATGAGCGGGAGCGACACCATGACCGCGACGCCGCACGCGCACGCGATTGCCCGGGCAACGGGACCCATGGCTTCGCACACCTGGAACGCCACGCCGAGCACCACGGCCGCTACCAGCACGCGAAGCGCCAGTCCAACGAATACCTCCATCGGGTCTGAACCCTTCGAGCTCATGCTCCCTCCCAGCTCAATCGTCCTAGAACGAGCGCACTTAAGCACATCAAACGTTGCTAGAACTCCACGGTCACGGCGGGCTTTCCCGACATGGAGCAGAAGCGCGCCGTTGCGTTCTTGAAGTACAGGACGATGGTGTTGTCATCGTTTTCGTCATACATCTTGCGGAGCGAAGGGTAGGCGTCAAGCATGTGGCGCTTCGCCTCCATGCGGTCGTCCGGGACGAGCTCGCCCGAGACGCGCCACCAGTCCCCACCGCTCACGCCGCAGATCTCTGCCTTGGGGTTGGCAAGCAGCTGCTGATAGACATCCTTCTTCTTTCCGGTCTGGATGTACAGCCTGCCTTCGAAGAGGTCGACCGTGCCAAACGGGCGAACGCGCGGCTGCCCTCCGTCGTCCGTCGCAAGGAAGTACGTGGGGGACTCGCTCTTGAAGAACCTGAACACGTCGTTGATGTCTGCCATGGTGAACTCCAAACCTTGAGATGTTCGTACTTCTCCTCTTACCCCAAGGTCGGGCGTCGTTTCCCCAGGGGGCACGTCGACCGCGCGAGCGGCCAAGATGGGCCGCCAGCGTGCCACAGACTGCCAACGGTGTGACAAATAGGCATATCTACCTGCGTAAACGCGTTACCAAATTTGCCAAAAGTTACAAAAGAAATCAAGGGAACCGGATACCATAGAGATAGACCGAAACACTATGAGATTTGCGATTGGGAGGACACATGGCCGCTCTCAATAACCCATTCACGCCCGGATTCGGACAAGTACCGCCCTTTATGGCAGGACGTCGCTACGTAATTGAGAATATCGAAGACGCGTTCGTAAACGGCCCCGGAGACCCGAACCTGACGACCATCTTCACCGGTGCCAGGGGTACGGGTAAGACTACGCTCCTTACCCTTCTTGCAGACGAGGCGGAAGAGCGTGGGTGGATTACCGCGCGCGTCTCATCGGTCCCCGGCATGCTCGAAGATATACTTCAGCAAGCCGCCAGATCAGGTTCGCACCTTCTTGCGCAGGGGCAGAAGGCACGAATCAACTCTATCGGCATCGGTGGCGTTGCGCCCCTGGGATGGGAGTACGACGACAGCAATAAAGCGGGCAAGAACTGGAGGTCTCGCCTAACCTCGCTTTTGGACGAGCTGGAGCCACACGGCGTCGGCCTTCTCATCACAATCGACGAACTTCAGCCCGAATTTGACGAGATGGTGCAGCTCGCCTCCGTCTACCAGCACCTCATTGTAGAGGGCAGAAGAATCTCACTCCTTGCAGCTGGTCTTCCCTACCAGGTGTCACGTGTGCTTAACGACAAGTCGATATCCTTCCTCAGAAGAGCGGCTCGCCATCAGCTTACGCGCATTCCCGACAGCGACATCCGCGTCGCGCTAAAAGAAACTATCGAAGCGGGAGGAAAGCAGATAACCGACGAGGCACTGCTTGCCGCAACAAGCGCAATCGACGGCTTCCCCTTCATGATGCAGCTGGTGGGATACCGCATGTGGACACAGAGCAACGGCAGCCGCATTGACCTCGACGCCGCTAAGAGCGGCATCGAGGCGGCTCAGTTTGAGATGCGGTCCAACATATTGGAGACCACCTACATGGAGCTTTCCGATGGTGACCTCGCCTTTGTGAAAGCCATGCTTCCAGACAAGAATGTAAGCTTGACCGCCGACATCGCCAATCGCATGGGCAAGAGCACGGGCTATGCGGCGCAGTACAGAAGGCGTCTCCTTGAGAAGGGGGTCATTGGGGAACGCGGACGCGGCAAGGTTGGGTTCGAGCTGCCGGGATGGCGCGACTTCGTCCTAGAGAAACTCGAAGAAGAGGACTTCTAGAAAGAAGAGAATATCTCGACACCCCATCCGCCTCGGCATGAGGCAGCATCTCAAAATGCATATAAAGAAAGGGCTTCCCACCGTCACCGCGAACACTCGCAGCAATCGGGGAAGCCCTTCTCGTCCTATGTATACGCTACGATAATCAACGAGCTAGCGACAGAGTCGACACTTCTATCCCAGGAAACCGAAGAACGCACCGACTACACCGAGCACCATGGTGCCAAGGATGAGCCACATCGGGTTGATCTTCTTGGAGAGAAGCCAGTAGTATATCCAGAAGGCGCACATGCCGACGATGCCGGGCATGATTCCGTCCAGAACGCTCTGGATGGTAGTCGGGTCTTTGCCCTTAACCGCCTCACCAATCTGTACGGGAATGGTCGCCCAGAACATGTCCTTGGTCATACCGCCGATAACCATGGCACCAACGATGCCAATGGCAGCCATCACCTTGGTCATGAGCCCGTTCTCAGACGCTTTCTCGAGAAAGCTCACACCCATCGAATAGCCCTTCTGAACACCCCAAACGCGAAGCCAGAAGGCAGGGATGTTATAGATGAGCAGGAAGACGATAGGGCCGGCGGCATTGCCCGCCTGGCAGAGCGAGATGCCGACAGCAGCGGCGATAACGCGAATCGTAGTGAGGAAGATTGCGTCGCCGATGCCGGAGAGCGGTCCCATGAGAGCGGCCTTGACGTCGTTGACGGACTCGGGCTCAATCTCTCCCCGGGCTACACGCTCCTCCATTGCCATCGCAATGCCGCCCACAAATGGTGCAAACTGCACCGTGATATTAAAGAACGCCGCATGGCGATGCAAGGCCGCCGCATAGTCGTCCGGCCTTCCGTGATAGATCTTCTTGAGCATTCCTGCCACCATCAGGCAGAAAGCTAGGTTCATTTGCTTGTAGTAGGTCCAGGAGAACTCCATGCCCAGAGCGCCTACGTTGAGGGAAGACCTTATCAGGTCCTTCTTCGTAATCTTGTAGGGATTCTCCTCCTGTGAAACGCCCCGTCCCGAAACCATGGCCTCATTAGAAGTCATCGTCATCATCTCCTTCCGCCGCGAGCTGTGGACTATCGGTGTTGGCCTGAGGATTCAAAAGGCCAAACTTTTCGATTCCGATGATGATCGCAATGAGAGCGACGCCAAGCGATGGCACGTTCATGTAAGAGGCAAGCAGGAAGCCGAGGAAGAAGAACGGCATGACCTCACGCTTGAGCACCAGCCGGCCGAGCATTGCGAAGCCCATTGCGGGAAGGATGTTGGCAGCGATTCCGAAGCCGTCCATGATGAAGGAGGGAATCCAGTCCAAGATGCCCTGAACCGCATTGGCGCCCAGGTAGTAGGCAAATCCGACGAGAAGGACGTCCTTTACCACCCCGACGAGTCCGATAGCCCAGTGCGCCGCATACACACCCTTCAGGTCGCCCTTCGCCGCCGCAACGTCCGCCTTGTCGACTATAACGGGCATGAGGCCATTGATGACGTTGCTGATGGCAAGAGAGATGGTTGCGATGGGCATGGCGAGCGCGAGGGCAGCCTCGGTACCCTTGCCCAACGTTATGGCAAAGGCGCACGCAAGGATACTGCCCACCTTCTCGTCAGGCGGAACGTAGGCTCCAATGGAGATGTTTCCCATGAACAGAAGCTCCAAGCTCGCGCCAATGGCGAGACCTGCCGGCAGATTACCCAGGATGAGACCTACGAGCGGGCAGGTCACAATCGGTCTGAACGCGTAGAGCGTGCCGAGCTGATAATCAAACATGGCGAATGCCGCCACGAGCGAAATCAGTATCGCCTTAACAAGCATGCTCTCCTCCTAATCAAATGTTGCTGTGAGATTCTTACGACCGCTAGAGTACGTCTTGGATTTCAATCTTCGGATCGTCCGCAAGAGGACGAATCTCCACCTCCACCCCCTTGTCCAGCAGTTCGCGAATAATCTTCTCCTCCTCTGGCTCAAGGAAGACCTGGCGCGCCACCTCACGCGTCGTGGGACTCCCTTTGGTGTTTCCGAGGTTCAGGCTCTTTATCTGAGGGCATCCGTCAATGAGCTGCTTCGCCTCCGCGATGGTCTGCACGCAGATGAGCATCCGATACTTGTCGGTGACTCCGGAATTGATGGCTTCGATTGCATGGGCCATATCCTTTATCACGAGCTTGCATCCCGCTGGCTTGCCCATCTTGAGGGTCATTTTCCAAACGGGATCGTTCGCCACGTGGTCTCCCACACAGAAGATGCAATTTGCCTGCAAACCCTGCACCCACGACACGGCGACCTGGCCATGTAACAGCCTGTGGTCAACCCTGGTCAGCAGAATCATGTTCGAACCCCCTTGTTTCAGTTGTGAGCCTAGAAGTCCTCGTCTTCTTCGATGGCTGAGTCGTCATTCACGAACCTCGGCCTTACCTCGTCACTCGAGACAAGCTGCCTCAGCAAGGATTCCGTGTCCTCATCTTCATCGGAGAGAAAGAGTGTGAGCAGAAGTGGCAGGTTCATGTTCGTGACGAGGTAGACATTCGGCCTCGCCAGCATGAGCTTTGTGAACTCGTTGTTCACGCTCCCTCCCATGAGATCGGTGAGCACAACGACATCCGTGTCATCAGGCATGGACTCGACAAGGCTCCTCGACGCCGCCTCCACGTCGTCGTTCCCGTCGACGAACGCATTCAGCACACTCACGTCATCCCGGTCGCCCGCCAGGAGCTTCACACTCTCAAAGATGCCCTCCGCAAAGTGCGCATGAGAAGCGATGATGTACTGCCTGCTCATGTATCAAATTCCTCCAGATTCCTCTTTAGTGCCGCCAGCGACTGTCGGTCCGCAGCGGCTGGATCCACAAAATAGCGCGGGTCAACACTTTCAAACGTCAGGCATCCCGAATAACCGGCTTCCGCAAGGGCGAGAAGATCGCCCCTCATATCCCGTACTCCGTCGCCCCACGCGAGGTGAGACGTCTCTCTCGCATCGGTAAAATGACAATGCACGACATCCTTACCGAATGCGTCCATGTAGTCTCGCACGCTCTCCCCCGCACGCCACATCGCACCCGTGTCGAGTAGCACCTTGAGGTGCGCACTCCCCACATCCTCGAGCATCGTCCGAAGGTCCCGCACGCAATTGCACAGGTTTGACTCCTCTGGCTGAAGCGCCTCAAGCGCAAGCGTCACGCCCCTCTCGCCGGCATAAGACCCCAGTGTCGACAGCATTCGCACGCTTCGATCCCATGCCGTCTCTCGAGACTCGTCCAGGAATCCCCAGCCAGACGTAATGGAGACCATTCCTGCACCCAAGTCCGCCGCCACGTCAATTGCCCGCTTGAAATACTGCCGACTTCTCCGAATCGCATCATCTCCGCGTGCGGCAACGTTCGAGGGTTTGGGGTTGTTTTGCTCGGGGCAGACGGCGCAGATGGGAAGCCCGCTCCTTTTTGACAATGCGGCAATGCGGCTCACGGAATCGTTCGTTGCATAGTCCATGAAGAAGTGCATGGAGCCGCACCAGAGTTCGACGGCATCGAAGCCCTCCCTTTGGGAGGAGGAGAAAAAATACTCAAGCGAGTAGAACCTGTAGGCACAGTTCGTAGCAGCCGCCCGGAACCCCTGATGTGACGCCATACAATCAGAACCCGTCTTAGTAATCGAACTGGTGGTAGTAGCGACGGTAGTTGAGGTTGTGCTTCGTGACGAGCTCGTAGTGCCTTGACATGCGATCAGTAGTAAGCACGGAGATGATGTAGGTAGAGAGAATCATGCGGAAGTCGCTATCGAGTCCGGGAATTGCATACTCTTTCGTGTCAATGACGGTCACGTCCGTATCCCCGGTACGCCCGCTCTTGAGGAATGCGTCGACACGGTCGTCGAGCGCACGACACTCATCCTCGCCCTTGAAGAGGACAACGGGAATGCCGGGCTCCACGAGTTCGAGCGTTCCGTGGAAGAAGTCCGCAGAACTGATGTAGCGGGTGTGCTTCCACTGCATTTCCTCGAGAAGGCACATGGCAAACAGGATGGTCTCTCCCCAGAGCGCACCAGAGCCGATGAACATCGTGTAAGGCGCAAGCGCATACTTCTTCGCGAACGCCTCCGCCTTTGGCTCGAACTGCTTGCGAATGTCGAGGAGCGCCGGCCAGAAACCCTTGCTCTGCTCAATGAACTCGTCATACTTCGGGAAGAAGCCCTGACGGTTGAGAATCCTCAGGCCGAAGCAATCCGCGAGATAGTAGCCCTTCTCACATCCGCCGCTACCATGATCGTTTTTCATGGCAACACAGTGATCGGCTCCCACTGCCTGTCCGATGGGGCCGTCTGCCCTTGTCATCGCATAGACCCTCACGCCCATCTGCTTGAGCGTCTTTACCGCCTGCAGGACCTCTGGAGTGGTTCCCGACTCGGACGAGGTGAGCACCACGGAATTACTCGTCATGGACTTACTGCCCATCACGTTGAACTCTGCAGCATGGAGGAGCGTTACCTGATGGCCTGCGTCGGCATACTTGTTCATGACATACTGCATGCGCAGAAACTCATCCCAAGTGCCGCCGACGCCCAGTAGGAAGAGGTGGTCAAACCCCTCGTCGCAAACGTCATCTGCGAACTGCTTCATCTGCTTTCCGATTTCGTAGAGCTCCTTGCCGTCCTCCAGATAGCCCTCCTGGTCGAAGTAAACAATCTCGACCTTCTCGGTCTCCTTCATAAGCTGTCCTCCGCCCTCACTCGTTCACCTTTGGTATCTATTGATTACATGTGCGCACTTTTTGTAACCATTTGATTGATAACTTAGCGATATTTAGAACCATTTATGGGCTAATCACGCTCATTTAGGATGAATGGTATTTAATTATTGTTAAGTGGTATAGCTAACGTATTAATACGTTACTGAGTACCCGCCAAGGTCTCCGCGACGATACGAGGACGCGAACTCCAACGCGGTGCCGTCTTCGTCATAGCTCACGCACTCGTAGGAAATGACGGCAGAGCCCTCCTCGATTCCTAGCAGGTGTGCATCGCGCGTTCCCAGCTCGACCATATCGAGGTGCTCGACAGCCGATGCGACGGTATGCCCAAACATGCCATAGACTTGGTAAAGAGAGAAAACGCCAACGTCAACGGACTCGATTTTCGGAAAGAGGGAGATTGGAATAAACGTCCGCTCTATCATCAGGGGCACGTCATCCACGTAATTCACGCGCTTAATCGCGAGAATGTCATCATTCTCGCCAATCTCGAAGAGATGCGAGAAGAAGCCCCCCGCAGGACGCCGAGCCTTAGAGAGAACTTTGACGGACGGCACCGCGTTCTTCTCCCTGACGCTTTCACGAAAGCCCACAAGCTCGAGCGCATCGGCCTCACCGAGTCGCTCCGACATAACGTAAACGCCCTTACCCTGGACACGGCGCAACAGTCCGCCGGCAACGAGTGCATCTATGGCATTTCTTACCGTCAGGCGTGTCGTTCCGAACCGCTCCGCGAGATCGTTCTCCGAGGGAATGGCGCTACCGGGCTCGTAGAGGCCATCTTCGATCTCATCACGTATGATTTCGCGAATCTGTATGTACTTTGGCTTATCCGTGTCCAAGTTTTCCATCATGTCACCAAAGTGCCTTCCGAGAGTCAACGGGCCATCCGCAGAGACTGACGAACGTATACCTATCTGGCCGAATGACGGACTTGTAATACTCGATGCATCTGCCGTCGCTATCTCTGCTCACACCCTGTTGAAAGAACACGGATGTACCAGGTTTGCCCCCCAGCAAGTCCGCCTCCCACTCGTCTAGCCTAGAAATCGAGAGGCTGTCCCAGCCATGGGCGATATCCAGACAATAGCCATCCCGAATCACGTCAAAGAGAGATTCCCTTGAGAAGTCATGCGAGCCAATACCGGGGCAGATGTCAGTGTTGACCATCGAGGTTTCTAACATGCATGGAAGACCATCCACACGGCGCAGACGGACGAGCTTGAAGACGGCGTGGTCGACGTCAATGCCCATCTTCTTCGCAACGTGGGCGTCCGCATCGCACGTCCCCTGGCTCACCACCAGAGAGCTTGGCGTATGTCCACTGCTACGGACGTTGTCACTAAAGCCCATGACCTTCCCGACGCCTGAGTATGAAATGGGGCGCGCGGGCGCGACGTAGGTACCCGATCCCTGACGACTCTCGAGAACGTGCATCGTCGTCAGGTGTCGTATAGCACTCCGCAACGCAGAGCGCGATATCCCCCACATCTCGCACATGTCTCGTTCCGAGGGCAGCTTTTCTCCCTCAGAGAGGCCGTTTACATTAATGTAATTTCGAATGTTCTCGACCGCAGCATCTGCCGGCGGAATCTTCCCGCGGACCAACGTACTCTCCTACGACGAAGCCTTGCTCGCATCCCTCATGCGCAGCACGTCCTCACACAGTTTATCCGCCCCTTGACGAAGAAGCACATAGGTCTTCGAACTACGCAGGACCTCCCTGCCGATAAGGGGTATGCCGATGGTGGACTCCTGTCCAGGCGTTCCCCTTACCGTCAGTGCAACGTCCATGCGCGTGCAGTACTTGCCTCCTCTGCTTGCGTTCGCCCGCGCCACCGCGGCAGGGTTTTCGAGCACGCTCTCAAAGAGGTCGCGATGGCTCATGTCCTTTCGGACGTCGACTTCCTCGTTTTCTATCACCTTGCAGTCGAGAATATCCTCGTAGTCGTGAATGGCGGGCTCCATGCCATGCAGCACTATGGCCCATTTGCGGTGATTCTCGTCCATGTACAGAGACGGCACCATGGAAAGCCGCGGTGCCTCGAAGAGAGTCTTCGTAATCGTAAAGCCTGACTGTTCCAGGCGTTGCTTGGCAGACTTCCCAAAGAGCGACATGTGTCCCTCCCATCAACCGAGACTGACATTGTAAGTCGATACATACAAGATAACTCTAATTGATACCATTTTGCCAACTTGAATATCTTCGCATGCACAGCGGCGACCACAAACGGCAAGCGATAAGGTGATGGGCATGATGGGTCACAGCTGGTGTGTGCGATACAATCTTGCGCATGGACACGCTTACCGCATGGGGCTCGGACACCCTTCTGGCATACCTCGCCGCAATCAACGCCATCACCTTTGCGCTTTTCTGCCTGGACAAGGCAAGAGCCGTCAGAGGTGCGTGGCGCGTCCCCGAGAAGGTTTTGCTTAGCTGCTCCGCAGTTGGCGGCGCTGCGGGAGGTCTTCTGGGTATGAGGGTTGCGCACCACGAGACACGCAAGCCCCCGTTCTACCTGGGGGTTCCCGCCATGCTCATTGTTCAGGCCGCGTTTCTGGCTTGGCTGACGCAGGGATAGGTCAGCACGTCACACGTACAAGAGCTTCTGGATGAGAAGGACTATCGACCACGACGTGTCGCTCTTCTCGTCTTGATATGGCCTGCCATCCCTGTGACATGCTTCGCGCCTACACTGTAGCCACACTTTGGTTTGAGGGGTTGGAGGCCGCATGATCAGGCTCATGGTCTGCTCTGACATACACACGAAGGTCGGGCACTTTCAGGACGCGGTGGTGGCTGCGCGGGCCGGTGGCCCCCTGGACGCCATCTTGATTGCGGGCGACCTGCAGATGCCGATGGCCGCCATCGACGAGCTGAACCTTCCCGAGCCCGTCTACCTGGTGCATGGGAACAACGACGCCGCGCTCGAGCCCATGCATCCGGCGGACGAGCTCGTGATTGACGTTGCCGCGGACGGCATCGCGGGCGTGCGGGCGCTTAGCTACCACCAGGGAGCACCGATGCGCGGAGGTGAAGTGACGCACCGCATCATGGTGACGCACGGGCACACGTACCGCTCCCCTCGCCTGGTACGGCTGCGGCAGCGCGCGGCGGCGCTCGACGCGGACGTGGTGATCTACGGCCACTCGCACCGCTGGCAGGAGGATGCGGGAGGGCCCGCGGACGCGCTTGTGGTGAACTCCGGCACGCTCATGCCCAAGCCGGGGTCCGGGCGCTGCACGTTCATGACGATGGAGATCGACGGCCCGGACGTTCGCATCGTCAGGCACGAGCTGTAGCCTCCCTGCGGGCGGCGGATGGCAGCCCGAGGGCGTGCCTAATATCGCACGCGAAAGTCCTTCTCGCCCTGTGCCAGCGGCAGCACTTCTTTTGACGCAAGGTGGCAGGAGATCCAGGTGTCAGGGCTGTCCGAGAGGTCCTCGATGCCGCGCTGGAACGCCTCGAGCTGGGATGGTGTGCCCTGGACCTCGACGAGCACGTCTCCGTCGTCGAGGTTCTTGACCCAGCCGACGCAGCCCGCGCTCTTGGCGAGCAGCTGCGCCTGAAAGCGGAAGCCCACGGCCTGCACCTTGCCCGCGTAGCGCAGGCGGAGCCGTTGGGGAGCGCCCCCTCCCGCGCGGGCGATGTCCTGGGCGAGCGCGCCGGCATGCTTTGCGGCGGCCACCTCGTCCGGCACGGATGCCGTTGCCTTGCGCCTCCACGGCCAGCGAAAACCCATGTCTGCCCCCTCCCACCTGCGTTGACGGCGCATCGGCGACGCGTGGTCCTGAGGAGAGTATTCCCCATGGCGCGACGTCTTGTGCGGCGGCGCGGGACGAACGGGCGCGCCCATGTGAAGAGGCGGCGGCCACAAGGGACCGCCACCTCTTTGGGGACGCTATGCCATGCGAGAGACTAGGCCTCCTGATACGGCTTCTTCCAGAGCGAGAGGATCAGGCATGCCACGATGGAGCCGATGGCGAGCGCCGCGAGGTAGCCGACGGGGTTGCCGATGACGGCAATGACCCAGGCGCCGCCGTGCGGGGCGGGGCTGGTGCAGCCGAACGCCGCGGAGAGCGCGCCGGCGAGCGCGGAGCCGATGATGCAGGACGGGAGGACGTGGCCGGGGTCGGCCGCGGCGAAGGGGATGGCGCCCTCCGTGATGAACGAGAGGCCCATGATGTAGTTCACGATGCCGGCGTCGCGGTCGGCCTTGGACCACTTGTTCTTGAAGATGGTCGTGGAGAGTGCGATGGCCAGGGGCGGAACCATGCCGCCGACCATGACGGACGCCATGACGAGCTGGCCGGAGGTGGTGCCGGCGGTAAGGGCGCCGGTGCCGAAGACGTAGGCCGCCTTGTTGAACGGGCCGCCCATGTCGATGGACATCATGCCGCCGACGATGGCGCCGAGCAGGATGATGTTGGTGGTGCCCATACTGTTGAGGCCGTTGTTGAGTGCAGTGTTGATGGCGCCGAAGATCGGGTTGAGCAGGAACATGACCGCGCCGATGGCGAGGGTGCCCAGCAGCGGGTAGATGAGCATGGGCTTGATGCCCTCGAGGGAATCTGGCAGGTGGTCGCAGAGCTTCTCGATCCCGAGGACCATGTAGCCGGCGGCAAAGCCCGCGAACAGCGCCGCGATGAAGCCGCCAGAGACGCAGGACGCGGCGGCCGCCTTGGCATCGGTGTTCATGAGCGTGAGGTAGGAGATGCTGTAGCCGGTCTTGGCGAACAGGCCACCGACGAAGCCGGGGGCGAGGCCGGGCCTGTCCGCGATGGACATGGCGATGAAGCCGGCAAGGATCGGGAGCATCATGCCGAAGGCCTCGCCGCCGATGGTCTTAAAGAAGGCCGCCGCGGGAATCGAGGAGCCGTACGCCGCCGTGCCGAGGCCCGGCTGGTCGATCAGAAACGCAATTGCCGTGAGGATGCCGCCGCCGATCACGAAGGGCAGCATGTGGCTGACGCCGTTCATGAGGTGCTTGTAGATCACGTGCCAGGCCGAGTCCTTCTCGCCCGCGGTCTCTGCGGCCGTGACCGTGGCGCCCTCCTGGACGGGCGCCTTGCCGTCGAGGATGGTCTGGATGAGCTTTTCCGGCTCGTTGATGCCGGCGGAGACGTTAGTGGAGAGGACCTGCTTGCCGCCAAAGCGCGCACGGTCGACGTTCTTATCCGCGGCGATGATGATGCCCTTGGCGTGGGCAATCTCGTCTGCGGTCAGGATGTTCTTCGCACCCGCGGAACCCTGGGTCTCGGCCTTGAGCGTGACGCCCATCTCCTTGGCCTTCTTCTCCAGGTTCTCGGCCGCCATGTAGGTGTGGGCGATGCCGGTGGGGCAGGCCGTGATCGCGAGGACCTCGGGATATCCGGCGGCGGCAACCGCCTCGGGCTCCGCCTTTGCGGCATCGGCGGCCTCGCGCTCAGCCTCCGCGCGATCGATGACGGAGCGGAACTCCTCCGGGGTCTTGGCGGCGCGCAGGGCATCCGCAAACTCCTGGTGCATGAGGAGCTTGGACAGCTGGGCGAGCATCTGCAGGTGGGTGTCGTTCTGGCCCTCAGGCGCGGCGATCATGAACATGAGGTCCGCGGGGGCGTCGTCGGGGGCGTTCCACTCCACGCCGCCCGGCACGGTCATGGCCGCAAGACCAGCTCGCCTGACGGCCGAGGTCTTTGCGTGCGGAATCGCGATACCGTCGCCGACGGCGGTGGAGAACTCCGCCTCTCGGGCCAGGATCGCCTTCTTGTACGCAACGGTGTCGCTGATGTTGCCCGAGGCGTCCTGGAGGGCGATCAGCTGGTCGATGGCGTCGTCCTGGCTCTTGGCCGTGGCGCCCACCTTGATTCCCTCGGGTTTGAGCAGATCCGTGATCTTCACGTCTGACTCTCCTCTCTTACGTACGGGCGCACCCGGTGCGCCCAACGGAGCCCGCCCCCGTGTGGGGCCGGCATGCCATGCAATGAAAGCGGTCGAGAAGCGCTAAAGGGTCTTGAGCAGCGCCTCGACCTCGGGACGCGTCGCAAGCTTTGCAGAGAAGGCGCTCGCAGAGCCGGTCGCGACGCCCATCTTGAACGCGGTGGCGTAGTCGCCGTCGCTCTCCTGGTAGCCCGCCAGGAAGCCGGCGACCATGGAGTCGCCTGCGCCGACGGAGTTGACGACCGTGCCCTTGGGGGCCTCGCTCATGATGACGTCCCCGGACTCGGGCACGAGGACCGCGCCCTCCCCCGCCATGGATATCAGCACGTTGCGCGCGCCCTTCTCCTGTAGTTTGCGCGCGTAGGGCACGACCTCGTCGCGCGTGGCGAGCTCCACGCCAAAGATGGCGCCCAGCTCGTGGTTGTTGGGCTTGATGAGGAACGGGTGGTAGCCCAGGACCTTCACGAGCAGGTCGCGCTCCGCGTCGACCACGATGTTGATGCCGCGCCCGTCGAGCCTGCCCATGATGCGCTCGTACATGTCGGACGGGAGCATCGAGGGGACGGAGCCCGCGATCACGAGGGTGTCGCCCGGCTTGAGCGCGTCGAGCCTGGCGTAGAGCGCGTCGATGTCGGACTCGAGGATCTTGGGGCCGATGCCGTTGATCTCGGTCTCCTCGGCAGCCTTGATCTTCATGTTGATGCGGGACATGCCCTCCGCGACCTGGATGAAGTCGCTCTTGGCGCCGGACGTCTGCATGAGGCGGACGATCTCTGCACCCGTGAAGCCCGCGACGAAGCCGAGGGCGCAGGACTCGTGCCCCAGGTTCGAGAGCACGATGCTCACGTTGATGCCCTTGCCGCCCGGCAGGATGTCCTCGTACGTCACGCGGTTGATGGCGCCGAGCTCCAGCCGGGGCATCCTCACGATGTAGTCGATCGAGGGGTTGAAGGTGACGGTGTAGATCATTGGTGCTCCTCCTCTAGGTCCACGATGTTGGGGGCGTTGCCATAGGCGCCATTTGGGTCGACGTGGTCCGTGATGACGGTCGCCTGGTCAAACTGCGCAAACGTCACGAGCGAGACCTGGCCGAACTTGCTTGAATCTGCCAGCACGTACGCGGCTTGTGCCTGGCGCAGGCTGGCTTCCTTCACCCTCGCCTCCTCGAGCTCCGGCGTGGTGAAGCCCGCGTCGGGCGAGATGCCGTTTGTGCCCCAAAACCCCACGGTGAAGTGCATACGCGCCAGAGCCGCGATGGCGTCCGGCCCCACGACGGCCTCGGTCACCGGCTTCACCATCCCGCCAAGGAGGTAGGTCTTCGCACCCTTTGCGAGCAGCGCCTGGGCATGCGGCAGCGAGTTGGTGACGAACGTCGCGCGGGTCTCGGTCAGGTGCTCCACAAGAAGCATGGTGGACGAGCCCGCGTCGACGTACACAAAGTCGTCCGGACCCACGAGGGCGGCCGCGTACGCGGCGATGCGCTCCTTCGCGGGCAGGTTCTGGGCACGCTTCTGGGCGACGGGCGAATCCTGCACCACAAGACGGCGCTTTGGTGCGCAGGCGCCGCCGTGCACGCGGACGATCTTGCGCTGGCTGCTGAGCGCGTCCAGGTCGCGGCGGACGGTCGACTCCGACGCGTCGAGCGCGGACATGAGCTCGGGCGTGGTGACGCTCCCCCGCTCCGCGACGAGGCGCAGTATGAGGTCGTGGCGTTCCGTGGCAAGCATCTCTGGCACCTCCCTTTCACTACCAAGCAGTATGCACCAGTTTTCCGTCAATTACAATCATTTTCCGTCACTTCCGATGATTGATTTTGACTGAACGGTTGCAATACGGTCGCGAACGGTCAGGGCAGACAGACGAGAAGCCCGGTGCCTGCAGGCAGACACCGGGCCTCAAAGGAAATCGGTCTGTTGTTTGAACGGTCGCGCGGACGCGGCAGACGGCTGCGACGAGGGGGGCGGTCCTTCTCGCCCGGCACGCGGCGCGTGGGACTCGCTGCCTACCTGGCGCGAAGCCTGAGGTTGAGCAGCGCCGCCACGATGCCAAACAGCGCAAGCGCGAAGAACGTTCCCCAGGTGACGAGCAGCATGAGGGCGCTTCCGCCACACGCAAGCGACGTGGTTGCCATGACGGCCTGGCCGGCGCCCATGACCAGGATCTTGAAGGAGTACCCGCCGAGCGCGGCCAGCACGTCCGTGACGCCAAACAGCGTGAGCACGCCGCCGAGCGACTGCCCCACCAGCAGCACGTTTGGCACCTGGAAGCCGCCAGCGTCCGTCACGGCCTGGAAGGCGATGCAAACGAGGCCCGCCACCACGAAGCCCGCCGCGACCGCCATCGGCATGGGGACGGCGTGCGGCACGGCGACCTTGGGAAGCGCCACGTTGGCTGCCAGCACGCCCGCGAGCATGTTCACCACGGAGCTGAGGACGATCACGTGAAAGAAGAGCCTTCCGACGCCACGCAGCCCACCGGACACGCCGCCTCCGTCCGCGTAGCCCGCCTGGAAGGCATCCGCAATGCCGCAGGCAAACCCGTTGAACGGAAGGATTGAGCCAAACCCGCTGACCGCAGCGATCCGCTGGTGGATGCCCGGCACGTACAGCAGGACGGCCAGCACGCCCAGGCAGAGTAGCGTGCAGGGGGCCGCAAGGCCAGCGCCCACCACAGGCTCGAGCGCGACGCCTATGAGCTGGCCAATCACGCCGTAGACTCCCCCAACCAGAAAGCAGAGCCCGTAGGAACCCACCTTGGACCGCGCCTTTTCTGCCATGTGCGTCCCCCTGCCAAAAGCCACCCGGCTCCGCGAGCCAGGGATCCCAATTTGACTATCCGCTCGATTATCCGGGGAGTGACGGCGGCGGCCAACGGTCACGCGCCCAGATTTGTCGCATCGACAAGCCGCGCAACTGGTCTGGCGACCAAACGCCTCGCACGGCAGGGCGAGAAGGACGCAACGATCTTCTTGGCGCAAGGGCTGGGGGGCACGAATTGGGGACTAGAGGCCGGGGGCAGATTGGGAGGCCGTAGACCAACCGCAGGTAGGCGCGCCGGCCCGCATCGCAAAAGAAAGCAGGCCAACGACCTCCATAGCCGTTGACCTGCGAATTTACATGGAGCCAGCTATCAGACTCGAACTGATGACCCCCGCTTTACGAGAGCGGTGCTCTACCAACTGAGCTAAGCTGGCAACCGATGGCTGCCTGAACAGCGAATATTTATTATACGGACGTCTCGCGATGATGCAAGCACAAGTTTTCAATTCGCAGAGCGCACAAAACTCTGGGTGGCAAATGATACCCCGCACCACAGGCTTCCAGACCGATGGCAAGGGGACCATTCGTTTTCTACAGCAGGTGCAGGACGCCCCTGACCAGGCGCTCAAAGTCGTCCGCGTGGCGGCCGGCCTCCTCTAGCACGCTCTCGTGCGTGACGGTAGGATCGCCGGACTCGTTGGCGGCAAGCGTCAGGCCAAGCACGTTCATGCCCAGCGCGTGAGCCATGATGACCTCGCACACCGTGGACATGCCCACGTAGCTCACGCCCAGGCCCTTGAGCATCGCGACCTCGGCCGGGGTCTCGAAGGTGGGGCCGAGCATGCCCGCGTAGACGCCCTCCTCCACCGTGATGCCGGCGTCATCCGCAACGCCGCGCGCAAGCGTGCGCAGGTACGGCGTGTAGGCGTCTGCCATGCCCACAAACGGCGTGTCGAGCTCGCGCACGTGGTCCCACTCCGCCAGGGGGTTCCTGCCCGTGAGGTTGATCTGGTCCGTCAGGATGCCCAGGCCCTTGTGGGCGTTGCCGGGGATGCAGCCCGTCGCGCACGCGAAGATGATGTCGCGGCAGCCCAGGTGGTGGGCATGGCGCACCAGCGAGGTGACCTCCGCGGCACTGTAGCCCTGGTACAGGTGCACTCGGCCGGGGTACACGACCACGGGCACGCCGTCGATGCTGCCGATGGTCGCCTCGAACTTGTGGCCGCTGATGGGACGGGCCTCCTTGGGGAAGCCCTCAATCTCGTGATAGTCGATGCGTCGGACGGGCTTCACGAGCTGCGCCAGGTGGCCGAGGCCCGACCCCAGCACGATCGCGACAGGATGCTCGACGGACGGCCTGCAGCTTTCCACAACGTCTTCGGTAACCACGCAGATACCTTCTTCCTCCAAGAGGCGCGCAAACACGCCCGTGCCCCGGGTCAGACTTCCCGTATACGTTCCATCGTAGATGACTCCCACGCCGCAGGAGGGGCTCTTCGCCTTCAGAATCGCAAGCGGCGCGGGATGCGCGTGCACCTTGGCAAGGGATATGCAAGCACCGCGGGCAAAGTCCTCCGTCACGTCCGTGCCGTCGCGTAGCATCACGCGGCCGTCGCGCTGCTCCGCGGGCGGCCTCGGCACGGGCAGCCCGCTGGCAGACTCCGGGCACACGCCCACCACGTCCACCTTGCCGCACAGCTCCCGCACGGCGGCGTTGGGTTTCGCTCCCCCGTCGTACCTGCATGCGGTGCCGCGCAGGCACTCGCTCACTATGACGCGCATGGCCACCTCCCCGCAAGGTCTGCCAACGATTATGGCACGACGTCCGGACGAGAAAAACCGCCGCCTCGGACGACGCCGTCTCGGGCAGCAGCGCGATGCCAGTCGAACCGTCCGCCGCGCCGCCTCGGCATAAAGCACGAGGGCCCCGGAACTTCCGAGGCCCTCGCGAGGATGGCTCATGTTCTTCTCGCCCGTGGTGGGCGCGACGTCGCTCTTAGGCGACCAGGGAGACCATGTTCACCTGGGCGTTGCAGAGCAGTTTGTTGACGTAGTTGGTCCACTCGGTCGTGATCTTGGTCTGGTTGGTCGAGTACTCCTGGTACGCGACGTAGTAGGCGGCCTGCGCGGCCTCGTACGTGGCGGAGGTGGAGGTGATGGTGTAGCTCTTCAGAGCGGTCTCGTAGGTGCCACCCTTGCCGGACCAGGTGCCCTTGGTGGCATCCCACTCGTCGCCGGCGAGGTTGATGATGTACTTGGCGTAGTCCGCGCTGGCGGTCTGGGTGTTGCCGTCGGAGGGCTGGGTCGGCGCGGTGGGAGCGCTGACGGACTTGGTCTTGACGACCTTGTTGCGCAGCTTCTGCATGAGGGCGGACTGCTTGATGAGCTTCTTGACCGTGGACTTGCTCATGCCGTAGTTGGAGGCGATGGTGGCGTAGTCGCTGGAGCCAATCGTGGACTCCGCGTAGGACTTCATCTCCTTGGCGGAGACGGTCAGGCCCTTCTCCTTGGCGGCCTGCTCGATGATCTCGGAGCGCGCGTAGGAAAGGACGCCGTCCGTGGACGGGATCTTGTACGTGCCGTCGCTCTGCTTCTGCGCGCTGAGCGAGGACGTGCTGTTGATGACGTCACGCACGGTGACCTTGTACGTGACGCCCTTGTAGGTGTAGGTGGCCATCGTCGCGTCCAGGTCGCTCTTGGAGACCGTGGTCTTGCCGCTCACGGCACCGCTGCCGGAGGACGCTGCCCCGCCAAACGCGAAGTAGCCGATGCCCAGGCCCACGGCGAGCGCGACGATGGCGCACACCAGCGGCACCACAAACTTGGGAAGCGGCTTCTTGGCCTTGGGAGCTGCCTTCTTGGCGGCCTTGTCAGCCTTCTTTTCGGCCTTCTTGTCAGCCTTGTCGGCCTTCTTGCCGGACTCTTTGGTCTTCTCGACCTCGTCCTTCTCGTCCTTAGCGTCCTTGGGAGTGGACTCCATGCTCATACCTCCAGAAACCGTGGGGCCGCATGGCCCTGACGACGAAACCACTTGACTCTACTACAAATCGCGCGCGGCCACCCCGCGGTGACCGCGTTTGCCACCCAGGCCACACGCTCTGTCAAAACATTAAGGCGACCTTATGGGAGAAGAACGCGCCACCGCGCCAGCTGCCGCCTCGGGACGGCCGCCACCCGTGGCTGCGGCTACTTGTCCTCCGCGGCGTCGATGATTTCCTGCGAGAGGCGCTTGACGTAGTCGCGGCCGTTCTTGGCGTCAAACGACACGCGCTCGACCAGCGCGTCACGCACCTTCTGGGAGATCGTGCCGTGCGCGAACTCGCCCAGCGCCACCAGCATGTCGTGGTACTCCGGGTCGCCGTGGTAGCACTGGACGGCCTCGGCCAGAAGCGGCCACACCGCCTCGGAGAGCCGTGCGGAGTGGCTGCCCACCTCCGCGAGGAACTTGAAGGCCGCGAGCCTCACGATGGCGGAGTCCTCGTCGAACAGGGACGACTCCGCGCCCTCGAGGGCATCCTCCGTCGCGTCCGCGTCCACGGTCGCGAGCGAGGTCAGCGCCTCGAGCACCTGCCAGCGCGTCTGGGCCTCCGGGCGCTCCAGGGCGTCTACCAGGTCGTCCACGTAGGGCAGCACGGCATCGGGGCTCGCCTTCGCGATGGCGGCCACGATCTTGGATGCCTCCTGCCTGCTGCGGCGACGCGGCCCCCCGAGCTGGCTCACGAGCAGCTCCAGGCTCTTCTCGTCCGCGGTCTTGCTATCCTCTGCCATGGCGGCTTCCTTTCCTACGCGCTACTCGCGGAACCCGTCCACCATGACGGTCCCGCTCTTGCTGTCCTGATGAATGTCGATAAAGCCCAGCTTGGAGGCCTCGCGAAGGAGCGTGGAGAACGACCTGTAGCCGTAGCTGCGCTCCGAGAACTGCGGCCGCTTGCGCTTCATGGTGTCCTTGAGGCGCGACGCCAGGATGGCGCTGTCGCTTTCCGCCTGCAGCGCGTCGATGGTCTCGAACAGCAGCTGGTAGCAGGGGTGCTTATCGGGCGCCACGCGCGAGGCGAAGTCCGGCACGCCGCTCGTGTGCACGATGTCCTCGTAAAAGAGGAACTCGTCGCACACCTCCGCCAGAAGCGGGCTCGTGGACTGCTTCATGCCCACGCCGATGACCGTCTTGCCAAACTCCTTCAGCTTGGTCACGAGGGGCGAGAAGTCCGAGTCGCCGGACAGGATGGCGAAGGTGTCGATGTGGTCCTTCGTGAGGCACATCTCCATCGCGTCGACCGAAAGCCTGATGTCCGCGGAGTTCTTGCCCGTGTACGCGCGGTCCGGGATCTCTATCAACTCGATGCCCAGCTCGTGCAGGGGCGTTATCGCATCCTCGAAGCGCTGCCAGTCGCAGTACGCGCGCTTTGCGGTGATGCGGCCCTTGTCGACCAGGCGCTCCAGGATGCGCTTCACGTCAGGCCTGGGGCCCGGCTCCTGGTGCCCGTTCTTCTTGCGCTTGCCGGTTCCAAGCGCGAGGTTCTCGTAGTCTATAAGAACTGCCAGAGAGCTCTGGCTGGATTCGCTCATGTATCACTTGCCTTTCGAACGCTTGCGCGGCGCCCCCTTCGCCTTGCCGGAGCCCTCCTTGGGAGAGTCGTCCGCGACGCTTATGACCTCGGGCATGGGGGTGCCGTCCCTCCTGGCGCGGCGCACGGCCTCGGCGTTGCCGTCCTGCGCGCGGCGCAGCTGGTCCTTATTTACCCTAAAGGCCTTGTCATGAAACTTCCAAGGACCCACGCTCTCGCCAAAGTCCATCTTGAGCGAAGCGATGGCGCCGGCCATGGCGCCAATGGGGATGCCCGCGACCAGCGTGAACCCCGTGAGGCCGATCAGCGCGGACACGAGCACGCCGCCGACCAGGATCTTAAGGTTGGCAATCCAGTACTCGCGCTTGGTGACGCAGCCCTTGGCGAGCTCGCTGCCGATGCGCACGCCGATGATGATGCCGAGCAAGAACAGCATCACGGCCACGATCGCGAGCGCGAAGGCTCCGTTGCCGCCCAAGCTATGCCTCCCCGTTCTGGCTGGCCGTGCGCGTGTGGCTCACAAGCTGCACGCGCTTGCGTCCCGCGGCGGCCTGGGAGGGCGCGTCCTTCTCGCCCGCGGAGTCCTTGTCCACGTAACCGCCGTCGTCCGCGTCCAAGAGCGACCAGTCGAGCCCGGCCGCCGCGGCATCGCCCTCGTTCTGGTACAGGAGCGTCAGCGCCTGCGTGCCCAGCTTGGAGCCGCCGATCTGGCACAGCACGTCGTACAGGTTGAACGCCGTGTCCGCACCGGGCAGGTCCACGCCGATGTCCTCCGCGTCCTTGAGCGCGAGGCCGATGTCCTTGCGCATGTGCTCGTTCAGGAAGCCGGGGCGGTAGTCGCCCACCACGGATTTGGGCGCCAGCCTCTCGAGCGCGGCCGAGTCGCCCATGCCCTGGCTCAGCACGTCGACCACCTGGTCGAGGTCGAGCCCGGACTGCCGCGCCAGCGCAAGCGCGTCCGCGTAGCCCACCATGCACGACGCTAGCGACACCTGGTTGCAGAGCTTGCAGGTCTGGCCGTCGCCCGGCCTGCCCAGGTAGTTGATGCTCTTGGCAAAGGTGTCGAGCACGGGGAGAAGGACCTTGGCCTCCACCTCGGTGGCCCCCATCATGAGCGTGAGCGTGCCGTCCTCCGCGCCCTGCTGGCCGCCCGTCACCGGGCAGTCCACGGCGTGCTTGTTCACGACCTCCGCGGCGTCGTGCAGCTCGCGCGCGAGCGTGGGCGAGCTCGTGGTGAGGTCGACCATCCAGGCGCCCTTGGGCGCGGCGTCCAGGATGCCGTTCTTGCCCAGGTAGACGTCCTCCACGTCGTCGGGATAGCCCACCATGGTAAAGATCACGTCCGCGTCCTTGGCGGCAGCGGCGGGGGTGTCGGCCCAATGGGCGCCCGCCTCCACCAGGGGGTCGGCCTTCTCCTTGGTCCTGTTGTGGACGGTCAGGTCGAAGCCGGCGTCCAGAATGTGACGGGCGATCGGGGCGCCCATGATGCCGGTACCCACGAACGCCACCTTGCGTACGCGCACAAATGCCATGTAGATCCCTTCAAGACGCGGCCGGGCCTAGGCGCCCGCGCCGCCCTTCCTCACCTTGCGGGCGATCCTGTCCGTAAGGGACATCTTCTCCCTGCGGTCCGTGCCCCAGAACACCAGGGCCACCATGCCCGGCCCCACGTGGCTGCCAAGGATGGGAGAGACGCTGCTGTGGATGATCGCCACGTCCTCGCAGCCCTTCTCCTTGCGGACCTCCTTCTCGAGCCAGTCGGCGTCCTTCTGGGCGTCCGTGCTCACGATCGCGAGCGGCAGCGTCGTGTCGTGGGCGTAGTTGTCGCGGAAGTCCTGCAGGATCGCGCGCAGGGCCTTCTTGCGGCCGCGGCACATGCCGCGCAGCGTGAGGGCGCCGTTGGTGTCGTACGAGAGCTCGGGCTTGATGTCGAGCTTGCCGCCCACGTTGGCAGCCGCGGGCGGAATGCGCCCGCCCGCCGCCAGCGCGTCAAAGCTGTCGAGCGTGAAGTAGCCGTGCACAAAGTAGCGGGCGTCGCAGGCCCAGTCGTACAGCTCCTTGGCCGAAAGCCCGTTTGCCGCCTGGCGCACGACCTCGATGGCCAGCAGCTCGCCCGCGGCGGAGTCGCACTTGTTGTCCAGCACGTAGATCTCGAAGTCGGGATACTCCTTCTTCACCATCTCAGCCGCCTGGCGCGCCGCGTTAATGGAGGAGGAAAGCCCCTCGGACAGGCCCATGTACATCGTAGGCGTGCCCTCCTCAGCCGCGCGCTTGAACACCTCGTAGTACTTGCCGGGCGTGACCGCCGCGGTCTTGAAGTGCACGTCCGGGTGCTTGCGCATGTACTCGTAGAACTCGTGCGGGTCGCTGTTGCGCCACATGTCGTCAACGTGCTCGCCGTCGGGCCCCACGTACGAGAACGGGATGACCTCGACCCCGAGCTGCTCGACCACGCCAGGCGCAAAGTCCGACGTGGAGTCCACGATGATCCTGACGTTTCGCCTTTGATGATACGCACGGCCGGCGCTTTGGACGCCGGCCGGAACGTCAGAGGCGTTGGTTGAAGAACCCTGCTTCTGATCCATCAGCTTTTAAACCTCACTCAGCGTTACGCGTCCTCTGGCTCCAGACGCGGCTTGATGATTCCATATCCTCCATTATGACGGTGGTAGATAACGTTCACCAGCCCGGTCGCAGCATTTTCAAACACGTAGAAGTCGTGGCCCAGCAGGTCGGTCTGCACCAGCGCCTGCTCCTCGGTCATGGGCTTGAGGTCGATGTACTTCTCGCGCACCAGCACGTCGTCGTCCTCGGGCTCCTCCTCGGTCGGCTCGATTAGGTCCGCCAGGTCCTTCACGTGCTCCGGCTCCGCGATGACCGCGCGCTGCTTCTTGTCGATCACGCGCGTCTTGTACTTGCGGAGCTGGCGGGTGACCTTCTCCGCCGCCTCGTCGATGGCCGCGTACATGTCGGGGCTGCTCGCCTCGACGCGCACCACGTAGTCGCGCACGAACACCGTGACCTCGCACATCTTGCGGTCGGGGTTCGACGGGTTCTTGTCCACGCGCAGCACGACGTCGCAGCTCATCGGCTTGATATCGAATACCTTGAGCGCGTCGCCGATCTTATCGTTCACGTGGTCACGCATGGAATCGGACACGGAGACCTTGCGCCCGGAAATCTTGATATCAGCCATCAGTGCCTCCCACTATCGCGTCTTCTGCTCGTTTGGAGCACTTGCGTACCCTATTAATACCCAATGGTGCCGATGTTGGCGTGTTGCATTCGACAGTCGGTACGTTTTCGTAAAGTTTGGGAAAAGATGCTGACGCAGGCGAGAAGGACGCGCCCCCTCGCCTGATGGCACCGTGCCCACGGCATCGCCGATGCCGCTAGATGGTCGCGGCGTTGGCCCCCGCCGTCGCCGCGCCGCCGCCGACGGAGGCCGTGGTCCCGTCCGAGGTGTCGCTCGTGCCTGCCGGGACGTTTTGGATCTGCATGCTCGAGTCCAGGCTCTTCTCCCCGTTGACCCAGCGCTTGCGGATGAGCTCCATCACGCCGTTGCCGTCGATCTTCTTGAGGGCGCTCGCGAGGGCCTCGGAGAGCTCCGCGTTGCCGGAGGACACGGCCACGCCGCGCTCGACCGGGGCGTCAAGCGTGCCCGCAAAGCTTGCCTCTGGATAGCTTTCCTGCAGGTAGAAGCCACAATAGGCGTCGCAAAGCACGTAGTTGATCTTGCCGGACGAAAGCGCCGCAAAGGCGGAGTTGAGGTCGTTGTAGCTCTTGACGGTCATCTTGAGGCCCGTCTTCTGGAGCGTGCTCTGCGACACGGAGGCGCCCTGCAGGCCCACGGTCTTGGACGAGAGGTCCTCGACCTTGGCCACGCCCGTGCTGCCGTCGTGGAAGAACGCGGACGCCGTCTGCGTGTAGTTGCCCACCACGGTCGAGCCGCTCACGTCGCCCTTGGCGGCGCCCATCACCACGTCGCACGTGCTGCCCAGTTTTGCCGAGCCGGCGCTCACGCTCACGAAGCGCACGCGCAGCCCCAGCTCGTCGGCCAGCGCCTCCGCCACGTCCACGTCGAGCCCGTACGCCTTGCCCGAAGCCTCCACAAAGAGCAGCGCGCTGTCAGAGTCCGGGTCGATGCCCACCGTGAGCACGTTCTTCTCGACCGTGTTCGTGACCTTAGGAGAGAGCGCCGCCGTCTTCTTTGCGATGGAGTCGGACACGCTCGTGTGCGTGCCGGCAAGCTGGGAGAACGGGTTGGAGCAGCCTGCGAGCAGCACCGCGAGCGATGCCGCGGCTGTGGTGCAGAATGACCTGCGGCTGATGGCTCGTGTGGATGCTCTTCTCATGGTGCTACCTCGCGTTCCGTCGTGTCCCAAGCGTCCCACCCAGCTGACCTGGTATTTGACCCCACACTCGCGCACCGGGGCCGTCGCTTCGGGGCTGCTCGGCCCCCCACTGTTGGCCCTCTCGCCCGTGGGGCCGGATGCCCCAAATGTGGCGGGCGGTGCGACTTGCTTCTAGGACGAGCCATGCTCGCTCGGCCGCGCACGTCCGAACTTACGTGGATCCCTTTGGCCTCGTCTGCCATGGACTAGGGGACTGGCCCCGCAACCACAGACCTGGATGGAACGACCAGAGTATACCAATTCCGTTGTTATTTTCGCACGTTGGAACGTTGGAACTACCACACGCGGGCCAATGCGCATGCGCTCACCTCCCCCGCGCCACGCGCAAGGAGCGCGCGGGCGGCCTCGCGCACCGTCGCTCCCGTGGTGATCACATCGTCCAAAAGCAGCAGGTTGAGGCCCCGCACGTCGTCCACGACGTCCACGGAGCCGGCCAGGTTGAGCGCGCGCTCGGCCCGCCCCAGCTCGCGCTGGTCCCGTGCGGAGCGCCTGGCAAGCACGTCCACCAGGGGAATCCCCGTTGCGGCCGAGAAGTGCGAGGCCACGAGCTCCATGTGGTCGAACCCACGGCGGGTGTAGGCCTCGGCCGTGGCGGGGACGAAGCACACGCCGTCGAGCGTCGCCACGTCGAAGCGCGACCGACCGTCCACGCGGGGCCAGGACGAGGCCTCGTCCAGCGAGGTCAGCATTGCCGCCGCGATCACGGGCGCCATGCGACGCTCGCCCTCGTCCTTGTAGCAGGTGATCATGCGCGCCGCCACGCCGGAAAACGGCAGGCAACACACGGTGGTGGCAAGCTCCCAGTCGCGCTTGCACTCCGTGCAGGTGAGCCACCCAAACGGCGCCCCGCACACGGGGCACGCCCAGCGCTGCCCTATCCACGGCATGCGCTCGCGACAGTCCCCGCACAAGAGCTCGCCAGGCATGTCGCATCCAACGCAGCGCGTTGGCCACAGGAGTTCCTGGATTCCCTCCAGTGCCTCCGCGCAAAAGTCTTGTTGCCCCAATACGCACACGACCCTCCGGCGCTTGGCGCGGGGGGTCGCGGTGTACGTACATAGTAGCACGCGACGAGGGCCGCGTCCACGGTTCTACGTGGGAAGACGCGTGCCGCGAGCACGGCCGAGCCGACGCTACGGACGAAGCGTGAGCAGCTCGTTCGCGTTTCTCCAACAGGCGTCGTACGTTGCCTGGCGGGAGTGGCCCTGCCCCGCGCGGACGTCAGCCAGGCGGCTGACCGTGAACGCGACCATGGCCGGCTCGCACTCCTCACCGCGTAGCGGGACGGGCGCCATGTAGGGGGCGTCGGTCTCGGTCAGGAGGAGCTCCTCCGGACAGACGGCAGCGGCCGCGCGGATGTCATCCGAGCGGTTGAAGGTCATGGCGCCGCCGAAGGCGATGTGGCAGCCAAGCTCGACGAAGGGGGCCATCACGTCCTGCCCCTGCGTGAAGCAGTGCAGGTCGCAGCCGCGGGCCGGGACGCCCTCCTCGGCCAGGACCCGGGCCGCGAGCACGTGGGCCGAGTTCCTCTCGTCCTCGGGATTGTCGCGAATGTGCAGCTCGACGGGAAGGTCGCGCTCGTGCGCGATGCGCAGCTGCGCGCGGAACGCCCGCTCCTGCACGTCCGCGGGAAGCTCGTTGTAGGGGCCGTAGTCGAGGCCGATCTCCCCCACGCCCACGCAGCGCGGGCTGTCGAGAAGGACGTCGAGCCTGGCCAGCGCCTCCGCCGTGAGGTCGGCCGCGCCGTAGGGGTGGGCACCCGCCACGATGCGCACGTTGTCCACGAGCGCGGGCACGTCCGGCGAGAAAGCGGGCGGCACGAGGCCGTGTTCCGCGCACTCGTCCAGACGCTGCGCAGCGCGCTCCACCTGCTCGTCGAGCCAGGAGAGCATCGCCTGGGCCGTGGGGAACTTGCGCGGGATCTCGTCCACCGGGTCGACGGGGACCACGAGCAGACGCACGCCTGCGAGCGCCGCGCGGCAGATCGCAACGGACGCGTCGTGCTTGTGAAAGCTCGTGAGGTGGCCGTGCGAGTCCGCAATGGGCGCGAGCGGCGTGGGGAGGGGCTTGGGACGACCCTTGCGGTCGTGAAAGAGCTCGCCGTCCTCGAGCGTGAGGGCGTCCATGCCCAGGATCTCCTGCGGCATCAGGCCTCGCCTCCCGCGGGAAGCGCGTCCGCAAGCCGGATGAAGTCGGCGGTGTCGAGCTTCTCGGCACGCGTCGTGGGCGAGATGCCCGTGGACTCGAACGCGGCATCGAGCGCCTGCTTGTCGAAGCCCGAGGACGACATGGAGTTCCTGATGGTCTTGCGGCGCTGTGCGAACGCGGCGTCAATCACGTTCCTCACGTGGGAGAGCCGCGCCTCCGTCAGGATGGCACCCGTCTGGGGATCGGTCGCGGGCTCGCGGTCGATGCGCACGACGGCGGAGTCCACGTGGGGCGGTGGCATGAAGTTGCCGGGAGAGACCTCGAAGCGGCCCGTCACGCGACCGTAGAGCGAGAGCTTGGCCGTGTAGGCGCCATAGGTCTTGCCGCCGGGCTGGGCGGAGATCCTGTCCGCCACCTCGGCCTGGACCATCACGACCGCACGACGGACCGTGGGCATCTGCTCGAACGTCTGGAGGATGATGCTGGCAGCCACCTGATAGGGCAGGTTTGATACGAGCATCGTGGGGCTGGGGTCGAGACCCTCGATCCCGAGCCCATCGACGGCCTCGCGCAGCTGGTCGGCGTCGACCTTGAGCGCGTCGCCCATCAGGAGGGCGAAGCGCTCGGAGTCACGCGAGCAGGTCTTGGCCAGCACGGGCGCGAGCGTCCGGTCAGCCTCGACGGAGCACACGGCCCCGGCGTGGCGCAGCAGCGCCACGGTCAGGGTCCCGATGCCCGGTCCGACCTCGAACACCACGTCCTTCTCGCCCAGGTTGGCAAGGTCGAGGATGCGCGTGATGACCGAGTCGTTGACCAGGAAGTTCTGACCGAGGCGGTGCTTTGTGTAGAGCCCGAAATCATCCAGGACCGCACGCGTCTGCGTGGGGTTGGCGAGCCAAGAGCTGGGCGCCTGCGCCATGGCCGCTACTTCTTGGCGAGGCGCGGGAAGAGCGCGTCGCCCTTGGTGACGGGGAGCCCGCCCTTGAGCTGGCCCCAGGCGCAGGCAGCCGCAAGGTCCGTGCACTCGGCCTCATCTGCGTGGCTCATGCGCGCGAGCGCCTCCGCGGAGGTCTTGGGCATGAAGGGCGCAAGCAGATGCGCGCTGATGCGGATGGACTCGAGCAGGTTGAGGATGATGCGGACGAGCTCGCCCTCGCGGGCGGGGTCCTTCGCGACGTTCCAGGGCTCGGAGTCCTCGATGTAGTGGTTGGCGGCGTGGACGAGCTCCATCACGACGTCCTTGGCCTGGACGTACTCGATCTTGTCCATGTGCTCGCTGTAGCGCTGCTCGATGCCCTCCGCGATGTCGTGCAGGGGGTTCTTCTCGCCCGCCCAGCCCTCGGGCACCGCGGGGCTCTTGCCGTCGAAGTACTTGGCGCTCATGTTGAGGGCGCGGGACACTAGGTTGCCCCAGCTGTTAGCGAGGTCCGCGTTGTAGACCTGCTCCATGCGGCTGAAGCTGATGGCGCCGTCCTCGCCGGGCGTCACGTCCGTCATGAAGTAGTAGCGGTAGCCCTCGACGCCCAGGAGGTCGATGACCTCCTGCGGGGCGATCGCGTTGCCGCGAGACTTGGACATCTTCTCGCCCTGGCCGGTCTCCTCGTTCTTCACCATGAGGAAGCCATGCGCGAAGACGTGCTCGGGCAGGGCCTCGTCGATCGCCATGAGCATGGCGGGCCAGATCACGCAGTGGAAGCGGATGATGTCCTTGCCGACGACGTGGAACTGGGCGGGCCAGCGGTAGGCGAGCTCCTTCTGGGCGGCCTCGCTCGGGTCGCCGTAGCCGACGGCAGTCATGTAGTTGAGGAGCGCGTCGAACCAGACGTAGGTGACATGCTTCTCGTCAAACGGCAGCTTGATACCCCAGTCGAAGCTGGTACGGCTGACGGAGAGGTCCTGCAGGCCACCCTCGACGAAGGTGCGGACCTCGTTCATGCGGAAGGAGGGCATCACGAAGTCGGGATGCTCGTCATAGAGCTTGAGCAGCTTGTCCTGGAAGGCGGAGAGCTTGAAGAACCAGGACTCCTCCTGGACGCGCTCGAGCGGGCGGCCGCAGTCCGGGCAGAGGTGCTGGCCCTCGGTGTGGCGCTCCTCGTCCGCGTGGGCCACCTGGGTCTCCGTGAAGTAGGTCTCCTCGGGCACGCAGTACCAGCCATCATAGGAGCCCTTGTAGATGTAGCCGGACTCCTTCATGCGTTCCCACAGGTACTGGACCGCGCGGGTCTGGCGCGGCTCCGTGGTGCGGATGAAGTCGTCGTTGGAGATCTCGAGCGTCTTCCAGAGGTCCTTGAAGTACGGCGCCTGGCTGTCGCACCACTCCTGCGGCTCCATGCCGTGCTCGTGTGCGGCCTCCTCGACCTTCTCGCCATGCTCGTCCATGCCCGTGAGGAACTTGACGTCGTAGCCCTTGGCACGACGGTAGCGCGCCTGCACGTCGCACAGGATCGTGGAGTAGGCGGTTCCCAGGTGGGGCTTGGCGTTGACGTAGTAGATGGGCGTTGTGATGAAGAATGAGTTCTTGTCTGCCATGGCGTGGGTCTCCTCATGACGGAATGGATGGCTTTGGCGTCGCGACACTGGGGCGACGCTGACAATGGGCAATTGTAACGCAGGCGACGCAGAGGGTGCAGCGGCTCATGCGGTCGCACATCTGCTCCACCCCTAGGTACAATACGGTGCGATATGGGCAGGCTACTCACCCTGCTGACGCAGGATGGCATCGTAGGCCTGGGCCTTGCTGAGCGAGAAGTCCTTGGCAATGCGCTTGGCGAGCTTTGTCTTGGGTTCGCCCGCCTCGAGCCCCTGGCGGATGGCCTCCTCCATCGTGGTGGCACCGGACTGCGTGGCTTGGCGGCGCTGCTCGAGCTCCTCCTGCGAGGGCGCACCTATCACGATCACGCACTCGCCACGAAGGTCCTCGCGCGCCGCGATGATGGCCGCGAGTTCCGCCGAGGAGCCGCGGACGCACTCCTCGTGCAGCTTCGTGAGCTCGCGCACGAGGGCGACCTGGCGCTGCGGGAACACCTCCGCGATGCGTGCGAGCGTCTGGGCCGCGCGATGCGGGGACTCGTACACGACGAGGGCGCCGGGTATGGGGGCAAGCTCCCCCAGGCGCTCGCGCATGGCACCCGCCCTGCGGGGCAGGAAGCCCTCGAAGAAGAAGTGCTCCATGGGAAGCCCCGACGCGACGAGCGCGCAGATGGCAGCCGACGGACCAGGGATGACCTCGACCCTGATGCCCCTGTCGAGCGCGGCGTCCACGAGCCTCTGGCCAGGGTCGGACACGCCCGGCATGCCCGCGTCCGACACGAAGGAGACGCGCTCCCCCGCCTCGAGGCGCGAGAGCGTGGGCTCGATCTTCTCGCCCAGGACGTTCTCGTCCGCACGCTGCAGCGGGACGCGGATGCCGAAGCGCGCGAGGAGCTTGCTCGTGACGCGCGTGTCCTCGCAGAGCAGCAGGTCGGATGACCTGAGCGTCTGGAGCACGCGTGGCGAGGCGTCATCGAGGTTGCCGATGGGCGTGCCGACCACCGAGAGCACGCCCGCCCCCTCGGCCGCCGTCACGAGAGCATCCTTCGCTCGAAGGACGCGAGCGAGATGCGCGCGTCCCAGCTCGAGAGCTTGCCGTCCGTCTTCCACGTCTGGTAGAACCAGCCCGCGCAGTCGCGGAACGCGGCGAGCTGCTCCGAGATGTAGACGCGCTCGAGCGCGATGCGCCCCTCCGGCGTCGTCATGGAGTCCGCGAAGGGCAGCGCCGCCGACCACTTGCCGACCATGACGGGAAGGCCGCTCCTGCGCGCGGCGCGAAGCGACTTCTGGGACTTGTTGACCAGCGTGCGGACGCCCGAGGGACCGGCCGTCCTCACGTCATCCGTGTAGTGGTAGAGATGGCAGTCGAGCCAGACGTTCTTGTAGCGGTCGTGCGCCATGAAGTGGCGCCACGAGGCGGGCTCGTGTGCCGCGGGGATGATGACGCGCAGATCGTCGCCCGCCTCGCGGCGGATGGCGTCGTACGCGTCGCGGTAGTAGTTGCGGAGCCTGTGGATAGGCACGCCGTCCGTGAGCGTGAGGCCATGACGGACCTGCGCCACGGGCGAATCGGCCACCTCGATGCCAGCAAACGACGCACGCGTGGCATAGCGTTTGGCGAGCATCCCGAGGACGGCGATCATGTCGTTGCGGTAGTGGCCGAAGTCGCTGTGGTTGCGCACGAGTGACGTCTGGTCGCTGGCGGAGCCAGGCGCGATGTCCAGCACGAGGACGAGGTTGAGGTTGATGTCGTCCGCCCAGTCGAACGCCCTGTCCACCTGAGCGATGCAGCCCAGGAAGGGACCGGCATCGGGCCCGTCGTCCCCGAAGACGTACCAGGGAACCGGAAGACGCACCGCGTTGAAGCCACGTGCCGCGATGTGCGTGAAGTCCGTCTGCTTGACGAAGTTCGCGCGATGCTCGCGCACGAGGTCGCGATAGTGGGTCTTGCCGAGCGAGGTGACCAGGCTCTCCTCGTCCAACGCACCGGAATCCGCGAACAGGACGGGAGACACCCATGGCTCGAGCGTGAGCCAACCGCTGAGGTTCACCCCGTGCAACGCCCTTTCAGCCATCTGACCTCCATTCCTGCTGGTAACTGCTTTGGTTCGAGTATACCCGCTCTTCGGGACACAAAATTGACAGTAAGCTTTTCTCGCCCATACGCCATCGTCCACCCGCCGACGGCACTAGTCCGGATATGTTGGCGGAACCTTTGCCTCCACGAACCAGCGAGGTCCCTCGAAGTAGAGGAAGGTGCTCCTTCCCCCTATCCTCACGGTGTAGCGCATGCCTGTACCTCCCGTCCTGAGCGAGTGTGCCTGCCTGCAGTCGAGCACGCGGTCTATGTCGTAGCGCGTGCCGTCGTCCCACACGACCACCAGGGGTCGCGTCCTGCCCTCCGCGTCGGTCTTGGAGATGACCTCCACGTAGTGCTTCTTCCTCTCCACGATGCCGTCCAACGCGGGTCACCTCACGCGAAGTAGGAGACCGGGTGCGTGAAGTGGTCGCGCTCGGGATCGAGTCCCGAGAGGCGCGGGTCCGTCAGCTCCGACGCCCGGCGCACCGCATGGTTGCCAAAGCGATGCCTGAGCTCGTCTATGGACTTATCGAGGGCTCGACGCCTCAGGCGCCCGGCCTCTATCCCCTCAAGGTCGAGTTGGACGGGACCCGTCGCGGGAACGAGGTTGGACGCGCGCACCCCGATGGCTCTGATCTTCTCGTACCGAAAGTCCCAGTCCGAGCACAGGAGGCTTGCCGCGAGCGAGCAGATCTCGCTCGTGATGTTGCTGGGCCGTTCGAGCGGCGCCTGCCTGCCGTGACAGGCCAGGGTGCGGAAGTCCCGTCCCGTGGCGGAGACCGTCCGCGCCGCCAGGCCAAGCTGGCGCAGGCGCTGGGCCACGGACTCCCCCATGAGCCAGACGACCTGCCTGGCAGTGTGGGCATCCTCCACGTCGAACGGACAGGTGATGCCGTTGCCGACGCTCTTGACCTCGTGGTCGATGTCCGTGACGGCGAGGTCGAGCGGCCGCACCGGGCTTGCGTCCCTACCCTGGGCGAACGCCTGGACGACGAGGCCGGGCTTGCCCAGGAGCCGACGTATGAGGGACTCGTCCGCGCGGGCGAGCTGGCCGATGGTCATGATGCCCAGGTGGTTGAGCTTGTGCTCCGTCGCGGGCCCCACGTAGAGCAGGTCGCCCACGGGCGCCTTCCATACGAGGTCGGTCGCGTTGTCCGGGAGCACCTCCATGTAGCCGTCAGGCTTGTCGTGGTCGCTCCCGAACTTTGCGAATATCTTGTTCCACGAGTAGCCGATGGAGCAGGTAATGCCCAGCTCGTGCTTGACGCGCGACGCGATGTCCGCCGCGACGGCTCGGACGTCGCCATCCCAGAGGTGGATGGACCCCGTGAGGTCGAGCCAGGCCTCGTCCGGGCCGAACGGCTCCACGAGGTCCGTGTAGTCGTAGTAGATGCGCCGCGCGGCATGCGAGTAGCGGCGGTACAGCTCGTAGCGGGGAGGCACGATCACGGCGTCCGGACAGACCTGACGCGCCTGCCAGAGCGCCATGGCGGTCTTGACCCCACGCCGCTTGGCCTCGTAGCTCGCCGTGAGCACGATCCCGTGACGCAGCTCCTCGTTGCCGCCCACGATGAGCGGGAGGCCCCTCAGCTCCGGCCGCTCCGCCTGCTCGACGCTCGCGTAGAAGGCGTTCATGTCACAGTGCAGTATGATGCGAGATGTGTCCAACGCTCCCCCTCCGTCGACTTCCATTTAAGAACATCTGTTCGTAGTTTGGAAGTGGCAGAGGACATTAATTCCGCGCGTGCGCGGCCCCATCGGGATGGTGGCAGACGTTGGCGCAGCTCAGTGCGGGCAGCATACGAATTCGAACACCTGTACTAATTTCTTGGCAGTCACGAGGGTGTCTCCCGATGGCCCAAGGCCACGCAAACTGCCGAGAAGGGCGCCCTTCTCGGCAGGGACGTCGGCGGCAAGGTTCCGGTCGAGTGCCGAGGGCCCGCCCTGACGTCGCGTCGGGGCGGGCCCCTCCTTGTCCCATGCCCTACAGGTACAGCACCGTGGGATCGAACAATCTGGTGTCGCGAACACCCGTGTAGAGCATGAGCTCGCTAAGCTGCTCGTTCATCGCGCAGACCTTCTTCACCACGCCCGCGGTCCCCTCTGCGAGGAGCGGCCTCAGGATGCCCCGGCCCACGGAGACCGCGTCGGCGCCGAGCGCAAGCACCTTGTAGGCGTCATACCCGGTGTCGATCCCGCAGTCGCAGAGGATTGCGACGCCCGAACCCTCGAGCGCCTCGCGGATGCGGGGCAGCACCTGCGCCGGCGCCACGCCGAAGGGAATGCGGCCGTGATGGTGCGACACCACGATGGCGGCGCATCCCGCGTTCGCGGCCTTTCGGGCGTCGCTTACGGACAGCACGCCCTTGGCGACAAAGGGCACGCCCGCCGCCTTGGCGTACGCGGCGAGGTCCCGCTGCGTCACCGGGCCCAGGGGGATGCCGTCGACCACGTCGTAGCCGCCATCGGTTCCGACCACGTGGTCAATGTCCAAGCCCACGGCCACGGCGTTGTTCTTCTCCGCAAACTCGATCTGCTCCAGGATCGCGTCGTGGTCGGCAAAGGGCTTGATGATGCGGACCGTCGGCGCGCCCACGGCGGCGATCCTGGCGTACTCGTCGTCCGGCTCCATGCCCACCCAGTTGAGGACGCCCAGCTCGCGGGCGGCCCGCGCGTACTCCTCCATGGGCGTGCGGCCACCCTCGCCCACCTTGTTGAGGTGCGAGAACGCCGGCATCATGATGGGGGACGAGAAGGTCCTGCCAAAGACGCTCGTCGTGAGGTCCGGCCGCGCGGAGTCGATCACGCGCATCTCCACGTGGATGCGGTCGAGGTAGGCCCGGTTGTAGACGTTGGCGTCCTCGGCCTTGCCGCTAGTGACGGGAATCAGGCCCGCGGGTCCCGGCCAGGGACTTCCTGTCGCTTCGCTCATGTCAGCCTCCCAACTCGTGCGGGCGCGGCCACGGGCGAGAAGAACCGCCCGGCCACCCGCGGCCTGGTCCCTGTTGGCGCGCCCGCGATCCGGGACGCGGGCTCGCTTGGCAGGACGGCTACTCCGAGGAGGGTGATGCCGCACCGCCGGGCTTGCCGCCCCCGTTGCCGTTGGAGCCGCCGTTGCCGTTGGCCCCACCGTTGCCGCCATTGCCGCGGTGGCGGCGGCGGCGCCTCTGCCTGCCCTCGCTCTGGGCGTCGGCCGGTCCGTTGCCCCCGTTGCCGTTGGCACCGGCGCCAGGCGTGCCGGCCGCCTGGCCTCCGTGATCGCCCGGACGGCGACGGCGCCTCGCGCCCTGCTTCTGCGCGGGTGCCGACCCCTTGCCGGACGCGCCCTCGGGCTTGGGGGCGCGACGCTGGCGCTGGGAGGCTCCCGCCTGCGCGCCGGCGTCCTGCGCCTGGCCGTCGGCCGCGCTGTGATGGTGGCGCCTGCGGTGCATGCCACCGTTGCGAGGCTGGTCGGACGCGTTCTTCTCGCCCGAGTGACGCTCGCCGCGCGGCGTGGGGGCACTCGTCTGGGCATCCTCGGCCTCGGCCTTCTTGCGACGGCGGCGGCGCGGCGTGCCCTCCTGCGCGGGCTCGTTGCCCGCTGCGGACGCGGGGCACGCGTGCTTTGGACGGGGCTTGCGGCCGGCTTCCTCGGCGGAGGCGGCGTTGGGACCGGACGCCTGCTGGCCCTGCTGGCCCGCGCCGCGGCGACGGCGACGCGGCTTGGTCTCCACGAAGATGTCCGAGTCGTCAAAGGACTCCTCCGGGGCCTTGCCCATCTTGCGGTCGAGGTCCGCCAGGGCCATCTGCACCTCGGGGGACTGCAGCTTCTCGAGCGCGGCGCGGCTCACGGTGTCGGGGCGGCAGGGGCAGCCCAGCTCCTCGCTCTTCTTGTGCGCGGCGGGAGAGGCCTCCATGTCCGCCAGGGGCACCCTGACCTGCTTGCCGTTTTCCAGCCTGAGGCAGATCTGCTCCTTAGGGGTGTCGTACTCCACGATCTTGGCCTTGCCGAGCGGCGTCTCGATCACGGCGTTGCGCTTGGGCGCGCGGCTCTTGAAGTCGCGGTAGGCCTCGAACTCGTAGCGCAGGCAGCACATGAGGCGGCCGCACGCGCCGGAAATCTTGGACGAGTTGAGGGGCAGGTCCTGCTCCTTGGCCATGCGGATCGAGACCGGCTCGAAGCGCCTGCCAAAGCGCGTGCAGCACAGCTCCTGGCCGCAGTGGCCAAAGCCGCCCACGATCGCGGCCTCCTCGCGCACGCCGATCTGGCGCATGTCCACGCGCTCGTGCAGCTCGCGCGAGAGGTCGCGCACGAGCTGCCTGAAGTCGACGCGGTCCTCGGCCGAGAAGTAGCAGACGACCTTGCCGCCGCCAAACAGGTACTCCACGCCCACGGGCTTCATGTCGAGCCCGGACTCGTGCGCGAGCCGCTTGAACGTGGGGAAGGCCTCGTCCCCGCGGTCCGCGAGCATCTCGGCCCGGTCGAGGTCCTTCTCGCCCGCCACGCGAATGACGGGCTGGAGCTTGCCGGACTCGCCTATGACCTCGCGGAGGTGCTCCTTGGTGACCTCCATGGGGTCCATCGTGGCGAGGCCGATCTCCTGGCCGCGCTCCGTGGCGCATATGACGTGGTCGCCCTCCTGCGCGCCCGACTTTGCCGGGTCGAACCACAGGTCATGGGCGGCATACTTGAACTTCACCGAGAGTACGGTGGGCATTAAAGTGCCTCCTTGACGGCAAGCAGCATGACCTCGAGGGCCAGCTGGGGTGTGACGTTGTGAAGGATGTCGTCGGCAGCGTGGCGCACCGCCTCGAGCGCGCGCACGACGCCCTCGGTCGTAGCGTGCGTGGCCAGGCGGTCCACGATGTCCGCGGCATCCTCGTTGGTGATCGCCTCTGGGACGCCCTCGCAGCGCAGCAGCACGTCCCTCAGCAGGGACTCCGCGGCCGCGAGTGCCTCCATCATACCCGAACGCTCACGGGCGGTGAGCTCGCGCTTGTTGGCGTCCTCCAGCTGCTTCATGGCAGACCTGGCCAGGTAGTCGGCGCTTTCGCCCAGCGCGGCCTCCTGCTCCGCCTTGAGGTCGGCCAGCGGCGCGCGGGCCGCCTCCACGATGGCCTTGGCAGAGCTGAGCACGTCCCAGCTGTCGTCGCGGGCGAGCTCACCCAGCGTGCGCACCACGAGCCGCCGCACCTCACGCCGGCCCGGGCTCGCGAGGAACTCCGCGGCGCCCTTGGGCGTGTGCGTGACGGCCAGGGCGATGCGGGCCTCGGTCCCGCCGATGCCGGACAGGCGCTCGACCGCGCGCTGCGCCGCGTCGGGCGACACGATGGCGAACGGGATCTGCTGGCAGCGCGACACGATGGTGGGCATGACCGAGGCCACGGAACGCGCGATCAGGATGAACATGACGCCCGCGGGCGGCTCCTCGAGGGTCTTGAGCAGCGCGTTTGCCGCGGCGCCGCGCAGGAGCCCCGCGTTGTCCAGGATGTAGACCTTCGCGTGCGCGCGGATGGGCGCGCGCGAGACGTCCTCCGTGAGCTCGCGCACCTGAGACACCAGGTAGCCCGTGACGCTCTGTGGGCTGAGGTAGCGCACGTCGGGGTGGGTGTGGTGCGCCACGCGGATGCACTCGTCGCAGCTGCCGTCGCCCCCGTTGGGGCACACGGCGGCCTGGGCCACGGCATAGGCGGCCTCGAGCATGCCGGAGCCCGGCGCCCCCACAAAGAGGTACGCGTGGCTCAGCCGTCCCTCGTCAATGGCGGCGGCGAGAAACTCCTGCACCCTCGGCTGGGAGGACAGTCCCTCCAGCACCTTGGGAACGGGCATGGAGGCCGCGGCCGGCTCGGACGCGCTACCCATGGCGCACCCCCTCGCCCACGGGAAGCCCCAGCCCCGCCAGGGCCTCGTCCACGCGGCGCGCAACTTCGTCCGGCGTGCCGGATGCGTCCACCACGCGCACGCGCGCGGGATCCTCCTGCGCCAGGCCCAGGTAAGCGTCGCGCACCCGCCGCTGGAAGGCGAGGCCCGCTGCCTCGATGCGGTCCGCGCCGCCGGACGCGCCCACGGCACGGCCCAGCGCCTCGCGCGCGGGCATATCGAGCACGAGCGTGCGGTCTGGCAGCACGCCACACGAGCCCAGCGCGTTGCAGCTGCGCACGAGCCCGGCGTCCAGCCCGCGCCCGCCCGCCTGGTAGGCGAACGTGGAGTCCAGGTAGCGGTCGCACACCACCACGGCGCCGCGCGCCAGGGCGGGCTCGATCACCTCGCGCACGAGCTGCGCGCGCGAGGCCTCGTACAGCAGGAGCTCGCACTCGTCGCACATGGCCCCGTTGGCGGGGTCGAGCAGAATGCCCCTGATCTTCTCGCCCAGGGCGGTGCCGCCCGGCTCGCGCACGCTCACCACGTCGAGCCCGGCCGCGCGAAGGCGCTCCGCCAGGGCGCGGGCTTGCGTGGACTTGCCACAGCCGTCAACGCCCTCGAGCGAGAGGAACGTGCCGCCGCGCCTTGCGGGCGCGTGCGCTGCCGCGTCTGCTGCCATGGCCGTCACCTACTCCGCGTCCTTGGCGCTTGCCTTGGTCGCGCGCTTGGTGGTGGACTTGGAAGCCGTCTTGCGGGTGGTGGACTTGGCAGTCGTCTTGCGCTTGGCGGTGGACTTGGTGCCGGACTTGGCGCCCGCGGCCTTGGTGCCGGACTTTGCCGACGCCTTGCTTGCGGAGCCACGGCCCTTGGCCTCGGCCTTCTTCTGCTTGGCGGGGCAGTCCATGTTGACGCAGAGGCGCCACGGGCCGCGCTGCGTCACGACCTCCACGATGGGCGCGCCGCAGTCAGGGCAGACCTCGCCCGTGGCGTGCAGCTCGCCGCGCTGCGGCAGCGGGTAGCTCGTGCCGCACTCGTCGTAGTTGGTGCAGCGTATGAAGCGCTTGCCGGTGCGCTCGCTCTTGTGCGCCACCAGGTCGCCGTGGCGGCCCGCCGCCTTGCACGCGGCGCACTCGCCCACGATCACGTCGGGCTCGCGGTTGGTGGGGCAGGCGGGGTTCACGCACAGCTCGTAGGGCCGCTGCCTGAAGGGATGCACGCGCACGCGCGGGGCGTGGCACACGGGACACACGCCCTTCTCGCCCTCGATCGCCTGGATGCGGCCCTTGGGCACGGGGTAGGTCACGTCGCAGTCGGGCCAGCCCATGCAGCCTATGAAGTTGGAGTGGTTCTTGGCGGACGTCTTGAGCACCAGGTCCTTGCCGCACTTGGGGCACACACCCACCTTGGCGTCGGCCGTGACGGCGTCCGCGATGGCCTCGCCCAGGTCCTTCTGGTGCTCGATGAGCGGGCCCACCATGCTCGCGAGGAGCGCGCGGGAGTGGTCCACGACCTCGCGCTGGGTCTCCTCTCCCTCCGCGACCTCGGTCATGTCGTGCTCGAGCTCGGCCGTCATGTCCGGGCTCGTGATGTGCGGCGCGTACTTGGTGAGCGCCTCGATCACGGCGATGCCCAGCTGGCTGGGCTCCACGGGGTCGTTGCGCAGGTACTTCACGTCGTACAGGCGCTGGATGATGCTCGCGCGCGTGGACTTGGTGCCAAGGTTGCGCTTCTCCATCTCCTGGATGAGGCGGCCCTGGCTGTAGCGCGCGGGCGGCTCCGTCTGCTTGGCGTCGAGGTTCATGGTCAGAACGTCGCAGGTGTCGCCCACCTCAAGCGCGGGCAGCTGCTCGTCCTTGCGCAGGCCAAACGGATAGATACGGCGGAACCCGGGCTTGACGAGCACCGTGCCCGACGCCGTGAGCGGCTCGCCCTCGGCCTCGAAGCTGAACTTGGTGCTCTCGCTCACGGACGCCTCGGAGAGCGTCGCCAGGAAGCGCCGCGCGATGAGGTTGTAGAGCTTCCACGCCGCGCCGTCGAGCCTGTCCGGGTCGGCCGCCGCGGTGGGATAGATGGGCGGGTGGTCCGTCGTCTCCTGCTTGCCGCGCGTTGCCGTGAGCTTTGGCCGGGCGAGAAGATCGTTGCACACCGCCCGGTAGTTTGGCACGGCCGCGAGCGTCTGCACGCACTCGCGCAGGTCGAGCGACTTGGGATAGACCGTGTTGTCGACGCGCGGGTACGAGATGAGGCCGTCCATGTAGAGCGACTCGGCCAGGCGCATGGTGCGTGCCGGGCTGATGCCCTCCCCCGCCGCCGCGGTCTGGAGCGACGTGGTGTTGAACGGCGCGGGCGGCTTGGTGGTGCGGCTCTTGCGCTCGATGTTGGTGACGGTCGCGACCTTGGCGTCCTTGAGGTGGGACCACGCGAGGTCGGCCTTCTGCTTGTCCTTGAAGCGGGCCGTGGCATGCGTCACCTTGAAGCTGTCCGCCTCGTCACTATCCCCCGCGGGCGCCATCGTGCCCGAGATGACCCAGTAGTCCTCCGGCACGAAGGCGTCGCGCTCGCGCTCCTTCTCCACGACGAGGGCGAGCGTGGGCGTCTGCACGCGGCCGGCGGAGCGAACGTTGCCCAGGCCGCCGCGGCGCGCCGTGGTGAGGTAGCGCGTGAGGACGGCGCCCCAGATGAGGTCGATGTACTGGCGGGACTCGCCGGCGTCGGCCAGGTCCTGGTCGAGGTCCACGAGGTTCGCGAAGGCATGGTCGATCTCGGCCTTGGTGAAGGCGGAGTAGCGGGCCCTCGAGACGGGCGTGTCGGGCGCGACCTCGCGCATCTGGCGCAGGGCGTCGGAGCCGATGAGCTCTCCCTCGCGGTCGAAGTCCGTGCCGATCACGATGGAATCGGCCTTCTTGGCGAGGTTCTTGAGGGCGCGGATGATGCCCTTCTCGGCCGGGAGCTTCTCGATGGGGGCCCAGACGAGGTACGGCAGGCTGAGCGGGCGCCAGCCCTTGATGTCCACGCCGTCAGCGAGGAAGGGCTTGCGCTTGCTTTCGTAGGGCGGCTTGGCGAGCGAATCCGGCAGGTTGGCGGGCATGACCTCGCCCTCCTGCGAGACGGCCCACCAGCCGTCCTTCTTGCTGTAGTGGAGCTCGCTCGGGAAGTCTGGCGCCATGATGTGGCCGCGCAGACCAATGGTGACCCAATCCTCCCCGTCGTGCTTGAAGCGGTAGACGGGGGTGTCGTACACCTTGTCTGCCTTGGGCTTGCCCACCGTGCAAAGCAGGCGGGCTATCTGCTGGGCAGCGTCGTTCTTCTCGGTTACTACAAGCCTCAATCTGTCCCCCGTAGGCCGTCGCGTTAGTTCGTGCGCCCGCACGAAATTGCCGTGCGACCGCGTCTTGCCGTTATACCCGAAGGGCGCCTTGCGGCGCCCGTAAGTCGGTAGGTTGCATCAAATACTAGAGGTCCGTCACTTTACCAGACCGGCGACCCCTAGGACTTTGACATCTCCTCCTCGTACTTGTGGTCCTCGTACTCCTCGCGCGACCACTTGAGCGCTGCCTTGCCGTCGCGCGCAATGATCACGTAGCGCGCGATGCCGAGGGCGACCTCGTACAGGGCGATGAGCGCCGCGAACATGAGGATCATGGTGACGGGCGAGGCGTCGGGCGTGACGACGGCGGAGAGGACCATGAGGCCGACGTAGATGTAGCGCCACTGGGCGCGGAACGTCTTGTACGGCACGAGGTGCAGCACCGAGAGGTAGAAGATCACGAGCGGCAGCTGGAACGCGATGCCGAAGCCGATCTCGAGCAGCATCATGATGTTGAGGTAGTCCTCGGCGTTGGCGAGCACGTTGGCGAAGTCGATGGACTGATCGACCATCCAACCGATGGCCGCCTTCTGGATCACGAGGTAGCAGAAGATCATGCCGAGGTAGAACAGGGCAACCATGGCCGCGACCGTGGGGACGACCCACTTGCGCTCGTTCTTCTTGAGCGCGGGGAGGAAGAAGGCCATGATCTCCCAGATGATGATTGGCGAGCAGACGATGCCCGCGAAGAACATGGCGATCTTGAAGCGGATGGTGAAGCCGCCGAGGACGGAGAGGACCGTGAGCCTGGTGCCGTGCGGAAGCGCGGAGCGGATGGGGTCCATCATGAAGTCGATGAGGACGGGCGTCGCGTTGTAGAGGACGACCGCCGTGATGATGAGCGACACCACGATGATGGTGAGGCGTCGCCTGAGCTCGCCGAGGTGGTCGGTGAGCGGCATGCGTGCTGGTCCGATGGGCATTACTCGTCCCTCCCGTCAGAGGCGGCGCCTGTCGGGGCGTCAGCGTCGGAGTCAGAATCGAGGTCGGCGTCGGAATCCGCATCGGAATCGGAATCGATGTCCGCGTCGGAGTCGACGTCGGCGGGAGCCGCCTGCTTGGCATCAGCGTCGGAGTCCGCGTCCGCGTCGCTGTCGGCATCGGAGTCGGAGTCCGCGGCCTCGTCCTTCTCGCTCGGCTTTGCCTTGCGCTTGCCCTTCATGGCATAGAGCGAGGCGACGCTCTTGCGGGGCTCGGGCTTGGCGTCGGAGTCGTCCGCGTCGGAGTCGGAGTCGGCATCTGCGTCGGACGTGGCGTCCGCGTCGGAGTCGGAGTCCGCGTCGGAGTCGAAGCTGGCGGATGCGGCCTTGGAATCGGAGGAAGCCTCCTCGTCGGAGGGCGCGTTCTTCTCGGCCTCCTCGCGCTCGCGCTCGAGGCGCTCCCTGCGCTCGGCGAACGTCTCGCGCTTGGGGGCGTCGCCATCGGAGTCGGAGTCGAGGTCTGCGTCCTCGCCCATGGCGGCCGCGCGGTCCGCGTGACGCTTCTTCTCGTCGTCGTTCAGGGGCTCGTTCATCGCGTTGTTGAGCGGGTCCATGACCTCGGTCTGCACGACCTCCGTGAAGCCCTCCTGCGCCTCGCGGAACTGCCTGAGCATGCGGCCGATCGTCCTGCCCATGCTGGGCAGCTTGTCCGGCCCGAAGATCAGGAACGCGAAGATCAGGATGAGGGCAAGCTCTGTCTCACCGATACCAAACACGAAAGCACACCTCCCAGTGCGTCTTTGTGGTCGAGTGTGCTACTCGCCGATTCCAAGCTCGCCGCTCACGCCCAGCATGTCGAGGACGCGCGCGACGTTGCGCTGCGGGTTGGAGACGGAGAGGCTGAGGCCTGCGTCCGCCGCGCGGTGGACGCCGCCCACGAGGACGCCGATTCCCGTCGAGTCTATATAAGTGACCTGGGAGAGGTCGACCTCGATGGAGGGCGCCTTCTCCTCGAGCGCGGCATCGATTGCGTCGCGCAGGCCGGAGGCGTTGGAGACGTCGACCTCGCCCGAGACCGAAATCTTGCTGCCGGTGTCAGTCTTGCTGGTGGAGACGTTCATGTTCTTCTCCCCTTTGCCTTAGTTGCTAGTGGAAAGCCCCAGGCCGCCGAGCGCGCCGGAAAGGCCCGTGCTGCTCGAGCTGGTGCCAGAGGTAGAGCTGGTGCCGCTCGTGGTGCTCGACGTACTCGAGGCGCTCGCCTCCGCCTTGATGGCCGCGAGGCGCTGGTTGGCGAAGGACTTGGCACCGTACTCGTCCTTCGGGTCGGTCTTCTTGGCCTTCTTGTAGGCGGCCTCCGCCGACGTGGTGTCACCCTTGGACTCGTACACGAGACCCAGGTTTGCCCAGGCCAGCGCGCACTTGGGCGAGTCCTGCGTGATCTTCTGCAGGGCCGCGAGGGCGGCGTCGGTGTCGCCCTGGTAGAACTGGCAGAGCGCGCGGTTGACCTTGACGGTGTCCGAGTCGTTCAGCTTGAGGTACTGGTCGTAGTAGCTGATTGCCTTGTTGAGCACGTCCTTCACGTGCGTCTGCTCGGTGTCCGTCGTGGCGTACGAGGAGGCGGAGTAGCCCCAGGCCATGTAGTCGTTGCCGAGGTTGAGGATCGTCGCGAGGTCGTCCGGGTCCTTCTTGAGCTTCTTCTCGAGCGCGGAGGTCGTCTTCTGGTAGTTGGCGTCGATTTTCTTGAGCGAAGTGGTCGAGCTCGAACTGCTCGAGGAGTCGCTGGAGCTGGAATCCGAGGAGTCGCTGGAGCTGGCGCTGTCGCTCGTGGACTCCTTGCTCGAGCTGTTGGCGCTGTTGTTGGACGCGATGGCCGAGCAGGAGGGAAGCATCATCGCGAGCGCCATGATCACCGCGAAGATGGCGATCACGATGGTCGTGATGCGCTTCTTGCGCTCCGCGCGCTTCTGTGCGGGGGTCTTGGTGGGAGCCGCCTTGGACTTGGCAGCGCCGTCCTTCTCCGCGGAGTCAGACTCCGTGGACTTGACCTTGGCATGCGCGAGGCGCTTCTTGTTGTTCCTTCCCGAGCTGGACATCGGTCAGACCTTTCTACAGCCACGCCGGCTGGCGCGGGACAAGACGAGGGTACGCCCTGTAGCGGACGCGAAAGTCCATTCTACAGAAACTCGTGGGCGTTCTGTGTGTGGCCGCGCGGGCACCGGCTCTACGCGCGCTCCGCCTTGGCAAGCTTGGCCGAGACGAGCTTGACCGCGACGACGAAGACGTCGAGCGCCTTGCCGAGGTCCTCGATCGAGGGGTACGTCGGCGCGATGCGGATGTTGGTGTCGTTGGGGTCGTCACCGTACGGCCAGGTGGCGCCTGCCGGCGTGAGCTTTACGCCCAGCTCTGCCATGAGCGCGACGATCCTGCGCGCGGAGCCCTTGGGGCCGTCGAACGACACGAAGTAGCCGCCGTGCGGGTGCGTCCAGGTGGCGACGCCCAGGTCGCCCAGGCCTTCGGTGAGCTTCTGCTCCACGAGCGAGAAGCGCGGGCCCACGATCTTGGCGTGCTTTGCCATGTGCGCCTTGACGCCGTCGAGGTCCTTCAGGAAGAGGGCGTGCGCGAGCTGCGAGAACTTCTCGGAGCTGACGCGCTCGACCTGGAAGGCCTTGCGGATCTCCTTGATGTCGTTCTTGCTGGCGGCGACGAACGCGATGCCGGAGCTCGGGAACGTGATCTTGGCCGTCGAGCCAAACTCGTAGACCAGGTCCTCCTTACCGGCCTCCGCAAGCGCGTCGAAGATGTTGAGGAGGTGATCCTCCTCCGGGCCAAACGTGTGGACGCAGTAGGCGTTGTCCCAGTAGATGCGGAAGTCGGGCGCGGCGGGCTCGAGCGACGCGAAGCGACGTACGACCTCGTCGGAGTAGGTGATGCCGGTGGGGTTGGCGTACTTGGGGACGCACCAGATGCCCTTGACGGAGGGATCGCCCTCCACCAGGCGCTGGACCACGTCCATGTCGGGACCGTCCTCGAGCATGGGCACGGGCACGTTCTTGATGCCAAGGTGCGCCGTCACGCCAAAGTGGCGGTCATAGCCGGGGGCCGGGCAGAGCCACTTGACCTCACCCTGCTGGTAGAAGGGCTTGTTGCCCGCGACGCCGTTGGTGAAGCCGTTGGTCACCAGGTCGTGCATGAGGTTGAGGCTCGAGGAGCCGGACACGACGACGTTGTCAGCGTCGACGCCCAGGATCTCTGCCGCAAGCCTGCGCGCGGAGGGAAGGCCCTCGGGCGTGCCGTAGTTGTCCACGATGGCGTTGCCGTCGACGAGCGGCGTGCTGGAGTTGATGAGGTCGAGCATGGGACGGGAGAGCGCCGTCTGCTCGGGCGAGGGCTTGCCGCGCGCCATGTCGAGCGCGAGGTGCTCGTCCTTTAGCTTGTCTGCCTCGGTCTGGAGCTGGTCGATCGCGTTGTCGAGCTCCTCCGTCGTCATCTGTTGATAGGCATTAGCCATGGTTGCTCCTTGGTCCAAGTGTGCACTGGACAGAAAGTATATCGCCACCTGCACGTGATGGTTCATACGGTAATAATATGTCAAGACACGATGCGCGTATGCCGCGACAGGGCGGCGCGCGCAAGCCCCGCAACCAGGCGCAAGGGAGAAGAGCGATGGCAGACTGGGACGCCACCTACACGGACGGCAGGCAGGCACCCGACTTTGGGGAGCTGCAGTCGCTTGTGGACGAGCTGTTCGCGGACGGCCCCGTCACGCGCGTGACAAAGCTGGACGCCCTCGAGCGCGCCCAGATCGACGACCTGGGCGAGGACCTGCTCGAGGTAATCGATCTTCTCCCCAGCGGGCACTATGCCCGTCGGGCGCTCTGCAACCAGCTCAACTCGATCATCACGGCACACGGCTGGGGCTACACGCACGGGACGGTCTCGTAACCCGAGTTGCACCCCTCGCCCACGGCTTACAGCATGCAGTTCAAATCGTTCTCGACAAGCCTCCGCAGGTAGTCAGAGCGGCGTATGCCAAGCTGCTTTGCGCGGCGATCCATGGCGCGAACGACTTCGCTCGACTCCTTGAAAGTCACCTGTTGCACAGGCTCCTCAAACATGGGAGGGCGACCTGGTCCAGTGACGCTCGAAACGGCATCACCCTCAAGCTCGCCTCGCGACGCCTTCTCATCGACCTCGCGTATCCTTTCGGATGAGATGCCGAACATGTTCTCAAGCTCTTTAGCCGTCTTCATAGTCTGTCCCCCCTTCTCCCTCGAATACCCAACTCCCTCAGAACCCGTGGTTGAGGTGGTGTCATTGCGTGAATAATGAGCGTCCCAAATTCCTTTACGATGCCAACCATTTGAATCGCACCAGAAGTATGTCTTCCGTAACCGATTCTTACGCATTGGTCTTCACGTGGAGTTTTTCGAAATTGGCTTCTGACGAAGTTGTTCCATGCATACAGAATCTCGTCTTCAGAGAGGCCGTGCTTCAGAGCATGGGGATGCACATAGATGTTCTGCACAGGCCTCACCTCCAATTTCGTAACACGAATTATATCACGAAATCTGATTCAGTCTAATTGCCGCCGCCCTTACAAAAGAGCAATCTACCAACCCTACCCGATGTCCTCCACCTGGTCGGCCATCTCGTCCTCGGGGTCGGGCTCGTCGTCACCGTCATCCGAGTCCTGCCCGCGGTTCATGATCGCGTCGTGCACGCGCACGAAGACGATGCCCAGCAGGCCAGCCGTGATGGAGCCGGCCAGAATCGCGCACTTGGCGCCGAGCACCTCCTCCGGGTTGGGGAACGCGAGGCCCGCAATGAGAATGGACATGGTGAAGCCCATGCCGCCCATGATGCCCACGGCGATGATCTGGTCCCAGCTCACGTTGTGCGGCAGCTTGGCGAAGCCGATCTTGACCAGCAGCAGCGTCACCAGGATGATGCCGATGGGCTTGCCCAGCACGGCGCCCAGGTACACGCCCTGCGTGACGGGGTCGTGCAGAAGCATCCCCAGGTCAACGCCCACAAGGCGCACCTGCGCGTTGGCAAACGCAAACAGCGGCAGAATCACAAAGTTGACGGGGGTCGAAATGTTGCGCTCCACGCGCTGCAGCGGCGGCGTCACGTGGTGCATGATGTGCTCGACCCTACTGGCGGCCGCCGTGAAGTCGTGCTGGCCCAGGATGTGCGTGGCGTCATCGTAGTCGTCCTCGAGCTTGGTCGCCTTGGACTGCAGCCACTCGCCCAGGTTGCCCAGCCGCACGTCGGAGCGCGACGGCAGGAAGAACGCCAGGATCACGCCGGCAAGCGTGGCGTGGATGCCGCTGTTGTACATGCACACCCACAGCACCAGGCCCACGATCATGTACGGCTTGGCGGAGTACACGCGCGCCTTGTTAAGGCAGGCGAGAAGAACGACCACCACGAGCGACGCCGCGCACCAGGCGATGTCCGGCGTCTGCCCGTAGAACAGCGCCAGCACCACGATGGCCAGGATGTCGTCCGCGATGGCGAGCGTCTGGAAGAAGACCTTGGTCTCGGGCGCCACGCGGTCGCCCAGAAGCGACATGACGCCCAGCGCGAAGGCGATGTCCGTGGCGATGGGGATGGCCCAGCCGTGCGGCGCACCCGCATGGTTGAAGAGCAGGTAGATGATGGCGGGAACGGCCACGCCGCCCACGGCCGCAAGCATGGGCAGCGCCGCCTGGCGGGGCTTGCGCAGCTGGCCCACGGTCATCTCGTACTTGAGCTCGATCCCCACGAGCAGGAAGAAAATCGCCATCAGGAAGTCGTTTATGAAGCCCTCGAGCGAGATCCCCACAAAGGCCGGGCCAATCCTCAGCCCCAGCGGCATCTCCAAAAACTCGTGAACCGCCCCGTAGGCGGGCGAGTTGGCCACGATCACGGCAAGCAGCGCCGCGATGACCATGACCGCGGCGGCCACGGTGCCGTTCGAGGTGACCTTGCCCAGGGCCAGCCGCTGGTCCTGGCGGCGCACGACGGCCGGCTCGCGGATGATGGCGCTGCGCCTGCCGCGGCGGCGGTCCTTCTCGCCCGAGGCGCCCGTTACCTGCGCGTTCTTGGTTGCTGCGACGTCCCTTTCCCGAACCTTGCCCTGTGTCATGAGTAAGAATCTCCTCCAAAGCGTGAACGAGTGGCGGCCCGCCGCATGGCGAGGCCCCTACCAAGAGCATACGGTACGCCGATTTGCCGCCGGCCGATTTGGAATCCGACTACAGAGCGTCTCCAACAGTCACCGCCGAACTTCTCGCCCGCGTGCCCGCGCACCCGCCTTGGGCGAGAAGAACGCCCCCGCGCCCGCGGAGTTTGTCGGGGCCAAGTATGCGAGCGTGCGGGGAGGGGAACTATAGTGGGTATGTCCCTGCTTGGGGCGCGACGCCGCACGCCGCCGACACGTCGGCCGATGCGGACACCAGACCTCGGAGGCAACATGAACGACCAGAGGATCGCAGTCATCACGGATTCCGGTACGGACACGCCGGCAGACTTCTGCAAGGCGCACGACGTCCGCGTGATGCCGCTGCACATCAACTATTCCGACGGCAGCACGTTCCAGAGCGGGGTCGACATCACGGCGGACGAGGTGGTCCGCCGCCTGGAGAAGGAGATCCCGACGACGAGCCTCCCCTCCCCGCACCAGATCCAGGCCGCGCTCGAGCAGGCCAAGGCGGACGGCTACCAGAAGGCCGTGGTGGTCACGATCGCGTCCGCACTTTCCGCCACCAACCAGACGGCCCACATGGTCGCAAGTCAGATGGAGGACTTCCCCACCCTGGTGATCGACACCAAATCCATCGGCATGGTCGCGGGCATGGTCGTGGAGCGCGCGGTGGAGCTGGTGGAGAAGGGCGTGCCCTTTGACCAGCTGGAGGCCAGGCTCGACGAGGTGGCCAGGCAGTCCCACGTGTTCTTTGCGGTCAAGTCCCTCGACTACCTGTACAAGGGCGGCCGCATAAACGGTCATATATATCGCATAGGCTCAGTCCTGAACATCAAGCCCGTGCTCACGTGCGACGAGGACGGCTACTATGCCATCGCCAAGAAGGCCCGCGGCTGGGACCGCGCGCTCGACACCATGGTGAGCCTCGCGTGCGAGAAGGCCCGTGCCTACAAGAGGGCGCGCCTGGCCGTGTGCTGCTCCACGGCGACCTCGGCCCTGTACAAGCCGCTGGAGGACCGCCTGCGCGACGCGCTCGACAACATAGAGAGCATCCAGCGGCACGACCTCTCGGCCGACCTGCTGGTCCACACCGGACCGGACATGGCGGGCCTGGGCGTGCAGAACGCGGAGCTGGCCTAGCAAGCAAACCCGGCGCACGCCGCCCCACGGCCACGGCGCCACAAGACGGCGGGAGGCCGTATGGAGAAGGACATGCAGAGCGACGTTCGCGAAGACATCTGCAAGGTGGGAAGGCTCCTGTACGACCGCGGCTACGTGGCCTCCAACGACGGCAACATCTCCGTCCGCACCGGCGAGGACGAGCTGATCATCACCCCCTCCGGCGTGAGCAAGGGCCGCATGGACCCCGGCATGCTCGTGCGCTGCGACCTGCAGGGCAACGTGGTCGCGGGCGATGCGTCAGGCCGCTTTCCCTCTTCGGAGGTAAAGATGCACCTGGCGGTCTACCGCAACCGGCCGGACGTGCGCGCCGTGGTGCACGCGCACCCCGTATACGCGACGGCCTTCGCCATCTGCCGGCACGCGCTCGAGGAGCCGTACCTCCCCGAGCTCATCCTCAACTTTGGCAAGATTCCCGTGGCAGACTTCGCGATGCTCTCTACGGACGAGGTCCCCAACAGCATCCTGCCCTACGTGCACGACTACAACGGCCTCCTGCTCGCAAACCACGGGGCCGTGGCCTGGGGAAAGGACGTCTGGGCGGCCTTCGACCTCATGGAGACCATCGAGCACAGCGCCAAGATCTTCAAGGCAGTGCACGACCTGGGCGGCGGCGTGGAGCTCACGCCCGGCCAGGTGGACCACCTGCGCGGCATGCACGAGTTCTATCGCAAGCGCGCCTCGCACCGCGACGACGACGCGGGCACCGCAAACAGCAGCAAGAACAAAGGCGAATAGGAGAAGAACGTGGCAACTAACGAGGAAGACGGCGCCGTGACGGCAGGCTCCCCCGAGGCCGCAGCCGCGGCCAAGGCGGGCGCGAGCGCGTCGACGGGCGTCACGAACGTGGACGCCGTGGAGCTGGCGCCCGAGGGCGACGCCGTGGTCATTATCGACCAGACGCTCCTGCCCAACAGGCTCGAGCACATCCGCCTCACCACGGCGGAGCAGATGTACGACGCCATCCTCAAGCTCAAGGTGCGCGGCGCACCGGCCATCGGCGTGTGCGCGGGCTACTGCTACTACGTGCTCGCCCGCCAGGAGGCGCAGCGCGCCAGCTCCTATGACGACTTCGCCTCCGCCATGGACGCCCAGCGCGCCTACCTCAACTCCTCGCGCCCCACGGCGGTCAACCTCTCGTGGGCGCTCAACCGCATGCACGGCGTGACGCTCGCGCACAAGGGCGAGGCCCCAGCCGGCATCGTCGACCTTCTCCACAAGGAGGCTGTGGCCATCCACCGCGAGGACCTCGCCATGTCCGAGGAGATCAGCCGTCTGGGCGCGAGCCTCCTCAACGATGGCGACGGCGTGCTCACGCACTGCAACGCCGGCCCGCTCGCGTGCCTGGGCTACGGTACAGGCCAGGGGCCGCTCTTCTACGCGCACGACCACGGCAAGACCGTGCACGTGTTTGCTGACGAGACGCGGCCGCTCCTGCAGGGCGCGCGCCTCACGAGCTACGAGCTCCAGCGCGCCGGCATCGACGTGACGCTCATCTGCGACAACATGGCGTCCATCGTGATGAAGAACGGCTGGGTGCAGGCCTGCATGGTAGGCTGCGACCGCGTCGCCATGAACGGCGACGCCGCCAACAAGATCGGCACCTCCGGCGTGGCGATCCTGGCCGCGCACTACGGTATACCGTTCTACGTGCTGGGACCCACCTCCACCATCGACCAGGGCTGCCCCACCGGCGACGACATCAAGATCGAGGAGCGCGACCCGGACGAGATCAAGACCATGTGGTACGCGGAGCCCAAGGCGCTGCCCGAGGTCAAGTGCTACAACCCGGCCTTCGACGTGACGGACCACAGCCTGATCACGGCCATCATCACGGAGAAGGGCATCTGCCGTCCCCCGTACACGGAGTCCCTGGCAGCCCTCTTTAGGTAGCGCACCCGTCGCCCCGCGCGACGGTACATAAAACGAGAAAGGAATCGCATCATGGCAGACCTCCCGCAGGCAGAAATCGGCATCTTTGGCGGCTCGGGCTTCTATAGCCTCTTCGAGGGCGACTACGAGGAGGTGTCCCTCGACACGCGCTGGGGCCAGCCGTCCGACGTCTACACCGTGGGCACCATCGCGGGTCGCAAGGTCGCGTTCCTGCCCCGCCACGGCCACAAGCACACGTTTGCCCCCGGCGAGGTCAACTACCGCGCCAACCTCTGGGGCATGCACATGCTGGGCGTCAAGCAGGTCATCGGCCCCTGCTCCGTGGGATCGCTCTCGCTTGACATCCACCCCGGCGACTTTGTGGTATGCGACCAGTTCGTAGACCGCACCAAGGGCCGCGCGGACACGTTCTTCACGCATGACCTGGGCCTGGGCGTGCAGCACCTGCCTGGCGCCGAGCCCTACTGCGCAGAGATGCGCAAGGTGGCCGTCGACTGCTGCCGCGAGCTGTACATCCCCGTGCACGACGGCGGCACCGTCGTCACCATCCAGGGGCCGCGCTTCTCCACCAAGGCGGAAAGCGAGTGGTTCCAGAAGATGGGCTGGAGCGTCGTCAACATGACCCAGTACCCCGAGGCGTGGCTCGCCCGCGAGCTGGGCATGCACTACTGCAACATCAGCCTGGTGACCGACTACGACGCCGGCCTGGGCAAGTACGCGGCCGTCACCAACGACCAGGTGCTCAAGGTCTTCAACGAGAACCTGCACCTCCTGCGCGAGCTCATCAATAAGATGGTGCCCGCCCTGCCCGAGCAGATTGACGACGGCTGCACCGCCTCCGCCCCGCTCTTCGACAAGCTGGCGTAGGCAGCGCCGCAGGCATCCGCAAGGCACGACGCATCAGGCGAGAAGGACGGCTCACCCAAGGTGGCCGTCCTTCTCCTTTAGTACGCGACGCGTGCCCGCCGGCCTGGGGGTCGCGCTCCTCGACGCAAAAGTGCGACGATGCGACAAGACGTCCGTCGCATATGCGACATAACTTGCGTCGCATATGCGACGCTGATATCATCGCATTGTCGCGTTTGCATCGAAAGGCGAGGTGGCCATGGCCATACCGGTTGACATGGCAGAGCTCGTAAACGGGACGACCGTCGAATCCACTCGCATCGAGTTCAAGACCGACTTCAATCCCGAGCCCATCGTCCACACCATATGCGCCTTCGCAAACGACATCGACAACATCGGCGGAGGCTACATCATCATCGGCGTGGAGGAGAGGGACTCCGTTCCCCAACTGCCGCCCAGGGGCATCCCAAAGTCCCGCATCGACCCCATCCTCAAGAAGCTCGAGGGGTTCTGCCACTGCATCGAGCCCCTGTACCAACCCATCGTCGAGCCACGGCTCCTTGACGGCAAGTACGTCATCGTCATCTGGTGCCCCGGCGGCTTCGGCCGTCCGTACCAGGCGGCCAAGAACGTGTACAAGAACACCTCGGACAAGCGCTACTACATCCGCAAGATGGCAAGCACGGTCATCGCGTCGCCCCAAGAGGAGCGCGAGCTGTTCTACGTGTCGTCTGACATCCCGTTTGACGACAGGCCAAACCTGACGGCGAGCCCGGAGGCCCTCAGCAAGGAGCGCATGCGCGACTACCTGCGGTCCGTCGGAAGCGCGCTCTATAGCGACTCCGAGGGGCTAACGCTGGAGGAGCTGGCAAACGACCTGCAGCTCCTGTCTGGCCCGCCAGAGGACCGCCACCCACGAAACGTCGGCCTCCTCATGTTTTCGGATCACACCGAGCGCTACTTCAGGTACGCGCGCATCGAGGTCGTGGACCTTCCCGACCCCACGGGCGAGGGCATGACGGAGCAGGTGTTCACGGGTCCCATCCAAGCCCAGCTCAAGGACGCCCTCCTCTTCCTGAGGAACTACGCCATCAGGAGCATGACCTTCAAGAGGCCCGACCAGGCCGAGGCGGTCACGGTGTTCAACTACCCCTACGCCGCCGTGGAGGAGATCCTCTCCAACGCCGTGTACCACCGCTCGTATCAGATATCCGAACCCATCGTGGTCCGCATCACGCCGGAGTCGATGGAGGTCACGAGCTATCCCGGCTTCGACCGCAGCATCACGGACGACGACATCGCCAACCTGCACATCCAGTCACGCATCTACCGCAACCGGCGCATCGGAGACTTCCTCAAGGAGCTCCACCTGATCGAGGGGTGCAACACCGGCTTCCCCACGACGTTCAGGGCGCTACGGCAGAACGGCTCCCCCCTGCCCAGGTTCCACATGGACCCAGCGCGCAGCTACCTCGGCGTGGAGATTCCCGTGCACCCGGCCTTCGCGCCAACCGACAAGCAGGGCGAGAAGGACGACGCCCTCGAGCGGCAGATCATGGCTCAGCTACAGGACCATCCCCTACTGATGTCCGAGCTCTCACGCCAGTTGGGATACAAGAGCGTGAGCAAGCGCCTGCGCAGGGTCGTCACGGCCATGCTGGGCGACGGCAGGCTGTCAGCCGTCCACGAGGGTGCCCGCGTCCGCTACACGGCCACGAAGTAAAGAGCTGCCCCTGTCCCCACACGTGGGACAGGGACAGTCGTATTGCTGACACAAACCCGTATGGGCCGATACCCGGCTCGCTCCTACGCCAGGTGGGCCACCATGTGGCGTACGATCCTGGCGCAGTGCTCGGCGGCCTTCGCCTCGAACACGGGGTACTCCACCTCGGCCGAGCCGTCCGCCTTGTCGCTTATGGCGCGCACGATCACGAAGGGCACGCCGTTGAGCCACGCCGTCTGCGCGATGCTCGCGCCCTCCATCTCCACGCAGCTCGCATCGAACTCCCTCTTGATGCGGTCCTTCTGGTCCTGCGTGCGAACGAACTGGTCGCCCGAGGCCACGCGGCCCTCCACGCACGCCACGTCCGGCGCCGCCGCGCGGACGGCCTCCACGGCCGCGGCGCGCAGGCCCGCGTCCGCAGGGAAGAACCTGATGCCCAGGCTGGGCACCTCACCTGTCGCATAGCCAAAGTTGGTCGCGTCCACGTCGTGGTGGACGGCGTCCGTGCTTACGAGCACGTCGCCGATGTTGAGGCGTGCATCAAGCGAGCCCGCCACGCCGGTGTTGATGATGCGGTCCACGCCAAAGCGGTCGATCAGCACCTGCGCGCACATCGCGGCGTCGACCTTGCCCACGCCACAGCGCACGACCGTGACCGGCGTGCCGCCGATGGTCCCGTCGTCAAACACCATGCCGGCCACCGTCGTGGTGGTCCCATCCTGCACCGCGTCGCGCAGGTGGCGCACCTCGACGTCCATCGCGCCGATGATTCCGATCTTCATGCAATCCTCCAGGTAGTCGTAGTGGTTGGGACGCCCGCGCCGGGCGCCGTTGGGTCGCGGCAGCTAGCGCGAGGGCACGACCTTCTCGCCCGCGTCGTCCCCGTCCGCGATCGCATCCGCAAGCCAGGGCCTGCCCTGCAGCACGCGCGCCACGCGATCCTGCGCTGCGGAGAAGGTCGCGTCCTCCTTCACGTGCACCCACACCGTGCCGTGCGTGCCGTAGGCGTCCATGCCGGTAAAGCTCACGCTTACCTCGTACGCGGGGTCGGCCACGCCCTCGAGCGCCACCGCCACGTCGCGCGCCACCTCGGCCGTCACGGCGGAAAGGTCCGCGTCCGGGCGAGCCAGGAAGTCGACGCCGCAGCTGCCCGCCGAGGAGGCGCTCTTGCGCGTGAACGCCGTCTTGTTGAGCACGCTGTTGGGGATGATCTGCTGGTTTCCCAGGCGGTCCTGCACCGTGGTGTGGCGCCAGTTGACGTCCGTCACGAAGCCCTCGAACCCGGCGACCTCCACGTAGTCGCCCGGCTGGACCACCTTGCCCAGCATGAGCCCCAGCCCGCTGAACACGTTTGACACCGTGTCCTGCAGGCCAAACGACAGCACGACGGACGTGACGCCCAGGGCGGCCACAAAGGCCGTGGCCTTGATGCCAAACACGGGATCCAACACGGAGAGCAGGCCAAACGCCCAGATCACGCCGCGGATGATGTTCACGAAGATCGAGGCCGAGGGTATGGACGAGGCGTCCAGCACGCGCCGGGTTACGCGCGTGACGCCGCAGTCCACCAGCGCCGTGACCGCCATGGCCACGGCAAGGTAGACCACCCTCCCCAAAAGATCGTTCCAGTCCATGGGCACGTCCCCCCGCTAGCTGATCTTGACGATGGGCGCGAAGCCCTTCATGAGCTTCTTGGTCTTGCCCGTGCGCGTGAAGTACACCGTGATGGTGTCGCCCTGTGCCTCCTTCACGACGCCGGGGCCAAACGTCTTGTGCGAAATCTGGTCGCCGGGCGCGAAGGTCTCCGCCGCCTTCTTGCGGTCGGGGCGCATCGCCGGGCGAGAAGAGCCGGGCACCGTGCCCGAGCCGCCGTGCCCGCCCAGGGTCGCCTTGGACCCCGTGGGCCTGCCGGGCCAGGTGGGCAGGCCCGTGTCCTGCGGCCGGCCGCCGGTCGAGCGCGTGTGACTGCCAAACACGTGCCCGCCATAGACCTCGGACCCGCGGCCCGAGCCGTACGTGCCGTGACGGTCGCCGCGCTTCTCCCATCCCACGCCGCTGAAGCCGGAGGAGCCCACGCCGATGGCGTCCACGTCCTCTGCCGGAATCTCGTTGAGGAAGCGGCTGCGCGGGTTGGTCTGCACGGAGCCAAACATGCGCCTGGTGACGGCATACGTGAGGTAGAGCCGCTCCTCCGCGCGCGTGATGGCCACGTAGGCCAGGCGCCGCTCCTCCTCGATGGACTCCGCGTCGCCCTCGTGCGCGCGATGCGGGAAGATGCCCTCCTCCATGCCGGCCACGAACACGACGGGGAACTCCAGGCCCTTGGCAGAGTGGATCGTCATCATCGTGACGGCGCTCGACTGGCCCGCGAGGGAGTCGAGGTCGCTCCTGAGCGCGAGCCACTCCATGAAGGCCGGGAGCTTCTGCGCCGCGACCGGGGGCAGGGCAGCCCCCGCCTCCCCTGTGGGCTCGGCGCTCGGCTCCTGCGTCGCCTCGCTCGCTCGCTGCGCTCGCGACTCGCCCTCCGGGGAGCCGGCGGCGCCCTGCGCACCCTGGGCGTCCAGCGCCCCGGCCTCGCGCAGCTGCTCCAGGCTCTCGAGCGTGGCCACGGCGTCGTCGTGCGTCTCGTCAAACTCCTGCGCGACGCCAAAGAACTCCTTGATGTTCTCTACCCTGCTGTCCGCCTCGACGGTCTGCTCCGCCTCGAGCGCCTGGATAAGCCCCGTGCGGTCGATTATCATCTGCACCACGTCCGCCAGCTCGCCGTCAAAGTGGCGCGCCGCCTCGATGGCGTTGGTGAAGCCCGCCAGCGCGTTTCTGGCCTTGGCCCCAATGAGCCCCGGCTCCGTCACGCAGGCCTCCGCGGCCGAGAAGAACGATATGCCGTGCTCCGTGGCATAGTTCCTGATGCGGTTGACCGACGTGGTGCCGATGCCGCGCCTTGGCGTGTTGATGACGCGCAGCGCGCTCACGTCGTCGTCCGGGTTCACCACGAGCTTGAGGTAGGCCATCACGTCGCGAATCTCCGCGCGGTCGAAGAACCTGGTGCCGCCCACGATCTTGTACGGCACGCCCGCGCGCAGGAACATGTCCTCGAGCGTACGCGACTGCGCGTTGGTGCGGTAGAACACGGCCACGTCGTCGTAGCTCGTGCCGTGGTCGTGCAGCTTCTCGATCTCCGAGCCGATCCAGCGGCCCTCGTCCCGCTCGTCCGCCGCCTGGAAGACCTTGATCTTCTCGCCGTCGCCACGGGTCGTGAACAGGCGCTTTGACTCGCGCTTGGAGTTGTTGCGCACCACGGCGTTTGCCGCGTTGAGGATGTGGCCGTACGAGCGGTAGTTCTGCTCGAGCTTGACCACCACGGCGTCCGGGTAGTCCTTGCGGAAGCTCAGGATGTTCTTGATGTCCGCGCCGCGCCAGCTGTAGATGGACTGGTCGTCGTCGCCCACGACCATGAGGTTGCGGTACTTGCGCGCCAGCAGGTTGGTGATCGCGTACTGCACCGCGTTGGTGTCCTGGTACTCGTCCACGCTGATCTGGCGGAAGCGCTCCTGGTAGTGGTCGAGCACCTCCGGCTCCTTGCTCAGCAGCTCGAAGGTCTTGACCAGCAGGTCGTCAAAGTCCATGGCGTTTGCGCGGGCCAGGCGGCGGTCCAGCTCCATGTACACGCGGGCCGCGGCGCGCTCCACGGGCGACTGCGCCTGGGAGCTCATCTCCTCCGCGCTGACGAGCGCGTTCTTGGCCTGGCTGATCTTGGAGCGGATGGCCGGCAGCGGGCACTGCTTGGAGTCGATGTCGAGGTCGCTCATGATGCTCTTGACCAGGCGCTTCGAGTCATCGTCGTCGTAGATGGTGAAGTTTGGCTTGTAGCCCAAGAGGTCCGCATCCTCGCGCAGCATCCTCACGCACATGGCGTGGAACGTGCAGATCCACATGCCGCGCGTGCCACCGGGCAGGAGCCTGCCCAGGCGCTCGCGCATCTCCGCCGCAGCCTTGTTGGTGAACGTAATGGCCAGCACCTGCCACGGGCGCACGCCCTCGTCCGCGATCATGTGCGCGATGCGGTACGTGAGCACGCGCGTCTTGCCGGACCCCGCGCCGGCAAGCACCAGGAGCGGACCGTGCGTGCACTCGGCAGCCTGGCGCTGCTCGTTGTTCAGGCCGTCCAGGTCGACCTTTGGGGTCGCGGGGACGGGCGCGGGCGAGAAGGACGCGGCGTCCTGATAGGCGGACTCCTCCTCAGGCTCGGGCGCGGCGCCATAGGCGTCGAGCGGCACCAGGTCGGGCTCCGGAGCCTGCGCGGAGGCGGGCTGCGCCGCCGCGCCGCCGGGCGCCGGCTGGCCGCCCGCTAGGGAAAAGAGGGATTGTTGCTGGTCAAAGGGCATGTACTTCTCCTATAGCCTCATTGTTGTACCGAAAGAGTCTAACGCAGGTTCCGGACACAAAGCCCTCCGCTGGGAGACCTCCGCACGAACGCTGCAAGGCCGGGCGGGGGTCGCGCGCGCTGCCTTGCGGGGCGATGGACGGCCGTGCAGGCAAACGCTATGATTGCCGCACTGGCCGCACGCCCGATGGGAGCCCCCATGAAGATGAGCAAAAAGTTCTGCAACTGCCGCGACGTGACCTACGCGGACATCATGAAGGCCATCCGCGGCGGGGCGACCACCGCGGACGAGGTCTCTCGCGTGACCGGCGCGGGCACGGGATGCGGCAGGTGCCGCGAGGCGCTGGACTACGTGGTGCGCGACTTCTTGGAGGAGGTCCGCGCGGAGTCCGAGGAAACGCTCGGGATCTAGGCGGCACCAGACAACTGGCAAAACGACTGGCAAATAATCCTTCCGACGCTTGACAGCACCAAAGGCAGATGCAACACTGTCATCAGTACTTATGAACGATTGCTCATGTGTTCACTTCATACTCAAGTTCGCGTAAGCAGACCTCTGGGGTAAAGGGAACCGGGGCACAGGCCAAAGGAGACGCTATGTCCTGCAAGTGCTGCAAGCACGACGACGAGGAGCTCGAGTCCCACCCGGGCGCGCCGGTACACGGCGACGGCTGTGATTGCGACGGCTGCCACGACGCGGACGTCGAGCCGGAGGATGAGGACGAGGATGACGACGATGACGAGGACCCCGCCGTCCTCAAGAGGAAGATCGCACTTTCCGCTGTCCTGCTGGTCGCGGCCGTCGTGGTGAACGACCTGGTCGCGCCCGGCCTGCCGCTCTGGGTGCAGCTCGTCACGTACCTCCCCGCCTACCTGGTGGCGGGCGGCAGCGTCCTCAAGGAGGCCGCGGAGTCCGTCGCGTCCGGCCACCCGTTTGACGAGGACTTCCTCATGTCCGTGGCGACCCTGGGCGCGCTGCTCATCGGCTTTGTCCCGGGAGGCGAGCCCCAGTTTGCCGAGGCCGTCTTCGTGATGCTGTTCTTCCAGGTTGGCGAGCTCTTCGAGGGCCTGGCCGAGGACCGCTCCAAGCGCTCGATCGCGGACCTCATGAACATCCGTCCCGACGTCGCCAACGTGGAGCGCGACGGCAAGGTGGTGAGCGTCGACCCCAACGACGTGCGCATTGGCGAGGTCATCCAGGTACGCCCGGGCGAGAAGGTCGCGCTCGACGGCGTCGTGACCGAGGGCGAGTCCAGTCTGGACACCGTGGCCCTGACCGGCGAGAGCGTGCCGCGCGACGTCACCGTGGGCCAGGAGGTCGCATCCGGCTGCATCAACGTGTCTGGCCTGCTGCGCGTCCGCGTGACCAAGGCGTTTGGCGAGTCCACCGCGAGCAGGATCCTCGACCTCGTGCAGAACGCGGGCAAGAGCAAGTCCCGGTCGGAAAACTTCATCAAGCGCTTCGCCAAGGTGTACACCCCCATCGTGGTGTACCTGGCCATCGCCGTCGCCCTGCTGCCGCCGCTCTTCTCGGGCGACTTTGCCGGCACGTTTGCCACGTGGCTGCTGCGCGCGCTCACGTTCCTGGTCGCGAGCTGCCCCTGCGCGCTCGTGCTTTCCGTACCGCTGACGTTCTTTGGCGGCATCGGCGGCGCGTCCCGCCGCGGCATCCTCGTCAAGGGCTCCAACTACCTGGAGGCGCTCGCCAAGACCAGGGTCGTCGTGTTCGACAAGACGGGCACGCTCACCAAGGGCACGTTCAAGGTGACGCAGGTGCACTCGACCGACCTTTCCGACGAGCAGCTCCTGCACCTGGCCGCCCACGTGGAGGCAAGCTCCACGCACCCCATCGCCGCGGCGCTGCGCGAGGCCTTCCCCTGCGACGGTGACGACTGCAAGGTATCCGACGTGACCGAGCGCGCCGGCGAGGGCGTCATCGCGACCGTGAACGGCCACCGCGTCGCCGTGGGCAACGACCGCCTGATGCAGACGGTGGGCGCCACGCCCGTGACCTGCCACACGCTGGGTGGGACCATCGTCCACGTGGCGGTGGACGGCACGTACGCCGGCCACGTGCACATCTCCGACGAGGTCAAGCCCGATTCCGCGCAGGCAATCGCAAGCCTGCGGGCCGAGGGCGTCGCCAAGTCCGTCATGCTCACGGGCGACCGCAAGCCCGCCGCGGCGGCCGTCGCCAAGGAGCTGGGCCTGGACGAGTACCACGCGGAGCTCATGCCGCAGGACAAGATCGCGCAGGTGGAGCGTCTCATGGGCGAGAAGGGCGAGGACGCCACGCTCGCATTCGTGGGCGACGGCATCAACGACGCGCCGGTCCTGGCCCGCGCGGACGTGGGCGTGGCCATGGGCGCGCTCGGCTCCGACGCCGCGATCGAGGCGGCGGACGTGGTGCTGATGGACGACAAGCCCTCCAAGGTCGCCGTCGCCATCCGCATCGCACGCAGAACCCTTGCCATCGCGCGTCAGAACATCGTGTTCGCCATCGCGGTCAAGGTGGCCATCCTGGTGCTCGCGGTCTTCGGCCTCGCACCCATGTGGCTCGCGGTCTTTGGCGACGTGGGCGTGATGGTGCTGTGCGTCCTCAACGCGACGCGCACGCTCGCGGCAGGCTCCAGCAAGTAGCAGAATCCGTTGGCAGAGGCTCCGCCCGCCCGACTCGGTGCTCAGACAGCACGCCTTCGGCGTGAACTGCGCCCGAGTCGGGCGGGCGGAGCCATGTCGAGGGCCGTTTGCAGTTGGTTGCCGGCACGTGGCCAGGTCGACGGTGCCGCAGCCTCTACGCCAGGTTCGTCACGACCCAGAGCAGCACGTTGACCGCGAGCACCACGAACGTGATCGCCGTGAACGCGCGCTTGCGCAGCACCACGTATGCCACCCACTCGCGCACGAGCGCGTTGAGCGAGAAGTACAACCTCACGTGCGCGCCAAGGCCATCGGCCCTCACGCCGGCCTCGCGTGCAAGCAGCAGCGCGCGGAACACGTGGTAGTCGTCGCTCACCACGAGGATGCGTCCTTCTCCCCTGGGCCCGCGCGCTTCTCCCCCACCAGTCGCGGTCGCGCGGATGAGGTCGCGCGAGAAGCGGATGTTCTCGCGCGTGTTGCGGGAGCGCTCCTCGCAGAGGATGGCCTCGGCGGGAACGCCCTGCCCGAGCGCGTAGTCGCGCATAGCGCTGGCCTCGCTCACGGCCTCGTCCGGGCCCTGCCCGCCCGACATCACGATCCTGGAGCCCGGGTTGCGCCGCCACGCCCAGATGGCTCGGTCCACGCGGTGCGCGAGCAGCGGTGTCACACGTCGGCCGTCGATGAGCCCCGAGCCAAGCGCCACAATGTAGCGATAGCGCCTCATCGGGTGCGGCACCTGCGCCACCAGGCCGCTCACCGTGTAGAGCGCAAAGGCGACGCCCGCCACGCCGATCAGGCCCGCCGAGATGCCAAACAGCAGGTCAAGCACGCTTCCCACCACGGGCAGCCCCGTCAGGCGCCCGCGCAGCAGCGGCCACACCAGCACATAGGCGACCATCGCCACGCCCAGTCCCAGCGAGAGCAGGTTGGCCGGTCGCGCGCCCTCGCGGCGGATCAGCCGCACGCCCGACACGATGAGCGTCACCACGAGCACCGCTGGGAACGCGAGCAGCATGACGAGCAGGATCCCCATCACGACGAGGTTCGCCGTCTGCGCGAGGGGATGGTCGCCCAGCGGCAGGTAGCCCACAATCAGCACCTCTATCAGCACCACCAGGGACGCCGCCCCGGCCAGCGCCCAGAAGCCAAGCCAGAGGGTGCGCTCCTCTCGCACGCGCACGATGGCAAACGCCACCGGCGCCACGCAGAGAAGTGCTATGAGCAAGGGAAATACAGGGTCTGACGTCAAACTTTCCATTTGGCCCCTCAGAATTGATGGCTAATCGTGCCCGATTATATGACGTTGCCCCGCCCGCCCGACTCGGGCGCAGTTCACGCCGAAGGCGTGCTGTCCGAGCACCGAGTCGGGCGGGCGGGAAATTGGTGACATTCGTCATGTGGCGCGGGTGCGTCGGCTGGGCTACATTAGAGCTTCGACAGCGCGGGGCAGGGAGCCCATCGCGCTTGTCCCTTGGAAGGAGGCGCGATGCACATCCCAGAGAACTACCTGAGCCCGCAGACCTGCGGCGTGATAGCCGTGGCCATGGTGCCCGTGTGGGTGCGCGCCGCCCGGCACATGCGCGAGGAGGTCCCCCGCCAGAAGATGCCGCTCGTGGGCGTGGCCGCCGCGTTCTGCTTCCTCGCGATGATGTTCAACATCCCGCTCCCCGGCGGCACCACGGGCCACGCCGTTGCCGGCACGCTGGTGGCCATACTCTTCGGCCCATGGACGGCCTGCATCGCCATCAGCATCGCCCTCGCGATCCAGGCGGTCCTCTTTGGCGACGGCGGCATACTCGCCCTGCCGGCCAACTGCCTCAACATGGCCTTCGTGCTCCCCATGTGCGGCTACGCGGTCTTCTCGCTCGTGCGCAGGCGCCAGGCGCGCCATGCGGGCGAGAAGGACGGCGGCTCCGGGTCCTCGAGCCTTGGCCAGGAGCTTCGCGCCGCCGGCATCGCCTCGTACGTGGGCATCAACGCCGCGGCGCTCTGCTGCGCCCTGGAGCTGGGAATCCAGCCGTTGCTCTTTCACGACGCGGCTGGGCGCGCGCTCTTCTGCCCCTACCCGCTCTGGGTGAGCGTGCCCGCCATGATGATTGGCCACCTCACCGTGTGGGGCGCCGCGGAGGTCGTCTTCACGGTGGGGATCCTGGGCTTCGTGCGGCGCGTCGCGCCGGACTTTGGCCTCGCGCGCTTTGGCGGGACGGGGTTGGCGGGCGCCAGCGACGACGTGGGCGCGCAGCCGGCTCCCGTGCGCACCGTGCGCGCGGCGGGGCCGGTGCTCGGCCTCGTGGCGGCGCTCGCAATTGCGACGCCGCTGGGACTCATCGCCACAGGCGATGCCTGGGGCGAGTGGTCCACGGCAGACCTCGCCACGCGCGTGGGATACACGCCCTCGGGCATGGCACGCGGCTGGGAGTGGTCGTCGCTCATGCCCGACTACTCCCTCGGGGCGCTTCCCAGCTGGCTCGGCTACGTGCTGAGCGCCGTCGCGGGAGTCTCCCTGCTGCTGATAGCCTTCCGCCTGCTGTCAGGCGCATCCACGCCCAAGGTCGACTTTGGACCGCGTGACGATGACTAGCCCGCGTGACGCGCAGATACCCGCTTGGCTCACGCAGGGCGAGAGCTACGATCCCCCGCGGGACCACGACGGCTTCCTCACCAAGAGCCTGCTCTCGCTCGCGGGCGTGCTCGCGCGCATGCGCCTGGACGACGGCCAGTCAACCCCGGTGAGTCCCTCCACCCCGCTCAAGCTCGTGCTGGGACTCGGCCTCATCCTGCTCACGTCGCTTTCCGGCAACTTCGCCTTCGTGCTGGTGGTGCTCTGCCTTGCCCTGGCGAGGGCCGCGCTTCTCCCCCTGCGCGCGCTGCGTCGCTCCATGGCCGTGGCCTGTGCGGCGGCGGGCCTCACCTTTCTGCTGATGGCCCCCGCGCTCCTCCTGGGCCAGGCGCACTCCCCGCTCCTGCTGGGCACGAAGGTCCTCACCACCTGCCTCGTGGCCATGGGGGTCGCACTCTCCACCCCTGCCGCACGGCTCACGCGCGCACTCCGCACGCTCCGCGTTCCCGCAACGGCCATCCTCACGCTCGACCTCGCGCTCAGGAGCATCGTGGAGCTGGGTCGCACCGCGTCAGAGGTGCTCGTGGCACTGCGCCTGCGCAGCGTGGGACGCGACCGCGACAAGCGCTCCTCCATCGGGGGCGTGGGAGGCGTGCTTCTTCTCAAGGCGGGGCGCTCCGCGGCCGACACGGCCGATGCCATGGCCTGCCGCTGCTTCGACGGCACGTACCAGGCGGCGCCCGACGCCACCCGCCCGCATGCCCGCGCGGTGGACGCCGCGTGGCTGGCGGGAGGCCTCGTCCTTCTCGTCCTCTTCTTCTACCTGCAGGGACTGGTATAGATGCATGGCAACGTACACCCGCTGGGACTCCACCATCCGCACGCCGGGGACTCTCGCCCACCGCTCATGCGCTTTGACGACTTCTGCTTTGCCTACGGGGACAGGCCGGTGCTGCGTCACATCGACCTCTCCATCGACGCGGGCGACTCCGTGGTGCTGATGGGAGACAACGGCTCGGGCAAGTCCACGCTGCTCAAGGCCATGAGCGGGCTCGTCCACCCGCAGGTTGGGACGTACCGCTTCGACGGACAGGTGGTGGACGCGGCATCCATGCGCGACGCGGACTTCTCGCGCCGGCTACACCAGCGCGTGGGCTTCGTCTTCCAGGACAGCGACGCCATGCTCTTCACGGCAAGCGTTGAGGACGAGGTCGCGTTCGGTCCCGCGCAGATGGGGCTGCCCGCCGACGAGCAGCGACGCCGCGTGGACGACTGCCTGCGCCTGCTGGGGATCGAGGACCTGCGCGACCGCGCGCCGTACAACCTCAGCGGTGGCGAGAAGAAGAAGGTTGCCATAGCCGCGGTCCTGGCCCTCAACCCGGACGTGCTCTGCCTGGACGAGCCCATGGCCGCGCTCGACGCACGCACGCAGGAGTGGCTGCTCGGATTCCTCAAGGAGCTCAAGCGGGCCGGCAAGACGCTCGTGGTGGCGACGCACGACCAGTCGCTCGCGGACGAGCTTGCGGACTACTTTGTCTACATGGGCGACTTCCACGGCTACGCGGACCGTCCGCACGTGCACGTGAACGAGTAGCGCAGGCGAGAAGAGCGCGGCGGACGGCCCCGATGCCCGGGTGCCGTCCGCCGCTCTTCTCCCCTAGATGGGTTTTCCTGGTCAGACGCTAGGCGTCGAGCCTCGCGTAGAACGAGTGCAGGAGCTCCGCCGACTTCTGCAGCGCGGAGAGCTCGTCCTCCTGCAGGCCGATCTCCACGATCTCCTTGGCGCCGGTGTGGTCCAGGATCGTCGGGACGGACAGGTAGGTGCCGTTGATGCCGTACATGCCGTCCACGTAGACGGAGACGGGCATGATGCGCCCCTCGTCCAACAGGATCGACTTGGCGATGGACGTCACGCTCGCGCCGATGCCGTAGCAGGTGTTGCCCTTGCGGCTGAAGACGTCCCAGCCCGCCTGGACCGTGCGCTTGCGCAGGTCCTCGAGCGTGGTACCCTTGGTGCGGGGCGCGTTGTCGCGCAGCACGGCGTCCACGCGCTTGCCGCCGATGGTCGCGCTGTTCCAGCTCACGATCTCGGAGTCGCCGTGCTCGCCCAGGACGTAGGCCTCAACGCTCGCGGGCGCGAGGTCGTACATGTCGGAAAGCGCGCGGCACAGGCGCGCGGTGTCCAGGTTGGTGCCGGAGCCGATCACGCGCTCGCGCGGCAGGCCGGAGACGCGCCACGTGTAGTACGTCATCACGTCGACGGGGTTGGACACCACGATGAAGATGCCGTTGAAGCCCGAGGCCATGACCTTCTCCACCACATCACGCACCACGTGGAGGCTCGGCTTGAGCATCTCCAGGCGGTCGTTGGAGTCCTTGGGCATGGGCGCCGCGGCGGTGATGACCACGATGTCCGCGTCCTCGCACTCGCCGTAGTCGCCGGCGTGGACGTGCATGTTGCGGTTCATGAAGTAGACCGCGTCGCGCATGTCGAGCGCCTGGCCCTCCGCGACCTCCTTGTTGATGTCGATGAGGCAGACGTCCTCGCAGAGACCCTGGCTGACGATGCTGAACGCCGTGGTGGAGCCGACGTTGCCCGCGCCGACGATCACGACCTTGGAGTTCCTGAAGCTCATGTGCGCTCCTCGCTGGTTGAGTCCTTCCGCGGCGAGCCGCGGCCGCGGTCATGGTTGCACAACGCAGCGCGCTCGCACGAAACATTTTGGAGACAGCCTGAAACAGCGCAGCACTGTCACAAAGCAGGCGAGAAGAACGAGGCGCCTCGCTCGCGGCACCAACGTCAGAGCGTCAGGATGTAGCGCCGCGTGGGACTCGTGGCCGCGCCTGGCGTGACGGAGACCATGCCCCGCTGCAGCAGCCGCCGCAGCACCTTGGCGACCGTGCTCCGGCCAAGTCCGGCGCGCTCCGCGATCTCGGACGTCCGCGCCGGGCCAAGCTCCCCAAGTGCGGAAATGACGGCGCCCTCGGTCCCCGGGAAGCCCGCAACGTCCTGGTGCGGCCTCGCCCCCGGCACCGCCCCGGCCTCGGCGGCATCGCCTGCGCCACGCCTCCGCATCACAATCTGGAAGAGCGACGGCCTGTCCGTCACCTCGGGCCCGGGCATGCCGCTCGCAGCGAGCTCGGACCTGATGAGGGCAAATCCGGTCCCCCTGTTTTCCGCCACGTACCCGCCGTCCTCGTAGGGCGTGGTCTCGAGCAGCGCCGCAAGGGACGGGTTCCTCGTGGATGACGCGCCGACCTCGCCGAGCGTCTCCACGGTCACGGCGCCGTACAGCCCGCCGGGGCTCAGCACCTCGAGCCGGTCCTCGTACAGGTTCACCTGTATCTGCGAGCCGCGTCCCATGGGCGAGTAGTCGCGGTGCATGAGCGCGTTGCAGACGGCCTCGCGCACCGCGTCGAGCGGATAGTCCGGCCGATCGTACCTGAGCCCGCCCTCGAGCACGCCGCCGACGCGCATGTTCCTGCGCACCGCGGCAACGGTGTCCACCAAAACTGCGGGGATCGGCCCGGCCATGCTCTGGGAGTCCAGAAACTTGACGCTCCCCTGCGGGGCCTTGTCCCTCCCGGGAAAGCACGCGAACGTGACGGTGAGCCGCGGAAAGAAGTGCTGTGGATACGTGCCCAGGGCCAGCAGCCCCGCAAGCGTGACGCAGTTCCGCCCGTCCTTCCGCACAAGCACGTTGAGCGCACGCAGGGCGTCCTCGTCGGAAAGCCGCGCGAATATCCGCGGGTGAATCTCCCGCTGCCTGCGGATCACGCCGCTCACGAGTCCCTGATCCAGGTCGTCCAGCGTGGCGCCCTCCACAACGTCCAGGTCGTGGTGCGGCTGCGTTCGCTCCTCCACGAGCCGGTCGACCTCGTACTGCGTAAGCAGCCGGTCGCCGTCACCCGTCCGGATAAATGAGCCCCGGTACATGCCCCGCGAGCTGACGTAGCAGGGCTTCTCCGCTGGCAGAAGCTCGGGAATCGTGCCCACGACCACCTGTCCGTCCTCAAAGGGCACCTGCTCGACCTCCGCGCGCACGGGAGGCGTGAGGTCGTCCGCGCAGAGCCTCGCAAGCGCGTCGGCGCGGGCACGAGCGTCGAACCCCGGCACCGGCGCAAAGCCGTGCTTTTCCGACAGGCCGAGAAGGACGAGGCCACCCGAGCCGTTGGCGAGTGCGGAGACCGACTCCCCCATCGACTTCGGGAGCCCGCCGGCCGCCTCCTTCACCTCGACGCGCTGCGAGTCGTTTCCGGACAGCCGAAGCGCCTCGACAACCTTTGTCAGGCTCTTCTCGTCCATGCCTCCCCCTCCCCACGCGAAGGACAATCTACTGTCCAGTATACCCACTACTCTCTCCATAGAGACAGTTACTCTCTACGTACTGTCTCTCTACTATCTTTCACATCTCTTTATTGCAAGACACGTCAGCCCAAGCGCCACGTCCTTCTCCCCCCGCCACGCGTGGCGCGATCTGATAGCACGTTGGCGCGTGCTGATGTTCTTTGGCACGGGCGGCTCCCGTACTCTCTTCATCGTCAAGAGAGCGGCGGCCACGGGTGCCGCACGGAGGAAAGGGACCCACACCATGCAGAACGCAAGCCTCAAGAACGCGGCACTCGTCACCGGCTCCTACGGCGGGCTCGGCACCTGCTTCGTGAACATCCATGCCGGAAAGGGCGGCGACTCATCCTGGTCGGCCGCAGCCAGAAGAAGCTCGACGCCCAAGCCGAGCAGATGCGCCAGCGCTACGGCGTCCAGGCCGTGGGCGAGCTGGCGCCTGGCGTGGACGCCGCGTCCGCGCTGATGCAGGAACCTCCCGAGGGCACGTCCTTCTCCACCTTCCTGGGATGCGAGCCAAAGGCCGGGCCGCAGAACGCGCTGGCCTTCCGCTCGGAGGACATGGACGTCCCCTTTGTGAGCCACAACGATGCCATGTGGGGCTACTTCGAGCCCGAACTGGGGCGTCGCCTGGCCAAGCACTACCTCAAGACCACGGCCATGGGAACCGACCAGATCGCCTACCTGCTGGGATACCTGGAGCTCAACAGCTTCTTGCGGGCGTTCAGCTCGTGGTGCGACATGAGCCCGAGCGAGTGGCGCAGGCGCAACGCGTAGGGCGGGCGGCGCTAACTCATAATAAGAACGCTCCATAGTATGAGTTATTCGCTAAGTCATACTATGGAGCCGCGGCTCGCCTGCTCGCCTACCCCTTGTGCCACGGCGCGCGGCCGTTGGCCACGTTGAGGAGCACCCGCGCCATTCCCGCGGACAAGGCACCACCCGAGCTGTTGACCAGCCCAAACAACGCGCAGCCCGCGCTGGACATGATGGACATGCGGCACTGCGGGTCGGTCTTGTCCTTGTAGCCGCGCTCGACGGCGGCCTTGATCTGGCCCGCGACAAAGCGGCAGACGCCGGAGGTCCTGCCCATCTCCAGCAGTGAGTCCGTCTCGTCGTAAGTGCCCCTGCTGTGATGTGCCTCCGGCGGGATGGGTCGGCCGAGAAGTGCCTGGAAGTCCTCCCTGCCCGGCTTGCCGTGGGGCGCGACGTACCACGTGCCCGAGAGCCTTGCCGGGCGCGCGATGCCCTTGCCGGAGACCGCGAGCTCGCCCGCGAGTCGCACGTCCTCGACCGAGGCCCCAACAAATACCTGGTAGATGCCGCCAATCGTCTTCCGCGCGCCGTCCCACACGGCAAACGCCGCCGTGTCCAGGGGCACGCTCACGCGCTTCGTCTGGCCGGGGGCCAGCTCCACGCGCGCGAAGCCGGCGAGCACCCGCGCCGGTCGCGGCAGCCCGCCCTCGGGCGCGCCCACGTAGACCTGCACGACCTCCGCGCCGGCGACCGCACCGACGTTGGTCACGTCGAAGCTCGCCGTGGCGCCGTGGCCGCGGCCGTCGCCCGGGTCAAGCTCCAAGTTGGCATACGAGAAGCTCGTGTACGAGAGGCCGTGCCCAAAGCAGTGCGCCACGGGCACGCCCGCCGTCTGGTAGTAGCGGTATCCCACAAAGACGCCCTCGCGGTACTGCGACTGGCGGTGCGGCCTGCCCCACCAGCCCATGCAGGGGGCGTCGTCCGCCGTGAGCGGCCAGGTCTCGGGCAGGCGCCCGGACGGGTTGACCGCACCCTCCAGCACGTCGACCGTCGCCTCCGCGCCGGCCTCGCCGCCCAGGCCCGCGTACAGCACCGCGGCCACGTCCTTCTCCCACGGAAGCTCGACGGGGCTTCCGCACTGCAGCACCACCACGGTGTTGGGGTTGGCGACCGCCACGGCCTCCACCAGGCGGTTCATGCCCTCGGGAAGGCGCATGTCGTCGCGGTCGTAGCCCTCGGACTCCACGGTCTCGGGCAGGCCGCACACCACCACGGCCACGTCCGCGCCGCGGGCCGTGCGCACGGCCTCGGCCACCAGCGCGTCCGTGGTGGCGCCGGTGCGTGCGTCGTAGCCGGCGGCATAGGCCCAGCCGGGACGCAGCCCGCGGATGCTGCTCACGTGGCGCGCGTTGATGTGGCTGGAGCCTCCGCCCTGGTAGCGGGGCCTGTCCGCCATCTGGCCCACCAGCGCCACGCTCGTACCCGCGGCAAGCGGCAGCACGCCGTTATTGGTGAGAAGGACATGCCCCTCGGCCGCGACGCGGCGCGCGACGGCACGGTTTGCCTCCACGTCCACCGCGGGCGCGCCCTGGGCGTCGTTCGCGTGGGAGATCGCGAGCGCCGCAAGGCGACGCGCAGACTCGCGCACGCGCCCCTCGCGGAGCGTCCCAGCGTCCAGCGCGGCGGTCGCCTGGGCCTGCAGGTGCCTGGTGCCGCCGGGCATGGCCAGGTCGCAGCCCGCCTCGTAGGCGGCGGCGCGGTCATGCATGCCGCCCCAGTCCGTCACCACCACGCCGTCGAACCCCCACTCGTCGCGCAGGATGTCGCGAAGCAGGTGGTCGTTGTCGCTGCAATAGGTGCCGTTCAGCATCACGTAGGCGCTCATGACCATCTGCGGCCTGGCCTCGCGCACCACCATCTGGAAGGCGCGCAGGTAGACCTCGCGCAGGGTGCGCTCGTCCACCACGCAGTCGTTACTGAAGCGCTTGTACTCCTGGTTGTTGACGGCAAAGTGCTTGATGCAGGACCCCACGCCCGTGGACTGCACGCCCCTCACGTAGCTTGTGCCCAGCGTGCCCGCCAGGTACGGGTCCTCGCTCAGGTACTCGAAGTTGCGGCCGCAGAGCGGGCTGCGCTTGATGTTGAGGCCCGGCCCCAGCACCACGCCCACGCCGAGCGAGCGCGCCTCGTGCCCGATGGCACGCCCCATCTGGCCCGCGAGCTCCGCGTCCCACGTGGCGGCCACGGTAGCCAGGCACGGGAAGCAGGTGGCGGGCTCGGCGGGACCCGCGCCGCGCACGTCGTTTCCGGGCCTCTGGTAGCGGAGGCCATTGGGCCCGTCGCTCACCGTGAGCGCGGGGATGCCGGCCTCGGGATAGGCCCTGGTGCGCCAGAAGTCCGCGCCGACGTCCAGGTCAAGCAGCTGCTCGCGGCTCAGCTTGGCCACCCCCTTCTCGGCGGCGTCCGTGCACTTGGAATCCATCTAGGCCTCCCGTTCGGGCCCCGAGGCCTCGCCCTTCTCGCATAGCGTGGAGCCCACGGCCACGATGAGCCGGCAGAGGCTCTGGTTGAGCTCCTCCACGGTCTCGCTGCCGTACGTGCCCTCGAGCCAGGAGCCGTACGCGTCGCGCACGCCGCCGAGCACGAAGTCGACCACCTCGACCGGGTAGTTGCCGGAATCCGGGAACTCCTGCCTGATCATCTGGTGCAGGCGCTCCGCGATGCGGTTCATGATGGCCGTGAGGAAGGGCCCGAGCCGGTCGTTGTCCACGAGCTTGCGGATGAGCGAGAGGTTGTCGCACACGAAGTCTCCCAGGCGCTGCAGGAGCGGCATGGGGTCCTGGAAGAACGAGCGGCTCACCAGCGGGCTGAGCGAGGCGGAGAGCCGCTCCGTCAGGTCGTCCATCGTCTGGTCCATGAGCTGGTCCACGCTCTGGAAGTGGGCATAGAACGTGCCGCGATTGAGGTCCGCGCGGCGCGTGATGTCCGTCACGGTGATCTTGTCGTACGGCTTCTCCGCGATGAGAAGCGTGAGCGCCTCCTCGAGCAGGCGTATCGACCTCAGGGCGTTGCGATTCTTGGTGGCAGCCATCTTTCCCCCAAACCCATGCGCCGGCCGGTGCCGTGTCATTCTCGCACACACAAGTGCGAAATTGTCGCTATTTGAACGGCATTCAAAATGCTGTGCAAATAGCTCCCCCACACCCTTTTCAGCCCTGATGTGGGTAATTTCCAACATGTGTATGTTTTACCACATTTGGACATACTCAAACGGTCGTTCGCCAGCAACGAGAAAAGTCGTCGGCGGGCGCGGAGAGGGAGGCACCAGGAAATGGAACGGCTGTTTCGCGGGGTCCTGAAGCACCGCGGCATCGTGATCGGCGTCTTCGTGACGCTTGCGGTCATCTGCGCGTGCCTGATCCCGCAGGTCAAGATCGACGCGAACATGAGCGACTACCTGCCGCCCACGGCCAAGTCGTCCGAGGACCTCGACGCGATGAAGCGCATCTACGGCAACGACATCACCAACGCACGCGTCTACGTCACGGGCATCAGCCTGCCCGACGCCAAGGCGCTCGACAAGCGCCTCAAGGGCGAGAAGGACGTGATCTCGGTCACGTGGCTCGGCGACGAGGTGGACGTGAGCGAGCCGCTTGAGACCCAGGACGCGGACACGATATCCGACTGGTACGACGGCAAGGGCTACCTGTTCCAGGCCGTGCTCAAGTCCGGCGTGAAGCAGAGCCAGATCGACCACATCCGCAAGGTCGCCAAGGCCGTCCCCGGCGCCAAGAAGGTCGCCATCGACGGATCGGCCGCGGACGACGCGGCCAACATGGCCACCATCAACACCGACATGGGCAAGATCATGACGATCGCCGTGATCGTGGTGCTCGTCGTGGTGGCGCTCAACACCACCAGCTACCTGCACCCGATCGTGATGCTGCTCACCATAGGCGTGGCCATCATCCTCAACATGGGCACGAACATCTTCAGGGGGACCATCTCGTCCATCACGCAGCTTGTGGCGAGCGTCCTGCAGCTGGCGGTCTCCATGGACTACTCCATCGTCCTTCTCACCAACTTCGGGCGCGCGCAGCAGAAGACGGACGACCAGTTCGAGGCCATGGTCGCGGCCATGACCAAGTCGTTCCCGGTCATCCTGAGCTCCGCGGCCGTCACGTTCTTCGGATTCCTGTCGCTTTCCGCCATGCAGTTCCTCATCGGCGCGGACATGGGCATAGCGCTGGCCAAGGGCATTGTGTGCTCGTTCTTCTCCATCACGCTCCTCATGCCCTGCATCCTGTACAACATGCGCAACCTCGTGGCCAAGACCACGCACAGGCCGTTCTTCCGCAGCTTCCATGGCATGGCCAAGGTCTGCCACGCGCTGTCCGTCCCCGCGCTCATCATCGCGGCCGTGGTGGCCGTGCCGGCGCTCCTGGCCTCCCAGTCCGTGAGCTTCACGTACGGGTCTGCCGCCAACATGTCGCCCACCTCGCAGGTCAAGCTTGACGGCGACGTGATCAACAAGGCGTTCGGCCAGCAGCAGACGTGGGCCATCATGGTCCCGGCCGAGCACTGGGGCGACGAGAACGCCCTGGTGGAGGACCTGCAGAAGCTCCCCACCACCAAGAGCGTCCTCTCCTACTCCACCATCGCGAGCTCCGCGATGCCCCACCAGCTGGCTGACAAGAGCCAGATAAAGCAGCTCTTCAGCGGCGGCTACAGCCGCATCGTCCTCACGTCCAAGATCCCGGACGAGTCCAAGCAGGCCTTTGACCTGGTCGACAAGGTCCGCAGCCTCTGCAAGGCGCGCTATGGCAACAGGTACCGCCTCGTGGGCAACGCCGTGAGCTACTCGGACATCAAGTCCGTCACGTCCAGCGACAACACCACGGTCAAGCTCGCCTCGATCCTGGCCATCGGCGCCGTGCTGCTGGTCATGTTCAGGTCCATCTCCATCCCCATCATCCTCATCATGGCGATCGAGGTCTCCATCTGGATGAACGAGGCCGTCCCCTACCTCATGGGGCAGACCATGAACTTCGTGGCCTTCCTCGTGATCGACTCCGTGCAGCTGGGCGCCGCGGTCGACTACGCCATCATCTACACGGAGGAGTACCTGGCGCGCCGCAAGCGCATGCCCAAGGGCGACGCCTCCTTCCAGGCGGTCGAGAAGACCGCGCAGCCCATCATGACATCGAGCTCGATCCTGATCCTCGCGTGCCTGGGCATCTACTTCAGCGTGTCGAGCCCCATGATCCAGCAGGTGGGCATGCTGATCGCCCGTGGCGCCCTCATCAGCGTCATCCTGATCTTCTTCGTGCTGCCGCTGCTCTTCAGGCTGCTCGACGGCTTCGTGCGCGTCACCAGCTACAAGATCGGCTTCTATCGCGGCGAGCCCAAGCAGGACACCGCGGCCGCAGACAGCGGCAACCCAGACCCCAACCAGGGCGCCGGCCAAGGCGCCAACGCATAGCGCCCACACGGCGCACGTCAGGCACAACCACACGAACGGAGTGACAGACATGAGCAAGACAAACGCAAGCGAGATCCCCCTCGGCAAGCGGATAGCGACCGGCGCCATAGGCGCGGTGCTGAGCCTCAGCATGACCATCCCGTTTGGCACCACACAGGCCATCGCGGAGGAGGCCTCCGACACGGGCGAGAAGAGCGTGACCCACGGGGCCAGCACCGCCACCACGGCAAAGCGCGAGGTGGTGTACACGAGGACCAACGCCTCCGGCTCCTCCACCGGCTCGTACGTGGTGAACGCGTTCGACACGCCCACCAAGACGAACATCCAGGACCCCGGCAGCTACCAGAAGCTGACGAACCTCACCACCAACAAGAAGCTGGAGGAGAAGGACGGCAAGGTCGACCTGACGACCGTCGCGGGCGAGCCCTTCTACTACCAGGGCAACCTCGACAAGGACACGACGCTCCCCTGGACGGTGCAGATAACCTACAGGCTCGACGGCAAGGTCGTGAAGCCGAGCGAGCTCGCGGGCAAGGACGGCAAGCTGGACATCGAGCTCAAGGTGACCGGCCTGGTCGACGACTCCGCCACCGCGGACTTTGCCAAGAGCTTCCTGCTGCAGGCGCAGGGCACCTTCCCCAACCAGAACTTCAAGCTCGACCAGGCCAACAACGCCACCGTCGCCACGAGCGGCAGCAACACCGTCCTCACCTACGTACTCATCCCCGGGCAGGACGGCGACTGGCACATCACGGGCAAGGCCAAGGACTTCACCTACAGCGGCTGGCAGATAGCCGCCATGCCGCTTGACCTCAACCTCGACACGAGCAAGATCGACACCTCGGAGCTCACGAGCGCCACGGACAAGCTGCAGAGCGGCGTCGCGCAGCTCGACCAGGGCGGCGCCAAGCTGCGTGACGCCCTCGGCGAGCTCGCCAATGGCGCCGGCCAGGCACAGTCCGGCGCGGGCACGCTCGCGTCCGGCGCGGACCAGCTCGCTGCGGGCACGCGTGAGGCCAAGGCGGGCGTGGGCAAGCTGGACTCCGGTGCGGGCACGCTCGCGTCCGGCAGCTCGAGCCTGGCGTCCGGCAGCGCCAGCCTCGCGTCCGGCAGCAGGAGCCTGGCGTCCGGCAACGGCAGGCTCGCCACCGGCGCCAGGCAGCTGAGCCAGGGCGCCAAGTCCCTGCAGGGCGCGCTCCAGAGCCAGAACGGCAACTTCACCAAGCTCGACTCGGGCGCCAAGCAGGTGTCCCAGGGCACGCAGCAGCTGTACCAGACGCTTTCCGCCACGCTGCCGCAGCAGCTCCTGCAGGTCAACCAGGGCCTCAACCAGACGCGCGCGTCGCTCGAGGGCATCCAGCAGAAGCTCGCGACCATCAAGCAGCAAGCGGGCAGCATGTCCTCCGCGGCGCAGGGCGCCATCCAGCAGGCCGAGGCCGTCAAGAGCGACCTCACGACGCTCGAGAAGGGCGCGAGCGGCCTCACGACGGCGCTGGGCCAGGCCGGCCAGTCCGCCGGCACGGCGCAGGCCGAAGCCACGGGCTCCAAGCAGGCGGCGGACGGCGCCAAGCAGGCCGCGGACGCGGCCAGCTCCAGCGCCGCGTCGGCCAGCTCCCAGCTCGATGCGCTGCTTTCCGACACCACGCTGACCGCCGACCAGAAGGCCAAGATCCAGGCCGCTGACGAGCAGGCCAAGGCGGCCGAGAAGGGCGCGGGCACGGCGTCGCAGTACGCCGCCACCGCCTCCACGTATGCCGGCAAGGCAGCGCAGGACTCGGGCTCCGCGCTCAACACGATCAAGGGCCTTGGCTCCTCTCTGCAGGGCATGCAGGCCGCTGGCGCGCAGCTCCAGAAGGACGCCGAGTCGCTCAAGTCCACGCTCGGCCAGATGCAGGCCGGCATCAAGGGCGTGACCGGCGAGTCCGCCGACGTGCTCGACAGCTCGCAGAAGGTGCTCGACGGCTCGCAGCAGCTCGTCAACAAGACGCAGCAGCAGCTGTCCGGCTTTGACCTCAGCCAGCTCAAGCAGCTGTCCGACGGCGCGGCACAGGTATCCAGCGGCGTGAGCTCCCTCGTGAGCTCGCTCAAGGCCACGAGCGGCACCACCACGATTGGCGGCGCGGTGAGCAGCCTCGCGAGCGGCGCGGACCAGCTCAGCAGCGGAGCCGACTCCGCGGCGTCCGGTGCCAACCAGGTCGCCAGCGGCGCGGGCAAGGTCGCGTCCGGCGCAAGCCAGGTCGCGGGCGGCGCGTCCCAGCTCAAGAACGGGCTCGACACGCTCGACTCCGGCGCGACGCGCCTCGACAGCGGCGCCAGCCAGCTCGCGTCCGGCGCGCACACGCTCGACAGCGGCCTGGGCACGCTGGCCAGCGGCGCCTCGCAGGCGCACTCCGGCTCCGCCACGCTCGCGAGCGGCCTCGACACGCTCGCCTCGTCCACGAGCGGCCTCGACCAGAAGGTGATTGACAAGCTCAAGAGCACCATTCGCCAGAAGCTCGGCCAGGACTACCAGATCCACTCGTTCGTGGACCCCTCCAACACCAACGTGAGCGAGGTGCAGTTCGTCTACGTGGTGGACGGCGTCAAGGAGGCCAAGTCCTCGAGCGAGAAGAGCAGTGACTCCAAGAGCAGCTCCAAGTCCGAGTCCAAGTCCTCCAAGGAGGACGAGGGTTCCAAGAGCTCATCGTTCATGGAGCGGCTGGGCGCGCTCTTCTCCGGCAAGAAGGAGGACGAGTAGCGGGCTGACGGGCAGCCGCTAGTGGCGGCCAACAACAGTGCGCGGTATCGGGCCACGTCGCGGGGGCATCCTCGCGGCGCGGCCCGATTGCCGTCCATTTCCCATGCGTGGCACATGGGAAACGTCTCTTAGGCCATCAGTGCAACACGCCAAGTTGGAGCAGGGTCGCAGCGAGTCACGATCGACCCCAATTTTAAATGCGGTACAACCCGTCCGCTTTCGGACGCAACAATTCGTCGATTGGACCATCCTTTCAAGTAATGTTCCGTCGAGCTTCAGGTATCTTTGTGTCATGCACTGCCAGACCTAAAGAACTTGGAGGTCCCATGGGGAACAAACTGCTCAGGATTTGCACGGCGCTCCTGCTGGTCGTTGGAATCGCCGCATGCAGCAACGGCGCCGACAGCAAGGACGCAAGCTCTTCAAACAACTACGCGGATGGCAAGGCCATGCAGGTAATCGCGAACGGCCTCGAGGCTCGTTGGAAGCTTACGGATGAGTTTGACTCCGCCGGCAAGGATGCGACCGCCAGCGACTACAAGGATTGGATTAACGCCGAGCTCAAGATTGATAAGTCACTCAGGAACGAAAAGTTCAAGAGTTCGGCCATGCAAAAGGACGTCATCGACTACATCAACGTTCTTGAGGAATCCAAGACTGTTGTCGACAAGTACCCCATGTCAGGCCTTGACTTCTGGACCAAGTGGAGCGAGACGTACGACAAGAGGACTGCACTCATCAAGAAGTTCGTAGACAAGTACGATCTCAAGGTCAGCAAGGAGTACTCCAAGACCCTGAAGGAGCTCGTCGATAACGGCAAAGCCGCACAATCGCAAACCGAAAAGAAGGACGCCATCAACGCGCTGGTATCCTCCCTCGCTTGGACTACGACTGACGACGGATACGGGAACTACACCCTCACAGCAACCGCACAGAACAACACCAAGTACAACATCAAAGATCTCAGCATCGTCCTCTCCATATATGATCAGAACAACGTGAAGCAGCAGGAGACTTACACTTCCGTCGACTCGTGGAAGGCTGGAGAGACCATCAAGCTTGAAGCGTATGCGCAAAGCGCCCCCACGCGCGTCGAATCAAGCGTGGATTACTTCGACACCTCTGATGAATAGCCAGTGATTATCGCTCAATAGCACGGCGTAACAAATCGAAGGTGCGCGTACCAATACACACAGCGGGCCACATCACGAGAATCGTCTCGTAGTGTGGCCCGCTTCCGTACGCTGCGCAAATGCATGAGAATCAATCGCACCTGCATTTACAGTAGCCTCCATGGCGAAAGGAACGAACATGCGCGAAAGCACGAACGGCCCAGTCGATCACAATATGTCCCCTTTCACCACTGCAGAGAGCCACTCCGACAGGCCCGTCGCAATCTCCGAAAACGGCAAGCCCATGACGGGCAGCTCCCCCACTGTCGAAACCTCTAGTCCGAGCATGGAGGCCGCAGCCGCCAGCTTCATGGACGAGTATGCCGACGTCTTCGGGCGGCTCGCCAGATAGCGGGCCCCTATCCCAAAACGAGGCAAGCCCACCCCACCCCCAAAACGTGGATAACTTCGCAACCTCTTGCGGCCAGCCGCCGACCCGCCCCTCCCCCGTGCTACAGTAGGATGCAAGAACGCGCTGTTACTGACGGATAATCGTGGGCTACCACGGGGAAGCAGCGTGAAACATTACCGCCGACCGTCTGGGCAAGCGCATTCCGCATGGGGTGCCTTGCCCTTTTGTGTGGCGGGCGGGCCTCCCGGGTGCGCCAAGAGAAAGGGAGACCATGCAGGACCTGCTCGAGCTCTTACGCAACAACCCCTACCCCGGCCGCGGCATCGTCGTGGGCAAGGGCCGTGTCTACTACTGGATCATGGGACGCAGCTCCAACAGCCGCAACCGCGTCTTCACCAAGACGGACGACGGCATCAGGACCGAGGCCTACGACCCCACCAAGCTCGAGGACCCCAGCCTCATCATCTACCACCCCGTCCGCACCATGGGCGACGCCCTCGTGGTCACCAACGGCGACCAGACGGACACCATCGTGGAGAAGAACAGCTTCCGCGACGGCTGCATGGCCCGCAAGTTCGAGCCCGACGGCCCCAACTTCACGCCGCGCATCAGCTGCATCGTCAACGCCGACGGCAGCTTTGAGCTCAGCATCCTCAAGGCGGAGGACCACGCCCTGGCCGACGGCGGCCGCTGCGTGCGCGAGTTCTTCTGCTACGAGGGCGCGGACGAGGGCCACGGCTACTTCATCAGCACGTACCAGGGCGACGGCAACCCGCTGCCCAGCTTTGCCGGCGAGCCCGTCGAGGTCACCATGCCGGAGCCGGCCGAGGTCTGGGCGGCCCTCAACGCCGACAACAAGGTCAGCCTGTACGCCAACGTCGCGGGCACCGTGCGCCTGTTCAACAAGAACCTGGGCGACTAGCCCGACATCAGGACGAGAGGAACAAGATGAACGAACTGCAGCTCAAGTACGGCGTGAACCCCAACCAGAAGCCCGCGCGCATCTACATGAAGGACGGCTCGGACCTGCCCGTCAAGGTGCTCCAGGGCCGCCCCGGCTACATCAACTTCCTGGACGCGCTCAACTCGTGGCAGCTCGTGCGCGAGCTCGCGAAGGAGACCGGCATGGCCGCCGCCGCGTCCTTCAAGCACGTGAGCCCCGCCGGCGCCGCCGTGGGCAAGCCGCTGTCAGATACCGACAAGAAGATCTACTTTGTGGATGACGAGGGCGAGCTCTCGCCCATCGCGTGCGCCTACATCCGCGCGCGCGGCGCCGACCGTATGAGCTCCTACGGCGACTGGGCCGCGCTCTCCGAGACCTGCGACGCCCGCACCGCCCAGTACATCAAGCACGAGGTGTCCGACGGCATCATCGCGCCGGGCTACACGCCCGAGGCGCTGGAAATCCTCTCCCAGAAGAAGAAGGGCAACTACAACGTCGTCCAGATCGACCCTAACTACGAGTGCGCCCCCATCGAGACCAAGGACGTCTTTGGCATCACGTTCGAGCAGGGACACAACTTCTTCCGCATCAACGAGGACCTGCTCACGGACGTCGTGACCAAGAACAAGGACATCCCCGCGGACGCCAAGCTCGACATGATCGTGAGCCTCATCACGCTCAAGTACACGCAGTCCAACTCCGTCTGCTACGTAAAGGACGGCCAGGCCATCGGCGTGGGCGCCGGCCAGCAGAGCCGCGTCCACTGCACGCGCCTCGCCGGCAACAAGGCAGACACCTGGTACCTGCGCCAGCACCCCAAGGTGCTCGGCCTCAAGTTCGTGGATGGCATCCGTCGCGCCAACCGCGACAACGCGATCGACGTCTACATCAGCGACGAGCACGACGACGTCCTGCGCGACGGCGAGTGGCAGAAGTGGTTTGCGGAGAAGCCCGAGGTCCTCACCCGCGAGGAGAAGGCCGCCTGGATCGCCACGCAGACCGGCGTGACCCTGGGCTCCGACGCCTTCTTCCCGTTTGGCGACAACGTCGAGCGCGCCCACAAGTCCGGCGTGAGCTACATCGCCGAGCCCGGCGGCTCCATCCGCGACGACAACGTGATCGAGACCGCAGACAAGTACAACATGGCCATGTGCTTCACCCACATGAGGCTCTTCCACCACTAAGCGCGGCAGGCAGCCAGCCGGCAGCCATCTGCCAGAAACACGCGCAGCCAGCACAACCGGGCGCGCCGATTCCCACGCGGGGTCGGCGCGCCCGTTCTTCTCCCCCGGCGCCCCGTAACCTGGCGGCAGCATCGGCAGTGTAGAATGCTTGCCAAACGACCAAGGCGAAGGCGAGAAGAACGTGGAAGAGCTGATCGACATCTACACCGAGGACGGCACCCCAACTGGGCGGACGCTCGTGCGCAAGGGCGCGCGCCTGCCCGAGGGCGAGTACATGCTGTACGTGCTCGCCATCATCCAGAGCGAGGACGGGCGCTTCCTCATCACGCGTCGCGCGCTGGACAAGCACTGGGCGGCCGGCTGGTGGGAGGTCACGGGCGGCGGAGTCAGCGCGGGAGAGACCTCCGCGCAGGCCGTCGTGCGCGAGGTCCGTGAGGAGACCGGACTCGACGTGTCTGGCCAGCCCCTCGTGCCCGTCTGGCGCTACCGCAACGTTGACCTGGACCGCGGCGACAACTACATCGTGGACATCTACCACTTCCACCTGAGCTTCCGCCCCGAAGACGTCCGCCTGCAAGAGCGCGAGGCCATTGGGTGCCAGCTCGCCACGCGCGAGCAGATCGACGCGCTGGCCGCGGATGGCGTCTTTCTGCACTACGAGCGCCTGCGCCAGGCCCTTGCGGCCGAGGCCGAGGGCAAGCCAGCGCCTGCACCCCTGGCCCCGCCGCCCGCCAGCGCGTAGCGCCGCGCGCAAGGGGGCTCGCATGGACATCTGCAGCTACGTGGCCTGGTTTGGCCTCTACAGCGTGCTCGGCTGGGTGTACGAGTGCACCTACTGCGCCATCCGCACCAAGCGGTGGGACAACCGCGGCTTTTTGTTTGGCCCCGTCTGTCCCATCTACGGCTTTGGGATGTCTGCACTGGTGATTGCCGCGCAGGCGCTTTCCGCCTCCGGCGCCGGCAGCGCAAACGTGCCATGGTGGCAGGTCTTTTTGTGCGCCGCCGCGGGCAGCGCCGTGCTCGAGTACACCACGTCCTACGTGTTGGAGAAGTGCTTCCACGCGCGCTGGTGGGACTACAGCAACATCCCGCTCAACCTCAATGGTCGCATCTGCCTGCCGTTCGCGCTCTGCTTTGGCGCGGTCGGGACGCTCCTGTACTACTTTGTCTGCCCGCTCATCGGCGGCGCCACCGTCACGCTGCCGCTCACCGCGTGGGAGGTCCTCGCGCTCCTGACCGTGGGCCTCATGTCCGCGGACCTGGCGCTCACGCTGTCCGCGCTCACCAACCTGGACAAGCGCGTCCAGCAGGACAAGTCCAACTTCGACGCCGTGATGGAGACCGCCGTGGACGACATCGCAGCCGGCCGCAAGCCGCTCGAGGTCGACCGGCAGATCGCGCGCGAGCACGCAACAGAGGAGCTGGAGTCCGCCGCCCACCGCGCCGCGCGTGAGATGTCCCTGGTGCAGAGGCGCACGCTCAAGAGCATCAAGTACTACTCGGAGGAGCATCGCGAGGCGCGCGCCGCCAAGCTGCGCGAGGCCGTCGCCAAGGTCGAGCGCGAGCGCAAGGCCCGCAAGCACAGCAGGTAGCGCAGGCAGACACCCGAGCCCAGGCCGCCCTCGGTCACGCCTCGCCCAGCACGCGCCTGCGCCAGTCGGACGACACGTAGCACAGCCGCAGCAGCGTCACCACATGCGCATCGTCGTCCACGCCGTAGACCGCCACAAAGACGCCGAGCCGCCGCCAGCGCAGCCCCGAGTCACCCACCCTGGAGCCGTGCCCGGGAAGCGCCGCCACGAGCCTGCGGAACGAGTCGAACTCGTCCATCAGGCGCCCAGCGCTGATGGGACCCGACTGCTCGAGGTAGTAGCGCACCGCCGCATCGAGGTCCCTCTCGAACGACGGCGTGACCACGACCTCGTAGCTAGGCGAGGCCATACCGCGCCCTCAGATCGGCGGAAAGCTCACTGGCCGCGCGCGTCTGTCCCGCGCCCGCCTCGTCCAGGGCCTGCGCGATGCCGTCCCAGAACTCCTCCGAGGTACAGACCTCGTTGGGAACGGGCGGCTCGGCGGTCACGGTCGCGCGGCCGTCAGACAGCTGCCAGTAGACCCGCGACTCGTCCGTGATGCCCAAGGCCACACGAACCTCCTTGGGAACGGTGGTCTGGCCACCCTTGGTGAGCTTTGTCGCAAACGTCATGATGCGCGCCTTTCGCCATTGATATCATGGTTTCAATACTACCATCCGCCACAACCACCGTCGAGGGGAGCCGGCCATGTGCCACAGGATGTCACCCCTGCTCCTGCGCGAGTTGCAGGAGGGCCTCAAGTACATGCAGGTCACGGGCCACGCGCACGTGCCGCGGCGCGACCCCTCCGTCGTGGTGCCGGACGCCTACCCAGGCACGCAGGTCCCGCTCTTCGTTCCGGACGAGAAGAACAACCTCACCGCCCGCGAGCTCACCTGGGGGTTCCAGCCCAGGAGCGGCGGCAGCCGCGGCAACGGCCCCTCTGGGCAGGGCAGCTCTTCTCGCCTGGTCTTCAACACCAGGATCGAGACGGCTCTGGAGCAGGCACACACCGGCCGCGGCATGTGGGCCGAGCCCATCCGGTACGGCCGCTGCCTGGTACCCGTTCGCGCGTTCTACGAGTGGTGGACGCAACCCAACCCGCCCGAGGTGCCCGTGGCCGCGGACGGCACGGCCGATGGCGAGCCCGCAGGCGCAGGCAAACGCAAGAAGGCCCCGCGCCCGCAGGTTCGCTACGGGCTTTCGGGTCACAGCATCTTCCTCATGGCATGCGTGTGGGAGGGCGAGCGCTTCTCCGTGGTGACCACGCGGCCCAACGCGAGCGTGGCGCAAGTCCACAACCGCATGCCGCTGGTACTTGGCCCCGGCGAGAGCCGCATCTGGCTGGGGGACGACTGGCCGCAGCTAGCCGATAGAAGCGCCGTCCCGCTCACGGCCACGCTCGAGCCGCAGTCGTAGCGTCGCCGCGGCCTACAGGTCGAAGCGCGTGTTGACCAGGCGGCCCTCCGCATCCTTCCCCACGCGGATCACAAAGTCAAAGCGGTCGCAGTCCACGCAGTACGGAAAGTCCGCCGCGGGGTACTGGGGCTGTGCCGGGTCGAAGAACTTCGCGCCCGCGGTGTCGCGGAGTGCCGCCGCCTTGCCGGCCACGTCAAAGCCCGCGGCCGTGCCCTTGAGCAGCGCCTCTATGTAACGGGCGCACAGCACGTCCTCCCCCGCGCTCTGCGTGCCGGAGGTGCCCATCGCCACGATGGAGACCTCCGCCGGCTGGCGGTGCTGGATGTACGTGGCCACGGCGCGCGCGTTGGCCAGGCTGCCGGTCACGACCTCCGACGCGCCCGTGGCGCTGACGATGCCCTGCGTGCCCGCGCTCGTGGTGTGGATGCACGTGCGGCCCGTCAGGTCCACGCCAGCCACCTGCGAGGGAGAGTTGCCGTAGTCAAAGCCCTCCACCTGCCAGCCGCCGCGCTCGCCAAAGCACAACCAGTCCGGGTGCTCCGCCTTGAGCGCCCGCGCGTCGTCCACGGACCCGATGGGATAGATCGCCTTCGCACCCTGCGCAAACAGGTAGCACTCGAGCGTGAACGCGCGGAACACGTCGATCACCACCGTGAGCCCGCGCGCCTCGCGCGCACCCTCGACAAGCTCCAGCACCCTCACGTCCATGTTGCTCCCTCCGCAGACCCATGCGAGAAACACCGCCTACTGTAGCGCTTCCGCACCGCGCTCGCAGCATCCCACGGAGCCGACACGTCGCTAGGCAAGCGCAAGGCTGAGCGCGATGAGCATCTGCCCGGCGTAGTACGTCCCCAGGCTGGCCGCCCTCAGGCGCTGGCTGTCGACTCCCCCAAAGTTGTTGACGGCAAGCATCACGTCCGAGGCGAGAAACGCGGCCGTCCCCACCGCAAGCGTGGCCCTGGGCGCAAGCCGCGCGGGGGCCGCAGGCACGGCTGGCGCGAGCGCCGCCGCGACGGCACCCGCCGCGGCAAAGCCCACCACGGCCGAGGTAACCGCAAGGTAGGCGCCGCCTGCGACGAACTCCGCACGGCTCTGCACGCTCATGCGCGGCAGCACCGCAACGTCCACCACAAGCGCGAGCGCGCACGAGGCGGCAAGGCCCCAGGCCGGCGCCAGGCACGCGGGCACCACGGCCACCAGGTACGCAAGGTGCCCCAGCAGGAAGGAGACAGCCCCGACGTTGAAGAGTAGCCGCTTGCGCGCGGGCCACACAAAGCGCAGCGCGTGCAGGACGTCCCCCACGGCCCCCAGTGCCAGGCCCAGGCAGATGGTACCGGCCTCCGGGCTCGGCGCACCTGCGGCCCCAACCATACCCACCAGCACAAAGGCAAGTGCGGCAAGGCCCTTCAACACCGCCGCGGCGCCATAGCGGTGCGCGCGGTCGGCCCGTATGAAGCATGTCTGCAAGACGCCGCCCACGATCACGAGCGCGGCCAGAAGCAGAGGCGCCATGTCCTTCTCCCCCGTTGTCTATCGCGCGACGGCGCTGCGCCTTACCTAGCGGAAGTCCGCCAGCTCGCCCAGGGACTTGCGCTTGGCGTGCAGGTGCGCGGGATGCGCCTCCGGCGCGGCGTAGCCAAGGTTGAGCGCCAGCACCACGCGCTCGGATGCGGGCAGTTCCAGCAGCTCGGCCACGCCGGCGTTGGGCAGGTAGTTGCACCAGAGCGTGGCGAGGCCCAGGCCCTGCGCCTCGAGCATGGCGTGCGTCGCCGCGATGGAGGCGTCCTGCTCGCCGGAGTGGACGCCCTCCTCCAGGGGATTCTTCCAGTCCTCCGCCACGTCGTAGGTGAAGACGAGCACCGTGGGCGCCCCGTAGCGCATGGTCGTCAGCTCGTCATAGCGCTCGAGTACGTCCGCACCCTGGAGCACGTGGACGCGCCACGGCTGCAGGTTGCAGGCGGTTGGGGCAACGCGGGCCGCCTCGAGCACAAGGTCGAGCTTCTGGCGCTCCACGGCGCGCGACGCGTACTTCCTCACGCTGTAGCGCTCGCGAGCCAGCTGCAAGAAGTCCATGGCGCCCCCCGTTCAAAGCTGCCTGCAGCGGCGGGGCTGCCGGCGTGTCCGTTGCGAAAACTATATATGATGCACGCCAGCCACGCGGCGTGGGCCGCGGGGGCACGTTCTTCTCGCCCGCCAGGCGTACCGCCCGCGCCACGCCTGGCGAGTCCGTGTATTGAACGTGAAAGCGGTGGCAACGTCCGCGCATTTGGGTACGAACCCCTAGACTTCCATTCGGCAGACAAGCGAAAGGCCCCGCAGGGCCAGTTGAGGAGGGCACATGCCCCAGAAGAATCCCGTAAAGATCGTCATGCTCACCGGCTACCTAGGCGCCGGCAAGACCACGATCCTCAACAACATCCTCGCCAACGACCAGGGCATCCGCGCCGCCGTGATCGTGAACGACATCGGCGAGGTCAACGTGGACGCGAGCCTCATCAAGGACGGCGGCCTCAACCAGACCGACAGCCTCATCCCGCTCACCAACGGCTGCATCTGCTGCACGCTCTCCGACGACCTGGCCAAGCAGCTCGGCGGCATCGCGGAGTCCGGCGACTTCGACTACATCATCATCGAGGCGTCAGGCATCTGCGAGCCCATCCCCATCGCCTACACCATCAGCCAGTTCTGCGACCAGAGCAAGTTCAACGGCAACGCGCCGCTCGACCTGGACAACATCGTGGCCGTGGTCGACTGCGCCCGCATGTACGACGAGTTCAACGGCGGCAAGGACCTCCTGGACGACAACATTGACGAGGAGGACATCGAGTCCCTGCTGATCCAGCAGATCGAGTTCTGCTCCACGCTGGTCCTCAACAAGACCGATCTCGTGAACCCGGACCAGATCGCCGAGCTCAAGGCCATCGTCCGCAGCCTCCAGAAGGACGCCGTGATCGTCGAGGCAGAAAACGGTAACGTCCCCATGGACCAGATCCTCAACACCGGCCGCTTCAGCTTCGAGAAGGCCTACAACTCCGCCGCGTGGATCGACGCGATGGAGCACCCCGAGGAGCACGAGGACCCGGAGGTGCTCGAGTACGACATCGAGACCTTTGTCTACGCGCGCCGCAAGCCCTTTGACGTGGACAAGTTCAACGACCTGCTGCAGAACTTCCCGGACGAGATCATCCGCACCAAGGGCACGTTCTGGGCGCAGCAGAACCCCGAGATGTGCTACATCTTCGAGCAGGCCGGCCACCAGGTGCGCCTGAACGAGAACGGCCTCTGGGTCGCCACGGCCCCCGAGGCCGAGTTCAAGCAGATCATCGCGGACAACCCCGAGATCATGGACAATTGGGACCCCGAGGTGGGCGACCGCGAGAACCGCCTCTGCATCATCGGCCGCCACATGGACAAGGACGACATCATCGCCAAGCTGGACGCCTGCCTGACCGACTATGTGCCCGACGAGGACCCCTACGAGGATGGCGAGTAGCATGGGCGCGCTCGACACGATGTACCGGCGCGCGAGCGTGCGCAACTTCACGGACGAGAAGGTCACGTCCTTTGAGGCTGAGGCCCTTCTCCACGCCGCGATGTCCGCGCCCTCGGCAGGCAACCAGCAGCCGTGGGAGTTCTACCTCGTGTGGGACGACGAGGCGCGCGCCGCGCTTTCCAAGGCGTCGCCCTACGCCCTTGCCGCCGCCAAGGCGCCCCTCGTGGTGGTCCCCTGCTTCAGGCAGAACGTGCGCTTTCCCGAGTGCGCGCCGCTCGACATGGCCGCCGCGACCCAGAACATGCTGCTCGAGGCAACGGACCTGGGCCTGGGCGCCGTCTGGATGGCGATCAACCCCGTTCGCGACCGCGAGGAGAAGGTCCGCGCCACGCTCGACCTGCCGGACGACCTGACGCCCTTCTGCCTGATTGCCGTCGGCCGCCCCGCAGACGACGTGACCCCGCACGGCGCGGAGCGCTACGACGAGAAGCGCATCCACACGGTTTAGGTCGGTCATCTGCAATTTAAACGGGTTTGTGTGTGCTTTGGAAGCCCGTCCCAAGCGCAATACCGACATTCGTCCCCCAATAGCAAGTCATCAAACCCCACACAACCCTCCCCACATGCACTCCGGGGAGGGTTGTGTGGGGTTCCGTTTGGTTCTCCAACAGCTTCCAGAGCACCAAAGCACACATAAACCTCCTTCGGCTGCGGTGGCGTGAGAATACTACTAGCGGATTCCCCGAATCTACCCCCTCAACCAAAGTCGGGCCCTAGATCGAAGCTGGCACAATCACGTCATAGCGTACCGCCTTGCCAGATATCTGGTAGGAAGGCTTCATTCCTGCCAGAAGCTGGCCTTTGAGCGGTCGCTTGATGACCACCTTGCGCGGATGTGCCGCAATCGCGGCATCCAGCATTTCTCGCTCGTCCTGTGCGGGGCGCTCCAACCGTTGCAGCAGCTGCGCCTTCTTCTTCACCGAGGCGCTCTTGCGCCGCTCGGGAAACATCGGGTCCAGAAGGACCACGTCCGGGCGCAGCGTTTCGTCGGCATTGGCGAGCTCACGCAGCGCGGTAACGCTGTCCCCCTGCACCAAGCTCATGCGCGCAACCACGGGCGCAAGCGCCTCGTACCGCGCGGCACGGTCGAGCGCGTCCCGCAGCAGCGCCGCAATCACGGCGTCGTGCTCGTACAGGGTGACCATGAAGCCCGCGGCGGCGAGCAGCAGGGAGTCCTCCCCCATGCCAGCCGTGGCGTCAAACGCGCGGGGATGCTCGACCCCGCGCACGCGCGCCGCCCGCACGAGCAGCTCGTGAGAGAGGTTCGCGGGGCGAAGGCGCCTGAGGTCGCGCGTGAAGTCGCCGCACATGGAGAGCCCGTCGTCCGACACGAGCGTGAGGGCACCGTCCACCCGCTCGAGCGAGAGGCCCGCGGGCAGATCTGGCATGTTCGTTACGTGCTCGCCCATTGCCGCCCCAGTTACTCCGCCTGCGAGGCGGCGGCCAGCACGGCGCGGTAGGCGTCCTGGTAGCTGACGCCCGCGCTCTCCGCGAGCGCCACGACGGAATCGTGCTCCGGGTACGCGCGCGTGGCGCCGCCCGGCAGCGTGACCACCTTGACCTGGGCGGGACCCAGCGGCGTGCGCACGTCCTTCTCCTCCCGGGGCAGCGCCGTGCGCTCAACGGGATGGCGGCGCACGCCGATGGTCGTGGTCTCCTCAAAGAGGACGCGCTCGCACGCCGCGACGCGGTCTTGCGAGCACAGGACCTCGATCTGCCAGGCGGGGCGGTTCTTCTTCATGTAGATGGGCACGTAGTGGGCCTCGCGCGCGCCGGCCGAGAAGAGCTTGGCGAGCGCGTTGCCAAGCGCCTCGCCGGTGCAGTCGTCAACCTCGGTTTCAAGTTTTATAAGCACGTCCGGTGCGGAGGTCGGCTGGGCAGGGCGCGGCTCGATCAGCATCGCGCGCACCATGCTCACGGGCTCGTAGGCGCGCTTGCCGCGGCCGTAGCCCACCGCCCTGACCGCGTATGCGGGCGGGAGCGCGTCTGCCGTTTGGATGGCCGCCGCGATGGCCGCGCCCGTGGGGGTCACGAGTTCGCCCTGCGCGTCGCGCGGCGCGAGCGTGAGGCCGTGGGCCGCCGCGATGTTGACCACGGCAGGCACCGGCACGGGAAGCACGCCGTGCTGCGTGCGCACGCGGCCGTGGCCCTCGGCCAGGGGGCTCACGACGGCGCTGGTCACGCCCAGGTTGTCCAGGCAGACGGCCGCGGCCACGACGTCAACGATGGAGTCGACGGCGCCCACCTCGTGGAAGTGGACCTGGTCGACGGGCACGCCGTGCGCCTTGGACTCGGCATCCGCCAGGATCTGGAAGATACGGTGCGCCAGATTGCGCGCGCCGGGCGTTAGGCTGCCCGCGTCGATCACGGCGAGCACGTCGGACAGGTTGCGATGCTCGTGGTGATGGGCGTGGTCGTGGTGGTCGTACTCGTGATCGTGCGCGTGGTCGTGGTCATGTTCATGGTGGTGATGGTCGTGCGCGTGGTCGTGATGGTCGTGCACGCCGTCGAGGTCGCCGTAAAGGTAGGCCATGTCGTGGTCGTGGTTCTGGTGCGCGTCGTCCAGTACCACGTCGAAGTCGCAGCAGTCGATCCCGTTGGCGGGCTTGCGCGTGATGCGGACGTCGTATCCGCCCAAGGGCAGGCTCGCGAGCGCGTCGCGCACGGCCTTCTCGCTCGCTCCCGCATCAAGCAGCGCCGCGACCACCATGTCGCCGCTGATGCCGCTCTCGCACTCAAGATAGAGCGTCCTGGCGCCTGCCGAGCGCGCCTCCGTTGGACCTGCCGCCATGTTCTACCTTCCCACGTGGTTGATGAGACTCGCCTGGTAGCCCGCGCCAAAGCCGTTGTCGATGTTGACGACGGAGACGCCGCTCGCGCACGAGTTGAGCATGCTGAGCAGCGCGGAGACTCCGCCAAGCGAGGCGCCGTAGCCCACGCTCGTGGGACAGGCTATCACGGGGCAGGCCGCGAGGCCCCCGATCACGCTTGCGAGCGCGCCCTCCATCCCGGCGACCGCCACGATGACGGACGCGTTCTGGATGAGCTCGGCCTGAGCCAGGAGCCGGTGGATGCCGGCCACGCCCACGTCGTAGGCGCGACGGACCTCGCTCCCCAGCATGCGCGCCGTGAGGGCGGCCTCCTCCGCGCAGTAGAGGTCGCTCGTGCCCGCGCACGCCACGAGCACGTAGCCGTGGCCGCTGGGCTTTGGCGGGTTGCCCCACACGCCCATGCGCGCGACCTCGTGGTAGCGGTAGCCCGTGACCATCTGCAGGCTCTGGCACAGCAGCAGCCGGTGGAGCTCGTCGCTCTTGGCGGGGTCGAGCCTGGTCACGAGCACGCGCTCCTGCCCGGACTCGACCAGCGCGCGCATGATGCCCGCGATCTGGGCGGCCGTCTTGCCCGCGCCGTAGATGACCTCGGACACGCCCTGCCTCACGCCGCGCTGGACGTCCGGCTTGGCGTAGCCCAGGTCCGCAAAGCCCGGACCCTCGAGCGACGCCCCGCCCAGGCGGGCGCACGCCTCGTCCGAGGTGACGGTGCCCGCCGCCACGGCATCTAGCAGGGACCTGAGTTCTTCTCGCTCCAAGGGGTACCTTCCTGGTTGCATCGACGCCTCCCATGATAGCGCCGGGGCGGCGCGTCCCGTCCCGGCGTCGGTTGTCACAACGTTGTTCCGCGGCGCCGCGACGGCGCCGGGCGGACGGCCCGCCCCTTAGCGGTAGCTCTTGAGGTAGATGCCCGCGATGTCCTCGTCCGTGGTGGGCGCGGGGTCCGCCGCGAAGAGCCGGCCCATGGTCTCGCGCGCGGTGCGGGCGAGCAGGAGCGCCTCCTCGCGCGTGCCCGCAAAGCCGTAGTCGCTCATCCGAAGGCCGTCCACGCCGCAGGCCACCTGCAGGTCGCGCAGCGCCTCGAGGAAGTCCTCCGGCTTGGTGGCGCCCGTCTTGCCCAGGGCGCGCGCCATCGCCACAAAGCGCTCGTCGCACACGTGGCGGCCGACCCAGTAGCCAAAGTACGCGAGGCTGATCATGGTGAGGCCCGCGCCGTGCGGGAGCTCCGGGTGGAAGGCGCTCATCGCGTGCTCCATCGAGTGCTCCGAGCAGTTGGACGCCACGTCCATGGAGTAGCCGCCCATGGTGTTGGCAAACGCCACGTGGGTGCGCGCCTCCAGGTTGGAGCCGTCGCGCACGGCCACGGGCAGCCACGCGCCGATGTTGCGCATGGCCTCAAGCTGCACCATCTGTCCAAACGGGTTGGCGATGTTGCAGATGTAGCCCTCCATGTTGTGGAACAGCGCGTCGAACCCCTGGTACGCCGTGAACTTGGGCGGCACGCTCAACATGAGCTCCGGGTCCACCACGGCGATCCTGGCAAAGTTGTTGGGCGAGGATATGCCGATCTTCTCGTGCGTGTCCAGCTTTGATATGACGCCGCCGCGGTCGACCTCGGAGCCGGTGCCCGCCGTGGTGGTGATGGCCACCCACGGCACCTCCGGCTTCTGGAGCGGCAGGTTCTTGCCCGTGCTGCCCGTGGCGTAGTCCCACAGGTCGTCGGAGGGTTGCGGGGCGAGAAGTGCCATCACCTTGGCCGCGTCCATTACGGATCCGCCGCCCAGCGCCACGATGAAGTCCACGCCGTGCTCGCGCGCGAAGTGGGCGCCCTCCTCAACCACCTGCTTGGTGGGGTTGGCCGCCACCTTGTCGAACAGTACCGCGTCCACGCCCGCGAGCCGCAGCTGCTCGAGCGTGCGGTCCAGGTAGCCGTTGGCGCGCGTGGACTTGCCGTTGGATATCACGAGCATGGCGCGCTTGCCGGGCAGGGGCTGCTCGTGCAGGTGGCCGAGCTGGCCGGGGCCAAAGAGCAGGCGGGTTGGTGCGTAGAGGCTGAAGCTATCCGAGGGCATCGTGAGGTCCTTCCCTGTGCGTGCGTCTGGCGCGGCCACCGCCGCGTCGCCTGCGGCCATGGTAGTTTGCCGTGGTTGCGGGGCGTGGCACGCCAGGTTACGGGAAGCTTGTGCGCGTGTTTCGAGTTGGGACGGGGTGCGCGACCGCGGTCGCAGTCGCGGGCCGCGGGCTGCCGGGCCTCCTGTCGCGGGCACGGGCCTCCGAGCGCGGTCCCGCACCGCACTTCATGAAGTGCGATGGGAGGCAAAACCCGCTCAACTGGGCAAACACAGGCAGACCCCGCACCGCACTTCATGAAGTGCGGTGCGGGGTCTGCTCGACGCGGCCGCGTCCTAGCGCGGCGCGACCTCGAAGGCACTCGCGGGCACCAGGTTCCTGAGCGGCCCGCCCGCAGCCAGCGCGCGCAGGTTGTCGCAGCAGATCGCGCAGATGTTGTCCTCCGTCTGGCGGTGGCGCCCAAACGAGCCGCCGGACACGTGCGGCGTGATGAAGCAACGCGGCTCCTGCCAGAGCGGGTGCCCGGCCGGCAGCGGCTCGGGAGCGGTCACGTCGAGCGCCGCGCCGCGGATTGCGCCCTCTGCCAGCACCTCCGCAAGCGCGTTCGAGTCCACAAAGCTGCCGCGCCCCACGTTCACGAGCACGGCGCCCGGCCCCATGAGCCGCAGCCGACGCCCGTCCAGCCAGCCGGCAGTCGATCGCGTGTTGGGGAGCGCGCCCACGACCACGTCCGCGCCGGCAAGCTCCGCCTCGGCATCGTCCAGCGTGACGAGCCGGTCAAACCCCTCGCGCGGGCGGGAGGGGTCGCGGCACACGCCGGTCACCGTGCAGTCAAAGCCGCGCAGACGGCGTGCCACCCATCCGCCTATGTTGCCCGCGCCAAACACGAGCACGCGCGCCCCGTCGAGCGACCCCACGGCGCCCAGATCCTCCCAGCTGGCGCCTCTCTGCCGGTCTCGGTACGCGGGCAGGTTCTGCATGAGGCCCAGGACCTGCGCCACCACGTACTGAGAGATCAGCTGCCCAAAGCCGCCCACGGCGGAGCACAGGCTCACGCCCGCGGGAAACGCGACGTCACCCCTGGTGTAACGGTCCGTCCCGGCCCATGTCGCCTGCACGAGCCTCAGCCGCGAGCCCTCGTCCGCCGCGCGTCGCAGGAGCGGGAGCGCAGGCTCCCCTATCACCGCGTCGGCGCGCTCGAGCGCCGCCACCAGCTCGTCGTCGGAAAGGTCGTACCTGCCCGAGCACATGGCCTTGGGCGTCGACATGTCCGCCGGCCAATGCCGCTCGATGACCCAGCCAGGTCCCGCCGCCTCGCGCAACGCGTCGACGTGCTCGTCGCAGAACGGTGCAAGAAGAAGGAGCGTGGGCATGGCGCCTCCAGTCCGTGTCGTCACCTCGGAGCCCAAGACCGGGCCCATCCATCCGACCGCGGCGAGAAGGACTCCCCGCCTCGCCCGCTGCCGCGTCCTAGAACGTGACGTTGCCAAACTCCGAGAGCCTGAGCTCGGGGTTGCGCTCCTCCGCCCAGCGGACGTTGAACTCGTTGGTGAAGAGCAGCAGGCGGCCGCCGCGCATGTCCTCCACGCGGCCGGTATCGCGCGAGAGGTTCAGGCTCGTCATGTCGAGCTCCTCCGGGTCGTTCTGGATCCAGCGGATCTCATGGTAGGGCAGCGGGTGGCGGCTCACCTCCACGCCGTACTCGCTCTTGAGGCGCCGCTCCAGCACGTCGAGCTGCAGCACGCCCACGACGCCCACGATCACGCTCTCCATACCCATGCCAAGCTCGCGGAAGATCTGGATGGCGCCCTCCTGCGCAAGCTCCTCCACGCCCTTGATGAACTGCTTGCGCTTCAGGGTATCCACCTGCGTGATGCGTGCGAAGTGCTCCGGCGCAAACGTGGGGATCTGGGGAAACTGCACGTGGGGCTTGCCAGCGCACACGGTGTCGCCGATAGAGAAGATTCCAGGGTCGAACAGGCCCACGATGTCGCCCGCATAGGCCTCGTCCACGATGGCACGGTCGTCGGCCATCATGGACGTGCCGGTCGCGAGCTTGATGGCGCGGTTGCCCTGCACGTGGTAGGCGCTCATGCCGCGCTCGAACTTGCCGGAGCAGATGCGCACAAAGGCGATGCGGTCGCGGTGGTGGCGGTCCATGTTGGCCTGGATCTTGAACACAAAGCCGCTGAAATCTGGCCGAGAGGGCTCGACCTTCTCGCCCGTAAGGACGTCCGTGTACGCCAGGGGCTCCGGGGCAAGGCGCAGGAAGTCCTTAAGGAAGGGCTCCACGCCAAAGTTGGTGAGTGCCGAGCCAAAGAACACCGGGGTCAGGCGGCCGGTGCGGACCGCCTCGAGGTCAAACTCGTTGTCGGCGCCGTCCAGGAGCTCGATGTCGTCCATGAGCGTGCGGTGGTTCTCCTCGCCGATGAGCTCGTCCAGGGCGGGGTCGCCCAGCTCGGCCTCGATCTCGTTCACCTTCTTGGTGGCGTTGGCGTGGCCGTCGCCCTCGAACGCGATCACGTGGCGCGAGTTGCGGTCGAACACGCCGCGGAAGTTGCGGCCGCTGCCAATGGGCCAGTTCATGGGGTACGTGCCGATGCCCAGGACCGTCTCGATCTCCTCCGTGAGGTCAAAGGGGTCGCGGGTGTCGTGGTCGAGCTTGTTCACGAACGTGAAGATGGGGATGTGGCGCAGCGTGCAGACCTTGAAGAGCTTCTTGGTCTGGGCCTCGACGCCCTTTGCGCCGTCGATCACCATGACCGCGGCGTCCGCCGCCATGAGCGTGCGGTACGTGTCCTCAGAAAAGTCCTGGTGGCCCGGGGTGTCCAAGATGTTCACGCACTTGCCCTCGTACGTGAACTGCAGCACGGACGACGTGACCGAGATGCCACGCTCCTTCTCGATGTCCATCCAGTCGGACACTGCGTGGCGCGCACTCGCCTTGCCCTTGACGGAGCCCGCCGTCTGGATGCTGCCGGTGTACAGCAGCAGCTTCTCGGTCAGGGTCGTCTTGCCCGCGTCGGGGTGGCTGATGATGGCGAAGGTTCGCCGCGATGCGATCTGGTCGGACAGGCTTGGCATGCATTCTCCTTAGATGGCGTAACCATCGTATTGTACGAGAAGAGCCGCCCCCTCCGCCCGGAAGCGGCGCCTCTCACAATGACGGCACGTTGCCGCGGGCACGCGTCACGTGGACCGCGAGCCCCACGCCCAGGCCCACCGCCGCGGGCACCACCCAGCCAAAGCCCCAGGCGGCAAGGGGCAGCACCGCCGCAACGCGCGACATGGCGCGCACGACGGGCGTGCCGGCCAGCACCGCGGGAGCGGACCCGGCCGCCCCCAGCAGCGCCGCCGGAAGCGTCAGGCCCTCCGCCCACGCAAGCACCACGCGGTCGTACCCAAACGCCCCGCCCGCGAGCGCCAGCGCTATGAGCACGATGGCCAGCGGGTACATGACGTAAAGCACGGGAAGCGACCACGCGATGAGCGCGTCAAGCCCACCGTTTGCCAGCGCAAATGACACGAGCGTGAACGCCACCGCCCAGCCCCGGTACGTCACCCTGCCGCCAAACATGCCCACGAACGTCTGCGAGCAGCTCGTCACCAGGCCAACGGCCGTCTTCAGGCACGCCACGGTCACGGTGACGGCAAGCACCACCAGGCCGGCATCGCCCAGGTACAGGCGAGCTATCTGCGCAAACGCGACGCCGCCGTTGCTGGAGGGCGCAAGCGCGCCCCTGCTCTGGGCGCCAACGACGGTCACGAGCGCATACACCACCGCCATGATGAGGCCGCTCCCCACGCCGGAGAGGATCGTGTCCCGCGCGACGTTGGCGGGGTCGCTCACCCCAAGGTCGCGCACGACCCCCACCACCACGATGCCAAACGCCAGGCCCGCGAGCGCGTCCATCGTGTTGTATCCCTCGAGCAGGCCCGTCGCAAACGGCGACGTCGCGTACGCGCCCCGCGGCACCACGTCCGCCACGCGCGCGGCCGGCGACGCGAGCGCCGCGGCCACCAGGATGCCCAAGAACACCAGGAACCCCGGCGTCAGCACCTTGCCCACCCACGTCAGGATCTTTCCCGGCCTGAGCGAAAGCGCCAGCACCACGCCAAAGAACGCGAACGAGAAGAGCAGGAGCCACGGGCCGTGCGCGCCCGCGGGAAGCGACTGGGCGATGCCAACGGTGTAGGCCACCGTGGCACAGCGCGGTATGGCAAACAGCGGCCCGATCGTGAGGTACAGCACGCACGTGAACGCCAGGCCAAAGCGCCGCCCCACCCTGGAGCTCAGGTCCAGGAGGCCCTTGGAGCGGCTGGCGCCCAGCGCCGCGACGCCCAGTATGGGAAGCCCCACTCCCGTCACGAGGAAGCCCAGCAGCGCCCACCACGCGTTCCTGCCCGCAAGCTGGCCCATGTGGATGGGAAATATCAGGTTGCCGGCCCCAAAGAAGAGCCCGAAGAGCATGCTCGAGACGGCGATCCCGTCCCGCACGCCCAGCTTGTTGCCATCAGTCATGAAACCGCCACCGTCCCGTGGGAGTCGTTCTTCTCCGCCTGTCCAGGGGACATGATACGGCTCCGCGGCAAGACAGCAAGGGCGGCGGTCCGGCCTCGCGCGGCTCGAGCGCCTCCGGAGCACGTGACGCCCCGACGCCCCAGGCGACCTGTGGAGTGTTTGTACTGCCTCGCAAACGCGGGCACGCGCGGCGGCACCGCGCGTGGTAACGTTCCTAGGCCATATTCTTAGCTGCAGGTATCCTTTGGAAACGCACACCCTCCCGGGTGATAACGAACAACACTGCACACAACCGGGAGGTATACATGCCGCAAACTCGCACCCAGAAGCTCGTCTTTACCGTAATGATGGTCATCGTCATGGTCTATGGCATGATCTGCTATAACGTCTCGCTCGAGGTTGGTGGCCTTTCCAACTTTGTCTTTGCCGCCGGGCTGCCGGAGCTCGCGTTCATGGGGCCGGTCGCGTTCCTCCTTGACCTGTTTGTGGTCTCGCCCGTCGTAGGCCGCCGCGCCCAGAAGCTGGTGGGCCCCAACCCCAAGACGCCGTTCGCGATGGTCGCGGCGATCTCTGCGCTCAGCGTGCAGATGATGTGCCCGCTCATGAGCCTTGTCGCCACGCTCGTCATCAAGCGCCCCGCCGCGCCGGACATCGTGTCCACGTGGATCCAGACGACCCTCCTCAACCTGCCCATGGCGCTGCTGTGGCAGTTCTTCGTGGCCGGCCCCATCGTGCGCGGCGCGTTTGGCGCGCTCGTCCGCCCCAGCGCCGTTGCCTCGGGCAGCGAGGCCAGGTAGCCGTCGCCGCTGCCGCAGGGGGTAGGCGCGCCGCCCCCTGCGGCAGCAATGCCGCGCGGGCCGAAACGCCGCCGGCGGCCACGTGCCGCCGGCCCGCGACCGGGCCGCGACTGGCCCGCGCCCTACCCCGCGAGCGAGAGCTCGTTCACGGCGTCCTCGGGCTTCTCGCCATCCAGCGCCTGCAGGGCGTTCTTGAGCGCACGGGTGCGCATCTCCGTATAGGAGTCGGACGAATGGTACGCGCAGTGCGGCGTGACGATGCAGTTGTCCAGCCCCACGAGCGGGCTCTGGGCGTTGGTCTCGTCGCGCTTGACGTCCACGGCCGCCGCGCGGATCGTGCCGTCCGTGAGGGCCTCGGCCAGGTCGTCCTCCACCACGCAGCCGCCGCGCGACGTGTTGACAAGGAACGCCGTCGGCTTCATCAGGTGCAGCGTGCGCGAGCAGATGATGTCGCGCGTCGCGTCCACGAGCGGGCAGTGCAGGCTCACCACGTCAGACTTTTGCAGCAGCTCCTCCAGGCTCTGGGCCTTGGTCACGCCGTGGCTGGCGAGAAACGCGGGCGACTTCGTTGGCGCGTAGGCCATGACGTTCATGCCGATGGCCTGCAGCATGGGCGTGACCGTCTGCGCGATGGAGCCGAAGAACACGAGGCCCGCCGTCTGGCCCTGCGGGCGCGGGGCGTCGTAGCCGGCCATGTCGTCCCACACGCCGTCGCGCACCTGCCGGTCGAACCAGGTGATCTTCTTGTACAGGTCGACCACCAGGCCAAGCGTGTGCAGGGCCACGTCGTAGGTGCAGTAGTCGGGCACGTTGGTGACCCAGCAGCCGTGGCGCGAGGCCGCGCGGTCGTCTATGTTGTCGTGCCCGATGGCCATCATGCTCACGCACCGCAGCTGGGGCGCGTCGTCAAACGTGCGAGCGTCAGCCTTGCCCCACTCGATCACGAGGGCGTCGGCCCCGTCGAGCGAGCCCCGCTGCGGGCGCCCGGCGTTGTCGGAATCGACCTCGTACACCTCGACGTCCGTGCGGCCAAGGTCCTTGAGCATCCTCCGCTCCTGATCGAGCGGAACGGCGCTTCCCAGGTATGCGATGCGTGGCATGACGGCCTCCTACGTGGTTGATGGCCCTGCGGCTGGAAGCCCGGCGGCTAGTAGCCCAGCTCGGTCATGGAGCGGTCCAGGATCCCGACGCCCTCGTCCAGCTCCTTCGTGGTGACGTTCAGGCGCGTGGCGAAGCGCATGCCGTTGCCGTGGACGCCGCAGTTGAGCGTGATCATGTGGTTCTTGAGGCACTGCGCCTTGACGGCCTTCCAGATCTCGGGCGCGGGCGAGCCGTCCTCGGGGTGGTCGAACTCGATGGCGCGCATGAGCCCGATACCGCGCACGTCGCCCACCACGGGGTGCGCCTTCTGCAGCGCGTCGAGCTTGCCGGCGAGGTAGGCGCCCTTCTCGGCCACGTTGTCCAGGATGTGCTGCTCCTCAAACTGGTCGAGCACCGCGAGGCCCGCCGCGGCGGCCACGGGGTTGCCGCCAAAGGTGCCGCCGTGCATGCCGGGCAGCCACTTGCTCATAATCTCCTCCGTTGAGACGACGGCGCTCATGGGCATGCCGCCGGCGATGGCCTTGCCCAGGTTCATGATATCCGGCGTGACGCCAAAGTTCTGGCCCGCCCACATCTTGCCCGTGCGGCCGTAGCCGCTCTGGATCTCGTCGAAGATGAGCAGGATGCCGTGCTCGTCGCACATCTTGCGGACGCCCTGCACAAAGCTCGCAGGCGGGACAAAGTAGCCGCCCTCGCCCTGCACGGGCTCCATGATCACGGCCGCGACCTCCTCAGGCTCAACCAGGTAGTCGAAGATCTGGCGCAGGTCGTCAAGGCAGTAGGCCGAGCGCTCCTCCGCGTCCATCCCCTTGGGGCAGAGGTCCTTCTGCGGGTACGTGGCAAAGTACACGCCCGGCATGCACGGCTGGTACGCCTCGCGGTAGTGCGCGGCGGAGCCGGTGACGGAAAGCGCGCCCAGCGTGCGGCCGTGGAACGAGCCGCGGAACGCGATGACGCACGGGCGCCTGGTGTAGGCGCGCGCGAGCTTGATGGAGCCGTCCGTGGCCTCCGCGCCTCCGTTTGAGAAGAACGTGCAGCCGAGCTTGCCCGGCGCGATCTGGGCCAGGCGCTCCGCCAGGGTGAGCGTCGTGGGGAAGTTGACCATGTTGAAGCTGCCGTTGACGAGCTTGTCGACCTGCTCGTGGATGGCGGCGCGCACGTGCGGGTCGTTGTGGCCCAGCGCGTTGACGGCGATGCCCTGGACAAAGTCGAGGTACTTCTCGCCGTTGACGTCGTACATGTAGCCGCCCTCGCCGCGCTCGATCACGAGGTCGGTGGTCTTGGCGAGCGCGGGGCTCAGGTAGCGCTTGTAGTCCTCGTACTTCATGGGCATGGTTGGCTCCTCTCCTCCCGCGGCGCCCGGCCGGCTGGTCCGGCGGGCGGGGCGGCATCGCTTCATCCGATGCCCAAAATGTAGTCCCCGCAGGTTGAGCGGCTGTTTATGGAGCGTTACGCCGCGGGCGCCAAACGTCGCGAGTCTGGTTTCGGCATCGTTGCCAGATTGTGTATCGCATGGCGAGGCGGCCGGGGCGCGCCGCCTTCACGACCCGCACGCGCCGCGCACGTATAATGCGGGCGATACGGACGAGAAGGACCGCGCCCCACGCCGCACGCGCGCCGGGTCTGCGGAGATGGGAGCCCCATGCGCATAGACAGGGACCGCGCCGCCGCGGCGTTTGACGGCTACGTGGCGCGCTTTGACGCCGCCGACCCCAAGATCGCCCTCAAGCGGGACCACACCCTGCGGGTGGCTGCCCTCGCGGAGCAGATCGCGGCCACCGTGCCCGAGCTTGCCGCGCCGGAGGACGTTGACCTGGCCTGGCTGCTCGGGCTCCTGCACGACGTGGGCCGCTTTGAGCAGGTGCGCCGCTACGGCACGTTTTCCGACGCGGACTCCACGAGCCACGCCCTGCTTGGCGCAAAGGTGCTGTTTGACGGGCTCGACGGCGCCGCGCCCACGATCCGCGACTACGTGGACGACGCGTCCGAGGACGATCTGCTGCGCACGGCCGTGTCGCTGCACAGCTCGTGGCGGCTGCCGCCCGACCTGCCCGCTCGGACGCGCGCCCTGTGCGAGGTGCTGCGCGACGCGGACAAGGCAGACATCCTCAAGGTCAACTGCACGAGCCCCGTGGAGGACATCTATCCCTTTGGCCGTGAGGCGCTGCTCGCGAGCGAGCTTTCGCCGGAGGCCACGTCGTGGTTCTGGCGTCACTCCACCATCCCGCGCGCGGCGCGCCACCACCCCGCGGACGTCCTGCTGGGCCACGTCTGCTTTGCGTGGGAGCTCGCCTACCCGGAAAGCCTGCGCATCGTCGCGCGGCAGGGGTACGTGTTCCAGATGATGGAGCGGCCCTGGGTTCGCGACGACACCCGCCACGAGTTCGTGCGGATGGAAGACGAGCTCAAGGGCCACATGCGCGAGAAGGGCGTGCTCCCGGAGGCGTAGGGTCTGCGGCACCGGAGGTCCGTCGCCGGCGGCACGGCTCCGGGCAACGCAGCTGTGCTGCTTAATTGTTGCTGCATTAGTGACAATTGTTGCGACGGCAACGGCATGTTCTTCTCCCCTCGCGTATGCTCAGGCAAAACAACAACAGCGAGGAGGTCGACATGAAGGAAACCGCAGGCAAGGTCTTTAGCATCGCCCAGGACAGGAAGCCCGTCCCCGGGTGCACCACCTCCGTCGGCGTGCACGATTCCGACGCGCTCGCCGTGATTCACTTTAGCCTGGCTGCCGACACGGACATCAGCGCCGAGACGCACCCCGACCCAAAGCTGCTGGTCGTGGCCGCGGGCTCGATGGAGGCGTACGCGACGGACGGCCGAACCTGGCAGCTTTCTGCCGGCGACGGCATGGTCACGCCCACGGACGTGCCGGTTGGCATGCGCAGCAAGACGGGCTGCGTCTACACGGAAGTCATCATGAGAAAGGAAACCACCATGAACAACGCGATCAAGGCGGGCGACGTCTTCAAGCTGGCCGACCTCCTTCCCTACCAGGAGGGCACCATCGTCAACATGGACGTCGCGCACAACTCCGGCATGAAGCTCGCGCTCATGAGCTTCGACGCGGGCACCGGCCTCTCGGAGCACTCCGCGCCGGGCGAGGCGCTCATCTTCGCGCTCGACGGCGAGGGCGTCATCGGCTACGAGGGCGAGGAGCACGTCATCCACGCGGGAGAGAACTTCAAGTTCGACAAGAATGGCCGCCACTTCGTGCGCGCGGACAAGCGCTTCAAGATGGCGCTGCTCCTGACGCTGGAGTAAGGCAAGCGCAAGGGGCGAGAAGGGCGCGGCATCCGCGCCCGCAGGCCGCATCCTCCACGGCCATCGCCGCCATCGCCTATCATGGGTCGTTGGAAATCGAGCCGCCCGCACTGGCACGCGCCGGCGCGGGCGGCGCCGCGAACATGGAGGATCCCGCATGGAAACCTTTGACGAGCTCTACTACACCGACCCCTACGCGCGCGAGTTCGACGCGCACGTCACGTCGTGCACGCCCACGGACGACGGCTTTGCGATCGAGCTCGACCGCACCGCCTTCTATCCCACCGGCGGCGGCCAGCCCGGCGACCGCGGCACGATTGCGCTGGCGGACGCCGCGGCGGCGCAGGCCCCGGCCACGGGCGAGAAGGACGAGGCCACCGCGGCCGACGCCGAGTCCGGGTCCGACGGTGAAGCCGAGCCCGAGCCCACCCTTGCCCACGTGCGCGAGGCCGTCCCCGGCGCGGAGCCCGGCCAGGTGGTCCACCTTACGGACGCGCCGCTGCCCGTGGGCGCCGCCGTCCACGGCAAGCTGGACTGGACGTGGCGCCGCGACAACATGGAGGCCCACACCGGCGAGCACATCGTGTCCGGCATCGTGCACAGGCTCTACGGCTACAACAACATCGGCTTCCACATGGGCGAGAAGTGCATCGAGGTCGACTTCGACGGCACCCTCACGCCCGAGCAGGCGCTCGACGTGGAGCGCCGCGCCAACGCCGCCGTGCGAGACAACGTAAAGGTGAAGGCACTTCTCCCCTCGCCCGCCGAGCTCGAGGCGATGGACTACCGCAGCAAGAAGGACCACGAGGGCCAGATCCGCGTGGTCGTGATCGACGGCGTGGACTCCTGCGCCTGCTGCGGCACGCACGTCTCCACGTCCGGCCAGGTCGGCCTCATCAAGATCCTGCGCATCGGCACCAAAAAGAAGAAGACCCGCCTCGAGCTGCTGTGCGGCCGCCGCGCGCTCGAGCTCTGCGAGGAGCGCATGGACCAGCTGCGCGACGTGAGCAACTTCCTCTCCGTCGCGGACGAGGAGGTGCCGGAGGCCGTGCGTCGCCTCTCGGGCGAGAAGGACGAGCTCAAGCACCAGCTCAAGGCAGCCAACCGCAAGGCGATCGAGCAGGAGGTCGCGACGATGCCCAAGCAGGACGGCGCCCTCGTGAGCTACCGCGACGCGGCGGACATGGACGAGCTCCGCTACCTGTGCGAGTGCGTGATGGAGAAGAACGTGGCCCCCGTGGTCGCGGCGCTTTCCCCCATGGAGGGCTCGGACGGCCGCATCAACTTCGCGATTTCCAGCGCCGAGCTCGACCTGCGTCCCGTCTGCAAGGAGCTGAACAAGCGCCTCGACGGGCGCGGCGGCGGCAAGCCGAACATGGTCCAGGGCAGCTGGGCCACCACGCGCGGTCAGGCGGAGGCCGCACTCAAGGAGCTGCTGGCCTAGCGCTCGTCTGCCGGGAAGGTCACGCCCGCAGACCTGCGCGCCTGCGTCTGAACCTTGCTCACCACGAGCCCCAGCTCGTCCATCTTCTGGCACTGCTCCAGGCCGTAGCGCCCGCCCTCCGCAAAGCCGCGAAGCGCCTCGAACTCCGCACGGTACTGGTCCTGCTCCGGGGGCAGGTACTTCTCCACCGTGCCGTCGTTGAGGTGCAGCTCCACGGTGCACAGCGCGTTGGGCTTGCCGTCCATGCGGATGTAGCCCTCCGTCCCCTGCACGATGCCGTAGCTGGGGGCGCCGCAGTCCTTTGCCGCGATCGCGGTCGCCTTGAAGTCGCCGTAGTCCAAGAGCGTCACGCCCGAGGTGTCGATCCCACGCTCGACGTTGGCCAGGTAGGTCACGTCCTTGGGTTCGCCAAACAGGCGGCACAGCCAGGACAGGCAATAGTGGCCCAGGTCCATGAGCGCGCCGCCGGAGTGCGCCGGGTCAAACGCCGGCGCGATGTCGCCGCGCTTGAAGCGGTCGTAGCGGCTGGAGTACTGGCTGTAGTTGACCACGGCCATCTTGACCGTGCCCACGCGTGGCAGCCACTCCATCGCCTTGAGCGTGCTGGGCTGGTACAGCGTGGTCGTCGCGTCAAACAGGATGAGGCCCTTCTCGTCCGCAAGCTCCACCAGGCGGCGCGCCTCCTCGTAGTTGGAGCACATGGGCTTCTCCAGGATCACGTGCTTGCCCGCCAGCAGCGCGCGCGTGGCGTAGTCATAGTGCAGGTCGTTGGGAATCCCCAGGTAGACCGCATCGACCTTGTCCGAGGCCAGCACGGCGTCGTAGTCGCAGCTCGCGAGCGCGCCCACCTGCGCGGCCAGCTGCTCGGCCTTCATGAGCGAGCGCGGCGTCGATACCACGTACGTCACGTCGTACCCCCACGCCGCCAGCTTTGGCGTCACGAGCTTGCCGATGAACCCCGTTCCAACTGCAGCGACCCTCATGCGTTCCTCCAAGCCTCGAAGTGTGTACGGGGCGATTCTATTACGCATCCGCCCCGCCCGCATGCGCACTTTTCGGCAGAGGCCGCCGTTCTTCTCCCCGGCAAACGGGCATATACACAGGCGAGAAGAACAACCGCCAAACAAGGAGGAGCCATGGAGCTTTTGGACGCACTCAACCAGCGCACGTCGGTTCGCAGCTACACGGGAGAGCCGGCGAACCCGCGGCAGATGGAGGCCATACTCGCCGCCGCGAGCGAGGCGCCCGTCGGCATGGGCCGCTACGACAGCCTGCACCTCACCATCGTGTCTGACCGCAAGCTGCTCGCCGCGATCGACGCCGCGGCGGCCAGGCTCTTTGGCGACCCCAGCGCGCACCCGCTCTACAACGCGCCCACGCTCGTAGTCGTCTCGAGCAACGCGGAGGGCAACGTGGCCAGCGCAAACGTCGCCGCCGTCATCCAGAACATGTCGCTCGCGGCCGTGGACCAGGGCGTGGGCAGCTGCTACATCTACGGCGCCACGCGCGCCCTGGCGCAGGACCCCAAGCTCGTGGCCGCGCTCGACCTTCCGGATGGCTTTGCGCCGGTGGGCTCCATCGCGCTGGGTCTCACGGACCAGAGGTACGCGCCGCGCGAGCTCGACGCCAAGCACCACATCGCGAGCAATGTCGTGGCGTAGCCGACTGCGGAAAAGTTGCAATACGAAGCCCAAGTGGGTGCTAAAAAGTTGCATTTTGACATGCGAACAAGTGTCAAAAAGCTGCATCGCCTCCCACAGGGAACTTGTTAAACGTAACAGATATTTCTATAATTCTGTTCAACAGAAATATCTATTTTTGTTAAGGACATAGCTCATGGCTGGACGCACCCCCATACCCGTCTCTCGCGCGATGCGTGCCATATCCTCCAACCTCGACCTCGCACGGCGCCAGCAGCGAATCACCGTCGAGCTGCTCGCAAACCGTGCAAACCTCAGCGTTCCCACGGTGAGAAAGATGCTCAACGAGGGGTCCGGCTCGTTTGAGAATTTCCTGCGTATAGCCCGACTGCTGGGCTTCCTCGACGGCGTCGTCGAGGCCACGGACCCGCTTCGAACCGGCATTGGCCGCATCCGTGCCGAGGAAGACGTGCCCAAACGTGTGAGGCTGAACTGATGGAATGCCTGGTCACAGTACAAATCGGCGGCCAGGACATCTCCTGCGGAAGGCTCTTTCAGAACGTTCGCCACGGCGAGGAGACGACCACGTTCTCCTACGACCCTTCCTATCTGTCGCATCCCAAGGCGTTTGCCTTGTGTCCAGACATGCCGCTGGGACCGGGAACGTTCCATTCGTCCGGACTTCGTAACCTCCGGGCATTCGAGGACTGCATGCCCGATCGATGGGGCCGCAACCTCCTGATGCGATCGGAGCGAAATCAAGCGCGACTCGAGCAGCGTACCGAGCGGACCCTTTTTGAAGCCGACATGCTCTGCGGCGTGAGCGACTTCACCCGGCAAGGTGCCCTTCGCATCTGGAGTCCGGACGGCAGGGAGGCACTTGCCAAGGAGTCCGCGGGCGTACCGCGCGAGGTTGAGCTCCCCGCCCTCCTGAGTTCCGCTGACCTAGCGGTCGAGGACCTGAACGCAGACGTTCGGGACCTCGTGGCCGCGGGGTCAAGCCTCGGCGGAGCGAGGCCAAAGGCATCAATACAAGACACGGACGGCACACTCCTCATCGCCAAGTTCCCAAAGGCGAGCGAAAGCCAAGCCGAGGATGTCTGCGCCTGGGAACACGTGTGCCTCCGCCTGATGAAAGCCTGCGGGATAGCGGTTCCCCCCTCGAGGCTGACGCGCATTAAGGGACGCTCCGTGCTTCTCCTCGCGCGATTCGATCGCCGTGAAAAGCTGAGGGTCCCCTATATAAGCGGCCTGACCGCAGTGCAGGGCGATGATGGTGAGCGCTACTCCTACCTCGAGCTTGCGGAGTTTATCGAGGAGTCTGGGTCAAATCCGGACAGGGACCTTCCGGAGCTGTGGAGAAGAGCGGCGTTTTCCTGCGCAGTTGGGAATACCGATAACCATCTGCGCAACTACGGCTTCTTGTGGAACGGGAGCGGATGGGCGCTCTCTCCGGCATTCGATGTCAACCCAACGCCTGGCGACAACCAGAAGTATCTTGCCACCGCGCTTGACTTCGACAGGCCCGAAGCCGACCCAAGGATTGCGCTCGAGGTGTCAGACTACTTCCGCGTGTCCGAGGACCAGGCAAAGGCCTATATGAGAAAAACCGCCCACGTCCTGGAAGCATGGCCTGCCATAGCGCGAGGCGAGGGAATATCCGAAGCCTCAATCCAGCGCATGAGCTCGAACTTCCAAAGCGGGATTGCCTCGCTCGAAAGCACCAGCTGAGCGAGAGGGTTCTTCCCCAGCGCGACGCAAATGCGGCGGCCACCCTCCTCGGGTTGCCGCCGCATCCATGCTTGCGCCTTGATCTGTGCGGGACGCCTTCGCGGGGCGCTACCGCCTACCAGCTCAGCAGCTCGTAGCCCGTGTCCGTCACGACCAGCTGGACCTCCCACTGGGCGGAGTCGCTGCCGTCGGCCGTACGCACGATCCAGCCGTTCTCGCGGTCGATGGTGATGTCATGCTTGCCGGCGTTGACCATGGGCTCGATGGTGAAGCACATGCCCGGCATGAGGATGGGGCCCGTGCCAGCCTCGGTCGTGAAGCCCACAAACGGGTCCTCGTGGAACTCGACGCCGATGCCGTGGCCACCGTACTCCTCCACGACGCTGTAGCCGGCGTCCTGGCACACCTTGTTCACGGCGGCGCCCACGTCGCCCAGGTGGCCCCACGGCTTGACCGCGGCCAGGCCCGCCTTGACGGAGTCGTGGCACACGTCCACCAGGCGCTTGCGCTCGGGGCTCACATCGCCGATGCAGAACATGCGGCTGGAGTCCGAGAAGTACCCGCCCTTGATCGTAGACATGTCGACGTTGATGATGTCGCCGTCCTTGAGGACGTCCTCCTTGTTGGGGAAGCCGTGGCAGACCACGTCGTTGATGGAGGTGCAGACGCTGTACGGGTAGCCCTCGAAGTTGAGGTCCGCGGAGACCGCGTCGTGCGCGCCCAGGTACTCCTCGACCCACTCGTTGATGTCCATGGTGGTGGTGCCGGCGCAGATGCGCTCGCCCACCAGGTCGAGCACGCCCATGTTGACCGCAGCGGAGGCCTTTATGCCCTCGATGTCCTTGGCGGTCTTGATGAGCGAGCGGGGCAGGACCTCCTCGCCCTCGTGGTAGAGCTGGTCGAGCCTGTCGTCCTCGGCGGCGTGGCACTTCTTGTACTTCTTGCCGCTGCCGCACCAGCAGGCATCGTTGCGTCCGGGTACCGGAAGCTTGTCATACATGTGAAGTCTCCTTATAAGGCCAATCGTTGTTCTCATCCCCACCTTAGCGCTTGGGCGTGGCTACTGCTCGCGGAACGTGATCTTACCCGTGGCGGGGTCCATCGAGTCCACGATGGCGAGGGACTCGAGGTGGTAGCCGCGCTCCCGCAGGCTCTTGCCGCCCGGCTGGAAGCCCTTCTCCACCGCGATGCCGATGCCCGTCACGCTGACGCCCGCGTCCTCGCAAATCTGGAGCAGGCCGTTGAGGGCGCAGCCATTTGCAAGGAAGTCATCGATTATGAGCACGTGCTCCCCCGGGGTCAGGAAGCGCTTCGCCACGATCACGTGGTAGTCGCGGCCGTGGGTGTAGGAATGTATCTGCGTGCGATATTGCGAGCCGTCCAGGTTGATGGACTCGGTCTTGCGCGCGAACACCACGGGCACGTTGCCAAAGTGGCGGGCGGCCACGCAGGCGATGCCGATGCCCGAGGCCTCGATCGTGAGGATCTTGTCCACCGGCTCGCCCGCGAACAGACGCGCCCACTCGGCGCCCATGTGGTCATACAGCTGCGTGTCGCAGCGGTGGTTGAGGAAGCTGTCCACCTTGAGCACGTCGCCCTCGCGGACGATGCCCTCGCTCAGTATGCGGTCCTCAAGCTCCTTCATGTGCGTGCCCCGTTTCCTCGTGCAGCCCCGTTTTTTGTGCCTAACAGGATAGCAGGAGGGGCGGCAGGCAGGTGCAAGCGATGTGCCACTCACGCAGCTCACACGTAAGCGGTACGTCTGATAGCCTGTGACCAGGACGCAGCCGCGCGGCCGGCGCGCGGCACAGGCAGACGCAAGCTTGGGGGCGACGATGGCGGGTACGGACAAGGTGTTTGGCATGCACTTTGGCAGGGTGTGGCAGTGCCTGGTGAACAAGGCCGTCCGCAAGGGCCGCGCCGAGGACGAGGTGTTTGCCGTGACGCAGTGGATGACGGGCTACACCCGCGCGGAGCTCGAGGCGCTGGCCACAGGCGACGCCACCTACGGCGACTTCCTGCACGGTGCCCCGCACATGAACCCGGAGCGCCTCAAGGTAAGGGGCAGCATATGCGGCGTGCGCGTGCAGGACATACAGGACCCCATGACGCGCGACATGCGTGTGCTGGACAAGCTGGTCGACGAGCTCGCCCACGGCAAGCCGGTGGAGAAGATCGTCCATCCCTAGCCGTGACCGGCTCGGGATGATCGTCCTTCTCGCCCGCAGCGTCCTTCTCCCCTCCCCTGGCGCCGCGTCCGAATGGGCGCGTTTGTTACGAGTTATTTCCTATTGAATTGCTGGGATTTACAAGCGGCTAGAATCGACCCTGACGCTTTCTTAACCCGAGTTTGGAGGAAAACGATGGAGCGCAACAGCATCCGCACTGCCAACCTTGACCGCAGGGGCTTCGTGGGCCTCATGGCCCTGGGGACCATGGGCATGATGGGCGCGCTCGCGGGATGCGGCGAATCCGGTAGCGACGCGAGCGGTAGCTCGTCCAGCTCCAGCTCGAGCTCCAAGTCGTCCTCCAAGGCGCTGGCCGGCAAGAAGCTCACGTTTGTGGGCGACGACGCCTTTGCCCCCTACCGCTACGTCAAGACCGTGGGCGGAAAGAAGAAGGTCGTTGGCCTCGACATCGCGATTGCGGACGAGATGGCCAAGCGTCTGGGCTTTACCTACACGTTCGAGGCGCAGGAGTTCTCCGCGACGCTGGCGTCCGTTCAGTCGAGCAAGACCTCGTTCACGATGGCGATGTCCTCAAACACGGAGCGCGAGAAGACCTTCGACTTCACGCGCGGCTACTACGAGCCGCTGATGGGCGTCCTGACCAAGGGCGGCACGGCCATCACCAAGGTGTCCGAGCTCAAGGGCAAGAGCATCGCCTGCACCACCGGCACCGTGCAGAACAAGTTCATCGAGGCCGTGCTGCCGGACGGCGACATTCACACCTACGACGGCGGCAGCCAGTGCCTGCAGGAGGTCCTTGCCGGCCGCATTGACGCGTACCTGTGCGACGGCGCGGAGGGCCAGTCCATGCGAGACGCCAACAAGGGCCTGGTGCTGGGCCTGCTTGCCCGCAAGGACACCCAGGACTACGTGGGCGTCTACCGCGTGATGGCCACCAAGGGCGCAAGCTTTGTGTCCGCCTTCGACAAGTGCATCGGCGAGATGCTGAAGGACGGCACGATCGACAAGTACATTGGCAAGTACGTGGGCAAGGACTTCGAGTGGGGCGACGACACGAGTGCCGCCGGCACCGCCACGAAGGGCGTAAACTAGGGCGACCGCACATCCCGAGCACCCGTGGAGCCATGGACCTGAACTTCTCGATAGTAGAACCGTATGCGTCAATGTTCTGGAGCGGCCTCGCCGTCACCCTGGAGGTGACGGGGGCCGCCCTGGTTCTTGCGTTTGCCTTGGGCTTCGTGATCGCGGTGCTCAAGGTGATCGACTGCAAGCCGCTACGCCTCGTGCTCGACTTCTACACATCGCTCTTCCGCGGCATCCCGCTGATCGTGCTGCTGTTTATTGCATACTTTGCGACGCCGCAGCTGACGGGCTACAAGATATCGATGTTCACGGCGTCCGTGCTCACGCTGGGACTCAACGGGTCGGCCACCGTGTCCGAGACGGTCCGCGGCGGCATCCAGGGCGTGAGCCAGGGGCAGTACGACGCCGCGCGCTCGCTCGGCATGCGCTACGTGCCCATGATGGTGCACGTGATCATCCCGCAGGCGCTGCTTTCCGTGGCGCCGTCGCTCGTGAACGAGGTGATCACGGTGCTCAAGAGCTCGAGCCTCGTGGCCACGATCGGCCTTGCGGACATGATGCGCGCGGCGGAAAGCGTGCAGGCGCTCACGTACCGCGCCTTCGAGCCGTTTGTGCTGGTGGCGGCCATCTATTACGTGATCGTGATGGCGCTGGTGGCCGTGGGCAAGCGCGTGGAGCGCCACGTGCGCCGCATGCAGTCCGGCAGCTAGGTGCAAGGGAGCCGGCCGCGTTCCCGCGCGGCGCGCTAGCGGTAGCGCCGCCTCCACACCAGGTATGAGTACAGCACTGTCCAGATTGACCCGCCAATGACCAGGGCGAGAAGGACCGCGAACACGGCCGCGTCCGGCATCAGGGGCGAAAGCACCCCCAGCGCCACGAGCCCGACGCCCATCGCCACGAACGTCCGCCCTCCCATGCGCTGCGACTTCTGCCACACCACCGGGTCCGCAAGCGCCCACGGCGTCTTGACGCCAAAGCTGTAGTTGCGGCTCACGCGCGGCACCACCCAGAACAGGGCGACAAGCGCCACGGGCAGCAGGTCGAGCAGGAGCTCCACCTGCTTGGGACTCGTCGCGTTGACGGCGCCGCTCACGCCCCAGTGCGAGGGTATCCGAGCGGGAAGCCACGGATACACGGCAAGGTGCCCCGCGATGCTCGCGCCGCAGATAACCGCAAGCGCGACCACCGTGCGCCTGCCAAAGCGCGGGATCCCGTCGTTCGCGTTCGCCCCCATGTCAGCCTTCCCTTCCGGATGCCTGGCTCACGTCCACGAGCCACTTCATGATGTCCTGAAAGACCGTGGTGTTGAGGTGATAGATGACGTTCTGGCCGGAGCGCTTGCTGGTCACGAGCCCAGCCGCCTTGAGGACCCCCAGGTGGTTGCTGACGGACGGCTTGGACATCTGGAAGTTGTCCGCTATCTGCCCCGCCGTCATGTCGCCATCGGACAGCAGCTCAAGAATGCGCCGCCGCGTCGGGTCACCAAGCGCCTTGAACGCGTCACCCACCATGACACCTCACCTCCGTCACGAGCATCGTACCCTGGCGGCCGTTCTTCTCGCCCGACTAACTGCGTATTTAGATGTTTGTCTAAATGTCTACACAAACGGGCGAGAAGAACCGCGGCCAACGGCGCAACGCCCCCGCGGCCTGCGCTATTCTTTCTTGCAGAAAACTTTGCGGAGGGAGCAGTATGGACAAGGGGCGCATGGAGGCCTTCAGCGATGGCGTGATCGCCATCATCATCACGATCATGGTGCTGGGGATCGAGGCGCCCGATGGTGCGTCGCTCCGCGACCTGCTGGGGTTGCTTCCCGCCGTCGCAGCGTACCTCGTGAGCTTCGTGGGCGTGGGCACCTACTGGAACAACCACCATCACCTGCTCAAGCTCGTGCGCCACGTCGACGGGCGCATGCTCTGGGCAAACCTTGCGTTTCTCTTTGTGCTTTCGTTCTTCCCGCTGGCGACCGACTGGATGCAGAAGACCTCCTTCGCACCGCTGCCCACCACGTGCTACGTCGTGCTCAACATGCTCGTATCGCTCACGTACATGAACCTCGAGCGCGTCATCCGCCACGCCATGGGGCGCGACTGCGGCGCCACCCCCAAGGAGGAGCTTGCGCGACGCGCCGTGGTGGAGAAGCGCTCGCTCCTGAAGGAGCGGCTCACCCTTGTGTTCGAGCTTGTCGGGCTCGTGCTGGCGCTGGCGCTGCCCAAGTCGCACCTCGCCCTCGTGGCGCTGATCGTCGCATTTGCCTTCTGGATCGTGCCCGACCTGCGCATCGTGCGCCTGCTCGACTTCCTGGCTGAGGACGAGCCGGAGGAGTAGGCGCGGGCGAGCCCCACAGGGTCGGCGTCAAGGCAAAACCGCACGAAGTGACACTGGCGCAAAGGCTCGCGATAGACATAGGAAAGTTAATCGAAAGCGGCGTGGCGTATCATGCCCCTCACCCATTGGACCAGCGGAGAGGGGCACGGCATGACACGCGACGCGATTGACTTCGAGAGCATCACGATCACGGACGATCTGATGTTTGGGACGGTGTTCCAGGACCCGGAGCTCTGTCGGGGGCTGATTGAGATGATCCTGGGCATCAAGGTACGGGACCTCCAGTTTGTGCAACGCCAGGCCTGGCTCGACGCGGGTCCGCTCTCGCGCGCGGGCATAGTGGACCTGCTGGTGCGGGACGCCGACGGCAACGAGTACGACATCGAGATGCAGAACGTCGCCACGCCGGACATCGTCTTCCGCGCGCGGAGGTACCTCTCGCTCGTCGACCTGAGCATGCTCGACCGCGGCCAGCGCTTTGAGGAGGCAGGCGGCGCGGTGGTGATCTTCATCTGCGCAAACGACCCGTTTGGGGACGGGTGGAAGCGCTACGAGTACCCCAGGCAATGCCGCGAGACCGGACGCCCGCTTGGCGACCGGACCAACATCGTGTTCGTGAACGCGAAGGGGACCAAGGGCGAGCTCGGTGACGGATTTGACGCGTTTCTCCAATACCTTTCGAACGATACTGTCATCAGGAGCGATTACGTCAGGCGCGTGAACGACGCGGTCCAAACCTACCGCGACGACCCCAAGTGGAGGAGGTTCAGGATGCTCTGGTCCGAGAAGTACCGCGACGAGATTGCCGACGCCATGCAAGCCGGGCGCAAGGAAGGTCTTGAAGAGGGTGCCAAGAAGTGCGGGGCCCAGCTCGCGCGGCTCGCCCGTGAGATGGATTCGAGAGGCAGGTCTGCCGAGTTCATGTCCGCCCTGGAGGACGGGGAGAAGATCGACCGTCTGTTGGATGAATTCCACCTCGCCTAGCCACATCATGCAAGAGCATCCAGACGAGGAGCTCGCGAACAACGCGCCCAACGGGGGTCGTCACGACTGAAGCGGAGGAAACGTACGATGCTCTGGTCCGAAAAGTACCGTAACGAGATCGCCGATGCCATGAGAGCTGGACGCGAGGAGGCGTTTAAGAAGAGTTACGAGGAGGGCTTTGCAGAGGGCTTCGCGGAGGGCCTTGCGAAGGGAGCCAGGGAGTACGATGCCCAGCTGGCAAGACTTGCGCAAGAGCTGGAAGCGCGAGGGCGATCTTCCGAGCTTATACCCGCACTGGAAGATAAGGAGAAGCACGCTCGTCTGTTGGATGAGTTTGGCATCAAACGACAGCTCTCCGATGATTGACAAGTAGACGCGCCTAGTCATCCATGCCGGGACGGCGCCTCAGGCGCTTGACCTTGGCATGTCTGCTCTTCTCGTCCAGACGTCGGCGCACGGATGCCCGCGTCGGCTTGGTGGCGTGCCGCTTCTTGGGTCTTCTTGCGCGACGGGACAGCTCGGCCCTGATCTTCTTCAGGCACAGCTCGCGGTTTTGCAGCTGACTGCGCGACTCCCTGCTGACCACAGTGATGCCCGTGGGAACGTGGCACATGCGCACCGCGGAGTCCGCCGTGTTGACGCCCTGGCCACCGGGGCCGGACGCGTGGAAGGCCTCCGCGCGGCACTGCCGCGCAAGCTCGCTATCCGGAAGGCGAGAAAAGCGGGCGTAATCGGCGTATGTCAGCTTCTTGTCCATGCGTCCACCTTACGCCACTGCATGCAGCCAGTCGAGCGCGGCAACGCCAATCGGACGCCCCCGTTTACCGCCGGGGCGCGACGACCCGCGGTGCCAGGGCGTACCATGATGCGAAGCAGCGAGACCAGGAGGCCGCATGTCTGGATCCAAGTACATCTGCCCATGCAAGCACGTGACGGAGGAAGACATCCGCGAGGCGATAGCCAATGGCGCGACCAGCCTCAAGCAGGTTCGCAAGGCGACGGGCGCCGGCACCAAGTGCGGCAAGTGCAAGCCAGCCGTGAAGAAGCTGGTCAAGCGGCTGCTCGCCGAGCAGGAGACGACTGCGGAGCCGACGGTCGCGGCCGAACAGGCAGCCGCAGGCAAGCCGGCGGCCACGGCGGCGGACGCCACGTCCTTCTCGCCCAAGGCGGCACCCGTTGCCAGGGGAGAAGAGCGCGAGGTCCTTCGCGGGCGCGTCTATCGGCACTTCAAGGGGGACTACTATCTGGTGGAGGACGTCGCCCGCTACTCGGAGACCGGCGAGGAGCTTGTGATCTACCGTAAGCTGTACGGCGACGGTTCGCTCTGGGCACGGCCGAGGGAGCTGTTCCTCTCCCCCGTCGACCGCAAGAAGTACCCGGACGCCACGCAGCACTGGCGCTTTGAGCTGCAGGAAATCGAAAGCGTCGCGGGCCACTAGCGGCGGGCCGCGCGCGGATGACGGACGTTGGGCCGGGCACGACCCGGCGCGGAAGGGAAACGCACATGAAGGTATTGATGGTAAACGGAAGCCCACACAGGAACGGCTGCACCGCGCGGGCGCTGCGCGAGGTCGCGGGGCCGCTTCAGGCGGCCGGGATCGAGGTCGAGGACTTCTGGATCGGCAGCAGGGACCTGGGAGGCTGCAAGGCCTGCGGCTACTGCGAGACGGCAGGCAAGTGCGTGATGAACGACAAGGTGAACGAGTTCTGCGCGCTCGCGGACCACGCGGACGGCTTCGTGTTTGGCTCGCCCGTGTACTACGCCTCCATCGCCGGGCAGATGCGCTCGTTCCTGGACCGCGTCTTCTACTCCTCGCAGGGGTCGAGCCGCTTCTACATGAAGCCCGTCGCCGGCATCTCCAACTCGCGCCGTGCTGGCTGCGTGACCACGTATGACCAGTTCAACCACTACTTTGGCATTGGCAACATGCTCATCGTGTCCGGCACGTACTGGAACGAGACCCACGGCTTCACGCCCGAGGACGTGGAGAAGGACGCGGAGGGCCTGCGCTGCATGCGCGCCATCGGGCAGAACATGGCGTACGTGCTGAGGGCGAAGGAGGCCGCCGAGGCGGCGGGCGTGCTTCCGCCCGAGCCATTGAGCGGCCCGCTCACCAACTTCATGGACGGCAAGTAACCGACAGAGAGCCAGCCGGCACGTGGTGGACCGGCGCGCGACCGGCAGCCAGACGCAAGCGAACGGGGGCGCCCCAGGCGGACGCCCCCGTTCTTCTCCCTAGCCTATGAGCACCTGCGCCACAAGCAGCGCCGCGTTGAGCGCGATGGTGGCTATGAGCAGCGGGTTCACCCACTTGAGCCAGCGGCTGAACGGCACGTCGACCATCGCGAGCGACGCCAGGATGAGGCCCGTGGGCGTGATGTACGAGATGAGGCCCTGGCCGTAGTTGTACGCCGCGATGACGGCCGCGCGCTAGACGCCCACCGCGTCGCCCAGCGGCGCCATGATGGGGATGGACAGGACGGCGAGGCCCGAGGACGAGTTGATGAAGAACCCCAGGATGATGTAGACCACGAGCATCACCAGGATGAAGAGGACTGGGCTCATGCCCGTGACCGCGCCCGAGAAGAAGTGCAGGATCGTGTCGGATATGAAGCCGTTCTCGAGCAGGATGTTGACGGCGCGCGCCACGCCGACGACGAGCGCGACGCTCATGAGGTCTCCGCAGCCGCCGATGTACTTGTCGAAGAAGACCTCCTCCTCCAGCCCGGAGGTAAACGCAAGGACGATGGAGCAGGCGAGAAAAACGGCGGTCATGTAGTCGAACCACCACTGGAACGCGACGATGCCGTACACCAGGACCACGAACGAGATGCCGAACACCGCGAGCGAGACCTTCATGTGACCGGTGAACTCGATCTGGTTGCCCTGCTGGCCCCAGCGCTCCTCGATCTTCTCCTTCATGTCGTAGCAGACGGACTTGGAGGGGTCGAGGCGCACCCGGTGCGCGTAGACCATGATGTAGGCGACGGCCATGACCGTGCCGACGGCAAGCGCGATGAAGCGCCAGTTCATGCCCTCGGACATGGCGATGCCGGCGGCCTTGGTCGCGACGCCCGTCGCAAAGGGGTTGACGGTGGAATACATGGTGCCGACGGAGGCTCCCACAAAGATGACGGCGATGCAGGTCATGGCGTCGTAGCCGGCCGCGATGAACACGGGCATGAGAATGGGATAGAGGGCGATCGTCTCCTCACCCAGGCCAAAGGTGGTGCCGCCGATGACCATCAAGAGCGAAAGGATGATGATGAGCAGGTACTCCCGCCCGCGCGTCACGCGCGAAAGCGCCGCCACGGCCGCGTTGAGTGCGCCCATGTAGTTGAGGACGCCGATGCAGCCACCCAGAAGGAACACGAAGAGGATGATGTCGATCGTGTCGTACACGCCCTGGATCGGCGCGAGCAGAAACTGCACCACGCCCTGCGGCGCCTGCGCCACGCGCTTGTACGTGCCCGGGATCGCGATGGGCTTTGAGATGGAGCCGTTGGTGAAGTTCTGCAGCTTGCCCGAGACGCCCAGCTTGTCGAGCGTGGCCTGCGTGGGCGGCATGAGGCGCGTGCTGTCATCCGGGTTGGTGATGACGAACTTGTCCTGCGTGGCGTCGTAGGTGAGCTTGGCGTACTTGCCCGCAGGGATGAGGTACGTGAGCGCAGCCGCAAACAGCATCACGATGAAGAGCACGGTTATTGCGGTTGGGAAGTGCAGCTTGTGGCGCTTCTTGGGCGTTGGTGCGTCCGCCGTCTGGGCGGCAAGGTCCTCGGACACGATTGCTTTCCTTTCTGATGGTTACTGTTCTGCGTAGACGCCCACGAGCTCGACCACGACCCGCGTCGCGGCGTCGATGCCCTCGACGGTCGCGTGCTCGTAGGGGCCGTGGTAGCCCTCGCCGCCGGTGCCCAGGTTGGGGCACGGCAGCCCGCGGAACGAGAGCTGGCAGCCGTCGGTGCCGCCGCGGATGGGCGTGACGCTGGGCACGACGCCCGCGCGCTCGCACGCGAGCTTGGCGTTGTCTATCGTGTACATGCAGCCCTCGATCACGCCGGCCATGTTCTGGTACTCGTCCTTGATCGTGAGGGTGACGGTCCCCTCGCCCCAGCGCTCGTTGAGGACCTTGGCGATGTGGCGCAGCGTCTGCTTGCGGCACTCGAACGACGCCGCGTCGAAGTCGCGCACGATGTAGGACATGCCACCCGCGCACTCGTCCCCGTGGATCTCGAGCAGGTGATAGAAGCCCTCGTAGCCCTCCGTGTAGCGCGGCGCCTCGAGCCCCGGGAGCATGTTGTTGATGTCGCAGCACAGCTGCATGGCGTTGACCATGATGCCCTTGGCGGAGCCTGGGTGCACGCTCACGCCCCCGACCTCGAAGTCCGCCTCGCACGCGTTGAAGTTCTGGTACTGGATCTCGCCCTCGGCGTCGCCGTCCAGCGTGTAGGCCACGTCCGCGTCGAAGCGCTCCACGTCGAAGTTGTCAACGCCGGTGCCGATTTCCTCGTCCGGCGTGAAGGCGATGCGCAGTGGCCCGTGCGGTGCGCCGCTCGCGATGATGCGCTCGAGCGCGGTCATGATCTCCGCGATGCCAGCCTTGTCGTCCACGCCCAGGATGGTCGTGCCGTCGGACGTGAGGAGCGTGCGGCCCTTGAGTTCCGCCAGGCGCGGGAAGTCGTGCACCGTGAGCGTACGCCCGCTCGTGCCCAGAGCAAGGTCACGACCGTCGTAGTTTTTATGAATCACAGGCGTGATTGTGCCGTCGCAGAATTGTGAGACGGTATCCATGTGTGCGATGAGCCCCAGCTTTGTGGCACCCTCGAGCCCCGGCGTCGCCGGCAGCTTTGCGTAGACAAAGCACTTCTCGTCCACCGCGACGTCCTCGACGCCCAGCTCGCTAAGCTCGTCCGCAAGCAGGTTCGCGAGCACGAATTCGTCCTTCGAGCTGGGACACTCCGAGTCGTTCTCCTCATTGCTGGGCGTCTTGACCTCGATGTAGCGCAGCAGCCTGTCAATGGCCTCCATCGCGAAAGCTCCCCTCTCACAAACTGGCGAGGGCCACGCCCAAGCGGACATGACCCTCGCGCCATTGCTCGTAACATTTTTGAAATATAAGACTTTGCATCTACGCGATGCAAGCAATCTCGTAAGAGGTAGCTTTGCGCGCGCGTTCGGTCGTTCGCGGGCGAGAAGAGCGCGGCCCCATGGCCGTCAGGCAGCCGCAAGCCGCGACACAAAAAGGCGCCCCGCAGCCGTCACGACACCCAAGGTGTCAGCTGGCTGCGGGGCGCCCCTGCGTCCTACGCGTATGTGACGTGGGTCGTTCTTCTCACCCGGCACTTCTCTACTTGAGGAAGTCCTCGATCGACCTGGCGACGCCCTCGCCGTCGAGGCCGTACTTCCTCAGCAGGCCGAGGGCGGGTCCGGACTCGCCGAAGACGTCCTGCACGCCGACCTTCCTGACGGGCACGGGGTGCTTGGCGCAGAGCGCGTCGCACACGGCGCTGCCGAGCCCGCCGATCACGGAGTGCTCCTCCACGGTCACCACGCGGCCGGTCTTGGCGGCGGAGCTCACGACGAGCCCCTCGTCGAGCGGCTTCACGGTGTGGACGTTCAGCACCTCGCAGCTCACGCCCTTCT
>Ga0214927_100019_pt1 | contig 206520 bp, 172 predicted proteins | sample Stichaenrichm16X_FD_168612 | JGI IMG/M metagenome (GOLD analysis project Ga0214927, IMG submission 168612) | Xylose enriched microbial communities from anaerobic bioreactor in Madison, Wisconsin, United States - 16X | ecosystem: Engineered > Bioreactor > Anaerobic > Unclassified | place: USA... | reverse complement strand
CGGAATGTGCGGGAATGGTTTACGGCCCGCAACCAGTTCGCCATAATGTTCGGCGAGCGTTTCGCCGCTTGAGTATCTGAAAACCCATGGCCCAGGTCAGATACACAGAATTTCAGACACTCCCTACTCTGCAGCCGGTATTTCCACACCGCCAAAACGGGTGAGATGATCCGTGCCAAACTGGGTATCCAGCACCATGAAACCGGATAATCTGAGCCGCGCCACCAGATGCACCAGCGCCACCTTGGATGCATCCGTCACCCGGCTGAACATGCTTTCTCCAAAAAATGCACCGCCAAGGGCCACGCCATACAGACCACCAACCAGTTCCCCATTCTGGCGACACTCCACACTGTGGGCGTATCCCATCTCATGCAGAGCACAGAACAGACGGTAGATCTCGCTATTGATCCATGTCTGCTCCCGCCCCGGCGCAGGGGCAGCGCAGCCTTTCATGACAGCGGGAAAATCCTGATCGACCGTAACGTCAAACCGGCCAGAGAGCACCGTGCGCCGTAATCTGCGGGGAAGGTGGAACGCCTGTAGCGGCAAAACACCTCGCGGGTCGGGATCATACCATTGCAGGTCTTCATCCTCGGCATCCGCTGCCATGGGAAACAAGCCCACGGCATAGGCCCCCAACATAAGTTCCGGCGTTAAACCCTGATCAGACATTCCTGAACGCTCTCCTTACGGCTTGCGGCGGGATGAGTTAGGCCGGAGCCCGAACACCCGGACAGAAGCAGACACCCCCGACAGATAGTCACTCAAATGTTTACAGGCATGCACAACTCAGCGCTTTGCATTCCGTTTTGAGCACCTCATGGTTTTCCGCCGGGTTCATGCTAGTCTGCCTGCACGGAAACTCAAATCTGTCTCATCAGCAAGGTCTGTCCATATGTCTGATACCAAACCTCGTATTCTTCGCTCCGTCCGTCTGCTGAACGCTGCTGAAAAACGTATCGAGACAGATTTCATTGCCCCACCGCCGCCCACTACACCGCTTGATACCGCCGCCATTCTCAAACTGGCGCATGAATTTCAACCCGTTGCCATTCTGGTCACTCATCATTCTCCGCTGAAAGGCGCTGATGTTGCAGCCCTGCCGGAAAGCGTAAAGCTGATCGCCACCGTAAGCGTAGGGCTGGACCATCTGGATGTTCCCGCCCTGCTGGCCCGTGGCATTGCCGTCTCCAACACGCCTGATGTGCTGACAGACTGCAACGCAGACCTTGCCATGATGTTGATTATCGCCGCCTGCCGCCGGGCTGCGGAATATTATACGCTCATGAAGAAAGGCTGGGGGCACACCCTCGGCATGGATGAAATGCTGGGCCACCGCGTAACAGGTAAAACGCTTGGCATTATTGGCATGGGCCGCATTGGGCAGGCCGTGGCCCGCCGCGCACGCGGGTTTGAGATGAACGTGCTCTACCACAACCGCCGCAGGCTGGACCCGGCACACGAGCAAGGGGCCACCTACTATGAAAGCCTTGAGGACATGCTGCCCAAATGCAACATCCTCAGCCTGCATCTGCCTGCTGCCCCGTCTGGCGGACCCATTATAACCGCCCGCACGCTTGCCCTCCTGCCGCGTGGCAGTGTGCTGGTGAACGCGGCCCGTGGTGCGCCGGTTGATGAAACCGCTCTGATTGATGCCCTCCGCTCTGGTCACCTGTTCAGTGCAGGGCTGGATGTTTATCAGAACGAACCCAACCCGGACCCGCGCATTCTGGCTCTGCCGAACGTGTTCATGACACCCCATGCGGGCAGCGCCACGGTTGAAACCCGCACAGCCATGTGCATGCTCGCGCTGGATAACGTGACGGCCCTTGTTGCGAGCAAGCCTCTCCCCACCCCTGTTACCGCCTGAGAACCGCCACCATGCCCCTTACCCTGCGTCTGGCCTGCCTGATTGGTATTGGCGTCTGTACCCTGCTGGCTTTTTTTGCCCCGCATTACCATTTGACTGCGGAAATTATAGGCGGCGGCATGTTGCTGACCGCCCTGATTGCCACCGTTATTCTGGATGAAACTCCACCTACGCCCAAGAAAGCCAAGCAGAAGTAAAGCTCCCGCCGGGAAGTCACGCAGCAGGAGCGAAAATCGCCTATCCCATCCACTCAGGCGGGGCCGCTGCAATCACGGTATTCCGCGCCTAAATGTTTAGCTCCGCGAAAACAATGCCTGTCATATCTCAGGGCTAAACATCAAAAGAAAAGGCCACCTGACTGAACGGGTGGCCTTTTCTTATCGAATGGAATTGGATTAGCGGCTCTCTGGTTAAGAACGTGTAGTGCGCTGGGAGCGCTGAGGCTTTCCGTTACCTCAGCCAAGCCTCCTCGCCCACGATCTGCCCACCAAACGCCCCTGCCGCTGCATCAAACACTTCGAGCCGCTTGGTGATAGACACAAAGGTCAGCGTTCCCCTCCTGCTGGATAAAAGCTTAGGGGACGAGATTTAGCGGACCCCGCCGTTATTCCGCTTTTGCGCGGGCGTAGACTGTTTCCCGCATGGCCAAAGCGGTATCCCGCACCACTGGCCCGTGCTCCCGTTCAAGCCGCCGAATAGTGAAGTGCGCGCGCGCCAAAGCCCGATAATGATTCAGGAATGCGGTGTTCAGAGAGGCCCCGCAAAGAGCACCTGCAACGGGCATAAGCTGAAGGGAAACTTTCTGCCCCAGCGCAAGCCCGTAATGAGAAGCCACTTCCGCAATCAGCATCACAACAGGCCGACCCCGCAACAGGGCGCGGGCGGAGAAATAGCCCAGCTCGCTCTCATCGCCCTGCCGCACATTGGGGAACGCCCGCAGCGCGAACACTTCCAGACACGCACGGCGCGCATCCGGGTCAGACAGATCTTCCCCTTCTTCACGCGCAATACGGCCAATTTCACGCATGATGGTCAAGGTGGTGAAACCGATATCCGGAGCCAGCCCGGCCAGCCCGGCAAAGCCGCCGACAGCACCGGAAACAGCAACCGCTGCCTGAAGGGCCGGTGTACGCCATGCCTTGGTTTCCACGGCGGCATCTTCTGTCGGGCGCAGGCCGAGGATGGCGACATCAAACGCCCGCGCAATGGAGGCCTCAGCCAGCCCGCGCAGCTTGTCTTCCATAGTGGGGGCCATGCCGAGCCCACGCAGTCCAAGCCGCGCGGCATGCCCAACCGCGCCACCCATCAGGTCCGCCAGCCTGACGAGCACGCCCTTGCCGGATTCAACCTGTGCCAGCGCCTGCTCAAGTTCGCCCAGATCCTGTCCGGTCAGCTTGAGGGAGACAATATCGCTGCCCGGCCTATCTACTGTGCTCATCTGTGACCTTTCCGCTTTGTGTCCACCCTGCCAGACATACCGCACAGGGCCTTGGCGCCATCAGGCACCTTTCCGTAACTCATCTTGAGAAGCATAATTATCATACCGGCCATGAAAAGCGACATGACAGCCCCCCAGCCGTGCTTGCATCACGCATCTGCTCTTCAAAATGCCTGACACGTGCATAAGTTGCCCGCGGCACGGTAAACACAGCGTTGTAACGCTTGCCTGAAAGACTTAGACAGCAGGCACCAGTTCCCGCCTGCGCAGAGGCTGCGCCATCAAGGAGTCGAGCAATGTCAGTCACGGTGCGTTCTTCCGCTTCCTCCCCCACCCGGAAGCCATTCAAGTGGGGAGCAGCCTTGCGTGTGGTTACTGTTCTGTCCGCTTTTGGCATTGCTGGCTGTGCGGAATCACCTGAACAGAAGGCCTATCAGCAGACTCTGCAAACCGCGCAGACTGACCCCAATTTCTGCTATTCCAACCGTTATGACGGCGTTCTGGCAGAAGCATGGCAGCGCGCGCACTCCACACAGGGCAATGGCCAGAAGGATAAAACCCCGGCAGAGGCAGCGCCGTTGCCCGCAGTTTCCGTAACAGGCGCTACCGCCATGCCGGAACTCAGCGTGCCGCCCTACAGCCAGCGCTCCTGCCGCCTGAGTGTGAAAGTAGGAGACGCTGCACCGGAAACGGGCTTCCTGACCTTCACCTATCTGGTACGCGATAACGTGACCAAGTCCGCGCTGGCAGAATGGCACCCGGATACGGAAATCACGGAAAAATATGATGCCCTGATGGAAAAGATCAAAGCCGGGGTAAACATGAATGATCCGGACCTGAAAGCCTGCATCACCCGCTACCCTGCCTTCAATGCGCCCTCTTCTGATCCGATGGTGCAGAAGGCGGCAGTTGATCTTCGCGCCCATCTGGTGCGCCGTTGCCTCGCAAACCGGGCCGCGCTGAAAAATCTGTATTCAGACCTGTATTTCATTCATCGCTGAGGGCGCGAGTCTGATTGTCATCCCCTCCCCACAGCGGGAGGGCCATTCATTGCAAAGGAGTCGTATTCATGACCCATTACCGTAGCCTCACCGCCGATTTTGCTGTTGCCCCCCAGATTTCCACCTCTGACATTCCTGCCATCAAGGATGCCGGTTTCAAGACCGTTATCTGCACCCGTCCTGATGGTGAAGAACCCGGCCAGCCATCTGCTGAAACCATTGGCGAAGCCGCACGCGCTGCGGGGCTGGCCTTCCTTTCCATTCCGGTTGCGGCTGGCCATGCGCCGTCTTCCGATGCCGTGATTGAAATGCAGGAAGCCCTGAACACCCTGCCCGGGCCTGTCTTCAGCTATTGTCGCTCTGGCAACCGTGCTGGCCAGTTGTGGACTCTCGCCACACAGGGCTGAGCCATTCTTCAGGCCGATAAAATCCGGCGTTAAAAAAGGCGGCCTCGCACGGGCCGCCTTTTTTATGGCTTAACGGATAATAGGCACAGCCTGTCAGGCTGGCTCCTGCCAGCCGCCCATCTGACACAATACCTGCCAGTGCGCCTCGGACACCGGACAGACAGAGAGCCGGGACTGCCTGACTAGGGCCAGTTCTTCCAGTTCAGGGCTCTGCTTGATCTCCGCCAGTGTAACGGGCCGAGGCATGGGGCCGATGGCCTTGACATCCACACAGACCCAGGCACCGCTTTCCGCCGTAGGGTCCGGATAGGCTTCACGCACAATCTCAACCACACCCACAATGGCCCGCTGCACGTTGGAGTGGTAGAAAAACGCGCGGTCTCCCACCTTCATGGCAGCAAGGTTTTTCTTGGCCTGATGGTTCCGAACCCCGGTCCAGGGTTCAACATCGTTTGCAACCTGCTCATCCCAGCTAAAGGCGTCAGGCTCGCTTTTCACCAACCAGAATGCCATGGCTATTCCGCCAGCGCGCCGTCACGGAACACTGTCCGCAGCGGGCGCACAATCACGCTCTCAAACAGATTGATTTTTGCATAAGGGTCTGCCGCCGCAAAACCTTCAGCTTCGGCACGGTCTTTCACATCAATCAGAATCAGGCTGCCGCAGGGTTTGCCATTGATATCCAGTTGAGGCCCGGCAAACTGGATAGACGCTTTATACTGCTCCAGAAATGCCAGATGGTGCTCCCGCGTGGCCATGCGCGTTTCAAGCGCGCCGGGGCGGTCTGTACAGATGATGGCAAACAGCATGTCTTCCTCCGTTGTGTTGTGTGGGCAGGACGCCCATGAACAACGGCCTCGTGTCAAGAGGCTTATAATGATATAGGAGAGAGCCCGAGCACACTTATCCGCGCCCCCCATACAGCCGGATGATGTTGCGGCTCATCTGGTTGTGACACACGAAACGGACTGACATTTGAGCGCCTCACCGACCCTTGTCGCGCGTACTGGTAGTTTCTTTCACCGGTATGCCAATCCCGGCCGGTTTCTGAAGCTGGGCGCACGCATCCAGCCCTGGCTGACATGGACCGCGCTGCTCTTCACCCTCGCAGGGCTTGGGTGGGGACTGTTCTATTCCCCGGCTGACTGGCAGCAGGGCGATTCCGTGCGCATCATGTATGTGCATGTGCCCGCCGCCATTCTGGCATCCAGCGGCTATGCGGCGCTGGCAGTGTGCGGCCTGCTCTCCCTTGTCTGGCGGCATCCGCTGGCAGACCTTGCTGCTGTGGAGATCGGGCCGGTAGGCGCGTGCATTACCGCACTCTGTCTGGCCACGGGCTCACTATGGGGAAAACCCATGTGGGGCACCTGGTGGGTGTGGGATGCCCGGCTGACCTCCGTGCTGGTGCTGTTTTTCCTGTATCTGGGCCATATTGCCCTGATCCGCGCATTTGATGATCCGCAGCGTGGCTACCGGGCCGCCGCCATTCTGGCTTTGGCTGGTGCGGTTGATCTGCCCATCATCAAGTTCAGTGTGCAGTGGTGGAACACTCTGCACCAGCCAGACAGCATCACGCTGACAGGTGCCCCCACCATGTCCAGCAGCATGCTGTGGCCGCTGGCTCTTTCCATGATCGGCATTTCTCTAGGGTTTGCTGCCATCGTGGTGGCGCGCCTGCGCGCGGCTGTCATGGAAAACCGTATCCGCAGCCTGCTCTCCAGCCCCCGCCGCCGTGGAGGCGCTGCATGACACACCTTCCTTATATTCTTGCCAGCTACGGGCTGTTTGCTGGCATGGCGCTTGTGCTGTCTGTTGGTGCGGCCCTGCGCCTCAAAAAAGCCCGTGCCCGGCTTGCCACGCTTGAACGCACTTCCTCCCGGCCTTCAGGAGCCCCCCTTACTCCATGACCCGCAAGACCCGCCGCCTCTGGCTTATCATTGCCTGCGTTGCCTGCCTTGGAGCCGCCGCGGCCCTGATGCTCCGGGCGTTTTCCTCCGATATCGTGTTTTTTGTCACGCCTTCTCAGGTTGCAACCAAACCGCCACCGGCTGACCGCACCGTGCGGCTGGGCGGCATGGTGGTGGCTGGCTCTGTCAAACGTGAAAAGCACGGTGAAACACCCGTGGCCCGTTTTGACGTGACCGATGGGCAGGCCGCCGTAACCGTGCGGTATGAAGGCATTTTGCCTGATCTGTTCCGGGAGGGGCAGAGTGTTGTGGCCGTGGGCACCATGCAGAAGGACGGCTTTGTGGCCAGTGAGGTTCTTGCCAAGCATGATGAGACCTACATGCCCAAGGAAGTAGCCGAAGCCCTCAAGAAGTCAGGCAAATGGGACCCCCGCTTCGGGCCGCCGCCCAGTGCCGCAAGCTGGAACAGCATGACCGTGCAGGACGCGAAAAAAGATCTTTCCCCCAAAGAACCCGCAGCGCCCTCCACCGACTAAGCCCTTCTTTTCATACCGTTACCCAGAACACCGGGAGTCACCCCCCTGATATGCTGAGCCCCGAACTCGGACATTATGCCCTGGCACTTGCCTGTATTTTTGCTGCTGCACAGGGCATCCTGCCTCTGATTGGCGCGCATCGGCGGGATAGGCGTGTGATGATGCTGGCACCGGGGCTTGCCCTTGGTCAGCTTTTTGCCCTTGTGGTGTCCTTCCTGTGTCTTGTGAACGCTGCTGTTACGGATGATTTTTCCGTACAGAACGTGGCGGCAAACAGCGCTGTCACCAAACCGCTTCTGTATAAAATCACCGGCGTATGGGGCAACCATGAAGGCTCAGTGCTCCTCTGGGCGCTTATTCTGGGCATCTGCGGTGCTGCGGTTGCGGCCTTCGGGCGGAACCTTCCCTCTGCCCTGCGGGCGCGCGTCATTGCCGTTCTGGGTGCAGTCGCTGCCGGGTTTGAACTGTTCTGCCTGACCACGTCAGACCCATTTGCCCGCGTGTGGCCTGCCCCCATGGATGGGCAGGGCATGAACCCCCTGTTGCAGGACCCCGGCCTCGCCTTCCACCCGCCCATTCTCTACACGGGTTACGTGGGGTTTGCGGTGCCTTTCGCGTTCGCCATCGCTGCGCTGATGGAAGGCCGGGTGGATGCCGCATGGGGCCGTTGGGTGCGCCCATGGGCCGTGGCGGCATGGTGTTTCCTGACATGCGGGATCGCCCTTGGCTCCTGGTGGTCCTATTACGTGCTTGGCTGGGGTGGCTACTGGTTCTGGGACCCAGTAGAAAACGCGTCCCTCATTCCCTGGCTGACCGGCACCGCGCTGATTCACTCCGCCATTGTGGTGGAAAAGCGTGAAGGGCTAAAAATCTGGACCGTTCTGCTGGCCATCGCCACGTTCTCATTCTCTCTGTCCGGCACCTTCCTTGTGCGCTCGGGCATTCTGAATTCCGTGCATGCCTTCGCTAACGATCCGGCCCGCGGCATCTTCATTCTGGGGCTTCTGGCGCTGGTCATCGGCGGCTCTCTGGCGCTGTTCGCCTATCGGGCACCATCGCTGACGGCCGGTGGCCTGTTCGCCCCGGTCTCGCGTGAAGGTGCACTGGTGCTGAACAACATTCTGCTGTGCTCCATCTGCGCAGTGGTTGTCACCGGCACCATGTATCCGCCCTTCATGTCCCTGCTGTTTGACCGCACCATTTCTGTTGGTAAACCGTTCTTTGATGCCACCACCATTCCGTTGGCGCTGCCCCTGTTCATCTTCATGGGCTTTGGCCCGATGCTGCCCTGGAAGCGCGCGCAGTTATGGCCGGTGCTTCAGCGGCTCTGGCTGGCCGCCATTGTCACCGCCATTGCGTTTCTGGTGGCTGCGTTTGGTGTGTCCGGCCTGCTGCCGGTGCTCTCCTGTGGTGTCGCGGTATGGATCATTGCCGCCAGCGTTACAGATATTACGGAGCGCGTGCGCCTGTTCCGTATGCCGCTGGCTGGCAGCCTGCAACGCGCCCGCATGCTGCCCCGTTCCATTTTTGGCACGGCCCTTGCTCATGCCGGTGTGGGCATTACCGTGCTGGGGCTGGCAGCCATGTCTCAGGCCCAGCATAAAATTGTGGAAGTGCCAGTGGGCACCACCGAGCATCTTGCGGGCTATGACTGGACCCTGACCAACGTAACGCAGGAGCCCGGCCCCAACTATTCCGCCCTTGTTGCCACCATTGAAATCCGCCACCACGGCAAACTTGTGACCGTGATGCATCCGTCAAAACGCAGCTTCAACAGCCAGAACCAGACCACCACGGAAGTATCCATCCACACCAATCTGCTGGCCGATCTGTATGGTGTGTTAGGTGATAAGCACGGCACGGATGCCGCCCCCACATACGTGTTGCGGCTGCATTACAATCCGCTGGCCCCATGGATGTGGCTGGGGGCATTGGTCATGGCCATTGGCGGTGCGCTTTCCCTGTCTGACCGCCGCATGCGCGTGGGCGCGCCCCGCCGTGCCAAACTTTCCGCAGAAACGGTAACAGCAGCATGAGCACCTCCCCTCAAAACGAGAACCTCACCCGCCGACGGCTGATGATGGGCCTGCCTCTGGCCGGGGCTGCCGTGCTGGGTGTGGGGTTCTGGAAAATGCTGGCAGGCATGCAGCATGGCTCCTTCAATCCGCATGACATCAATGCGCCGGTGCTCAACCGCCCGGTGCCAGACTTCACCCTGCCCGACCAGCCGCCCGACCAGGGCTTTAGCGCACAGGATCTGCGCAGCCTGACCAAGCCGGTTCTGGTGAACTTCTTTGCCTCCTGGTGCATCCCGTGTCTGGCTGAAATGCCCACACTGATGAGCCTGAAAGACGATGTCACCCTCTGGGGCATTGCTTACAAAGACCGGCCTGAAAACGCCGCCAACTTCCTGAAACATTCCGGTAACCCCTTCACCCGTCTGGGTAGCGATCATGAAGGCCGCGTGGGGATCGAGTGGGGCATTTCGGGTGTGCCTGAAACCTTCCTGATTGGCCCCGGCGGCATTATCCGCTGGCACACGGCCTCTCCACTGGATGTTGATACCATCCGCAACACACTCGCCCCTCTGCTTGAAAAGCTGAAAACAGCATGAACCGCCCGCGCCTGACCTCCCTGCGCCGCCTTGTCCCGGCGTTTCTGATCGGCCTGAGTGTGCTGCTGGCCCCGGCTCTGGTGATGGCGGTGGATGATCCATCCGAAATGCTGCCGGACCCCAAACAGGAATCCCGCGCGGAAGCCATTGGCTCCCAGTTGCGGTGCCTTGTCTGTCAGAATGAATCGATTGAAGACAGCAGTGCAGGACTGGCGCGGGACCTCCGCCGCGTGGTGCGTGAACATGTGGCCAAGGGCGAAACTAACAAGCAGATTATGGATTGGATGGTGGATCGCTACGGCAACTTCATCCGTCTCAGCCCGCCGCTTTCTGTCGGCACCCTGCTGTTGTGGAGCATGCCGGTTCTGGCCCTGCTGCTTGGCCTGACACTGGCATTCTTTGCCTATCGCCGCCGTGCCGCTGCCCCTGCGGCTCCGCCCCCGCTTTCAGACGAAGAAAAGGCCCGTCTGGCCAAGCTGACAAAGGACTGAGCACATGATCTGGCTCTCCATTGCCCTGTTAAGCCTGCTGGCTCTGGCCCCGGCGGCCATACCGCTGTGGCGGCGCACCCGGCAGGTGCGGGATGAACGCAGCGCGGCCCTCGCCCTGCACGAAGCCCAGCTTTCTGAAATTGACCGTGATCTTGCCATCGGCCTGATTGCCCCAGCCGAGCATGATATTGCCCGCCTGGAAATCCAGCGCCGCATTCTGGTGGCTGATACCGCACCGGCAGAGGCAGCGGACGCCATTTCTCCCACTTTGGTCTGGGTCGCGCTTGGGCTTATTCCCCTGGTGGCCGTAGGGCTTTATCTGACCAACGGTGTGCCATCCTTACCAGCCCAACCCCTTGGCCCGCGTCTGGTGGCACAGCATGAGCAGAACACCAAGAATGACACCATTCTGAACAAACTGAAGCAGACACTGGCACAGTTGCCAGCGGACGACCCCAATCTGCGGCAGGGTTACCTGCTTCTGGGGCAGGCTGAAGCCTCTCGCGAACATTATGCAGAAGCCGCAGCGGCGTGGCAGCATGCGCTTGATCTGAGCTTTGACCCTGAAATTGCCGCCCGTACCGGGGAAGCTCTAACCCGCGCAAACGGCCACGTAACGCCAGAGGCTCTCGCCCTATTCCGCAAAGCACTGGACGCCGCCCCCAAGGATGCCCCATGGCGTGGGGCCGCACAGGCCCGCATTGCCCAAGGCGAGCACGATCAGGATAACCCCTGAGCCGCCCCACACAGCGGAACAGCCCTAGCAGCAGACCAAAAAGCCGGGACCATTATGGTATCCCGGCTTTTTCTTTGCCTAACCCTCATCCCGCAAAAGCAGCCCAAGACGCTGTAGCCGAACACGGACGAGGAAGTCTCTATGCAGGGCATAGCAGCGTCAGAGCAGTTTTCTTTCCCACCGTTGCCAACGCGCGCTTTCTGCCAGCAGATTGAGTCGCCCCACCCCTCCGCCACGCACTTTGCCTCTTACGATCCTGCTTTAGAGATCTTCCTCAACGTCAGAAGGCATTGTGGATTGGCAAGAAATTTTGAGACTAAGAAGGCAAATGTGAAAGCTTGGCACGGTGGCCATCAGAACGAAAAACCCAAAGGATTCCGCCACGAAAAGCCCTCCCCAACATGGGAAACCGTTCAAACAGCCTTTTTTCCTGAAAACCGCACAGGCATTGGACGCGCCGGATCAAGCGCCTGTCAGCAGGCACAAAAAAAGCCGCACCTCTGTGCGGCCTTCCTTGAATGAAAACGGTGTTTGCGCCCTAACCCGTGCCAACCTCACGCAGATGCGCTCGGGCCCAGATATCTTCCCGCGCGCGGGCCTTCGGCGGTCGTGGCTGACAGGAAATGAAATACAGCCCCACAACAAACACAAGATTGGAGAGCGCATTGAACCACATGGCGATGCGAAAAGGTGGCGGTGTCGTGGATGCCTGATACAGCACATACAGGGTGAACGGAATGGAAACCAGCCGCACCCCCTGCAACATGTAACGGAAAGGATTAGGCCGCCCCGGCTTGACCAGCACGCGCATGCGGCTCAGCCCGATGAAGAACGTTACACACAGGCACCACACCAGCACATTGAAGGCCATGTTGGTGAAGTCCATCATGCCGCCAAGAACAAAAACCGCGATAATGGAAACAGCCGAAAACAGGAGGGAGCCCAACTGAAAGCTCATGCCCACTTCAAGAGCAGGAAGCCGCTCGGGCAGACGATCAGCCAGAGGCTGGCACACATCATCCAGCAGCCAGCTATCCACTCGGGTAATACGCTCGCCTAGGTTCATCTCATCATCATAACGGAATATGAAGACAAACGCACCTGCTGAATTCCCCCGTATGCCAAGGCACCCTGCTGATGCTCTCTTCACCGCCGCTTATGGCTGACTGACACGGCATACTGCACTGCCTCAACCTGCCACATAAAAGGGAATATCATCAGTAAGGATGATGACAGTGCGGCCCTCGTCTCGAGAGCCGCCTTCCAGCGGCAAAGCGACGCATCCCTCACTTTGCCGCTTAAGATCAATCGGCCCTTGGCTCAGGCCTGTGCGCAGAGCAATCAGGCTTCCTTGGGCGCAGGTGCCACGGCAGGCACTTCGCCAGCGGGCGTGGTTTTATCAACGGCTTCCGGCAGGTAGTGCGAGAGCGTGGTCAGCACGGTATCCGCAGGCAGACCGGTACGCGCCACCAGATCATGCACAACGGAGCTGCCAAGAATTTCACGGATTTCATCCGTGGTGGCAGGCAGATTTTCTCCATGCCCAACCCAGGAGCGCACTTTGTCTCCCAGTCCGGCCTGATCAGCCTGTGCCAGAATAGCCTGCAGGTTTTCCGGCTGGAGCAACTTCTGAAGCTGCTGCTGCAATGCGCCCTGCAAATCTACACCCAGTGCGCTTTCCACCTTACCAACCAGGTTAGAAAGGAAATCGGACATCTAGACTTTCTCCGCTCGTCTGTTTTGCTGCACCCGTAAGCCCAGTATTGCACACACGCACTACCAGCGCATTTCATCATGGACCAAATAGCTGACATATGCGAGAGCTATAAACGCGATAAATATGCCCTTCTGGACAGACCGTAGGAAGCCGGTTGGCTGATATGCATCTGACACTACAAGGAAATTTTCGGGAATCGCGCTACTTTCCTTATCAGACACGCACCTTCCAGCCGTAGCCAGTAAAGTATCCGCTTTGCCAAGCCTTCCGCTCTTCCTTCTTGATCGCATTGGCCCCCTGCGCCATTTCCGCCCCCTCCGGCGGCCCGGGCAGCAGAGCGCGGCGCGCCTGCAATGGCTGTTTGCGCCATCTCTTTCCGCCGTTGGTTTTGCCGTTCGCACCACAGCTGCCGCACTGATCGCGCTGGTAATCGCCCTGTGGATGGAGCTGGATGATCCGCAATGGGCGGCCATGACCGTCTGGATTGTGGCGCAGGGTTCACGCGGGGAAAGTCTTTCCAAGGCGCGTTGGCGTCTGGTTGGCACTGCCATTGGGGTGGTGATGTCCATCACCCTGATTTCCGCCTTCATTCAGCAGGCGTGGCTGTTCTTCCCTGCCTTGGCCATATGGGTGGGCGTCTGCTGCACCTTGGCCACCATTGTCCGCAATTTCCGATCCTACGCGCTGGTTCTGGCTGGTTATACCTGCGCCATTATCGCCATTGGGGCCATTCCCAACCCTGCCAACGTGTTCATGACGGCCATGTCCCGCGCCACGTATATTGTGCTGGGTATTGTCTGTGAAAGTGCCGTCGCGGGGTTGTTCGCCCACAATCTGGCCGCCACCGCGCGGAAAAACATCCGCGATAAGCTACGCACCGCGCTGGGGAACGTCTCGAACTCGGTTGCAAGCCTGTTGTCTGGCGATGATGAAGCGCTGGTGCAGTCCCGCGCCATGTTCGGCCCGCTGCTGTCCATCAATGACCAGATCGAATTTTCAGAAGTGGAAATGGGCCCCCACGGCCACGAGGGCGATCACGCCCGCGCAGCGCTGGCCGCTGTTTCCGTCCTGCTTTCACGCGGTCTTGGGATGGCAGTGCGCCTGCAATGGCTGGACACGGATCAGGCCGCTTTTCGCGAAACGGCGACCCGTGTCAGCACGTTTCTGAACGGTCTGGCGCCACGGCTTGAAACGGATGAAAGCACCCAGGCTCTGCTGCGTGATCTGCAATTATTACGGGCCGGGTGCCGTCAGCAGATTGTGGATGCCCTGACGGCTGAAATCAGCACGCCCTATGAGGACCGCACGGCTGAAAAAATTCAGGTTCTGCTGGATGGCCGTATTCTGCACAACGCACTGGATGAACTTCTGGGCGAACTGGAACAGGCCATTCGGGAATATGATGCCAGCCAGCATGTAATCCGCGGCGACCATTTCCATTTCCGGCTTCAGTCCCACGTTGATAAGCGTGAGGCCATCTATAATGGTATTCGCGCCACTGTGGCCATTACCGCGGCAGGGCTGGTGTGGGAAATTACCGCCTGGCCTGCTGGCCTGGGCTTCATCACGTTTGTCGCCATTGTCTGCGGCCTGTTCGCCACACGTGAAAACCCGGTTGTTGCCACAACCCAGTTCATGGTTGGCGGCCTGTGGGCGGCATTTGTCTCCTTCTTTCTGGTGTTCTGGATCCTGCCCACACAGGCGGATTATGAAATGCTGGTGGCAACCCTCGCCCTGCCCATGATCGCAGGCGGACTGGCAGCCCGAAATGCCGCTACGGCGCTGCATTCTGCCGCTTATACTCTTCTGCTTCCCAACTTTGTTCACCCTCTCAATCAGGGCCGCCAGAACGAGGTTGCGTGGTTCAACTCCACGGCAGCCGTGCTGCTGGGCGTTGCGTTTGCGGTTATCGTGTTCCGCGCCATTCTGCCCTTTAACAGCGCGGCGGAACGGTGGCGTATGCGCCGCACGCTGCTTAGAGATCTTCGCACACTGGCCTCCGCCGAGCCCATGCCGCAGACACGGGACTGGATTGGTCGCAATATTGACCGTTTCGCACGCTTGATCCGTCATGCTGGCCCCACACCCAGCCCGACCATTGAAGGCTGCCTGCAAGGCACCCTTGCCGCCATGACCATAGGGCTGAACATCATCCGGCTGCGCGTTCTGCTTGAACGCAACCAGATTCCGCCCTCAGCCCGCAGACCCATTGAAGTCGTGATGCAACGCATGAGCCGCTTTACGGGCAAATATGGCCGTACCTCACGCTCGGCACGCATTGCCACCCAGACATTGCGACGCATTGAAGCGGTGGAACCCAACATCACAACCCGCATCGAACTGACACGCGCCATTGCCTACTTGATTGTGGTCTCCCACGAACTGGAAGCCAACGCCGTCTTCCTGGACGCCACCAAGCCATACCGCGCCGTATAAGGGTAACCCCATAACGTCTGGTACCCGTATTTGAGAGACATTCCTGCTTATGGCGGCGTTAAGCCGTATGGCCCGGCCCAACGCCTGAGCATCCAACTTTGAAATTCGCCTTTTCAGGCTTTGAAGTTGTTTGAACAGTCTCTCAACTCACTTTAGCGGGTCTTTTTGTGGCTTATTGCTTGGCAGCTTTTGGAGCCAGAAGGCTTCGCGCCGCACATTCATCTCTACCTATTAAATCACAAAACTCTCTCGCCATCGCTCAACTACTGAGGCTTCAAGCTGCCTTATAGTAACCCCTCATTCATCCATCGGCGGAAAGTCCTTTTTCAAACGATCTTCCAGCAGGCCGATCATCCAAAGATGGCATTGCACCCTGAGCGTTTTCGGGCTGCATCAATCCATACCAATCCATCCTCTAAGGGAAGGTCGACCCTAGGGGAAAGGAGCCTGCACCACGCATCTTGCAGCTCCGGATTCAGAAAATCTCCCGTTTTTGAAAAACTATTTTAATATGCGCCCAGCCCTCACTTTTCTGTTATAACAACAAAAGGGAGGACTGATTGGTTCGTGCACGCATTTTCTTTCTCTGAGCACCTGCCCCTGCGTTTGCGGACATGGATCATCAGAGCAACCGAGGGCTTGAAAGGCCTGCCAGAAACAGCGCCATTGGCATGGCTTGTTGCGCCTTCTCCCAGCAATCTGGGGTTTGCCATCAGAACAACATGCGCGGCGCTACTGGCGCTGACCATTGCCCTGTGGATGGAAATGGACAGCCCCCAATGGGCGCCCATGACAGCCTGGATCGTGGCGCAGAACTCCCGTGGGCAAAGTCTTTCAAAAGCAAAGTGGCGTCTTACCGGCACATGCATTGGGGCTGTTGCGGGTGTGGCTTTTTTGGCCGCCTTTCCGCAAAGTCCGTGGCTGCTGTTTCCCTCTCTGGCACTTGGGGCCGGGCTGTGCTGCGCTTACGCCACGTTTTTACGCAACTTCCGGTCTTACGCTCTGGTTCTGATAGCCTTTACCTGCACCATTATTGTGCTGAGTGCTGCCAACCAGCCAGACAACGTGTTCATGATCGCCCTTTCCCGCACCACCTACATCACGCTGGGTATTCTGTGTGAGAGCGCGCTTGCCATGCTGTTCGCCCCCCGGCTTGATCGTGTTGCAAAACAGGAAATATGCTCGCGGCTTCAGGATGCATTAAGCGGTGCCTGCCGCAGCATGACCGACCTTCTGCTTGGCCAGCAGGACGGGCTCTTCCGCTCACAAGCCCTGATGGGAAGCATTCCCTCGCTAGCTGATCAGATTGAGTTCAGCGATATTGAAATGGGCCCACACTCCCATGCCGGGGATCATGCGCGTGCCGCGTTGGGTGCCATTTCCACTTTCCTCTCGCGCGGGCTCACCTTGCATATTCACATGCAGGCAGCAGCCCCGCTGCCTGAGTCCTTTCAAAGCATCCTTCGCAAACTGTCACTGCTGCTCAGTCAGGTTCCCAACGAGATCAAGAGTGACAACCCGGTTGCCGCCGCCATCGCCATCCGGCGGGAGTTCACCCGTTACCGCACAGACTGCCTGCAACGCTCCGTAGATGATCTGATCGCGTTTGAGCAGCTAAGGCTTCAGTCAGAGCAGCCAACGCAGGCCATGCGCGACCTGCTTGAAAGCCGCATTCTGGAAGCCGCATTGGCTAAACTGCTTCTGGAACTGGATATTGCGCTTGCTCATTTCATTGCAACGCAAAACCCCATCCCCAAAGATCATTTCCGGTTTGATCGCCATCCTGAAAAAGATTTCACACTTGCCTTAAACAACGGCCTGCGCTCGGCAGCAGCCATCTGCATGGGCGGCCTCCTATGGGAAGTCACGGCCTGGCCGGAGGGATCGACTGTCGCCATGTTTGTGGCCGTTACCAGCACCCGTTTTTCTTCTTTTGAAAATCCGGTTCAGGCGTCGGGTGGTTTTCTGAGGGGGGCTATATGGGCTGCTATTGTCTCCTTCTTTCTGGTCTTTCTGGTTTTGCCGGAACAGGCGAGCAATGAAACCTTACTAGCCTCCCTGTTTTTCCCCATGCTGGTTGGTGGTTTGGCGCTTCGTGCACCAAATGCCACAGGCACAGCCGCGGCCTATAACAACTTTCTGCCTTTTATGGTCGGCCCCGCAAACCACACACGCATGGATGAGATGATGTGGTTCAACACAACACCCGCCGTCGTGTTTGGCATTGGACTGGGTGTCTGGGCGTTCAGGCTGGTTCTTCCTTTTGATGCCGCGGCCGAACGGTGGCGTATTCGCCGCAAGCTGGTCAGAGACCTTCGTGCTCTTGCCGCATCTGACACCGCTTTTTCCACATCTGACTGGATAGCCCGCTCTGGGGGAAGACTGGCCCAGATCATCCGCCATGCAGGTTCAAAACCAGATGCCGTAACGGAAGCCTATCTGGCGGGGGCAATGGGCCTGATGTCCGTGGGGTTACTGATCCTGCGGCTGCATCATGTTCTGGCTTACAGGGATCTGCCACCAGAACTAGCCCAAACATTGCGCACTGTTCTGCACGCCATTGCGCATCTGCGTGGGTATTCGCTAACGCCTGCGCAAACAGCATCAGATGCTTTGGCAAAACTTCTGGCGGCCACACTGAAAGAGAAAAATCTTTCCACTCACCTTGAACTCACCCGCGCTGTCAGCAGTCTGGAAGTCATGCGTAAGGAGCTGGCTCAAAATGCTGTTTTTCTGGATACTACAAGGCGCTTTCATGTGCCTTCCGGCAAGAAGGCACCTTAGGCATCAGGCATTATGAAGATCAACTCGAGAACATGATCTGTGAGAAGCCCTATTTAGGAGCAGCGACAGTCACGTGCAGGCGCACAATCTTCGTTTTTCCATTAAAGATAACGTCCACTCGCCCCGGTTTTTGGGCAATGATTTCTGCAACACGGGGAGACGTAATATTGATTAAGACAACTCCCGGCAAAGCGGACGCAGACTTCACGTTCTCTGGCAATTCAACGATCTGAGAGCCTCCGGGAACAAGCGTAAGCGTGCTATCCTCGACTGTCATATCGCCCACTTTTGAAACCGTCGGTTTTGAGATATCAGCGAGCGCTATAGACGGAAGCATTGCCCCCACAAAAACGATCATGCCGAGGTGCCGGATTGAAGGCGCAAATCGATAGATCAAATCACTTCATCCCTTTTACTAAAATAACGTAATAAATAGATAAATTTCGAAGAGAGACGATGTCAAACAGAAAAAAAATACTGCCCTTCATATAAAGTGTGAGACCGACAAACATCTTCAAACTAAAAACGTGTATTCCTTGCGGCAACGAATGCCACAAAGAGGGTAATAACACTCATTACGAGCGTTGCAGACACAACCCGTTGCCGCGCTTGTGTTGTTAACCCCGTCTTTAAGTCTTTCAAGCGTAGCAGTTCGTCATGCCGGCGACAGCGGAGTGGTAACGATCAAAAAACCGCTTCCACAAAAACAGGGCCAACGTTCAGCGTGTATAGCCAGCGATGACACTGTTCCAAGACCATCCTGCCGCAGTGACGCAAAGCCGCAGATCAGTGTTCTTCAATATCGTGAAAACGGGTGTAATCCACGGCAATTCTTCCATCAGGCCGGGATGCCACAATATCCACAAACCGATGATTATGGCGCACCCGATCAAAACGGTAAGCGGTCCGGGCAAAAACAGTCTGCCCCAACGCTTCATCTGTCCCGGTGACTGTCACCATGATTTCGGCTTCTTCATGCTCAAGCTCTGCAACTGTTTTGCCATGCAAGGGGCTATCCGGCCCAATGACATGCGCCATCACAAAGGCAAAACGTAAAACGGGCACATGGGACTGCACCAGCAGAAGCTGATCAAACCGGCGCACCAGATGGCCATTTTCACTCACAACAAGGCGCGAGAGCGCAACCTCGACATCAACAGATAAAATCACGCTGATCCGCAGGTTGGCAATCCGGATGCACAGGGCCGGAACGCCGTTCTCGTTACTGATAACCGCCGTGTTGCTGAACATGATCCGTGCGCGCGGCCGGGCAAAACGGGCAAACACAACCCCCGTTGCCAGCGCGTTGATCATCATACCCACCAGCACTTCAAACGAAACAACTGTATTGGCATACAGACCAACCGGGGCCATGCCCCCATACCCCACGGTGGACAACGTCTGCACGCTAAAGAAAAACAGAGAAAGCAGGGTATGCTGTCCGTCCCCTGTTACCTGATCTGGCGCAAACCAGTACAGAACGGCAAAAAACAGATTGATCAGGAAATAGGAAATAACGGCCGTATAAGCAAAAGCAGGCCAGCTTGCGGTAAGCGCGTGATGGTACAGGTCTGTCCAGACACTATCGCGCAGCCCCACCCTCACCACATCGCGGTGACTTTTTTCTTCAACCAAAGCATGAGCACGGAAGCGGCGTACTGCCTCGTTGGTTGTGAAATGAATTTTCTTCTCACCATTCCGTGCACCTGCCCCGGTGGGGGGAAGTTCATCCAGTTTGGTGTAGCGATCTCGCTGCTTTGCCTCGCGTTTTTCTTTCAACCGCTGCCATAAGCTTTTCATGTCCGCTCTTCCTGTGCCAGAGCCGCCATGTTCTCGCCATGGCTACGCGCTCGCACGGTGATACACCCGCAGCTTTTGCGGCGCTCCGGCCATTTACGCATGGAACCGTTGCGAAAACCCGCGTAACAAGGGCGAGATCACACCTTGCCATTCTTGATATCTCAGGAGCCTGTATGCCTGCCTCTTCCCGTCATGCCGCGTTGCGCGGGTGCGTTGTCACGTTTCGCGCCAACCCTTTCCTGACAGCGCCGGAAGACGCGCTTCATGTGGAAGAAGACGGCCTGATCCTGATCACGGATGGCAAGATCACGCATTCTGGGCCTTATACGCAGACACGCGCTTTCCTGCCGGAAGGCGTTTCCGTTACGCATTACCCCAACAAATTGATCAGCGCCGGGTTTATTGACAGCCACGTTCATTATCCCCAACTGCCCGTTATCGCATCCTGGGGGGAAGAACTGCTGGCCTGGCTGCAACAGTATGTTTTCCCGGCAGAGGCCAAGTTTTCAGACAAGGATGTGGCACAGGCTGTTGCCAAATCCTTCCTGACAGAACTGCTGCGCAACGGCACAACCACCGCCGCTGTGTATTGCACGGTGCATCCAGAATCCGTTGACGCATTCTTTGAAGAATCTGCGCGGATTGGCACGCGTATGATTGCAGGCAAAGTGCTGATGGACCGCAATGCGCCCGATACCCTGCGTGATACAGCCCGCACCGGGTATGAGCAGTCCCGTAGCCTGATTGAGCGCTGGCATGGCAAAGGGCGGCAGCTTTACGCCGTAACACCCCGTTTTGCCATTACCAGCACACCTGAACAGCTTGAACTGGCCGGAGACCTCTACCGCAGTCAGGATGATCTGTTCATGCAGACCCATCTTTCCGAAAACAGGGAAGAGATCGCCACCGTTGCGCGCCTCTTCCCCAACAGCGCCTCCTATCTGGATGTTTATGACAAAGCCGGACTGGTTGGCCCGCGCGCCATCTTTGGCCACGGCATTCATCTGCATGAGCATGATTTCCAGCACTGCCATGATACAGGATGCGCGCTGGCCCATTGCCCGACATCCAACTTTTTTCTGGGGAGTGGCCTGTTCCGACTGTTCGACGCAAAAGCCACCAACCGCCCTGTGCATGTCGGGTTGGGAACAGACGTAGGCGCAGGCACCAGCCTCTCCCTTCTGGCCACCATGGGTGAAGCCTATAAGGTCTCTCTCATGGCCTCGCCTCAACGGCTCCACGCCATTCAGGCCTTCTGGCTGGCCACCAGAGGAGGAGCAGAAGCCCTGCATCTGGAAGACCGGATTGGCACCATCGCCCCCGGTATGGAGGCTGACCTCTGTGTGCTTGACCCACAGGCCACACCGCTGCTGGCTCTCCGCACGCGTGAAAGCAAGACTGTCGCGGATATGCTGTTTGTCTTGATGACACTGGGAGACGACCGCTGTGTGGATGCCACATGGGTGAATGGCCAGTGCGTGCATCAACGTCCTTCATCAGAGGCATAAGGGTTCTGCTGAAGGACAAGGCTTTCAGCGCCCCGCAGAAAGAAAGGTATGAAACAGTGAATGATTTCAAGCCTGTTTCAAAAAAGAGCCTTCCTGCATGGAAAGTGCTGATAGCCGTCCTGTCCCTGTCGTTCCCGGCCAGGCGCTGCCGGAAGCTTCACAGTAATCTGGCACGCTCCTGCCTGTGAGCAAGGCTTCTTAACGCATCAACAGAGTGCTGCTTTGAAAGCGCAGGCCATTTCCAGCCTGAACACATCTATCAAAAGGCACATCTGGGCAATCTGATGCGCCTTTTGAAACACCTCTCCAACATTTTGCTGGCGCGCACAGCATGAGTTGCTGAGTCGAATATTTTTTCCAGCAATTCCGAACAGGCACATTTGCCACGGGATGGCGCGTTTTCCCGCGCCCCTCCGAAGCTGAAGGCAGAGCGTCTTTTCTTACTTGGTGTCAGTCTCAAACGGATGCAGGGAGATACCGCCAGCCAGACGCGCCCATTGTTCGGCGTCAGTTTCTGCCGTGCGGGTGCCACCTTTGGCCAGAGCACCATGCGCCACCGTGGCGGCATCCACTTTTCCTGCCGCGTTTGCCTGAATGGCCGCACTCTGTGCTGCACGAGCCCAGAGCGTCGCCGCTTTCTGATGATCTCCGGCACGGTCTGTTGCCGTGGCAGCCAGTGCCAACGCGCGCGACATATCCCGATAAGAGGCATCGTCCCGCCGCAAGTCAGCAGCATTCTGTGCAAGCTGTGCTGCCTGTGTGGGGTCAGACGCCAGAAGAACCCGCGCCGCAATCTCGGCCTTGTCCGCCTGCATGGAGCGTGAAAGCGGTGGCTTCATGCCTTGCAGATACGCGTTCGCCTTCTGAAGGGCCGCACTATCTCCCCCCTCCGAAGCCGAGAGGCCAGCCACAAAAGCCGCCCGACTGGCGAGCGCTGCCTCTGACGCGCCCATGGCCTGCTCCGCCAGCGCAACAGATTGTGGATACTGCTTCAGCCGATAATCAGCCGCAGCCTCCACCAGATCAAACGCGGCGTGCATCCCCTCACCGCGAACACGCGCAGCCTGCCGCGCGGCCTGGACCGTGCGCACCGCATCCGCTGGCTGGTCAGCCGCAAGCTGGGCAACTGCCAGATTGTAGCCTGCCTCGGCTGCGGCCTTCCCATCATCGCGCATCAGGGCCAGATCAGCCGCTTTCCGATACTGGGTAATGGCAACGCTATAGCGGCCCAGATCAAAGGAATCCTGCCCCGCCGTCATGGCCTGATCCCACTGGGCATCGTCTCGAGCAGAGGGCGCTTCCTTGGTGCCGCCGCAACCCGAAAGAAGCAGCGGGCCAAGCAGCATCACAGCATGCAGGCGCTTCATGGCCGCACCTGCCGCGGTGCGAGGCGCGTCTTTTTCTGAACCTTCGAGCCACCCAGCAGCCACATGCCGCGTAACTGGTCAGTCAGCTTTTCAAGCCCATACAGAGTGGTTTGCGCCTGCGCCAGCAGAGCGGGCAGATCTGCCGTGCTGGCCTCCACATTGCCCGCAATGGCCGGCAGATGCGGCGTAGCACCTTTCAGATCCTGCGATGCCGAGCGCAGATTACCCATAGTGGCATCCGTCTTGTTCATCACACCCGAAATCTGTTTTTCAATGGGTTTCAGCCGGTCAATAACCGTATTGAGCGAAACCGCAGCCGCCTGCGCCTGACGGATCAGTTCATCATTGGTCATCAACTGCCCGACGGTGCCTTTGCCCGCATGCATGTCTGTAATGGTGGCATCAAGCTGCGCCATCATGTGGCGGGCGCTGGCAATGGCAGGCATGATCTGGGCCTGAATATCGTTCAGGGTGGCGGTAATCATATCTGCCGGGTTGGGGGCTGGGGTGGCGCTGATCACAGCGTAACTCCAGTCCATAGGGTCCCCATGCCCTTTGTTCAGTTCCAGATAGGCGGCCCCTGTCACAATAAACTGCTTGCGGATCACCGCCGTGCTATCCCGCCGAATGAACGGTTTGGCCTGAGGGTCCAGATCAACAATGGCATACATGTCGCCCGAAGGGTTCAGCTTGACGGAACGGATCGTGCCCGCATGCGCGCCCAGAAGCTGCACATCGCCCCCCACTGTCAGGCCCCCTACCCCGCCTGCTGGCAATGTCACCCGCAAGGTGGCGGGCGGCGTCAGCCAGTCTCGCAACACGCCTGCCTCCACCACGGCACCGGCAAACAGCACCACGCTGAGAAGCACAAGGAAGCCCACCCACTCATCCGCATAGCGGAGAGAGATCAGCGGTTTTACTTTCTGTCGTAAGCGGATCTGGAACATTACCCCGTCCGTACTGCTACAAGCCCGTCATCGGCAAGACGCCACATACTGGTTACACCCTGCCGGTAGCCCTGCCATATGGCATTATTGCGTACCAGCCAGATCACACCTGCCCCCTTATCCCGCGCATCTGTCAAAGCGCTGAGAAACGCATTTTCCAGTTCCACGGGACTTGCTTCCAGCGGGTCTTCCAGAAGCAGTAAACGGGGGCGTCCCATAAAAGCCCTAACGCATTCCGCCCGCACCAGATCAGCCGGAGACAGCAGGGCTGGCCGGAGCACCGGCAGGCCCGGCAGGCCAAACTGTTCGCTCAGGCGGGTTGCCTCGGCCACCACATCATCCATCGGGCGGTTGGTATGATGCAACTGCTGCAACGTGATGGCCAGATGTGTGCCCAGAAACGTGGGCCAGCTTGGCCTGCGCGTAATGCGGCCAATACGCCCACGCAGGGCATTGACCTCCCTGTCATGCAGTTCTGCCCAATCCAGCCCCATGAATTTCACGCTGCCATCATCAAGCGGCACAAGCCCGGAACACATATCTGCAAACTGGATTGCGTTTTCCGGGTCTCGTGCTTCAACCACCACGCATTCCCCCGGCATCAGCCGCATGCTGAACGGCACGGGCGGAAGGCCGCTTTCATCAAAGGAAGGAACGGCCTTGTTCAGTTCCAGCAGGGGGCCAACGGTGCGTGTCTCCATCTTTACAGATCCAGACTGAACAGAACGCTGACAGCCATCACAATCAGCATCCCGCGGGAGAAGCCACGCGGCAGAAGCGTGCGCAGATTGTCCTCATTGGTAGCGGTCAAGCCTGTCAGACAGCCCCCCAGCCCCACCACAAACCCGACCGTGATGAATTTAAGCGGAATGACCAGATAATCTGTGGAGGACATGGCCACCACCACATCATAAAAGAACGTCCAGACCGGATTGGTGATCACCCCGGAAATACGGCTGATGATGTAACCGGTCAGCAGCGCTGCGAACGAGAACAGAATGCCCAGCGTAAAGCCGCCGACCGTAAACGCCAGCGTGCGCGGCATGACCAGCAGCAGGAACGGGTCCAGCCCCTGCGCCTGCATGGAGCGTATCTGGCCGCCGGTTGTCAGCAGCCCCAACTCTGTCACGGACAACATGCCGTTGCGGCCCAGCAGAAGAATACCCACCAGAATGGGGGCAATTTCCCGAATGACCACGTTGACAAGAATAGAACCTGTCATTTTGGCAAGGCCCGCAAGCCCCAGCCAATATATGGTTTGGGAAACAGCCGCCACGCCCGTAAGTGTGCCCGCAAACAGGGTGGCAATCAGACCGCCGCCGATTACGCTGTTCAGCGTTACACCAAACTCGTAGCAGACGGTTCTGCGCCATGAGTGGGAGCGGAAGCTTTCATAAATAACACCCCATGATGCCCCGAGCATGATGAGGAAAAAGCGTGCCTGATGCCGGGTGATATGCCCGAGCCACGCCAGTTTTTCTCTGATCCATTCGTGCAGCACAAAAGGTCTGCGCTGACGGTGCGGGGTAGCATCCCCTTCCAGAATGGGGTCGCGGTCTCCTCCGCCTTCGCGTGGGGCAATGTTATCCTCACTCATCGGCGGGCAGCCAGAACATAGGCCTGACCCAGACCAAGATGAGGCGCAAAGAATGTTCCGCGGCTTCGGAACAGGTAACGGTCACGCAGGGCCGCATAGACACGCTCGGTTACCTGAATAGTGCCCGCATCCGATGCACCCTGCGCCATGAGTTCGGCCAGAGAAACAGTCTGCCCCCACAGGTTGAACACCTGCGGGTCTGCGCCAACCGGCCCCCCAAAGGCGGCCCCGTAGTCCAGCCCCATAGTGAACACGGGCTCCAGATCTGCTGCGGCAAGGGCTGCCATCAGCGTTTCGCGCATGGTCAGCGCGGCATCAGCCATCCGGATAATGGCCGTAGCGTCTTCCTCGGTTGAGCAGCCCGCCATGCAGATCAGGCGGTGCCCGGCCACTTCCACCGCAAACAGTTTTCTGTCCTGCGCTATGCGCTGCACATCGGAAGCAAGCTGATTGATGAGTGCCAGCAGAGCCTGCGTTTCTGATTCTCCGTCCACCACGGGATCAGAGAACGTGATGACCAGAACTGCCACGGCAGGGTAGATGCCGGATGTTGTAACCGCAGCCACTTCCGGCGCACGCATCAGCATGTTGTCAAACTGCGTTGTCGGCAGAGAGGATGCCTGTTGCACGGCCTGAGTGCTATGGTCCTCTCCGGCCGCGCTCGGGTGATCAATTTCCGGCGTATTCTGCGCGGCCGCAGCCAACCGCATGCCAGCAATAGCCGCAATGAGATCGACAAAATACACCAGATGCGGGGCCATGTTCGCATCTTCCAGCACCACGGCACCCGCTACGCCCCCGGCTTCATGAATGGGGTAGACGGAGAGCATGCGGGTTCCGGCCTCACGCATGACCAGCCGTTCAAATTGCGTGGTGCGTTCGTCAACCGCTGCATCTGCAACCGTAAAGGGCTCGCCTTCTTCCACCGCCTTGAAAAACGCATCCAGTTCAGACCGCGACATTTCAAACCCGCCAGAATGGGCATCCTGCTTTTCATCATACGAATCATTGCAGACCATGGCGGACCCATCATGCAGGAAGCGCCAGATACTCGCGCGACGGGCGTGGGTAACGTAGGCCAACTGCTCTGTCAGCACGAGGGAATCATTGGTCGGGTCAAACAGACGCGGCGTGGACGCCACCTGCTGCACGGCACCTGTTTCGTGCGTCACCTGAGCTTTCTGGCGAGCAAGAAGACGTGCGTTCCGTTCAGAGCGCCTGACCTGACGGATCAGCAACCCGGCCAAGATCAGGGAGAACGTAATAATCACGCCCGCAAACTGGAGACTTTGCTGGCTGCTCTGTTTGGCAAAGCTCGCAAAATCACTCTCCGGCGCGGACAGCAACAATATCCAGCCTTCAGAAGAGCCCGGCAGAGGCGAGGCAATGGTCACATAGCGTTTCTTGTTCAGGGTGAAGGTCCGGGGGCCAAATCCACGCACCCGGTAATGATCATACCCACGGGCAAACACGGGGTGCGTTTTGGGGTCCAGCACCATCTTGTTGGGGTCCCACCCGGCTGCTTCGGCAAGCTGCATCAGGTTTCGCCCGGCCATGACACGGCCCTTGCTATCAAGCACAATGGCGTTGCCGCTTTTGCCCACCTTGATGTTGTCAAGAAACGCGCTGAGTTCGTTCAACGAGATATTGGTCGCAAAAACCAATGTGTGCCCATCCTGCCCCTTGAACCGCAGGGAACTGGTCATGACAAACTGCTTATCTGTGGGGAACAGATAAGGCTGCGTCCATTTTATCTGGTTGGTGCCATTTGTGTTCTGATACCAGGCCCGTTTGCGCGGATCATAATCCTTGGCATCATCATCAGCTTCACCCGTCTTGGTGCCATCAATGGTGTAATAGTCATGATGGAAAACCTGATGCCCATCCTTCACCTGCAAGGTGGTGCGTTCCTGCTCCTTCCCGTCCTTGCCGTGGCGGGTAATCAGGGTGAAGCGCCCGCTATCATCTGCCAGGTAAAAGGACTGAAGCTGCGGCACGCTGCGCAACATGGCCCCACCATAGGAATAGAACACCTTATCCTGCACAGCGGGCGGCACGTGTTCGATCATGCCGCTGGCAATCACATTCCCAGCCGAGGCTGGCATGATGTAATCGGATACTTCCTGCGCAATATAATGCTGCACTGCTCCCAGCAGATCATGCGTGAGAGATTCCACGCCCGCCCGCGTGGTACGATAGGAATGCAGACCGATTACGATAACGGCCACAATACCCAGAACAAGCGCCAGCAAAGGCAGGACCAGATGCAGCAGCACACGCCGCACGGACACATCGTGCTGGAGAGTTGGATCGACTATCTCATCAGAAGACACGTGATATTTTCCACTGACTTAACTGGCCACTGATCCCCTTTTCCCGCAGGGTGTTGACCCAATTCCTGCCTGAAAATCAGACAGATGCCGGAGCAGGCGTAAGAATTACAGGGTGCCCAGAAGTCACTGGCTTGTCCACCCTAAAGCGGGTGGCCCTCCCATTCCACGCATTGCTTACCTGCGTGCGCCGTTATTGCGCAGGCGGCCTTTCCATTGAGAGGCCTGCTGCGTGAGGGGCTTCACCCCATCCTCAGTTTTTCATGGAAAAAACAGGAAAGCAGAACAAAACGGCGTTTGTCCGCCCGCCTGTCCACTCAGTACCTGCCCGTTTTTCCGGCAGGCACTGAGGGAGAAATCGTCAGGTCCGTTACATCTATCTCTGGCCGATAACGCCAGAGATCACTTTTTGTCGGGTTCCGCATCCAGCCGGACAGAGACATCCAGCGCCTGCCCGAGGCGATTCAGCCCCCGACCCACGCTTTCCCCCCGCACAGCGACACATGCAGCGCCAAGGCTCAGCATCAGATCCTTGCGGTCCCATGTCAGAGCAGTTCCTTCAAGCAGCGCTGCCGTCCCGCCGGAAACAGAGTAAGCCAGCCGTAGCGCCAGCCCCAGAACCACGGCTTTCTTCCACTGTTTTTCATCCAGCAATGTGCGGGAGGTGGAGAGAAATTCCGCATCCAGATCAGCCGCATACCGAACAGCCAGCGCCAGGGAAAGCCAGGCGCGGGCTTCATGGTCAAACCCCACCCCTTGCAGGCGAAGAATACGCCAATACGTCTGCTCGGCCCGATATTCCGGGTGATCATGGCTTCCTACATCAGAAAGCCAGCAGGCAATCCGGCGCAAATGGGTCTGGCGTTGTGTCTCGTCAACAAAAAGGGCGTTGGTCCACCGCATCAACACATCAGGCAGTTTGATGCTGCGGCCCAACCGGGCACACATATCCTGTGCCACTACGGTCATGGGGTCCTGCGTCAGGCAATCTGGGGCTACATTCAGCATGTACCACCCTTCACGCAGGCCATCCACGCAGAACACAACCCGGTCAGGCTGAACCTTGCGCAAAAGCCGACGCAGAACGGTTGCCGCAAAGGGAATATCATCCAGCCGCTTTTTGGGTGCCCCCGGCAGGCGTTCCAGACTACGGCGTGGCGCATGCAGCAGCCAACCCGTCATTTCCCGCGCTTCTTCCAAGCCCAGCGTATAGTAATGAACAATGTTGAGGGGGTAGTTCATGCGGGCGATGTGCAGCCGTGCGAGCGCACGGAAAGCGCCCCCCACCAGATACAGCGTTCCGCCCTTGACGGTAGGCAGCCAGCTTACCGCCCCGATATCCGCATCTGCCAACGCCTTGGCGGTATTGAGATCACCCTTGGCCCGATCGCTCAGACGGATCACGCCAAGCGGCAGGGTGTTGGCATCATGGCGGCCATCACTGGTGATGCGGATAAGTTCAAGAGAACCGCCCCCCACATCTGCCACCAGACCACTAGCACCGGGAATACCGCACATCACGCCGATGGCGGAGTGATCGGCCTCTTCCTCGCCGGACAGAATACGAATAGGCACGTCGGGCATGTTGGCGCGGAGTGCAGCCACAAAATCCGGACCATTTGCGGCATCCCGCACGGCGGCTGTTGCCAGAATTTCAAACGGTTCCGCATTCATGGCGCGGGCAATGGCATGGAAGCGGTCCAGCACCTCCATGGCCATGCTCACCCCTTCCTCATTCAGGCGGCCGGTGGCTGTCAGGCCGCGCCCAAGTCGCAGCACCGCTTTTTCATTGAAAATAGGAACAGGGTTACGGGAAACGCCCTCGAACACAACGAGGCGCACCGAATTGGACCCAAGATCGACAACGGCCGAACGGCGCGGCGTATCAGTTTGCATGCTGGCGTTATTACTCTGGAACGCGCGCCGGGAAAACCCCGGTCACGCTGGCTGAGGCGGCCTGTTCACTCATCAAACATCAGATCCTTTGAAGACGGAAGAGACGCCGGTGTACGGATGGGTGCTTCATGCGCAGCAGACCCCCTGCCGGAAAGGGACGGATGCGTCATGAACCACTCATGCGCGGAGAACGGGCGCGCACCAGGTGTCAGCCTGCGCCACACGCCATTCTGTTCCAGAATCCAGGACTGAAGATTGTCCTTGAGGTTGGACACCATGATCTGTCCCACCATCTGCGCATGCACGGTTGGATTGGTGACCGGCACCATGCTTTCCACACGCCAGTCCATGTTGCGTGTCATCCAGTCGGCTGAGGACAGATAAACCTTGGCGTAACGGGATGGCAGACGATGGCCATTACCAAAAGCAAAAATACGGGAATGTTCCAGAAAACGGCCGACAATGGATTTGATCCGGATGTTTTCTGAAAGACCGGGCACGCCCGGCCGCAGACAACAGATCCCGCGAATGACCCCTATGATTTTCACCCCGGCGCAGGACGCCCGATACAGATGGTCAATCAACGCCGGGTCCACCAGCGAGTTCATTTTCAGCCAGATGGTGCCGGGTCTGCCCGCTTTGACATGGGCAATCTCTTCCTCAATCAGCTCCACCAACGTACGGCGGATGGTGATGGGGGAAAAGGAAATTGCTTCCATTTCCGCAGGCAGGGCATAGCCGGTCACATAGTTGAACAGGCGGGCGGAATCCCGCGCCAGTTCCGGCTTGCAGGTAAAGAACGACAGATCAGTATAAATTTTGGCGGTAATGGGGTGATAGTTGCCGGTGCCAAAATGCGCGTAAGACCGAACCTGTCCGCCTTCCCTGCGCACAACAAGACTGAGCTTGGCATGGGTTTTCAGGTCAGCAAACCCGAACACAACCTGCACTCCGGCAGCTTCCAGCGCACGGGCCAGCCGGATATTGGCTTCCTCATCAAAGCGCGCCCGCAGCTCCACCATGGCTGTAACAGATTTTCCGGCCTCGGCGGCCTCGATCAGCGCCTTGACAATGGGAGAGTCGCGCGATGTCCGATACAGGGTCTGCTTGATGGCAATCACGTTCGGATCAAGCGCTGCCTGACGCAGGAACTGCACCACCACGTCAAAGCTCTCGAACGGATGATGCACCAGCAGATCCTTGGCGCGGATGGCGGCAAAGCAGTCGCCATTAAAGTCGAGTATCCGTTCAGGAAAGCGCGGTGTGTAGGGGGTAAACAGCAGATCGGGGCGATCATCCACAATCATCTGCTTCAGATCCACCACGCCGATCATGCCGGAATGGACGGCTATTTCCTCGGATGGCAGATCAAGGCCGGAGGCTATGGCCTCCGCCAGTTCTGCGGGCACCCGTTTTTCCATGTCCAGATGAATGACCACGCCACGACGGCGCCGCTTGAGCGCACTTTCATATGAGCGGACAAGGTCTTCGGCCTCATCTTCAAACTCAACGTCCGTATCACGCACCACGCGCAGCATGCCGCTTTCCCCCACCGTCAGGCCGGGGAAAAGTTTGTCCATGCATAGGGTGATCAAGTCTTCCAGACGGATAAACCGCACAACACGGGTGCTGGTAGCCTCACCTGGCTCAGTGGGAAGGCGGATAAAGCGTTCAACCTGCGCGGGCAGCAGAATAAGAGCGTTCATGGCGAACGCGCCGTTCTCGGCCGAAAGCAGACGCAGGCCCAGAGCCAGCCCCATGTTGGGGATAAAGGGCAATGGATGCGCCGGGTCCACTGCCAGAGGCGTCAGAACCGGGAAAACACGGTCCATGAAGCAGGTTTCAAGCCATGAACGGTCTGCGGCGGACAAATCATCCGGCTCACACAGCACGACGCCGGCTTCATTCAGCAGGCCACGCAGTTCTGTCCAGATACGCTGCTGTTCTCGCAGCAGGGCGGCGCAGCGTTCCCGCACAGCTTCAAGCTGCTCAACGGGTGTCAGGCCGTCCGGGGAAAGTGCAACAAGCCCTTCACGCACCTGACCGACCAGACCGGCCACGCGCACGGAATAGAATTCATCCAGATTGCTGGCGCTGATGGACAGAAACCGCAGGCGCTCCAGCAGGGGATTGCGGGCGTTATCAGCTTCTTCCACCACGCGCTGATTGAAATCCAGCCAGGAAAGCTCACGGTTGATGAACCGTTGCGGGGTTTCCAGAGTAATTGGTGGGGGAACATTTTTTTTGCGGGGTGCGCGCGGGGCGCGGGGTGTGGTTTGTGTGGCGCGCCGCCTGCGGGCAGGCCGCGTGGCACCGGTGGATTTTGGTCGCTGCTTCCCCTGTGCCGTCACAAATATTTCTCCCTCGCCACTGTCACATTCCGGTGGCCGAATGACGCTCATTCAGCCCGTTTCTTTTGCCCAAGCAAAGCATACTGCAAAGCATTTGCACAGGAAAAGCGCCCGATATGTTACGGTTTTGTGTCAGCAGCACCCATCACAAAACGGAACAGGCCCGCCGGATTTCCCCGGCGGGCCTGCTGTTGAAGGTCAGATAAAAGCTGGAAGAAAGAACAGCTTACAGGTGCCCTTTAACCAGTTCATCCGCCAGCGCCTGATTTTTATAAACAGACTTCAGCGATTCCAGAATGGCAGCACTGTCCACGGCCACGGCGCGGTTGGTGCTTTCATCATAATAGAAATCCCCGCCCAGAGAATGAATATTGCCATCAAAGATCAGGCCAACGGCATGACCCTGCGCATCAATCACCGGAGAGCCTGAGTTCCCGCCAATAATATCGTTGGTGGAGACAAAATCGAACGGTGTGTTCAGGTTCACCCGTCCCTTGGCGTCCAGCCACGGCTTGCTCAGCTTAAACGGATCAGCCCCGGTGGCGCGGTCATACAACCCCGCGAAGGTGGTGAACGGCGCAACCTGTTTGCCGTTTTCATCCCAGCCCTTGACCTGCCCGAAGGACAGACGCTGCGTAAAGGTGGCATCCGGGTAGGACGAAACACCATCACGTGCAAAACGGGCTTTGGCCATGGCTTCCGTTGCCTGACGGGATGGCGCTGCCACCTCATCATCCATGCGCTTGCGCAGTGCACGGGCCTGCGGCTCGATCTTGCGGGCCAGCACGATCATGGGGTCCTGAGAGGCCTCAATGGCTTTTGCGCCTCCTTTCCAAAGCGCCAGACGCACTTTGGGGTCTGCCAGCTTGCTGCCATTGACCAGAGAGACCGCCAGATCATCCGGAGCAGCCTTGCCCAGCACCTGTTTGACGCTTTCATCATCCGCACCCAGCACCTGCCGCAGTTTGGTGAGCGAGAATGCAAGCTCCGTTTTTTCAAGGTCAGGATAGACCGGAGCAATGGACCCCAGTTCTGCTTCCAGCGCAGGCAGACGGCCATCATGGAAGGCGGTCAGGCGCTCGGCATCGGGCTTCTGGCGTTCATATGCGCCACGCACCAGCAGCTTGGCGTAGGAGAACAGATCTCCCTGAAGGCCGAAGGAGCCTTCCAGCATAATGTACGGCTTGAAAATCTGCTGTTTGACGGCCAGAGCCTGTGCGTTTTTAGCCCATGGGTCCCCATAGGTTTTCTTGCGCCCCTCATCCGCGTTGATCCAGTCACGCAAACTGGCTTCGCTTTTGGCCTTGGCGCCCAGCAGTTTGGGGTCGGCCAGCACCGGCACGCGCCCACGATACACTTTCAGGCTATTTTCAATCCCAAAAATACGTTCCTGCGCTTCCTGATGGTGCGCAACACTTTCGCGGCTGTATTGCCACAAAGCGCCATCCAGTGCGGAGTAATTGTCAATAACAAAAGGCACTGTCACGTTTCTGGAAAATTCCAGATCTGCCAGTGGCACTTCGCGCTCGGTGGAACCGGGGTTGCCGGATGTGAACACAAGTTCTCCATCCTTGGGGCCTTCGGCATCAAACGGCAGGTAGGCCGCAACCTTGGCAGGCTTGCCGTTTTCATAAACCCGCAGGAACGCCATATCGAGGTCATAGCGCGGGAAGTTGAAGTTATCAGGGTCACCACCAAAGAAGGCCGTGTTCTGATCTGGCGCCATGACCATGCGCACATCCTGATACCGCCGATAGCGATACAGCGCTGTGCGCCCACCATGATACAGGCTGATCACATCGCACCGCCACGTCTTGGCGTCCGCACCGGCACACTCTTTCTCAATGGCGCTTTCTTCTGCCTGACGCGCCTTGGTATAGGCTTCGCCTTCCTTGCCCTTGAGGGCTGCCTGCATGCGGTCCGTCACATCCGTGATGGAATCAAGCTGGTTGAGCTCCATCGCCGGGCAGCGCTGTTCAGCCGCCGGATTTTTGGCGCTGTAGCCGTCCTGAAAATAGTTGTGAGTCTTGTCAGATAGTTGCTGCAAACATTCATTCGCGCAGTGATGGTTGGTCATCACCAGCCCATCTGCCGAGACAAAAGAAGCGGAACAGCCAAGCGCCAGCCGGGCAGATGCCTTGGTGACACGATCAATCCACTCTTTGGATGGCGTGAAGTGATACCGGTCCTGCATCTGCTTTACGGGCAGGTTATCCATGGTCCACATGCCTTCATCAGCATGGGCGTAGGGCACTATGGCGGGCGCACAGGCCAGCAGCGCCATGGGCACAAGTGCGTGCCTCAAAATTTTTGCCATGTTTCAATTACTCTTTCTGCAATAATGTTACACCATAACATTCGGTGAGCCGACTTTGGCTCAGTCGCTCCCTCAGAGCAAGCCTGTCATGCAGTTTGCAGGCGCATGTTTCGTGGCGCATCAAATGCAGCCCATGCTGCCAGACCAGACGTTCAGTCCCGGTCTGTTTCCTGTTGCAGCAGGGTTTCCAGCACGGAACCGGCCAATGCGCGGGTCACTTTACCACCCGAGGCCAACGCTGCCTGATCCAGAAGCGCGGCCATATCCCTGATAGCGCGGGCGTTACGGGGTAAGCGCCGCAACAGCCACTCCGTAACGGGTTGCGCCACGACAATCTGCCGCTCTGCCAACAGGCGCAGAAACAGACGATGCAGCAATTCTTCTTCCGCCTGCCCGATCGGCACGGAAGCCGTTGCCCGCACACGGCTGGCAAGGTCAGGCAACCTGATTGACCAGCGGGCTGGGGGCAAACGTGCGGCCAACAGCAACGCCATGCGTTGCTCCCGCACAAGATTGATCAGATGCAGCAGATCATGCTCATCCCGCACGCGGTCCGCATTATCCAGCGCCAGCGCCCGAAATCCGCCCTCGCTGAACAGATCAGCTACATCCCGCTCATTCAGGCGGCTGCCTTCAATAACCGGCGCACCATGCCGTGCCGCCCAAACGGATAACAGGTGTGTCTTGCCGGTGCCGCTTGCTCCCCACAGCGCCATGCGTCCCTCCGGCCAGCGCCACAGGGCTTCAGCATCCAGCACCCACGCCCGCGCAGCCGCATTGGAACGGGCCGCGACAAAATCGGACCTACCGAATCGGGGGCGATAGGCAAACGGTAGGGCAATCTGCTCAGCGCGCGCACGCTCGCGCCTGCTTTCCGCACCCGGTGCGGAAGACTGCGCTGGTGGCACGTCTGCCATATCTTCGGCCCCCACACCGGGCTGCACGGGGGCATCCGCCTCCCTTTCCGGGCCGTTGGGGGCGTCTGACGCCGCTTTTGTTCCTACAATCCGTTTCATGCCGCTTTGCGTGTCGCTTCACCTGCCGTAAAGACTGTCCGCAGGGAAGCTACCCTACCCTGCCTGTTGCATCGACCCCTTATTCAGACCAAGAGCGCCCGCATGACGTCCAATTCTGCCAACACCCCGCCTTCTCCCCTGACATACCGTGACTCTGGCGTGGATATTGAAGCAGGCGAAGCTTTGATTGACGCCATCCGCCCTGCTGCCAAGGCAACAGACCGCCCCGGCACCATGGGAGGACTAGGCGGTTTTGGCGCGCTGTTTGATCTGAAAGCCGCCGGGTTCAAGGACCCCGTTCTTGTTTCCTGCACTGATGGCGTAGGCACCAAACTGACCTTGGCCATTGATACCGGCCTGCACGAAACCGTGGGCATTGATCTGGTGGCCATGTGCGTGAATGACCTGATTGTGCAGGGCGCGGAGCCACTTTTCTTTCTGGACTACTTCGCCACGGGGCGTCTGTCTGTAGAAAACGCAGCCAAGGTTGTACGTGGCATTGCGCAGGGATGTGAGCAGTCAGGCTGCGCGCTGGTAGGTGGTGAAACCGCCGAAATGCCCGGCATGTATGCAGACGGGCATTATGATCTGGCCGGGTTCTCGGTTGGGGCGGCTGAACGGAACGCCCTGCTGCCGGGCGCCATTGCCGAAGGGGATGCGCTGATCGCCCTGCCATCCTCCGGCGTGCATTCCAACGGTTTTTCTCTGGTGCGCCGCATTGTGGCCGATGCCCATCTGGCATGGACAGACCCCGCCGCCTTTGCACCGGGCCATAATTTGGGTGAAGCCCTGCTGGTGCCCACACGCCTTTATGTACAGCCGGTTCTGGCCCTGCATCGTGCGGGCCTGCTGCATGCAGCCGCCCACATTACTGGTGGCGGCCTGCCCGGCAACCTGCCCCGCATCCTGCCAGACGGGCTTGATGCCGTGATTGATGCCACATGGCCGGTGCCCCCCGTGTTCAACTGGCTGGCCCGCACCGGCAATGTTGCTAATGATGAAATGCTGCGCGTCTTCAACTGCGGCGTTGGCATGGTGCTGGTAACCCCCAAGCCTGATGAGGTTCTGGCCAGCCTGAAAGACATGGGTGAAACCGCAACGCTGATCGGCCATATTGCCAAAGCAGCAGAGAGCACAGCCAAAGCTGGCCTGCGCATGAAGGCCTGTCCGGATTTTCACGCAGCATGAGTGTTGAAAAAACACCGGTCGCCCTGCTTTTAAGCGGCCGGGGCAGCAATGCCACCGCCCTGATCCACGCCTGTGAAGCGCCAGATTTTCCAGCCCGTATCTGCCTTGTTCTCAGCAACAACCCGCAAGCTCCGGGTCTGGACATGGCGCGTAAGGCTGGCCTTCCTGCCAAAGCCATAGATCACCGTCCCTTCGGGAAAGACCGCGCAGCCCATGAGCAGGCCATTCATGCCTGCCTTGAAGAATCTGGCGCACAAGCCGTGTGCCTTGCCGGTTACATGCGCCTGCTAACACCGTTCCTGACCACCGCATGGGCAGGCAGGATGCTGAACATTCACCCCAGCCTGCTCCCCTCCTTCCCCGGCCTGCACACGCATGAACGGGCTTTGGAAGCCGGAGTGCGCATTCATGGGTGCACCGTGCATCTGGTAACGGAAGGCATGGATGAAGGGCCCATTCTGGGGCAGGCCGCCGTTCCTGTGCTCCCCGGCGATACGCCGGATGATCTGGCGGCACGTGTTCTGCACGAAGAACACCGGCTTTATCCGCTTGCCCTGCGCCGCTTTCTGGACAAAGGCGCGCCTTCCTGCCAAGCCCAGAGCGTGCTGCTGGTGGCCTGAGCCTCAGCGCGCTTCCTTTTACGTTTTTGCCAGACCCGATAGCCAGACCTGATAGTGAGTTGATGACAGCAGAATCACGCCCCCGCAAACCCAGACAGCGCGGCGCTTCCCGCCCGGGAAACGCCCCTCAGCCTGCTGATCCGACGCGGGATGTGGCCTTTGATATCCTGTGCGGCGTGGTGGAACACCGCCGCATGCTGGAAAACAGCCTCTCACGCTCGGCTTCGGAGCATGACGCCCCACCACGTGACCGGGCTGCGGCACATCGTCTGGCTGCTGCCACGCTGCGCCATATGGGCACATTGCGTATGGTGCTGGAGCCATTTCTGCGTAAGGAACCGCCGGAACCTGTCCGCGTGGCGCTGATGATGGGCTGCGCCCAACTGCTGTTTCTTGAAACACCACCCCATGCCGCAGTAGGCACCACCGTCTCCCTGTTGCGCCGCCGCAAGCTGGCTCCCTTTGCTGGCTTGGCTAACGCCGTATTGCGCAAGGTGGCTGATCAGGGCCCGGCCCTGCTTGAAGGGCTTGATCAGGCACGGTTGGATATTCCCGCATGGCTGTGGAGTTCATGGAGTACCCTCGGCAAAGGTGTGCCGCGCGCCATTGCCCGTGGCATCAGTCAGGAAGCGCCGCTGGATATCACGCTACGCCCCGGCGCACCTGTGCCTGAAGGCGGAGAAGTTCTGCCCAACGGATCTGTGCGGTTCCCCGCCGGGACGCGCGTGACGGAACTGCCAGGGTATGAGGAAGGGGCATTCTGGGTGCAGGATGCCGCTGCAACACTCCCTGCCCGCCTGCTGAACGCCCTGCCGGGTGAAAGCGTGGCGGATCTGTGCGCCGCACCGGGCGGCAAAACCGCCCAGCTTGCTGCCACGGGTGCCAGCGTGACTGCGGTTGAACAGAACGCCAACCGCATGACCCGCCTGCGTGAAAATCTGACGCGCCTGTCCTACCCCGTAGAGATTGTGCAGGCCGATGCCGCCACATGGAAACCGGACGCCCTGTTTGACGCCATTCTGCTGGATGCCCCCTGCTCCGCCACAGGCACGGCACGCCGCCACCCGGATGTGCTGTGGGTCAAACGCCCGCGCGACCTTACAGCCCTGACCGCCGGGCAGGATCGTCTTCTGGCAGCAGCAAAAGCCATGCTCAAACCGGGTGGGCGGCTAATCTACGCCGTATGCTCGCTGCAAGAAGAAGAAGGACCCGCCCGCGCCCGTGCGGCAGCGGCCATGGGGCTGAAACCTTCACCCTTCACGCCAGAAGAACTGCCTTTTCTAACCGAAGCGCTGACGCCGGAAGGCTGGCTGCGCACGCATCCCGGCCTGTGGGCTGACAAAGGCGGAATGGACGGCTTTTTTGCGGCCCGGTTTACGTTGCCCAAAGCGTGATACCATCACAACGCAGAAAAGACGTTAAAACCCCACTCAACGGAGTTGCGCGGCACGGCGGGATTGCGGATAACCAGTCTTATGACTTCCTTACCGCGCCCGCTCATTGCCCCCAGTATCCTTGCCGCTGACTTCGCCCGTCTGGGTGAAGAAGTTGACGCCGTTATCAAAGCCGGAGCGGACTGGATCCATCTGGATGTGATGGACGGGCATTTTGTGCCCAACATTTCCTTCGGCCCGCAAATTGTCAAAGCGCTGCGCCCCCGCACCACTTTGCCCTTTGACGTACACCTGATGATTGAACCGGCGGACCCATATCTGGAAGCCTTTGCCAAGGCCGGGGCCGATCATATTCTCATCCATATTGAAGCCGGGCCGCACGCACACCGCTCCCTCCAGCAGATCCGTGCGTTGGGTGCCAAGCCGGGCATTGTGCTCTGCCCTGCCACGCCGCCGGAAGCGATAAGCGAAATTCTGGATATGGTGGACGTTATTCTGGTCATGACCGTGAACCCCGGCTTTGGCGGCCAGAAATTCCTGTCCAGCCAGTTGCCCAAAATCCGTCGCCTCCGCCAGATGATTGCGGAAAGTGGGCGGGATATCCGGCTGGCAGTGGATGGCGGGATCGATTCTCACACAGCGCCTCAGGCCATTGCCGCAGGGGCAGACGTGCTGATTGCAGGCAGCGCCATTTACGCCCAACCGGATTACAGTGCCGCCATTGCCGCATTGCGGCCAGAAATTACCGTATCCTGAACCTTCTTTTTCGTCTTGTGGGGCGTTTATTCTGAACCCCCGCAGTCAGATCACCTCTAGCCCCGGAGCACCCACCATCTGATGCCCCTGCGCCGCTGGACCCGAACCGCCCGCCTTGCCTACGCCATGCGTAATCCCTTGGGCGGCTTTGGCCGTGTGCCGGAAGGCCCGGCCCAGACCTTGCGGGACCCATGGCCCGGTGATGCAATTGTGGGCGAAAAACTGGTGCGCAACCAGACGCTTTTTCAAGGCGAGCTCCGCAACCTGCAACATCGGCAATGGGATAATCCTGCATGGCCGGATGCCTACCGCAGATGGTTGCAAAGCTTTGTCTGGCTGCGGGATCTGCGAGAACTGGGGGCAGAATCCGCCCGCATCAAAGCACGCAGTCTGGTGGCAACATGGATTGCCATGCCTGCGGCTGACCGCCCCATTTCCGACCCATCCATTACCGGGGCACGTCTGGCCGCGTGGCTGTCCTATTATGAGTTTTTTGCCGCCGCCGCTGATGACGGATTTCGGAAATCCCTGATGGCAGCTCTCATGATGGAAGCCCGCTCCATCATGGCTCTCATGCCCGAAGAGGTACAAGGCTGGCATGCGCTGACCGCCCTGAAAGGCCTGCTTGCGGTTGCTGTCGCCATTCCAGATCAGCCGGAATTTCTCTCCCGCTATCTCCGGTTGATTGATAACGCTATCAGCGAGCAGTTTCTGCCGGATGGTGGCCCTGTAACCCGCTGTCCGGAAGACCAGTTTCAGGCTGTGCGTGAACTCGCTGAAATGCTCAGCATTCTTCAACTGGCGCGCCTGCCCCTCCCGACAACCCTGATGGAAGCGGCAAACCGCGCTGCGCCCGCCCTGCGCGCCATGCGCCATGGAGACGGCGGGCTGATGCTGTTCAACGGTAGTGCGGAACAAAACCCCCTGCTGGTGGAACATGTGCTCAACCGGGCCTCCCGCAGTCGCGTTCTGGCCGCAAGCCTGCCGGAGACTGGCTTCCTGCGGTTGGCCAGTGGGCGTGCTCTGCTGCTTGTGGATGCAGGCGCCCCTGCCGCGCCGGGGCATGACAAAACCGCCCAAGCGGGCATGTTATCCTTTGAATTTTCGTCTGGCAGGCAACGCCTGATTGTTAATTGTGGTGCCAGCACCCAACGCGGATGGGCTCAGGCGTTGCGGCAGGCGGCAGCGCATTCCGTGCTGGAATTTGCAGATATCTCCCCCATGGTGGTTGACGCCACGGGGGCCGTTATCAAACGGCCAAAAATCACCCGCACCCATGTTACGCAGGATGGCGCGCACTGGCTGCAAATGACGCATGATGGCTATCAGCCACAAGGCGGTGGCCTCTATTCCCGCCAGCTTTATCTGGGCAAGGATGGCCAGACCCTCCGGGGTGAGGAAACGCTGCATGGCGGCACGCGGGCAGATTTCTGTGTCAGGTTCCATCTGCACCCCGAAGTTATGGTTGAGCAGGTAGAAAATGGTTTTCTGCTTTATACGCAGGAAGAAAGCTGGCTCTTCCAGTCAGATGCTCACGCAAGCGTAGAAGAGAGCGTGTATCTGGGTGGCCCGGAACGGGTGGCAACGCTCCAGATTGTTCTGTTCCCCACGCTGCCCCCTGAGCCAGAACCGCCGCCCGTGGAAGAAGAAAGCGCCGCTTCCGTGGAAAATGGTGAGGAAGCGCCAGCAGAACACGCGGTTGACCCCTTGCCCGTGGCCGAAGACACGGGCGTTCTGGAGCCACAGGACACGGCCAACGACGCTCCCCCTTTCATACCAGAAGAGCCGAGCGCCCCCCCACAGGATGACGCCTCTCTCCCCCCTTTGCCGGAAGAAGAAGAACCCCTTCCGCCCTTGCAGGAAGAGCCTGCGGCCGAGCAGTCTCCCCTGCCGGAAGAAGAGGATGAATACGCACCGATCATGCGTGATCCTCCTCCAGCCGATAGCGTGCCCTCTCTGCTCGCCGGGGTTGCGCATCTGCATTACACACCACGGCAGAACACCGCGAGCATGGCGGAATCCCTGTTTGCCGAACAGAACCGCACCCCTGCGGCAGAAGCCGCTGCGGCACGGCAGGCCAGAAAGGCGGAAGCCGCTCGCGCCTCTAGTGCGGAGCCGGTTTCTGCCCCATCCAGCTTGACGCCGCAGGCCGCGTTGCAACCACCGCTCTGCCCGCCTATCCGCTGGGCATTGTCTCTGGTGAGTGAATAAGTCGCGGTATCGTGAAAATTCTGGAAATCACGAACGTCGATTTTTCACTCACCCATTTCCTGCTGCCGCTGATGCGCGCCTTGCGGGAAGACGGCCATGATGTGGTGGGGGTCTGCGCGGAAGGCCCTCTTCTTGCCCAGCCGCGCGCGGAAGGTTTCCGGGTGGAGGCCCTGCCATTTGCGCGGTCCCTTTCCCCCTTGGCGCAGGCCCGCGCCTTTCTGGCGCTTGTCCGCCTCATACGGCGGGAAAAGCCTGATCTGGTCCACGCACACATGCCCATAAGCGGCGTGCTGGCACGGCTGGCAGCCAAGCTGTGCGGCGTGCCGCGTATTGCCTACACATGCCACGGGTTTCTGTTCAATCAGCCCGGCTCGCACGCACGCCGTATTCTGGCATTGGTACTGGAAAAACTCTGCGGGCATGTCACGGATATTTTCCTGACAGTGTCACAGGAAGAAGCTGAGGACGCACGCCGTCTCCATATTCATCAGCACCCCATCGCCGTTGGTAACGGGCGGGACAGTACACGCTTCCGCCCTGATGATGCCGCGCGCAGGCGTATCCGGCGGGAAGTGGGCACATCAGAGCATACGCCCGTTATTATTGTTGTCTCGCGTCTGGTGCGCCACAAAGGTTATCTGGAATTGCTGGAAGCCATGCGCGCCGTGCCGCAGGCAGAACTCTGGGTGGTAGGGGAGCGCCTGCCGTCCGACCATGGCAGCGTGCTGGATACCTGTTTTGAACAGGCCCGCATTGCCCTCGGCCCGCGCTTGAAATGCCTTGGCTACCGCACGGATATTCCCGCCCTTCTGGCGGCGGCTGATATCTTTACGCTGCCCAGCCACTTTGAGGGACTGCCCATGTCCATCATTGAGGCCATGCTGACAGAACTGCCCGTGGTCAGCACCGATATCCGCGGCCCGCGCGAACAGGTGGTGCAGAACGTAACGGGCCTGCTGGTTCCTCCCGCCAACGCGCCCCGACTAGCTGAGGCTTTGCGTATCCTCACACAGAACGCCGCGCTTCGGGCTCAGATGGGCACCGCCGCCCGCGCGCGCGCCCTTGCCCTGTTTGACGAACGCGTCGTGCTGACCAGAACGGTACGCCTTCTGACAGAGACGGCCTGACAAGAGACCGTTTGAAAAGCGCGTCAGAATGGTCTGGCGCATCTTTTGCAGCGACATACGCTATGTTTTGCCAGAGAACACGCGACTACGCTTTTAGAGCAGCGTTCTCTCCCTCACCTACTTCAGAAAGACCCGGCACTCTCAACGGTCAGCGGCTCAATCAGCCTCTTACTGACCAACCACAATAGTCCTTGCCCCCCATAGCAACGATACAGCGAAGTGAGCCCGCCATCGCCGCTTGTGTGACCATTTTCATCTGGCCATTTCGTCAGACGTGTCATGAAAATGTCGTACCCATCGCGCAATAATATCTGTAGCGCCACGGGTGGCACTGTTACACTTGGCTCCATGAAAAAATTCCTTCCGAGCCTGTTAGGCGCGGCTCTTCTGGCGCTCACCAGCGGCTGTGCTTCCTCCCCCACATCCACCACTGCCTGGCAGGGACCACCTGCCGTTATTCTGGTGTCTCTGGATGGGTTCCGTGCGGACTATTTATCCCGCGGGCTGACACCCCATATTCAGGCTCTGGCGCAGGATGGCGTAACCACGGAGGGCATGCATCCGTCTTTCCCCTCCATCACATTCCCCAATCATTATACGCTGGTCACGGGCCTGCGGCCCGATCACCACGGGATTGTTGGCAACACCTTTTATGATCCGGACCATCCCGGCCAGAAATTCACCATGCGGAGCACGGACTCCTTCTGGTGGAGTGAGGCCGACCCGATCTGGGTCACAGCCAAGCAGCATGGCCTGAATGTGGGGACATTGTTCTGGCCCGGCTCTGAAAGCGCCGTGCATGATACGCGACCCGATGAATGGTTGCCCTTTGACTACAAGATGTCTGACACGGACCGCGTAGACAAACTGCTCTCCTGGTATGATGCCCCGGCAGAAAAGCGTCCGCATTTTTCAACCCTGTATTTTAACGTGGTTGATACAGCGGGCCATCATTTCGGGCCGGAGTCTCCCGAGGTCAATGCAGCGCTTCAGGATGTGGATGCGGGAATTGGCCGTCTGGTGGACGGTCTGCAGAAGCGTCACATTCCAGCCGATATCATTGTTGTGGCTGACCACGGCATGGCCAGTGTAGGCAACGGCCAGCTTATTGAAATGGACAAGGTTGCGCCCTCTTCCAGCTACAGATGGGTGACTGGCGGGGCCTATGCCGGGGTTGATCCGCTTCCCGGTAAGCAGGCAAAGCTGGAAAAAGCGTTGCTGCGCCCGCATGACCATATGGAATGCTGGAAAAAGGAGGCTCTCCCCGCCCGCTTCCACTACGGCACAAACCCGCGTGTTCCCGCCTATATCTGCCTTGCCCAGCAGGGGTGGGTTATTCTGGAAAACACGCCCGATGCGTCAAAAGCCCCCATTCGTGGCGAGCATGGGTATGATCCTGCCCTGCCGGATATGAGCGCTCTTTTTGTTGCGCACGGCCCTGACTTCAAGCAGCATCAGGTTCTGCCTCCGTTTGACAACGTGGATGTCTATTCCCTTGTCATGGCGCTTCTGCATATTCCCGCCAACCCGAGTGACGGCAACCTGAAGCCCTTTGAATCTGTGCTCACCCCCTCAACGCAAGCGCAATGAACCAGTCCGGACAACGCTCCGGCTCCTGAAACAGAAAAAGCCCGACCACCATCCGGTGATCGGGCTTTTTTGATAGGCTGCCTGAAATATCAGCCGAAAACTCTAAAACCGATCAGGAATGCGCACCGGGGGCCGGGTGTGCGCTCTCCGTAGCGGGCTTGGACGGCTTGAGCAGACGGACGGTCAAACGGGAAGGAGACGCAGCAAAGCGGGCTCCGCTGCGGGTATAATCCAGCCGGATGCGCACGCCGTTATCATTTTCCATCAGCACACCGCTTACACCGCGACCCACCGTGGCCTCTCCTGAAAGCGCCCAGAAGGTGCCCTGAAAATCTTCAATCCGCTGAAGGTTGTACACCTTGCCGACACTATCACCCGAGGAATAACCAACCGCTGCGGCAGAAGCACCCTTGACGGAAAAAGGATATGTGCGGCCACCGTAGGTCAACACCCCGGTTCCCCATGTGTAGCCCAGACCCAGATCAGCAGAACGTGTGTGGAAAGAAACCTCGCCGGTTACAGGTCCCAGCGGAGACTGGGCACACGCGGTAAGGGACCACGAGCCGCACAGGGCCAAGGCAGCAACAACGCGAACAGATGCAGAGCGCATCAAGAGGCTCCTTACTTCAAACAGACGGGCCGCAAAATTTCCGGGGGTCCAGAGGCAGCGTCTGTTTGTTGTGCCATGTTTTCCAGAAAGAAGAAACATGGCAGACTCAACAAATGACCACAGTTTTTTAAAAACTGAAGCAGGAAACCGTTACGCGTTCCACACGGGTTCTTTGATCTTGGCAACAAACGCGGCGTGGGCCGCCAGTTCTTCCGCCGTGGGCACAACGCGCACCACGCGGCGCTGAGCCGGGCCTTCATACGTGACGGAGGGGGCCTGCTCACCATCCGCCACCAGCCCCAGCCCGTGCTGACGGCCGCCCATCAGCTCCAGATACACATCGGCCAGCAGCTTGCAGTCCAGCAGCGCATTATGTGTGGTTCGGGCAGACAGATCGACACCAAAGCGGCGGCAGAGCGCATCCAGGCTGTTGGGCATGCCGGGAAAACGTTCCCGCGCCATGTCCAGCGTATCCACCATCCGCGCCATATCTAGCGGCTTGTAGCCTGCGCGCTTCAGTTCCGCATTCAGAAAGCCAAAGTCAAAACGTGCGTTGTGGGCAATCAGCGGGTCATCGCCAATAAAGGCCAGAAACTCATCCGCAATTTCGGCAAATTTGGGCTGCCCTTCCAGATCCGCCGCCGTGAACCCATGCACGCGGGAGGCTTCTTCCGGCACGTCACGCTCGGGGTCTATCAGCACACGAAAATTTTTGCCGGTGGGCAGGTCCCCCACCAGTTCCACCGCTGCAATTTCAATCACCCTGTCCCCGGTGGCCGGATCAAGGCCGGTGGTTTCCGTATCAAACAGGATGGAACGTTTCATTGCTTCAATGCCTTGAGTAAGCAGCGCACCTGCCGTCTGGTTTCGGGCAGCGCCACGCCTGTTTCTATCACTGTGTCAGCCAGCCGCCGTTTTCTGGCGTCCGGCATCTGGCGTGCAATCAGCTTTCGGGCTTCGGCCATAGGCACCCCGCGCCGCCGCGCCACGCGCGCCGCCTGCACCCGGGCAGGAGCGGAGACCACCAGAACATGATCACACATTTTCTGGCCCCCTGTCTCAAACAGCAGGGGCACATCCAGCACCACCCACGGCGTGCCGACACGCCGATAGTGGGCCAGAAAACGGTTACGGGCTGCCCATACCATGGGGTGAATCACCCGTTCAAGCTGCTTCAACAATCCCGGATTGCCTGTAACAGCGCGCCGCAACACGGCACGATCCAACCGCCCATTCTGTACGGCGTCCGGCACCAGTCTGGCTATGGCAGGCAATGCAGGACCATGATCGGCCTGCAGGCGGCGCACGGTCTCATCCGAATCAAAAACAGGCAGCCCCGCTTTTTTCAACATGGTGGCTACGGTGCTTTTGCCCATGCCCATGCCGCCTGTAAGCCCCAGAATATGCATGCCCCGATGCGTACGCACGTCTTGCCCTGCCTTTGTTCCGCTCAGACGCTGGCGCGCACGTAGGCTTCCAGATCCGCATCTACTTCCGGGTCGTGCCCGAACCATTCCCGAAAGCCCAGACGCGCCTGATGCAACAGCATTCCCAGCCCACCCAGCGTTTTGAGGCGGTGCTGTTCTGCCTCGGCCAGTAAAGGTGTCAGGCGCGGTACATAAACAATATCCGCCACCACCAGATGGCGGGCAGCATGGCGCAGGCTGGGCCGGAACATCGGGTCCGGTCCACCTTCCATACCAAGGGATGTGGTGTTGACGAGCAGGGTATACGCGCCAAGCTGCTCCTCCCACACGGACCACGGCACCACGCCCAGTCCGGGCAGAGCCTCGGCCAGTTTTTCAGCGCGCTCCGCCGTACGGTTGGTCACAGCCACCTCCATGCCATGATCCTGCAAAGCTGCGGCGACCGAGCGGGCCGCGCCACCCGCCCCGAGCAGAAGGGCACGCCCTTTGGGGGCCAGTCCCTCCGCTTCCATGCTGGCCACAAAACCATCCCCATCCGTGGAGACCCCACGAATACGCCCATCCGGCTGAAACACCAGCGTATTCACAGCCCCGGCACGCAGCGCGGAATGATCCAGATCATCCGCTATGGCATATGCCGCTTCCTTGTGAGGAAGGGTCACGTTGGCCCCTCTAAACCCCACGGCCTGCAACCCCCGCACCGCCTGCACAAAATGGGCGGGCTCCACAGGCAAAGGCACATACGCGCCATCAATCTGATAACGGGAAAGCCAGTAATTATGCAGCGCGGGTGAGCGTGAGTGCGAAACGGGCCAGCCCAGCACGCCAGCCAGCCGGGCTTTGCCTGTCAGAATTTGGCGTGGCAAAGGAGGGATCTTCGGGTGTGCAGTCATGCCATAGCCCCTTCCGCATCAGCTTGCGCGCCGGGTGTTACCCCATAGGTCTGGCAGAAGAGCGCCCATGCCTGCGGCAGCAACCGCGCCAGCCGTGCGGCCCACTCCTCCTGCCCGGCGGGGTGATCGATCAGATCCTGCCGGATTTCAATTTCCACATGGGGTAACTGCCGTTTTTCTCCATGTGTGGGAACCGTGTAATCAGAGGTATCTGTCAGGGCGTAAGGCTCATTATCGCCTACGGTCAGCCCTTCCTTGCGCAACAGTTCCATCAGAAGAACGGCCAGCCGTTTGTCATGATTATGAAGTAACCCTACCTGCCACGGACGCTTCAGGCCGCCCATTTCCGGTGTAAAACTATGCAGCGCCACCACCACAGTCGGTCGCCCGGCCTTTAGCCGCGCATCCAGTTCCTGCGTAATGCGCGCATGGTAAGGATGGAGAATGGTATCTTCCCGATACGCAATCTGCTCCGCCGTAAGCGCATGGTTGGCAGGAACAGGTGTGCCATCACTGATTTTGACAATGGAGGTGGGGTGGCCGGGCGCGCGGTTACAATCAATCACCAACCGCGAATAAACCTGTTCTATCAGCACAGCCTGAAGCTTCTGCGCCAGAGCGCGCCCCACACCGTCTATGCCAATATCCCAGCCAATATGGCGGGCACGGTCTTCGGCGCTCACGCCCAGATCACCCAGATAAGAAGGCACAGCCCGGCCAGCATGATCACTGACCAACACAAACGGGCCGCCGCCATCCGTTCCGTAAACTGCCACGCAGGGCGCTTCCTTCTCGTCCGTCATTGCCTCGCCCGTCATGCCCTCTCTCAATCCTGCTCTTTCACTATCATTCTGCCGCAACCCGCATACTGATGGCGGCGTTAGCAGACACCACCAGCAAGAAACACCCATTCTTCCTGAAAGGGGTAGTCCGGAACAAACCAGATCTGAACGGCCAACCCTTTCAGAATGATCGTCCCGAAAGGTCTTCCCTGCCGGTACTCTCCTCGGGGGTGCCGATCACAAAGCGCCTTTCGAACGCGGTTCTATTCAACCTTGCCCCTAAAGTTGGGTCAAAACTCGCCCCCTACTTGAACGACTGATCGCCTCACCTGAGAAGGTCATCCACCCCGCCGCCATACGCGAGAGCAGGGCAACCATAACTGGGTAGCCGCTTTCCGCTGCGCTCTTGCGGTGAAAGGCGTAAAGCCACGCCCTCCGTCATTCTCATTCTGAACAGGACGCCTCACAAGATTCGTCCGAAAAAAGCTCCTTATTGTGCGCCTGCCGTCCGATTAAGGAGGCAGACGCACAATCCCCGTCCGCCCGGTAGGGCTGACGCGCTACGCGCAGCCTCTTAGCTGGTGGCTTTGGGGGAAGAGACAAATACGCCTACTTCATCGGCGCTTTCACGCACCAGACCGGCATCATCACGGGTCAGCCCTTCGGCGTCCAGGCCGGAGTCGTCAAGCGTATAGACCCAATAAACGGGGTCCGTGCCGTTGAGCGATTCTTCCCCGCCCTGCGCATAGGTGCGAGATGCCACATACTCCGCGCCCCGCATTTTTTCTTCCAGCCGCTTTACGGCTTCAATAGCGCTGGGGGAGCGAATCACTTCAAGCAGGATGTTGGTGCCCGGATCAATCACACCAAAGGTTTCAAGGTTTTTTGTGGCAGTCATTATAAGAAGCTCCTGAAATTCAAGTCCTTGTTCCTGCGGAGGATACGGCCTCTCCTGCCGGGCAGAAACCATTCCGCGCAACAGGGCAGCCCCGCCCCCACAACAGGCTTGGAATGCATCATGCCCTGCGTCTAGCGTTTGCGCCACAGGGCACGCATCAGTAGGGTGCGTGCTTTCGTATCAGGTTTAAGGACACGGGTTGGGGCATGACATGTCTCTGAGCAGCGCAAGCAAGACAGAAACCGCATCACAGAAAGATGCCAACATGCAATGGGGCGGCCGCTTTGCCGGTGGCCCTTCAGAGATCATGCAGGCCATCAACGCCTCCATCAGCTTTGATAAAGCCCTGTGGAAACAGGATATTGCGGGATCACTCGCCCATGCGGCCATGCTGGCGCATGTGGGCATCATCTCCAAGGATGATGAAACTGCCATCCGCAATGGGCTGACCGCCATCGGGCAGGATATTGAAGCGGGCCGGTTTGAATTTTCAGAAGCGCTGGAAGATATTCACATGAATATCGAAGCGCGCCTGTCCGACCGGATTGGCGAGGCGGGCAAACGCCTGCATACCGCCCGCTCCCGTAACGATCAGGTGGCGACAGATTTCCGCCTGTGGGTGCGTGACGCCATTGACGGGGTGGACCAGCAGGTGGCCTCCCTGATGCGGGCCCTTGCCCGCCGTGCAGAAGAACACGCCGCAGACCCCATGCCCGGCTTCACGCATCTGCAAACCGCGCAGCCTGTCACGTTTGGCCATCATCTTATGGCCTATGTAGAAATGCTGGCGCGTGACCGGGGCCGTCTGGCTGACACCCGCAAACGCCTGAACGAATGCCCACTGGGGTCCGCCGCGCTGGCGGGAACGTCCTTCCCCATTGACCGCCGCATGACCGCTGGCCTGCTGGGCTTTGACCGCCCGACCGCGAATTCGCTCGATTCCGTGTCTGATCGAGATTTTGCGCTGGAATATCTGTCCGCGCTGTCCATCATGGCCATGCATCTCTCCCGGCTGGCGGAAGAGATTGTCATCTGGTGTTCTTCCCCCTTCTCCTTCATCCGCCTGTCCGATGCGTTCACCACCGGCTCCTCCATCATGCCGCAGAAGCGCAACCCGGATGCTGCCGAACTGGTACGCGCCAAAACGGGCCGCATTACCGGCAGCCTTGTCAGCCTGCTGACGGTGATGAAAGGCCTACCGCTGGCCTACGCGAAGGACATGCAGGAAGACAAAGAACCCGTTTTTGCTGCGACCGATGCCGCCACCCTGTCCCTTGCCGCCTGTGACGGCATGATCAGAGACATGACGGCCAACACAAAGCAGATGCGGGCTCTGGCAGGCTCGGGTTACTCCACAGCCACAGACATTGCGGACTGGCTGGTACGGGTGCTCAAGGTGCCTTTCCGCACCGCACACCATGTAACAGGCCGTCTGGTTGCCAAGGCTGAAGAAAAAGGCGTTGATCTGGCGGATCTTTCTCTGGCTGAAATGCAGGCGGAAGAACCGGGCATTACGGATGACATCTATTCCGTTCTGACCGTTGAGGCTTCCATTGCCTCCCGCACCAGCGAGGGCGGCACCGCCTCCTCCAATGTTCTGCGGGAAGCGCGGAAATGGCAGGAAGCCCTTGCGGCGGATGCTCCTTCCGCCTCAGCAAATAGCGCGACCAAATAGCCCGGAAAGGACGCCACAGGCATGACACGCTTCACCTTGGGCTTTCTGGCGCTTGTTCTTCTTGCCCTGCCTTTGAGCGGATGCGGCAAGAAGGGCTCGCCCCATGCGCCCGGCCCATCAGACAGGATTACCTACCCGCGGACTTATCCGCCGAACGATTAAGCCTGAAAAAACACTGCCTGCCATTGCCTTCCACCCGCTGCACCATGGGCAAAGGCAGGTGAGTCTGGCATGATCCGGGGTGATACTTCCGGCATACATATCAAAAACGGTATGTGTGGCGGGAATATCGCTGTGCTGTTCCGTTCTCCCACGCTGCGGCATTCTGACAGAAGCCGCAGTTTCTTATTCGACTTCAAGGCTTCCCTCATCCAATGGCCGACGTTCTTCCCTATACTGATGCAGACCCTTCCGTTGCAGAGCTTCTGGCCACGCATCCGCACCTGAAAATGGATGTTCATAGCGGCCTGATGCTGGAAGGCGTGCCCCTGAACGCTATAGCCGATGCCGTGGGCACGCCCTGTTGGGTGATTGGCGGGAACACGCTCCGCAGCCGTATGCACCGTATGCAGTCCGCCATGCAGCAGGCCGGGCTGGATGTCGCCATCCATTACGCCGTGAAGGCCAATGATCATCTGGCCATTCTGTCTCTTCTCCGCGCCGAGGGGTTTGGTGCGGATATTGTCAGCGGCGGAGAACTGGCCCGTGCCATAAAGGCTGGCATGCCAGCCGAGCGGATTGTGTTCTCCGGCGTGGGAAAAACAGACGCGGAACTGGAACTGGCCATTGGGCTGGGTGTGGGCCAGATCAATGTGGAAAGTGCGGAAGAACTGGATGTTATTTCCGCCATTGCCCAAAAGCTGGGCCGCACCGCCACCATAACCCTGCGCGTCAACCCGGACGTGGATGCCAAAACCCATGCCAAGATCACCACGGGGCTGGCGGCGAACAAATTTGGCATTCCGTTTCATGATGCGGCCTCTCTCTACGCGCACGCAGCCAGTCTGCCCGGCATCCGGGCCGTGGGGTTTTCCACCCATATTGGCAGTCAGATTCTCTCCACAGCCCCTTATCGCGCCGCCTATGCACGCATAGCGGAGTTGGTGCAGACCGTCCGCGCTGCGGGCCAGACGGTGGAAGTCATTGATTGCGGCGGCGGCCTTGGCATTTCCTACCGCAATGAGCCTGAGGGCCAGCCGGAAGCATTGGCCGGAGCCATAAAGGCGGAGCTTGGGCATCTGAACGTGCGTCTGGCCATTGAGCCGGGCCGCTGGCCCATCGGCCCGGCGGGTGTGCTGTTGGGAAGCGTCATCCTGCACAAGGCACGCGGAAACGAAGCGCCATTTCTGGTGTTGGATACCGCCATGAATGATCTGTTGCGCCCCAGCATGTATGATGCATGGCATGGCATTGTGCCGCTCAGCGCGCATGAGGCCGCTTTGCCCGCGGCCCACGCGCATGTTGTTGGCCCGGTGTGTGAAAGTGGTGATACCTTTGCACGGGACCGTCTGCTGCCCCCCATGCAGCGCGGTTCCCGCATAGCTATTCTGGACACGGGCGCTTATGGTGCGGTTATGAGCTCCACCTACAACAGCCGTCCACTGGCGGCAGAAGTGCTGGTGGACAATGGAACATGGCAGGTTATCCGCAGCAGGCAGACCGTTGAAGAACTATGGCAGGATGAAATTGTGCCCTCCCATCTCGCCGGGACCGTATGAAGACAGGTGATCTGAAACACGATCTGGCCTCCACCACGGCGCAGGACGGCGCGCTGGCCGCGCGCCTTGCCTCTGCCCGCAAACACGCGGCCCTTGTGCTGCGGGTGGAACGTCTATGGCCTGCTCTTCAGCCCACAGCCGGGCTTTTGGGCCTTTATTGTCTGGCTGGCCTGCTTCGGTTACCCCAACACCTGCCCGATGGCCTGCGGCTGGTGGTGGTTGCGGGCTGGCTCAGCCTGTGCGGCTGGCGGTTGCAGCGTGACCTTTCTGCTCTCCGCCCCCCTTCCCGCTACGCGGTGGACCGGCGCATTGAACGTGCCTCCGGCCTGCGCAACCAGCCCCTTGCCACCCTGACAGACAAACCCGCCGGGGCTGTGGATGATGGTACGCTGTCACTGTGGCAGGCGCATCAGCAGCGGATTCTGGCCTCTCTTGGCACCCTGCGGGCAGGCTGGCCCAACCTGCTTCCCGCAACAGCTTACCGCCGCGCTGCCGCCGGTGCCCTCCTTCTGGCACTGGTTTCTGCGGGCATTGTCGCGGGCCCTACCGCACCGGGCCGTATTCTGGCCGCCTTCATTCCCGGCCGGGATGACCCGAACGTTCCCATGCCACACGTGGAGGCATGGATTACCCCTCCCGCTTATGCACCAGACGCCCCTGTTTTTCTGGGCAACGGGCGCACGGCGCCCAGCGTGCCGGAAGGGGCTCGGCTGACAGCCATAGTCACCGGGCTTTCCACCCATCCGGTTGTACATGGCGCAAATGGCATGGTGCTCAAGGATGAAGCCCGCCAAAGGCTTGATGCCGGAAACTGGAAACTGGAAGTTACCCTTGACCACACCGGCGTCATCCGGCTGGCAGGCCGGGGGCGCACTCTGGCCCAGTGGCCAGTAACCGTATTGCCTGATGCCGCGCCCACGGCCAAATGGGGGCCCAACCCCGGCGCAGGCAAAGGAGACTGGCGCACCCGCCTGCCCTATGAGGCCGCACATGCCTATGGACTGGCTTCTCTCTCCGTACAGTTGCATCTGGTTCATCCGGGGCGCGGCCCTGCGCGTACCCTCACCGTTCCGCTTCCGCTTTCCGGTCATCCCAAATCCGTAAAAGGCGTTGTCTCACCTGATCTGTCAGAAGATCCCTGGGCGGGAGAGGACGTCACGGGCCGGGTGGTTGCCCAGTCCATCAGCGGACATGAAGGGAAAAGCCAGAGCGTCACATTCCGGCTTGGGGCGCGCGTCTTCCATTCGCCGGTGGCACGCGCGGTGCTGGATCTGCGCAAACGCTATGCGCTGGAGCGTGAAAGCCGCAGCGGCACGGCAACGGACCTCGCCGCCCTAGGTGAAACACCCGGCCCGATCAATGATCATACGGGCATGTTCCTGAACCTCACCAGCATTGTCGCCATGCTGGACAATGCTGATATCAGCGATGAAACTGCCCGGACCGGGGCCGTTGGTCTGATGTGGGATCTGGCGCTGGATATTGAGGACCGGCGCAACGGGGATGATGCGTCCGCACAGGCCTCGATTGATGCCCGAGCCGCTCAGGCTGCCGTCGCACAGCAGCTCCGCCACATGCGTGAGGACGGAAAACAGGATCAACAGGCGCGTGAGGAACTGGAAGACCGGCTGAAAGCCCTGAAAAACGCCATTACCCGCAAGATGCAGGCGCTTGCCGCCCAAGCCTTACGGGACCACACCGCCATTCCTGATCTGCCCGGCCTCTCCCGCGCGGGGGACAAGGCGTTTTCCAAGCTGATGAAGCAGTTGCAGAATGATGCCGCCAATGGCCGTTCGGGCGATGCGCTGGAGCGCCTGCAACAGATGGAAGACGCCACGGAGCGGATGCGCAACGCCACCCCGCAGGACATGGCCGCCCTTGCCCGCCAGATGGTGGCGCAGCAGAAGGCGCGTGAACAGGCTGCCGCGCTCAGAGACCTGACCAGCAAGCAGACCTCCCTGCTGGACCACGCGCAATCCCGACTGGATGAGGTACTGCGCGCGCAGGCCCGGCAGCAGAACGCGCTGGAAGATGATGGCGGTGATGGGGATCAGGATTACGGCAGCATGTCTACCTCCGAGCTTCTCCGTAAGCTCGGCCTGCCTGTCCCTCCCGGCACGGACCAGCAGGACGGGCCTCCGGGTGGTGTCCCCCCTCACCCCGGCCAGCCTTCGCCAGCACAACAGGAACCTTCCGCGCAGACGATGATCGACCCGGCAAAAGCGGAAGAGCAGGCTGCCGCCCGCCGGACGGACCGCGCCACCCAGCACGCGCTGGAACGGGCACTGGACGAACTGAAAGATGAATTCAAGGAACTGACAGGCAAAACGCCACCCGCTTTTGATGATGCCCGAAAGAGCATGAAGGACGCCCGCACGGCATTAAGCGATGGAGAAGATTCAGCAGCAGCCACGGCGCAGGAAAAAGCGCTGGAGGCCCTGCGCAAAGGCCGCCAGCAGATGCAGGACGCCATGAAAGGCGATGGCAAAAGCAGTGCCCCCAGCTTTATTCCCGGCTTTGGCAGTAGCGGCGACGGTGATGACCAGCAGGGTCAGGGCAGCGCCAGCAGCGGTGATGATGGTTCCACCCCCTCCGACGATACGGACGAGAGTGACGAACAGGACCAGCAGAAAGGCAAGCGTGACCCGCTGGGTCGTCGTCTGGGTGAAGGCGGAGATCAGACCCCGGATGATGGTACGCACGTGCCCGATAACGTCGCCCGCCAGCGTGCGCGCGAAATTGAGCAGGAACTGCGCCGCCGCGATTCAGACCGCACCCGCCCCCAGCAGGAACTGGACTATCTGGACAGGCTTCTGAAACCGTTCTGACGGCGTGAAGGCTGCTTGCGCCCTGGCTGTGAAATACCTTAAGGTTCCGTCATCTTTTTTAGATGTGAGTATCGTCTTTCATGGCCCGTTTTCTTGTGACCGGTGGCGCCGGATATGTTGGCAGCCACGTTGTTCTTGCCTTGCTGGATGACGGGCATGACGTTGTGGTGTTTGACAGCCTGCGCACCGGCCACCGGGCAGCAGTGCCAGAACAGGCCAGCTTTGTTCACGGAGATCTGGCTGATCTGGACTGCCTGAACAAGGTTCTGGCGGAAGGCCCGTGGGACGGCGTGCTCCATTTTGCCGCCCTCTCTCTGGTTGGCGAAAGCATGCAGGACCCCATGCTGTATATGTCCGCCAATGCGGGCATCGGGTTCGGCCTGATTGATGCCTGCGTGCGTCACGGTATCAAACGGTTTGTGTTCTCCTCCACCGCCGCCCTGTTCGGTTCTGCGGGGGATGCCCCCATCAGTGAAGACACACCCGTAGACCCCGGCTCGCCTTATGGTGAGAGCAAATACATGGTGGAACGCGCTCTTTACTGGGCAGACCGCATCCATGGGCTGAAAAGTGCATGCCTGCGTTACTTCAACGCGGCAGGGGCAGACCCGGCTGGCCGCGCTGGGGAAGATCACCGGCCAGAAACGCACCTGATCCCGCTGGTGATTGACGCCGCCCTGCAACGCCGCCCTGCCCTTACGTTGTTCGGGCAGGACTACCCTACCCCGGATGGTACCTGCATTCGGGATTACGTGCATGTCACCGACCTTGCCCGCGCCCATCTGGCGGTTCTGCCGCTCCTGAACGAAAAAAGCGTGACCTTCAACGTGGGAACAGGCCGCGGCAATTCCAACCGTGAGATCATTGAAAGTGTGGCACGCGTCACCGGGTTGGACGTGCCGTGGAAGGCGGGTGATCGTCGCCCGGGTGACCCTCCGTGCCTGGTGGCCAGCCCCGCGCGCCTGATGGAAGCCACGGGCTGGGCTCCTGAATTCACCGATATCGACCGGATTGTGGAAACCGCCTACGCTTGGCGCAAGGTCCACCCGCAGGGCTATGGCGCGTAAAACCCACCTTTTCCTCTCAGCCTTTTTTAATGGCAGGCCGTATTTTTCTGCTGCCTGCCTACCGGCTGAAAACCACCCCTTCCGGTTTTCAGCGTCTTCCGGCGCCCCCCTCCTCCGGCTTGCCTTCTCTGCTGCGCGGGCCGCCGTTGCCGGAATGTTTCTGCTAGGACCCTCACTTTCTGCTGCCCATGCTGAAGGGCCTGCCTATCGCACTCATCTGGCCGGTGTCGGGCCTGAAGATCCTCGCCAACGAGTAGATACAACCCAGATGCCATGGTCCGCCATCGGCCGGGTGCAAACCGAACTGGGGAGCCGATGCACAGGTTTTCTGATCAGCCCTGTGCTGGTGGAAACCGCTGCCCATTGCCTATGGCTTTCTCCCACTGCACGATTTATCCGCCCAACCAGCGTCCACTTCCTGCGCGCCTATAGTGGAGATCATTACATTGCCCATGCCCGCGTGGTGCGGGTGATGATCCCACCCGGTTACACCACAGCCGAGGAGGCCCGCACGGCCGGATTGGATCACGCCACACTGGTACTCGATCATCCTGTCGCCAAACCGGATGACGTGTTTCACGTCACTGCCGGACCAGCCGATATCGCGCCCGGCACCCCTATCATGCTGGGCGGCTACGAGCAGAATCAGCCCGACATCATCACCGCGGATCTGGCCTGCCACATCACTGGTCTTTCACAGGATCTGGGCGGGCATACATTGTTTACACATGATTGCGCGGGCACCCATGGCAGCAGTGGCGCACCCGTTCTGACACAAACGCAAGGTGGCTGGCAGGTTCTTGGCGTTCAGGTGCAGGCCAGTACCCAACAGGCCGGCGGCCGCGCGGTCCCGCTGCTAAACAGCGCATCAGCACAGCAATGAGCAGGATCAAGGACACAACCTGCTTTTCATGAGACAAATAAGGCGATTATTCGCGTAAGGGAGGTTCTCTGTCCCATGTTTGCCATGCGCCTGCACAAACCCGGCACCCCTTTGCAATGGGAGGAATTGCCGGATCTTACGCCTGGACCAGGCGAAATCAGGGTCAAGGTTCTGGCCTGTGGTGTCTGCCGCACAGACCTGCATGTGGTGGATGGAGACCTGACACACCCTAAACTGCCCATAACACCGGGGCACGAAATTGTCGGGCGCGTTGATGCGCTTGGCATCGGCGTATCCTCTCTGGCCATTGGCCAGCGTGTGGGCATTCCGTGGCTGGGCCATACGTGCGGGCATTGCCCGTATTGTGACAGCCACCATGAAAACCTGTGTGACCATCCCGTTTTTACCGGTTACACGCGTGATGGTGGTTATGCTACGCAAGCCGTAGCAGATGCCCGCTTCGCCTTTCCCCTTGGGGAAGAGGGACCAGACGTGGAAGTAGCCCCGCTATTGTGCGCTGGGCTGATCGGGTGGCGGTCTCTGATCAAAACCGGTGATGCGCAGAAGGTCGGGCTATATGGTTTTGGTGCTGCGGCTCATATTATTGCGCAGGTTCTGGTGTGGCAGAAAAAGAAGGTTTTTGCCTTCACTCGCCCCGGCGATACCAAAACGCAGGATTTTGCCCGCGAGCTTGGCGCAAGCTGGGCCGGAGGCTCGGATGAACTCCCCCCGGAACAGTTGGATGCCACCATTATTTTCGCACCCGTTGGCAGTCTGGTGCCCGCCGCACTGAAAACCCTGCGCAAAGGCGGCAAGGTGGTGTGCGCAGGTATTCATATGAGCGAAATTCCTGCGTTCTCCTATGACAGCTTGTGGGAGGAACGGGAGATTGTGTCCGTGGCCAACCTCACGCGTCAGGACGGGCTGGATTTTCTCTCGCTTGCACCCAAAATCGGGATTCACACAACCACCACGCCCTATGCCCTGAAAGACGCCAACAAAGCACTGGATGATCTGCGACATGGTCGGTTTGATGGTGCTGCCGTGCTGGTGCCCTAACACGGCTCTCGGCTCTCGGCTCTCGGCTCTCGGCTCTCGGCTCTCGGCTCTCGGCTCTCGGCTCTCGGCTCTCGGCTCTCGGCTCTCGGCTCTCGGCTCTCGCATGTCAGGAAGCGGGCTGAGCGCAAGCCTCTAACGGTATATTTTCGGCCGCATTCAGCACGGAAGCCAACAAACCGGGAAAGCGGGTCTCCAGTTCAGCATCACGCAGACTGTTCATGTGGGCGGTGCCCACCACCTCCGTCCGCACAATCCCCGCCTTCCGCAGCACCATGAAGTGATGCGAGGTAGAGGATTTGGGCCGCCCGGCCTGTAGCGGCGCGCAGGGCTGAGGCTGAACCTGCGCCAGGCTGCGCACCACGAACAGACGATACGGGTCCGCCAATGCGTGCAGGACTGCCGTCAATTCAAAAGCGTCAGCCGGAGGGTGCTCATATTGCTTCATACCGTCTCCTTACTGTCAGCCTCTTGCAGATTTCAATAGTTCGATTATAGTCGAACTATACATTCTCCAGAATGAGCCCAACAAAAGGTGTTTTTCATGGCTGGTCTTTTCGACTCCTATACCCTCAAGGACATCACGCTGCGCAACCGCATCATGGTAGCCCCCATGTGCCAGTATATGGCGCAGAACGGGGTACCGAATGATTGGCATAGCGTGCATTATGCCTCTCTGGCACGTGGTGGTTCCGGCCTTGTGGTGGTGGAAGCCACTGCGGTTTCTCCGGAGGGGCGCATCACGCCGGGCTGCCTTGGCTTGTGGAACGATGAACAGGCTGCCGCCTTTGCCCCCATTGTGGAAAGCATCCGCAAGGCGGGAGCTGTGCCCGGAATCCAGATTGCCCATGCAGGCCGCAAAGCCAGCGCAAATGTGCCGTGGGAAGGCGATGATCATATTCTGGAAAATGATCCCCGCAGTTGGCAGACCATTGCTCCCTCCCCCGTTGCCTTTGGGGCCAACCTTCCCCGCGTGCCCCACGAGATGACGCTGGATGATATTGCACGCGTGAAAGCCGATTTTGTCAAAGCTGCAGAACGCGCACGGGATGCCGGTTTCCAGTGGCTCATGCTGCATTTTGCCCATGGGTATCTGGCGCAAAGTTTCTTTTCCGCCCATTCCAACCAACGGACAGACCAGTATGGTGGGTCCGCAGACAATCGTGCGCGCTTTCTTATTGAAACACTGGAAGCCGTCAAAACGGTCTGGCCAGACAATCTGCCGCTTTCCGCCCGTTTTGGGGTCATTGAATTTGATGGCCGGGATGAAGAAACATTCCGGGACTCCATCAGCCTTCTTCAGAAACTTCGTGCGTCAGGGCTGGATTTTCTGGATGTCAGCATCGGCTTTTCTACACCGGAAGCCAAAATTCCGTGGGGCCCGGCGTTCATGGGCCCATGGGCGCGGCGCGTGGGTGAGGAAACTGGCCTACCTGTGTCCACATCCTGGTACATTAGCGAAGGCAGGCAGGCCGATGCTTTGATCCGCACCGGCGGCCTGGAGATGGTTTCCATCGGGCGGCCCCTGCTGGCTAACCCGCACTGGCCGTATGCCGCAGCGCGCGCCGTACATAACAAGGAAGCCCCCGCTCTGCTGCCAAAATCTTACGGCTGGTGGCTGGCGCGCTACCAGTAACCGCGCGCCTTCCGCTGTGCTCTGACAGAGTAACATCCCAGAACCATGCCAGTGAAACTTTCTTCCCCGGCATGGTTCTGATCTTAACTTAGCTCTTGGGCATCCCCACACACTGTTCGGGCCCCGGGAATTCACGGCTACGCACCGCTTTTGCATAGGCAGCAGCAGCCTTATCTACTTCTGCGCCCAGATTTCCGAACCGCTTTACAAAGCGGGGCGTGAAATCAGAAAACAGACCGAGCATATCCTCGCCCACAAGCACCTGCCCGCCACATGCTGGTGATGCGCCTATGCCAATAGTCAACACGGGCACGGCCTCGCTAATGGCGCGCGCTACCGGCTCCATCGTGCTTTCAATCACAATGGCAAACGCTCCGGCCTCTGCCACGGCCTGCGCATCCCGCATGATCTGCTCGGCCTCATCCCCTCGCCCAACGGTCCGGAATCCGCCATGCGTATGCACGGCCTGCGGTTTGAGGCCAATGTGCCCAATGACCGGAATACCGCGCTGGGTGAGGAAATGGATGGTTTCCGCCATTTCTACGCCCCCTTCCAGCTTGACGCATCCCGCTCCTGTTCGCGCCATGATCTCGGCAGATGTCTGAAACGCCTGCTGCGGGCTTTGCTGGTAAGTGCCAAAGGGCAGATCAATTGCCACGCAAGCCTGCTGGCTGCCACGCACCACGGCCTGCCCGTGGGCAATCATCATGTCCGTGCTGACGCCCAATGTTGAGTCCATGCCGTACACAACCATTCCCAGCGAATCTCCCACGAGCAGAAGATCACAATGTGGGTCCAGCAGTTTGGCCATGGGAGTTGTGTAGGCCGTCAGGGCCACAACAGGCGTTTCCAACGCCGCCAGCGAGCGCGGAGTGTGCCGTTTGGCCGCAACATGTTTGCTCAAAAAAGTTTCTCCCGCTCAAAAAATCAGCAATCCCCGCACCATCACCGAGAAGCCGACACTCTGTCCAGCCGCTCAAGGCAAAGTTTTTTGGAGAAAGAGGAAAGAGAATGAAAACAGGCCATTGACAACGCTCCCCCCTGCCTTTAGTTCACTCCTCAACAAGTCGGAAGGGTGCCCGAGTGGCTAAAGGGGGCGGACTGTAAATCCGCTGGCGTACGCCTACGTTGGTTCGAATCCAACCCCTTCCACCATTTTCCTAAAATCTCGAAAAATTATTCCGTTAAAGATAGCGGTTAGCCTTTGCGTCTTCCGTGTCGGTCGCTGCCTGTCGGTAATCTTTGTCCATATGCGAAGATAGCGCAGACTCGTTCGCAACAGCGCCTCTCTGATGCGAGGCTTGAACGGGATAGAAACGCGTGCCCGGAAAGCGTTATTGCGCCTCTTCTACTGATCCTCAGGCACACGACATCGCCCTCGTCGTCTGCCTACCGCTCGAAAGATCGAACAAAGACATCGCACGGGCTTACCATGACGACATTCTCAGGCAGCATTACGCATGCAAACCCCGTTAATTAAGAACCTTAAATCTGAGAGTTCATCGCCAAGCACTGTGTGCCTCAAATGGCGGCCCGGACTGCGCCACTCAATAATCTGAGCCCATTCTTAACAGAACCTGAACAGCCAACATACGAGGCGGAGGCAACCTGAAAAGTCTGTCCGGTCTGCCCGACGCTTTTTTGAGGATTGATATGTTGGTTTCCTATCCTGCCAATCCTGCCTCAACAAACCTTCATATCCATCGCTTCAACCTTAAAAACGACTTTCCAGCGCTCAACTTCTGATTTTTCAAATAGCCTACACTTAAATATCTCAACATTAACTCCCATGCCCCGCTTTCTGACAGAATCCAAAAAGAGGAGATGGGAAATAATGTTAAAGGCGATAACGATTTTAATAGAGAAAGCTTTTTTTCCTCGCGGAAAATTCTACCCGATAGATAAAAGACGCTGCTGCTAATAAGGAAACTGAACGGAATAAGAAGCCCCGATACTATCCTGTAAACACATCCGACAGCGCTGATTTTGCCGCTGTTATTTTCAGAGATAGCAGTCGCTCAACCTCACTGCACGCTTGACAGCGTTTCCAGTTGCCGCACCATCAATCACCTCATTGATCCTGATCTCGAAAAGAAAATTAAGCTGTTTTTAAAAGAATTTCCTTACTTTACGGATTACAGACATTTTTCAGCCACAGAAATTGCGATGGCGTATTGAGGTGGACTACCAACCCCTAAAATACGCCTTGGCGATATGTCCGTCTTTACCGCCTGCCAGTATCATAACTGCACATCACGGGCTGGACTTATCTTCAATAATGCCAATGCAATAGAACTGATATTTATATATGAACCAGAACGGGTTGACCCAAAAACATTCCACCCAACACCATACAAAATAGATATTTATAGCGATAAGACCAAAACCATAGAGACGAACGTCATCCGTGGAATAGTCGCTTCAGATTTAACAAAAACCAACATATAAAGTGACGGATATTGGTATAAAAACACAACATCTTTTAAAAACGGAAAATATTTCTCAAACAAAGAAAAACAAGAACAAACACGCAAAAAAAAGCCTCCGTTAAGACATTTTTCTCATGGTGCCGGGCTCCTCATCCCTGTTTGGCCTTACCCACATCACCCTGTTACACAGGACCCAGGAAAACTTCATAGCAGGGCTTGGCAGGTTGGGTGGACAAGAACCCGGTTTGACCGTTTATAACCCTGCATAGTCATTCATCATTCCGTGGCTCTGTTACAAGCTGCCTCTCTGGCTGCTTGGTGAGTCTGCACTTGAAGGGCTGACGAAGGATATTTGAGGCTGAAAAGGAAAAAGAATGAGGTGGTTTAGATCTCGCATGCTCTGCCGTCTGCTGGGGCACAAATGGTCTGCGTGGCAGCGGCAGCGCTCGTGGGATGGTAGCCACGACTTCCTCTTCCGGCACTGCACCCGGCAAGGCTGTCTGGCGACAGAAAAGAAGGCTGCTGATTCAGCATAAAGCCTTCCTGTAAGAACCGCGCGTAAACCCACCTGCTGGAGCCTGACACTCTTCCACACAGTGAAGGCATGCCGTGTCTGCTGCTCTGTGGCCTGCAACGCTGTCACTCTGACCGCCGGGTGACGGAAAAGCCTAAAAGGGATACAAAGGGGCCTGCCAGACACCCCTTTCTACTTCCTGCCCTGCGATGTGCCCGTGATCAGACGCCTCCGCCTTTCGTCAAGAACCGCCGCCTATGGGGCAACCCTGTTTCTGCTTGCCGGATGCACATCCCCGATTTCTGTCCATGAAATGTCCCTGCAACGCGCCTACATGGACCGGTCCCGCAGTGCGCTGAACGGCGGCCTGCTGAGCAATACGACCCACACCGTTCTGCAACGGCAGAACCTGCTGAAATTGTGGGAGACGCAGCCCACCCGGACAATCGCTACGCTCCGCGCCATGACACAGCGGCATTTTTACGCGCATAAACTGGAAGATCAGCTTTTCGCGCTTGCAGAACTCAGCTACCAGCGTGCCCGTAAGACGCATGATCGGGCCCAGTTTATGGCGGCGGCCCTTTACGCTTATGCCTACCTGAATCCCTCTGCCCCGGAAGCTGATCGCCCCAGTGGATATGACCCTCATTTCCGGCAGGCGTGCGATATTTATATGTTTGCCCTTACGGAAGCTCTTGATGCCCCCATCACGCTTTCTGCCCAACGGTGGACCCTGCCATATGGCACGCTGGATGTAGAAGCCTCCGCCACCCCTTTCCAATGGCACGGCCATTCTCTTACAGATTTGCGCCCCTTGGCGCGGCTGTCCATCAAGGGACTACAAAACATCTATCGCCATGTCGGGCTGGGAGAACCGGTTGCGGGCCTTCCTCACCTGACACAGCAGGAAAGCCGTTCGTTCCAGATTACGGATAAGCTCCGCGTTCCGCTCAATCTGCAACTGGTCATGACCAACCCACGCCAGCAGGTGCTGGCCGATGTGCAAAAAGCCTCGCTACATCTTGCGGCCATTGATGACCCGGAGCCATCCCCACCGCAGGAAGAGAGCACGCCCCTCCAATATGATCAGACCGCCGCCCGAGGGCTCAGCCTGAACGAGGCTATGGATTGGTCTACCGAATACAAGGGGTTTCTGGACGGGCGGCTCTTTGACCAAGGGAGCATTCCCCAGCTTATTACTATTGAACCGCACCAGCACGGGCACCGGCCGGTTATTCTGGTTCATGGCACAGCATCCAGCGCCGCCCGCTGGGCGGACATGATCAATGATCTGCTGGAAGACACTGAAATCCGCCAGAATTACGAATTCTGGCTGTTCTCCTATGCCACTGGCAACCCTATCCCTTACTCTGCCCTGCAACTCCGCGAGGCGCTGCAACAGGCTGTCAGTCAGCTTGGCGGCGTGCAGGCCGACCCGGCACTGGGAGAAATGACCCTGATTGGCCACAGCCAGGGTGGGCTGCTGATCAAGCTATTGGCCATTGATGCGGGCGATAAATTATGGGACGGCATGATCTCCCGCCCGCTGGATAGTCTTAATCTGTCCACCAACAGCAAAACCCTGTTGCAGGAGGCACTTTTTCCCAAACCTCTCCCTGAGGTCAAAAGTGTCGTGTTTATCTCCACACCGCAACACGGCAGTTATATAGCCGGGTTTTCACTCGCGCATCTGGTGGGACGGATGGTCACGTTCCCCATAACGGTTACGGAAGTAACCAAAGCCGTTATGGAAAGTGACCCCAACATTCGGCGGCTGAACATGCGCCCATGGCGCGTTGGCAGCGTGTATGGCATGTCCCCGCACAGTTCCTTTATCCGCTCTCTTGCCACCATTCCGGTGGCAAACCAGATCACGGCGCATTCCATCATACCGGTGCTGGGTGATGGCCCGCTGGACAAGCAGAATGATGGTGTTGTGTCTTACAAAAGCGCGCACGTGCCAGATGTTGATTCAGAACTGGTGGTGCGCCGATCTGGCCATTCAACGCAATCCAACCCTATTACCATTGCGGAAGTTCGCCGTATTCTGCTGGCACAGTTGCACAATGGCTCCCGCCCACCACAAACTGCTGAATTGATAACCCGAAACGATATCATGACCTTGGGGGGCGAGTATGTGCCCACAACACGCACCCATATAGCTACGCCCCAGAATGATAATCAGCCAACCACGACAACACCCTCTGCCCGCACAGGCAAGAGCGTGAGGCCAACACCTTGACCCGCTCTGCTCGATCCCGCCACCCATGGATACACCGGCTGAGTGTTATCGGCGTTCTGTGTGTAGCGCTATTTGGGGCCGCCGCCTTTTATTATTCCACGCTTGAACCAGACGTGCTGCGCATCACGCTGACGCTTCTGTTTCCAGTGCTGGTAGGCTGCACATTTTTCGTTTCCACACTGCGTCTGAAAATTGCTGCCCTTACCATCCTGTTTGGCGGATTTTTTCTCTGGTATGTAACTGATCCCCCGCAAAACAATCGGGACTGGGCGGGGGAATACGCCATCCCTGCCGATGTCTCCATGGAAGGGCGCATTGCCCACGTCCACCATGTGCGCAATTTCATTTACCGCACGCCGCAGGACTATACGCCCCGTTATTATGATGCCGATTATGATCTGGACAAACTTACATCCCTTGACCTGATTACCTCTTACTGGGCAGGAGAAACCATTGCCCATGTGTTTCTCAGCTTCGGGTTCAGTGATGGCAAACACTTGGCCATTTCCATTGAAACCCGCAGGCAGAAGAAATTTGCCTATTCCACCATTGCCGGTTTCTTCCATCATTACGAACTGTTCTACGTAACAGCCGATGAGCGTGATCTGATAGGCGTACGAACCGATATCCGCAAAGAGCGTGTTTATCTTTACAGGGTCGCTCTTTCTCCGCAGGCAAGAGAGCGGCTCTTTACAAGTTACTTGACCGAAATAGATCTGCTGGCCCACCACCCAGCATGGTACAATACGCTAACCGATAACTGCACCACGGGTATTCTGACACGGGCGCAGGCCAAGCTGCGGTACCGGCTGGACTGGCGCATACTATTGAGCGGCTATACGGCCTCTCTCGCCTATGATCTGGGGCTTTTACAGACAGATGGGCTGGATTTTCCTACCCTGAAACAACACAGCCGCATTACCCGCCCTGCCAATGCAACACCAGAAGAAACATATTCCGAGGACATCAGGAAAAACCTTCCTGTAATAACACCCTGATACCTTTTCTGTTGGTGCGCATAACACACAGTTGAGGTCATTTTCCTGCGCTCGGCTCATTTTAATGAAGATTATACTATTTATCTGTGCTTATGCTGCTCGCTTCGCCCTGTGAGGCGGGCTCAATAACAAAAAGCATCAAGATAAATGAGTCATGACACAAAGCAGCAGCACGACCTTGGGTAGCCTTCCCGAAACACACACCTCTCTTCATGGAGATACCCATGCTCCGGCCGCCTCCCCCATGACCATGCGAGAACGCATGAAAGCCGCCGCACAGGTGGCGAGCGGCAACATGCTTGAGATGTACGATTTCATGGTGTTCGGCTATTATGCCGCCGCCATTGGGCGCGCCTTCTTTCCGTCCACAGATCCTTATGCGGAACTCATGATGTCCTTCGCCACTTTTGGCGCGGGTTTCCTCATGCGGCCATTAGGCGCTTTGCTGCTTGGCGCCTATGTGGACAGAATTGGTCGGCGGAAGGGGCTTATCCTCACCCTTACCCTCATGTCCATTGGCACCCTCACGCTTACCCTCACGCCGGGTTACGCCGCCATTGGTATTCTCGCCCCTCTGCTGGTGCTGTGCGGACGATTATTGCAGGGGTTTTCCGCCGGGGTGGAACTGGGCTCGACCTCGGTCTATCTGGCGGAAATTGCACAGCCACATAACCGGGGCTTTATTGTTGCGTTTCAGTCCGCCTCCCAACAGATTGCCGTCATGGCGGCGGCAGCCATTGGGGTAGCTTTGGCCTCCGTTATCTCTCCACCAGACATGGCCGCGTGGGGGTGGCGCATTCCGCTGCTGATCGGGTGCCTGATTGTGCCTGTCCTGTTTTTCCTGCGCCGCAATCTGCAGGAAACAGAAGCCTTCGCCACAACACACAAGCCACCCCATTTTTCAGAAATTGTGCAGACCATTGCGCGCGAATGGCGGGTTGTCTCCATCGGGCTGCTGATGGTGCTTATGACCACCACCTCCTTTTACGTCATTACCGCCTATACGCCCTCTTTTGGCAGTGCTGTTCTGCATCTTTCCACAACGGACAGCCTTGTTGTCACGCTATGCGTGGGACTGACCAACTTTTTGTGCCTGCCGTTATTTGGCGCAGTATCAGACCGTATCGGGCGCAAAAAACTGCTGATTACGTCAACTGTTCTGGCTATTCTGACGGCTTATCCAGCCATGAGCTGGCTGGTGGCTTCTCCGTCCTTCCTGCGTCTGCTGGCGGTAGAGCTTTGGCTGGCCGTTCTCTACAGTGTCTATAACGGCGCGGCGGTTGTTTATCTGACGGAAATCGTGCCGCCACGCATCCGCACAACCGGCTTTTCCATGGCGTACAGTCTGGCAACCTGCGTGGGTGGCTTTACGCCCACAGTCTGCACATGGTTGATTCATACCACGGGTAACCGCGCCATTCCCGGTGCGTGGCTTGCCTTGGCCGCTTTGTGCGGGCTCGCCGCCAGCCTGATGGCACGCCCCTACGCCAAGACATCTCAATGATACCCGTCCGCCACACTTTCTCTTTTCTTGTAGCAGATACCACCATGCGCACTCGTATTACCCTCAGCCTGGGCATGCTCGGCCTGGTCGCCCATCCGCCGCACGCATCCGCTGCCGCAGCCGATCCGGAAGTGCAGGAACTGACACGCCTTGTTAAAATGCAGGCCCAGCAGATTCATGAACTTCAATCCCGCCTTTCAAAAGTGGAGAAAAATGCGGTGCATATCTCCGCTGCTACCCGTGGCACGGCAGCAGCGCATAATGCTCCACCGGAGCCCCCAAAACCGACCTTTCGTAGCCCTGCTTTCTATCCGCCGGTCTCTGTTGCGCGGACATCCCCCACGCTGAAATCCGGCCCTGTCGAGTCCGTCAAGTTTGCCGGGGATGAGCCCGCCAAAAGCAGCCCGCTTTATCTTGACACTCGCAGCTCCAGCTATCCGCTGCTTCCGGCTGCTCCGGGCACCTTTGGGGCAATCTCCAACATGCCATCCGGCTCGGCCCCGGTCATGGGCGTGGCATCCCAGATTCCTACTTCCAACCGCAGCACCACCGTTGGCGGTCTGGTTCTGAAATGGGGCAAGGGCCTGCCGGAAATCACCACGCCGGACAACGCCTACTCTTTCCGCATGCGCGGCCGTATTCTGGCCGATTATGGTGCGGCCTTTGGTTCCCGCTTTCCTGCACAGAATGTCTCCCGCACCACGCTGCGCGCGGCACGCCTTGGCGTGGAAGGAAACGCCCATCAGCTTTCCTGGGTTTTTGAAGGTGATTACGCCAACAATCAGCTTTCAGTCGTAAGCGCCTTCATGACGTGGAGCGACAAGATGGCGGGACATCTTGTTGAATATACGCTGGGCAACAAGTTTAATGAGCGTTCCTTTGATGGCTCCACCGGGTCGGATCAGACCGTATTTCTTGACCGTGATCTTGTTGCCAGTGCGCTTCTGCCGGTCAAAGGCTGGTACGGTCTTGGCGGTGCCTTCAAGATTTTTGGAAGCAACTGGCATGTTGCCACCCAGATTACGGGTGATGACGTCAACAGCGCCAACGTAACCAATAACGTGCGGGATGATCTGACCTACATGCTACGCACCCATTACATTCCGTGGCGGAGCAAAAAAGCTCTTATTCATCTGGGAGCATGGGGTTTTTATGAAGATGTCAAACCTGCCGCCACATTCTCGCAAAGCGTACGCCTGCTAGCCCGGACAGATGATGCATTCGGTCTCCAGTTTGGACCAATGGTACCCCTTGCCAATTCCATGGCAGGCGGCGTGGAGGTTTTCGGCATCTGGGGGCCAGCATGGGGATTGGTTGAATACGGCGCGCGCCATATGAAGCTAAGAGATACCGTGCCAGGATTGACACTCAGCCCGCGTAATCTGGGCGCACAAGGCACGGAACAGGCCTTCAGCTTTCAGACTGGCGCGTTCCTGACAGGCGAGACCCCCAACTACTTTGCCCATACGGGCCAATGGGCCACACCGCGCATCCTCCATCCTGTTGCAGATGGCGGAATTGGCGGATGGGAAGTTGCCGCCCGATGGGACTGGATTGATGCGACCTCCATCCCCACCGGCGGCCGCGCCTGGACAGCCACCATCGGCGTAAACTGGTATCTACTCAGCTTTGCGCGGCTGATGCTGAACTATACCCATGCCGATGTCACCAACAAAACCGGCAACTACATTGGCCCCAACAGCGGCAATATTATTGGCATGCGCTCCGCCGTAACGTTTTAGAACTGTTTTTGACAATCTGCTCGAGTGGTCTGGTGATCTTTTGTTTACCCCAAAGAATTTTACCAGACCGCTCCTGCCCAGATTGGTGAATTCCGCAAACAATAAAGCTAACGCATCATAATCTGCAAAAGTTTCTTACAAAATCATCTTCCTTCAAAAGCAGCTTCTACTCAGCATGAAACCGTGAGTTTCCTGTGGGCATGACTATCTTTCCCGCTCGCAATACGAGAGACTGTGCTGTCACTGATCCCGAATGCACTTGCAATGGAATGCAGCGCTTCCCCTTCTTGTCGCCGCATCGCAATCTCCTGCCGCTGGGCATCAGTAATCCGCCGAGGACGGCCCATACGCCTCCCCTGTTCGATCGCTCTGGCACGCCCTTCAGCCGTTCGGATGCGGATCAGATCACGCTCCACATCAGCTAGACCACCCAGAACCGCAAGCATAAGGCGGCCCGTACTGGTAGCCGTATCAACCCATGGCTCCGCCAATGAGTAAAACCGCGCTTTTTTCTGGGTAATATCCCTAACAATACCAAACAGATCAAATGTACTGCGTGCCAGCCTGTCTATGCGGGTAACCACTACGGTGTCCCCCTCCTGCAAGGTTTGCACCATTTTGCGTAACTGAACGCGCTGACCGTCCGCCCCGCTCGCCGTCTCTCTAAATATCCGTTTGCATCCAAATTTTTTGAGAGATTTTATTTGTGTATCAAGGGTTTGCCCAACCGTACTGACGCGTGCGTAGCCCACTTTCCAGTCCATACTCTCAACTCATATCCTTACTTAACCCAAGCAAGGAACGCACGAGCTTCTTGCTTAATTCCTGAGTTGCGCAAGCCCGATTCTAAAGGCTGCAAAGGTTAACAAACCGTTAAGATTACTAACTCACCCAAATTGTTAATGCAACAAAAACATAAATCCGATCGGAAAATCTTAACGAAAAAAATTTGCGCAACTCAGGAGATCGGAAAATGACAACAACACAAGCATGGCCTACTCAAACTTGGACAGACGTGACTGTTGGCACGGCCGGTACGGCTACAACCATGACCGGAACTCCTCCCCAATACATGAACAGTCTGACTGTGAATGGGGATGTGATTATGCCATCCGGCACAAGTCAGGTTTCGACGGTTACAATCACTTCGGGCTCCTCTCTAACAATGCAGGGTGGTGCCACTTTTACAAACAGCTCTACTCTCAACGGGGCTGGTGGAACTCTTATCCTGGATAACGCTATTCTCAATTTTACCGGTAATGTACAAAGCGGTACTGTAATCAAGTTTGCTCATACGTCTAAAGATCAGTCGAATAGCCTTACTCTAGGTTCAGACCAGTACAGAAATGTAACCATTGAAAATTACGCTCCCGGCGATACATTGACAATGAATTATGATACCATCAAAACATTTACAGATGATGGTACAGGAAAAATAAAAGTTGTTACAAATAATGGAGTAACACTTACTCTAAATACTGCCATTAACCCTGATACGGGAAAATATTTTACAGCAGCAGATTTTTCTTATAAAGCCGGTACAATTACCTGCTTCCTTGCCGGCAGCTTGATCCGCACCGCGAATGGAGATGTAGCGATTGAAGACATCACCATTGGTGATCAGGTTGTTGCATTTGACTGGAAGAACAACCGCAACATTCTGCGTTCCGTTGTCTGGGTTGGTACGGCCCGTGCGGTGGTGCGACCGCATCTTGCGGATGATGAAGCAGGATGGCCGGTGCGCGTTCTGAAAGACGCCATTGCAGATGGCGTGCCTTACAAGGACATGCTGATTACTGCTGAACATTGCCTGTTTTTTGAAGACCGGTTTGTGCCAGTGCGGATGCTGGTAAACGGGCGTACCATTTTCTATGACAAATCTATCCTGTCCTATGACTATTATCACGTGGAAACGGAACTTCATTCCGTTATCACTGCTGATGGCATGCTGACGGAAAGCTATCTGGATACCGGGAACCGTTCCTCCTTCCGTCAGGATGGCAAAGTGGCAACCCTGCGCAGCACTGCACGGAGCTGGCAGGATGATGCCGGGGCACCCCTGTGTGTGGATCGCTCCTTTGTGCAACCTCTGTTCCATGTGCTGGAACATCGTGAAAAGAGCATTGAGCAGGCCCTACCCGCACCGGAAAAAGCCGCTCTTGTGCATGACGCCGACCTGCGCCTTATAACGGACAAGGGGGCAACCCTGCGCCCCGTGCGGCATCGGGACGAGCAGTACAGCTTCATGCTGCCGTCTGGCACGCAGTCTGTGCGTATTCTCTCCCGCGCCAGCCGCCCCGCAGATGTGATCGGCCCGTTTGTAGATGATCGCCGCCAGATGGGGGTTGCCGTGGGTGAAGTCAGCCTTGTGACCGCAAAAGGTCAGCAGACTGTGACCACACACCTTCAGGAAGACAAACCCGACGGCTGGCATGCAGACATGGGGTGGGCAGGTGTCGCCTGGACTAATGGGAATGCCCTGCTACCGCTTGGCGCACTTCAGGCCGAGGGGGACATGGCGATCCTATCCCTCTCCATCCGTGCGGCGGGACCTTATCTGCCGGCTGAGCAGGCTATGGCAAAAGCGCACTCAGCCTAAACCGAATGATGATTTCTCCTTATTAAGTAAGAAGAAATCATATCAAATCCCTCTCCGCCCCTCTGCGCGGAGAGGGGCAATCCTGGCTTCCAGACACCTTCTTACAGGCAGGACGCCTCTTTTACCCTCTGTATTTCATGAAGACGGATTCCCTCTCACGACATCTCGCCTTTCATGAACAATGAAAAGAAAGTCGTAGGCATTATGGCCGATCTACTCCCTCCCAATTCAACACAAACAATTGCCGCAGGCACAACAGTAAGTGGGGCCTCTTACAGCACACAGGACCATATCGCTGTTGCAGGCACTCTTACCGATGCAACCCTTACCCAGACGGGAGGAGGAATTGGAAGCATCGCTGTTCAGAATGGCGGGACAATTTCTGGCATAACTGTAGAAACAGGTGGCAATGTTTTTGCTCTTGCTGGGGGAAGTGCCTCCAACATTTCATTAGATGGGAGCCGTAGCGCAGCCCTTGTTATTGATACTGGTGGATATGCTGATACTGTTTCGGCATCCAATAGCGCTGTTATTGATGCCCGAGGCGGCATGCTTTCCAATGCCACTCTTGTAGCAGGCGCCACTATGGATGTTGCCTCTGGGGCAAGTGTCACCAGTGTCAGCGCTGTCGGCGCGAGCACATCCATAGATTTTTCTTCCGGCGGGCAAGGCTCCAATATTACGGTCTCCAATGGCGGCAGCATATGGAACGTAGGAGGCACCTTAACGTCCGCTACCATTGGTAGCGGTGGGAGCGCCTTTCTGGATGGAGGGTCCATTGCAGGGGCCATTATTGAAAACGGTGGAGAGCTACAGGTTGATAGAGGAACAGCCACAGATGTTGGCCTGAAAACCGGTGGCCGCATTGATTTTACAAATCTGACATATGATTCTTCTGCACAATATAACTACGATTCTGAAACACATACCCTGACGGTAACGGGAACTGGTGGCACGGCCAGTGTGACCCTGGACCCTGCCTCCTCGGATATTATACCTGGCCAAAGCTTTCAGTTTGTTCGTGATGATGATGGATCACTTGTTATTGAAACATGCTTCCTTGCAGGCAGCATGATTGAGACCCCCCGTGGGGATAGTGCTGTTGAAAATCTTCGTTTGGGAGATGATGTTTTTGCTTATGTAAATGGCAGACCGGAAAAGAGGCGTGTTATATGGGCAGGCAAAGCGCATGCAACCGTACGCCCGGACCTACCGGATGATGAAGCCGGTTATCCGGTGCGCATTCTCAAAAATGCCATAGCAGACGGTGTTCCTTATAAGGATATGCTGATTACTGCTGAACATTGCCTGTTCTTTGATGGCAGGTTCGTGCCCGTGCGGATGCTGGTGAACGGCCGCTCCATTTTTTATGACAAGACCATCTTCTCTTACGATTACTATCACATCGAAACGGAACAGCACTCTGTTCTTAAGGCAGATGGCATGCTGACGGAGAGCTATCTGGATACTGGCAACCGCCGCTCCTTCCGGCAGGACGGACGTGTCATTACCCTTGGCGGAGAAACCCGAAGCTGGGAACACGATGCAGGTGCGCCCTTGTGTGTTGATCGCGCATTTGTTGAACCCCTGTTTCATGCACTGGCATGCCGCAAAAGCACACTCATCGAATACCAGAATCCTGCTCCCGAAAAAGCCTCGCTTCTCCATGATCCAGACCTGCGCCTAGTAACGGAACGTGGCGCGACCATTCGCCCCGTGCGGCATCGGGACGAGCAGTACAGCTTCATGCTGCCGTCTGGCACGCAGTCTGTGCGTATTCTCTCCCGCGCCAGCCGCCCGACGGATGTGATCGGCCCGTTTGTGGATGATCGCCGCCAGATGGGGGTTGCCGTGGGCGAAGTCAGACTTGTGACAGCAAAAGGTCAGCAGACTGTGACCACACACCTTCAGGAAAACAAACCCGAAGGCTGGCACGCTGACATGGGATGGAATGGCGTGGCCTGGACGAACGGAAACGCTCTTCTGCCACTGGATGCTCAGCAGGTAGAAGGAGACATGGCACTCCTTTCCCTCACCATCCGCGCTGCTGGTCCTTATCTGGCAGCTGACACCACGAAGCAGGCAGTGCAGGTCACCAGCATCGCCTGATTGGCGTAACATCCGGTCTCTCTGCTGCGGGCCCTGTTCAGTTGAGCAGGGCCCGCTTTGTTAAATGGTTTATTTTCACAATACCCCTTTCTTACGAGGTAAGGGTCTTATGTGCACTCGATAGTCTTCTTGATCTTTCTCTTCATGGAGAAAGAGTATTGTTAAAATTTTCCCTTTCAGTGTTTCCTATAGTTCATCTGCCTATGAATCATTGTTTGCCGATGATCGAAGCATTCCCTGCGGCATGCTCTTTGAAGCACAAAGCTGATTTTCATGTAAGGATATGGGCTTTGAAAGATAGTCTTACGGCAGAAAAGTCCGAGCATCGTAAAACATCATATTTTCAAAAGAGGGATTATGAGCATGAACGCAGAGATAAAAGATAAAGCAAAAAGGCCTGCACGCATACGGGCGGATTCCATAAAAGCGTTCCGGTGCCAGAATCTGATTGCGGTTCTTGAAGACCCCAGCAACATAAAAAATATTGGCACTGTCATCCGCAATGTTAACGCGCTTGGGGTGGAGAAAGTCTATATTGTTGATCCGCACCGCGCGCTCTCCGATGACTGGCAGGAATTGCGGGAACAGAAAACACTTTCCAAAACATCAGTCTCGGCCGTCAAATGGACGTTTGTAAAACGATTTGACAGCACGGCAGACTGTTTTGATCATCTCGAAAAAATGGGATTCACGTCTCTTGTCACGTCCCCTCATGTAAAAGGGAAAACCAGCATTTTTCTTGATGAAGGGGATTACACCATCTACCCCAAGCTTGCTGTCTGGTTTGGAAATGAAACGCGCGGGATCAGTGATCTGGCTGTGGCTCGCAGCGAAATGTGCGTGAGCATTCCCATGTTCGGCATGATTGAAAGCCTGAACCTTGGAACAAGTTCAGGAATTATGCTGTATGAAGTCACCAAGCAGAGGCGGTCTTATCAGAGCGAATATAAATGGCGTAACAAAAGAGGCACACGGGAAGAACCGCTGCCAACTGTCATCACACCTGATCATGTAGCCCCGTAAGGCGTTCTGTTTTACCCCGTTACCCACCGTCCGCCAGCTTGAAAAGAGAGCCGGGAAACAGCTTTCCCGGCCATAAAATCAGACTTGCGGTTTCTGTTGCGCAGCCAGATATTTTTTCTGACCTTTACGGCCTTTTTTCAAAAGAACAGGCAGAATCAGCCGCCATACACGCGGCATCATCAACATAAGCTGCGCCAGTATGCCATCGGAACTGGGGCAGAACACTTCTGCCCGCGGGCGGCGCAGAAGCTGTTGCACAATGGCGGCAATTTCATCCGCCGTGGCTGGAGCCGTTACAAAATTCAGAGGCGAGCCACCGTTATCAATTTCCCGCCGCAGCATGGGGGTATCAACCGCACCGGGAAACACGGAGGAGACATGAATACCGCTCTTCTGCACATCCTGCGCCAGAGACAACGCAAAACCGCGCAAGCCGAACTTGCTGGCCGTATAAATGCTGCTGCCTTCCAGCGGTACCAGCGCGGCCATGGAATTGATAAACACGATATGACCACCAGGGGGCAGCAAGGGTAACGCCCGCATGGTCAGCAGAATGGGGGCTTCCAGATTCACCATCAACTGGGCAGAAACACACGCCGTATCCGTGGTGCCCATGCGCTGCGGTGTGATCACACCGGCACAATGCACCACAGCCTGCAACGCCACATTCTGGTTGGCCAGATCGGCCACGGCCGCTTCAATCTGCTCAGGCTGTGTCAGGTCACACGCAACGGGGGTCACAAAAGGCTGTGCCGTGGGCTCCCCTTTGCGGCTGAACGCCAGCACATGGTACCCTTCCGCCACAAGGCGGCTGACAAGCATGCCCCCAATACCCCCTGCCGCCCCGGTTACCAGAGCCACAGGGCGGGAGTAAGAGTGAGAAGAACGAACTGAAGACATAAGAGATGCTAGGCCAATCTTTAATTTGGCCCAACATTCACTGCTTTGCGCCAACACGCAAGGGAGGCTGACAGATCAGTTTCCCAGAACGCGACCGGCCACCACTTTCAGCTTGCTGATGAGTTCCGGATCACGTGCTTCGGGTGCGGTAATAAGGGCATGCTCAAGCGCACGGTCACACCCGGCGGGGCAAAGGCCACGGGGTTTGCCCAGTGCAGGGATAACCGCCTTTACCAGGGCTTTGGCCTTGGCTGAATTGCCCTGCATGGTTTTCACCACGCTTTCCACTGTTACGTTGTCGTGCTCGGTGTGCCAGCAGTCATAGTCCGTCACCATCGCAACAGTTGCATAGCAGATTTCTGCTTCACGCGCCAAAGTGGCTTCCGGCATGTTGGTCATGCCAATAACCGAGCAGCCCCATGTGCGGTACAGTTCACTTTCGGCACGAGTGGAAAACTGCGGGCCTTCCATCACCAGATAGGTGCCGCCGCGTGTGGCTTCAATACCAAGCGCTTTGGTCTGGGCTTCCAGCACATCGCCAATACGCGGGCACAGCGGGTCAGCCATGGAGATATGGGCCACGCAGCCAGTGTCAAAGAAGCTCTTTTCCCGCCAGATGGTGCGATCAATAAACTGATCGACAATCACAAAATGGCCGGGCGGCAGTTCTTCCTTCAAGGACCCCACGGCGGAGAGCGAGACAATATCCGTCACGCCAGACATCTTCATGGCCGCAATATTGGCGCGGTAGTTCAGACGAGAGGGCGGAATGGGATGACCACGGCCATGGCGGGGCAGAAACACACACTGCACACCATCCAGCCGACCGAACAGGAGCTGGTCAGACGGTTTGCCCCACGGGGTTTCAACCGTGCGCCATTCCTTGTCTTCCAGCCCATCAATATCATACAGGCCAGACCCGCCGATAAGGCCGATCACGGGTTCCACAACATTACTTTCGGACATGAGACCAGATTCTCCGTTTCAGGATCACAAGTAGAGTGGCGAGAAAACACAGATACAGCGCCACGCCAACACCCAGCCTGCGCTTGCTGTCCGCATGCGGGTTGGAAACCCATGCCAGAAAGGTGGTGACATCGCGCGCTTCCTGCTCTGCAGTGGCCTGTGTGCCATCGGCAAACACAACCGCGCCATCCCGTAACGGTGGCGGCATGGCGGTACGGTGCCCAATGGCATAGGGGTTGGCAAAGCCGCCCTCCCCGCCTGCCACGCCTGCCACGCCTGCAGGGTGAGCCCCTCCGACCAAACCTTCGCCAGCAGCGCTCCCCGTCCCACTCTGATGGGACGTCGAGGCGCCATATCCCGTCAGCAACGCAAACACGCGGTCCGGCCCACCGGGATAAACCTGCGTGATACGAGACAGATCAGGCGGCACCGCGCCACGGTTGGCAGAACGGGCTGCCTGTGCGTTGGGATAAGGCTCCGGCAACGCATCATCAGGCTGTGCCTTGCGGTGCTTCAGTCGCCCTTCCGCATCCAGACCGTCGGGCACCTGCCATGCCTCGGCCAGAGCCGCTATCTGTTCCGATGTCAGGCCCATTCCTGCCAGATCAGAAAAATGCACCTGTGTCAGCCCGTGGCAGGACGCGCAGACGCCCGCAAAAACGGCATAGCCACGCTGAACGGCGGCAAGATCAAAATGACCAAGCGGCCCTTTGAAAGACCAGTTCTGAACAGGAGCCTGTGCCGGTGCCAAAGACTGCGCCCACACGGCCGGACCATGACCCAGCCCTACGCCCAGCAAAAGCGCCACGCCCGCCCATTTGCAGGCCTGCGCAATGGAGGAGGACAATACCTGCGTTCTGGTCACGCACGTTCTCCCCAGTTAGCGAGCTTTGCATAAAACGGCAGAAAACCAAGAAAGTAAGCGTAATATCCCACCGTTGCCAGGCGCCCAGCCAGTAGCCAAACGCCCTGTACGTGATGGCTCCCCGCAAGCCCGGCCAATACAAAAGACGCCACCAGAACACTCATTGCCAGCCACGCAAGCCACCGCATACTTGACTTCGGCCCAGTCCATCCCGGCCCGCGATCCAGCCACGGAACACAGAACAGAACCACCACGGCCCCGGCAGACACCAGCAGCCCGCCAAACTTGGAAGGCACAGCCTGCAACATTCCGTAAAAGGGCAGAAAGTACCATTCGGGTTCAATATCTGCTGGCGTATGCAACGGGTTGGCTGGTCGATAATTCGCGGGCTCCGTAATCAGGGCCGGCCAGAAGCACATCACCGTCGTAAACAACAGTGCCATCACCACAACGCCCAGCGTGTCCTTGATGGTAAAATAGGGATAGAAAGGCAGCATCCGTGCCGGGGTCTCCCCCTGTGGGCCAGACGGGCTGCTGCTGCCTCTAGCATGCAGCACGGCCACATGCAGCACCACGGCTCCCACAATGCTGAACGCCAAGGTGAAATGCAGCACGAACATGCGGTGCAAGGTCGGTGTTCCGGGGGCATCACCCCCCAGAAACACCCGCTCCAGCAGGGAGCCGATGACCGGCACAGCCCCCACGGCTTTTCCGGCAACATCTGCGCCCCAGTAAGACATCTGCCCCCACGGCAGCACGTACCCTGCAAAGGCCGTAACCATGACCATGACCAACAGGGCCGATCCGATCAGCCACAGCCCACGGCGTGGCGCGCGATAGGAACCATAATACAGGCCACGAAACACATGCAGGTATAAAGCAGCCATGAAAATGCTGGCACCTGTCATATGCAGGCTTCGCAGCAACCAGCCGGATGGCATGCGCCGTTCCAACGCCTCGACCGAGCCAAAAGCCAAGGATGCATCCGGCGTATAGGACAACGCCAGCGTAAGGCCGCTGAGGAGCATCAGACCCAGCACGGCGACCAGCATGGCACCAATAGTCCACAGCAGGTTCAGGTCCGCAGGGAGCAGAAACCCCATATAGTCTTTTACAAAGGCCACCACGCCAGCAGCCTCATGCCTCCGGCCTGTCTGGTCCTTGCAAGATGGGCTGCCCTCCATCCGCTCTCTCCTGCTGTATAGGCAGAAAGAACACGCCCCAAGAGAACACGCCCCTCCGCAACCGCCTGATTTTTGGATAGCGCCACCGCGCCACCCTCACTCCGTAAAGGAGGGCGCAACCCTGTGGAAGCAGGGATTTGCGGCATCAGCCTTTACAGCGCCCCCGTGTTTAGCGATGAACAGGGTGATCTTGCAATGATCGCCAAGAAAGCGCACCCCTAGGGAAACTGGCAGAAACCCTGCGTGTGAGAGGATACAAGACCCGGCATGATTCCGACCAAAGCTGATTCCGTTCCGGCCCACAACGCCCTCAAGGCGGAGGCCCGCACCTGGTTTGAAGCCCTGAGGGACAAAATCTGCGCTGCTTTTGAGCAGATTGAAGAAGACGCCGTGCAGAAGGGCAGCCCCGTTCTGGCCGGACATGAAAAAGCAGGCCGCTTTGAACGTAAAAGCTGGGATCGGCTGAATCAGGATGGCACACCCGGCGGTGGCGGCGTGATGGGCCTGATGTATGGGCGTGTGTTTGAAAAGGTGGGCGTGAACGTTTCCACCGTGGAAGGCACATTCAGCCCGGAGTTTGCCGCCACCATTCCCGGTGCTTCAGAAGATCCGCGCTTTTTTGCCACTGGCATAAGCCTTGTGGCCCATATGTGCAGCCCGCTGGTGCCTGCGGCCCATTTCAACACCCGTATGATCATCACGACACAGGGCTGGTTTGGCGGCGGCGGAGATATCACCCCCATGTTTCCGGCGTCCGAGGAAGCCATTGATGATGCTGCCCGGTTTCATGCCGGTTTTGAGCAAGCCTGCGCCAAGCATGATCCGGAATATTATCCGCGCTTCAAGGCGTGGTGTGACAAGTATTTCTACCTTCCCCATCGCAATGAACCCCGTGGTCTGGGCGGCATTTTCTATGACCGGCTGGATAGCGGCAACATTGCTGAAGACTTTGCGTTCACCAAGGACGTAGGCCTCGCATTTCTGGAAACCTATCCGGAGATTATCCGCGGCCGCATGATGGAGCCGTGGACACCGGAACAGCGCGACGCACAACTTGTTCGCCGTGGCCGGTATGTGGAATTCAACCTGCTGCATGATCGCGGCACACTGTTTGGTCTGAAAACCGGAGGCCACACGGAAGCCATTCTGATGAGCATGCCGCCCGAGGTAAAATGGCCCTGATGGCCAGCCCTGATTTTGCCGTGTTGCGTTTTTAAAAGCATCAGGCGTGCAGCGGGCCTTTTCCCTGACCGCGCTATGCCTGCAGAAAATGGTCAAGTATGAGGACCAAAGGGGATTGTACAACGTGCCAGGTCGAAAGCAGACAGAGCAGCCCGAACAAAAATACGTCCTGTCCCGCAGGATGATGATGGCCGGGCTGTTCTCTGGCCTGTATTCTGTTGCCAGCGTTTCAACCGCCCGTGCCGGGTCCGCCATCCCCGCCCCTCTTATTGTCGCGGGCGTGGCGGAAAGCCAGTGCGGGCAATGGGCCTCTCTACTCGCACCCATTCTGGCGGATGAACTTCAGTATGCCTCCGCCTTCCCGCTAACCACCACCACTGGGTGGGACGGTGTAACCGGCGCAAATCTGTTTGACACCCAGCAGGAGCAAGCCACGCCCCCCGCAGGGCTGATGGTGCCGGGCACCGCTATTTTGGCCGCGTTGGCGGGGGATAGCCGCGTTCATTATGATTATCAGCGCTGGGTTCCTACTTTTCTCAGCCACCAGCCGACTGTTGTGGTGGGCAAGGCCGCGCTGCATCGGTCTGTTGCCAGCATTCTGAAGGGGCAGCCGCTTCGGGTAGGGGTCTCCCGCTATACCGGGCCAGAACTTCCCACCCTACTGGCCCTTGATCTGCTGGGTATGCGCCCTCTGCCTCTGACTGGTTTTGGCACGGCGGAGGCCGCCTTACAGGCCTTGCGGGCCGGCACGGTGGATGTGATCCAGCTTCCGTTTGATGTGGATTTTTCAGGCCGGATGGCAGCGCTTCAGGAAGACGGGTTTCTGCCGCTTTTTTCCAATGCGCCAGCTAACAGCCCCTTCCTGCGGCAAGGCCTGCCTTTGGATTTCAACACGGTTTTTACGCAGGAACGGCACCGGACTCCCAATGCGCTGCTCTATCAGGCGTGGTCTGCCACAGCGACCGCCACTGCCATAAAAGCCGGATTGATGCTGCCCATCCTCTCTCTTCCGGCCACGGTGGCGCAATGGCGGCACGCCAGCCAGATCGCTGCTGCATCCCATGATCTCAAGGCCCATGCGCGGGATGAAAACCAGATCGTGCTCACGGGGTCCGCCTGCACCAGCGCCTATGCCACCATGATGCCAGACCTTAGCGTTGTGCTTGCCCTCCGGCGTTGGCTGGCCTTCAATGTGCCCCGGTGGCGGGATGCGCCTTTAGCCCCGGCGGCGGCGCAGCAACACGCGGACTGAGCCCTTGTTCCCCGCATGCGGGTAGGACAGGCCAAGCACCCGGCCGCGAATTTCCGGGCGAGCGAGCCAGTGGGGTAGTTCACGCCGCAAAATGCCGCCCTCCTGCCCGGAGCCAAGGCCGGTGATAATTTCCACGCACCGCAGGCCCCGCACCTGCGCAACATCCATGAATTCCATCAGCCGCCGGAACGCTTCCTGCGCAACCAGCCCATGCAGGTCCAGCCGCCGCTCCACCCGCATGTCTCCCTGTGAAAACGTACGCCAACTGTAATTATCCACGCCGGGATAGCGCTTCCCAATCTCTTCCGTAGGGTGAGGCGCATGTTGCACCCGCACGGCCGGTTGGGCAGGTGGCACGAACAGGGGCACATCAACGGTGCGCATCCGGCGCTTGCGCGGCAGAGGCCGAACAGACGCAAGCGGCGGCACCTCACTCGCCGCTTCAGCCGTAGCGGGTGTTTCCCCTTCGGCTTCCGCACTGGCACCGCTTCCATGCAACGGCACAACATCCCGCATGACGTGGTACCACAGCGTCTTTTCCTCTTCCTGTAACCGACGCCGCTTCACCACACCCTTGTCTCCCGTTATCCGCGTGCAACCCCATAAAAAAAGCCCGCCTGCAAGTCTATCACCTGCGGGCGGGCCTGTTTCAAGCAAAGAACCGGATATTACTTGGCCATATCAGCCAGAGAACGACCTTCATATTTACCGGTCAGTGTTTTCAGGAACGCCACGATATCCGAAACATCCTGATCTGTAATGTCATGATCAGGCGTCTGATAACGGGCCATCTTGCGCACAGCCTCATCAAGCGTCTTGGCGCTACCATCATGGAAGTATGGTGCGGTCTGATCAATGTTGCGCAGGGTGGGCACCACAAAACGGAAGCGGTCATCATTATTGTGGGTTACCGCGTAACGCCCCTCATCAGCGTCCGTCACCTTACCGCCACGGTCTTTGAAGTAATCTCCTTCAAGCCCCATTGCCTCATATGCACCGCCACCCAGTGCAATGCCGCTATGGCAACCGGAACAACCAATCCGCTTGAAGGTTTCATAACCACGCTTGGCCTGATCACTGATGGCCGTAGCGTTGCCCTTCAGATACTCATCAAACGGGCTATCAGGCGTGATCAGTGTCTTTTCAAACTCGGCAATGGCCGTGGTGATGGTGTTCTGATCAATGCTCGCATTTGGCCCGAAGGCTGACTGGAACAGTTCCGTATATTCCGGATTTGCCTGCAATTTGGCAGCCACACCCGGCCAGTCGTGCGAGCCCATTTCAACCGGGTTCATCACGGGGCCACCAGCCTGTTCAGCCAGATCTGCCGCACGGCCGTTCCAGAACTGCGCCACCTTGAAATAGGCATCATAAACTGTTGGCACATTGATGGGGCCTTTCTGGCCGCCAATGCCCGTGGCTGTTGTCAGATGATCCACACCGCCATGGTTCAGATCATGGCAGCTTGCGCAGTTCAGCGTGCCATCGCCAGAGAGGGTTTTGTCAAAAAACAACTGGCGGCCCAAGGCAACCTTGGCGGCATCCACCGGCACGCTTTCCGGAACCGGTCGCACAGGTTCGGCTGCAAATTTCTCGGCAGCCCCGGTGTCCGCATAATATTTGCGACGCGTTTCTTCCACCCAGTGCAGAATGGACTGGCGTTCGGCATCAGACAGATGCGCATGCCAGTGCATAAGCAGGTACATGGTCGGGGGCATGCGGTTCTGGGTAATAACTTCCTCAATACGGGAAAGCTGTTCTTCCGTTGGTGGTTTGCCCTGATCAAAGGCTGCCAGCACCGGCTCTATCCGGAAATGGCGCAGACCTTCATGCAGATCCTTTTCCATCAACTGGTTGGCAACGGGCACCTTGAAATAAAAAGGCAGATCCCGGCCCGTAGCGTGGCAGTAGTCACACCGCGCCTCACGCAAGGCATTGAACGCGGCCAGAGCAACAGGGTCCTGTTTTGTCGGAGAAGTGGCGGGCAGTTCAGGCGCTGTCACATGGTCGAAATGCGTCAAAAACGCAATTGTCCCGCCATAAGCAAGAACACCCGCCCCGACCAGAGAAGCTATCAATCTACGCAACACCAAAACTCCTGATGATTTTTCAAATAATGCTGGAAAAGCTTTTATTCGTTCTCATCAGGGTTGTGTTTGATACATATCAAACAGTCAAATGGATTATTTTTATCAGAATGATGAAAGTTTTCGATCATCCTTCTTCAGTGCAGAGTTGATCCTCTTCCAGCCGCCTACGGGCGATGGCCACATAATCCGCATCAATCTCAATTCCCACGCCCCGGCATGCCATCCGCTGCGCTGCCAGAAGCGTGGTGCCGGTGCCCATGAACGGATCAAGCACACGGGCCTCTTTCCGGCCATGCAACAGAATGCACTGTTCCGGCAGTGCTACGGGAAACGTGCCGGGGTGATCAAATTTTTCAGCCCGGTCCCGCACAGTTTCATACGGGATGAACCACGCATCCCCCCGGCACCGACGGTCCTGTTTGTGGCCACGCCGCGCAATATTGGATTTATCCTTGTACGGCACACCCGCCGTCAGGCGGTCCAGCATCACATCCCCGTTCAGGGTAAAGTGAAACAGGTGCTCATGCCCGCGGTGCAGATACCGTTTGCTGTTCATGGGCTTGAAGTGGCCGAAGCTGTCTTCACCCACAGAAATGGATTTGACCCACGCAATATGGTTTTGCAGCACAAACAGCGAGCGCAGCCGTACCGCCAGTTCAAACGGCAGCCACGGCTGAGCGGATGATCCTGAAATATTGAGAAAAAACGAGCCATCAGGACGCAGCACGCGCTGCAACCCTGCGGCTACCTCCATCATCCAGTCCAGATAATGGGCTTCTTCCTTGCGGTCCGGATAACTGCGGTAAGACAGGCCAATGTTATAGGGTGGAGAGGTTACCACCACATCCACTGAATCCGCCTGCATGCGCCGCAGAACGCGCAGACAATCCCCACGCACAATTTCCTGCTGCCCAACCTTGTAACGCCGTGACCGAATCGGCGCGTCAGGCTCAGGCCGTCCTGATGCCTTCACGCACTACGCGCCGACGCCAGACGCCAGCTGCTGCCAGCCGTTCCCAGCAGACGCTCGAAGGTCCACAGGTCTGAAAATTCTGTCACGGCATCCATGCCGCTGATCGGCTGACCATCAGCCCCCAGAACAAGGCTGATCTGGTCAGACACAATGCGCACATCCACAGAAGCACCCACCCCAACGGCCAGTGGGGTCAGGCGGACATCTTCAATGCCCAAGGACCGAATCGTCTTAATCTCGGTCCGCTGCTTTTCCCCGGCAGCCTCACGGGAGGCAATGGCGGCTTCAAAAGACGCATAGACAGCAGGGGTCAGTCGGTTTTTCAGCGTTGTGCGATCGCCTTCCGCAAATGCTGTCACCACCTGCCGGAAGGCTGTCTGCACACCGGCCAGAAACTGCTGCGGCGTGAAGGACGCATCCTGCGCCCGAATATCGGCCAGCAACTGCCCTACGCGGGTTCCTGCAGCCGGAATATCATACTCCACCGCCTGTTCCTGCGGCACGGCTTTGCCATCAATCACCACACCCGCCGGATCAGGCCGGGGGGCTACGGGCATGGGTGCAGGCTGAATGCCAACCCGCCGCCCCAGAACACTGCGCAGCCGCAGAGCCAGAAAGGCCGCCACAAGGGCAAAAAGAATCAGATCGACCGGGAAGTGGCCGAAGGAAAAATCCATCTTTCACATGTCCATTTTCTACGTGGCCGCCCCTTTGGCGCGGTGCACTCAGGAACTGGGCTTTCTTTACACATAGACAAGCCCCCTGCCTGTTACAATGAGCAGCCCGTATCGCGCAGCCTTAATAAACGCTGCGCCCTTGCGAAAACCCCTGTTTTCTCACTATCTGCTAGAACATGATCATTCTGCGGCATTGCGAAAGCGAATTCAACCGGCTCTACACCCTGACAGGGCGAGACCCCGGTGTGGCGGACCCCTGTCTGTCTGCTCAGGGGCGCGAGCACGCGCGCCGGCTGGTGCACGAACTTGCGGGAGAACACATTACCCGCATTCTGGTCTCTCCCTTCACTCGTGCGCTGGAAACGGCGGCTCCCATTGCCAAAGCGCTGGGCATTACGCCGGAGATCACACCGCTGGTACGCGAACGCGGCATGTATTCCTGCGATGAAGGCTCTCCGGCTTCTGCCCTCTGTTCTGCATGGCCCCGGCTTGATTTTACGGGTCTGGACGAAATCTGGTGGTCTGACCTGCCGGAAAGTGACCGCCATCTGCAAAGCCGGGTGCAGCGTTTCCGCTCCTTCATGGCGGCACAACCGGCCAGCGGAGAAACACTTGTTGTCTCGCACTGGTGGTTCCTGCTGGGCCTGTGCGGGGACAGTCTGGAAAATGGGGACTGGCGGCACGAGCACCTCTGATCAGGCCAGCAAGGCCGCTTTAGAACGTGCTTTCAGTTAATGGCTGGCGATACTGACGAGAGAGCTGTTGAACAGTCTGCGCCATAGCCCGGCAGAGGATTTTCACGTTAAAAAATAGTTTTTAATGCCCCCTGCAGAGCGAAGACAGTAAGCCCCGGAAGCCACCTGTTCCGGCATAAAAAGACCTGCGAGATTGATCAGGCAGACTTTGAAACAGCCACTTAGTCGCCGCCCCACGCTCTTTTCCCCTTGCAGAGAACGGCAGGAAGTGCCCTCTTTGTCTGGCCCCTGGGCCATTCGGACGGTTGGCGAAGGGACACCATCATGCTACCGCCGAACATCTCAGTATGACCTGACAAGAAAGCTGTTTTTTTCCATGTCTGAATCTGACCAGTCCACCCCGCCCGCCCTCCCGCTGGCCATTAACCTGCAATACACGCGGGATCTGTCCTTCGAGGTACCGGTAGGGGCAGAAATTTTTGCCACCCTGCGCTCTCAGCCCAACATTGCCGTGAACATTGATGTGCAGGCCAACCGCCTGCAGGATGATCAGGCCGTGTATGAAGTGACGCTGGCCATCAAGGCTGAAGCCAAGGAAGCACCGGAACAGGAAGGTGGCACGCCTGGCCGTACCGTCTTTATTGCCGAACTGGCCTACGCTGCCGTTGTTACCCTTACCAACCCGCCGCAGGAACTCATTGAGCCCATGCTGCTGGTTGAAGTGCCGCGCCTTATCTTCCCGTATGCCCGTAACATCATCAGCGATGTCACGCGTGATGGCGGCTTCCCGCCCATCGTGCTGCAGCCGATTGATTTTGTGGCCCTGTGGCAGGCCAAGCGCGCTGAATTCCCGCAGACCGCAGGCAACGCCTGATTTAACGGCCCGCGAGAGGGGAGTTCAGACTTCCCTCCAGCATACAGAAAGGCTTTCAGGCATCCGCTTGAAAGCCTTTTTTCATGCGGAAATGCATTTGCTCTCTCTGACTGCACATACTCAGCAAACCTTTGATAAATCTACCAGATCAGCCTGGCTGGGCTTTTCGGGGGTGAACGATGAAGACGTCCTGCATGGAATTTTCGTCCAGACGCCACAGCTGCCTCATCAAACGGAAAGCCTTCAGGGCTTTACCCCTTTGAATCCACCTGTCCGCCTGTCCGCCTGTCCGCCTGTCCGCCTCAAAAATCCCGTATCTGTCCTGCCTGTTCAACCTTTTAAACAGTCTTCCCGCGACATCCCATACCCTCACCTGAGAGACGCTTTTTACGGAAGAAGACTACGTGGCAGCACGGGAACCGTTCGAGACTACGCCCATCCAGTTCACAGGTGAGCCCATCTTTGCCCTCCCGATGCTGACACTGCATCAGGCACTGGCTTTTCGATTTCACCTGAAGCGAAAATGAAAGCGCGGCTAAGCTGTTAAGAAAGCTGGCGACAGACGGAAGAAGATGAAGAAACAAACCTGCGATAGGAAGGAACCTGCGTTACTCCCTACCTGCACGCCCCCAAGGCGAGCAGAAGTGCTGCAGCATTAGGTTGTGTGGCGACACGCACATCCTGCCACCCAGCATGACGGAGGATGTCTTCTGCTGCTTCAGACATCACGATCGCCGTGGTGGCCGCCGCCTGAGCCAGCAGAGAACCGGGAAGAGCTTTCAGCCACCCCCGGACGCTCTCGGCGGAAAAAAACAGAATATGGCTGATTTGTCCTGCGGCCAGCACGCGCTGAACCTCGGCTGACATCTCATGCACAGGACGAGCCTCATACGCCACACGCCGCACAACCCGGAACCCGACCTGTCTGAGGTCCGCAGCCAAGCCCGTCCCCTGCCCTGCGCCTGAAAGCAACAGCAATAACCCAGCCTGTGGTGTCAGAGCGTCCCTTAGCAAGGTTGCCAAGGCATCCGCATCCCCCTGAGCACTGACCACATGCGCAAACCCAGCCGCCTGCGCACGCTGTGCAGTGCGATCACCCACCGCATAAACGGGTGTATCAAGCGGCACAGCCTGCCCGGCGGCGGGCACAGCCTGTCCGCTGGTGAGCACAACCGCCTGTATCTTCCGGCGCAAAGGCGGCACGATACGAGGCAGAATTTCCAAGGAGGGAGAAGAGTACGCGCGCCACCCAGCCGCCTGAACTGCAGCCATGGTCTCAGACAAGCCAGGTTCTGGCCGGGTCACAATCACACCGGTGGAATGGCGGGCAGGAACGTCTTCTGGCTCGCCTTTTTTTAAACCGTAGGGAGCGCTGGCCCCTTCTGACAGGCTGGCCTTTTCAGTCTCAACTTTGAGGGGCACGCGGCCTCTGGCAGCCTTTTTCCATGAGGAAGAGGCTGTCAAAACACAGCCTCCTCATTCCTCAAAAATATCATCCGGGCTATCTGCCCGCAGGCTTTTGCCCAGTTCATGGCCAAGGTAGGCCGCATCTTCCGGCGCGCCGCTAATAGCCCGCTTGAGCAGGAAGGACCCATCCTCCCGCGCCACAAGGCCGGTCAGGTGCAGTTTGGGCTCTTCTCCCGCCACAACGGGAATAAGCTGCGCATAGCCGCCGATGGGGGTGCGGCAGGACCCATCCAGTTCGGCCAGCAGCGCGCGCTCGGCTGTGGCCACGGCGCGAGCTTCATAATCCTCAATGGCTGCCAGCAGTTCACGCAGCTCAATATCGTCTTCACGCACCGTAACGCCCACAATCCCCTGCCCCGCGGCAGGCACCATTACGGTGGGGTCCAGCACAATATCCGCGCGCTCTGCCATGCCCAGACGGCGCAGCCCGGCCAGCGCCAGAAGCGTTGCGTCACACTGGCGCGCGGCGAGTTTATCGATTCGCGTCTGCACGTTGCCCCGCAGCAGACCAAATTGCAGGTCTGGCCGCACATGCAGCATCTGTGCCTGCCGCCGCACGGATGCACAGCCCACCAATGCACCTTGCGGCAGAGCGGAATACGGATCATCCGGATCTGTCTGCACAAGGTCAGGACCAAGGATCAGCGCATCACGTGCGTCTTCGCGCTTCAATGTGCAGGCCAGCACCAGACCGGGCGGGAGATCGGTTTCAAGGTCTTTCAGGCTATGGACGGCAAAATCAATCCGCCCATCGGAAAGAGCTTCATGAATTTCCTTGGCAAACAGGCCCTTACCGCCAATTTCAGCCAGCCGCCTGTTCTGCACCTGATCGCCCGTGGTGTTGATCTGGTGCTCCTGAAACGCACCCATATCACGCAGCACCGGGCAGAAGCGCGTAAGCATGGTCAGGAACGCGCGCGTCTGAACCAGCGCAAGGGGAGACCCGCGGGTTCCAACACGGAGGGGCAGATGACGGCGGGCAGCGTGCCCTGCTGTCTTTTTCTGGCGGGCCGCCGCTTCAGCCGCAACTTTCTGCAGCGCGGACGAGGGGGCGGATACGGAGGGGTAGGCTGAGTCCATGAGTTGTGTCTATTACCGGGAACGATGAAAGGACAAGCAGCCATGATGCCCGGCAGGTCTGAAAACTTTGCGCCCCCGGTGGCTACACCGCCACGCCACGCGACATTCCGGCCACGCAACGCTTTGCCAGCCCTTTATACGGCACATCTGAAAAATACGGGAGAGACCTCGCCACAAAGGCTTCTGGCATCCCGCCGAACAGCGCGACCATACCATAATCCTCACATGTCTCTTCCCCGGCATATCCTGAAAAAACCATGAACCTTTCAAATTCAGCCTCTGAGCACAGCATGCCCGACCCTACTTCCAGCACACACGCCACACCCATGCCGGGGCCAGTGCTCGCCATAGAATCTTCCTGTGATGAAACCGCCTGCGCGATTCTCTCCGCCAGCGGAGAATGTCTCGCCCAACGGGTTGTGTCTCAGGACGGTCATGCAGATTTCGGGGGGGTGGTGCCAGAAATTGCCGCACGCGCCCATCTGGCTCTGCTGCCGGGACTCGTGCAGGCCACCTTGCAGGATGCGGGCCTCACACCCCAGCAGGTCGGGCTGATTGCCGCCAGCACGGGGCCGGGGCTGATTGGGGGGCTGATTGTTGGCAGCGGTTTTGCCAAGGGCATGGCGCTGGCGCTGGGCAAGCCCTTTGTGGCGGTCAACCATGTGGAAGCGCATGCCCTGACAGCCCGCCTGCCCGGCCTTGTGCCCGGTGGCGCGGCTTTCCCCTATCTGCTGCTGCTTGTTTCCGGCGGCCATTGTCAGTGCATTGCCGTGGAAGGGGTAGGCCGTTACCGCAAATTGGGCGGCACGATTGACGATGCTGCGGGTGAGGCGTTTGACAAGGTCGCCAAAATGCTCGGCCTTGGCTGGCCTGGTGGCCCGGCACTGGAAAAACTGGCACGGGAGGGAGACCCCACGGCCATTCCGCTCCCGCGTCCCCTCATGGGCCGTGAAGGCTGTGATTTCTCGTTCTCCGGCCTGAAAACAGCCATTGCGCAGAAACTGGCCCCATATGGGCAAGCTCCCCTACCCCGTCAGTTTGCGGCGGATCTGGCTGCCTCCTTCCAGCAGGCCGTTGCTGATGTGGTCGCCAACCGGATGGAACATGCCCTGCGCATGATGCCTGAAGCCAGACTGCTGGTTGCCGCTGGTGGTGTTGCCGCCAATACGGTGCTCCGTGCCCGGCTGGAAGACGTAGCCGCCCGGCACGGTTTGCAGTTTGCCGCCCCACCCCTGCGCCTGTGCACGGATAACGCCGTGATGGTGGGCTGGGCGGCACTGGAAACCTGCCGTGAAGCCGCCGAACGCGGCCTGCCACAGCCCGACGACGCAGCCCTTCGCCCTCGCCCCCGCTGGCCGCTGGAAGACATGGCAGCTCGCTTCGCCCCGCAGGATATCCCGGCATGAACTATCGCCACGCCTACCACGCCGGGAACTTTGCTGACTGCATGAAGCATGCGCTTCTGGTGTCACTGATTAGCAGTTTTCTGCGCAAACCCACGCCCTTCATGGTGCTGGATACGCATGCGGGTATCGGCCGGTATGATCTGCGCTGCGAGGAAGCCGAAAAAACACAGGAATGGCGCACCGGCATCGGCCTTTTGACCGAGGAAGGGCCTGACAGTCCGCTCGCACCGTGGCTGGATCTGGTCAGGAAAGAGGGCGGCCCAGAGATATATCCCGGTTCACCCCTGCTGATCTCCATGATGCTGCGGGAGCAGGATCACCTGATCTGCTGCGAAAAACATCCCGAAGACAAACGCAGACTCTATGGCATCTTTACCCGCACCCCGAATGTCACTGTGCATGAGCGGGATGGGTATGAGGCCTTGCGGGCTCTCCTTCCGCCGCAGACAGCCAAACGGGGCCTTGTGCTGATTGACCCGCCATTTGAAGAACCCAACGAGTTCGCACGGCTGGAAAACGCCGTGCAGACCATTCAGGCCCGCTTCTCCAATGGGATGATCGCCATCTGGTATCCCATCAAACATCGGACACCCGTACGGGCGTTTCATATGGCGTTGCAGGATGCGGGAGTGCGAGACATTCTGGCAGCAGAATTGCTGATGCGCCCTCCGGTTGATCCGGACCGCCTGAACGGGTCCGGTCTGCTGGTTATCAAACCGCCCTTTGGCTTTGCCGAACAGGCGAAAGCGCAGCTTGAACGGTTAAAAACCCGGCTTAACGCGCATGAATGGTCTGTTACGCAGATTGTGCCCGAATAGGACTGAAAGCCTCAGAGGCCGCCTGCTCTCCCGCCGTTGAAGGCAGGAGTTTCCAAAGCAGAAGGGCCTCGGCAGAAGCCGGATACATTGTGCAACCAACCAGCCCTCTGCCATCAGGGCCTCACAGCGCTTTTGAGAAGAAGACGGTTGAAATCAGGCCGTCTTCATATGCTGCCAGATTTCCACAGCAAAACCCTGCACACCGGCAGCAAGAATCTGCACACCAATGCACAGCAGGACCAGTGCGGCCAGACGGCTGACAATGCGGGTGCCTGTCACGCCCAGCATGGACACCAGCTTTTCTGAGCCGGAATAGGCGGCCCACACAATCAGCACCACGCAGACAGCAGCAATGGTGATGCCCAGTTCATAGGCCAGAAAGGATTCGCCTGCCGGGCAACCTGATCCCAATGCAATGGCGACGGCAATGGTGCCCGGCCCCACCGTAAACGGCATGGCCAGCGGAAAGAACGCAGAATCTGACCAGTTGGGGGACATGACGGTCTTGCCGCCTTGCAGAGCCTGTTTTTCCTTCTTTGCTTCCATGCTTTCCGGGCTTTGCAGCAGATTCCAGGCCCGAACAGCCACTACCAGGCCACCTGCTACCCGCAACGCGCTAACGGTAATGCCAAAGAACACCAGCACCTTGCCGCCCAGCCAGATGGACACCAGCATCAGCACAAAAGAATAGAACGCAACCAGCTTGGCCAATGCCAGAATTTCACGCCGGGAACGGCCCGTGGTGGCCTGCGCGAAAATAAGCGAGGCCCCAAGCGGATTGACGATGGAGAACAGGGCCGGAAAGGCCAGCAGAAAGGATGTGGTTGCCGTGGCAACCGGCATAACGCCTCCCGGCAGGAAGGAGGCGGTAAAGTGAGCAGACATCCCTTAACCCAGCTTATGCGGCCCCAGAGGAAGCCTCTCGAAAAATGGTCATGACGCCGGGACAGGCGGCTCGGCATCGCCGTCCTTATAGGCGGCGATCACACGAGAAGCGAGCGCAATATCATCCGCCGGACAACAGAAATTCAGTCCCTCGCTTCCCTCCAGCGGCCAGACATTCAGCCCGATATCATCGTAAATGCGCACAAAGGTGTTGCCTACCTGCCAGAACACGGGCTTCAGCCCTTCCTGCAAGGCCACATCCCGCAGCCGCCAGATGGCAGAAACACTATCATCTTCGGAACCCGCAGGGTCGCCCAGCCCCACCAGAAATTCACCACAGCGGCACAGGGGAATAACGGCCTCACCGGCTTCACCCGTCACATAGCCCTCCGGATGCATGTCCTGCACAGTGGGGAGCGCATGATCAAGCGTGTGGTAACGCTCATAGGCTTCAGCATCCCATTCCTGGATGGCAATGCGCCCCGGCAGCATAAGCCGCCCAATGACCACCAGAGCCAGCAGCACAGCAAGGGCCACCGTCCACCGCGCAGCACCGGATGCGGGGAAGACAAACACCATCTGCCACCAGCTTCCCGCCCCATGCCGCGTGGCCAGTGCAATCACACACCCGAACAGCAACAGCAGAGACAGCAGCGTGGACGCTGAAAGAGGTTCGCTCAACAGGCGCGCGTGGCGATAGTAACAGGACCGGAAGGGCGCAATGAGAAACGCGGACAACCCAAGCATGACCGGAACAAAAACCGTATTGCCCCGCAGGAAGGTCATGACGGCAGCCATCACCAGCAGAAGCAGCGTGCCGCGCCATGCCAACGTCACCCGTTGGGAGAGACCAATGCCCAGCCCGATCAGCCCTACCCCCATCAGCGAGAGCAGATAGGTGCTGATTGCCCCCACCCAGCCGAACCACGGCCCCTGCACCACCGCGTATTTGGCCACGGGGTCCAGCAACACCAGACACACCAGCATAATGCCGCACAAGGAGACCGTGCCTGTTGCCACCGCAACGGAGAACCCGGCTTCACTTTCACGCACCAGTTGGCTGGGGCGCACCCGGCGCGGTTGGTCGGGATGTGCCTGCTTCTTGCGCTTCTTGGCCGCCAGCGCATCATCTCCGCGCAGGAACAGTTCATGCGCGGCAAACATGATACCCGCCAGAAAAAGCGGAACAATGTAGTAGAACAGGCGGAAAATAAGTACGACGCCCAAAATCTGCGGCGCGGGCATATAAGGCCCCAGCGCCAGCAGCATCGCACCATCAAACACGCCAAGACCACCCGGCACGCTCGCCACCAGTCCCGCCGTATAGGAGGCGATGTAGATGGCCAGGAAAGACCCGTAATCTATCCCGGCTTCAGGTGGCAGCAGCACAAAGGCAATGGCAGCCGTTGCCGCCACATCCGCTGCGGCAACCACCGTCTGCAATACCGCCATGGTAGGAGACGGAAGGGAAATGGTCCATTTGCGGAAGGTGAACTCCCTCACCCGGAAGGCCAGCCCGATATAAGCCAGCACCACCAGCCACAGCAGCACACCCACAAGCGTGAGCACCGCCCCAGGCACATGGTTGCCCGCCATGGGAATGACTGAGGGCTCCCAGATCAGCACGCCACCAATCAGCACCGCCGCCCCAAGCAGATAGGTGGCGGAACAGAAGGCGATAATCTGCGCAATGGCGAAGGAGCCTACCCCCCAGTTACGGTACAGCCTGTAACGTACCGCCGCCCCGGAAACCGCAGAAAATCCGAGATTGTGGGAAAGCACGTAAGAGCAGAAAGCCGCAAACGCCGTGCGGCGGTAGGACAACTGTCCATACCCCACCTGCACCACGGCCAACCGATCATAAAACGAGAGCACAAAATAGGACAGAAAGGTGCACGCCACGCCCAGCCACACCCGCTTGCCGGGAATGGCCTCCATGGCGTGACGGATATCGGCAATACGCAGGTGCCGCAGTTCATGCTGCACCACGGCAATGGCGGCCACCATAAGCAGCAGCCCCACAAGATGCGGCAGGTGCTTCAGCCACCGCCGCCATCCCTGAGGTTTAGGCTTGTGTTCCGGCTCCTGTCCTTGCGGTGATGAGGATACAGTCTTCACCATGGAGACAAAAACCCGCGCTTAGGCCTGCTGCTCTCGCAGCAATGCGGCCTCAATCAGCGCCACGGTTTCATGCACGCCATAAAGAGCGACAAACCCCCCAAAGCGTGGTCCTTCCTTCTGGCCCAGCAGAACTTCATACAGGCAGCCGAACCAGCTCCGCAGCGGTTCAAATGTGTGCCGCTTGCCAATCTCGAACACCAGATTCTGCAAGGTGGCGGCATCCGCCGCTTCACCTTCATACCCACGCAGGCTGTTCGCCAGATCAACCAACGCTGTGCGTTCCTTGTCCGTTGGGGCACGGAAGGTTTTGGCCGGACGCACAAAGTCAGCGTAATAGGCAATGGCGTGCTGCACCAGACAGGCCAGCATGGGGTGTGTTTCGGGCGAAACCGTTGCGTCATACCGGCGGATAAAGCCCCACAGCACTTCCGGGGTTTCCGCATTGGCCACACTGGCCAGATTCAGCAACATGCCGAAGGAGACCGGAGAGCCTGCGTTTTCGGCAATTTCACCCTTGTTGATGAACCACGCCGGATTGGCGCGCAGGTCATTCCCCGTGGGGTCTGCGGCCTGAAGCGCCTTGGCCTTTTCAACATGGGTCAGATAATCGTCCGCCGTTTTGGGGATGACATCAAAATACAGCCGCTTGGCGCGTTGCGGCTGATTGAACATGAACTGCCCAAGGCTTTCCTGCGGCGCATAACGCAGCCATTCTTCCACAGAAAGCCCATTCCCCTTGGATTTGGAGATCTTCTGGCCGTTCTCGTCCAGAAAAAGCTCATAGGTCAGACCTGCAGGGGGCTCGCCCCCCAGAATACGGCAGATGCGGCCAGACAGCCGCACGCTATCAATCAGATCCTTGCCGGACATTTCATAATCCACGCCAAGCGCGTACCAGCGCATGGCCCAGTCCGCCTTCCACTGCATCTTGGCATGGCCACCGGTTACGGGCGTTTCAAACTGTTCGCCCGTGGCGGGGTCTGTCCAGCGCACCGTGCCGGCTTCCGGGTTCACGGCGTCCATTTTCACCTGCATCACCTCACCCGTGCGCGGGTGGAGGGGAAGCACGGGTGAGTACGTGGCGCGGCGGTCTGGCCCGAGAGTGGGAGCAATCACGCCCACCACTTCTTCATGCACTTCAAGAACGCGCTTCAGCGCCGCATCAAACCGGCCGCTGGTATAATACTGGGTGGATGACGCAAATTCGTAATCAAAGCCGAAGCTGTCCAGAAAACTGCACAGGCGCGCGTTGTTATGGGCCGCAAACGACTCGTGCGTACCAAACGGATCGGGCACGCGGGAGAGCGGCTGGCCGATAAACTTTTCCAGCATCTCGCGGTTGGGCACGTTGTCCGGCACCTTCCGCAACGCATCCATATCATCAGAAAACGCCAGTAGCCGGGATGGGCGGCCGGTCAGCGCCGTATAGGCCTGCCGCACCCAGGATGTGCGCGCAACCTCGCCAAACGTGCCGATATGCGGCAGGCCAGAAGGGCCATAGCCGGTTTCAAGCAGGGCGGGCCGTGCATCATCATCCGCCCCGGCTTTAGCCGTACGGGCCTCAACATGCGTGGCAAGTTTCTGCGCCTCTTCAAAGGGCCAGGCGCGCGGAAGGGTGGGTTCGGTTTTTGTACGGCTATCTGACATGGCGCGAAAGCTATGAACTGGGCAGCGGCTGGTCAATCCATAAACACACACAGCCTGCGGTGTGTTTGCGCTTTTCTGAAGCATTGACCCCGCAGAAAGCGCGTTCCATCCTGCCACACATCTTCTGCTCCCAACCATCAGACCTTGCTGAAAGGACCGATTTTCATGGGTCGTATCGCTGCCCTTATTCTGATCGGGAACGAAATCCTGTCTGGCCGCACCCGGGACGACAACATCCAGTTTCTGGCCACAAACCTGGGGGAACTGGGCATTCCCCTGCGGGAAATCCGTGTCATTCCAGACGTGCGGGAAACGATTGTAAACACGGTTGTGGACTTCCGCGCCCGATTTGACGAGGTGTTCACCACCGGCGGCATCGGCCCAACGCACGATGATATTACCTCCCCCTGTGTGGCAGAGGCATTTGGGGTGCCGTGGGAATTCCACCCGGCAACCTATGACATGCTGAAAGAACAGTTTGGTGAGGACTTCAACGCGGCCCGCCAGCGCATGGCCAAACTACCCCGCGGTGCCGTGCCCATCCCCAACCCGGTCTCCCGCGCGCCGGGGTTCAGCATTGGCAACGTGCATGTCATGGCCGGGGTGCCCCGCATCATGCGGGCGATGTTCCATGAACTTGCCCCTACCCTTAAACGTGGCAACCCCGTGTTTTCCCGCACCTGGTACACCACCTCCCTGTTTGAAGGCACGATTGCGGACGGGCTGGAAGCCATCCAGAACCGGTTTCCGGCGCTTGATCTGGGGTCCTACCCCTTCCATCGGGATGATGGACGCCGGGGTGTGGCGCTGGTTGCCAAAGGCCAGAATACGGATGATGTGAATGAGGCTGCTCGGGCCATTTACACGCTGATCAAAGAAAAGGGCGGTGACCCCATTGAAGGAGAACCACCGCCCTGATCCGGTCAGTTAGGGGAAAGCCTGATCAACTCAGGCTTTCACGCCCCATTGCCAGAAATTTCTCACGCCGCAGTTCTTTCAGGCGTGCAGGAGCCAGAGGCACAAGCTCCTTCAGTTCATCGCCCAGAGCCTGCTTGACTGCATCAAGCGCTTCCTGCGGGGCGCGTTGAGCGCCACCAATCGGCTCTGGAATAATCCGGTCGATCAAACCCAGACGATAAAGATCCTGCGCGGTCAGTTTCAGGGTTTCAGCCGCCGTGCTGGCCTGTTTTGGATCACGCCACAAAATGGAGGCGCAGGCTTCAGGCGAAATCACGGAGTAGATGGCGTGTTCCAGCATCATGACGCGGTCTCCCGCGCCGAGAGCCACGGCCCCGCCTGATCCGCCTTCCCCAATCACGGTCGCAATCAGCGGCACAGGCGCTTCAAGACAGACTTCAATAGAACGGGCGATCGCTTCCGCCTGCCCACGTTCTTCCGCGTCAATACCGGGCCATGCGCCAGCGGTATCAATAAAGGTGAGAATCGGCAGGTTGAACCGTCCGGCCAGCTTCATCAGGCGCTGCGCCTTACGGTACCCCTCCGGCCGCGCCATGCCAAAATTATGGGCAAGGCGTGTTTCAAGATCAGAACCACGTTCCGTCCCGATCACCACCACGGGTATACCATCAAAGCGGCCAATACCGCCGATAATGGCTTTATCATCCGCATACAGCCGATCCCCTGCCAAAGGCGTGAATTCGGTCAGCAGGGCATTGATATAGTCCTGCGTGTGCGGACGCTGCGCATGACGGGCCACCTGCACCTTCTGCCATGGCGTAAGCTTGGCATAGATGGAACGCAGATGCTTTTCCGCCTTTTCCTGAAGGCGGGCCGTCTCTTCTGCAATATTGACCCCGTTCGGGTCGGTCATTTGCCGCAGTTCGTCGATCTTGTTCTCAAGTTCGGCGACGGGCTTTTCGAAATCCAGGAACTGACGCATGGGCAAAGCGGATAGCACAGTCACGCGTAAAACCAAGCCACTTCGTGCATCATGCTTGGCATGAAGATGGATCAGCCTGCTTTTTCGCGCGTTTTTTCACTCTGTGTGGCAAGCGGGTGATAGGTTTCCACCACCTTTTTCAGCCGTTCGGTCTGCACATGCGTGTAAATCTGGGTGGTGGCGATATCCGCGTGCCCCAGCAGCATCTGCAACGCCCGCAGGTCCGCCCCATGCGCCAGCAGATGGGTTGCAAAGGAATGGCGCAGCACATGCGGAGAAAGCCGGGCAGGATCAATCCCGGCCTGACAGCCCACTTCATGCAGGATTTTATCAAAGGCCTGCCGGGTAAGGGGGCGGCGCGTATCCCGGCCCGGAAACAACCAGGGGCTTTCCAACGCCTGATCCCATGCCCGCAATGCCAGAGCAGCCTCCCGCGCACTGGCCGAGATGGGCACCAGACGTTCCCGCCCGCCTTTCCCGCGAATCACCAGCATAAGCTTTTCGTTTTTCAGGGCATCGGCAGGAAGGGTTAGCAGTTCTGAAATCCGCAGGCCGGAGGCGTAGAGCAATTCCAGCGCCGCCCGTGCCACCAACGCCCGGCGCTGTTTGGCCGGAGAAGCCTCGGCGGGGGCTACACAGGCCTCGATCAGCGCCACGACCTCCGATTCGGAGAGGAAATGCGGCAGGGTCGATTCCGGCTGAGGCGATTCCAGATGGGCGGCCGGATTATCGGCCCGCATCCCTTCGCGCAGCAGAAACAGATAAAACTGCCTGATACAGGAAAGCCGACGCGCCACAGTGCGCCGCGCCTGCCCTTCCGCCCCCAGGTCAGCCATCCATGCTGCCAGACTACTGGTATCGGCCTCGATAAGAGACATACCCTGCGCCGCCAGAAAGGCAGAGCAGGACTCCAGATCAGCCGCATAGGCAGAAAGCGTGTTCGGCGCGGCGGCCCGTTCTGCCGCCAGCATTTCCAGAAACAGCTCCGTCTCGCGGCTGCCGGACATTTCTACTCCAGCGCCCTTATTTTTGCGCGGAGGCAGCAGGAGTTGAAACGGCCGGTGCGCCAGCAGGAGCAGCCGGAACGGCGGCGGCCGGTGCTGTAGCAGGCTGCTGCACGGGCACAACCGGGGTAACAACAGGCGCAGGCGGCGGAGCCGGAACCGGGGCCATTGGGGCCGGTGCGGCCGCAGGCGGAGCCGCCAACGCGACATCACGATGCACGGCCTGAGGCACAGGGGCGTGGGCTGTCAGGCCAAGTGCTGCAAACCCGCCCACCAAGGCAACGCAGACCACGGCTGCAACAATAAGAACCGTACGGTTCATGAGGCTTTGCTCCATAACAACAGAGATAGGTGTGTTCTCCCTGCTCTATGGTAAGCTGCGTTTCATGTCATCACGTATCTCGTATCCCCCACACGATACGGCGGACCCACCGCCGATTCCGCTTGATCTGGAAAGGGTCGGCAACCGGCAGAGCACCGGGCTGATCCCCTCCGGGCGCAGCATTGTTCTTGTTGGCCTGATGGGCGCTGGCAAAACCACCATTGGCCGCAGGCTGGCCACACGGCTGGGCCTGCCCTTTGTTGATGCCGATATTGAAATAGAACGTGCCGCTGGCTGCTCCATTGCCGATGTGTTTCGCCTGTATGGAGAAGCCGCCTTCCGTGACGGAGAGCGCCGCGTCATCCGCCGCCTGCTGGAAGGCCCGCCCATGGTGCTGGCCACCGGCGGCGGCGCCTATATGGACGCCAGCACCCGCAGCCTGGTGCGGGAGCGCGCCATTTCCATATGGCTACGCTGCCCCCTGCCCGTTCTGCTGCGCCGGGTTCAGGGGCGCAACCATCGCCCCCTGCTGAATGAAGCCCCCCCGCGTGATGTGCTGGCGCGGCTGATGACCGTCCGGCACCCCATTTATGCGGAAGCGGACATTATTGTTGATTGCGGAGACCACAACGTGGACCACAGCACTTCCCGCGTGATTGAGGCCATGGCCCTTTCCCGCCGCCCCGTGCGCCTGCCTGTCAGCCTGAGCCATACGCCTTATGATGTGGTGATCGGCACGGATCTGATCAGCCGGGCTGGCGCTTTGCTGGCACCGGTCCTGCCGCAGAAGCGTGTTGTCATCATCACGGATGAGAACGTGGCAGCGCTGCACCTGCCCCGCCTGGAAGCGTCCCTGCATGACACTGGCATCGCGTTCCGCACCCTTACCGTGCAACCGGGCGAGCAGTCCAAAAGCCTGGCCACCTATGAGCGGCTGGTTGATGCCATTCTGAAAGAAGGCGTGGAGCGCAAAACCACCATCATTGCCTTTGGCGGTGGCGTGGTGGGCGATCTTGCCGGGTTTATAGCCGCCACCACATTGCGCGGGCTGCCCTTTGTGCAGATTCCCACCACTCTGCTTTCTCAGGTTGATTCGTCCGTGGGCGGCAAGACCGGCATTAACACCCGCTGGGGCAAGAATCTCCTCGGCGCATTCCATCAGCCATTAAGTGTGCTGGCAGATGCGTCGGCACTGGCAACCCTGCCCAAAAGGGAGCTGATCGCGGGTTATGCCGAAATTGTGAAGTCCGGCCTGATTGGTGACCCCGCACTGTTTGAATGGTGTGAAAAACACGGGGAATCGGTCCTGAATTTTGACCCCGAAGCCCAGACAGAAGCCGTAAGGCAGGCCTGCGCCTTCAAAGCCCGCGTTGTGGCGGCGGACGAACGGGAACAGCAAGGCACGGATGGGCGTGCCCTGCTGAATCTGGGTCACACGTTCGGCCACGCTCTGGAGGCTGAACTGGGTTATGACGGCCGCCTTCTGCACGGCGAAGGAGTCTCCATAGGTCTGCGTCTGGCCTTTGCCTTGTCCGTCAAACTGGGCCTCTGCCCTCAGGCAGACCTGGAGCGGGTAACTGCCCATCTGGAGACGCTGGGCATGCCTGCACGCATTAGAGACCTGCCATACTCGTTCCGCGCAACAGACCTGATGGCCCACATGCAACGGGACAAGAAAATGCAGGATGGCCGTCTCTCATTTGTTCTGGTTCGTGGAATCGGCAAGGCTTTCACCTCACGGGATGTACCGGCTGAACTGGTGCGCGAGGTACTGCTTGAAGATGGCTGCGCACCCTAGAAAACCGCCACTTAACTTTACCCACCTGTGGCAATTAAGTATCCACGCCTCAATTCCGCCTTATTCAGACCGGAGAGAGGCCCGGCATTCGCTAATACGCAATGTTCATGGCAAGACGTTTAAGGCTGATTACTTCCTCGCAACTAGGACATCTTGGGAAACCGAAATGAACTGTTGCAAATAAACCACGGTTATGGCTTCTAATCGTCAAGAGTATGAAGCTTCGGGTTTCTATTTTGGAACCGATCGTTTTATACGGCTTTAGGCATCTTGCTGGGTCTGACCGCTGAATGGTTGGCAGCAGAGTCGAACAGATGAAATATTGAGGACGAAAAAATGCGTCTCCGCACGGCGTTACTTGCAACGACATTGATGGCAGCGGCTCCGGCGGCCGCATCTGCCACCACAATTACAGGCCCGTATGTTGACCTGGGCGGTGGTTACAACCTGGTCCAGAATCAGCATGCTCACACTTCCGGTTTCGCCGGTGGTGACAGCTACACGAACGGCAGCTCCGCTCAGTACCGTCACAACACTGGTTTCACCGGTTTCGGTGCATTCGGCTGGGGCTTCGGCAACGGCCTGCGCGCTGAAGTTGAAGGCGTGTACAACTACTCCAACATTGATCACCGCAGCGGCGCTGCAGCGAGCCACACTCGCGGTAGCGACCAGTCCTACGGTGGCCTGATCAACCTGCTGTATGATATCGACCTGAAGCAGTTCGGTATCGATGCTCCGGTTACCCCGTTCGTTGGTATCGGTGCTGGCTACCTGTGGCAGCATTACAACCCGACACAGTCCAACTTCCGTAACGGCAACACCAGCCGTCTGGGCGGCACGAACGGTGGCTTTGCTTACCAGGGCATCGTCGGTGCGGCTTATGATGTTGGCGTTCCGGGCCTGCAGATCACCACGGAATACCGTATGATCGGCCAGCCGGGTTCCTTCACGGACGGTGCGTTCACCTCCACGGCAAACTATACCAACGGTCAGCGCGGTCGTGGCAACACGAACTTCGATCACCGCTTCAACCACCAGTTCATCCTGGGCCTGCGCTACGCGTTCGATACGGCTCCGCCGCCGCCGCCGCCGGCTCCGGTTGTTGCTGCTCCGGCTCCGCTGCCGGCTCGCTCCTACCTGGTGTTCTTCGACTGGGATAAGTCTGTCCTGACGGCTCGTGCCCGCCAGATCGTTGCTGAAGCTGCTCAGGCTTCCACGCACGTTCAGACGACCCGCATCGAAGTTAACGGTTATACCGATAACTCCGCTGCTCACCCCGGTCCGCGCGGTGAAAAGTACAACCTGGGTCTGTCCCTGCGTCGTGCTGACAGCGTAAAGGCTGAACTGATCCGTGACGGCGTGCCGGCCACCGCGATCGACGTCCACGGTTATGGTGAATCCAAGCCGCTGGTGCCGACCGGCCCGAACACCCGCGAACCTCAGAACCGTCGCGTGGAAATCATCCTCCACTAATTCGGTCTGATCTTCGTGATCAAAAGAGGAGGCACCTTCGGGTGCCTCTTTTTTTTGTCTTGTTTTCCCCTTCTCCTTTCGCGTAGGCCCATGGCGTGACCCAGACCGCCCCGTCTCCCCTCCCTTTTGGCCTGACCAAAACCAAGCTCATGCGGTTGCTGAAATTCGGCACCGTAGGCGGGTTAGGGTTTCTGTGGGATTCCGGCACGGTTTACGCGCTGCGTCCAGCAATCGGGCTCAGTGCTGCAACGTTGGTCGCCTATTTTGTCGCCGCCACGTTGAACTGGCTACTCAACCGGCTATGGACCTTCAAAGGCGTTGGCCTGCATGATCACCCGCTCCTGCAATGGCTGCGCTTTCTTACCGCCAACAGTTTTGGGTTCCTGCTTAATCGCGGTACGGTTTACACCCTGTTTTATACCGTGCCCCTGTGCGTAACCTACCCGGTGCTGGCTCTGGCAGCCGGTGCGCTGGCAGGCATGTTCGCCAATTTCAACCTCAGCCAGAAAATGGTGTTCAAGGAAAAACCACCTCAGTCCGCCCTGGAACTGGCTGAACTGAGCGTGGACGTGTCAACGTCACACAAAAACCCCACATCTGAGTCTTAATATGACGATAAGGCGGGGCTGAACGCTAACCCCTTCCGGTAACGCGCCGGGTGCGCTACATCTGGCAACGGGTTAAGGAAAGCTTGGGTGCTTTCTACCTGGCCGTGAGGACTTGTCCCTGAAGCAAACTTTTTTCGGAGCATCCGGAAAAGGCTGGCTTTGGGAATTCACGCGCCCAACCAGTTTCAGGACCGTCTGCCTCACGCCATGCTGACCACAAACGAAATTCGCACCACCTTTCTGGAGTATTTCGCCGGGAAAGGGCACCAGATTGTGCCTTCCTCTTCTCTGGTGCCGCGCAATGACCCCACCCTGCTTTTCACCAATGCGGGGATGGTGCAGTTCAAGAACGTGTTTACCGGGCAGGAAACCCGCCCCTACTCACGCGCTACCACGGCGCAGAAAGTTGTGCGGGCAGGCGGCAAGCATAACGATCTGGATAACGTAGGCTATACAGCCCGGCACCACACCTTCTTTGAGATGATGGGCAATTTCTCCTTCGGTGATTATTTCAAGCCCGAAGCGATTGAACTCGCCTGGACATTGGTGACCAAGAATTTCGGCCTGCCGAAAGACAAACTGCTGGTGACCGTCTTCTCTGAAGATGAAGACGCCGCCGGACTGTGGCGCTCCATTGCGGGGCTGGATGACAGCCGCATTATCCGCATTCCCACGTCTGACAATTTCTGGCGGATGGGTGATACCGGCCCCTGCGGCCCCTGCTCCGAAATTTTCTTTGATCACGGTCCTGATGTTCCCGGTGGCCCCCCTGGCTCCCCTGATGAAGACGGGGACCGGTTTGTGGAAATCTGGAATCTGGTCTTCATGCAGTATTTTGAAGATCCGCCGGGCGTGCGCTCTCCGCTGCCTCGCCCTTCCATTGATACCGGCCTTGGTCTGGAACGCTTTGCCGCCATCATGCAGGGCAAGCGCGACAACTACGATACCGACACGTTTGTGGCTCTGACCCAGGCTTCTGCGGATCTGACCCACCAAAGCGTTGATGGCCCGTTCAAAGCCAGTCATCGCGTAGTGGCGGACCATCTGCGCTCAACAGCGTTCCTGATTGCCGATGGTGTTCTGCCCTCCAAGGATGGCCGAGGGTATGTGCTGCGCCGCATCATGCGCCGCGCCATGCGCCATCTGCACATGATGGGCACGCGCGAGCCCGTGTTCTACAAACTGCTGCCCGTGCTCATCCAGCAGATGGGTCAGGCTTACCCTGAACTGGTGCAGGGTGAAGCCCTGATCCGTGAAACCATGCGTGGTGAAGAAGAACGCTTCAAAGCTATGCTTGATCGCGGCCTGGGCCTGTTGGCGGAAGAAACCGACAAACTCACGCCGGGCGCTGCCCTGCCAGGTGATGTTGCCTTCCGCCTGTATGATACGTTCGGCTTCCCGCTTGATCTGACACAGGACGCCCTGCGCGGCAGCGGTCACCCGGTGGACGTGGAGGGCTTTGATGCCGCCATGACCGTGCAGCGTGAACGCGCCCGTGCCTCCTGGGTGGGCTCTGGCGATACGGCGCTGGAAACTGTGTGGTTTGAAGCACGCGACAAGTTTGGTGCGTCTGAATTCCTTGGCTACAGCACAGAACAGGCTGATGGCGAAGTTCAGGCCGTGGTTGTGGGCAATGGCTTTGTGAAAGAAGCCCCGGTTGGTGCGGAAGTAGCCGTGCTGCTCAACCAGACCCCATTCTATGGAGAAAGTGGTGGGCAGGCCGGAGATACCGGCACCCTTACAGCGAACGGCCTGCGCATTGCCGTAACCGATACGCAGAAAAAAGCCGGCGATCTGATCGTGCATTATGGCACCGTGACAGAGGGCACATTGCGCCCCGGTCAGGCTGTAACTGCCACCGTGGATCATGACCGCCGCTCCGCCATTCGTGCGCATCACTCCGCCACGCATCTGCTGCATGAGGCCCTACGCCGCAAGCTGGGCACACATGTTGCCCAGAAAGGCAGCCTGAACACGCCAGACCGCCTGCGCTTTGACGTCAGCCAGCCGCGCCCCATCACGGCGGAAGAACTGGCGGAAGTGGAAGCTGAGGTGAATCGCCTGATCCGTGAGAACTCCCAGGTGGTCACCCGCTCCATGACACCAGAGGAAGCCGTGGCTGAAGGGGCTATGGCCCTGTTTGGCGAAAAATACGGCGATGAAGTGCGCGTGGTTTCCATGGGCGGTGCCGATGGCAACAAAAGCGCATGGTCGATCGAACTCTGCGGCGGCACGCATGTGAACCGCACGGGCGATATCGGCCAGTTCCGCATTACGGCTGAAAACGGCGTTTCTGCTGGCGTGCGCCGTATTGAAGCCGTTGCAGGCAAAGCGGCTGAAACGCTTTCCCTCGCCAATGAGCAGCGCCTCAACCAGATGGCCGCCATGATGAAGGTGAGTGTAGCGGATGCACCGGAACGTCTGGCCCTGCTGCTGGAAGAGCGCCGCACCATGGAACGGCAGATTTCCCAGCTTCAGCGCCAGTTGGCAGCAGGCAATGCCGCCTCCGCCGGTGTGGAAGACGTTGGTGGCGTAAGACTGGCCAGCCGCAACGTGGGGGACACCGCCCCGCGTGAACTGAAAGGGCTTGCAGAAACCATTCTGAAGCAGGGCAATGCGGATGTTGTGGTGCTGATTTCAACAGCGGGTGACAAAGGCAGTGTTGTGGCTGCCGTGGCGCCGGAAACTGTTGAAAAAGTAGACGCCGTTGCCTTGGTGCGTGCGGCCAGTGTGGCCATGGGCGGCAAAGGCGGCGGTGGCCGACGGGACATGGCGCAGGCAGGCGGCCCCAATGCTGGCGCGGCAGATGCGGCCCTTACCGCCGTGCGTGAGGCGCTGGCAGGCGCGGCCTGACGCAGACCACAAACAGGGAACGGCTGGCACCCGCCCCTGTTTTCTGTCCATGCCCCGCCTCACTTGATAAGGACCAGCCTCATGTCTCTTCTTGCTTCGCTTAAAATGGTCATGGCCCCTCCCCACCCGGAGGCACGGCCTTTTCTTCTGGCTTCTGGTGCTGCCACGCTCGCCACGCGCTATCTGGCCAGAAAGCTTTCCTGCCCCAAGCTCAAGCTCCTTGGCACCGCCAGTGGCCTGTTCTTCGGTTTCTGCCTGTATTTCTTCCGTGACCCGGAACGTATTACGCCTGCCCGCGCCGATGTTGCAGTAGCCCCCGCAGACGGACGCATTGTCTCTATTGAAAAAGTCGCCCCGCCGGCTGAACTGGGCATGAGCCCGGTGCCTGTGTGGCGCATTGCCACGTTCCTGTCCGTGCTGGATGTACACGTGAACAGAATACCCGCAGCAGGGACTGTCACCCGCATTGCCTATCATCCGGGCCAGTTTCTGAACGCCAGTCTGGACAAGGCGTCTGAACTGAACGAACGCAATGCCCTCAGCCTCACGCTGCCGGATGGCCGTATGATGGCCGTTGTGCAGATTGCCGGGCTGGTAGCCCGCCGTATTGTGTGCAGTGTAACCGAAGGCATGCAGATGGAAGCTGGGGAACGGTTTGGTCTGATTCGCTTTGGCTCCCGCACGGACCTGTATCTGCCGCCGGGTGTGGAACCTCTGGTTTCTGTTGGCCAGACCATGGTGGGCGGTGAAACCGTGATGGCGCGTCTCTGATTCCCGTGACAGTGCACCCTCCTTCTTCCGCCTTCCCTTCTGATAACGGCGCACCAACTGGCACCCCGGCCAATTCTGCCTCCACAGGGCAGACTCTGCCTGATGGAGTGACGGAAACACCGGGCACCACATCCTCCATGGCAGGCAGCGCCACCCAGACCGGCGCATCGCAAGATTCAGACGCAGGCGGCTCTCAATCGGGCAGCCGGACGGAAGATCCGTCCCGCCCGCGCGGGCTGCGGCGCAAGCGGTTGCGTCGGCGTGTGCGGAACAAAATCAAGGGACCATCCTTCAACCGGCTGATCCCGAATATTCTGACCATGCTTGGCCTGTGCGCCGGTTTGACCGGTATGCGCTTTGCCGTGGATGGCCGGTTTCAGGCGGCAGCCATTGCCCTGCTGATTTCAGCATTCATTGACGGGCTGGATGGCCGTATTGCCCGCCTGCTGCGCGGGTCCACCCGATTTGGCGCGGAATTTGACAGCCTTTCAGATTTCCTCTGCTTTGGCGTGGCCCCCTCCTTCCTGCTGTATTTCTGGGCTTTGCGGGATGGCGGACGCTACGCTTTTCTGCCGTGCCTGATGTTTACGGTCTGTATGGCGCTGCGGCTGGCCCGGTTCAACGCAACGCTGGATGAAGCCGAGGAAAAGCCCAAATACGCCAGCAACTTCTTTACCGGCGTCCCGGCTCCGGCTGGGGCAGGGCTGGCCCTGTTCCCACTGTTTCTGGGGCTGGAAGCTGAAAAGCTGGATATTGTGTGGCTCTACAAGTTCACTCGTCTAGCCTATCTGCCCAGCTTTACATTGATCAGCACCGCATTTCTGCTGGTATCCACTCTGCCGGTCTGGTCTTTCAAGAACTTCAAAGTGCCCGCTCATTTTGTGCTGCCCGTCATGCTGGGCACGGGAGCCTATGCCGCTGTTCTGGTTGCTGATCCATGGGGGGCGCTGGCAGCCGCCGGGGTTATTTACATGGCGCTGCTACCGTTGAGCCGCCTGAGCTTCTTCAAGCTGAAAAAAGCAGCGGAAGACCTTCAGGAAGAGGTGGAAGACGAACCCGCGCCGTCAGCCTGAACGGCTGAGGCACTGTCTTCCAACCGTTTTCCGAACAGGGAACACAGCCCTTCCAGCACATCCTGCGGAGAGGGCGGACAACCGGGAATGCGCAGATCAATCTGCACTTTCCGGTCCAACCCGCCCATAACGGCATAGTTCTCGGTAAAAATACCACCATCCACCGCGCAATTACCCACGCAGATCAGCCCCTTTGGGGTTGGCATGGCTTGCCACGTGGTTTCAAGAACAGGCATCATGGCGCGGGTCACGGCCCCCGTCACCAGCAGGGCATCTGCCGCACGGGGGGATTGCACAAAACCAAACCCCGCACCCTGAGCATCGTACGGGCCTGTAGCCAGAGCCTGCAATTCCATGCCGCAGCCGCCACAACCACCCGTATCCACATGGAACAGCAGCAGCGGCCAGCGTGGCCCCACCGGCTTGAGCCGCCCGCCACCCTGGCGAAAGGCTGCATCGAAAACAGCGCGGATCAGGCCCATGGATGTGTGTCTTTCTTCACGTCCAGTTCTCCCGAATCATCCATCCAGCGCCGCCGCATTCACGACCAGCGAAGCTTTGATGAGGGCAACATCCGCAACGTTCTGGCCGGGGAGCATGGATTCAAAGGCCATGAGTGCCGGATAAGATGGATCTCGCAGGAACACATGCTCCACCCGCCCGTTCAGCAGGCGCACCCAATAAAGCACCCTGCCCCATGGGCCTTCCGTCATGCCAATGCCTTCTCCATCCTGATAGGACAGGTCAATCCGTCCCCCTGCAGTTAGGCCGAGGCGCGGAGCCAGGTCACCCAACATGCGGAGGCTTTCTCCCACCTCATCCACCAGCACGGCCGCGCGATCTTCCACGCTGCCTTCCTGCCGGCCAGCGGTAAAACGCCATAGCCCGTCATACAGGCGCATATCGCGGCGGCAGTCACTATCGCTACCGCTGGCCCGCGCCACTGGTCCATCCAGCCCCACACGCTCCCATCCGGCGCGGTCCAGCACGCCAACACCGGCAAGGCGGGCGGAAAGCCCAGGATAGCTCCGCCAAAGGTCTGCCAAACCGGGATAGATGTCGTCCCCCAGTTCAGTCAGACGTGTGCAGAGGTCTCCCACCTCCGAGGCGCTCCGCAGGCTTACGCCGCCCGGAACACAATGGTCCATCAAGAGGCGTGACCCGATTACGGGCGCGGCTTCCTTCAGAAGCTGCTCACGGAACCACATGCAGCGGGACGCAACCAGAACCGCTCCGGCCTCCCGCGCCAGCGCCGCCAACGTGTAGAGATGCTGCACGCAGCGTTCCAGTTCCAGAAGCACCACGCGCAACTGACTGACCTCTTGCCCGATTTGCTCGCCGCAGGCAGCCTCTATGGCCTGACAGAACGCCACCTGATGCGCTGCCGAGCATCCTGCGGCCACACGCCCGCTCAGGCGGCAGGCATCATCCACACGGCTGTTACGCCAGCGCAGCGCCATGCCACGGTGCGCATAACCTGTAACTGTTTCCGCCGCCGCAATGGTCTCTCCACGCAGGGTCAGGGCAACATGACACGGCGCTTCCATCCTGCCGGTAGCGGGTCCAACACCTGCGGCGAGACCTTCCACCGCCGTAAAGGCTTCAGATGGCTCAAACGCAATCATGCCCTTATGGCCACCTGCCGGGCCGGGCGTTACTGCGAGGGGTGTGGTGCTGGACCAGACCTCGTGATCCACCAAGGGGCGCACATCGCGCGCCCACATGGCCTCTGCCCCATACAGATCAAACACCATACGCTCGTACAGGCTGGAAACTGCTCTGGCAGGGGACACAGCGGGGTAGCGCCCGTCTTCCAGCGCCAGAGTTGCGGCCAGCGGCTGGTTGCCGTGGGGCAGAAACAGCACATGCACGTCTGTTCCGTCACACCAGAGCCCGGCAAAAGGCAATTTTGCCTGTTTCAGACCATCAACCAGATCCCGCCATGCAAGTTCCTCCAGCCGGAACCGCCACGGCGTGCCGGTTTCAGCCCCTGCACGGATATGGGCCACAGGGTCCATCAGAAGGCTCCCAGCATCATGGCCAGCGGCACCAGAAATCCGGTGACCACCAGCACGGAACACGCCACACGGCCTGCAACATCACGGGGCCAGATATCCTGCCCGAAGCCGCCTGCTGGCACGGCCCGCACCACGGCACACAAAATGCCCGCCACCGTGAGCACCGTGAACATCCATGACCAGTCACTCATAACGGAAAGCAGCAGCAGGCAGCCCACAAACGGCGCCCCCGGCGGAAAGCAGGCCAAAGCCCGCGCCGCCCATGAGCGTCCGGACCGGCTGCCCCCGGCCAGACACCAGCCACACAGGAACAGAAGTGCGGCCACATCCGCCCGTGCCCCCACGGCAATCAGCGCCAGCGCGGAAGGGAAGGTTCGGAAAAGACGGAGACCACCATCAGACCGGCCTGCACAGGCTGTCAGCCAGACAGACGCCAGCCCCGCAGCAACCAGCGCCGTGTCAAACGCCTCCCCGCCATGCGGGCGCAACCGCATGGACAGCAGCAGGGCCGCACCAGCAAAGGGAAGGAACAGGAAGGTATCATTTTCCTCGCGCCACGGCTGCCCGAACGGCGTAAGGCCCGCCAGCATGACAATGCCGCACGCCATCATCAGCCCTGCCGAGGGAGACGCGCTAGGCAACAGCAGCCCCGCCAACACCAGAAACAGCCCGACCGAGCCTGTCCGCACCAGTGCCCAGCCCGCACGCGCCTGCCCCGCCGGACGCCCGAACACAAACACTCCGTAAGCCAGAGACGCCTCCAGAATACCCAACCCTACCACCGGGTCAGGTGTGACACAGGCCAACCCGGCCAACGCCGTGGACACATGTGGAAGGCCCCGCAAAAAACGGTCTGCCATATCGCGGCTTTCCAGCACCGTCAGCAACAGGCCAAACGCCAGCATCACACGCCCTGCGCGTTGCACCGGATCATCATCCCATCCGGCAGCCACGGCTCCGGTGGCGGGAAACAGAAATACTGCCAGCGCCAGCACACAGCCGATGCCCGCCATCCATACGGCAACCTCCCGACTGCGCATTGTTGGCGCGGTCATGACCACAACCGCGCCCAGCAAGGGCCATGCAAAAGCCAGAGCCGCCAGAAAAACAGGAACGGTCATGCAGGGTCATCCTCCGCCTTGGGGGCGGGTTTGTCCGCATCTTCCGTTGTTTCATCAGATGGCAGAGAATGGGGAGAAGGCTCCTGCACGCCTCTTTCCGCCCCAAAGGCCGGCACCGGGTCTGACGGCAACGGTGCGTCACCCCGAAAGCGCTTCTCGACAGGATGGCCCTTGCGGTCAGCGTCCTTACGGCCTGACGCCCGCACCACAGCCACACGCGGCATGACACGATGGACATACAGGCCACCCAGCACGCTGATAACGCACCCGGCCAGCGCCGCAACACCAACCACCATCACCTGCTTTTCAATCACCCCTGCAAGCATGATCCCGTTGACGCATGTCAGAAGTCCGGCCCATTGCCAGATCATGGCCTGCCGGTACGTCACGGCCACCAGCCCTGCCAGCACCACGCACAACCCTGCCGGAAACAGCGGCACGCCAGACCGCGCGCTGGCCAGTAGCAGAACCACCATCAGCCCCAACGCAAAAAACGGCACGGCAGGACCACTGCGTTCCTGCACTCTGTCCTGCTGGTAGTAAGTGAGAAACCAGACCGGCCCAATGGAAAACAGCAACACAAAAGCGGCTGCGGTTTCCTGCAAGGGAGCCAGACCATCCACCAGCATGGCGGCGGCAATGACGGCCCCAAGCACAGGCAGAAACCCCATACCACGCGCCACCACGCACAGGGCCAGCAACGGGGCCAGAATGGCGGCAAGTGTCACTGTGTGGCTCCTTCCGCGCCAAAGGCAGGGTCCTGCACCTGAATGGCGGCTGTTTTATCCTGTGTTGCCGGTGTTGCAAGGCCCGGATACGCAGCCTGCCACGCCACAAGGCCCAGCAGAAACACGCAGGCCAGCCTCACCCGCGCGCGGCGCGGTGGTGGCAGGACCATCAGTTGCATAGTCGCCAGCACAAGCGCCGCAATCACCAATTTGAGCAACCATGCGCCACCACCCTGCAGGCAGGCCATAAACCAAGGTTCCACTCCTGCATCCGTTGGCAAGGCCAGACAACCGGACCACGCAACGTCTCCCGCCAGCGTAACCCAGCAAAGCTGGACAAGGTCTTCGGCCAGAAGCCACAGCCCTCTATCCGCACCGGAAAGCGGGCAGATCTGCGCGGCGTCCCCCGATGCTCCGCGCCATGCCGCCGCGCCGAACAGCGCCACACCCATCAGCACAAAAGGAGCACCAACACCTAACGGAGAAAGCCCCTGCACATGCGCAAGAAAAGCCGACAGATCCTGCCCACCCACCATAACCAGCACTGGCACCAAAGCAGGTAAAAGCAGGCTATCTGCCATGAACGCCATGTAGCCCGACAATGCTGCCTGCCCTCGCAACACCACACGCGGCACGCACAGCAGAAGGGACGCCCCCACCAGCACAGCACACACCAGCAACAGGCCGGGGGCCGGAAGACCAGAGGGCAGCAGCGCGTAAACCGGCACCATGCCTGCTGCCAGCACGGCCAACGTAAACGCTGCGCGGGTTGAGAGACTGCTCAGGTCATCACCCGGCTCACGAAAGCTGGGGCGCACAAACTGATGCCGGATTTCCTGCCACCGGCCACTTGCCAGATAGCGCGTCTGGCCCGCCAGACGGCCTGCCAACCTGTCCACCCATCCACTGAAAAGCGGGGCCACCAACACCATGAGGCCAATCTGCACGCCAACGGTAAGAGCAGACAGAAACATCCAGCCCCAGGAGAGCGTGTGCGGTAAGGAAGCAGGTGTCATTTGCTGGTAAACAGTCCCAAAATCAGGCCTGCCCCCAGAAAAAGCAGGATCAGGACCATGCCCTGGGCCTCGCACCACCCTACCGTTCTGAACAGCATGCTCCGCATGGAGCGCCCAGCTGCCGCTGTCTTTTCCACCAGCGGCCACGATGCAGGCGTCTGTTTCTCCAGACCGACAAAAACCAGCAACACAGTCCACAACACGGCGGGGTCTGTCTTGCTGGACGCCATAACACCATCCCCCAGCGCCACCACTGGTCCGGCGTCCTGCCACGCGGCGCGCGCGGCCTGTGGTTGACGGAATGGATAGAACCCCAGCACGCGCCCCACAGTAATGGCCATGCCCACACAGACCAGAAGCGCCAGAACGCAGAACAACGGCGTAAAGCTGATGGTGGTATCCACAAACCACACGCTCAGCAGGGTGCGCCATGAAAAATCACGCGGGGCCGTGCCAACAAACAGATGATCCATCAGGGCCAGCCAGCCGCCCGGCAGCACCGCCACGGCAACCGCTGCCCCTAGCGACACCCCGGCAGGCAGAAGAAGCAACCCGTATCCATCCGGCGCGGGAGTTTGCTGCGCCACCTGCATTTTCTGGCGGGCAAGAGCAGCCAGCGCCAGCCGTAACAGGCCCAGCACACCCAACACCATAAGGCCCGCCGCCCCCACCAGCACCAGAATGGTGCAGAGCGCCTGCACGGGCTGAGCCCCCACGGCAGCCAGTTCTCCCGCCGTCAGCAAACACCACAGAACGGAAAACCCACCCAGCGGCGGCAGACCAGAAAGCATCAACACCGCCATACCCAGCAATACCCGCCCGGCGGGCGTTGCCGTGGCAAGACTGCGGGGGGAAAAGAATGGTGCGTCTGCATTGGCCTCATCCTCTCCCCGGCACAGCCACAGGAGCGCCAACAAAGCAAGAAAGGGAGCGCCAGCGCCCAGCAACGTGGCCGTACGAAACTGTTCCATGCCTTCAAGGCTGGTGCCTAGAGCCAGTGTCAGCAACACCACCAGAGCACCAAACCCCGCACTGGCCAGTCCGCTGGCCACACGGGCGGCAAGCGGTGCGCGCAAGGCCTGCACACACCCGCCCAGCGCAACGGCCCCTCCGCTCAACAACAGCAAAGTCTGCTGCACGGGGTCCAGAATACCTTCTTCCGCCAGCAGGCGACCAAACAGAAACAGGCCTATCCCCGCAGGCAGCATGGCCTCCGGCCCTTTCTGGGAGGAAACACCCCACCCCAGCAGCAAAACCATCAGGCACAGCAAAAGCGGTGAAAGGGGGCTATCCGCCGGAATACAGGCCGGAATAACGGCAACCGGCAAGCACACACCCTGCCGCCCCCGGTCTGCCAGCATAACAAGCGCGGTGCCGGCCAGCAGACCAAACACCAGCGGAGAAAGCGCCAGAAACGCCAGCCCTGTCAGCACGCAGGCCATCCCGCGTCGGCCCCGGCTTATCATCCCGCCAGTAAACGCCAGCAGCACCAGCATGGGCAGCGTTGGGCCATCCAGACCAAAAACCGGGCACCAGCTTACCCCGCCTTCAACCCGCAGCGCGGCCCCCACTGTCGCCAGCGCACCAATGCCACCCCACAGCGCAGTCAGCATTTCCCCACGCCAGTGAGCCGCCTGCCGCAAGGCGCGATCCGGCAGCAACGCCAGAATACCCGCCCCGACAAACAGCACAAACAAACCGCAAAGAAGAAAAGACGTGAGAATGGAACCAGCCCCAACCACAAGAAAACGCCCCACCGCAGGGAAGTGCAGCCTTTACCAGAAAAGCAGCGGATAACACCATGCGTCCAGTTTCATGGCAACGCATGTTCCCCACTCACGCGTCCATTCTGGCAGAGTTTGTACCCAAAAGCCTTAGGCTCGCCCTGCGTCAGGCGTCCTGCACGGGCACCATCATCTTTGAAAACCAGACCTTACGCTCAGCAACAGGCAACGGGCGGGCCGAGTACACATCTTTCACAACCTCCACCAGCCGAAGGCTCCCCAGACCGGGAGAAAGCACCTTGCCCGCAATGTCTGAAGCCTGCCCGCGCTGCAGACTGGTGCAGCCCTGCCCTGCTGGCAAAAACAGGGCCTCGTCCCGCCGCTCCACATGCAGCATGGCATGGGCCAGCACACGTCGCAGGCTGCCGCGTGTAAATGCGGTCTCCTGCGCAAAGGGCGTGCCCCGCTGGCGCAGGCGGCCGCCAAACCAGTTGGGCACAATCAGCACCATGCGTCCGTCATCCCGCAGCACACGGCCCGCCGCCCGCAGAAGGGTGACGGCCTGCTCCTCGTCCTGCAAGGCATGAACAAGCAGAATACGGTCAAAGGCTTCATCACCAAAGGGCAGGTGCTGGGCATCCACAAGGCATGTCCGCTCCTCCGGCGGCAGTCGCCCACCTTCCTGCTGCAAGGTCATTAAGGCTGACCCGTGCCGCCCCAGCACGGCAGACACACAAAGCGCACCCCGCCCGCGCCATGCGCCCAGATAAGGCTGCGTATATCCAATACCCAGCACCCTCTGCTGCCGCAGATCCGGCCAGAACCACTGTAACCGATCACGCAGCAGGGCCGCGCACACCTCACCCTCATGAGACTGGTAAAACGGGACGACAGTTGCGGGAACACCTGTCGGGGGCATGACATTCTGCATGGACCCTGCCTATCATGATCTGCGTGCCTGATGCCACGCTGCGACTGCCCCCTGCTGCTGGAGAGGAAGAAAACCATCATGACCCTCCTGACCCGAGCCATTCCTGTTCTGTCTGACAATTACACCTGGCTGCTGCGGGATACCGCAACCGGCACCACCGCAGTGGTGGACCCTGGAGAGGCCGCGCCCGTTGAAGCCGCGCTGGATGCCGAAGGCGGGCGGCTGGATCTTATCCTGCTCACCCATCATCATACGGACCACGTGGGCGGCACGGATGCCCTGCGCGCCCGCTACCATGCGCGAGTAGCTGGACCTGCCAGTGAACAGCATCGCATGCCCGCACTGGATATCCCCCTCCATGACGATGACAGCATTGCCGTAGGGGACGCCTGTGGTCAGGTTATTGCCGTTCCGGGCCATACCAAGGGGCACATAGCCCTGTATTTTCCTGATCCCCCAACGCTGTTCTGTGGGGATACCTTGTTCAGCCTTGGATGCGGACGCCTGTTTGAAGGGACGCCTGAGCAGATGTTCCATAGCCTGCACCGGTTTGACTCCCTGCCCGACAACACTCTGGTCTGCTGCGGGCATGAATATACCCAAAGCAACGCGGCCTTCGCCCGGCATGTAGACCCGGACAACCCCGCTCTGGCGCAACGCGCCGAAGAGGTGGGACGGTTGAGGGCCGCAGGGAAACCCACCATTCCGTCCACACTGGGGCTGGAGCGCGCCACAAACCCATTCCTCCGCGCGCCGGATGCAGCCACTTTCGCCCGCCTGCGCCGGGAAAAGGATTCGTTCTAACCCAAACGACGCAGGCCTGATTTCTGTTTCATGAAAAGTCTCTGAAACTGCCCCAACGCCAGACGGGCTGATCACGCTGCGCCTGAAACCACAGGGGTTTCGCACCGCTACCCTCGGCTGAAACGGCTTGTCACGGAGGCGATGCATGGGGCGGCTTTTCCTGTTCCTGAGCCTCCATCGCCTTGTGGGCCAAGCCGAACAGCATATCCACGGAAATACCCCCCAGTTGCACCTGCCCCTCCCTTACCGGCAGCGGCACCATGAGGGGACCATCCGGCGTTCCCTGTTTCTGCTCGACGTGATCCGAAACGCGGTTGAGAAACGCTGCCTGCTGCGGGCTGAGAATTCTGTGCTCCGTCAGGTCATTCACAAGCAGCCGCCAGTTTGTAAGGGTCAGCCAGCTTTCTCCCGCTGCCCCGCCTTCTGCGGGCAGAACCAGCTTGGCAGACCAGACCGCCTTGAGCCCACGCCACTGCACCACCACATGCTGCACAAGCAGATTGGGCTCAAAGGGAAGCGGTCCTCCCACCTTAGAGGGTACCTCCGCCACCAGAGAGGACGGTGGGCGCGCCACGGTGCCAGCCAGCGCCTGCCAGAACAGCCCCACATTTTTTGCAGGCCCGGGCACAGCCACCGCAATATCTACAGCGTTCAGCATGTCCGGCCATGGGGCGACCACGGCCTGCCGCGCCTGAAGCGAGACCGCCAGCGCGCTGGATTGCGGCGAGGCTTCCGTGTTCCAGACAACATATCCCGCTACGCCGCGCGCCGTGACAGGATGCTCCATCATGTGCCCTGCCTCTCCCACAAGGCGGGTAAAGTCAGTCTGAAAATCCAGCCGCCCCCGTTGCCGATACCGCAAGGGGAAAGACAGGCGCAAAGGTGCCCCATCCCGCCGCGCCACCACGCGCACTGCTGGCTGTATAGGTGTTTTTTGCTCGTCCGGCTTTAGTGGCGAAGCCGCGTCAGGCGGTGTGACCACACCCCACACCTCTCCCCCTTCAAGCCGAACATGAACCGAGGCCGGGTGCCATGGAGCCAGTTCTACACTCACGCTGCCTATGGTGCCCACCACGGTTTCCGAAGACGGCAGTTCGCACTGAACACGCACCGGCTCCAGCCTGAGCCGTGCGGAAAATGGCCATCCTGCCGCATGCTGGCGTTGAGACACCAGAGAACACCCCGTTCTGGAGTGAAGAGCCGCCACCCGATGTTTGAGATAGGTAACACCACCCCACCACAAGGCTGTTTCCAACAGCATGAGCCCGGCCAGACCAGCCGCACCCGCCTGAAGAACACGCCTGCTTACCATCGTCATGCTGCCCTCTGCCTTCCAGACCCTGCCCTTCTGCTTTTCCAGCAGAGTATGGACGCAAGAGTATGATCCGCTCAGTTAGTTCCGTGTTTCAGAAAGAATAGACGGCACCTGACGCAGAGCCATCCCTAGCGGCTGGAATGTCTGATCGATCGTCCTCTGGCCGCCCGCCCTGCTCATCGGCAACGGATGTGCTGAGAAAAACCGCTAGAACCGGCCCAGCTTACGGTATCCCAATTGCAGGGCGAGGCGCTGCATCAGGCGGCGTGGTCTGCTGGCAGGCAATTTTCGAATAACAATGTCACAATACATGTATTCCTGCAGGGCAAAGACCAGCATTTCCCAGCCATATTTCAGCATGAATTCATGAGCAGCCTGAATAACGCCGTATGGGCCGCCTCCATCTGCCATGATGTAATCATTCAGCACAATCAGGCCCGTATGCGGCTTGAGTTTACGGCTGCACACGTCAAGCTCACGCGCTACAGCCGGATAGGTGTGATCAGCATCCAGATACACCACGTCCAGACTGTTATCGGGCAGGCTTTCCAGCATGGCGGCGCTGTCTCCCGCCAGAACCTCCATCTGCCCCTTTGCAATCTGCGCAGCAAACCGTTTCTGGTAAAAATCCAGATGGGTCTTGTTGGCGAACATATCCGTGGTGGGCTGCCCCCAGACTATGGGCAGTTCATGAATGGTGAACAGATCAAGGGCGTAGAATTTTGAGGGCTGACAAACGTCCAGAATTTTCTTTGAAAAATCGCCCGTCATCACGCCCACCTCCGCAACAACGGCATTGCGTGGCAGAAGCGGCAGAATATCATCCCGATTGGGAACAATGCGCGCATTCCGCAGAAGAAATTCCGGAAGAGGGACTGCGGGTGTCATGCCTGGCATAAAAAACTCTATCTGCGTCTGTGTTCCAAGCGTGTTCTTACCAAAAAGTCATATCCGTTCCAAATAGCAGAAAAACGTGGGGAGAACAGAACAGGGAAATTGGCTGTTTTCAGGGTCATTCCAGCGGTATTTTCATTTTATCCACAAGGCAGCAGCGTTTTCGAAGCGCGTGAGACTCCTGCCTTCGCTTTGAATAGCGCGCTTCACGTCATAATTTCTTCACAATTAAAAATTGCGAAACCTTGTTATTTTACCGTTAATTTCCATAAAAATCGTTATCGTTTAGAAAGCGTTACACGCACTTCTTCATGACAGTTTTGTTTAATGCTCACAGAAAAACGGAAGATCAGCCAAGAAGAGCACAAGAATTCAGCCACCACATCCACAACTTTATCCACAGGACGGACGCAGTTATCCCTCTTCTCCTCACGATTTCGAGAGGTCAGGAAAACTCTTTTTCCAAGGCCCGCCACTCTTTTTCAATCTGAGGCAGCAGCACCTTGCGGTTAGCCGGTCCTATGGGCGCGCTGATCGCGACATGCAGCACTCCGGAACGCTTAAAAAACGCGTTCCGGCCCCAGAACCGGCCGGAATTGGTGGCAACCGGCACAACGGGCAACCGAGTATGAGTCGCCATGGCCGCAATGCCGGGTTTGAGGGGTACGTGCTCACCGGGGGCTGTGCGTGTGCCTTCGGGGAAAATGATGATCTGCTTGCCTTTCTGCACCGCGGTATCAGTCTCCCGCAGCAGAATACGCAGCGCCCGTGCGCCATCTGCCCGTTCTATCGGCATCATGCCCGTCAGGATCAACATGGGGCCAAGCAGCGGAATCCGGCGCAACTCCCCTTTCATCACATAGGAGGGCGCTGGCACCAGCAGCATCCAGATCAGCGTATCAAAAGCGGACTGATGCTGGGACGCAATCAGCAGGGGGCCGTTGGTTGCCAGATGCTCCCGCCCTGTAATCCGCACCTCTACGCCGCAGATAGTCTGGAACAGGCGTAGCACCAGCCGGGACCACAGCTTGGCGTAGGGTAGCGCCAGCCCGTGGGCAAACCAGCGCACCGGAAACGCCCCCACCCCCATAACCAGCGTGAGCAGAAACGCCAGGACATTGAACAGGATAGAACGAAACACCGCCATAACCGCGCCAGACCACCACATTTTCAGCTTCAGACTGCCCTGTGGAGACCAGAAAAGCGCCAATCTTGCAAGCCGCAGCACAGCTTTAACCACCAACATGTTGGTTATATCTGGCCTGAGCAGGAGCCAGCCTGTATAGAAAGCCACCATATTCTCTTGGAAGAACAGGACAGACATGAGCGACTACAAGGTAAAAGACCTCTCTCTGGCAGACTGGGGCCGTAAAGAAATCTCCATTGCAGAAGGCGAAATGCCGGGCCTGATGGCTCTGCGTGAAGAATACGGCAAAAGCCAGCCGCTGAAGGGCGCACGCATTGCTGGCTGTCTGCACATGACCATTCAGACCGCCGTGCTGATTGAAACGCTGGTGGCGCTGGGTGCAACCGTGCGCTGGTCTTCCTGCAACATTTTCTCCACGCAGGATCACGCCGCGGCTGCCATTGCTGCTGCCGGTATTCCCGTCTTTGCCTGGAAAGGGCTGAACGAGGAAGAATTCTGGTGGTGCATTGAACAGACCGTGAAGGGGCCTGACGGCTGGACCCCCAACATGATTCTGGATGATGGCGGTGATCTGACCGTGCTGATGCACGACAAGTATCCCGATCTGCTGGCCAACGTGAAAGGCCTGTCTGAAGAAACCACAACAGGTGTACATCGCCTGTGGGAAATGCAGAAAAAAGGCACGCTGAAGGTTCCGGCCATCAACGTGAATGACAGCGTTACCAAATCCAAGTTTGATAACCTGTACGGCTGCCGTGAAAGCCTTGTTGACGCCATCCGCCGTGGCACAGACGTGATGATGGCAGGCAAGGTTGCCGTGGTTGCCGGTTATGGTGACGTAGGCAAAGGCTCTGCTGCTTCCCTGCGCAACGCAGGCTGCCGCGTGCTGGTGACGGAAGCTGACCCGATCTGCGCCCTTCAGGCCGCCATGGAAGGCTATGAAGTTGTGACCATGGAAGATGCCGCCCCCCGTGGCGATATCTTTGTGACCGCAACCGGCAACGTGGACGTGATTACCGTTGACCACATGCGCGCCATGAAAAACCGCGCCATTGTGTGCAACATTGGCCACTTCGATTCTGAAATTCAGATCGAAGCCCTGCGCAACTTCAAGTGGGACAACGTGAAGCCGCAGGTGGACGAAGTTGTGTTCCCTGACGGCAAGCGCCTGATTGTTCTTTCCGAAGGGCGTCTGGTGAACCTTGGCAACGCCACAGGCCACCCCTCCTTCGTGATGTCCGCTTCCTTCACCAACCAGACGCTGGCCCAGATCGAACTCTGGACGGCTCCGGCAGGCAAATATGAAGCGAAGGTTTACACCCTGCCGAAGAAGCTGGACGAAAAAGTGGCTGCCCTGCATCTGGCAAAGGTTGGCGCGCAGCTGACCAAACTGTCCCAGACCCAGGCAGACTACATTGGCGTGCCGGTAACCGGCCCGTTCAAGCATGAAGAATATCGCTACTAAAAACGGTTCGGCGGCCTTTGCTTTCCAGCAAGGGCTGCCTCCCCTTTTCGGTCTGGACTGCTGCCTGCCAGACCACGCCTGCGGGCCCGCCCTGTCGAAACGGCTTGTTTCTTATGGAAACACCTTTCGTCCGCAGCCTCTTTCTTTTTCAAAAACTCAAAGTGGCTTTGACCTCACCAGAAAACATCGTGGATCTCGCGCGCCAGCGAGTTCTCTTTGATGCTGGCTTTAAATAATGTCATGGTAATTTCATAGATTTCAGCATGAAAAGACGTCAGAAACACGGCGACCTCTTTCTCTTTTTGAAATGAATTTGATTAACTAAAGTTAATTTTTGCTTTTCCTCAAGCACTCTATGCAACCTTTACCCCTGTTGTATGCTTGCATGCGTGTCTGGACAGGGTTTCAAGCGGCTGTTTCTCACAGCACAGCCTGTCCACTATTGCAGAAGGAAACATTAGCATGAGCATTTTCGGCTCCATTCTTTCCTCCATTTTCCACCACGCCAAGGCTGCCACTCCTGACAGCACCACCGGCGCCACTGCCGCAGCCTCCGCCGCCACCCCTGCTGGCGCACCGGCTGAAGCTGCTGCCAGCGCTACCCCGCCGGCTGGCGCACCTGTCAACATTGACGCTGTTCTGAGCGACATGGCTGCCAAAAATGGCCAGAACCTCAACTGGAAAGAGTCTATTGTTGATCTGCTGAAGCTCCTCGGGCTGGACAGCTCTCTGGACTCTCGCAAGAAGCTGGCTGGTGAACTGGGCTACACGGGTGACACCAATGATTCCGCCACCATGAATGTGTGGCTGATCAAGGAAGTGCGCCAGAAGCTGGTTGAAAACGGCGGCAAGATTCCTGCTGGCCTGTAATCCAGCCCAGACCACACTGGCTCTCCCGCTGTCATGGCGGGAAGTCTGACGTGGCCCTGATATGAAAAAAGCGTGCCGGGTTCGCCCCGCACGCTTTTTTTCTGTCTGACGTTTCGGCCTTATCTGGCCAGCTTTGTCTGGCGCTTCTTGCTGAAGGCTTCCCCCGTCAGACCACACCTCTCCTCCTCACCAGCCAGCCTCTCCGGCTGGTAAGCAGGCTCTACCCCACAGAGTTCTTCCGGGCAGATCAGACGCTTTCCGCCACCCAGTTTTTCTTCTTGGTGGCCTGACCAATACCGGGGTTAAAGCAGTTGCAGGGGTCCAGACTGCGATAATGTGCCACCATGTCATCTGGAGCCTTGTACAGATGCCCTACGTTATGCTCGGCAGGGTAACGCGCGCCACGCTGATCCAGCCCCGGCAGCATGCTGTGCTCAACGGCAACCGCGTTGTACCCCTTCTTCACCACGTAATCCTGATGCATCACGTGGCAAAGGAAGTGACCGTAATAAAGTTTGACGATCAGCTTATCTTCAATTTCGGCGGGCAGGGTCTCGAACCATTCACGGTCATTCCGCCGCAGCGCCACATCCAGCGCCACAATGTCTTCCGCATCCCGATGATGCACGGCGCGATACCGCACCGCAGCTCCAGCGGCCGCAAAGCGGTGCAGGAACGCACGGGTGCCTTCATCTGGCGTACATTCAAAGAACTCGCCCGTCACTTTTGCAAAATACTCGGTCAGATAAGCGCGCATCTTGGGTGTGAGGGATTCCGTCACCTTGAGCATCAGATGATGTTCAAACCGATCCCGGTAATCCAGCATCCGGTCAGGCAACTGGCTGGGGATCAGCACACTCAGCGCCTGCATGATCCGATCACTCAGGTTTTCAGGCAGAAATCCGAACTGTTTGGTGAAGATATCAAACCGGGATTTCATGGCGAACATCTTCGGCAGAAAGCTGGTGCCAAATTTGCGAATGACAAAGAACGTGTCCTTGCCATACTGTTCCGCAATATTGAACGCATCCCGATGGATGTATTCACCCGCAATCGGCAGTTCATCAAATGCTGTCAGCACATGGCGGCGCAGGTCTTCCAGTTCGTCCGTGCTGTTCGTGCCGATATAGAAAACGGAAGAATTCTTGTTGGCCGGAAAAGTATCCAGCCGCACAGCAAACACCACCAGTTTGCCTGCACAGCCTGCGGCTTCGTACCACCGGCCCGGATCAGCATTGTAACGGGCGGGCGTATCCGCATCCACTTCCCGCACATGGGTGACGTAATTGCCATCGTGCCCACGGCCTGCATTCCAGTCGATATCCGCTTCGCTGAACGTGCCGTTCTGCAACTTGGTCAGAACAGTTTCCGGGTCATTCCCCAACTGGATGCCCAGATGGTTGACAAGGCGAAGCACCCCATCATCCCCCACCTGACCGAACACAGCCATTTCCGTATAAGCGGGCCCGCGTTGAACAAGCGCTCCACCGGAATTGTTGCTCACCCCACCAAGCACAGACGCCCCAATACAGGACGACCCGATAACCGAGTGCGGCTCCCGCCCGATCGGCGTCAGTTTGTTTTCGAGTTCATACAATGTGGCACCCGGCAGGCAGACAACCTGCTTGCCCTCACCAATCAGATGAATACCCGTCAATCGCAGGGTGCTGATAAGCACAATCTCGCGGTCATAATCATTACCATCCGGCGTGGAACCACCCGTCAACCCGGTATTGGCGGCCTGCATGATGATAATCTTGCCGGAAGCCACGCAAGCCTGCGCCACCTTCCACAATTCAACCAGCGTTCCCGGTTGCACAACCGCCAGAACGTTCCCTGCCCCAAAACGAAAGCCATGCCGGAAACGGTATGTTTCGGCTTCACCCGTCAACACATGATGATTGCCGACAATGGTTTTCAGGCTGGCCAGCAACGCCTGGTCACTCGGAAGCTGTGTGGTTGTCATGTTCAGGGGATCTCCACGTTCTGCTGATGCCACTTGGTTTTTGTTATAACGTTTTTTTGATACGGCACCATCTTCATCTCGGGATGCCTGCTAGGCATTCCCTCATCCCGTGATGGCGGCACCGGGCATACCCCACGCTTAATGCACCACTGCTACAAAAGTTTTGACTGAACAGTGCTTAAGCCCATCATCACGGCCCAAAAGCAGCTTTGTGCGCCACATATCATCACCCTTTTACACCCGGACGATGCGTTACGGCTTTTGCATCCGCAGTATTCACGTTCATCACTTCCGGCATATCGGATGTATCCACCACCACCACCGCAGCCCCTGCCAGCGGCGAGGCCACACGATCCTTGCGCAACAAGGCACGGAAACGGATATCAACCGTCGCCATACGCTCATATTCCGCGTCAATCAGGCCATGTTTATCAATGAACACGTTCAGGGACGCCGGAATACGAATACACCCTTCAGACGCCACATGCCCCAACCTGCTTTCCAGATACACTGGGTCGGTCGCGTGCATCTCCAGACGGATCTGCCCTTTTTCACGTGATGGAAGCCAGCCTTTTTCGGCCCACTGCCAGCCAAAATCCCACACCCGCATGCCTTTGATGCCGTTGCCCATAATGCCGTTGGCGTTTTTGGTACCCAGTGCGCGGTAGCCCAGAATATCCGCTGTGTTCACGAACACACCAGTTGGGGTGATGTAATAGAATTTTCGTCCTGTAGTGCCGGTAGAGACTTTGGTGCTGCCGATCACCTGCCAGTCTGAACTGTGAGGAAGCGCCAGCATCAGGCACAAGCGCTGCACGGCAGGATTACGGTCCACAATGACCAGCACCTGCGGGCGATCAAGCGGATAAGAGGCAAGCTCCAGTTGCTTCTGGGCCAGCGCAATCCATGCTTCCTTACGCACTGTTGGCACTTTCAAAGCCACAGGCACTTCATGTCGGAAATCATGATTCAAGCGTGTTGCTTCTTCCCGTGCTTCATCCTCGTTCAGAACAGGCAAGGGAGGAAGATCAATCGGCAAAGGCGCTTCTACCGGCGGAGGCAGTGCTGGTGAGGGAGCACCTTCCTGATCCGCCTGAGCAGGCTGGCCCTTTTCCTTATCAGGTGTCGGGCTTGCTACGGGTACGTCCTGCTGTGCAGCAGCCCACCCGGTAGCCGGAGCAAGGAGCAAACTGCCCGCCAGCAAAAACAGTGTCGGACAGTTTACGCCTTGCATGCCACGTCTCTCCTGTCATTCATGCCAGAAGATTATGGCATTCCTTCCAGAAAGAAGGAAATCGTCAAATATTCAGAGACCGACCATCGGCCCCCAGAGCAGCTTCCTTCACTGCTTCGCTCAGTGTCGGGTGCGCGTGGCAGACACGGCCGATATCTTCAGCAGAAGCACCAAATTCAATAGCCATGGTGGCTTCAGCAATCAGTTCACCAGCACACGGGCCAATAATGTGCACGCCCAGCACGCGGTCGGTCTTCTTGCAGGCCAGAACCTTCACAAAGCCGTCCGTCATGCCCAGTGCGCGGGCACGGCCATTTGCCATGAAGGGGAATTTACCGATTTTGTATTCGGTACCCTTTTCCTTCAACTGCTCTTCCGTAAAGCCAACGGAAGCTACTTCCGGCCATGTGTAGATCACGCCAGGGATGGCATCATAATTCACATGCCCGGCCTGCCCGGCCAGCAGTTCGGCCAAAGCAACGCCTTCTTCCTCAGCCTTGTGCGCCAGCATGGGGCCAGCAATCACATCGCCAATGGCGTAAATGCCCGGAACATTGGTGGCATAATGGGCATCAACAACAATACGGCCCCGTTTATCCAGTTCAATACCGGCTTCTTCCAGACCCATGTTCTTGCTGGCGGCCGTGCGGCCCACAGCAACCAGAACCACATCGGCTTCCAGCGTTTCAGCCTGACCACCGGCAGAAGGTTCAACCGTCAGCACAACACCGCTTTTGGTTTTTTCAGCCTTGGTGACCTTATGGCCCAGCTTCATTTTGAAGCCCTGCTTTACAAGCAGTTTCTGGAACTGGGTGGCCACTTCATTATCCGTGCCCGGCACCAGCCGATCAAGGAATTCCACCACTGTCACGTCAGCACCCAGACGGCTCCAGACGCTGCCCAGTTCAAGGCCGATTACACCGCCACCAATCACCACCAGCCGCTTGGGCACGGATGACAGTTCCAGCGCGCCGGTGGAGGTGACAATCACCTTCTCATCAATTTCAATACCCGGCAGGTTTGCACTATCACTGCCCGAAGCAACGATGATGTGCTTGGCCGTAACAGGCTTGCCGTCCACCGTAATGCGGCCGGTGCCTTCAACCTTGCCGTGGCCCTTCAGCCATGTGATGCCGTTTTTCTTGAAGAGGTATTCAACCCCTTTCACGTTGGCACCAACAATATCTGCCTTGCGGGCCTGCATCTTGGCCAGATCCAGCTTCACGCTGTCAATCACCACCCCATGGGCAGCAAAATCATGGCCTGCGGCATGGAAGTTTTCAGAAGACTGCAACAGCGCCTTGGAGGGAATACACCCTACGTTCAGGCAGGTGCCGCCCAGTGTGGCGCGTTTTTCAACACAGGCCACCTTGAAGCCAAGCTGTGCGGCGCGAATGGCGCCGACATACCCGCCGGGGCCAGCACCAATCACAATTACATCGTAATCGGTTTGCGTGGGCGCATCAGCAGCGGGTGCGGCAGCCTTGGGAGCCTGTTTGGGGGCTTCCGCCGATTTGGCATCGCTTTTCGCGGCAGATTTGGCAGGGGCCGGTTTTGCAGAAGCCGCGTTGCCAGCAGCGCCTTTTTCCAGCGTCGCCAGAACCGCGCCAACATCCACTTCATCCCCTTCGGCTACGGCATGGCTTTCCAGCCGTCCGTCTGCCGGAGCGGGCACTTCAACGCTGACTTTATCTGTTTCAAGCTCAACAATCGGCTCATCCGCCTTGACCGCATCACCAGGCTGCTTCAGCCATTTCCCCACCGTGGCGGTTGTGACACTTTCTCCCAGGGAAGGAACCTTGATCTCAATCGGCATGAATTTCGTCTCGCTTAGCGTTCAGGGTCAGATGAAAAAAGAACAGGCCGGACATCATACCCGGCCCGTTCCGCGTAATCAGGCGTCAATCAGAAGACGACGCGGGTCTTCCACATTCTGCTTGATACGCACCAGGAAGCTGACCGCTTCCTTACCATCCACAATCCGATGGTCATAAGACAGAGCAATATACATCATGGGGCGGATAACGACCTGCCCGTTTACTGCCACCGGACGTTCCTGAATGGAGTGCATGCCCAGAATACCGGACTGCGGTGCATTCAGAATGGGGGTGGACAGCAGGGAGCCGTAAATACCGCCATTGGTGATGGAGAAGGTGCCCCCTGCCAGATCATCAATCTTCAGCGTGCCTTCCCGTGCAGCCTTGCCAAAGCCTGCAATGGTTTTTTCAATCTGGGCGTAGCTCAGCTTGTCCGCATCGCGGATAACCGGAACCACCAGCCCGTTCGGGCCACCCACGGCAATGCCCAGGTTCACAAAATCACGGTAAATAACATCATCACCGTCAATTTCGGCGTTAATGGCCGGGAACTCTTTCAGGGCGGCAATCACAGCGCGGGAGAAAATGGACATATAGCCCAGCTTCACCCCATGCTTCTTTACAAAAGCATCCTGATATTCAGCGCGCATCTGCATGGCGTTGGAAAGATCAACCTCGTTGAAGGTTGTCAGGATAGCAGCCGTGTTCTGCGCATCTTTCAGGCGACGGGCAATGGTGCGGCGCAGACGTGTCATTTTCACACGTTCTTCACGCGGATCATCATTACGCGGCGGCTTGGGGGCAGCTTTCTGCTGAGCAACCGGCGGCTGGGACAGGAAGCCCAGAACGTCACCCTTGGTAATACGGCCATTCAGACCCGTGCCAGAGCCAACCTGCTCGGCGCTCAGGCTGTTTTCCGCCATCAACTTGCGGGCAGCAGGAAGTGCCGCAGCGGCATCAACTTCCGGAGCGGCCTTTGCAGGAGCCGGAGCGGCTGCCGGAGCAGAGGCAGCAGGAGCAGCCTTCTTTTCAGCAGGTTTTTCAGCCGGTGCGCTCTTGGCGGCTGCCTTCGGTGCACCTGCGCCGGGTTCAAGCGTGGTCAGCAGGGCGCCCACTTCCACTTCATCCCCTTCCTTGGCCACTTCCGCGCCAAGAACCCCGGCCTGTGGTGCAGACACCTCAACACTCACCTTGTCGGTTTCAAGCTCAACAATCGGTTCATCCGCCGCAACGGTATCGCCAGCTTTTTTCAGCCATTTGGCGATTGTTGCAGTTGTTACGCTCTCACCAAGTGTCGGCACCTTGATTTCGACTGACATCCTCTATCCCCATTTCCTTCAAACAGACACCAGCAGGGTCTTTTCTGTTCCCACCCTTACCGGCTTGTTCATGCCCGCCCTCACCGGGGCGGGCGGCCTTCCCAGACGGTGTGTTTCAGTCCGTTTTCTTCAAACCCAGGGCCCTTTCAACCAGATCAGCCTGCTCTGCGGCATGAATGCGCGCAAGCCCCGTTGCCGGGCTGGCTGCTGCGGCACGGCCCACATATTGCGGGCGGCCAGCCTGATGTTTTGCCGCGACCAGTGCCTTTTCAATCCGGCGGTCTGCAAAATGCCAGGCCCCACCATTTTCCGTTTCTTCCTGGCACCAGATGATCTGGGCTTTCGGGTAGCGCTTCAGCTCTTCAGCCAGCGCGCTTTCCGGGAACGGATAGAGCTGTTCAAGCCGGATAATGGCAACGTTTTTCAGTTCTTTTTCACGGCGTTCGGCCAGCAGGTCATAATAGACCTTGCCCGAGCAGATCACCACGCGATCAATGTCTGCGTCCGGGCCCAGCGCATCAATCTCACCCAGAACCGGCTGGAAGCGCGTGCCGGGTCCGAAATCCGACAGTTCAGAAACAGCAAGTTTGTGACGCAGCAGAGATTTCGGCTCCATCAGAATCAACGGCTTGCGGTAATCCAGCTTCAACTGGCGGCGCAGGGCATGGAAGTAGTTGGCAGGCGTGGTGATATTGCAGACAAACATGTTGTCTTCTGCACAAAGCTGCAAATACCGTTCCAGACGGGCGGAAGAATGTTCCGGCCCCTGCCCTTCGTATCCATGCGGCAGCAGCATGACCAGACCGGACATCCGCAGCCACTTGGTTTCACCCGAGGCAATGAACTGATCGATAATCACCTGTGCGCAGTTGGCAAAATCACCAAACTGGGCTTCCCACAGCACCAGCGTTTTGGGGTTGCGCAGGGAATACCCATACTCAAAGCCCAGAACACCATATTCTGAAAGGAAGGAGTTCCAGATTTCAATTTTCGCCTGATCGTCCTGAATATGATTCAGCGGCGTGTATTGAGACTGGTTGGTCTGATCAATCAGGGTTGCGTGACGCTGGCTGAACGTGCCGCGCTGGCAGTCTTCCCCAGAAAGACGAACACGATGGTTTTCCAGCAGCAGCGAGCCAAAGCCCATAGCTTCACCGGTTGCCCAGTCAAACCCTTCACCCGTATCAAACATCTTGGCCTTGGCCTTGAGCTGACGGGCGATCTTGGAGTTCAGATCAAAATCATCTGGAACCTTGGAGATAGCAGCGCCAATTTTACGCAGCTTATCAAGCGCCATGCCGGTTTCCGGATAAGCGGCTTCCACCTTGCCCGTGGTAGGCGCAATCAGACCGGACCAGCCACCTTCAAGCCAGTCCGCCTTGTTCACCTTATAGGACTGCGCGGCTTTGTAGTCTTCATCCAGCTTGTTGAAGAAGGCATCCCACTGGGCCTGCACTTCATCCTGAGAAACCACCCCGGCAGCCACCAGCTTTTTGCAATACAGGGTATGCGGGGTTTCGTGCGCCGCAATGGCCTTGTACATCACCGGCTGGGTGAAGGCGGGTTCATCCGTTTCGTTATGCCCGTGGCGGCGATAGCAGACGATATCCAGAATGATGTCACTGGCAAAAGCCTGCCGGTAATCCTGCGCCAGACGGGAGACGTAAATCACCGCCTCGGCATCGTCACCGTTCACATGCAGCACCGGAGCTTCAATGGATTTGGCAACATCCGTGCCGTAAATGCCGGAATGTCCATTTTCAGGGTTGGTGGTGAACCCAACCTGATTGTTGACCACCATATGGATGGTGCCGCCTGTGCGGTATCCCTTAAGCTGGGACATGGAGAGGGTTTCATACACCACGCCCTGCCCGGCAAAGGCAGCATCACCGTGAATGATGATCCCCATATGGCCAGACCGGTTTTCCGTATCTCCGGCATCATCCTGAATGGCGCGCACCTTGCCGCATACCACAGGATCGACCGCTTCAAGATGAGACGGATTAGGCTGCAGGGCGATATGAACGGAATGACCACCCACTTCCACATCTGTGGAAGAGCCAAGATGGTATTTCACGTCACCAGAGCCAGCAACATCGTCCGGCTTGAAAGACCCACCGGCAAATTCATTGAAAATGGCAACGTAGGGTTTACGCACCACGTTCACCAACGTGTTCAGACGTCCACGATGCGCCATCCCGATGGTGACAGAGGAGACACCCTGCGCAGCGGCCTGATCAATAATGGCATGCAGGGACGGAATGGAGATTTCTCCACCTTCCAGCCCGAAGCGCTTGGCGCCCACGTACCGCTTCTGGCAGAAGGTTTCAAACCCTTCTGCTTCCGTCAGGTTTTTCAGGATGGCTTTCTGCTCATCCACCGTCACGCTGGATTGCCAGTTATCGCCTTCAAGCCGCTTGCGCAGCCATTCGCGCTGTTCATGGTTGCGGGCATACATGTATTCCGCACCAATGCTGTGGCAATAGACCCCCCGCAGGGCGTCCACAACGTCGCTCACCTTGGCGGAAGGACCGTCCAGCAGCGGAGAAAGCAGGGAACCGATATAAACGTCGCGGCCCAGATCTTTTTCAGCAAATCCGTATGTTGCCGGGTCCAGCTCTTCCCGTGCTGTCGGCTCTTTCAGCCCCAACGGGTCCAGCTTGGCTTCAAGGTGACCATATTCACGGAACGCACGCACCAGACGGGCAATGGCCAGACTGTCTTCAGCGGCCAGCCCACCAGCGGCAGCGCCTTTGGCACCTTTTGCCGGAGCAGGCTTTTCCTCACCCGTGATGATGGAAGGCCGTGGTGCCCATGATGCGCCAACGGCGTCCTTCAGAACGGCGGCTTCTTCATCTTCCAGAGAACCAAAAAGCGTATCAAAGGATGGATCAACGCTTTTGTGGTCTTTTGCCCACCGGGCATACAGATCTGCCAGATAAGCGATATTTGCGCCATTCAGCGCTGTGACAAGCACATCTGAAGCCGCCATGTCAGACTCCTCCCTGCTGCCGGCCAACCCTGTGCTGGCAGCCAGTTGTTGTGTCATTCCCGAACAAAACGCGGAACATTGTTTTTTTCATCCCACACCTGTGTGCAGGATGCCCTGCCTTCCCCTGTCCGGGCAGAAAGGAAGATGGCGCGCTACCTGTGGGTATCGGTTCGTTTCCCATTCCTGCCCTCACATTCGTTTTTCTTCGGCTGGAGGTCTCTCTCCGCCAGCCGCACTGTGATTTTGCTAGACCGCGCCTGCGGCAGGAACAAGAGAGCCGGCTGTCACGCTCTAGAGAGCCGATGCGCCGCCTGTGCTGCCTTGGCACCCTGCTCCAGCCAGCTTTCACTACTCATCTCAGCAAGACGTGATGCCGTACGGGCAAAGGCATCCGCTCCTTCCCCCGTTGTGAACAACTGGTCCGGGGTAGCGGCAGCCGAGGCAAAAAGCAGATTTCCGTTGTCGTACAAGGCGTCAATCAACGTTATGAAGCGGCGGGCGAGGTTGGCTTCGTCCTGTCCCATTTTGGGAATGTCATCTATGACCAGCACCGTGAACTGTTTCGCCAGGGCCAGATAGTCATTCGGGCCGCGCGGTTTTCCACACAAAGAGTTGAAATCAAAGCGCGCCACCGGGCCTGCCGCCTGATCCACCTCAAACGTGCGACCACTGAACTCCAGCGTGACAGGTTTGGGCTGCTCGCCCTCCGCGTAGCGGGCAAAAATCTCGCCCAATCGGGCTTTTGCCTGTGCATCGGCAGGCACGATCCATGTCTCGCGGTCCTGCTGGCGACCACGCCGGTAATCCCGTGGCGAATCAAGCTCCACGGTGTCCAGCTCACGCTTGATGATGGCGATAAAGGGCTTGAACGCATCAGCACCCGGGCGGTTCTGAAACAACTCACCCGGTTCCGTGTTGGACGTGGCAACAATCACCACACCATCGGCAAACAGGGCCTCGAACAGACGCCCCAGAATCATGGCGTCAGCAATGTCATTCACCTGAAATTCGTCAAAGCACAAAAGATGAGCACGGGCGGCAAGCGCCTTGGCCAACGGTGGAATGGGGTCCGTCATGCCCGGATTGGCGGCTTTGAGGTCATGCAGCTTCTGGTGCACATCCTGCATGAAACGCAGAAAATGGATGCGTTCCTTCAGTTTGACCGGCGCACAACTGTAGAACAGGTCCATCACCATGGTTTTGCCACGGCCCACCCGGCCCACAATATACAGCCCGCGTGGGCGCTGGGGCGGTGGCGGCGGCTTGATACGGCGCGCAAGCCCGGCCAGCAGCCCCTTTGGTGGGGGCGGCGGAGGCTGCATGGTGCTCAGCTCATGCCACAACTGGTCCAGCCGCTTGATAACGCGGGCCTGATCCGGATCGCTCTTCAGCTCACCCGCAGCGATACGCTGCTGATAAACCGCCAGAGGCCCCTGCCCTGACAAAGCCGAGGCCTTATTCATGCTCATATCGTTCATACCTTACGCCGATAGCTGGGGGGCGGACTGCTCCGCAAGAGCGTAAGGCTCTCCTAACCGTGTCGTGACAGACTCTGCCCGTTCTGATGCAGTCTAGCCTGTTATTTTCACAAAAGCAGGAGTGCATCATTGTGACCGACTGGAATGCCTATCGCGCCCATCTGGGTCAGAGCGTAAAAGTGCTGGCAAAGCTTTCTCCCAACACGCTGGAAGGCTTGCAGAAGCTGGAAACGGTTGCACCAGAACACAAACATCTGGACGACAAGACGCGGGAACTGATCTCACTTGCCGTGGCTGTAACAACCCGGTGTGACGGCTGCATTTCCGTCCATACGGTTGCGGCCAAAAAAGCCGGCGCCAGCAAGGAAGAAATTGCCGAGGCGCTGGGCGTAGCCGTGGCCCTGAACGCCGGAGCGGCCCTTGTCTATTCCAGCCGTGCGCTGGATGCGTTTGACACTGTGAAAGACTAAGCCGCGAAAGACTAAGCCGCCGCCTGCTTTCAGAAAGCCCTCCGGCTTTTCAGAAAAAGCAGGCCATTCTGCCTACCCCCTTGCGCCCCTCCTCGCCTTATTCAGAAGGCGCAAGGGGCAGGTTGGGCATGCCGTGCCCTCCGGGTTTCATCACCCAAGGGCGTGCGCCGCGCACGGCGCGATCTGTCATGACGCGCACGCTCTGCTTTTCCAGATACACAGCCTGCGCTCCTTCCCGCCATGCGGAGAAGCGATCCAGCCTGCGCGCATTGGGGCAGGAGTCGCGCAGGGGCGCGCTGCTGATCACTACATCCATGTCAGCGCACAGAGCGTCAGGCAGACGCACCATGCCATCGGTTTTATCCACGACCCGCAGCAACGCCATTCGCCCGTTTTTGCTGACAAAACAGATATCCGGATCTCCATCTTCCCCACAACTGAGCACACCGTCAGGCGTCTGCCCTTTTACAGGAAACGGTTCAGGCACACGCGCAAAAGCCTGCACCCATGCGGCCTGCACAGCCGCGGAATCCCGCGAACGACCAGCAACCAGCAGATGGCCACCATCCCGCACCGCCATCAGCCCACCGTCCGGGCTGATCAGAATATCCGGCTGAACCAGCAATAATGGGGAGAGCATGCCTAGCGCTACAGGCACCACGCCCCACAATCGCCAGCGCTGCCGCCATAAACACAGCCAGCAGAGCCCCAGCAACACGGCCCCAAGCCCCCATGTGGGCATGTGCGGCACGCTCACCCGTGCGGCAGGCAATCGGGCAACCCCGTGCGCCATGGAAAGCACCAGCTCTATTCCCCAGCCCATGGGCATCAGTGCCATCGCTTCCACATGAAATGGCATCAGCAGCAGGGCCAGCAGCCCGAGCGGCATGATCCACACCGCCATCAGGGGCACGGCCAGCAAATTGGCGAGCACAAAAAAGGGCTGGATCTGGCCAAAATGCGCCATAACGATGGGCAACGTTGCCAGCCCGGCCAGCAGGCTGGTGAGCGCCAGCGCGATGAGATGGCATACCAGCCAGTGCGCCATACCCGTTGCCCGCGCCCGATACCCGGCAAACCATGGCCCTAGAGCCTCATAACCGGCAACAAGCGCCATAACGGCGGCGAAGGACATCTGGAACGCCACGCCCAGCAGTTCCTCCGGCATGATCAGCAGCAGAAGCGTGGCGGCCAAAGCCAGCCCCCGCATAGACACAACGCGCCTGCCCACCGCTATGCCCAGCACAGCGATTGACGCCATGATCAAACTGCGGATGACGGGCAGATGCAGCCCGGTCAGCATGGCGTATCCGGCCCCGCCCACCAACGCCAGCAAAGCGGACAGTGCCTTGCAGGGCCAACGCAGGGCAGCCCATTCCCACAGGGCGAACCCAAGCCGGAAAAGCCCCATCAGCAAGCCCATCACCAAGCCCAGATGTAACCCCGCCACAGCCAGAAGATGCGCCAGACCAGACGCTGCAAAATCCTCCCGCACCGCGCGCGGCACACTGGCGCTTTCTCCCGTCAGCACGGTGGAGGCCACTGCTCCCACGGCTCCCGGCAGCACCGCACGAATACGGGCATCCAGCGTTTCCCGCAAAGGTTCGAGAACCGTGACAATCCTGCCTCTCTGCCGAGAGGATACACTGAGCCGCTCAACCGGATTCAAAGCCCGGCCATACCCGGCGCTGTTGGCAAACCATGCCTCCCGCTGAAGGTCTCTCCCGCCGGGGAATGCTGGAAACGGCGGCGGCATCAGCATGACCCGCACCCACACTTCATCACCGGGGGCCAGATCCCCCATATCGTCGGGCCTCAGTTTCACGCGCAGGGTGCGCTTCAGGGGCAGCATGTCCGCATCCAGCGGGGTTTCAAACCGGGCGTTCGCCAGCACAACCATGCGGGCAGACACAGCGCCATCCCGCCCCGCTACTGCGGCCATACTCTGCACCGTGCCCGTTATCTCCACAGCCCGACGCGGCAGTTCCGGCATGGGCGAATGCCGATGCGTTGAAAGCCATGCCGCCAGAAACCCCACAGCAACCGCGAGGCAGCCACCCGCCACTATGCGCCCCCACACACTCTGCCAGCCGCGCCACAGCCCCAACAAAGCCGCCCCAATGCAGAGCATGGGCAAAGCGACCCCGCCCCATACGGAAGGCTCCTGCCGCAACCCGAAATACCCCGCCACGCCCAGCGCCATGCCAACAGGCACCCACAGCACCAGCCTTCTCTGCTCCGCCAGCAAAAGGGCCGTCACGGCGGTAAGAAGATCACGTTTGAGGAACACGATTATTTCGCGCAGGGAGGCCTCCTTCAAGGCGGAGCATCCGGCATCAGTGCCCTGTGCGGCATGAAGCCAGCATCAGGAACAGCCATGCACCCTCCGGGCAGGCCACGTGCACAGGCTGAGGCACCGGAACGCTCAAGACCATATGGCTCCCCGCGCCCGTGCGTGATAAGGAAGCGCCTCATGACGAAAATCCGCACACGTTTTGCCCCGAGTCCGACAGGCCTGCTGCATATCGGCAACGCCCGCGCGGCCCTGTTCAATTTTCTCTTTGCCCGTCATCACGGCGGCGAGTTCCTCCTGCGTATCGAGGATACCGACCGTGAGCGTTCCACCCAACAGGCAGTAGACGTTATTTTTGACGGGCTGGCCTGGATGGGCATTACGGCGGATGAAGAACCCGTTTTCCAGTCCACCCGCCAGCCCCGCCATACGGAAGTGGCGCTGGAGCTACTGGAAAAAGGCCTCGCCTACAAATGCTACTGCACGCCTGAAGAGCTGAAGCAGATGCGTGAGGACGCCATGAAAAATGGCAAACCCCCACGCTATAATGGCATGTGGCGTGACCGTGATCCCTCAGAAGCTCCAGCCGGAGCCCCCTACGCCGTGCGCATCAAGGCCCCGCGTGAAGGGGAAACCGTGATTGAAGATCTGGTGCAGGGCGAAGTGCGCGTTGCCAATGCGGAACTGGATGACATGATCATCCTGCGCTCCGACGGCACCCCCACTTACCAGCATGCCGTGGTGGTGGATGATCATGACATGGACATTACGCACGTGATTCGTGGCGATGACCATCTGACCAATACCTTCCGTCAGGCCATGATTTACCGCGCCATGGGCTGGGATCTGCCCCGCTTTGCCCATCTGCCGCTTATTCATGGGCCGGATGGCGCCAAGCTGTCCAAGCGGCACGGCGCGCAATCCGTGGTGGAATTCCGCGATGAAGGCTATCTGCCGGAAGCCCTGTGCAACTACCTGCTGCGTCTGGGCTGGGGCCATGGCGATGCGGAAATCCTCTCCCGTGAGGAACAGATCAAGCTGTTTGATCTGGACGGCGTCGGTCGCTCCCCCTCCCGCATGGATTACGCCAAGCTGCTGCACATCAACGCTGTATGGCTGCGTCAGGCCGATGATGACCGCCTGACCAATGATGTGATGGACCGCCTGAAAGCCGTAGACGGCGTTGCAACGGACGAGACCACCCGCGCCCGTGTGCTGGCCCTGATGCCCGGCCTGAAGGAACGCGCCCGCACGCTGGTTGAACTGGCGGACAGTGCCGCCTTCCTTGGCCGCCATGTGCCGCTGCCCTTCAACGCCAAGGCGGAAAAACTGCTGACACCGGAAGCCCGCACCATTCTGGATGGTCTGGCGCGTGAACTGGCCGCCGTGCCGGACTTCACCCCGGAAGAGATTGACGCAGCCCTGCGCCGCTTTGCCGAGCGTGAAGGCCATAAGCTGGGGCAGGTTGCGCAGCCGCTCCGCGCTGCCGTAACCGGGTCCAACACCTCACCGGGGATCGACGCGACCCTCTTTGCCCTCGGCAAGGATGAAACGCTGGCCCGTATCGGAGCCGTGCTCAATGGCTAGCTTTTCCGGCCGTCACACACAGCATCTGCTCGGACTGGAAGGCATGACGCCCAATCAGATCGAGCCGTTGCTTGATCTGGCCGAAAGCTATGCCCTGCTGAACCGCTCCCGCAAGGTCCCGCGCGATGTGCTGCGGGGCCGCACGCTGATCAACCTGTTTTTTGAAGACAGCACCCGCACCCGTACCTCCTTCGAGCTTGCGGGCAAGCGGCTGGGCGCGGATGTGATCAACATGTCCGTGGCGCAGTCTTCCGTAAACAAGGGCGAAACGCTGCTGGACACTGCAGCCACCCTCAACGCCATGCAGGCGGATCTGCTGGTGGTGCGGCATGCGCAGTCGGGCGCTCCGGCCCTGCTGGCGCAGAAGGTGGAAGCGTGTGTGGTAAACGCGGGTGATGGCACGCACGAGCACCCTACGCAGGCATTGCTGGATGCCCTGACCATCCGCCGTCATTGCGGCCATCTGGCTGGGCTGACGGTAGCCATCTGCGGCGATGTCGCCCATTCCCGCGTAGCGCGCTCCAATATCCATCTGCTCACCACCATGGGCAGCCGTGTGCGCGTGGTCGGCCCGCCTACTTTGGTGCCGGGGGCCATCCGCCATCTGGGTGTGGATATTTTCCACACCATGGAAGAAGGCCTGCGCGGTGTGGATGTGGTGATGATGCTACGTCTGCAACGCGAACGCATGTCTTCCGGCCTTATTCCCAGCGCGCGTGAATATTTCCGCTTCTACGGGCTGGATAACCGGCGGCTGGCGCTGGCCAAACCCAAGGCACTGGTCATGCACCCCGGCCCCATGAACCGGGGTGTGGAAATTGACAGTCAGGTGGCTGATTCAGACCAGAGCGTGATTCAGGAACAGGTTGAAATGGGCGTGGCCGTGCGTATGGCCGTGCTTGATCGGCTGACCCGCAGCAGGCACTCCGCATGAGCACCCTTCTTTTTGAAAACGTCCGCCTTCTGGACCCTTCCTCCGGGCTGGATGAACCCGGCCGCCTGCTGGTCCGCAATGGCGTAGTTGACGCCACGGACAAAGCCGGAGCCGAAGGCTCGCCTGAAGACGCGCAAATTATCAATGGTCAGGGCGCGGTTCTGTGCCCCGGCCTTGTGGACATGCGCGTTGAAATTGGTGAGCCCGGCCATGAATATCGTGAAACCATCGCCTCTGCCGCCCGTGCGGCCTCGGCTGGCGGCATCACCACCATTGCCATTCTGCCAACCTGCGAACCCGCCATTGATAACCCCGCACTGGTGCGTCTGCTCCGCACCCGTGGGGAGGAAACCGGCGCCATTACCATTCTGCCCTATGGCGCGCTGACCAAAGGCTGCAAGGGGCAGGAGCTGGCAGAAATCGGCCTGCTGCATGAAGCCGGAGCCGTGGCCTTTACCGATGGCGCGCGTGCCATAGACCCCGCCAAACTGATGCGGCTGGCGCTGTCTTATGCTGGCGGGTTCGGAGCCATGGTGGTGCAGCACCCGGAAGAGCCTTCTCTGGCCGGTTCCGGCTGCGCCACGGCGGGAGAACTGGCCACCCGCCTTGGCCTGCCCGGTATCCCCCCGGTGGCGGAAGCCATCATGATTGCCCGTGATATCCGTCTGGCGGAACTGACGGGCGGACGGTTGCATTTCGGCCATGTCTCGACGGGAGAAGGCGTAAACCTGATCCGTCAGGCCAAGGCACGCGGCCTGAATGTGACGTGTGACACCGCCCCTCCTTATTTTGACCTGAACGAAAACGCGATTGGGGACTTCCGCACCTACGCCAAGTTCTCGCCCCCTCTGCGGGCAGAAGAAGACCGTCTGGCAATCTGTGCTGCGTTGGCCGATGGCACCATTGACGCCATAGCGTCCGACCATCTGCCGCGCGATGCGGATGATAAGCGGCTGCCTTTTGCGCAGGCCGCAACAGGTGGCACCGGCATGGTGACCCTGCTGGGTGTGACGCTGGCCCGCGTTCATGACGGCACACTCACCCTGCCGCAAGCCATTGCCCTTCTGACCCACAAGCCTGCCGCTCTGCTTGGCACCTCGGCTGGCACCCTCGCCAAAGGGGCCGCGGCTGATCTGTGCCTGTTTGCACCGGAACAAAGCTGGCTGGTGGAAGCGGGTAAATTGCCGGGCCGGGCCCAGAACACACCGTTCGATGGCCGCCCACTGGAAGGCCGTGTTCTCGGCACATGGAAAGCCGGGCGCCGCGTGTATGAGGCTACCAGCGCATGATGGAAACCCTGCCGTCCTACGCGCTGTGGCTTATGGCCGCCATGGCTTTCCTGGGGTACGTGCTGGGAAGCGTTCCCTTTGGGCTGATCCTGACCAATCTGGCCGGTGCGGGGGATCTGCGCAAAATCGGGTCTGGCAATATCGGGGCCACCAACGTGCTGCGCACAGGCCGCAAGGACCTTGCCGCCGCCACGCTGGGGTTGGATGCCGCCAAGGGGCTTTTGGCGGTTCTGATCGCATGGATCATGACCCCGCCAGACTTTGCAGACCGCATTACCTCCGTCACCGCATTGGCGGTGGTTGTGGGCCATTGCTATCCCATTTTTCTTGGGTTCAAGGGGGGCAAGGGCGTCGCAACCGGGCTGGGCGCCATGCTTGCCCTTTCTCCGCTCACGGGGCTGGCGGGTTGCGCTTCGTGGCTGGGCGTTGCACGGCTTACCCGCATTTCCTCTGCCGGAGCCATTGCCGCCTTTATTGTCATGCCGGTGGTAAACTGGGCGCTTTATGGGTTCAGCTTTCAGGCATCCCCCAAGCCCATGGCCACGTTGCTGATCAGCATTCTGGTGCTGGCGCGGCATCACGCCAACATTGGCCGTATTCTGAACGGCACCGAACCACGGGTTGCGCCAAAACAGAAATGACGGCGCGCGTATGACCTCTCTGGCCGCCTGCCTGCGCCTGGCCCGGACCGATTCGGTAGGGCCGCGCACATGGCGGCGGCTGGTGGAACGCTACCAAACCCCGGAAGCAGCGCTGGACGCCCTGCCCCATCTGCCAGCCCGCAACGGGCGCACTCAACTTATTCCTCCGTCACCCGCGCACATTGAGGCGGAAATAGACGCCACCCTGAAAATAGGGGGCCAGTTTCTGACTCTGCTCGATGCCACCTACCCTCCCTTGCTGCGCGCCTGCCCGGACGCACCGCCTGTTATCAGTGTGTTGGGAGATGCCTCCTGCCTGAGCAAACCGGGGGTGGGGCTGGTGGGCGCACGAAATGCCTCGGCCCACGGCGTCAGACTCGCGGAAAGTCTGGCCACGGAACTGGCTGAAGCTGGGCTGGTGGTTATTTCCGGATTAGCGCGCGGCATAGATCGTGCGGCCCATATGGGGGCGTTACACCGGCACGGCCTGACCATTGCCGCCATTGCGGGTGGGCTGGACTGCCCCTACCCCCGTGAAAATGCTGCTCTTCATGCCGAAATTGCAGAAAAAGGCGTGGTGGTTACAGAAGCGCCCTTAGGCACCACGCCCACGGCCCGTCATTTTCCACGCCGCAACCGCCTGATTGCTGGGCTGGGGCTAGGCTGTGTTGTGGTGGAGGCTGCGCCCCATTCCGGCACCCTGATTACTGCACGGCTGGTTGTGGATTATGGCCGCGAACTGTTTGCCGTGCCCGGCTCACCGCTTGATTCGCGCTGCCGAGGCAGCAACAATCTGCTGCGCCAGGGTGCCATTCTGACCGAAAGCGTAGCGGATATCCTGCCCAATCTGCCCGCCATTCCTGCATGCCCTGAAAAAAACCCTCCCCTCTTCCCCACGCAACCCGGCCCGGTGCAGGAAGGGAGTGTAAAAAAGGGATCAACTGCACAAAAGCAGAACAAATCCGCCGTTCAAAGCGCATTTTCCCTGCCTCTTCCCGCACAGGCAGAACGCTCCGGCGGGGCACCAGTCAGCCCCGAAAACGTGCGGGAAAAAGTGCTTGATCTTCTCTCCTTTACACCCATACCGGTTGACGATCTTGTTAGGCACTGCCAGTTCTCAGCTTCCACTGTCTTGACCATGCTCACGGAACTTGAGCTTTCCGGCTGCGTAGACTCCCTCCCCGGTGGGCGGATTGTTCTGGCAGCACCGCATGGAAAAGACGGCTGATCAAGTGCTGCTTCCGGCAGGTCGGAGAGAGTATGACTGACGTTGTGGTGGTCGAGTCGCCCGCAAAGGCGAAAACGATCAACAAATATCTTGGCGATGGCTACACCGTGTTGGCCTCCTTTGGGCATGTACGCGATTTGCCGCCCAAAGATGGTTCCGTGCGCCCGGACGAAGGCTTTGCCATGTCCTGGCAGTCTGATGAGCGTGGCACCAAGCAGGTTGCCGCCATCATCAAGGCGTTGCGGGGCGCCAAGCACCTCTATCTGGCCACTGACCCGGACCGTGAAGGCGAGGCCATTTCCTGGCACGTCCGGTCTATGCTGGAAGAAAAGAAAGCCCTGAAAGGGGTGGAGGTGCAGCGCGTCACCTTCAACGAGATCACCAAAAGCGCCATCAAATACGCTATGGCGCACCCGCGTGAGCTCGATTTCCCGTTGATCGAAGCCTATCTGGCCCGCCGCGCGCTGGATTATCTGGTGGGGTTCACGCTTTCTCCCGTACTGTGGCGCAAGCTACCGGGCTCCCGCAGTGCGGGCCGCGTGCAGTCCGTCGCCCTGCGGCTGATCTGCGAGCGTGAGGCGGAAATTGAAGTTTTCCAGCCGCGTGAATACTGGACCGTTACCGCATCCCTCACCACGCCTTCTGGTGCACCATTTACAGCCCGTCTGACACATCTGGACGGCAAGAAGCTTGACCAGTTTGATCTGGCCAACGCCGAACTGGCCGAAGCCGCCCGCAAGGCTGTGGAAGCGGAAAACCTTTCCGTCAAATCTGTTGAGCGGCGGAAGGTGCGGCGCAATCCGCAGCCGCCTTTCACTACCTCCACCTTGCAGCAGGAAGCCTCCCGCAAGCTGGGCATGGGTGCGCAGGTCACCATGCGCACGGCCCAGCAGCTTTATGAAGGCATTGATCTGGGTGGGGAAACCGTTGGTCTGATCACCTATATGCGAACCGATGGTGTGCAGATGGCTGGAGAAGCCATCGGGGCCATTCGCTCCCACATTGGCAAGCATATTGGTGAAAATTACGTTCCGGCGCAGCCGCGCCATTACACATCCAAAGCCAAAAACGCGCAGGAAGCGCATGAAGCCATCCGCCCCACGGATGTCTTCCGTACGCCGTCCTCCGTTGCCTCCCATCTGACGCAGGACCAGCGCCGCCTGTATGAACTGATCTGGAAACGCGCGGTGGCCAGCCAGATGGAATCCGCAGCCCTTGATCAGGTTGCGGTGGATATTGCAGGCCCTTCTGGCAAAACCGTGCTGCGCGCCAATGGCTCCATCATCACGTTTGATGGCTTCCTGCGCCTTTATACGGAAGGGCGGGATGACAGTGACAAACCGGCGGATGACGAATCCCGCATGCTGCCCCCCATGCAGGAGCGTGACCCGCTCAAGCGTGAGGACGTAAAGGCCGATCAGCATTTCACGCAGCCGCCGCCGCGTTTCTCGGAAGCCTCACTGGTCAAGAAAATGGAAGAAATCGGCATTGGCCGCCCTTCCACTTACGCTTCCATTCTCACCGTGCTGCGTGACCGCAATTACGTCACGCTGGAAAACCGGCGCTTTGTGCCGGAAGCCCGCGGGCGGTTGGTCACGGCGTTCCTTGTCTCGTTCTTTGAACGCTATGTGGACACCAAGTTCACCGCCAGCCTTGAAGAACTGCTGGATGATATTTCTGGCGGCCGTGCGGAATGGAAGCAGGTTCTGGCCTCCTTCTGGCACGATTTCTCCAAGGCGGTGGATGACACCAAGGAACTGACCATCACTGATGTGCTGAACGCACTGGATCAGGATCTTGGCCCGTTCTTCTTCCCGCCGCGCCCGGACGGGTCTGACCCACGCCACTGCACGGCCTGCGGCACGGGGCGGCTTGGGCTGAAGCTGGGCCGTTATGGCGCGTTCATTGGCTGCTCCAACTATCCTGAGTGCCAGTACACCCGCCGCCTTTCTGCTGACAGTGCAGAAGACGGTGACGGCAGCAGCGCGCTGAAGGACGGTATGCGTGTTCTGGGTCAACACCCCGAAACGGGTGAGGATATCACCGTGCGTCAGGGCCCATGGGGCCTGTATGTGCAGCAGGGTGAACCAGACCCGGAAGACAAGAAAGCCAAACCCAAACGTGCTTCCCTGCCCAAAGGGCTGGATGGAGAAAAGATCACGCTTGATCAGGCCGTGGGCTTGCTCTCGCTGCCACGTCTGGTTGGCATTCATCCTGAAACAGGAGAACCCATTCAGGCTGGACTGGGGCGCTTTGGCCCGTTTGTGAAAATGGGCGCGGTCTATGGGTCTCTGGATAAGGACGATGATGTTCTGACCATCGGCCTGAACCGGGCTGTGGATGCGCTGGCCAAAAAACTGGCCTCCATCCGTACGCTGGGCAACCACCCTAAGGATCAGGAACCCGTTATGGTGCGCAAGGGCCGGTTTGGCCCCTATGTGCAGCATGGCCAGATTGTTGCGACCCTTCCCCGTGGCACGGATATGGACGCCGTTACGCTGGATGAGGCTGTGGCGTTGCTGGCTGAAAAAGGCAAACCCCTGAAAGCCAAAGGGGGAGCGGCCAAGAAGAAAACCACAGCCAAAAGCACCACCAAGGCCGCACCGAAAAAAACCGCTACCAAAAAGACAGCAAAAACCGCTGAGGGTGAGGCTGCTCCTGCCAAGGAGAAGAAAGCAGCGCCCAAAAAACCACGCGCCACCACCACACGGAAGAAAAAGGCGGAGTAGCCCATCATGCCCAAGGGCATCGGGGCCTCGGCCCTGCCCGGGCATGAGGTCATTCGCCAGTTTCTGGAAGCAGACAGTGCTCCCGTAGGGCCTACGGACATTCTGCGGGCGCTCGGCTTGCCTGCGCGCCTGAAGGCGGTCCTCCGTACAACGCTGCATGATATGGCGCTGGCGGGTGATCTGGCCTGCCTGCCGCCGGGTCGCCTGAAAGGCGTCACAGGTCTACCCGAAACCGTCAGGGCAAAAATAACCCGCTTGAGATCAGACGGACAGGCTTACGCTCACCTGCCGGATGAGCCCGCAGTCTCCCTTCTGCTGGTCTCAACATTACCGGATGGCACCTTGCTTTTGCCGGGCGACGAAGTGGTCGCCCGCCTGCGACCCCGTCTGTCCCTCCGTGGGAAACGGGAAGGTCGGCCTCTGCGGCTGCTTTCCGCTGCCCCGCGCCTCTTTCCTGCCACCGTGCGGCCAGATGTTTCTCCTGCAAGAGAACTCCCTGCGTCGTCTCCCCCACGCACGTCGCCGACTGGCGCGACTGTGAACGATGCATCTGAAAACCGCATAATTCTTCCTGAGGGCAACGCTAAAGAAGATCAGTCTGCGCCCAGCGCACAGCCCGCCGAAGTGGGGCCTGCCCGGCAGCCTATCGCCCTCGTTCCCTGCGACCGCCGATTCGGGCAGGTTCTTTACGCAGATTCGGGGCCTCTCTCACCAGAGACTGTGGTTCTGGCCGAACTCGTTCCCCACCAACCCGGAAAACCACCTAAAGCCGCCATCCGCACCGTTCTTGGGTCAGTCGATGCACCGGGGATGGCTGCCCGCCTCGCGCTTCTCACGCACCCCATGCCTACCGTGTTCTCACCCGAAGCAGAGGCAGAAGCCCGTCATCTGGCAACCCTCCCGATTGACGCAGAAGCCCTCCTCCTCGACACCGACACCGACACCGACACCGACACCGACACCGACACCGACATAACGTCCTCTGGGCGCGCGCTCCCACGCAAGCTTTCTGGTCACCCTGTTGTGCGCCGGGACCTTCGCACCATCCCTCTTGTCACCATTGATGAGGCCACTGCCGAAGATTTTGACGATGCGATCTGGGCGGAACGCACCACTGACGGCTTCCATCTCCTCATCGCCATTGCCGATGTCGCCCATTATGTCCGCCCCGGCTCCGCTGTGGATCAGGACGCCAGAAACCGGGGCAATTCCGTTTATCTGCCAGGGCAGGTTGTGCCCATGTTGCCGTTGGCTCTTTCCGCCGGTGTGTGTTCGCTCAAGCCGGGAGAAGACAGGCTGTGTGTCTATATCGACCTGCACATCACTGCCGATGGGCAACGGATATCAGGTCGTTTTGGGCGCGGGCTGATGCGCAGCGCTGCCCGCCTGACCTATCAGGCTGTGCAGGAGGCACTCGGGTCTTCTCCACAGAGTCAAAGCGAGGCCCCTGAGACCCCTGCTTCCAAGCCAGATACGCCTTGGGCCGCGCTGCCACCGGATCTGCTGCCCACCCTGATGGCGGCCGCCCATGCCCTGCAACAGGCGCAGCCCCCTCACCCGGCAGATAGAACGGGGGAAGAGGAGTTTATGGTCACGCTGGATGCCTCTGGGCACCCGACCGCCTTCACCCCACGCCAGCGACTGCCCGCGCATGATCTTGTTGCCAGCTTCATGATTGCCGCCAACTGCTTTGCCGCAGAAGAACTGGATCGCCACACGGCTCCGGGCCTGTTCCGTGTCCATCCGGCAGCGCCTTCCTCCACGCAGCAAGGACGCCAGATGGCGCGTTATGCGCCCCGCCCGGCCTGGCATGATGGATTACGCCTTGCCTGTTATACGCATTTCACCAGCCCCATCCGCCGGTATGCGGATCTGGTGAACCACCGTGCCCTGCTGGCGACACTGATGCCTCCTGAACGCACGATGGAAGGCCGTGGCGAATCAGCCACGCTCTCGCCCAGCACCATGCATGCTCTGGCCGGGCACCTGCATCTTGCCGAGCGCCGTGCTTCTTCTGCCACACAAGCATGCTATAATAAGCTGGCAGCGCTCTTCCTGCGGCCTTTCATTGGCCAAACCCTGCGGGCCTGTGTGACCGGAACAACACGGACCGGCGTTGCCGTGACATTGACGAAAACCGGAACTCCGTCTTTCCTTTTTTCAAGCGCCTTGCCGGATGAATTACGGATGAATGACGACTCGCCTGCCCCCTGCACAAACCTGAACCCGGAAGCCACGCTTCAGGTGGGTACTGTGCTGTCTGTTGTCCTGATCTCAACCAATCCGGCGCAAGGCACGCTTGATCTGGCTCTTGCCCGCAATGCGCGCTGAAGCTGCCTTACGCCTTGTGCCACCCATACGGCGGGTGCTGCCCTGTGTCCTGATTGCTACATTGCTGGTCTGCCAACCCATGCCGCTCAAGGCACAGACGGGCAGCCCGGCAGGACGGCCGGACACGCTCCCTTCCGCGCAGCCGGACGCACAGAAAACGCAAGCCACATCTGCGTCTGCTACCGCCAACGTGGCTCCAGAAGCGTCCTCTGGCCCCGTTACAAAAACAGCGGACACACAGCCTCAGCCGTCTGCATCCTCAGCGGAAGGCACGACAGGAACCGCCACCGCGCCAGAGCAGACTTCGGCCGCGTTGCCTGCACCCGCGGCACCCCCGCTTGATATGGCGCTTGTGCATTCCGTGATTGCAACCGCCCTGGAATTCCTCGGCCCCCGCACGCTTGAGCAGCACTCCAGCCGGGATTTTACCCTGTGGGGGCTTGGCAGTCTGACAGCGCTTGACCCCACATTGGCGATCGATTCCCGCGGAGCCGACATCCGCCTGCTGGCAGGGCAAACGCCTCTGCTCACCCGTGCCACCCCAGCCCCCCAGAATGACGAGGGGTGGGCCCAGCTTGCTGTTGATTTTCTGGCCGCAGCCCGTGAGCACTCAGACGGCGTGCGCACCGCCACGCGGGAAGAACTGGTGCAGGCGTTTTTTGACGAACTGTTCAACCATCTTGACCCATACTCCCGCTATATAGGCCCCTCCTCCGCCAGCACGGATCGGGAAGCCCGCGTGGGGGGGGAGGCTGATGCCGGCGTCACTCTGACCCGCAAAGGGCGGGATATCGTGATTTCCGCCGTCAATGCCAACGGCCCGGCATGGTCTGCGGAAGTAGATACCGGGGACAAGCTTCTAGCAGTCAATAACCGGCTGACGGCCGGACAATCGGTCGAGACCGTTACCAACTGGCTACGGGGAGAAGAAGACTCCCGCGTGACCTTGCGGCTGCTCTCCCCCGGTCAACGGCGCGGCCACACCGTGGTGCTCCGTCGCGCCAAAGTTCCGCCGGAAACGGTCTTTGCCTTTGCCAGTGGATCTCTGGTGGTATTGCGAGTCACATCTTTTTCCTCCGACACGGCAGAGGAGATGAGCCAGTATCTGGATCAGGCCACGCAGGACCCGGGCTTGAAAGGCCTGATCATTGATCTGCGGGGTAACCGGGGGGGCGTGCTGCAACAGGCCGTGACCGCTGCCGCCCTGCTGCTGGACCGCGGCGTGGCGGCCGTCACCGATGGGCGGGACGCACAGGCCAATCATATCTGGGCTGTTCAGGGTGGAGACATGACGAACGGCCTGCCCATTGCCATTCTGGTGGACGGCCGGACAGCAAGTGCTGCCGAGATTCTCGCCGCAGCCTTGGCCGACCACAAGAGAGCGGTGGTGATTGGCAGTTCCACGCTGGGCAAAGGGCTGGTGCAGACCGTGGCCCAGTTGCCTGATGAAGGGGAACTGTTTGTGACATGGAGCCGCGTGATCGCGCCGCTGCACTGGCCCTTGCAGGGGCTGGGCGTGATGCCGCAGCTTTGCACCAGTCTGGGTGAAGTGGACAGCGCACGCCAGATGCATGACCTTGCCCATGGCCAGCTTGATAACCAGCCCGCCGTGCAGGCTTCCCGTGCGGCGCGGTTTCCGCTGCCGGTCTCGCGCATTCTGGCTATCCGCAAGGCGTGCCCTGCTGCACTGGGCAGCGATCGGGACATGACTGTTGCGCGTTCCGTGCTGGAAAACAAAGCATGGTACGCGACGGCCCTGTCCGCCATACCGGATGATCCTGCCGCCCTGCCTAGCCCGGTGCGTGAATGACCAGCCCCCGTCTGCGTTCTGATTTTATTGCGCGGGCCATTCTGCGGCAAAGTGCGCAGGATGGACGTTCTGCCATGCTGCTGCGTAAGGGAGACCCGGATGCCGGAAGTATTTTAGTCCTTCTTCTGGAACGGGACGGCTCTACTGTTGTTCTCAGCCAGACAAGAACAGCAGAAGGCGAGGCCGCGTGGCTTCGTGCATCAGGTGAAACACCGCTCACGCCAGAAGAAACAGCCAGCTATATTGAACGCCAGACACGTTTTGATCCGGATCTGTGGGTGCTGGAACTTGAAGCCCCCGGATTCAGACCTCCATTTGAAGCAACTCTGGTTTGAAATAACCTGAAGATGTGTGACTTATGTCACACGCAGACCGGCCAGATGACACACAAAACCCCTGTGTTTTTGAAATCTGCCGTCCCTGCCTGTTGCACACAACGCAAGTTTACAGCAAAGAAGGCAGGCATATGTGCTTTATACGCACCAATATCGTGATGCCCGGTCACTGCGGAAACAGTGCCACAGCAGGGAGAAGAACATGAAGCTGCGCCAAGGCCTCCTCGCGCAATCACTGCTTTCTGCGCCGCTTGTCGCTGGCTTCCTGCTGTTTGCCGCCCCGGCAATGGCTCAGCCCGTGCAGGGGCTGTATATTGCAGGTGAAGGCGGAGCGACCTTCAACCAGGATCAACGCGTCAGAACATCCCCCATGTTCCCGGACGGGCGAGACCGCTGGCATACCGGCGGCACCGGAATCGGGTCCCTTGGTTATGGGCTGGGCAACGGATTCCGCGTTGAGGTGGAGGGGGATTACCGCTCCATGGCGTATTCACGCTTTGTCACCAACACATTGAACAGCCGTGCTGATGGTCGCCGTGAAACCTACGGTGTGATGGCCAACGCCCTGTTTGACATGGATATCGGCAAGCCGTGGCTGTTCCCGTATTTTGGCGCGGGCATCGGCTATGGCTGGACCCATCTGAACACCACCGTGACCGCACCGGGCAACCAGTTCAACCAGCATATTGGCGGCACGTTCGGCAATTTTGCGTATCAGGGCATTTTTGGTCTGGCCTTCCCCACTCCTTGGGTTGTCGGGCTTTCCTTTACGGCTGAATATCGCTTCTGGACCATGCTTGGCCCGCAGTCTCATGGTGCAACGGCATGGGGCACCATTGGCGGCGCCAACCAGAGCAAGTCTTACAGTTTTGCCAGTGGCAACCGTGATACGAAAACCGATTTCAATCACTCGCTGATGCTGGGCCTGCGGTACGAATTCAACCCCGCACCGCCTCCCCCGCCGCCGCCTGCCGAGCAGGCTGCCCCAGCCCCACAGGCCGCCCGCAGCTATCTGGTGTTTTTTGACTGGGACAAAGCCGATCTGACAGACCGCGCCCGTTCCATTGTATCCGTAGCAGCGCAGGCTTCTACCCACACCAACCTGACGCGTATTACCGTTTCAGGCTATACGGACAACTCTTCCGCCTTTCCGGGTCAGAAACGTGGGGAGGCTTACAATATGAAGCTCTCTCTGCGCCGTGCGGAAATTGTCAAAGCCGAACTGATGCGTGATGGTGTACCGGGTGCCACCATTGATATTCACGGTTATGGTGAGAGCAATCCGCTGGTGCCAACCGGGCCCAACACCAAGGAACCCCAGAACCGTCGGGTGGAAATCATTTTCCGCTAAACGGTCTTTTCCTTTCCGTTTTTCTGAAAGCCGCTCCGGTGCCCTGCCTGAGCGGCTTTTTTAGTGTGGCCCGCCGCATTGCTCTCTTCTCCCGTTCCTGCCATTCAGGCGCCATGACAAAACAGGCTGACTTCGAGATTTTTCTTGCCACTACACCGGGCCTGGAATCCGTTCTGTGTTCCGAAGTGCGCCTGAAAGGGTTCAAAAAACCCACGGTTGTTCCCGGCGGGGTCACCATCAAAGGGGGATGGCCGGAAGTCTGGCGCGCCAACCTGTGGGTTCGTGGCGCAAGCCGCGTTCTGGCGCGACTCGTCTCTTTCCCGGCCTTGCATCTTTCTCAACTGGAACGCCGCACCCGGCAGATGGCGTGGGCGGATATCCTGCGGGCTGATGTTCCGTTCCGGGTGGAAGCCTCCTGCTCAGGCTCGCGCATCTACCATGCTGGTGCCGCCGCCGAACGCATTACAAACGCCATTGAGAAAACGCTGGGCGCGCCGCACTCTCCCGATGCCGATATCGTGCTGAAAGCGCGCATTGAACAGAATATCTGCACTATCAGCATCGATACATCCGGGGAGCTTCTGCATAAACGGGGGCACAAAGAAGCCGTCAACCGCGCCCCTTTGCGGGAGACCATGGCCTCCCTTTTCCTGTTGCAATGCGGCTATACCGGGAATGAGCCCGTATTGGACCCCATGTGCGGATCAGGCACCTTCGTAATTGAAGCAGCCGAGATAGCAGCCCGCCTTAATCCCGGTCGTACGCGCCATTTTGCCTTTGAACATCTTGTCTCATTCAACAGTGAGGCATGGGAACAGATGCGTGCCGTTAAAAGCAGCCGCACCCCCAATGCGCATTTTTACGGCAGTGACCGTGATGCCGGGGCCATAGCCATGAGTCGCGCCAATGCGGAGCGGGCAGATGTGGCCACCTGCACCACTTTCACGCAGCAAACCATTAGCGAGCTGACACCCCCAGCGGGTCCGGCAGGGCTTGTCATCACCAACCCACCCTACGGCACCCGCCTTGGGGACAAGACGCAGCTTGCCGCCCTCTATCGCGCTTTTGGGCAGACCATGCGGGACCGCTTTTCCGGATGGCGCGTGGGGATGGTCACCAGCGAACCGACGCTGGCTTACGCGACCGGCCTGCCATTCCTGCCCCATACCGCCCCAGTGCCTCATGGTGGCCTGCGCATCACGCTGTATCAGACAGCCCCTCTCCCCTAATGAGAGGCAGCTTAAGCCGTCTTCTCGTCGGTTTTAGGGCTATTTGCTACGAAGGCTTTGGCTAAAGGGCCCGATGGGCTGCCATCTGGATTTTGAAAGCCAGGCTTTCAGCCTCAAAGGAATTTCTTCGGCCTTCTACTGAGGATTTTTCCGTCAGTTTTTTTGCCGCTGACGGAAGAGCAGGAAGACTGAATCCTGTTTCCAGAAAGCTGCTGCCCCCACGCCTTAAAAACAGAAACGCTGGCCCTCGGGTGGGAGCCAGCGTTTTCGTCATGCGGGCTAAAAAGGTTTTACAGCCCGTTGAACAGAGAGGTTGAAAGATAACGCTCGGCAAAAGAGGGCGTAATCACAACAATGGTTTTGCCTTTATAGGCTGGCTTCTGCGCCAGTTGCAGGGCTGCATGCAGGGCTGCGCCAGAGGAGATCCCAATCGGAATACCATCCAGACGCGCGCAACGACGGGCCGCTGCAATGGCCTCACGCTCTGAAACTGTCAGCACCCCATCCAGAGATTGGGTATGCAACGTAGCCGGGCAGAAACCGGGGCCAATGCCCTGAATGCCATGCGGGCCGGGTTCATCACCGTTCAGAATGGCGCTTTCAACAGGCTCTACACCAAACACCTGCAAACTTTTGCGGCGTGGTTTCAGGGCTTCCGCAATGCCGGTGGCGGTGCCGCCTGTGCCCACACCAGCAACCACAACATCCACCTTGCCGTCCGTATCTGCCCAGATTTCTTCGGCTGTGGTGGCGGCATGGACGGCTGGATTGGCCTCATTATCAAACTGGTCCGGCATCCAGGCATCCGGCGTTTCGGCCACAATTTCATTGGCACGGGCAATAGCGCCCGCCATGCCAAGACGTGACGGTGTCAGTTCAACCTGCGCATCCATAAGACGCAGCATGCGCCGGCGCTCGATAGACGCCCCTTCCGGCATGGTCACAATCAGGCGGTATCCACGGGCGGCAGCAACAAATGCCAGTGAAATACCCGTATTGCCGGAAGTAGGCTCCACCAGAACCGTGCGGCCGGGCACAATGCGCCCTTCCTTTTCCGCCGCCAGAACCATGGCCGCGCCAATACGGTCCTTTACTGACCCCAGCGGATTGAAAAACTCAAGTTTGAGCAGCACGCGGGCTTTCAGCTTGTCGTCCTCAGTAATGTGGGGCAGCGCCACCAGTGGCGTGCCGCCCACAACATTAACGATAGACTCATAAATCTGTCCGCGCGGCGCGGCAAAACCGTAGTTTTCAGCAGAACGATCAGAAACAGTCATGAACCCGCCTTTTTATCTGTCAGCATAAATTGGTCCGGCATAATACGAATGAACAACGTAGATAAATCTGACATCCCCTGCTATATGTCAGGACAGCCAAGACATACCACTACATTTGCCCTTTTTTGAGGTGAAAGGAAACAGGCCCATGATCCTGCGCCGTGATAGAGCCATGACTGCCGTGCTTATCATGCTTGATGTTGCTTTCCATGCCGGACGCTCTGGCACAGTCAGCGCAGCGGATATTGCAGAACGCTCCAATCTGGCGCGCCGCGGTATTGAACCACTTCTGCAGGCACTTTCCCGTTCCGGCCTGCTGGAAAGTATTCGTGGCCCTCGCGGCGGTTATCGGTTGGGCCGCCCTCGGCGTGATATTTCACTGGTTGATATCATCAATGCCGTTACGCAGGACGATCAAGGGGGCGATGATGGTCCGCAGGGGCCACTGTTCACCAAAGTCATTGAGCCAAGCTGGAAGCTGTTTGACAAGGAACTGACCATCCAGATGAAAAAGACCAGTCTGGATGATCTGGTCAAAAAAGCAGAAAGCTCCGGCCTGAAGCGCCCGTTGAGCGAACCCATCACCTTCTCAATCTGAATTCTGACCCAGCTTCAGGCACGCATATCACACAAGCCTGAAGCTATTGCTTTTCACTGTGGGGCACCTGCGCCGCATACTGCGGTCACCCTCGCAGAGCCTGAGCATCAAAAAAATCCTGTCGTAAAAAAAGCGCGTCCGGCAAACAGGAAAGCCGGACGCGCTTTTTTATAACCGCAACTATTTCACCCAGCAGAACAGAGCTTACCCTGCCCTGCTGGTGAAACATTATTTCTTGCGGGCCGTCGTAACCCGACGGCGGGTTGTGGTGGTCTTCTTGGTTTCAGTCGGGGCCGTTACTGCTGGCACAACAGCGCGCGGCAGCACAACACCGGTGGCATCCACCTGCGCGGTTACGGTCAGACGCGTACGCTTCTCACCCGGGCCAGGCACCAGAATCACCGTGAAGGTATCCGTACCAGCATACCCCATGGTGGGGGTATAGGTTACGTGCGTATCCCGATCCAGGCTGTAGAGAAACGCCTTGCCGTGTTCCGGAGCCGGAGACACACCAAAGGACGCATAAGACTTGCCAGAAGGCTGCGAGATTTTCAGTTCGCACAGCCCGTCATCAGACCGGACAGTCATGGTTGTGGACATCTGGCCATCCGCACCCGTCTTGATGGCTGTTGTGCTACATACGGCCGACTTTTTCATATACCCGAACGGGTTGGGTGTTCCAACCTGAACAGGGCCGCTTGTTGTCGCACAGCCGGCAAGCATACCACCAGTTAGCGCCAGAACGGCAATTCCTCGCAAGCGCACTCGTCAGCTCCGCTTAAATAATAAAAAGGATGAACCCGCGCGCCTCCAAGCCACCCCGCAGGCGCTTTTGCCCTGCCGTGTGCTCTGCACGCCATGATTCGCCTTTGCGTTTAGAACATCCCGAGCAAGGAAGAAAGAGGCATAAGATGCCACGTGATCACACACCTGCTTCCCGCACGCCAACGGGCCAACAAAAACATTATTTTGCCCCAAATTCGCGCTTTGAGTCCGTACGTATGGCCTTCTGCCGCGCAAGCCTGTTCTGAAGGAGGAAACGGCCTTTAGAAAAGCTGAGACGCGGTATGAAAAAATACCTGTATCTTTCTCTGCTGAATACGCTATTTCGTTTCGTCAAACCTTGAAGAGACCGTTACATACGCTGCGTGACAGGGAACACCTTAAAGTGATGAGGGAGGCCCGTTCCAGCATATATCGGAGGAACCGCATGTCTTCTTTTTCCCGTCTTCTGGCCGCCGGTGTGTTTGCTGCGGGCGTGCTGCACAGTTCTTACAGCCTTGCCGCAACACCCTGTGGCCATTCCTCCGCACATGAAGCCTTTGCGGTGCAGGCCCTCAAGAGCGAACTGATGGTCACCGCGCTCTCCTGCAACGCCCAGGAACGCTACAACTCCTTTGTTGCCAAGTTCCGCACCAACCTGCTGAATGAAGAGCAGAAACTGAACACCTACTTCCGCTCCACCTACGGACGCAGCGCCCAGCGCGAGCATGATGATTACATCACCCAGCTTGCCAACGTGCAGTCAGAAAAAGGACTCTCCGCAGGCACCATCTTCTGCCTGCAGCGCATGGCCATGTTTGATGAAGTCAATGCGCTGGACACCACGGAAGATCTGTCCAACTACACGGAAGCCAAGGACATCACGCAGCCTGCGTCCTTTGAAACCTGTGCAGCACCTGCCACCACCAACACCCGCCCAGCACGCCGCACGCGCAGCACACGCCGCGCCTGAAGCACTGCCTTTGCAGCGTGAAAGACATAAGGCCGCTTCATGCGGCCTTGTTTTTTTGTGCCCAGTTCAAGCGCGCATTTGTAATGAATGGCGCGTTCTTTGCGCCCTGCACGCCTTTATCCGGCTGTTTATTCAGGCAGGTGTCATGGTCTTTTGCGGTGTTTCCGGTGCAATTCTTTTTTTCCGTCTGCCCTATTCCGCAAACCTGTTAATGCTTCTGCTTGACGAATCATCGGCAAAGCGGGACAGACCTTACCCATGAGCGACCTGTTTTCCGAGCCCCCTCCGCCCCGTAAACCTGCCGGAAAGACGGCGGCCTCTTCCGCCGCCAGAACAGAGGCAGGCAACACGCAGGCCTATGACGCCAGCGCCATTGAAGTTCTTGAAGGGCTGGAGCCCGTACGCCGCCGCCCCGGCATGTATATTGGCGGCACGGATGAAACCGCCCTGCACCATCTGGCAGCGGAAGTTCTTGATAACGCAATGGATGAAGCCGTGGCGGGCCACGCTTCCACCATTGATGTGTCTTTAGAACCCGGAGACAAACTGACCATTCGGGATAATGGCCGTGGTATTCCGGTTGATCCCCACCCCCGTTTTCCTGATCGTTCGGCGCTGGAAGTAATTCTGACCACACTGCATGCAGGCGGAAAGTTCTCCGGCAAGGCCTATGCCACATCAGGCGGCCTGCACGGGGTAGGGTCCTCCGTAGTGAACGCCCTGTCCTCCCGCATGGAAGTGGAAATCGCGCGTGACCGCGCTGTGTGGCAGCAGGTATATGAGCGCGGTATTCCCGTCACGCCGCTGGAGAAAATCGGCCCGACCCAGAACCGGCGCGGCACGCAGATTTCCTTTGTGCCAGACACCCAGATTTTCGGGACCCACCATTTTTCCCCCTCCCGGCTTTACAAGCTCTGCCGGTCCAAGGCGTTCCTGTTCCGGGGCGTGACCATCCGTTGGTCCTGTGATCCTTCGCTGATCAAAAGCGGGGATGACACACCAACAGAAGCCGTTCTGCACTTTCCCGGCGGTCTGGCTGACAGCCTGACGGATGAACTCGGCCCCAACGCGCCGCTGCTGACGCCACTATGGGCGGGTGATGCTGCCCTGCCCCCTGCTGCCGATGGTACGGACAATGGCCGCGTGGAATGGGCTGTGGCGTTTCTGGAAAGCGGCACGGCAGCGCTTGCCTCCTACTGCAACACCATCCCCACACCGCAGGGCGGCACACATGAGACCGGCTTCCGCAATGCGCTGGTCAAAGGCCTTCGCACCTGGGGAGATCAACGCTCCAACAAGAAGGCCTCCGCCATCACGGCGGAAGATGTGTTGGGCACGATTGCAGCCAAGCTCTCCGTGTTTATCCGGGACCCGCAGTTTCAGGGGCAGACCAAGGAAAAGCTGACCTCTTCTGAAGCCAGCAAGCTGGTTGAAACCGCCCTGCGCGACCGCTTTGACCACTGGCTGGCGCAAAACCCACCGCAGGCGGATGCTCTGCTTGGCTTTGTGATTGAACGGGCGGAAGAGCGGCTGCGGCGGCGTGAACAAAAAGATACGCCCCGTAAAAGCGCTACCCGGCGCATGCGCCTGCCGGGCAAACTGACAGACTGCACCCGCGAACGGGCAGACGAAACGGAAATCTTTCTGGTGGAAGGCGACTCGGCAGGTGGTTCTGCCAAGCAAGCCCGCAACCGGGAAACACAGGCCATTCTCCCCCTGCGCGGAAAAATTCTGAACGTGGCGAGCGCCACTACGGAAAAGCTCCGCGCGAATCAGGAACTGCGCGACCTGATTGAAGCCTTGGGCTGTGGGTCAGGCGATCGGTTTGACCTTTCCAAGCTGCGCTATGGCCGTGTGATCATCATGACTGACGCAGATGTGGACGGTGCCCACATTGCCTCCCTGCTCATGACGTTCTTCTATCGGGAACTGCCGGATCTGATCCGCAACGGGCATCTCTACCTTGCCCAGCCGCCGCTCTACCGGCTGACGCAAGGCGCGCGGTCCGTTTACGCCATGGATGATGCGGACCGTGAACGGAAGATCAAGACCGAGTTCAAGGGTAAAGGCAAGATTGATGTCTCCCGCTTTAAAGGTCTGGGTGAAATGCCGCCGGCGGATCTTAAAAACACCACCATGGACCCATCGCGCCGCACGCTGCTGCGCGTGGTCGCGTTGCCGGAAGATCGTCTGACCACGCGTGAACGGGTGGAAAGTCTGATGGGCCGCAAGCCGGAACTCCGCTTCGCCTTCATTCAGGAACATGCGCAATCCGTTGGTGATCTGCTGGACGTCTGACCCGCCCCTCCGCCTGAAAGTTTCGGTAATGGCCTTTCTTTCTCCCGCCCCCCTATGAGCGCCACACCGGGCGATATATCGGTCAGGGAGCGGGTTACGGCTCTATCCCAGTTGGTTGGCAGCATGATCTGCCTTCAATTTGGCTCCTCTACCGCCAAAAGCCTTTTTCCGGTCTTTGGTGCGGTGGGCATGGTGGGGTTGCGCACCAGCTTTGCGGCGGTGATTCTGGTCTGTGTCTATCGGTCCTGGAATGTCATGTCATGGCGTGCGTTGCGGGTGGTCTTTCCCTACGGTCTGGCAACGGCCGCCATGAATATCTGTTTCTATCTGGCGCTGGAACGTATTCCGCTGGGCATGACAGTGGCCATCGAATTCACTGGCCCCCTGCTTCTGGCCTTTATCGGCTCACGCCGCCTGAGCGATGTGGGGTGGCTGGCCGTCACCATCGGCGGGCTGGCCCTTCTGCTCAAGCCCTCTTCCTCCACGCCGCCAGACCCGCTTGGCGTGCTGTTTGCTATAGGGGCAGCCTTATTCTGGGGGCTTTATATTGTTTTTGGCAGACGGCTGACCGGCAAGCTTTCCGCCGGCAATGCGTCGGCTCTTGGCCTGGTCTGTGGCAGCATCGTGCTGTTCATACCCAGTTTTCTGCCAGCCATGGCCACGGGCGTAACGCAGCCTTCCATGCTGGCGCTTAGCGTTATTGTCGCCATCTGCTCTTCCGCGCTGCCTTATGCATTGGAAATGCAGGCCATGCACCGCCTTTCCGCGCGGGACCTTGGCGTGCTCTACAGCCTAGAACCTGTCTGCGCCGCACTGGCGGGTGTTTTCGTCCTGCATGAAACTCTGTCTGTGTCCCGGATATGTGGCGTCTTACTCATCGCCACAGCATCCGTAGGGACCGTCCTGACACCCAGCAAGAAACCGTCCCTGTCAGATGTGCCGGAAGCGCCCCAGTAAAGGGTGCCGACAGTAAACTCTGCCCCACTTGGGGGCCATGACGGTTTTCCACCGCCCCTTCACCCCATAAGGCCTCAGTCAGGCTGTCTCTTTGCATCTGACTAAGGAGGCTCGCTTTCGAAAACGCGCCTCACCTCATTGCGTGCTGGGAAATACCTCACCAGCCCGCACCTGCACGTTACCGGGCAGCAAGCTGTGTCGCAGCATGGGCGGAAGCTGCCGCCACGTTTTGCGCGCCGGTCGCCATGCTCTGCATGACCACGGGATCAAAAAGGCGGGTGAAGCTGCCCGGGTGAATACCCATCCAGAGAGTAACAATGGCCAGCGGAGCCAGCACAGCAATTTCTGCCGGGGTCAGATCCCGCAGCAGCCCAACAGTGCCTTTGACGCTGCCAAACAGCACCCGACGATACAGGCTGAGCATGTAAACAGCCCCCATGATCATGGTGCCACCAGCCAGCAGAGCGACCCAGAAAGACACATGAATGGCCCCCATCAGCACCAGCAGTTCCCCTACAAAGGAGCCGGTACCGGGCAGGCCGACATTGGCCATGGTGAACAGCATGGTCAGCAGGGCCAGAACGGGCATCTGGCGGGCAACGCCGCCCAGCGCGTCAATCTGACGCGTTTCAGACCGCCACGCCACGGCAGAGACACAGAAGAACAGTGCCGCAATCACCACCCCGTGGGAGAGCATCTGAAAGATTGCGCCATCAACGCCCTCAGCCGTGAGGGTAAACAGCCCCACCGCGATCATGCCCATATGCGAGAAAGAGGAATACGCAATCACGCGTTTCATGTCTGTCTGCGCAAAGGCGATGAATGCGGCATAGATAATAGCCACAACACCCAGCGCCAGCACGTAAGGCGCAAAGGCGTGGGCGGCATCCGGGAACATCAGCACCCCAAACCGCAGCAGACCATAGGCACCTGTTTTGGACAGCACGCCGGACAACATGGCAGATGCTGGAGCCGGAGCCTCGGAATATGCGTCAGGCAGCCACGCATGCAGCGGGAACAGCGGCAGTTTGACGCCAAAAGCCAGCACAAAAGCCAGCAACAGCCATATCTGCAACTGCCAGGAGAACCCGGCCTGCATCAGCGCAGGGATATCCGTGGTGCCCGCGTGCAGCCACATCACAATCAGCGCGATCAGCATGAACAGTGATCCGCCAAAGGTGAACAGAAAAAACTGAAGCGAGGCCCACACCCGCTTCGGCCCACCCCACACGCCAATCATCAGGCTGGCAGGGATCAGCGTGGCCTCATAGAATACATAGAACAGCACCAGATCCTGCGCGGAAAACACGCCAAACAGGGCGGTTTCCAGCATCAGCATGGCCACCACAAAATCCCGCGCCTGCGTCTGCACCGTGCGCCACCCGGCAGCCATGGCCAAGGGGGTCAGGAAGGCCGTAAGCAAGATGAAGGCCAGTGAAATGCCATCCACCCCCGTATGGTAGGAAATGCCATATTCTGAAAGCCAGCCTAACCGTGCTTCATACTGCAAACCGGGCTGGGCGGGATCAAAGCCAAGCCACATCACCACGCTCAGGCCCAGCACGCCAAGGCTGGTCCATAACCCCAGCCAGCGGGTGATGCGGTCCTTTTCCGGGCCGCTGCCGCCAGACAGAAAAGCCAGTAACGCCCCGGCCAGAGGAAGATAGGTGATCAGGGAAAGCAGGGTGGAGTGCACGGTGTTCTTACCATCCGGGTTGCATCACATCATCCGCAACCTGCGCCTTTTTACCTGCCCAGACCAGACAAGCCCTGTTCACGTTCCGCCGAGCACCGGCTGTTTCAGCCAGTCCTCACGCAGTCTTCAACGCCTGCCGAACAGTTTTTCCAGATCTTTTTTGCTCAGTTTCAACCAGGTTGGCCGTCCATGAGAGCATGTACCCGCGCGCGGCGTGGCTTCCATCTGGCGCAGCAGGGCATCCATCTCCTCCCGAGTCAGCCGCCGCCCGGCCCGGATACTGCCGTGGCAGGCCATACGTGCAATCACGGCATCCAGTTTGCCATCCAGTGATGGCATTTCGTCCGGGTTGCCGCTTTCGTCCGCTTCCAGTTCGTCCGCCAGATCACGGAGCAGACCGACGGCATCACTGCTGTTCAGCATGGCAGGCAACGCCCGAACCAGCACGGCGTCTCCGCCAAACGCTTCAATCTCGATCCCCAGTCTGGAGAGCATGGCCTGTCTGGCGACCAGCAACTCCACCTGCAGGCGGGGCAGTTCCACCACGTCAGGCACCAGCAGACGCTGGGCTGTTACGGTGCCGCCTAGAAACTGCTCGCGCAGGCGCTCATGGGTCAGCCGTTCATGCGCGGCGTGCTGGTCCACCAGAACCAGACTGCCATCAGCCGCCACGGCAATCACATATGTATCCAGCACCTGCGCCACCGCAGCCCCCAGCGGATGCTCCGCCAGAGGCTGATATGCCGTGTCATGAGGTATGGAGTCGGGCATGTGTCCCACACCAGTAGCGGGGACTGGTGCGCTCCCGTTATCGGGGAAAGCCCCCTCTGCTGAGGGAGATGCTGAGGCAAAGCCTGACGGCACCGTTCCAGAATCCCACCCCGTCTGACCATCACCTTGCTGGAAAGGCGACACCATGCGGGCGGTTGGAGCGTCCCCCAAACCAAGACGCGGTTCCGCAAATCCTGAGCCGGACCGTAAGGGCAGAATTGTGCGTCCCGGCGCAGGAGCGGGCACAACAGGCGGCGCATTTTTTTCAGGCGGGTACCAGATACGGCCCGGCTTCAAGGCAGAGAAAGAGGGCCTTACGCCAGCATTGCCCGCGCCCCCTTCCAGCGCACGGGTCAGCGTGCCGATCACGAGGGAGCGGACGGATGCCTCATCTGCAAAACGGAGTTCTGTCTTGGCCGGATGCACGTTCACATCCACCCGGTCAGGCGGAATGGTGAGCATCAGCGCCACCACGGGGTGACGGCCGGGTTCGATCACGCGCCGGTAAGCCACGCGCACCGCCGTCCGCAGCACGGGGTCCACCACCGGGCGGCCATTCACCAGCATGAACTGCCCCGCCGCTGTAGCGCGATGCACGGACGGCCCGCATGCAAAGCCGGACAGCACCATGCCATCCCGCTCGCCGTGAATGCTCAGAAATCCATCTGCCTCATTCGCTCCCAGCAGAGCCGCCGCACGCGCCGCCATATCCTGAGCAGGCAGATCAAACAGTACCCGGTCATCCATGGTGAAACAGAAAGCCGTTTCCGGCACGGCCAGCGCCAAGCGACGCACCACACTCTCGGCGTGGTTGCCCTCCACGCGGGGGCTTTTCAGAAACTTGCGGCGGGCCGGGGTGGCAAAAAACAGATCTTCCACCACTACGCTGGTGCCTTGCGCACCCGCGCTGGGTTCGGGAGGCGTGATCTTGCCGCCTTCAACATGAATACGCCACGCGCCGGTCTCCCCCGGTGTGCGGGAGGTAATCGTCAGCCGCGCCGCCGCGCCGATAGAGGGCAGCGCCTCTCCCCGGAACCCCAGCGTGCGGATATGCACCAGCGATTCGTCCTGAAGTTTGGACGTGCAATGCCGTTCCACTGCCAGAAGCAGATCATCCGGCGTCATGCCGCACCCATCATCCGTGACGATAATGCGGTCTATGCCGCCCCGTTCCAGACTTACGTCCAGCCTGCGGGCACCGGCATCTATGGCGTTTTCAACCAGTTCCTTCAGTGCGGCGGCGGGGCGTTCTATCACCTCACCTGCGGCAATGCGGTTGACCAGCACTTCCGGCAGGCGGCGCAACGCAGGGCGCAGCGGCAGTGTGCTATCCGGTTCAGGCGAAGGGGCAGAAAAAAAAGGGTCTGACATGATCAGACCCCTTATATCAGAACAGCCCTTTTTTGGGAGGATGCTGTGTAGGGGTTACCCCCTTTGTGGGCTTGTTGCCCAAGGCCGCATTGGTTTTCAGGCGGCGGTTTTCTTCATCCGCATCCACAACCGATCCTGCCTTGCCACCTTTCCAGAACATGAGCTGCTGCACAAAGCCTGACCCGGCCTGCCCAAGCTCACCTTCATCCGGTGCATCAGACGCTTCCGTGGCGGAACTGACCAGCATGCTCTGGCCCTCGCTGGTTGAGCCGCCTTCCCCATGCAGAGCCACATCGGGGGAGAGGGTTTCCAGCGCCTGCAGGCGTTCACTTTCGTCCTGCGGGCGGTCCGCACCGCTGACTGGCTTGGCCAGTTCATCCATCGGCGGCATGGAAAGCGGCGCGCGCGTGGTGACGGTATATTCATCTGGCATACTGCGTTCGAGCCCGAACGCACGTGCGGCTTCTGAACCGGAACACCCGGTCAGCATTGCACACCCGCCGAGAAGAAGCAGCGGAGAAATCAGTGTCGAGACACGGCGCGCCATCTTCTGCCTTTTATCCTTCCTGCCCAGCCTGCCAGAGTGGCAGGTTGCTTTTGTTCATGTCGTCTGCTGCTGCCTGCCCATAAGGACATTCTGCACCAGCAGAACGCAGACCGCACACACTATAGCGGAATCAGCAACGTTGAATACATACCATGACCACCCAAAAGCGTGGGCATGAATAAAATCAACCACGGCACCATAGCGCACGCGGTCTATCACATTCCCTATGGCCCCGCCCGTGATAGCCCCTACGCAGGCGGCTGTCAGCTTGCTGGGGGTACGGGCCATCCATACCAGCAGGCAGCAGGCTACCGCCAGCGCCACCACCGAAAACACCACCCGGCCCGCATTGCCAACGCCACCAAACATGCCAAAGGTGACGGCATGGTTCCAGACCATGGTGAAGTTCAGAAACGGCAGCAGGGCAATGGATCCCTTGTTGGGCAGGTCCAGCCCATACAGAATCCAGTATTTGCTCACCTGATCAGCCGAGAGCGCCAACATCAGCACCAGCAGCCCCAAACCAAAGGGACGAAGCATGAAGGGTTTGCTCACGCGCCCTCCTGCCCCGCAGCAGCAGACACAGCCGATGCCTTGAACGTGGTTTCCACCACATCCGCACAGCGCAGGCACAGGCCCGGGAATTTGGGCCGGGAGCCAGTCTCGGGCAGCACCTTCCAGCACCGCACGCATTTTTCACCCTCGGCAGCCCGCACAACAGGTGCGCCGTGCAGCGTGCCGCCTTCCGAGCCCTCCACGTAAACCGAATTGCTTTCCGGGTCGATCATCACCTCCACGTGGGAGACAATGGCCAGTTCGCTCCAGTTCACGTTGGCAAAGTGCGCGGCTTCCTCCTGAGAAAGCGTGAGTTCCACCTGCGCCTGAAGGGAAGAGCCGATCGTGCCATCACGCCGCGCCCCTTCAATCTCGGTGGTGATGATACGGCGTACGGCCCGCAGGCCAGCCCAGCGTTCATCCAGTGCCGGATCACTCCATTCTGCAGGCATGTCCGGGAACGCCTGAAGATGCACGCTTTCCACATCACCAAACCGGGCAGTCCATGCTTCTTCTGCAGTGAACACAAGCACGGGCGCCAGCCATGTGGTGAGGCAGCGGTGCAGATGATCCAGCACAGTGCGGGCAGAACGGCGCAGGTGGCTGTCTGGCGCATCGCAATACAACGCATCCTTGCGGATATCGAAGTAGAAGGCGGAAAGATCAGTTGTGCAGAAGCCATGCAGGGCGGGATAGACACCAACCCATTCATGCGTTTCCACCGCGCGGGCAATCAGACCGCCCAGATCTGTCAGACGATGCAGAACCCAGCGTTCCAGTTCCGGCAGTTCTGCGTATGGCACGGCTTCTTCAGGCGTGTAGCCATCAAGCGCCCCAAGCAGCCAGCGCAGGGTATTGCGCAGGCGGCGATAGAGCTCGCCCTGCTGCTTCAGGATTTCCTTGCCAATGCGCAGATCTTCATTGGTGTCAGAATTCATGACCCACAGACGCAGGATATCTGCGCCCAAGCTGTCATTCACGTCCTGCGGGGCCACCACGTTGCCCAGAGACTTGGACATCTTGCGGCCCTGTTCATCCAGAACAAAGCCGTTGGTCACCAGCGCCTTGAACGGGGCGATGCCGCGCGTGCCCACACTTTCAAGCAGAGAGGACTGGAACCAGCCGCGATGCTGGTCAGACCCTTCCAGATAGAGATCGGCCGGGAAGCTCAGCCCCGGCTGACCCAGCACGAAGGAATGGGTGGACCCACTCTCGAACCACACATCGACAATATCGAACACCTGTTCATAATCATCAGGGTTACGGTCCGGGCCAAGGAAGCGGGAAGCCGGAGCGCTGTACCAGACGTCCGCCCCTTCCTCACGGAAGGCATCAACCACACGCTTCATCACCGTCGCGTCACGCAGGACTTCACCCGTACGTTTTTCCACAAACACGGCAATCGGCACACCCCAGGCGCGCTGGCGGCTGATGCACCAGTCCGGGCGGTTCTGGATCATGGAGGTCAGCCGGTTCCGCGCCTGTGCGGGCACGAAGGTGACATCATCCAGTGCGTCCAGCGCCTTATTGCGGAGCGCGCCTTCTCCATCCATGCGGATGAACCATTGCGGCGTGGCGCGGTAGATCACCGGCGCGCGGGACCGCCAGGAATGTGGGTAGGAATGAACCAGTTCACCCCGTGCCACCAGCCCTGCCGGGGCCAGACCGTTCGCGTTGGCCTGCTCCATCACCGCTGTCAGCGTGGCGCACACAACATCAGCCGCCTTGAACACATGCACACCGGCAAAACCGGGCACCCATGGCGCGTAAGTGCCATCGTCCTGCACAACCTCGGGCACTTCCACATCATATGCGCGGCACAGGCGGAAATCGTCCTCACCGTGGGCCGGGGCCATATGAACCAGGCCGGTCCCTGCTTCTGTGGTGACAAACTCACCCGGCAGCATGGGTACATCAAAATCATACCCGGCCCCACGCAGCGGATGGGCACACACGGCCCCCTCCAGCGCGCTGCCCGGCAGCGTATAGAGCACATGATGCGCGGTAACGTGGGCTTCCTTGCAGAAGGCATCTACCAGAGCTTCGGCCACCAACACCTTGGCACCCGGTTCAAGCAGAGCACCCTCACCCGTGTCATCAACCCGCAGCACCACGTAAGTGATCTCTGGCCCGTAAGCCAGCGCCCGGTTGCCGGGGATGGTCCATGGCGTGGTGGTCCAGATCACCACGGAGACATCGGCCAGCGCATGGGCTGGGGTCGGGTCTTTCACCACCGGGAAAGCCACCAGAATGGTGGTGGATTTATGATCGTGATATTCGATCTCGGCTTCTGCCAGAGCGGTCTTTTCAACCGGGCTCCACATAACCGGACGCAGGCCACGATACAGACCGCCATTCAGCAGAAACCGGCCAATTTCTTCCGCGATCGCCGCTTCGGAGGAAAAATCCATAGTCGCGTAGCGGTTGGCCCATTCCGCTTGAACCCCCAGCCGCTTGAACTCTTCCATCTGCACGTTCAGCCATTTGCCCGCATAGGCACGACATTCCGCACGGAATTCCAGCACAGGCACGGAATCCTTGTCCCGCTTGGCCTTGCGGTATTCTTCTTCAACCTTCCATTCAATGGGCAGGCCGTGGCAATCCCACCCCGGCACGTACCGAACGGCATAGCCGGACATCCGGTGTGCACGGTTGATCACATCCTTGATGATCTTGTTCAACGCGTGCCCGATATGCAGATGTCCGTTTGCATAGGGAGGACCATCATGCAGCGTGAAGGTCTGACGCCCTTCCGCCTGCTGTTTAATCTGCTCATCCAGCCCAATTTCCGCCCACCGGGTCAGCCAGTCTGGCTCCCGTTTGGGTAGGTTCCCCCGCATGGGAAAGGACGTGCGGGGCAGAAAGACCGTATCGCGATACAGATCGGCGGGAGAGGTCTTTTCTGGGTCGCTGCTGGATGTAGACATGGAACGGCAGGTGTCACTCTGGTTCGGGTTCAGCTCAACACGCAACAGATGCCCGGATGGCGCACCAGTGCGAAAGACGTGTTATCAAAGCGCAAAGGAAAAGGGTCAAGAAGCAACACAACATAACGGGTTGCTCCCCTTTTCCAAAATCAGGCGAAAAACCGGCGCGCTGCAACAGATACTGCACTGCACGCCAGAGAACCTGCTTACGTTTTACGAGGGAAAATCAGTGTTCTGACGCCATAATTTACCCCCACATAGACACTGTAGATAATGACGGCAGACATCACAACGTTATGCGGCGGAACCCAAAAATGCCGGGCACTCGCCATTAACGGTATGCCGACAAGGCATAAAACAAGATGAGGGAAAACGGCCATCATGACCCTGCCAGTTCCGCGTCCAGCACGGTGCGGGCGGCCTGAGCATCCTGCGCGATCTGGGCCTTCAGTTCATCCAGTCCGTTAAAGCGTTTTTCCGCCCGCAGCATGCGGTGCAACGCAACGGAAAGGGTCTGGCCGTACAGATCCCCCTCATAATCGAACAGATTGACTTCAACCCGGCTTTCCTGCCCGTCATCAATGGTGGGACGGCGGCCAATATTGGCCACGCCTGGCCGCGTGTTGCCATCTGGCAGGCGTACCGTTACCGCATACACCCCACGGGCAGGCTCCAGATGCCGACCAAGCGGGATATTGGCGGTGGGGAACCCCAGCAGGCGGCCCCGCTTGTCTCCATGCTGCACTTCACCCCGAATAAACCATGGCCGCCCCAGTTCTTCCGCAGCCCGTTCAGGGTAGCCATCCTGCAACAGACGGCGGATACGGGAGGACGAATAAGGCCCTCCACTATCTGCCAGCGCAGGCACTGCCGTGAACCCTACCCCCAGTTCAGCCGTGCGCTCAGCCAGAAATGGCACACTGCCACCACGCCGATGCCCGAACGCAAAATCCGGCCCACAGGCAACATGCCGCAGCCCCAGGGACTCATACAGCACGTCTTCCACAAACCGTTCGGCGGGCATGAGAGAAAAAGCTTCATCAAACCGGATCTGAAACACATGCTTCACACCCAGCGCTGCAAGTGCGGCAAACCGCTCATCCGACAGGGTCAGGCGAAAAGGTGGGTCCTGTGGGCGAAACAGTTCTCGCGGATGCGGGTCAAACGTGACCACCGCCAGCGGCAGGTCTGGCCGCGTGGTATGCAGGGTATGCACCAGATGAGCATGGCCCAGATGCACCCCGTCAAAATTGCCAAGGGCCGCAGCGCAGCCCCGCGCCTCTACGGGAATATCCTGCCAGTTCTGGTGCAGCCGCGCCCGCATGGTTACGCGCGCTCCGCACCCGGCAGGCCGAACAGCGCTGCCGCTTCTGGCAAGGTTGCCGCTGTTGGAAACTTTTTCCCGGCGATAGTGCCATCTTCAGGCCGCACAATCTGGCACACGCGCAACCCGGCTTCCGCCGCAGCCTCCAGTTCCGCCGTGACATCGGAGAGGAACAGAACGTCCTCATCCTGCCAGCCGGTTTCCCGCAGAATGGCCCTGTAGCTTTCAGCCTCTTTCTTGCCGCCTACGCGCAGATCAAAAAAACGGCTGAACAGGGGCGTCACATCTCCCTGCTCGGTATGGCCGTAAATCAGCTTCTGCGCGGGTTCGGAGCCTGAGGAATACACAGCCAGTTCAATCCCGGCGCGAGACCATGCTTCCAGCGCGGGCACCACGTCCGGATACAAACGAGCCACCAGTTCCCCACGCTTATACCCTTCCGCCCATGCCATGCCCTGCAAGGCCTTGAGGGGGGCTACCTTTGCGTCTTCATCCATCCAGCGCTTAAGCTGCTCAAGCGGCGGCACGCCGGGGGCCAGCCGTTCGGTTTCCGTCAGAGCGTCCTTGACCACGGGGTCATTCTTCCGCTCGGCAATCAGGCGTGGCAGATGCGTGCGGGCATAGGGAAACAGCACTGTATGCACAAAGGAAACCGGGGCTGTTGTGCCTTCAATATCCAGCAGCACAACACGGGGAGCAGCAGAAACACTCATAGAGGATACGCCAGAAAACGGTGGGCCAGATCCGTGCCGGTATAATCGGCAACCCAGCCTTCCTTATGGGTAAAGATACGCAGCGTGACAAAATCGGGTTCGGGCCCGCCGTCAAACCAGTGCTTTGTGCCTTCCGGCACGGAAATCAGGTCTGTCTGGGTGCATTCCACATCATAAATGCGGTCTCCCACATGCAGGATAAAGTGGCCGCCACCATGCACAAAAAACCGGACTTCATCTTCGCTATGAATATGTTCGGACAGAAACTTGCCGCGCAGCGCTTCCCGATTAGGGGTGTTTTCATCCACGCGCAGAACATCCGCTGATCCCGCGCCAGTTTCCCCCATCAGTTTATCCAGAAACGGACGGTAGGTTGCCAGCACCGCTTCCTCATCCGCATCACGCGGGGGAATGGCTGGCCCTTCCCACCGTTCAAAGCGCACGCCAAGCGGCTTGAGTTCGGCAGCAATCTCAACCGGATCATGCGTCAGGAGAACAGGCTTTTCAGGCACCGTATCCTGAAAGATGGTCAGTGTGCTCATACGCCCAGCTTCCTTCTTTCCAGAGCGCAGGCCAGCAGGAACTCCAACCCTTCCAGCCGGGCCAACGCGGTTGGCATGTCCTTGCCCCACACATACACACCATGGCCACGAATGATGTACCCCGCAGGCATGGCCCCGAACGCCGGAGCCACCACCGTGGCCAGACGGGCAATATCCTGATCGTTATCAAACAGGGGCACCGGCACAGTTGTCTCGTGCGTGGTCTGCCCTTCAAACACTTTCAGCACTTCATAGTCAGACAGGTGCAGGGCTGGGCTTTTTTCCACCATGGAAAGCACGGTAGACGCCACGGAATGCCCATGCAGAACAGCACCCGCCGTAGGGTCCTGCTGGTAGATCTGGCAATGCAGCAGCGTTTCGGCGCTGGGTTTATCCCCTGCGCGGTGCGGCTTACCGTTTTCATCCACGGTAATAACGTCCGCCGCCTGCAAAAACCCTTTATGGCCACCGGAACGGGTAATGGCGATACGGCCATCCGCAAGCCTGCGGCTGATGTTACCAGCCGTGGCGGGCACCCATCCGCGGGAATCCATACGCTGCCCGGCCGTGAGAATATCCTGCACGGCCCGCGCGAAATCCGTCATGCTCTCGCTCATACCTTGATCCTGCCAGCGCCTTGGGTTCAGGGCTGCGGTGTCTTGTCCCGCGCTGCGGGAACAGGCTCAACCGGCGTGGTGGCCGAAGGCGGCGCAATATGCCCGTTGGGGCGGCTTGCGCTATCATCCATCGGTTCATCATCCGCCATGTGCTTCTTGAAGGATTTGATCCCCTTCGCGAAGTCTCCCATCATGGAGCTGATCTTGCCGCCGCCACCAAAAACCACCAGCACAACCACAAGCACAATCAGCCAGTGCCAGATGCTCAAGCTACCCATTCAACAGTCCTCTGCTTACATGCCGACACAGCCGGGACGGCCCATCTAATCCTGCGTCTGTCTTAGACCACATGGCGGCGCTTGTCTTCTCATGCAAGCCCGAACTCCTGCATCTGGCAGCAAAACCCGCCGCTGCGATACCAAACGCCCGGCCCCGCCAGCGTCTCTCAGCTACTGCCCATCACAATGGGCTCTATAAAGCCGTAAGCAGGATAAACGGTTTTCCCCAACCCGTGAACAGGTGACCACCATACCCGCACGCGCGTCCAGTCATTGGCAGGAGAAACGTCCTCCACCGGCGCCTTATGCGTCACCCGCCCGGGCTCCCAATTGGCGTGATCCACCAGCACAAGGCGGGAGTTTTCCACCTTCCGCACCACGGAAACATGCCCCGATGGCAGCCGGCGCGTAGAGCGGAACACCAGCACATCTCCCTGATGCGGCGCGGAAGACCGTGCATATTGGCCGCGCGCCTGGTTCCACCAACTGGCTGCGGCACCGCGCAGATTAATGGCAGAGTGCTCTCTGGCATAAGGGGCGCATTGCACGGAGCCATTCCACCCACCGCCGCAGGCCGCCAGAAAAAGCGGCAGCAGCAAAAACACGTATCGCTTCACGATTCGGACCTCAACCGCTCCATCCATCGTCCGGCTTCTTCCGGCTCCATATCCAGCACCCGTTCTGCCACATCCCGTCCGTAACCGGATCGGGCCAGCACACCAAGCGCGCGCTGCCGCTCGGCCATGGCTTTCTGCCTCTCATCCTGCCCCTCCTCTTCCTCGTAAGAAGACGCACGCAGCGATGGCCTGCCCGCAAAAGGCCCCAGCCGCCGTTTGCGGGCCAGAACCAAGGCTGCTGAAAGCTCTGTTTCCTGAGGAGAAAACCCTTCCACCACATCCTGCAAGGCGACATTACGCACATCTGCCTCCACCCCTCGGGCAGCCAGATGCGCCTGCACCGCCTTGCCTGACCGCCCGGAACGCACCAGTTTTTTGGCTCGCGCTCTGGCAAAGGCTTCATCATTCACTGCGCCAAGCTGCACCATATCCGCCGCCACGGCCTGAATGACGGGCTTCAGGGCGGCAACCGCGGCGCTGACCTCATCCGCTTCCGCCCCGGCTTTCAGCGCCGCACGCTCCCACCGGGACACACGGCGCGCCAACACCTGCTCCAGCCCGTGGCGGGTGGTGCCAAAACGGGCCAGATGCGCCAAAGCCGCTTCTCGCAAAGCTGCGCGATCAGGAGGAGGGGGTGGGCTGTCAGGCCCGGAAGAGGAAGAAGACGCCATGCAACAGAGTATGCCTCAAAACACACCGAAATGACTATTCATGACGTCAGCACATCTCTGCACGCAAGAAATGTGACAGTTTCATGTATGATTTTCGCACTCTGCGTTTGACTCTGGCTGCACAACGCAGTCATCATTGCGTCCGCAACGGGTCGCCCGCTCCACACAGGCAGCGGGCGTTTTCTGTTTTGCGTGATTTTGTCCCTTTTTTGAACAATGACAGCAACACAAAGATAACCTCCATGATTCCAGCCCTGACCCCTACCTACAACCGCGCTGACCTCGCCTTTGAGCGTGGCGAAGGCGCATGGCTGTACACCACGGACGGGCGACGATTCCTGGATTTTGCTGCTGGCATTGCCACATGCTCCGTTGGCCATGGCCACCCGCATCTGGTGGAAACCGTGCAGCAGCAGGCCGCCAAGGTCATGCATGTGTCCAACCTGTTCCGTATTCCGCAGGCTGAAAAGCTGGCGCAGCGGCTGGTGGATAACACCTTTGCGGATAGCGCGTTCTTCTGCAATTCCGGCGCGGAAGCCAATGAAGGCATGGTGAAATTCGCCCGCCGGGCACAGGCTCTTGCAGGCCACCCGGAACGGACGGAAATCATCTGCATGGATGGCGCGTTCCATGGCCGTACGCTGGCCATGCTCTCCGCCACAGGCAACCCGAAATATCTGGAAGGCTTCGGCACGCCGGTTCCGGGCTTCCTGCATGTGCCGTTCAATGACATCGAGGCCGTGAAGGCCGCCATCACGCCCCGTACCGCCGCCGTGATGCTGGAACCCATTCAGGGTGAAAGCGGCATCAAGGTTGCCTCGCCAGAGTATCTGCGGGCGCTGCGTGCCCTGTGTGATGAAACGGGCGTGCTGCTGGCACTTGATGAAGTGCAATGTGGTGTTGGCCGTACCGGCAAGCTGTTTGCGCATGAATGGGCAGGCATCAAGCCGGATGTGCTCTCCACCGCCAAAGGGCTGGGCGGCGGCTTTCCCATTGGTGCTGTTCTGGCAACGGAAGCGGTCGCCAAGGGCATGACAGCCGGCACCCACGGCACCACGTTTGGCGGTAACCCGCTGGCCTGCGCCGCCGCCAACGCCGTGCTGGATGTTCTGCTGGCCCCGGGCTTTCTTGAGCAGGTGCAGGCGCGCGCCAAACTGCTGGACACCCAGTTGGATAAACTGGTGAAGGAAGCGCCGGGCGTGTTTTCCGAACGCCGTGGCCTTGGCCTGCTGATCGGCCTGCGTTGCGTGCCGCCAGTAGGGGAAGTGCAGGCTGCCGCACAAAATGCCGGCCTGTTGTGCGTAACGGCCGGAGACAATGTTCTCCGTCTGGTGCCGCCCCTTACCATTACGGAAGAAGACTGCATGGAAGCGGTATCCCGCCTGCGGCAGGCCATTTTTTCCAATAGCCATAATAACAAGACAGTTCTGGAGCCAACCCCGTGAGCGCTGCCCTTTCCACCGTCTCCCCTACCCAGACCCAGGCCGGGCCGCGCCATTTTCTTGACCTGAAAGATCTGGACGCGGCAACCCTGCGCCAGATTCTGGATGTTGCCCGCAGCATGAAGACCATGCAGCAGGGGCGGCGGTTCCCTCTGCACCCGCGCCTGCCGCTGGCCGGGCGGATGCTGGGCATTATCCTCTCCAAACCCTCCACCCGTACCCGCGTTTCTTTTGAAGTGGGCATCCGCCAGCTTGGGGGAGACGCCATTATCCTCACACCGGGCGAAATGCAGTTGGGCCGGGGTGAGACCATTGCCGACACTGCCCGCGTGCTTTCCCGCTTTGTGGATGCGCTGGTGCTGCGCACAGGCAAGACAAGCTCCCTGCTTGATCTGGCAAAATGGAGCAGCGTGCCCGTTATCAACGGCCTGACGCCCCGCTCTCACCCGGTGCAGATTCTGGCTGATGTTCTGACGTTTGAAGAACATCGCGGCCCCGTAAAAGGCCGCACCTTTGCCTGGACCGGTGACGGCAACAATGTGCTGGTGTCCCTGATTGAAGGGGCCGTGCGCTTTGGGTTCAAACTGCGTGCCGCCACCCCGCCAGACATGCGCCCACCGCAGGACGTGCTCGACTGGGCCACCCGTGAAGGGGGCGCGGTGGAATGGACGGCCGACCCGCGTGAAGCCGTTAAAGGTGCTGATTGCGTGGTGACGGACACATGGATCAGCATGTCTGATTCAGAAGAAGAAGCCGCCACCCGCATGGCCAAGCTGGAAGCCTATCAGGTCAATCCTGCCCTGATGGCGCTTGCGGCCCCCAATGCCCTGTTCATGCACTGCCTGCCTGCCCATATTGGTGAGGAAGTGACAAAGGACGTGTTTGAAGGCCCGCAATCCGTGGTGTTTGATGAAGCTGAAAACCGCCTGCATGCCCAGAAAGGTGTGCTGGCATGGGCCATGGGCGGCGCAGACTGGCTTTCTTTCGGGAAGGAATAAGCAATGAGCGGTACGGAGAACGCACACCCCACCAGCACGGAAGAAACACCCGCCGCCCCCGGCTGGGTGGAAGACTCGCTGGACAGAATTCTGGCAACCCTGCCTTTCCCGGCAGACAAGCTGGCTCCGTTCCGTGCTTCCTATCTGGATTGTCTGGCAGGATGCGGTCGTGCTGCTGATCTGGACAGCGCCCATGATGCCTGCCGTCAGGGGTTGCTGCGCGCTCTGAAAGATGGGCTGGACATGGATGCTGAAACCAGCCGGGCGCTTGAACAGAAGCTGGAAAAGCTTGAACTGGACATTTCAAGCGCCATTTAAAGCAGAACGTGTTGACGCGGGCAGAAGAGCGCCGCCAGCCATAGGATGCTTTTTCTCAAGCATTTATGTGGATGGCCTCCGCGCACTTTCTGCCCGTTTTTCTTTTTTCAAGGCCCCCCATCATGCAAACCCCCGCTTTTCTTGACCGTGACCGTCCCGATGTGCCTGATCTGGTTGTGCCGGGCGGCATAACCCCGTTTTTCCTGCAAGGCCGCCCCGTGCGCGGACGGCTGATCCGCCTTGGCGTGCTGGCGGATGTGCTGCTGACCCGCCATGACCACCCTGCCCCCGTCACCCGGCTGGCGGGCAAGGCTTTGACGGTGGTGGCGGCACTGGCCTCCGCCCTGAAATTTCAGGGCTCCTTTTCTCTTCAGATCAAGGGCGATGGTCCTGTGCCGCTGCTGGTTGCGGACTGCACGGATACAGGCGCACTGCGCTTTTACGCCCGCACGGATGAAGATGCTCTGAACGCGCTGCTGGCCGAAACACCCAACCCGACAGACCGTGACCTTCTGGGCAATGGTTACCTTGCCCTGACGGTCGATCAGGGACCGGATACGGACCGCCATCAGGGTATTGTGGACATTGCGGGAGACGATCTTGCCGCCATGGCCTCCCATTACTTCGCTACCAGTGAACAGCACGCCTGCTGGATCTATCTAAGCTGCAAGATGACTGACGCAGGCTGGCGCGCTGGTGGACTGGTGCTGGAGCGCATCGCGGGGGAAGGCGGCTCTCACGTGGTGGGGGATGAGGATGCCGATGCAAGCTGGGAAACAGCGACCATTCTGGCCACCACCCTCACCAGCCGGGAACTGCTGGATGATACCCTTCCTCCGGCTGATCTCCTGTATCGCCTGTTCCATGAGGAAGATCTGCAAATAGGCCACCCGCGCGCTCTGGCCTATGGCTGCCGGTGCTCACGCGCGCGTCTGGCCGATGTGCTTCAGGGCTTCCCTGATGATGATCTGGACCATATGGCACAGGATGATGGCCAGATTGTCATGACCTGTGAGTTCTGCAACATCGACTTCCGCTTCCCCCGGAAGGATATTTCATCTCACGCGGGTTGAGACCTCCTGCTTTTTTCGGCTTTTGTTAACCAAGACATTCCTGAACGGCCCATGCACACAGCCCTGTTGCATGGGCCGTTTTGCTTCCAGCATCATGACGCCTCTTTTGGTCTGTAACGTTCAGCCCGGTTGCGCGTCAGGTCTGCCAGAGTTTCCCCTTTGAAAAGCGCTCGCTTTTTGAAGAGCGCTCTCACCAAGACTGTGCCAGTGTGGACAGGCTTGAGCAGGAGAGAATGACATGAAGCATTTGCCCCTCAACCGCGCTTTTACGCTGCTGGAACCCGGCCCGGTTCTTCTGATCACCACGCATGATGGCACCAGAAGCAACATCATGACCCTGACGTGGAGCATGGTGCTGGATTTTTCAGCCAGTTTTGCCATTACCACCGGACCATGGAATTATTCTTATACCGCACTTACAAAAACAAAGGAGTGCGTGATCTCGCTTCCGACTGTGGACATGATTGATACCGTGGTGGGGATCGGCACGTGCTCAGGCGAAGATACTGACAAATTTGATAAATTCGCGCTCACGCCCCTCAAAGCCGCCCATGTTAGAGCGCCTCTTATCAAGGAATGCCTCGCCAATATCGAGTGCAGGCTGGTGGACAGAATTGACCGCCACAACATTCTTATTCTGGAAGGGCTTGAAGCCTATTTTGACACCAGCCGGAAGGAACAACGGACCCTACATGCGGTAGGGGACGGTACCTTTATCGTCGATGGCCGCAAAATTGATAGAAAAGAAATGATGCAGTCAAAATTGCCCGAAGGCCTTTGAAAGCCCAGACCTTTTCTACACAAGGTTTCCCGACAAGTGAGCATCAAAATGAAAAACAAGTTCGGGCGGCTTGGTGCGGCGGACCGCCCGGGTCAGGATGCCCGCCTTTATGTGCACAAAAACACCAAATAGCTGTACGCCCGATGCACTGGCACCGGGCTTGCAGACAGAGTGTTTGACAGGACGGTTTTGCGACGGGCGACTTGGCTCTCAAAAACCGTCCTGCCCCTTTCGGGAAGCCTCTGATCCCTAGGAAAGATGGCTCCTCAGGACTTCTTCACAAATTCAGATTTCAGATTCATTGCGCCAAAACCCGGAATTTTGCAGGCAATATTATGCCCGTCCGTACCATCGGTCAGCCGGATGTTCTTGACCTTGGTGCCACCCTTCACCGCCTGAGAAGACCCTTTGATTTTCAGATCCTTGATAACGGTCACGGTATCGCCATCGGTCAGAACGTTTCCGTTGGCATCTTTTACAACGTTGGTATCTTCCGCTGCATCGTTGCCCGTGGCGTCCTGGCTCCACTCGTTCCCGCATTCCGGGCAGATCCACAGGCTGCCATCCGGATAAACGTGTTCACAGCCGCAGGTCGGGCAACTCGGGTTACGCTCCACACTTACTCTCCTTGTTGATGGCCGGACCCTACTGCATGCCAGCCCGGATAGGAAGCGCAGCACGCACCATAACGGGCCGTTGACCGCCGCCGCCGCCGAAGGCAGGATTTGGCCGGGCAGAGTCTCGGCTCCTGCCTTCATCCGAGTTTGATCCGGGATCTTTGACTAGAAAGGGTCCACACCATGACGCTGTTCTCTCGCCCGTTACGCCTGTCGCTCACTGCCGCCCTTGTGCTGCCAGCCCTGCTGGCTGGCTGTGCGAGCGAACAGCAACCCACGCACTTTGCCCCGCTGCGCTATGATTACCTCAGCCAGATGAACCTGAATGTCAGCACGCTTTCAGTGGTGGACAATACCGTGACCAACCCTGTTCCCGGCGATATTGGCGCGCGTGCCCCCACGCCCCCCGTTCAGGCCGTGCGTCAGATGGTTCAGGATCGGCTGGCCGCAGCCAGCAACAACGGCAGCACCGCCCAGTTCGTGATTGACCGTGCCTCCATCCTGCATAATGCCGGTGGCACGCTGAACGGGCAGATTGATGTGCATCTGAACATCCTCAACCCCGGTGGCACGCAGGCCGCCCATGCTGAAGCCCATGTAAGCAGCACCGTGCATCCTGACCTTTCAAAAGGGGATGCGGATAGCCCGGCCAATCTGTACGAAATCACACAGAACATGATGCAGCGGATGAATGTGGAACTTGAATATCAGGTTCGCCATTCCTTAAGCACGTGGCTTGTGGATGCCGGGGGCACACCCGTCGGCTCTGCCATTCAGACCCAGCAGTTGGGCAAACCCGGCGAGAGCACTCCTGCCACACTGGCTGCACCCGCCGCTGCTGCCACAACGCAGGCTGTCACCTCTCCCACCACATCCACAGCGGAACCGGCCTCGCCCACCACCGAGCCAACCAACGCGCCCATCACCACCCCAAAAGTAGAGGTGCCAAATATTACACCCCCCAAGGTGGACGTGCCGGGCACGGAGGCTCCTCAGAACACGACGGCACCCGCCGCATCACCCTCCAGCAGTGAACCTGACCCAGTGTTCCCTGCTGGTGAGGGCGATGACAGCACCTCATCAACCGTAAAGCCCAAAACGCTTTCGCCCAAGCCCAGTTATCTGAAGGTGCCCACGACAAAAAGCACCACGTCCTCATCAGGCAACTGAAGACCCTTCCCCCCTCCCTTCACTCAGGAGGGGGTTTTTCTTTCCCTGCAAACAGGTTTTAGAAAACACTCTGTACCGTGGCCATAAAGTTTCGCGGCTCGCCATAGTAGTTGTAGTAATAGATATTTCCGAGGCGCTGATAGTAACGTGTATTGGAAAGATTGTTGACGTTGACAGTAATGTTCAGTTCAGGCCGAAGCTGATAGCCAATCTGCGCATTGGCAACAACGTAGCTCCCCTGTGTCACCGTGCGAGAGGTTCCAAAAGTGCCACTTTGCGCCGTCAAGCCGCCACCAACGCTCCACACATTGCGCGTTGCCTCCGGCGGGGCAAAACGATAATGGGTCCAGAGTTTGAACAGATGCTTGGGTGAGTTGGGGGTATAAGCCTGCCCGACCAGAGAGGCCGTGCTGTCTTTCAGAATAACGTTATCATTGTAGGTGTAGCTGGCATTGATATCCCACCCCGGCAGCAGGCGGCCTATCATTTCCACTTCCGCCCCCTGACTGCGCACCTTACCTGCGGCCCGGTAACAGGTGCTGGTACCAGAACGACCGCAAATGGGATCCTGATCACCGTCTTCAATCGCCTTATTGCGCTCAACCACCCGATACCCGGCAACGGTCACATTCAGGTTGCGGTGGAAGAAATTCCCTTTCAGCCCCCCTTCAATCTGCTGCCCCAGCACGGGCTTCAAACGCCCGGACAGGCTGTAGGCAGACTGGGGTGAAAACGTATCCGTAAAGCTGACATAGGCGGTAAGGTTGGGCACAAAATGCCACACCAACCCCAGATACGGCGTTGGCACCGCGTTGTTTTTCTGGCTGATAACATAAGGCGTGTTTTGCGAGATATTTTTATACTTATACTCGTAAAAACTAAGCCGACCGCCCATCAGCAACTCCAGCGACGGCAACAGATGAATACGGGCTGATCCGTACACACCGCCCTGCTTTGTCGGCTCCCGATACTTGGTCGTGATATCCGGCTGGATCGTGCTTGAAATGGCAGGCGAGAAAATATCCAGTCCTGCCAAAGATGTATCCGTCCGCCATGATCGCGTTGCGCCGCCATCCACCATCAGATCAGAATCATAATTGCCGCCAATCAGCAGATCTATCTTATGGTGCAGCACACGTACGGGGCCGGTAAAATACAGGTCCGCACCGTCATACTGATCCTGAATTAACGAGTTGGCGACAACAAAGTTACCGCGCTTCTGTGCCGTGACGGCACTGCTCAGATAGGTGTAATGCAGGGGATTATCTGTCATCCGGTGGCGACCACTCAGCCGGGCACGCCAGCCACCGCCAAAGCGGTGTTCAAGTTCGCCGCCCAGTTCGTACATGGGAGAACTGGTGCGCCCCCAGTCCGCCCCCACAAAACTGTTCCGGCTCAGATGCAGATCACTGCCATCCGCAGCACGTGGCAGGCCCATAAAGCGGGTGGTATCGTTTTTCTGTCCCATCGCCACCAGAGACACGGTGGTATGGTCAGTCACATGCACATCAATGTCCGCATACGCGGTCCAGCGCCGGTCATGCGCTTTCTGATAGAAATAGTCACGATCCGTGCCCGCCAGAACCAACCGGCCCGTGACACGCTTTGACGCCGTCAGGGGGCCTGTCACATCTGCATCGGCATGGAGGTTATTCCATGACCCACCACTAAAAGAACCTTGCGCCTTAAAATGATCAAGCGGACGCTTGCGTACAAAATTCACACTACCGCCGGGAGGCGCTGATCCCTGAAACATGCCGTTAGGGCCGCGTAGTACTTCAAGCCGATCATAAATTGCTACATCAAACTGCTGGCTTATTTGCAAGCCACCTGTTGAGGGCACGCCATCAAACTGAGGGGTCAACGTATAACCGCGTGCCGTCATCCCTGCGGTGCCATCACCATACAGGTTCACATTCACGCCCGGCACCTGCTTGAGCGCATCATCCACAGTATTCAGGTTCTGGTCACGCATCTGCTGACGGCTGAGAACGGAAACCGACTGCGGAATATCATCCAGACGCAACAGCATCTTGCCCATGGAAACGGCTTTTACAACGTAACTGCCGGTGCCATCCGTTGTGGCGTTTTTGTGCCGCTCCCCCTGCACCACCAGATTTTCCACACTGTTGGGCACGTCGCTCTCGGCGGTTTGCTCCTGGCTTTTCTTTTTGGCGTCTTCATCCGTGTCGGCCGCCTGTGCCGCCATAACAGGCAGGCCAGTGGCCATACTCCACAGAAAAACACCATAATGGCACGCCTTGCGCGCCGTCAGTTTCTGCCTCTCCTGTTGTGCCGTCTGTGCCGCCGACCGTTTGAGTGCCACCGTGCCCCTGCTTTCTTTTAGTGAATGAGAATTATTCTCATATAACATTTTTGTGATAAATAGCAACAACAACACGTCCCGTTCCGATTTTTTCTCCTCACTCCGTCCCCACTTCGTGCCAGGCAAACATTGCCGCCCTCGCAGCGGAGCGTCATAAAGCGGCTATGCCAACGTCACCTCACACTCAGGATCTCTTTTCTCTGGCTGATGGCCTTCCCGTGCAGGAAGCGCTGCCGGGCCTTTACGCCGCCCTCACGCGGGAACCGTCTGACACGCATCCTCCCTCCGCCATTCTGGTGGCGCCTCCGGGGGCGGGTAAAACCACAACCGTGCCGCCGGTTCTGGCGCAAGCTCCGTGGCGGGCTGAGGCAGATCGCATCATCATGCTGGAACCACGCAGGCTTGCAGCCCGCGCCGCAGCGCAACGCATTGCCGCGCTGATGGGTGAAGAGGTCGGCGGCTTTGTGGGCTATCGCACTCGGCTGGATGCCGCCATATCCGCCCGCACCCGCATTGAAGTGCTCACGGAAGGCTTGTTCCTGCGTCGCCTGCTGGGTGACCCCATGCTGGAAAACGTGGCCTGCGTGATCGTGGATGAAGTGCATGAACGGTCTTTGGAAGCAGACCTCGCCCTTGCCTTCTGCCTGGATCTGCAACGCACATTGCGGCCAGATCTGCGTCTTGTCGCCATGTCCGCCACAGCGGAAACAGAACGGCTGGCCGCCCTGATGAATGCACCGGTGCTCACCAGTGAGGGACGCATGTTCCCCCTGACAGTGCAGCACGCCAAGCGCGATATTCCTCACATACGTGATCTGACGAACGTGACCGCCGCCGCCGTGCGGCAGGCGCTGGCGGACACGGAAGGTGATATTCTGGTTTTTCTGCCCGGCACGGGCGAAATCCGACGCACCATGCAGCTGCTGGAGGGCTGCGCAGCCACCGTTCTGCCCCTGCATGGCGAACTCCCCCCAGCCGAACAGGCCCGCGTGCTGCGCCCCGGCGCGGAAGGAGAACGGCGCGTGATTCTGGCCACCTCCATTGCCGAAACATCTCTGACCGTTCCGGGCGTGCGTGTGGTTATTGACGGCGGTTTCAGACGTGCACCGCGCTTTGACGCCGGGGCCGGGCTGTCCCGCCTTGAAACAGTCCGCATTTCCAAAGCTGCGGCCCGTCAGCGTGCAGGCCGCGCGGGGCGAGAAGCCCCCGGCACCGCTATCTGTTTATGGACAACCGCCACAGAACGTGGGCTACCTCAACATGATCGCCCGGAAATTCTGGAAGCCGATCTGGCGGATTTTGTGCTGGCAACAGCGCTGTGGGCCGATAGCGTGGGAGAAAATGACGCCCCCCTCCCTCTGCCAGATCAACCTCCCGGCAGCGCAGTAGCCGCAGCGCGAGAACTCTTAACCATGCTCGGCGCACTGGATGACACCGGTAAAATTACAAAACTTGGGCGCAATATGGCCGCTTTGGGCACGCACCCGCGTCTGGCCGCCATGATGCTGGCGGCCAATACGGAGGAAGAAGCCGCGCTGGCTGCTGACCTTGCCGCCCTGCTTGAAGAGCGTGACCCACTACGCCCCCGTGCTGCTGGCCGTGCAGGCCCTCCGCCCATTCCTCCGGCTGATATTTCTCTGCGCCTGGACCTGATAGCTGGTGGAGATCACCCCGATGCAGACCGGGGCGCATTGGCCCGCATTCGGCAGGCAGCCGCCCGCTTCCGCCTGCGGCTTGGGTTGAAAGCCCGACACCCGGCGGGCGGAGACCCAGCCGCCCTGCTGGCCGCAGGCTTTCCTGACCGCATTGCCCTCTCACGCGGGGAGGCCGGCACTTTCCGGCTTTCAAGCGGGACCAATGCCCGCCTGCGCCGTGATGACACTCTGGCGGAGAAAAAACTGCTGGCGGTGGCCAGTCTGCACCTGCGCACCTCAGCCGAAATCCGAATGGCCGCGCCACTCGACCTCAACGCATTGCCGTCGGCTCTGCTGGACCGCACGAAGGAACAGGTTGAAACTTCGCTTGATTCCGTATCGGGCAATATTCTCGCACGTCGCCGCACCCGTATTGGCTGCCTTGTCCTGCGGGACCGCACGGAAAAAGTGCAGAGCGGAGACGCCAGCGCCCTGTTACTGGCCCAAGCCAAGGCATCCCCCGAAACCGCCCTTGAATGGAATGATTCCGCACGCCAGCTTCAGGCCCGCGTGGAATGGGCGCGCACCCTGCCCGGCGGCACGCATGGGGTGGAAGAAGACTGGCCCGAATTTTCAGCCAGCGCACTGGCTGCAAGCATGGAGGATTGGCTGGCGCCTTGGCTGGAAGGACTTTCCTCCCTTACGGACCTCAAAGGGCTGGACCTGACCACCCTGCTCCGCAACCATCTGGGTTACGCCCGCACTCATTGGCTGGATACCCACCTGCCCGCAAGCCTGCCTTTTCCGGGTGGCTCGGCCAAGGTGGATTACACACAGCCCGTTCCGGTAGCCGAGGCACGGGCGCAGGTGTTCTATGGCACGGACAAAACACCCCAACTTGCGGGTGGACGTGTGCCGCTGCGTCTGGCGTTGCTTTCTCCCGCAGGCAGGCCTCAGGCCATAACGGCGGATCTGGCCGGGTTCTGGCAAGGAGGATGGGCAGACATGCGGCGCGATATGCGCGGCCGCTACCCCCGGCACGAATGGCCCGAAAACCCGGCCCTTGCCCCCGCAAAACCACGCACACCAAAGCGATAATGCTGCCAGTGACGAGTGATGTTTTCATGACATTTCATGCGGTTTTGTTACAACAAGAACACATCACCATTGCGTCAGAGCAGGAAACAAGGGCAGAAGTAACCATGATTGGAAACCTGACCACGGCACGATGAAGACACTCCTGCGCAGCCTGCCTGTTCTTGCTGCCACCTGCCTGCCCGCAACACCGAGCATAGCAGGCACTGCCCAGGCGCAACCTCTGCCCACCTTTGCACCTGCGGTCCCGTTGGTCGCCCCGCCCGGCCCCACTTCCTTTGCGCCCCTGGTGCGCAAGGTTGTGCCTGCGGTTGTCAATATTGCCGTGACGCGGGATTCCGATTCTGACAAACGGAAAAAACTGCCTTCAGCCGTCAAAGGCACACCGCTGGAACGCCGCTTCCGTGAACGGATGCGCAAGCATGGCGATGAAGTGCTGGGCGCGGGTTCAGGCTTTATCCTTGACCCATCTGGCGTGATCGTCACCAACGGGCATGTGGTGGAAGATGCGGACAAAATCACCGTCGCTCTTGTGGATGGCAAGGAATACACCGCCCAGCTTCTTGGTATTGATACCCTGACGGACATTGCCGTCATCAAGATTCAAAGCAACTCGCCCCTGCCTTACGTGCAGTGGGGTGACAGCCGCCTTGTGCAGGTGGGGGACTGGATTGTTGCAGCCGGAAACCCCTTCGGTCTGGGCTCATCTGTTACGGCGGGCATTGTCTCCGCGCGCGGGCGGGACATCGGCACCGGGCCGTTTGATGATTTCCTTCAGCTTGATGCGCCCATCAACCCCGGCAACTCCGGCGGCCCCACCTTCAATCTGGCCGGACAGGTGATTGCGCTGAATACCGCCATTGTCTCCCCGACCGGAGGCTCCGTAGGGCTTGGATTTTCCATTCCGTCCGAAATTGTCATCCCCATTGTCAACTCGCTCTGGCATGACGGCCACCTTGACCGGGGCTGGCTTGGCGCCACGCTGGAAGACATCATCACCCATAACGGCGCCTTGGTGGCAGAAGTGGACCGTAACGGCCCGGCCGCACATGGGGGTTTGAAAAAAGGTGACATCATTACCGCCATGGCGGGCGAACATATGGATACGGCCCGCAGCATGATTCGCGCTATTGCCGCTGCCCGCCCTAATAGCGACCTTCAGGTTACCGTACAGCGTAAAAACCAGCCGGTGGTGCTGACAGTGCATATCGGCCGCCGCCCACGCTCGGAAGACTGAGTCGCCTCTTCCCGCTTTTACCAAATGGTCAAAAAAATCTGGTCTCAGAACCCTCTGCACACATGCCGAGGCAATTTTCGCGCGCTCAAAATCTCAAAAATTGCTGTTCTATTCATCTAGATTTCATCACAGATCTCTTTTGATTCAACCCTGACACAAAGAGGGCACGATCAAGGCGCCCTGTTTCATCTTTGCAACAGGGTGCAGCTTTTATCTTTCTGCATACCTAACGCGTGTTGACTGAATGGCTCAACTCTTCCTAGATTTCAGAACGTTGCACATCAAAACTGAATGTATTTTTCTGGAGCAGGCATGTATTGCCTGAAAACTTTTTCGCGTCTTCCGTCCTTCCGCAAAGTCATACTTGCCTCTGGACAGGAAGAATACAGTATTCCCTCTCCTCAATATTATACGCTCTGTTCTGATGCGCGAAGAAAAACAACTCAATAACGTAACGTAAACCCGCTACAAGCTCGGGAGACAGACTATATGGGCGTGTACCCTCTGAGCCACGAGCCCCCCCGTGGTCTCTATAATAAAAAGCTAATCCTGCTGACTGTTTCAGCCATGAGCAGCTTTGTCTTTTCTTCAGCTTCTTACGCCCAAACGGCCAGCACGGCTGCCCCTGCCGCTTCTACAGCCCAACCAGCACCAAGCAAAAAAGCCCGTGCCGCCACCAAGGCAAAAGCCACACCCAAGCCAGCCACACCTGCCGCCCCGGCAGCCGCGCCGAACAATGCGCGCGCAACCATTGCAAAAGCAAAATCCATCAAGGCACCAGAACCAGAGCAGGAAAACGTGACTGTTGTGGGCTCGCTGTTTCGGGATCCGAACCTGAAAAGCATGTCGCCCATCACACGTATTTCCCGCCTGGATATGCAGCGCCGTGGCTTTGCCAACGTGACGGATGCCTTGCAGTCCCTCTCCTCGAACGGGTCGGGTACACTCACCAACTCCTTTTCGGCCAACGGCGCGTTTGCAAGCGGGGCCTCCGCCCCTTCCCTGCGTGGCCTTTCAACCGACTCAACCCTGGTGCTGATGGACGGCATGCGCCTGTCCTACTATCCGCTTTCTGATGATGGAGAGCGGAACTTTGTTGATACCAACTGGATGCCCTCTTCCATTATGGAAACAGTGGACACCATGGAAGACGCAGGCTCCTCCCTGTACGGTGCGGATGCTGTGGCCGGGGTCATCAACTATGTTACGCGCAAGGAAATCAAAGGGTTTGAAGGAAACGCTGAAGGCGGCCTGACACAGGGCGGCTATGGCGGGCACCAAAAACTGTACGCAACCTATGGCGTGGGTGATCTGCACAAGGATGGCTACAATTTCTACGTCAACTCTGAATACCAGCAGGATGACGCCATCTATAACCGGCAGTTGAATTATCCTTACAACACCAGTGATCTTTCTGGCCTGGGCGGCATTAACGGCATCACCAACGTCTCAGACGGTGCGGGTGGTATTTCCAACTTTGCGGCAACGCCCGTAGCCCTTGTACGCCCCAGTGACGGTAGCGATGGCGGCACGGGTGCGTGGCAGCTTCTCAATCAGGCCGCAGGCTGCGGCAAATACGGCTCCGTCGTGACAGGCTCCGTGGCGGGGGCTTCTGGCACCAGCCAGGCGTGTTCGCAAAATCTTGCCAAGGATTATTATCAGGTTTCCCCCTCGCTGCGGCGTATCAGCGCTACGGCTCACCTGACCGTGGATGTTACCCCGCGCTCTCAGTTCACTGCGATGTTCACCTACTCACAGGCGCTCTCCCAGTTTACGGGAACACCGTATAACGCCCGTGCATATTCTCAGTCCCGCAATGCTGATACATACAGCACTCCTCTGCCAGTTTACCTCCCCAATGGAGAATTGAACCCTAACAACCCGTTTGCAGCACAGGGACAAGAAGCCCAGATTTACTACAAATTTGGTGATCTGATGCCCACCACAAATGAGTACAGCCAGAACTTTCGCGGTGCCCTGCGCTACACTGGCTCGGCAGCGTCTCATTGGGGGTCTGACTGGAACTGGGATGTCAATTTCACGGGCATGAACACCATGCTCCAGCAGACCATTACCGGCGTACCAACCATTGCGGGGATAAAGAACGCCATCCTGAACGGGACCTACAATTTTGTTGATCCCTCCCAAAACAGTGAAGCCGTTCTGAACTCCATTGCTCCGAAGAACGTGATGAACGCCCGCTCTCAGGAATATTCAGGTGACATGCATGTTACCAAAGGGCTGTTCCACTTGCCGGGCGGCATGGCCAATCTGGCCATTGGCGGCAATATCCGTTGGGAAGCCCTGAACGACCCAAGCGCAAACCCCTATGACCGCAACAACCCAGATGCCCAGTGGACGGGCTACATCAACCCTTTCAACGCGCAAGGCAGCCGCTGGGTAGAAGCCGGCTACTGGGAACTGGGGCTACCGTTCCACAAGATGGTAACTGCGGACATCTCTGGCCGATATGACCATTACGCACAGGGTGCAGGCTTTGGCCGTTATTCTCCCAAAGCCTCGCTCAGCGTCACGCCTGTCAGGCAGTTCACACTGCGCGGCACGTTCTCCCGCGGGTTCCGCGTGCCCAGCTTTGCGGAAACCAACGGCATGAACGTAGCGTACACCACATACAACATCACCAACCAGAACTTCATCCACCAGCATCTCAACGCCAACGGCACGCCCAACAGCTATGCTCAGGCGTATTATCTGGGGCAGAACACCGCAGGCAACCCCAACCTGAAGCCGGAAATTTCCACCAACTTCACGGGTGATGCCGTCATCCGCCCGACCAACTGGCTGAACCTGACCTTTGGGTACTACTACATCAAAAAGAACCGCTACATCGCAGCTAATCCGCTTGGTGCCTCCACCATTGCCAACGCCTGGCTTGCAGGCGGAGATGCTGCACTCCCCAGCGGCGTAAGCGTGACACCAGACTTGGTGGATGCCCAGAACCCAACAGGGCAGGTCCGCCCCTACATGGTGAACCTTGGCTATGTGAACACCAGAAGTCTGGTAACAGATGGTGTTGACATGAAGATTAACGCCAATACCCGTCTGCCCGGCATCCTGCATGATGTCCGTCTGATCAGTATAGGGCAGGCAACTTTTGTGCGCTCCTTCAACCTGACCATGGCTGATGGGCAGGTACAGCACTGGGCGGGCACACTGGCCCCGTATAACGCGGTTGCGGCTTCCGGCACACCACGCTGGCGTGCCAACTGGTCCAACACGTTTATCTGGAAAAACCTGTCTGTTACGCCAACCGTATATTACACCAGCGGCTACAAGAACGTTGCTGAAGACACCAACGGCCCCGGCACCCGCAGCTGCGCGGACAGCGCCAATCTGCTGGTGGGTAGTTCCGCTGCCCCCACCACACAGTGCCATATTCGCAACTGGTGGGATGTTGACCTGAATGTCAGCTACAACATCAATCGGAAATGGCGTCTTTATGCCACGGTTTACAACCTGCTCGGGTTCCGCTCTCCGTATGATTTCGGAACGTACGGCTCTTACCTTTACAACTCTTCCTGGTCTCAGAAAGGGGTTGTCGTCCGCTCCTTCCAGTTCGGTGTGAACGTCACGCTCTGAGGAACCAACGTCGCCTGGTTAAACCGCTCTTTATTGGTTTAACCAGGCTTTTTTCAGATCGCCCCCCTGCAAGAACTGTCGTGCTTATCACTGGCGGCCAGACGTGCAAATGCCAGTTCCCTGTCTGGGCCACTATCTACGCAGACAAGGGTGACTGGTTTTCGTTTTTCTCAGATCATTTCAAGCGAAACTTTCTTTTCCGGCGGTGCAAATGCACGGTCCAGTTCAGCCAGATCGGCATCGTTCAACGTGATTTCCTGCGCGGCAATATTTTGCTTCAGATGGTCCACGGACCCTGCCTTGGGGATGGCAATCATGTTCCGCTGCCGCAGCACCCATGCCAGAGCAATCTGTGCGGCTGTTGCCGGGCCTGTTGAGGTCTTATGCCGCTTGGCTACCGCCTGAAGCGCCTTGTTCTGCAACAAGGCGCCACCCTGCCCGATGGGTGAGTAAGCCATTGTCACGATATTGCGGTACCGATCAGCATCCAGCAGGTCATATTCAACACCGCGATGTTCCAGACTGTATAAAATCTGGTTCACCTGGCATTCACCGGGCTGCACATAGTTTTCCAGTTCCAGAATGTCTTCCACATCAAAGTTTGAAACACCCCAGTTCCGGATCAGCCCTTCCTTCTTGAGCTTGCGAAACCCCTGCACCGTTTCTTCAAGCGGCACGCCGCCCCGCCAATGAAGCAGGTAAAGATCAATCCAGTCCGTCCCCAAGCGGCGGAGGGAATTGCGGCAGGCCTTGGCCACTCCTTCTTCCGACGCATTGGAGGGCAGCACTTTTGTCACCAGAAAAACCTTGTCACGCTCGCGGTAAAGAGCCTCCCCCACCAAGCTTTCCGAGCGGCCACTTCCATACATTTCAGCGGTATCAACCAGCTTCAGCCCGGCATTTATGCCATACTGAAGGCTGGCCATTTCTGCCCGCCTTTTGTCTGCATCTCCTTCCCCCATGTTCCAGGTGCCCATTCCCAGTGCAGGCAAAACAGTGCCATCGGCCAGCGTGACGGTCTTTTGCATGGTGTCTCATCTTCCTTGTTCACACGGCGCGCGCAGATCATCCTCCTTCCCGGCACCCCCATACGGCCGTTCAGCCGACCTCGTGCATGGGCTGCGCCCCGGGTTTGAGGGCTATGGTCTGCGCACGCCATCAGTCATTTCATGCTATGCCAGCGCACACGGAAAAAGATCGTTCCCCACAGGGACGCTCGCATGTCTGTCACACATGGGAGAACCCGGCCCTTTCACGCAGGGCGCAAAACACCGTCCCCCCTTCTGTCCATCAGCAAGATTGCTATACTCCGCCCGCCAGAGCACAGGACACCCGGGATCATGACGCAGATCGGCTTTTACCACCTTACCCGCACCAGTGTGACAGAAGCCCTGCCGCAGCTTCTGTCACGCACGCTGGCCAGCGGCCAGAAAGCCGCCGTGTGGTGCGCCAGCAAAGCCACGCTGGACGATGTGGATAAAGCCCTTTGGAAAGTCTCCTCCCCCACATGGCTCCCCCATGGCAGCGCGGGAGTGCTTTTGCCGGAGCGCCAGCCCATCTGGCTGACATTGGAAGACGATACCCCGAACAACGCCCCTTTCCTGTTTCTGCTGGAAAGCCGCGCCTGTGAGGACTGCGCCCGCTTTGACCGGATTTTTGATCTGTTCGACGGCCATGATGAAGACGCCGTGGCTGCAGCCCGCACCCGCTGGTCCAGCCTGAAAGCCGCCGGGCATGAACTGGCCTACTGGCGGCAGGAAGACAAAGGCTGGAAACGGGCGCGCTGAGAAACGCTTAATCCCCGCGCGTGGCCCTGCTGGCATCCCGAATGGCCGCAAATTCAGATGTCTCTTTCCAGTGCGGCCATTTTTGCGAAAATGCCAGATCATGCCCCACACGGTAGAGCAACGCTACGTCCTCCGCAGCGCCGCGCACATCCCAGTCCGGGCTCCAGGCATCACACGCCTGATGATAACAGGCCATGTACCCTTCCAGCCATGCCTTGCCTGCGGGCACACCGCCTTTGAGCAGATCAGGATAACCGGCCATATCCATCATGGCTACAACGGGCACGCCGGCCCGCGCAAACGGCAGGTGGTCCGCCCGATAAAACGCCCCGCGTTCCGGCATGGCTTCCGGCTTCATGACACGCCCCTGCCGCCGGGCCGCTGCTGCCACATCCTCCTGAACCGTATTCTGGCCCGCGCCCACCATGAACGCCGTGCGGGATGGTCCGGCCATCTGCAAAACATCCATTGTAAAATTGGCTGCCGTCTTCTCAAGAGAAACCAAGGGGTGTGTGGCATACCAGACTGAGCCCAACAGCCCGCGCTCTTCCGCTGTCCACGCAGCAAACACGACAGTCCGGTCCGGCTGTGGCCCAGCCTTGAACGCACGTGCTATTTCCAGAACACCCGCAATGCCGGAACCATCATCAATCGCGCCGCGCCGCATCACCATCTGGCCTTCGGCATTGGTACTGGTGCCGAAGGCATCCCAATGTGCGCCAAACATCACGCTCTGATCAGGCTGTTTCGCGCCAGTTATTTTTGCAAGAACATTCTGGCTTTTCAGGTTTTCCGTCTGCACCGGCACTTTCAGAGAAAACGTGGCGTCTTTCAACGTAACTGGCGCAAAACTGGTCTGCCGTGCCTTGGCACGTTCCACAGCCAGATCAAGGCCCGCAGCGGCAAACAGCTTTTCTGCTGCCTCTCCTGAAATCCAGCCCTGCATCAACACAGGTTGGTCATCACCATTACGCACAATATCAAAGGCTTCCCCACCGGGGGCAATAACGGTCTGCCAACCGTAGGATGCTCCGGGCGTATCATGCACAATCAATGCCCCAACGGCCCCTCTGCGGGCAGCTTCCTCATATTTATAAGTCCAGCGGCCATAATAGGTCATGGCACGGCCTGCAAAACGACCATAGGCAGCATCTTGGGGCGTTGCTTCAAAATCCGGATCATTGACCAGAAAAACGGCAATCTTGCCTTTCAGATCAACGCCTTTGAAATCATCCCATCCCCGTTCTGGTGCGTGCACGCCATAACCGACAAACACCATGGGCACATTGCTTAGCGCGATCTGTTTGACCGGCCGCACCGTGGAGACATAAATATCCTTGTTCTGCTGCCACACAAGCGTCTGCTTGGGAAAGCGTACCTCGGAAACAGTAGGGTGGCCCACACGGGTGCGCAGCAATGGCACAGTTTGCGTCCAGCCTCCGTTTTCCCCTGCCGGTTCCAGCCCCATTTTCTGATACTGTTCTATCAGCCACGCAACAGTCCGCTCCTCCCCCTGTGTGCCGGGGGCGCGTCCTTCAAAGGCATCAGACGCCAGAACACGCATCACATCAGACATCCGCTGCGGATCTATGGGCGCATACGCCTTGGGAGAGACCTGCTGTTCAGACGCAGCAAGGGCCCCCGGCACACCACCACCACCCCATACAGCCAGAGCGGTGGTCAGGCACAGTGCCGCCGCACGATGCCACGCCCGAGCATGCGATTTCTTGCGAGAAGATTTTTCCCAATACACCGTGCGGTCTGTTCCTGCCGTGCTTTGCGTCATGTCTGTCCTCAATTCTTGCTCAGATAAAATAATGCCTCATGTGTAATGAACCATAGCATACCTGTGTAAGACACAAGCGCTTACGGCTTCTTTTGAGCGTAAACACTCCGCCAGAAATGTTCCGAACACAACTGTTTGGCGTTTACCCGGTACTCACGGGCAAGCGCACGAAAACGCACGGCAAACCACACGGCATGCCATGCGAACGCCCAGACATTGGCCCAGAACGTTTTTCTGTTCAGTTGTTCCTCAAACACGCTCTGCGTTTCGTATTTGCGATAGATCACCCGCTGACGCAAAAAAACGGAAGACAACAGGCCCGGCGTATACTCCCCGACATAAACAGGCGCTTTACGCATGAACGCATCTGGCAGCAGGTGACCATTCAACGTGGCTGCCCTTGCCATTTTACGAAACCGTGATTCAGAACCCGCCTTTTCCACAAAGGGATGAGCCGTGAAATAAGCGGCCTCTTCCGCCCGGCTTTGTTCCCGGCCAATCTCTTTCAGGCTTGGTGGGTAAGTGAGCGTACGCCGCCAGAAGGAAACACCTTTGCTCACGTCCCGTAATGCCAGAGTGATGGCCTTTGCGCTCTGATACCGGTATGAAAGCGCACACCATAGGAAGCTGGCAGACAGCAGTTTGAGTGCCGCTGTAACGCTCCCACCGTCTTCCATCAGGAATACGGCCAGAGACGCCCGGAACCCCAGATACCGCGTGAACGCAGTTTCCTTGGACAGAAAATGGTCTGAAAAACAGGCAATACCATTCAGCGTAAACACATTGAAGCGGTTGATCAGCCCGAACAGAGCATCATCCCCGCGCACAAAAAACGGAAACGGATAGTAGTCCACCGCATCCAGCCGGAAGGCAAAAAACCACCATCCGCCATACACCGGATTTCCCTTGTCCTTTTCCAGCGCCAGCAAAGACGGGACTGATCGGACTTCCTCGTTCTGGTGCAGCGGACGGAACAGGCCCTGATGGAACTCGGCCCCTTTTTCCTGCACGCTCCAAGGTTTGTGTGCATCCAGCAACACACCCGCCAACCCGATCTTTGGGTCTGGACTGTAAGAGAGCACAGCATAAGCGCGCCTGATGGATTCCACCTCGCACGAGATATCATCATCCATGAACAGGCAATGTGTGTAGGTGTTCTGATCTTTCAGATACAGAAGCCCGCGTGCAAAGCCGCCACTCCCCCCATAATTCTGGTTGGGAATGATCTGCGCCCCTTTCAGCTCGGTCGGGTCGAGAGTGTCCGAATTATCAACAACAATAAAATCAATAACCTGCTGATACCGAGGATCAGACAGCAATGTTTGCCGCACACGGGCAATGGAACGGGTGACGTACGCAACACGGTTGAAATGCGTGATAACCACACCAAGTTTCGGCTGCATCAGTGGCGGAGCATCGGTGGCAAAACAAAGCTGCTCTACAACGGCCTGTTTCTTCCCTTTCAGGCGCAGGAAGAGCATGCCTTCCGCCATACCAGACCATTCCGGAGCGGGAAGCACATGAGTGCGGGCTTCCGGCTCCTCAAATTCATGGGTTTGCAAGCAGGATGATGCCCCATCCGCAGCATGGTGCCACAGTTCCAGCACAAGCTGCCCCCGAACCCGAAGCATCAGACTCAACGAGCTGATCGTGCCCAGACTTTTCCACTTCCCGACAGACAGACCATTATAAAACGTATCGGCTGAAAGAAGCACATTATCGGGCAAGGAGAACCCTGCTCCTGAAGCTTCCACGCCAGGCATGCCGCCGCGAAAATACATTTCCGCGCAATGCTCAATATCTGCTTCAGGGCAAATAAGAGTATGCAGAACAGTGAGCATGAAAACGACTATCCCTTTAATCAAACCACCTGGCGGCGCACGAAGGCGGGCCTGTGTTTACCACAGAGCCTGAAACACTGCTTGAAAAAGCATATTTTCAACCGTTTGAAAAAAATCAAAAGAGCACTTTTCAGCATGCGGCAAAACGTCCTAAAGGCAACAGGGGTCTTTGCTGACCGTGGCATGACTGTTCGCTCTCGCGCCCCGCTTCCTCAAGGACGCAAAATCCATGTCCTGCTGGCACACCACACAACGAACGCGCACCCAGACCGGACTCACGCCCCCTCAGAACGTTGAGTCTGTTTGGGAAAACTCCCTCCGAAGAAGCGGCTCTTTTTTCTGAGCCCCTCTTCGATATTACCTGAGAAAATCTCATAATAATGACTTAAATTTGTATTTTTAATTTAATTCTCTACATAAAATTCAAGAAATACATGTAATTGCTATTTAATATAATTCCCCACAAACAAAACCAAAAACAATACCAGAGAAATATTTATCAGATTTAATTTCATATCAGAAACAAACGAGCGCCATCTCAGCCTTAATGTCTGTCTAGAACTCTCGTGGTTCTGATGGCGAAAATTGTCATGACTTACAAACACAAGCAGTGCATCCCTTTCCCTCAAAAACGTATTCAGGCTTAAGCAGGTGAAATGTATCCTGCACATCGGCACGGAAAAAACCGGATCAACAGCCATTCAGGATTGGCTGTACCAGAATGAAGCTGCACTCTCCGGGCACGGTATCGCACTCAGCCACGTCTTATGGTGCAATAATAACCGGGCTTTATGCAGCTATTTCCAGTCTTATCTGGATGACGCCATGTGGGACCGAGGCATCAGGACTGAAGAAGGAAAAGCAGATTATTTTACCGGCTTTCTGGAACGGTTCAGCCAAGAAATTGAGAGGCTACGGAAAAACCATACCGTTTTAGTCATAAGCTCCGAACATTTTCACAGTCGTCTGCAATATCCGAAAGATATTGAAAACCTCAAATTATTTCTTCAGCCTTTATTTTCAGAGATAAAAATCATCTGCTATCTGCGGGATCAGTATTCTTTAAGGCACAGCCTGTTCAGCACGGCCATCAAACACGGAGAAACCACACCTTACGCCTTGTTTCAGGATGATGTGGATGACAGTGTTCCTTATTATAATTACCATTTAATGCTTTCAAAATGGGCCGATCAATTCGGCCAGGAAAACATTCACCCAAGACTTTTTGAACAAAAAAACTGGCAAGGACATGATTTGAGGAAAGATTTTCTATCTTTCCTTGACCCTCACCTTCCCGACAAAACAGAGTTCCATTTCGGGAAAGAAAGACCGAATAAAAGTCTCTCTCAGCCTCAAATACGCGTTGCACGACTCATTAACAGGATTTTTCCCAGATACAGGAAGAATGGGCAGTATTCATGGATAAGAGACAGGCTGATCTGGCTTGTTTGCCAGATACCGGGGCCTCCACCAAAAAAATCAGACACCAGAGAGAAAGAGATTTTTCTCAAACGATTTGAGAAAAGCAATCGGGCGCTTTTTCAGGAGTATTTCAAAAGCGACAAAAACCTTTTCCTTGAATGAAGGCCTTTTAGACAGAGCGACTATATCCCGCTCCTCGCAAATGCCTCTGCACCAGAAAAAGGACTTTACGGCAAACGACCTATTTTCCTGAAGCGTAACATGCCCACCGCCATACACACAGGCAACCCAGCGGATGCTTTGCGCTTGCAGATGGGAAAATGCTTTATCAGCCGAAAGGAAGACAGGTCTCTTTCAAGGACACCTATCTCGCTCAGGCCCATTGAAAAGAATGGCGCGCCCTGCTGGATTCGAACCAGCGACCCACAGCTTAGAAGGCTGTTGCTCTATCCAACTGAGCTAAGGGCGCGTGATGTTCGTTCCGGATACCGAGGAATAACCGGAAAATCAATGGGTCCAGTTCTGAATCCGATTGGAAGCAAAATTATCAGCATAGACTTTAGGAGAACGTATCCGTTCTGCAGGCTTTTCAACCTCAAACGCGATATGTTCCCGCTGCGCATAGGCTACAGCGTCATCACAGCTTGAAAAATAGAGCTTAAGCTGGGCACGCGTATCGCTGCTGCCAGTCCACCCCATCAGGCTATCCTGATGCCGTGGGGCGCTCTGCCCATATTCAAACACCCACTCCCGCGTGCCTGCCAATCCTGACTGACCTGCTGGCTTAGGCTGCCTGTAAATCCGTGCCGGCATCACAATGCCTCCAGATGTTATATGGTCGGGGCGCCCGGACTCGAACCGGGGGCCTCTTGTACCCAAAACAAGCGCGCTACCAGGCTGCGCCACGCCCCGAATGCAGCGGAACCTAAGCGGCATTCTTCCGGCTGGCAAGCCCATAACGGTAAAAAATCAGCTATCGCTTTCAATCGGCTTGCTGGCCAGCGGCGGAACAAACAGCGGCGCCGTATCCCACGGGAACAGAACCCAGGTTTCCTGCGGCACTTCCACCACAAAACGGTCTGTCAGCGCTTTGCCGGCAGGTTTGGCATACAGGCAGGCAAAATAGGCCTTGGGCAGACGTTCCCGCACCACGCGGGCGGTGACACCGGAATCAACCAGATCATCAATCACCAGAAAGCCTTCACCATCACCAGCAGCTTCCGGTGCTTTGATGATACGCGGCTCACCACGTTCTTCCTCATCATACGTCACCACGGAAATGGTTTCGACAAGGCGGCAGTTCAGTTCACGCGCAATAATGGCAGCCGGAATCAGCCCGCCACGCGTTACGGCCACAATGCCTTTGATCGGCATGTTCGCCACAAGCTCTTCAGCCAGCAGGCGGGCATCCCGGTGCAATTGATCCCACGTGACAGTCGCGTAATTTACGGCCATCTGGCGCTTCTTCCCTACTCAATATCTATCGTGACCAGATGATCCCGGCCCGTCCGCGGTCCTTCTGCCACTAGTGGCGGCTTTGCTGCAAACCCGTTTCCGGCTTTTAGGGCGTTTTTTCTGTCAGCAGGGCCTGTTTCAGCACATCAACGGCATTCCCCCACGCAACAGGCCTGAATCCGGCCCGAATAGCGTCTTCCTGTGCCGCCAATGCCTGTGGGTCATCCAACCAGCGTCTGATTCGCGCCAGAAGGTCCGTGCCGTTATCTGGATCAAACGCCTCCGCCAGCCCGCCACCGGCCTCAGGCAGAGAGGAGCGATCAGAGATCAGGCAGGCTTTTCCCCATGCCAGACTTTCCGTAACCGGCAGGCCCCAGCCCTCGTAAAAAGAAGGGAAAACCGTAAACAGACAATTCTGATACAAATGGGCCATCAGCGCATCAGATGGCGCATCCACCCACACCACATGCCCTTCCAGCCAGGCGCTGTTACGGATCTGCTGCATCAGATCATCCACCAGCCAGCCCTGGCACCCCGCCAATACAAGCTTGGGCACCTTCTCGGCTGGACGTTCCTGTAACAGCCGACGCCATGTGCGGACCAACACAGCATGGTTTTTCCGTGCTTCGAGCGTGCCAACGCACAGCACATATGCCCCCAATCCGGCCACAAGACGTGCTTCTTCCGCTGTTGGGCGCGCTGTATCCGTCACAAATCCACTGCCCATGGGAAGCGTGATAACGGGAGCCTTCAAAGTCTGCGCGTGCTGCGCGGCATACGCCAGAACATCCTGCCGCGTGGCCTCGGAGTTCGCAAAAATGACGTCGCACTCTGGCAAAACGGCTGCGTACCACCGGCGGAAAACGGACGGCAGACCGGGGCGGCACCACTCCGGCCACAGCAGGGGCACCAGATCATGCACCAACACAGCCGCACGCACGCCGTAACGCTCTTTGCTGCGATGCAACAACGCCCCATAAGCCGCATGCGTCCAAGAGGCACCAAGCGTAAGCACAACATCGCCTGCCCTTGGCGTGAATGCACCGTTCTCTTGCGCGGGGCTCCCTCTGCCTTGACGGTTGCGCCATTCGGCCTGCGCAACATCCTTTACAAACGTGCCTGAAGCCTGCCCTAAAGCCCCGAGCGCCTGCCCCGCCGCAAGCAGGTTCCGCACCATCTGGCCTGCCGGAACCCGCAGGGAGGTCGGGATGTGCTGCGCCATACGCCGCAAGCGGGAAACGTGCTCCGCGTTCTGGGCGGTGCCCGCTGTCACCATCTGCCCCGTAACCTGCGCAGCGGCTCCCCCTGCCAGACGTGCGCTGATGGCTTCTACCTCCGCCCACGCCACCGGCACAAAGTCCGTGCCTGTGGGAGTGTGGCGCACAAAGCGAATGGCGGGCCATATGTGGGCATCATTCCGCAAGGCGTGGCAGATTTCCAGAACCACACGCTGTATACCACTGGGCCGCGTGGCGGTGCGGGCATATACAAACAGGTCTTCCACATCTATCCAGATGCGCACTGGCTCCTGCTGCATGAAACACGCTCCCCTTTTTTACCCTCTGCGCAAGGGTCACTCGTTGCCCCTTACGCCAGTTCCACCGTTCTCTCTTCAGCCCTGTCTCTGCCATATCCTCCGATTGAGGGGAATAAAAGCTGGAGCATGCGGCTGATCGAGTTCCTTTAAGCGTCGAGGCTGTCTGAACAGCCTGCCGAAGCAGCCTCGGCAGGATTTTTGAAACAGAAAGCACGGGCTTCCTTTTGTCCCGATAGCCCCGTATCGCGCCGTTATATCCGCCTTTCTAGGCTTCTCATTCCTCTTCCTGACCTCACCCTGTAACTTTTCCAGCAGCCCCTCTGGGGAACATTTACAAGGCTGCTCACGTTACAATAGGTATATATTTTACACATCTTATAGGTCGTCTGATGGTCGCTCCCATATCCAGCCTTCTCGCCCCTGACTTTCCGGTCATTCAGGCGCCCATGGCTGGCGTTTCAGGCAGTGCGGTTGTGGTTAAGGCCATTCAGGCTGGTTTTCTGGGGGCATTGGGGGCTGGCATGATGGAGCCAGAAACAATCCGGCAGGAAATCCGCGCCATTCGCGCGGCCACGCCCGCCCCTTTCTGCGTCAATCTGTTCGTGCTGGAAGACCCCGCTTCGGGAACGCCCGATCTCGCACCCCTTAGCTGGCTGACCGATCTGTATGCCTGGCACAACGTTCCTTTTTCCATTCCGGAGAAATTTGCGCCGTCCTTCCCGGCCCAGTTTGACGCTGTTCTTGCGGAAACGCCTGCCGTGCTGAGTTGCACGTTTGGCCTGCTTTCCAAGGAGCAGGTCTCTGCATGCCATGCCCGCAACATCACCGTGATCGGTACGGCCACCAGCACACCGGAAGCGCTGGCGTGGGCAGAAGTGGGGGCTGATGCCATTTGTGCTCAGAGCATTGAAGCCGGAGGGCACCGGGGAAGTTTTCTGACCCCGCAGGATCAAGGTATGGGGCTTGTGCCATTGCTTCAGGAAATCCGTAGTGCAGTGCCGCTTCCGCTTATTGCGGCAGGTGGCATTGCCACGGGCGGGGCCATTCTGGCGGTCTTGGCCCTTGGGGCCTGCGCGGCCCAGATCGGCACGGCCTTGCTGCCCAGCAGTGACCTCTCCCTGCCCTCGCCCTATCGCGCTGCTCTGTTGAACAAGCCTTTTGGCACAAGCACGGAACTGACAAACGCGTTCTCCGGCCGCTATGCCCGCGGCCTGCAGAATGACTTTTTAAGAACCGGGCGCGGCAAGCCGACACTGCCCTACCCCATACAAAATGCCCTGACCCAGCCCTTGCGCCGGGCCTCTGCCCAGCAGGACGGAGAACATCTCTCCCTCTGGGCCGGACAGGCTGTGCATCTGGGCAGGGATATGAGCCTTGCCGATCTGGCGACAACGCTAAAAACGGAGCTGAGAGAGGCGGCTCAAACGCTGGAAAAACAATGGTTTTCTGCTTTGTCATGAAACGTCTTCCTGCAAAATCTGTTTATACAGTTATGAAACTTGCTGATGACACACAGAGCGGCCGAAAGAGCCGCCTGCACTGGCGGAACAAAGGAAAAACCATGCCTGCGATCTCAAAGAACGTCGCAACCGCTGCCATTCTGACAATAGTGATAGCTCTTGGCGGGTGCGGAGACCGTTATAATACAGGTGCCCGCGCAGGCTCCGGCGCGTTGATTGGCGCAGGGGGCGGCGCGGCCATTGGCGCCATTGCGGGCGGCGGCGGTGGGGCGGCTGTCGGGGCTTTGGCAGGCGGTGCAACGGGAGCCGCGGTTGGCGCGGCAACCACGCCGCAGCGGCCATCACAGCGTCACCGTTAAATACCGATTCGTCGGGTTCCGGCCTTCTGCGCAGAATGGCCCTGAGACTGTAGGGGAAGAGCAAAACGCCTCTCCCCTCCAGTCTTTCTCATATCGAAACGGGTAAGAGGGGAAATTTTGCCTGCATGCGCGGCTTTTCTGCCATAGCGCCCCCACGCGTCTGCCGCTAAAAGAGCGGGCATGACAACACAGCCTTCTCCCTTTGCGTCCTCCCCTATTGTGTTGGACCATCCCCTCATCCGGCATAAACTCACCCGTCTGCGGAAGGTGGAAACCTCAATAGCAGGGGTTCGCCGTCTGGTGCGGGAACTCAGCCTGCTGATGTGCTATGAAGCCACGCGGGACCTGCCCATGGAAACGGTGGAGATCACCACCCCGCTTGAAACCATGCAGGCAGAACAGCTTGCGGGCCCGGATGTGTGCTTTATCTCCATTCTGCGCGCGGGCAACGGCCTGCTGGATGGCATGCTGGATCTGGTGCCGTTTGCTCCGGTTGGCCATATCGGCCTGTATCGTGATCCGGAAACGCTGGAAGCGGTGGAATATTACCTCAAACTGCCCAGCCAGATTTCCTCCCGCCGGTGCGTGGTGGTGGACCCCATGCTGGCCACAGGGCACAGCGCGGCCGCAGCCCTGACACGCCTGAAGGAAAAAGGGGCAAAGCGGCTGCTGTTTGTATGCCTGCTCTCCACCCCGGAAGGCATAGCCTGCCTGAAAGAACACCACCCGGATGTGCCGGTTATTACCTGCGCCATTGATCGCGGGCTGGATGAACACGGCTACATTCGCCCCGGTCTGGGCGATGCGGGCGACCGGCTGTTCGGCACCAAATAGACCGTCACGCTTCCTCCGCCTTTCTCCTTTACACAGGTGAAAGGCGGGTTAGCCTTCCTACGGTTTTCTACTGCCCGGAACCATATGTCAGCCGATACACCGCTCCGGCTTTATCATCACTGATCAGCAGGCTTCCATCGGGCAAAGGCTGCACATCGGCGGGGCGCCCCCAGGAATGCTCATTTTTCTGAAAGCCGCTGACCACAGTCTGCGGCGCCAGCGGATTACCATCCTTGCCAAACGGCACGGCCACCACCTGATAACCGGACAGCCTGCTTCTGTTCCATGACCCATGCTCGGCTATGAACAGAGCCCCTTTGTAAGATGATGGAAACTGGGTTCCTTCATAAAACCTCAGCCCCAGTGCGGCCACATGAGCCCCCAGTTTGACGGCGGGTGGCGTAAAGTCCGAACACGCATATTTCTTGCCAAATTCCGGGTCCGGCACATCGCCCTGATGGCAGAAAGGGTACCCAAAGGACTGCCCGGATGTTGTTACGGTGTTCAGTTCATCTGATGGCAGGTCATCCCCCATCATGTCCCGCCCGTTATCCGTAAACCACAAAGCCTTTGTCTGTGGTCGCCAGGTAAAGCCAACCGTATTCCGGATGCCATATGCCACATCTTTCCGGTCCGTCCCGTCTGGCTCCATGCTGATGATGCGGCCAAACTGCTGCCCGACATTACAGATATTGCACGGTGACCCAATAGGCACATACAGGCGGTTATCCGGCCCGAACGCTATGAATTTCCAGGAGTGATCTCCTTCCTCATACGGAAGGTTATCGGCAGCAACCTCTGGTTCCGGCGGATCATCCAGATGGTTTTCTATGTCCCGTAACACCAGAATATGGGTGATGTCAGACACATACAGATCCCCATTATGGAAGGCGACGCCTGCGGGCATGCTCAGATCGGAAGCGATGGTTCGTATCTTGGTGGCCTTGCCATCCTGAAAGCCGGAGAGCGCGTAAACTTTTCCCGCCGACATGGACCCGACAAAAACGGTTCCCCGCGCCCCCAAAGCCATTTCCCGCGCGCTTGGAACCGGGGCGGCATAAACCGAAATATGGAAGCCGGAAGGCACCTCCAACCGATCCACAGGGGGAGCGGCTATTGCTTCAGACAAGGGCAGGAGAACTGCCACACCACACGCCATACCCAGCCAGACAGACCGCATTCCTCTTTCTCCCCCAGAAAAACGCTGTATCGGCCATGATGTTCAGCAAACACAGCTTTGCACAACTGCCGCAACGCAGAAGCAGAAAAAAAGATTACACGTTATGACGTTTTTCTGGAGAAAAAATGAATAAATGTCTTTTTTGACCAGAATGAAGCCACCAGACCATCAGGACAGCCAGAACCTCCGAGCAACGTATTTAAAAACGTCCTTTCCCTAAAGTTTTTTTCGCATATGTTCGCGCAGATCATTGCAGCGTTTGGCATATTGGGAGGCTTTGGACGCTGTGAAAAAATTGATCAGAAAAGCACCAGCCAGAGAAAAGAATGACACAACAGTCAGAATTTCCCCTGCAAGGGAGATGTTTTCTTCATAATGCAGGGCGGAATACCATAGAAGACTGATACTCAGCACTGCACCAAAAAACCCGAATACGCCAGTAGATTTCATAAGAGAGTCTTCAATGCTTTCAAATGCGGATGTCTCCTTCCACAAATCAAAAAGCTGACGATCCACCTCTCCTACTGCTTCAGCATGCACGGCCTTGTCTTCAACGGTACGCTTGTGTGGGTTTTTACGGTAGATATCCAGTTCCTGCCGCGCCTTGGCAAAAACGCGCCTGCGCTCCTTGATGGCAGGCAGACTGATATCCACAAAGCTGAGAATAGCCACGTTCAACCCCGCTGAAAGTTGAACAACAGCCTGAAAATCGCCCCACGTCACGGCCATGCGGAACCGCCCCCATCTCCACTTTATGCAAACCAGCCCCTTGTTTAGTGTGCACCTATCAAGAGAGATAGAGCCCCCCGACATGCCAGCCATAACGCACCCTACGGCGTACTCAGGCGGTGCTCCCTGCCCCAGCATGGTCCAGCGCATCTGTGCCTCTGGCTGTATAGTCCGGCGGTGTGAGGAATATGTTATGGCCTGAAGGTCACGCACGTCCTACGAAACGCCCCTCCGGGTGGCATTGCTGCTGCTCTCCCCTTGCTTTCTCACCCTCATGGCGCAATGGTGGCGCAATCAGCCCTCCCCCGATGGGACCAAAGGGCATTCAAGGGAGGGAACGTGATCATGAGCACAGGAAAGAAAACCGTCTTGATGGCCCTGATCGCGCTGGCGCTCTCTGGCTGCAAAAATTTCTATCACAGCAGTTGCCCCGGCTTTTATGGTGAAAACCCTGAGGCGCGTGACGGTGTAAAGTCTGTCATCCAGACCTGTAACTAAGAAACGGGCCATTAAAGCCCTGCCAGACAGGCACGGCGGAGCGTCCCGCGTTCCACTGTGCCGTGGCGTTATTGCAATGTTTCAAAATGGCGGATGATCCAGGACATTTCATAAAATAGTCCAAGCATGACAAAAGCCAGATGAAACCGACGATTGGAAGACACAATCGCAATACCGCACAAAACAAGATAAACGGGCACCCGAAACCAGTATTCGATTGAAAACATAGCGTAATGGGCTGGCCCCTTGATCAAGGTATCGATCAGGTCAAACACAACTGTCAGCCCAAAAAAGGTAAAGAACCATTTGCGGCGGGCAATAAAGAACTGCTCATACCCTGTATAGTCACTAATTGAGTCCGGAAATAGAAACGCGCTTAGAAAAAACAGAGTAATCGCGTAGATAATCAGAAACAGATAAGTCTCAAACGTCCAGACCGGCAGTTCAACCAGCCACAGCTCCCACCACCAGAAATGGAGGAGCATCAGCAGCAGGGTCAGAACCCAGCCAATATGAACCGGGTAGATCCGTGTCTGATTCGGATGCTGAATGATACGAACCAGACCATTGAGCAGTCGGGTAACACTCAACCCGACAACCATACCCATAACGATGCGAACATGCTGAAAAATTTCAGGGGACGTCAAAGAGTGTGAAGGCATCCTCGGAAGGCTCCTGACCGGCAACTGTTTATGCGTTTCCCGTCCACCGGGGTCACATCACGACAGTTCAGACCATTCCGCCCTCCAAAGCCAGCCTGCAACATACGCCATGAAGCCTCTATTGATCACAGAGCAGTCATAAGAAAAACCAGCCAGCCGTACATCATATTTGAAAAGCCTTACAATGGCGTGGGGCCGGTGGGCGGCAGGTCGCCCCCCAGAACAGGAGGAGCGATCCTTTTGCGGTGAAACTGGCTAAGCCGATGCGCTGGCATTTCCACGGTCCAGAAAAAAACCGTGGCAACCAGAAGAGCACACACAATACTCACAACGGCCAGTTCCACCGGGGGCATAAACAGCCCGCACCACGCCACAACAGTCAGAAAAACCGGCAGATGGGTAATGTACAGGCTATAGGAAATTCTCCCCAGTTCCTGCCAGATACCGCCCCGCAACAAGCGGCATGACCGGGAGGCGGGATCACTGACCAGCGCGATCAGGGCACAGGAGCCAAGCAGCACCACACTATCCCGCCCTATGGAACAGCCAGCCAGAACCATCATCCAGGCCACAAACCGGATAGTCTTTCCTTTGGGCAACCGCGCACCCGAAACCGCCATGGCGTAACCCGCAGCAAAAAAGACCGTAAAATAAAGCGTCGATGCAAGCCCGTTCATCAGGCCTCTACCCAGAGTGATATCAGGCGCTACCTCCCCCGAAAAAATAAGCACCACGGACACAAGGGCAGACACCGCAATGGTGGGTATCCAGGCCCGGCGCCAGATCACAACCAACGGCAGTAAAACAGAAATTCGCCATTCATGGGCTAAAGACCAGACTGCGGCATCCAGCGGGTATCCTGTTCCTGTGGCATCACCAAGAAGAGCCGTTTCTTCAAACCAGTCCGTCCAAGTTGGCAACCGCCCCCACTGAGCCTGCCAGAAAAAGGGATTAAGCCGATGAGAAATGGGATGAGACCTGCATAGATGATAAAGAAGCAGGGAAAGCAGCAGGCCTGCGGTAATGGGCAGGCAAAGGCGCAGCGTTCTTCGCCAGTACCAGTCTGTCATTCTGAATGATTTGCGCCGCTGCACAGCCAGCGTCAGCACAAAACCACTCAGCACAAAGAAGAACAATACCGGTGCCCGTCCTGTTGCAATCATGCGCAAAGGCGTGTGAAGCAGCAGACTGTCTGGCAATGCCCAAGGGGGCGGCCACAACCAGTGTGCATGGTGCAGCAGCACAACAACAGCCGCAATACCGCGCAGGGCATCAAGCTCTTCCCGGCGGTTACTCACCACTTTTCCTGCAATGTCCATTTTGAAATACTCACACGCCCACGGTTTTTATTATGTGCGGAAACGCCTGCTATTTTTTGTAATAAGTCTTTCAAACGCGTAGTCTGGTTCTGAAAAGAAGGGCCGAAGGAGAACATGTCGAGTAGCTGACCCTCAGGCCTTAACGGCAAAGACCGGGCACGGATTTACAAGGCAAAAAAAATAAATGGCGAGAGGAAAGAAAGAGACAGGAGACCTCCATTTCCCGTGGTGTTGACCCGCTTTATCCCCCCTATCTCTCCTGTCCCGCATCTTCTAACCTGAACGCTCTGGTTCTCCAGACCATTCTGTTTTAGCGAGGAGATATGTTGTGACCCTTCTGGAAACCCTGACCCATCGGCACACAACCAAGGCTTACGACAAGAACCGCAAAATTCCTGCCAGTATCGTGACTCAGTTACTGGAAGCCCTGCGCTACAGCCCGTCTTCCGTTAACTCGCAGCCCTGGCATTTCTTTGTTGCTGACAATGATGCAGGGAAAGCCCGGATTGCAAAAGCAACCAGTGGCGTGTTTTCCTTCAATGTAAACCGTGTTCTGGATGCCTCCCACGTTATCGTGCTCTGCGCGCGGAACACCCTCTCTCCCGACTATCTTCAGACACTGGGCACGCAGGAACAGGCTGACGGCCGTTTTGCGACCGATGAAGCCCGGGATGTCGCGCAGAAGGGCCGCGCCACTTTTGTCGGCCTTCATGAGCAGGCTGGAGACGTGGCAACATGGGCGCAAAAGCAGACATACATTGCGCAAGGGTTCCTTCTGCTTTCTGCTGCGTTCCTTGGCGTGGATGCCACCCCGATGGAAGGTTTTGAGGCGTCCATTCTTGAAGAAGAACTGGGCCTGAAAGAAAAAGACCTGACACCGGTGGTTATTGTCTCGCTTGGATACCATTCCGATGCAGATTTTAACGCCCGGCTTCCCAAATCACGCCTACCGGAACAGGCCATCTTTACAAACCTGTAAATGATACCTTCCTGACCGCGCATCCCCTCAAGTCTCACGCTTGAGGGGCCAATCCGGCGCAAGGACCACGACAAGACAAAACAGCCCGGAACAAACTGCCAGAAAAAGCGAGGCAGGAAATCAAGCCCGTTCAGGCTGTTTTCCTTTCATCTGATCCTGTTTGTGCAGTCGCATCTTTTGCAGATAGCGTCTTGCAGCCAGGCAATAGTCTGATCGAGAAAGCAGTCCAACCGAGCTTACAGTCCTCTTGCACGCCTCTTTGCACGTGAACGACGGCTTGGATCACCATCCTTCCGTGTCCGCCTCATGCCGTCTGAGCGGTCTTGTCAGGCTCAACAAGCCTTTGCCTCTCTTCAACAGGCGATTTTTCAAGTCTCTCTCGCAGGAAGCGGATCATGCCTTCGACTATGAAAGGTAAGAGGATGGCGAGAAAAATACTCCCCCATCACACGTTTCTGGCGAGCCCCTCCCCTCCTTTTTTGCCAAAGGCCACTATGATGGCGGTTTCGCAAAGGGTGATTTGCGTAATGGTCGCTGGCTTTGACTACCCAAAATCTTTGAGAAAACCTTCAATATCGTCGCTCATCAATTTTGGCATCCGCTCGCGTATCACGTCTTCAGGCCAGTCCCACCACGCCACTGCCAGCAAGCGTTCAATGATTTTTTCGGGAAAACGATATTTGAGAACACGCGCCGGGTTGCCGCCCACAATTGCATAAGGCGGCACGTTTTTGGTGACGACTGCACCCGTTGCGATAATGGCTCCGTGCCCGATGGTAACACCGGAGAGAATGGTTGCCCGTGCTCCAATCCAGACATCATTACCAAGAACGATGTCTCCTTTGGTGGAATGATCATCCGTTGCGCCTGCGGCCTCTGGCCAGAAACTGCTCAGATCCTTGAAAGGGTACGTTGTCACGGTATCCGGTCGATGATTTCCCAGAATCATCAGCACTTCTTGGGCAATGGAACAATAATCGCCAATTCTGAGCCGGGCATACTGCGCTTCAATAACAACAGGTGAACCGTTAGCACCGTAACTGTGTGGGCCGATTTCCCACCCCCACTCATCTATTTCATGAGCAAGAGAATAGCGGAGAAGTAATGAAAACGCGTTCTTCCCGTAAGACATTCAGCGGCACCCTTTCCTTGAACAGTTTGACCTGAACGGTGGTTTGAACAATCTGCCAGGTCAGTATGCAGGTCTTTTAAGGGCCGACTACGTTAAAATTTCGTGCTACCAGCCAGCATCGCGCCTTTATATCCGCCTTTTCAGCCTCAGAACAAAACTGAAAATTGGGGGTCTTTATGGCCCCCTTTTTTAAGAATTTTTTATCGTCTTTTCTTTATATTTTTTATATGGACGCATACTGACATCTAGCTCCTGTCGCATTGTGGAATATATATTATCAATATCTTTTTTTATATTCACGAAATATTGTTTTTCTTTGAATTTTAGATGTCTTAATAATCTAATTATGTTGAATCCACTTTTAAACGGCTTTTCTTTTTCTTTTTTTTCTTCTTTTAATCTCTTTAATGCCACTTCCGTTGGATGTTTGTTTCTATCGATAAAGTGTTTTTTTTCTTTGCTAAAGTTTTCATATCCTTCCATCATCGTATTTATTTTATGTTCTTTTTTTTTAATTTCTTCTGACTTTTCTGTTATATATTCTCTATAAGATTTTTTTGATATAAAATTTTCTGATATAAATTTATCTTCTTTTTTTTTGCTGTAAGAATAATTATCGTATATTATACTGGAAAGCTTCTCATGTATTTTTGTAACCATTCTTATATCGTAAAGCACTCTATCTATTAATTCATTAGAAATTCCATCATATACATATGCTGATTTTTTTATTTTATCTTCTATTTCTGGAAGATTTTTTAACGCTTTTATATATAAAGGTATAATATTTTCATTTTTAATTTTATTGTAAAGTGGATCAAACTCTTTAAATACCTCATATCTTTTGTCAAATAGATCTAAATTATATTTGTTTGCTGCGATTTCCCTTTGCGTTTTTGCTACATTATAAGCCATTGTAGCTATGCTGCCTGTAATAAGAGAGGGGATAATAACTTTCAGTGCGGGCCAACCATCTATCCATGATTCAACCACTGGTAGCTGTGAAGAACACATGACGGTAATATCGGACATAAAAAAGGACTCCATTATCTGAAGTCCTCTCTTATCAAAAATACCGAACTATGGCAGATGGAGGGTTCGAAAAACCCTCTGGTTTTGGGCCTTTCTCTGTGATTCCCTCTCTTGTGTGATGACTGGAGGAGTGGCTCATGACGCAGTCTGGTTTCTTTGATGTTGAAGAGCGGCTTGCTCGGTTG